>Ga0207422_1000226_pt1 | contig 216529 bp, 185 predicted proteins | sample MarCyaLeptolynsp_FD_187757 | JGI IMG/M metagenome (GOLD analysis project Ga0207422, IMG submission 187757) | Marine cyanobacterial communities from Panama - species 1 Leptolyngbya sp. (SPAdes) | ecosystem: Environmental > Aquatic > Marine > Unclassified | place: Panama: Panama City | collected... | reverse complement strand
AATGAATCACTTGCTGAGACAATGCGAAAACTCCGCTATTTTGAAGGCAAATCAATTATTCTATATTATTATCTTGAACGCCCTCGTGGTAGAAAACCAAGCATCTATCACGTCCTCAGCGCACAACTTGAACCCATTGAATCAGTTTAGGAGTGATCATTATTTGACTAATAATCACTCCTTCAAGCGAAGCATAAGGTGATGAGATTACTCATCCAACAACGAGTTAACCGCCTCAGCGACATCACCAGGGGTCAACCCGTATTCTTCGTAGATTTTTTGATAGGGGGCACTCGCGCCAAAGGTATCGACACCGAATGAATCACTTGCTGAGACAATGCGAAAACTCCGCTATTTTGAAGGCAAATCAATTATTCTATATTATTATCTTGAACGCCCTCGTGGTAGAAAACCAAGCATCTATCACGTCCTCAGCGCACAACTTGAACCCATTGAATCAGTTTAGGAGTGATCATTATTTGACTAATAATCACTCCTTCAAGCGAAGCATAAGGTGATGAGATTACTCATCCAACAACGAGTTAACCGCCTCAGCGACATCACCAGGGGTCAACCCGTATTCTTCGTAGATTTTTTGATAGGGGGCACTCGCGCCAAAGGTATCGACACCGAGAGAAATTCCCTCTAAGCCGACATATTTTGCCCAACCGAGGGTCACACCAGCTTCGATGCTGACACGCTTGGTCACATCTGACGGCAACACACTTTCTTTATAGTCGTCGCCTTGGTCTTCAAACAATTCCCAGCATGGCATCGACACCACCCGCACACGAATATCTTCTTCTTCCAGCATATCGGCAGCATCTAACGCAATCGACACCTCACTGCCACTCGCAAGGATAATCGCATCCACATCACCGGATTCATGTTCGCTGAGGACATATGCCCCGCGTGAGACACCCTCATATATGCCTTCGTCATTATCAGCCAACACAGGCAATCCCTGACGGGTAAGGACAATAGTTGATGGGTGGTCAAGTTCTGCCATGACTGCCCATGCACCAGCGGTTTCGGTCGCATCTGCCGGACGGAACACATACAAGTTCGGTATCGCCCGCAATGCCATCAGTTGCTCGACAGGTTGATGAGTCGGACCATCTTCGCCCAGACCGATACTATCATGCGTGAAGACATACACCGCTGGAATGTCCATCAATGCACCCAGACGAATTGCCGGACGCATGTAATCGCTAAAGGTGAAGAAGGTCGCGCTGTACGGTTTGACGATACCACCATGTAACGCCAGCCCGTTGACAATCGCGCCCATACCGTGTTCACGCACACCAAAGCGGATGTTCCGTTCGGTAGCGTGGTTGTGTCCGGTGTTGTTTGCGCCTTTGATGAGTGTCTTGGTACTGCCAGCAAGATCAGCATCACCACCAATCATGGTCGGTGCGAACTTTGCCAGCGCGTTGAGAGCTTCCCCACCAGCATTACGGGTCGCAATTTTCTTGTCAGCATCCCAGCTTGGCAGATTATCACGCCAGCCATCGGCAAATTCACCTGCCATTGCTCTATCCCATTCTTCGGCTAACTCAGGGAACGCTTCACGCCATGCTTTATAAATCTCATTCCAGTTAGCTTCTGCCTGTGCGCCTTTGTCAACAGCTTCGCGGAAGTGTTCCAGTGCGTCACCGGGGATAAAGAAGGCTTCGTCAGTCTCCCAACCGAGTTCCTGCTTCGTCAGCTTAATTTCATCTTCACCGAGTGGGCTACCATGTGCGGAGCTTGTGCCTTGCTTGTTGGGACTACCGTAACCGATGATGGTCTTAATCGAAATCAGCGTCGGTTTATCGGTGACAGACTTGGCTTCTTCAATCGCTTTGCTAATGGCTTCAACATCGTTACCATCTTCGACAGTCAGGGTATGCCAACCCACCGCCTGATAACGTGCCGGAATATCCTCGGTGAAGGTCATGTCGGTATCGCCATCAAGTGTGATGCTGTTGTCATCATAGAGGAAAATCAGCTTGCCCAATCCCCAATGCCCCGCCAACGCCGATGCTTCAATGCAGACCCCTTCCATCAGGTCGCCATCACTGACCAGCGCATAAGTGTAATGGTCAACAACAGTGTGCCCGTCACGGTTGAAATAACTCGCCAGATACGCCTCAGCTAATGCCATGCCAACAGCCGTTGCACCACCCTGTCCGAGCGGTCCAGTTGTGGTTTCGACACCCGCTGTATACCCATATTCAGGGTGTCCGGGGGTTTTGCTTTCCCATTGGCGGAAGTTCTTGAGATCATCAAGCGATAGGTCATATCCGGTCAGATGCAACAGCGAATAGATAAGCATCGAGCCATGCCCTGCACTGAGGACAAAACGGTCACGGTTCGCCCAATCGGGGTTCTGTGGATTGTAGTGCATGTGTTGCATCCACAACGTATATGCCATCGGAGCTGCTCCCATCGGCAGACCGGGATGTCCACTATTGGCATTCTGCACCGCATCTATCGACAAGGTACGGATTGTGTTGATTGCAAGCGTCTGTATGTCAGTCAAAATTGTATCTCCAATCGTCAGCCTATGATTAAAAACTGCGCGTATTATAACACTTGTTGGTTATGACGCGATTAAGTCGTGGGAAGTTACGTTGAAAGGTGAAAGTGAAAAGTAGAAAGTTGGTATTTTCCGCCAGACGACAGTCACATCCTATATCAATCTACATTTGAATCACGTTCCGGTGGTTGCCAAAAATCAGGATGATTCGGGTCAGTGAATCGTGCCATATCGGTATCTGGTGTCCATTTTGTGCCGTCAGGGAGAGTGGTCTCAGTCTGACCATCACTTATCCACTTTACATCATCTAAATTGATACCCAACAAGTTTGCGCCTTGGAATTGAACGTTCTCTATAGTTGCACCACGCAGGTTTGCGTTCTGTAAATCTGCCCTCTTTAAATCGACACCTCGAATCAATGATTGTTCTAAGTTTGCTTCTCGTAAATCTACGTCTGCCAACAAGGTGTCTTCAAGATTCGCTTGCGCTAGAATTGCTTGTCGAAGGTTTGCGCCTCCTAGCAACGTTTTTGAAAGATTTGATTTTGTCAGATTCGCACCTTGTAGGTTTGCTTTCCATAATTCAGCTTTTAGCAAATTAGTTCTCCACAAATCTGTGCTTCGCATATCCGCTTCAGTGAATTTTGCTTGTTCTAGATTCGAAAATGTTAACCTTGTCCCTTGTAGATTCGCGTCTTGTAAATCTGCATGTTGTAGATATGAGGCTCTTAAATCTAACCCTTTCAATAACCCACTCTCACCAGTTAGCCATCCTTCATAGCGCAGGCGATGGAGGGCTACTTTTGCGCTTTCATTTGACTCACCTTGTATGTCATAAATCAATTGGTGTTTCAACTGTTGTGTATCACGATGTTCATAAATTCTATCGAGCAACAAGACGATAAAACCAACCCCTATTGCTTCCGGCAAGAGTCCAATCAAGAGGTCACTCAGGTTAGTGATAATCAGTTCTAAAAATGGGAAGATTAGCAAGCCAATCAAAATACCCGCAACAACATATAAGCCCTGATATTGCTTCCAGAGAATTTGTATTTCTTGCAGGCGCAGACTTGTTTGGGTGGTCATGGTCAATTGCTCCTCTGTGCTAAAGTCGATACCCATTGATTATATCTGTCAAAGCAACTTACTACGATTCTCCTACGCCATATGCCCATAGAGCGCGTTCATGCTATACTGTCGGTGCATCGGGTGAACAAGGAGAAAAACTTCATGCGACTTAGATTAACCTTATTCATGCTACTTTTTGTAACAGGCATTAACCTGACCAGCATCAGTGCACAAGACGATATTGTGACCCTCGACTTAAACGACATTCTCGACCGGATTGCCCAGTCGTTTGATGTGTCGGTTGCCTGTTTAGAACAATCGAATAACCTCGACCGCTTCCCGTCCACAGGTGAACTCAGTGTGGATACCACCTGCCCACCATATGACGAAACAACTGCAACCGAAACCCTTGCAGATGCCGTTACTAATGCAGGGCAAGGCGGGGCTATACAAAATTACACTGTTGAATCCGGTGACCGTCTGGCAGACATTGCCGAGACCTTTGGCGTGACCGTCAGCTGTATCCAGTCCGCCAACAATATCACCAATGCCGACCTCATCTTTGTCGGGCAAATTCTGACTATCACACAGACCTGCCAACCTGCTAGCACGGTCACCACTACGACAACATCAACCACATCGGCAACAAATGCAGAAGCCTGTGCAGGTGATGCCAATTCAGGACGTGTCTTGGATGGCAGTATTTACATTGTGCAATCCGGCGATATTCTCGATTTCATCGGTTGCGACTTAAATATGGACACCGCTTGCTTAATTGACATTAATAACCTGACCGACCGCCGTGAGCCGTTGCTTGCCGGACAACGCCTTGTCATTGATGAACGTTGCACCGGATGGACAGGCCCCTACAACGCAGGGAGTTTCAACGGATAACAACACTTGAAGGATGTCATTCTATTTACAGAATGGCATCCGTTGCCGAACCCACCTTGTATCCTTCATAGCTATGAAAATTAACTATTAAGTATATATGAAATTATGAGAGCTATACTAAAACGAGATTAGAACGCCTCGAATTGCCTTGACCCCCAACAGCATCTGATATATTATTTTATCAACATAACGTTCAAACTTTTCTGAAAGTTATAAACGTTATGGGGTGCTAGATGCGAATGTAATGGTATGTTGTCTCGATGATTGTGTATCGGTAGTGGTCTAGAATAGCATCTAGTATGATGGATGGGTTTCTCCCTACCTGTCCATCGGCAATAACGCATGTCTCCCTCCTATGGTTACGTCGGGCTTCGGTCCGACGTAATTGCATTTATAGGGAGTTCTCCAATCTTACAATAATCATTAACTGTTATAAAACAATAAAAAATCGGCGTTACAATTTCTTTTGTAAGAAATTATTGGTAATCTTTAAACTAGGTCTCGAATTTAATCTGTGTAGGTTGGTAAACACGCAAATGTCAAATGACGATAAACATAACGAAAACGATAACCCTATCACCCGTCGCTTCCGTGATAAGAAGAAAACACGCATCCTATCGACGGACTTTGACTTCTTTCGCAAAAAATACGACACAGATGAATTTGCTCCATTACCGGAAGAAAAAGGACGTATTGCTCTTTTTATCATGGGCATGAAAGAACATATCAACTTTGGCGTAACCCCTATCGTCACATTAGGGCGGTTTCCACATAACCAAAGAACGCCTGACCAGATTGACCTGACCGATTTCGGTGGTATTGATAAAGGTGTCTCGCGCATACACTGTCAACTGGAATACCGTGATGACCAAATTATTGTCACCGATTTGGGAAGCACCAACGGCACTTATGTCGCGGGTAAACGCCTTGACCCCAATCAACCCATTGCAATGGAACGTGGCGCAGAATTTATCATTGGACGTTTACCTGTCCAAATTATCTCTGACCGATAGCTACCGCTCTAGCCATTCGCCTTCAATCAAAAATAATTAACAAACTATCATTTTATTTTCTGGAGATAGTTATTGTTATGCGCTACAATTCGAGTAATTGTTTCGGTTTGAATACCCTAATGTAATGTCCGTTATATTTTTGGAAGTAAATCATTAGATATTTTGTTGGTCTGCGGGCAACGCAGGCGTAGTCCCTACGAGGATTCATATAGATTTTTGTAGGGGCATGACGTGTCATGCCCGTCAATCTATGTGCAATTTCTTTCGAGACTTTACATAAGTAGGTGGACGAATGATATTGAAAGAGTTTTATTCTCATTTTGATGTATTCTGTTCAATAATCTAGTCATCATGTTTTGGACGGACAGGCAGTAGCCAGTCCCTACATTAGGAATAACAAGGGTTTTGTAGCCTAGCTGTCCGCTAAATACTATGCCTAATTTAATCGAAAAAATACTAACCAAAAATCAAAGAACAAAAGACCAATCACTTAACTAAAGAAATATTAAAATATAATATCCCAAAACACGTTTATTATTAAATAGAGTATTGAGCATTAAGGCTCATCCACATCAACATAATAGTCATTTTATGGGGAAACTTATGACAGATCCAAATGACCAAAATCCAATCACCAAGCGATTTGCCAATAAGAAAAAGACCGTCATCATTGATGATGAATTTAAGCGTCAGAAACTAAGTAAGCCTGACAATATACGTGAACCTGATTTCTTTTCCGGTGATTCCAAGCGGGTTGCCCTTTTCATTCTCGGTATGGTAGAGCGTATAGACTTCGATGCTACTCCTGTTGTCACACTCGGACGCTTCAATCATTATGACAAACTTGAGACAGAAATTGACTTAACAGATTTTGGTGCAGTTAATCGCGGTGTATCACGCACGCATTGCCAACTCAAATATCAAGACGGCAAAATTATCGTGACAGATTTAGGGAGCACCAACGGTACTTTTGTCGCGGGCAAACGGCTCGAACCGCATCAACCGCATACACTCGAACGTGGTGAAGACCTTGTTGTTGGTCGCTTGCCCGTACAGATAGTCTCAGGACGATAATAGCAATATAACAACCAAATACCGACATCAGTATGTATTATCTACCTACCTGTTTCCACTACTGATTCTTCATATAACTGTTTCAGTCAGACTCACTTGACATTGACAGACGACTCGACCACTTCACCTTTTCAAACATAAAGATTTTTGAATATTAATTCTAAGAACGTGTTTTTGTGTTAATATTTATTAATATAAAGCATAGCAATCAATGATATATTGACGATAGCATTATTCAACATTGATTCTAGTGAAGGGTATAAATATGAGTCAATCTAACCCCAATGAGCAAGTTGTCACGAGGCGTTTAAAACAAAGCCCATCTTCGTTATTACAAGAAGACTATGTACGCCCTGCACCAAAAACCCTCGATAATTACCGTGAAGCCAACCCACAACTGTCTAGCAAACGGATTGCTCTATTTATTTTGGGTATGGTAGAAAGAGTCGATTTCGACCGGATGCCGATTGTCATATTAGGTCGCTTTGACGAATATGATGATGGTCTCAATCAGCTTGACTTAAGCGATTATGGTGCAATCAATCGTGGGGTATCACGGGTACATTGCCAGCTGGAATATCGTGATGGGCAAATTGTCGTGACTGATTTGGGTAGCACAAATGGAACTTACTTGGGGGGCAAACGCCTCGAACCCAATCAACCCTATATCATGGCACGGGGTGATGATTTGGTTGTTGGGCGTTTACCTGTGCAGATTATCTCTGGTCGCTAAGTCTGAATTATCACGGTACTGAACTAGACTATCACAGCAAATGAAAAGCGAACTTCAAAAGTCCGCTTTTTTTTGTTGATAATTCAATTATGATAACGTTCTGACTCGGTTAAAGCTCCGGCTCTGGCTCAACATTTTCTTCGGTATTAAATTCATAACCGAGTTGTTTGAGAGCTTCCAGTGCAGCATCGCGTGTCTTATCACGGCTGGTATCCGCAAAAGTTAGCAGAGCGTCAATTGCCCGCACATCACCAATTCTTCCAAGTGCCTGTGCCGCATTTAATGGTGTTTGAAAACCAGGCGCATCTAGCGCACGAATCAAGGTTGGCACGGCGCGGTTGTCTTTGAGCTTACCAAGCATCAATGCCGCTCGTCCCCTGACAATCAGGTCTTCTTGTGTATTTTCTACAGTACGGATGAGAGCGCGAACTGCTTCATCACCGCCAAGCATACCTAGCTTCATAACAGCGGTGCGACGCTTATCTTTACTTACGTCACGCAATTCGGAGAGGATAGATTTGACTTGTTCTTGAATCTCAGGGTCAGCCATTGGCGTTTGCCTTTCGCCTGTTTTGCTTTCTATATGCCGTAAATACAGCAACGTACTACGTAATAAACCTTAGAAAAAATATTAAGTTAGGCAATTGGCTTCTAGCAGAAACTATTAGTGAACCGGATGATTAACCGTCAACCTGTTGATTCAAGTGTCCTTTCGTCGCTAATGTGTCATATTCAGCTAATAGCAACATGGTAAAAGTCAAATAGCTACTTCTATTTTACTATTACTTTCCATTATCGCACATTATAACTACAACAGAATTTAGGAAATGTCCCAAAATTGTATAGAACCATTTAGATAGATTTTACAAGTTCGGGTGATTCTGGCATAGTTTCACCATTGGAATCGTTTGTTTTGTCACTTGTGATATGCAAATGACCATCTTGTATCCGGCAAACACGGTCGGCATACGGCACAATTTCTGGGCTATGGGTTGCCATAATCAATGTTTTACCTGACCCGCGTGTCAAATCTAGCAACATATCTAGGACTGTCTGTCCGGTATCTTCGTCGAGGTTGCCCGTCGGTTCATCAGCCAGCACAATCTTGGGTTCGTGGACTAAAGCCCGCGCAATCGCAATCCGTTGCTGTTCGCCACCGCTGAGCTTATCAGGGAAGGTATCGGCACGATTTTCTAGCCCAACACGCTCTAATAATTGACGCGCCAAGACTTCACTTTCTTTCCTACTTTTGCCCCGCAATTCATGTGGCAATGTGATATTCTCAATAACGGTCAAAGTTGGAATCAAGTTAAAAAATTGGAATACGATGCCGATGTTATCACGGCGAAAGAGTGTTTGTTCGGTATCTCCCATCGCGGTGATGTCCGTGCCATCAATCAAAATCTGACCACTATCGGGCGTATCAATGCCACTCAACATATTAAGCAGGGTACTTTTACCGCTCCCGCTTTTGCCCAGCATGACAAAAAATTCGCCTTCGTGTATCTCCGCATTGACGCTATCAAGCACAGTGCGTGTGCGCCCGCCCTCGGTATATTGTTTGACCAGATTTTTAATTTCAACGATGGTACGGTGACCCATGTTATTTTCCGTTTGTTCTATTTGTCACAAAGTAAAGTCATGATAGCACGGGTTCATGAGTTATGGATGAACAATCTACAAGCGTGCTATCAGCGTTTTGGTTAAAATTAGACGGTTGCGTCGGCAACGATGGGTTCACGCTCACGGATAATCATCGGCAAACCATCACTCGGATAAATCGTAAATTGACGGTCAGGTGTAATCGTGTAATCAGGCGCAAGCTCAAGGCGATAATGTTGCGCAATCGTCACCAAACAGACTTTAGCTTCCATCATCGCAAAGTGGTTGCCAATACACACACGCGGTCCGCCACCAAAGGGCAGATAATCATACTTGCCATAGTCTGTCCCGTGTTCCGGATGGAAGCGGTCAGGGTCAAAAGTCTCAGGATTGTCCCAAATGGCAGGGTTGCGATGCAATGACCACGGCGAGATATGGACTGATGCCCCTGTCGGGATGGTATATCCACCGAGTTCAACATCTTTGACCACATCCCGCGAGAAGGCATATGCCAGCGGATAGAGGCGCAAGGTCTCTTTGATGAACATATCGGTATAGGTCAAGCTGTTGAGGTCATCCAATGTCACCGGACGGTCACCCAGCACGGTATCAACTTCATCATAGAATTTCTGCGCGATGTCAGGATGTTGTGACAGCATATACAACGCCCATGAAATCATGCCTGCGTTGGCTTCCTGTCCGGCAATGAACATGGCGTTGACTTCAGCATAAAGCAGTTCGTCACTCATTTTACTGCCGTCTTCATACGTGGCATGAATCATCATCGACAGCAAATCCCCCCTGTCTTCACCGGATTCACGCCGTTCTTGTATCATTTTCATCAGAATTTCGCGCAGGGTCGCTTCTGATTCTTTCACAATACGATTGGTTTTGGTCGGCACCCAGCGGGGAATTACAGCACCGCCCGCTAACAAGGTATTAAACAAGCTCACCAAACGATTGAGTGCCATCGCCGCCTTATACGAATCCTCACCGATTTCAGCATCAAATAACGCCTTCGTAAAAATCCGAATCGTAATTTCCGTAATGTCATCAGTAATTGAGCGTTGGTCGCCAGCTTTCCATTTGTCGGTATATTCCAACGTATAGTCGCGCATCACATCGACATATGCCCCGATGCGTCCCGTATGAAAAGCGGGTTGCAAGAGTTTGCGTTGCTTCTTCCAGAAGTCACCATCCCCTGTGAATAGCGTCTGTTGGTCAGCAACTTGCTTAAAAAGTTTGGATTTGTTGAAGTGGTCAGCTTTAGTAATCAATACCTCGCGGATGAGTTCCGGTGAATTGACCACATAATCGTGATGCCACAAAAAACGAAAATAGGTGACATCCCCATAATCGCGTAAGTCATCAAAGAATTGCAAGGTGTTATTGATAAAGTCGGGCGCACTGCCGAGGATGAGATTGCCATTCGGACCATCAGGACGTTGTACCACTGTGAGACGCTCCTTAGATTCACTATCTTTTGAACACCACGAACATAGCACAGTTCCATGAGAGCGACCTGAAAATATTTGACGGTATTCTTTGTTCTCGCCAATACAATCAGGATAGACATAGTATAAACAAATCACAAAGATTGACTCAATTTTATATCGGCAGTGGATACAACATGGTACAGTGTAAGCGAAGGCTATTGGAGGGTTTTACCTATGATGCGATTAATGGTTGTATTCACTATATTTGTGCTGGCAGGTGTCAGTTATGCACAGTCTAATTCCTGCGATGAACTGGTTGATGCCGCATTGGAAGAAACTGATGAGACTTGCTTTACCATCGGGCGCAATGAGGTCTGTTATGGGCATAATAATGTGGAAGCATTTGATGACAATGGCGAGGTTGTCTATGAGCTAGCCAGCATCGGCGATGTGACAGATATTGTCAATGTCTCTAAAATTCAAACAGCAGAACTCGACCCCGAAGCCAACACATGGGGCATTGTCTTGATGCGCTTGCAAGCCAATGTACAAGGCACAATTCCTGGTCAGCCTGTGACGTTTTTGCTGTTCGGCGATGCTCAACTTACCCAAACCCCGCTTGATGATGAGGCAACCACACACGGCTTCATTCTCCAGTCCGGCATCGGCACCAGTGAGTGTGGTGATATGCCCGCAGGGGGTGTTATCTTCCAATCACCAGAGGGCACACAAAAGCTCAACTTGAATTTAAACGCCGTCGATATTACAGCAGGTTCAACCCTATTCGCACAACTAACAGCGGATGGCACATTACAGGTCGCGCTGATTGAAGGCACTGCTGATGTTGAAGTGAACGGAATAACCGTGACCTTAGCAGAAGAAACCGCCGTAGAAATGCCAGTTGACGCAGCCGGATTAGCTCTGCAACCGCCCACCAGTGTTGACCCATTTGACGTGTCGCCCATTACTGCCATTATCGAACTCTTGCCCGGTGAACCAACTGTTATCTCGTGTCCGGTGGGGCAGGGAACAGTATCTGCATCGGAGGGGTTGGTCTATTTCCAGAATAGCGACGGTCCACATTTCCCCGATTTAGAAGGCGCATTTAGTTACAGCGTGGCGATTGATGGTGTGCCATTGCCTGCTATATCTGAGGTATTCTTCGACCCGACTGACGAAGGCATGCCTGCTTATCGTCAGTTATTTGATGCGGGTGTCCTACGTGCCGGAACATATACCCTGTCTTATGTCGGCAATCTCAATCAGACAATTACCGACCCACTTGATGAGACGTGGGGTCCCGCCACATGGGAATGGACATGCGAGTTGATTGTTGAAGGATAGACGTTACAATTAGGGACAATCACCTAATTATCACGAGTCCCTATGCCTACCCTCAATAAATTACATGGTAACGTCAACTATCTATTATTTGCGCTGGTTATCTTGCATTTCACTTATCCGCTATCGGAACTAAGTGTGACCGCTAGTGCAATTTACGTGACGCTCTATTGTAGTATGTTGGGGATTGGGGTGTATGTCACCGCAGTTAGCCGGAAACGGTTGATTATCGGTAGCTTGTTGACAGCTACAACTATCGGCACAGGCATCGTGTGGGCATTAACTTCAAACGACCTAGAGATTAACGCCTACTTGTTCATCTTCTATGTCATCATTATCATCAACAATATGTTTATCAGTTGGGCAATCTTTGATTTTATCTTCACCGCCCAACAAGTCACACAAGCCGTGTTATCGGCAGGTATCACCCTTTATTTGATGATAGGCAACTTGTTCACGCCACTCTATCTGCTACTCAATGCCATTATCCGTTTGCTCACTGGTGAAGATGCCTTTGCGCTGAATGTACAGACCATCGAAATCACATGGCAACGTATGTATTACTTCAGCTTTACTACACTAACCACACTCGGTTATGGCGACATCACGCCTGTCTCGCCTTTTGTTGAACCCTTTGTCACTGCCGAATCCTTCATCGGCGTACTATATCTAGCCGTTCTGATGGCACGCTTAGTATCACTCTACGAGTCGCATTCTTCACAGCAAGCGGAGCAATGACGGCACAACCAACGCACCAACCATCAGTAAAATAATAACCGCCAAGCCGATGCGCTTCGCATTCCAGAATGACGGGCGCGGCTCTCCGATATAACCAATCGTCAGCGGGTCATCATCATAAGGTGAATCATCACCGAATTTATCAATATCGTGTTGGTCGGGATAGTCTTTATCATCAAGCCACATGTCGCACTGACCTATCCAGCATTTGACCCATTCGGCACGGGGGCTTCCGGCACAGCCAACACAGGCAGAATCCCATTGCCATAGCCGATATCGAATAACATGCCCTCAGACATTTCGCCCATCATTTTCTTCGGCTCAAGGTTGACGACAAACAACGCCTGCATCCCTTCAATTTCAGTCGGGTCGTCGCGTTCTTGCTTCATGCCAACCAGAATCTTACGCTTATGGTCACCAAAATCAACGATGAGACGTACCAGCTTGTCCGATTTTTCCACATCCTCAACCGCTTCAATCGTACCAACACGCACATCAATTTTCTCAAGGTCAGCATAGGTGATGGTCGGTTTGACAGGGTTATGCTTAAAGGTCATAAGTTACTCCGATTCAAAATATATAACGTAAGCTCATCGAATATACTTGCGATGAAAAATTTAATCTGTGGGTGACGCACCGCTCTACGACAATTTCAATGAAGCCTTGTAGGGACAATGCCTGCATTGTCCGCAGACCAACAAAACATGTGCTTATTTATTTCTGAAAATACGAGATACTACTTTCAGATATCACAAATTTTCATTGGAGATTATGCTTCCATCGTTTCCCATAGTTTATCCATATAACGAGCCGTCAATTGTGTTGCTTCGAGTGGGTCTTCAATCGCATTCACACGCTGACTGAATGGCTCAGCTGTAACAGGTCCATCATAGCCAAGTTCTACCAGTTTATTCATAAACTCAGCCAGTGGCATCACACCTGTTTCCATCGGTAAACGGCGGTCTTGGTCAATATAGTCTGCCATCGTTAAGCCCTCTGGCGCATCGTTGACATGCACATTAACAATGTCTGCATTGGTCAGCTTATCCATATCTGCCACAGAACCACCCGATGTATACAAATGCCACGCATCGAGCAGAATACCGACATTCCCTGTACCAATTGCCTTGCATAATTCTAGCATCCCATCCATCGTATAGATGAAGTCATGCTGGTCAGGTGGGCGCATTGTCTGCGGTCCGATGAACTCAATACCAAAGCGAATCCCATAGGGCTTTAAGGTCTCAGCAATCGCGCCAAATCGTTCCACATGAAACTGAAAATTCTCATCAAATGGGCGGTCAGGTGAAGTAGGCGGACACCACGTCGAACACCTTAACGCACCGAGTTCAGTGGCAACCTCAGCATAAGCAGGTAACATTTTTATGTCGTCTGCCCAGCCATCCCCACGCCAATCGACAGGTGGCGACCATGCCCCCGCTTGAATACCAGCATCCACAAACAGCGACTTCACATACTGGATACTGTGTTCATCTGCGAGTTGTTTGGCTTCTTGAATACCAAAATCAACCCCACTGAATCCAGTCTGTTTAGCGAGGTCAATCACCTGTGGCAAGCTGTAAGTTCGGATGCCTATTGCATAAGCACTAAGATTTTTGAACATATCGTTTCATCTACATGATGTGATTAAAGAGTCAGTTAAACATGTTATCAACTGACAATTATCCGGCAGTGTCTTCTGTTACTTCAGCTTCTGGTTCGGACATATCCGCTTCTCCATCAGTTCCTGATATGCCCGTTTCTACATCCACTTCGCCGGTTTCTAAATCGACTTCCGTTGCCTCTGCATCCGGCGCATCTATTCCCGACTCATCAAGTTCAGTTGGTTCCGTTGCGACCAGTGGTAATGGAACAACATATTGCTCCTCTACTTCTTCATTGCTAGCCGTAATGACCATTGATGAGTTTACTGCATCATAAGCCATCTCAGCACTGGCATACGGTTCCCCGCTAATATTGGCGACATTCGCCCCAATGCAGTCTTCATCTTCATTACACGAGAACAGATACAATTCACCGCGTTCCGGTGGCGCGACCTGTACCAGCATATATTCTGTATCAGCAATTTCAATTTCGGCAAAGGTTTGCAAGTTTGGCAGAACCGACATCATCAAAAAGACAATAAATAACGAAATCGCTTGTAAAGGGATGCCAATATAATAAACCCGCGAGGAACGTGTCGATAACGCATATCCATAGAAGATAACAGCGAGAGCAACTGTCACAATAGCCACAGCCTCAAACGGTACAGTCAAACGAAGAAGAAATAAATCGAGGTCTAGTTTTGTAAAACTGACAAGCACTGTATTTTCGTTCCATAAGATAATTAGAACCGTCAGGATAGGCGGGATAACAATCAACGCAATCATCGCCAACACAAGTAAAATAGGATATTTTTTGCGCTCACTTGCCTTTTTAGGGTCGTTGAAGACATACCACAACACACCTATAATCGCCGAAAATACGACCAGAACTTCCATACCGCACACACCTCCATGATAGCTGTAAATAATATGTTTCTATTGTACAGGCTATAGACTGTATTGTGCAGTTAATTATTCTTTGTCGAGTGCATTTCAATTCTTTGTGGCAGGTATATCACATACTAACCCTGTTATATCCTATTCACGCCCCAAATTCTTCTTGCGGAAGGTCTTGAGGTGTGCCTCGCCACGCGGGGTCAACTGCACCATCTGGTTAACCACATGAATCAAGTTAGATGCCCGCAACCGTGCCAATACCCGCATCATCTTCGCCTTAGACCAATTGAAATGTTCATGCAAATCATGTTCTACCAATTCAATAGACGCATCATCTTCGTACTGATGATTATAAATATGCCCCAACACGACTTGGTCATCAAAACGCCGACGCTGATCTACCCGACGAATCATAGTCGAAATCAAACCATACTTGGGCGACAAAATCCACGATAGCAAGAAGAAGAAGAATATCATCAACACCATCGACGCAGAAATCGACGAGTTCCATTCTTCTAGCAAACCCAAATTAAACAGGCGATTCAACAGTGCAAGAATATCACCCACTTGAATAATACTGAGGAAGCTCCCCCGCGCAAGGTCATAACCGAAGAATGCCCCCGCACTCCCAATAAGCGAACTCAACACAAGCATCACGGACAGTCGGTCAGTCAATAGATAAGCCGCCGCCGGAGGAATAATGAAAAATGCAATCACCAGAATTGAGCCGACTGCATCAAATGCTCCCACCGCTACCAAACTGACAAGCACCATCAAGGCATAATGTAAAACTCCCGGACGCAAGCCCAACGCCTTCGCCAGAGCCTCATCAAATGATGCCAGCTTAAGTTCTTTATAGAATAGGGTCACAAAACCAATCGTCAGCAATGCCATTATCGCCGTCACCGTGATAGATTGCGGGAAGAAAACCAGTATCGGTTCTTCGTCCAATAAGCCCGCTTGCCACGCTTGCCCTGGTGTATACGTGCCACAATTGCTACAGGTCTCAGCAAACTCCGCACCGTCATCACGCGGACTGATGCTTAACTCACGGCAGTTGGTGCAAACACGAGCGGTCTCTGCAAGCTCACTATCCGGTTCAATCGTGACCGTCTCACAATTATCCATACAGTGGCTATTGGTGTTCGCCCATGCAATACCAATCTCACCGACCATGACCGCATCTTCATCAAGGTGAACATCTTCGACATAGCGTGACACCAGAATAATCGAAATCGCAAACAACAACGGGAACACCAGCCCCAACGCTGCATCTTGCCGGACTAACCCTGACCGATAGATTAACTCCGTCAGTACAACCGTCACCACACCTGCCGCTGTCGCACCGATAATCAACCACGGGGAGGACGTATCCGGTTCTAAGCCAAACACACCTGTCATCACCATAAACGCCACCACGATTCCCAGTAGCACCGTATGACTAATCGCATCACTGGTCAATGCCATGCCACGTAAGAGCAAGAATGTCCCCAACAATGCGCCAGAAATCGCAATCAGACAGCCGATAATCGTAGCAGTATTTTGCGGGTCACGGAAGAACAGGTTAATTTCTTCTCGGCTAAAGAAGGTCAGCAAAATTTGTACAACAAGATTTTCAATCGCATACATTAGCTTGCCACTCCTTCCAATTTTTGTTGCAAACGAACAACCGCATCATCCGGTAGAATGTCTGCAATCGGTTTCTGACGGTCTTCCATAATCAGGGGAATATTTAGTTCATCGCCATACATACGATACACATCCCATAATTGCTGATTGTGGTCATCCTTTGTCGCAACATCAATACCAGCTTGTGTGAGTATCCATGCGTTGCCTTTCGGTTGAACATATCCAAGCCGTTCAAGTTGCTTTAAGCCGAGGTCAACGTTGTTCTCACCAATCCCCCGAATAAAGCTATTCGGCACAGGGTAAGCAGGATTGCCGTGTGACTGTGCATATTTATACAAATCGCGCAGGGTTGTCTGCGAGGCAAAGCGTCTGCGGTCACCTTGCCGACGAATCAGTGTCCAGACCAATCCACGTTGGGGCGCAAAGCCAATCGAAATCAACACAATCGAAAACGCTGTGACAATAATCATCGGTCCCGTTGGCACATCAGCATCCACCGCACTGAGTATCGCACCCAGTCCGCCAGCAAATGCACCAAACACGGCGGATAATATCACCATCTGGTCAAGCTTTTGTGTCCACTGACGGGCGGCAATCCCCGGTGCAATCAACATGCCGACCATCAAAATCACACCCGCCAATTGCAAACCTAATACAATCGCAACCACAATCAGCGTTGATAACATCACATTAATCAGCCCGACACGAAAGCCGTTCGCACCCGCAAATTCAGGGTCGAAGGTCACCAGCTTAAATTCTTTCCAGAACAGCATCAGCACGATAAACGCAAACGTACCAACAGCCGTAATCAGTTGGACATCACTTTCAATCATCGCTGCCGCCTGACCAAAAATAAAAGAGTCGAGTCCAGCTTGGCTGGCATCAGCGCGACCTTGAATATAAGCGAGTAACGCAATCCCACCTGCAAACCATGTCGCCAGCACAATACCCATCGCGGTGTCTTGTTTAATACGAGTTGTATCAATCACCATACGGATGAACTGCACCCCAATCCAACTGGCAATCCCCGCCCCAATCAGCAAAACACCGAGGTCACGTCCGGCAATAAGAAAGGCTATCCCCACCCCCGGTAATGCCGCATGGGACAGCGCATCACCCATCAGGCTCTCTTGACGCAACACAGCAAAACAGCCTAATACACCACTCACCACACCGAGGATTGCACCACCAATCGCAACCGTCCGCACAGTGTAGGTATATTCAATATCGAGAATCATCTGGCTAAAGGGGATAAACAGGATACCGAGTACCGCAATCACACCAATGACCAACCAGACGCTCCGGTCTTCATCCGATATGCGAAACATACTAATCCGCTCCTGATGTCATAGGTTGATGGTCATCAAGATAAGAGACCCGTCCGCCATAAGTTTTCTGGAGGTTATCCGGTGTAAAGATATGCTCGGTTGGTCCGGTGGCAATCACCTCCACGTTAAGCAAGGTCACCCAATCGAAGTATTCCGCAACCGTCTGCAAGTCATGATGGACAACCAACACCGTTTTGCCACGCTCCCGCAACTCTCGCAGAATCGCAACAATCGCCCGTTCGGTCACCGCATCAACAGCCGCGAAGGGTTCATCCATAAAATAGATATTGGCATCCTGTACCAATGCCCGTGCCAAAAAGGTGCGCTGTTGTTGCCCCCCCGATAGCTGACTGATTTGTCGTCCGGCAAAATCTGCCATACCTACTTGGTCAAGTGCATGTAACGCCAGTTCCCGTTCTTTGCGCCCCGGACGTTTAAACCAGCCCAGCTTGCCATATAGCCCCATCGTGACAACATCCATCACCGAAGTCGGGAAGTCCCAATCGACACTCCCGCGCTGTGGCACATAGCCAACTAGTGACCGCGCCTGTTCATAAGGTTTACCATAAAATAATGCTGTCCCTGCTGCTCGCGGAATCAAGTTCAGCACGGCTTTAATCAATGTACTTTTGCCCGCGCCATTGGGTCCGACGATTGCCATCAGAACACCTTCCGGCACATCTAAATCCACATCCCAAATCGCAGGCTTGCTGTTATAGGCGACCGTTAAATCATCGACACTAAGGGCGATGGGTCGCTTGGTTTCGTCCGGTTCGGGATTATTTCCGTTCTTACTTGACATGTGTTTCTCTCCTTATATTCCAAGACCATAACGTTAATCTTCGTAAGGGCGACTCGGCGAGTCGCCCTTACATTTTGTAGATGTTGTTATGACTTGGATTTCACCTACTCCATCTCACATTCGACGTTGAGAATTTCTTCCGGCACGTCGATGCCAAAATCTTCATACCACTCTGGAATCTCGACCTCTGCACCAGCACACTGGTACGATTGCACAATAGTATAAACATTTTCTGCAATCATGCCGATATATGTACCACCGAAGGTATCTGGCTCGCCCATCGCATCGGAATACAGTTCACGCACACCTACACGGATTGCCCCACCAGCATCTTCAACCGCTGCCACCACTGCCTCGACGGTATCCGGTGGCAGACTGCTCTCAACGAAGATAACCGGAATACCGTTGTCCATCACAAAATCAACCGTCTCTTGAATGTCACCAACACCCGCTTCATCTTCTGTACTCAGCCCTTGAATCGCAGTTTGTTGCCATCCGAATGCTGCCCCGAAGTATTGGAAGGCATCATGTGAGGTGACGATATAGCGTTGTTCTTCCGGCACACTCCGCATCGCTTCATCTGACCATTCAAAAATTAGACGCAGTTGTTCGGCATAAGCTTCCGCATTTGCACTATAGATTTCGGCATTGTCAGGGTCGAGGTCTGCCATGTCACTCGCCAATTCAAGCACAGCCAATTCCCAGTTGCGCGGGTCAAACCAGAAGTGTGGGTCATCAACATCAATCAGGTCATCGGATAAATCAAATCCGCCGATAATAAATCCGGCATCTTTGACATAATCACCCATCGGAATCGTCGCAATACCTTGTTCGCCCAATGCTTCAAACACAGCATCAAATTGTCCTTCCAGATGTAACCCACTATAAATCACCACATCAGCTTGGTTCATCGCTGTAATATCAGACTCAGTCGGTTGATACAAATGCGGGTCAACCCCTGCGCCCATCAATGCTGTGATATTCACACCGTCCACACCCTCAGTCAGAATATGAGCAATGTCCGCAGACTGCGTTGTCGTTGCGACAATATTCAGCCCGTCATCTTGTGCCAGTACATTTCCCATCACCAGCAATGCCAGCAGGGAAAATAGAACCAGTAGTCTTGTTTTTAACATATTGCTTGCCTCCTTATTGTTCTGTCCAGTTTTGTAGGGGCGGATCTGAGTTCCGCCCTTACGAATAATGCGTACTGAACTCTATTTTTAGACAAGCCAAAACTTTTGTCAAGTATCAATATCATCTTAGTTAATTTTATTTTTTGGTTAATCTAAATTATATGTGGTAAATTGTATATGTCACAAGCAATTCGGTAAGCGATACCATAGGGCAATTGCATATGGAAAAAATCGCATTGAACCAACAACACCTTAAAATATTTTTCACCACCGAGACACCGAGATCACAGAGGGAAAAGATGAATGAAGAGAAAATTTGTGCAATCTTTACCTTATTTCTTCTGCAGTTCTCTGTGTCCTTCGTGACTCTGTGGTTATAAGAGTTTTTAAAGGCTCAAATATAAAAAGAGGTATGTTAAGAATACTAATGCGTTACCCTAAGCGATACCATCTTTTAACACTATAAAATTCGTTTCGGCGGTAACATAAGACTAACGATGAATGTGATAAAAGAGAGACCCACCATGCGCCGATTACTATTGCTTGCCCTTATGCTGATGACCCTCGTTGCCTGTGATAGCGGGGAGGGTGATAACGGACTTTCCGCACAGAACGCCAATGAAGCCAACCCCGACGGGCGCATTGTGTTCCAGTCCAATCGGGATAACCAACTCAATATCTATATCATGGATGCTAACGGTGATGAGATTGAGCAGTTGACACAAGGGCGGGATGCTCACCCTGATTTGTCGTCCGATAGTCGTATCGTGTATGAATCATCCAGTGGTGACCAACAAGACATCTTTGTCATCACCGACGAAGGCGAAACCCCGCGTAACATCACCCGAACCGACGACGCATGGGAATATCATCCAGCATGGTCACCCGATAGTACGCAGATTGTCTATGTCTCCGATGTGGATGGCGATGAGGAAATATGGATTATGTCAGCCGATGGCGACAATCAAACCCAGCTCACCGATAATGACGCATTCGATACCCAGCCGGCATGGTCACCTGACGGCACACAGATTATCTATCAATCCAACAGCGACGGCGATAACGACCTCTACATCATGAACGCCGATGGGAGCGAGATTACAGCACTGACGGACAACGATAGCGAAGACTTGTCCCCTGTCATCTCACCGGATGGCGCATGGGTTGCCTTCAGCTCTGACCGTGACGGCAACAACGAGCTTTATATCGTGTCACTCGACGGCGAAACAGTCACCCGCCTGACCGAAAACGAAACCGACGATGCCCACCCGACATGGTCACCTGATGGCGAGTGGATAGCCTATCAGTCGATGGACGGCACCAATGTCGATATTTACATCATGCGCGCCGATGGCACAGAAATGACCCGCCTGACCGACCACCGCGCTACCGATAGCGACCCTTCATGGCAAGATGACTAGCAGGACTCAGACGTATAATTGGGTGGAATTTTTAATGTGTTTGAGGCTTGCGAAAAACGCAGAGTTACAAGGTTTTATGATTGTAGGTTGGGGAAATGCCAAACTACGCCTCCGTGCCTCTGCGTTAAATATTGATAAAAAGAATGGCGATTGTGTTCTTCAAGATACTTGAATTAACAGAAGTGGAACAGACATGACAACGTCTCTACAGAACACAAAATCACACAAGATACCTCTCCAGCAACGGGCAAGCGTCAGGGTCGCGTATGGTTGGCGTGACGTAACAATGACCTTTTCGGCATACAATAAGGACAATCCGATGATTAGTTAATGGAAGAAGTCCTGTATCATGAGTTTATCCCGACGTGATTTTATCAAGAGTCTTGCTGTTTTTAGCGCAATGGTTTCTGTGTCACCCACGCTGAAGTTATTTGCCGAAGGTGAACAAATCGACCACTACGCCAATTTTGTCACCGCGCTCGAAACACCTTACACCGCACCAATGAACGCCCACTTTGAAGTTGCCACCTATGGGCACACCCTCGGCTTGATTCTGTATGACCTAAAAAACTCACGCCTGATGACTGCACTACAATCCGAGAAGTTGCTTCCGGTTGCATCGGCGTTTAAATCCGGCGTACTGATTTACTTCATCGACCAGATTGACGCAGAGGTTTGGGGGAATGTACCCGTCGAATTTTGGAATGCCAGCAGTTCCGACGAGATGCCAGAGGAGTATCATGCCAGTTGGAAGAAACACCGTGCCATCTTGCGGACACTCTATCAGATAATTGTACTGAGTGACAACGTCGCTACCGGAACAGCCCTCGCCTATGTCGCCAAAGCCAACGGAAGCACTGATGCGGTCACAGCCTTTAATGACTGGATGGCAGATACCATCGGCGTGTCCCAACTCTCAGGCTTGGGTACATGGGAAAACGGCTTAGAGACCGATGTGTCATTTATTGATGAACGCTTTACCAGCAATCAAACTTCGCTCAACAGCCAACTCGTCACGCTTAACAATATGATGACCCCGCGTGATTTAGGGCTACTATATGCGTGGATGCTGACCCATTTGAGCGACGAAGCACAGACAACGTGCAAGCACCTGCTCAGTACCATCTATACCAATCGTGGCGCAAATCTCGAACGCCTCGCACAACAATTCGACGGCGTATCTTATAGCAAAAACGGCTCACTCTCAACTGAAGCGGGTTATGTCGTCACCGATGCGGGGGTTATTGACCTCCCCGATGGACGACAATATCTGCTGATTGTCCAGTCAATTACGCCAAGTACCGATGTGAGTGTTGTGCCTGATCTGTTCGAGGAATTGCATAAGATACTCGCAGGGCAATATGACGAACTCCTACATAACCGCCATTTTGAAGGTATCACACCGGAAGAACTCAAGGCGATATATCTGGCACATTTGCAAATCGCCTACACTGAACAAGATGACCCCTCCGACCAACGCGGACAGTATCGCTACGGCTTCATCATTCCCGAAGGTGTGGACGTATACAGCAGTCCCAACGACTCCGACAAACTCCATAACCCGATTATCAAATCAACGCGCTTTGGTGTCCATCTGCTGATGCAAGGCGCGCTGGTTCGTTATGTTGATGTCGATAACACTTGGGTCGAACTCATGCCCGACGATGCCCGTGACAATGTCCGCTCTCGCTTGGGTGTGCGCATGTTTGTCAAACGTAAGGATGTGTGGTCAATCTCGCTCCAATACGCCGAGCCGATTCCCTTCCTGATAAATGATGTACCAGCCGAAGACAAGTATATTGTCATCAACGTTGGTGAACGCGAAATGTGTCTGTTTGAAGGGTCAACTGCCATACTGAAAGTTCCGATTGTACTCAACCCCGATGCGACCCCGCGTGGCGCACAGGTGATTACGAGCAAGTGGTTTGCCCGCAGTATGCAACCGTGGGCACCAGGTGTACCGTTTACCAGTTTCTTCGGCAATCAAGGCTTTGCATTGCATGGCTCACCGTGGCAACGTTGGACATCCACCGTCAACAAAGAAACCATCATGGGACGCACCAGCGCAGGCTGTGTCAATATCCCCGATTGGATGGTGACTGTCGCCGATTATACCCGTCCCGCTGATGAGCTGATTTTCCGGTGGGTCGGTGGCATGGAGAACCAACAGCAGAACGTCTTCGATTATCCAAGTCCGCAATTCCCTGCCCTGCGTATTTTTGCAGTCGATTATCTGCACAATCTCAACGGCTACTATATGCCTCAGAACCTCGTTGAGCAAGGCATTACATGGGATAGCGTCGCCTCATCTATGGAAGCAACTCCCCTGCAAGCCCCTGATTCATTCTTTGTATAGGGAAAAGCATGATTGGGAAGGGGCACACCTCTTCCCATAATCACCACATTACACCCCCGCAATAAACATGCCAGCATTGTCATCATTTCTGTTGGATAGCATAATGAGGGCGGGTTGGTGGTACACAACCATCACACCCAATTGAATTAGCGAATCATAACGACGTGGTCGAAACAACGCGAAACTTGTAGGGTCGAACCCATGTGTTCGACCGCACAGGAGCAGACACAGCGACTCCCCTACAATGTCAAGCACACGACCACTCTATCAACGGCGAGGGATGACAGCATGTTCATTGTAGTGGAAGGCATGGATGGGTCGGGCAAAACCGGCATCACCCGACAGTTACGCGCAACCCTATCACAAACACATGGGGATAATGTCGCGCTGACCTTTGAACCACATGACCCCTCGGCGGCGGGTATCTTCATCCGTGATGCTCTGACCAAACGCATCAAAGCCACCCCGCTATCCTTAGCACTCGCATTTGCCCTCAACCGCGCTGACCATAACGCCCGTGTCATCAATCCTTTTCTGGATGCAAAAGCCGACCGCATCATGATTTCTGACCGCTATACCCTGTCGTCGCTGGTGTATCAATCCACTGGTGGACTCACGATGGAGGATGTCTATCAGCTCAACCGCTGGGCACGACAACCCGACCTGACGATATTCCTGAACGTCAGCCCACACAACTGCTATGCACGGATGCGGAATCGCCCACAAGACAAGGAACTCTTCGAGAAGAATCTGAGCCAACGCTTCGAGAAATACCGCGAGGGCATGGCATTGCTTCGTGATAAAGGCGAGACCGTCGTTGAAGTTGATGCCAACCCGACCTATCCTGAAGTGTTCGCCAGTGTATTGGAGACAGTACAAGCCCATGCTCCCGAATGGTTGAAGGTGCAACCGCCCTTGTTTGTTGATGAACCGGACGACACCGACATGGCTGATGAGAGCGACACCGACTTACACACATGGGTCGCATCGTTAACTGCTGATGAAGTCGCGCACCTATCGCTAGCAGAGGTCAATCGGCTGTTTCGGGCTTATGTGACGGCGCACGGCTTTACATGGGGTGACCCGCTCACATGGACAGACGCAACTGCCTATCATCTGGAAATTGACCTACCCCTCAACATCGTCCAATCGGGCATCGCGCTGATATTGGATTCGCAACAGCAAGCCGACCGCATCACCAAAACCCTACAAACGCTGTTGGACAACGCCATGCACAACGATGATATGACCCGCCTCAGTGACTTCATGATTGTGCTGGACAACGGACGCTTCGAGCCAGATTTACGCTTCGGACGTGATACCAGCCCCGGACGAAAATTATCCCCGCGTGTGCAAATCGTCACCCGCGAGACCTTAGCCGACTGGTTACACAAACGCTAAACCAACGCAATCTAAATTCTAGTAAAACAATACAAGGTAAATTTGTATAAAAGGCGTAAATTCATTGTAAAGGTTCGCCTCCGATTGCAACATTTTTGTTATAATGAAATTGATTTATCATCATTATGACTTTCATTGAGGTTGTTATTGTGTCTGACGAAATTGTCTCTTTAGAATTAGCTGTCTTAAATTTAGTCAAGCGATACATTGCCCGCCAAGAGGTGACGTTGGCAGCCTTAAAAGCCTTGCGTCCGGCATTGGTGGAAGCAGACCACATCGACTGTGACGAACAGAAGCTGATTAACATCCTGACGCATTATATGGATGAGCCGTGGCAGGGTCATTGGCACGAGTGGTCGTATTATTTTCAAGGGGCGGGATGTCGTCTCATCAGTGGCGAGACCGCTGAAATCATCGAGTGGGACGCGATGGATGTCAAGACATTCGACCGCTATTGGTTTGTCAACTGGCTTGAATGGCTGTGGATGTTCCATGCTGACGACAGCGACCTGCGCCTCTTGCGGGATTTTTTCTCCCGTCGTCCCAACCGCTATGACCTGTACGAGATTATCTTCCCGATGTTGCGCGTGTTAAACGTCGAGGGTTATATTCAGCAAGATGACCGCCACAAAAACCGCTACACCCTCGTCGAGCACTCACAAAACCTCGATATTGCTTAGTCAACTGCCATACTCTCAATGACCGAAGCATACAGCCTGTTTGTGCGCTTGGGCATGAGGTGTCTAACCGCTCCCTAAATCCCTCTCCAACGCATTGGCGAGGGACTTGTTTCCCTATAAAAGCCCCTCAACATATGACAGAATAGTCACCGAGGGTTAAAATCGCTCAGCTAGGAAAAACCTGAAGCCCACTCAAGGGGCTGTGGCGAATCATGACGCAATCAGCCTCTTTAGCAGGCTTACCAAAATCATTAGCCGACATGCTTTAGCTTTTGGTGACCTGAAATTGCCATTATCACTGAGGATTAAAATCGCTCAGCTAGGAAAAACCTGAAGCCCACTCAAGGGGCTATGGCGACCCATGACGCGATCAGCCTATTTAGCAGGCTTACCCAAAATCATTAGCCGACATGCTTTGGCTTTCGGTGGCACGATGCTGTCTAACCGCTCCCTAAATCCCTCTCCAACGCATTGGCGAGGGACTTAATTCCCTATAAAAGCCCCTCTCCCGCGAAGCAAATTGGGAGAGGGGTTGGGGTGAGGGCTATACACCCTTAATCCGCAAGAAATGCACCTTGCCTACCTGCATCATCCACCCCGTACAATATCTAGCAACGCTTGATTGGGACGCAGAAAATGCACCTTACCCGATCGACCACCAGAGACCACCACTGAGAAATCCTGCGCAACTCCGACAGCATACTGAGGTGAATCAGACTGAAAAATACTTACCAGTTCACCGGTCATCCAATTCCATATTTTTAGAGTGCTGTCAGAAGAAGCGGATAGGACAAACGTTCCTGCCAATGCCACACTTCTTACCCAATCTGTATGCCCTTCGAGAGTACGAATTAACTCACCAGTCTGCCAATTCCACACCTTGATTGTGTTATCAGCGGATGCGGAGATTGCAATTGTATTAGTCATTACGACACTATATACAACGTCCGTATGCCCTTCAAGAGTGCGAATTAACTCACCAGTCTGCCAATTCCACACCTTGATTGTGTTATCAGCAGATGCAGATAATATGAACTCATTGTACATTGCCACACTTCTTACCCAATCTGTATGCCCTTCGAGAGTACAAATTAAGTTACCAGTTTGCCAATTCCATACTTTTACAGTCGTATCATCCGACGCAGAAACACAAAACTCATTGAATTGAGCAACACTTGTAACTGCTCGTGTATGTCCAATTAGAGTACGAATCAAGTCACCGGTCTGCCAATTCCATACCTTAATAGTCTTATCATACGACGAAGATATAGCATAATAATCTATAAGTATTATACTAAAAACAGTATTTGTGTGTCCCGTGAAAGTACGAATCAAGTCACCAGTTTGCCAATTCCATACCTTAATTGTATTATCTGAAGACGTGCTTAAAGCTTTATCGCCAGTTACCGTTATGCACCTTATCCAATCCATATGCTCTTCGAATACAGAATTTACATCAGACTTAGCTAAATCCCATACTTTGAGCGTACTATCAGAAGAAGCCGAAATAATATAATTTTCAATTATTGCAACATCTAACACCCAATCAGTATGCCCCTCTAGAGTGCGAATTAAGTCACCAGTCTGCCAATTCCACACCTTGATTGTGTTATCAGAGGAAGCTGATACTGCAAACTCATTAGATATTGCCACACTTCTTACCCAATCAGAATGTCCGCTAAGCGTGCGAATTAAGTCACCAGTCTGCCAATTCCACACCTTAATCATATGGTCGGAGGAAGCTGATAAAGCAAATTCATTGGTTATTGCCACACTTCTTATTACGTCAATATGTCCCCTGAGAGTGCGAATCAAGTCACCAGTCTGCCAATTCCACACCTTAATCGTATGGTCAACGGAAGCTGATAAAGCAAATTCTCCCTGCATTTTAATACCCAAAACTATATCAGAATGTCCGTTAAGAGTGCGAATCAGTTCACCAGTCTGCCAATTCCAAACGCTAGCACTTCTATCCCATGATGCGCTAACAATAAATTCCCCTGATATAGCTATGTCGTTTACTCTATCCGTGTGCCAAAGAGTACGAATCAATTCACCTGTCTGCCAATTCCATATCCTAATTGTATGATCAGAGGAAGCTGATACTGCAAACTCATTGGTTATTGCCACACTATTTACATATGATTTATGCCCAATGAGAGTGCGAATCAATTCACCTGTCTGCCAATTCCATACATTAAGTCTGTAATCGGATGATGCGCTTATTGCAATATCGTTCGATAATGCCACTGCGACTACCCAACTTCGATGACCATCGAGTGTACGAATTAGTGCACCTCCTGCAGGTTGAAGTGTTGATGAATGAAGGACAAGGTTCGGCAATGGATGCTCAGTTTGTTTTGCTTGTTGCAATAAATTCGCACATACATTATGTAAGCCTAGCCTACCATTGAGCTGCGACTGTAGTTGGGTAGGATTCTCTGACAAAATATGGGACGACATGCTCAGGGCAGATTGTAATAATTCAATCTCATGAATTTGGTTGGGTTGGGGAGAAACATGTTTCTCCACTATGTTGTTCGCCAAATATACTTCACAATCCGAAATAATCGCGTTGGGATTGGTGTTGGACAATTTGGCATAGAGCCAATGGTAATCGGTCAGTAGCGTGTGGAGGGTGTCGGTGTGTCCCGCTTCGATTAGATGATAGGCGATATATTCCCATGCGTAGGTGTCCGGCATTGCCCTCACCCCAAACCCCTCTCCCAATTCGCTTCGCAGGAGAGGGGCTTCTGTGGCATTATCAACGTGCCACTGCGCCAAGAGATGCTGATGGGTCGTCTGTGCGTCAGGGAGGCGGTCACCAATCACCTGCCGTATCACGTCATGCAGTCGCACAAGCCGTCCACGCGGGTCGTAGCGGGTAAACAGCGATAGGCGGTTGATGGCTTCCAGTGCGTCTTCGGTATCGAGTGCGCTATAAGTTGCTGTGCCTGCCCATAGTTGTGCAATCGTATCGAAGGGGATATTGATGTCTTCGGGGAATATCGCCAGCTCATAAAAGCGGTCAGGAATATCGCCTTTCAAACGGGAGATACTGGCATCCATCGACAGTTGAATCGAGAGGTTGCGCTGTTCTTCATCGTCCCGATTGAGGTAATCAATCCCGCGTTCTTGCAGGCGCACCACCACATGCTGGATAGCGTCACTCAGGGTGCGTCCGCCGTCCATCAGATTGCGTAATTCTACCGCCACCAATTCCAGCAACAACGCCCATTCACCGAGGCGTTCGGCAAGGTCGTTCAGTTGGGGTTGGTCATCATCGGATGGCGTATCCGGCAACCACTTCGCAAGTAGTTCAGCGGCTTCGGATGTTTCCATATCATCAACGAGGATGCGTTCAGCTTTGGCACGTCCAACCACCGTCTGCAAGCGCGTCGTGATGATATACGCGATGCCGTCATGGATGCAATGTTGCAGGTGGCTTTCCGTCCAGACATCATCCAGCACAATCAGCATGTCACGGTCTTTGAGCAACTCACGGAAGCGCGCCACCGCATCGGTCAATTCGGTGTAATTTGTCGCTTGCGGGTCGAGCCACTTTATCTGCTGGTTAATCAAACTGAGCAAATCATTCTGCGTCATGTTCTCGCGGAACTGCATCCATAGCACGCCGTCATCAAATGCTACCCGCACCTGTTCATCATGGCATAGCGCAATCGCCAGCGTCGTTTTACCGAAGCCACCGCCACCCTGTAACGCCGTCGTAATCGCCACTGGATTCTGACGGTTGTCGTCAAGGATGTGCGTGACCATCGCGTTCATCTCGTTGGGACGTTGCACAAAATGCTCCGGCACAGTCGGCACAGTAAAGGGACGATACTTGCGTTCCGGTGGGGTGTTCAACTGCTTGAGGTAACGGGTATAGCTCATGTCATAATCGGGATGACTGTCATCTAAGATGAAGGCATCGACCTTCTGTATCCAGCGCGGGGCTTTGACAAAAATCGCGCTGTCACGGGTCACAGGCATGATGTGCGTCCCGGCGGTGCGGGCATGTGTCCATTCGTCATGCACCACTGCCGATTCCAGCGCGCCATCGGTCAACACCAAAATCATAATCGTACTCTCGGCGATGGCATCTTTAATCTGTTGCCACCACTTATCACCCGCATCCATATTGATGATGTCCTGCCAGACATTAAAGCCTTTATCGAGCAAATCATCGCGCAATTCCGTCGCAATCTCATGTCCGTCAGCACGGGCATATGAGATAAAAATCGGGTCGTTATGTTCGGCAACCTGCTGTGTGCTGAGGATAAGCTGTTTCAGTTCCTCGACTTGTTCGGCTGTCGCAACCGTAGCGAAGTTATCACGCAATTCGCTCAGAATCGCTTGCGACACCTCCGCCTGTGTATCGAGCCGTTTTAATAGGCGCGCATAGCCTTGCAAGAAATCTTGCTGGGTCAATAAGGTGTCAATTTTGGTGCGCTTGATGGCAAACTCGACATCGGTCTGGATGTCCTCGTCTGACACATCCTCTCCGTTGGCAATCTTAGAGACCAGCTCCGAGATGATGTTCACGCCAATAGAGGAGGCAACGGCTTCAATTTCCGGCGGGAGTTGTGCGCCAGCAAATAGCGCAATCGCCCCCAATGATGAGCCGTAATAAGCCAGTTGCGCCGAGTGTTTTGATAGGCGTTTGACAAGTGTTTCCAGTGCGTTCCAGCGGTTAGAGTCGGACGACATAACAAGGTTTCCTGCGTGTGTGTGACTGTTTGTTATTAGTTAGTATAACGATTATCGGGGATTTCGACAGCGCATTTACTCCGCAAATTCTAACAGTTTGCTTATAGACAAATCAGAAAACAGGTGTATAGTTCACATATGAATAATTCAGATATGAACAAAAACTGTACACCTGAACAACATATACTGGAAAACCTCTCATTTGAGGGACGCTTCTTCATGACGCTGATGCAAATCAACAAACGTCTGCGTGGTTATGTCGAGCAAGATATGAAGGACATGGATGTGTCACCCCCGCAGATGTGGTTTCTGGCACGTCTGCACGAAGCCGGAGAGCCGAAGCCCGTTAGTTTTTTCGCAGATGGTGTGTTTTCTAATCGCTCCAATGCGACGCAGATGATTGACCGCCTTGAATCTGAGGGGCTGGTCGAACGCTTCAAGAATCCTAATGACCGCCGGAGTACACTGGTCAAGCTGACTAATCTCGGTGAGCAACGTCTGCATGAGGGACGTGAACGTCATGAACGCATCATCGCCGATTTGCTTGCGCCTCTATCCGATGATGAACGTCAGGAAACACTCACGGTGTTCGAGCGGGTGCTGGGGCTTCTCGACCAAGAATAACGCTATGTATGGACAAGGCATGCCTTGTCCATACGGTATGTATACACATAAATAATCTTCTTTCTATTGACCAATAAATTTATGCCCAATCCGATAACGCAATCTATAACCCAAATCTGGGAGGAATGTTCTATGTCTACTCATCATGCAATTATTGCTGAAAATGTCGTCAAAGCCTTCGGTGATGTGAAAGCCCTCGACGGCGTATCCCTCCAAGCCGAAGCAGGAAAAGTCCTCGGTTTACTCGGTCCGAATGGTGCAGGGAAAACCACTCTCGTCCGTATCTTAACCACCTTACTCAAGCCAGACAGTGGGATTGTCAAAGTTGGTGGGGTCGATGTACTGACCGAAAAACAACGAGTACGCGAAAATATCGGACTCGCCGGACAGTACGCTGCTGTTGATGAAATTCTCAGTGGACGCGAAAACTTGGAGATGGTCGGGCAGTTGTATCACATGAGCCGTAAGCAAGCCAAACAGCGCGCCCAAGAACTGCTCGAACAATTCACATTGACCGAAGCCGCTGACCGCTCTGTGAAAACCTATTCGGGTGGGATGCGCCGTCGCCTTGACCTCGCTGCCAGTATCGTAGCCCGTCCGCCGATTCTGTTTTTGGATGAGCCGACAACCGGACTTGACCCGCGTACCCGCATCGACATGTGGAACACGATTAGGCAGTTGGTATCCGGTGGGACAACCCTGCTTTTAACCACCCAATATCTGGAAGAAGCCGACGAACTCGCCGACAAAATCGTTGTGATTGACCGTGGCACAGCCATTGCTGAAGGCACATCTGACGAACTCAAATCCAACCTTGCCAGTGACTTCATTGATTTGAAAGTCTCCAACCCCGAAAATGTCTCGCAGGCTGTGGGTATTCTCACACCGATGTCACTCGATGACCCTCAGTCTGACGAAACACGCGGAACAATTACCATCGCAGTTGAAAATGGCGCACAGAGTATCGCCGAGGTTGTGCGTGTGCTAGACAGCGGTGACATCAGCATTGCCGAATTGAACCTGCGCCGTCCGTCACTCAACGATGTATTCTTGAGCATCACAGGTGAGGCGATTGTTGAAGACAAAGACGATAAACCCAAACGGGGTCGCCGTCGGAGTGCTTAGGAAATCAATTTGACCATGTAATGTAGGGACAAGGCATGCCTTGTCCCTACACACCGACAAATAAATCGACACAAACATTAAACAAACAAGGACAACCCATGACACAACAAACCATGCAATCTGTAAACTTCACCATACCGGAAACCAGCGAAGCCACGCTGATGGAGCGCATCAGATGGAACTTTGCGGACACTTTTGTCGTGACACGCCGTAACCTGATGTACTATGTGCGTCAGCCACAATTGCTCATCTTTGCAACGATTCAGCCTGTGATTTTCTTGTTGCTGTTTACCTATGTCTTCGGCGGTGCGATTGCCTTCTCGACAGGGGGCGACAATTATATCAACTTCCTGCTACCCGGTATCATCATTCAGACGATTATCTTTGCGGCAACCAACACCACCATCGGCTTATCGCAGGATTTATCACGCGGGATGATTGACCGCTTCCGCTCATTACCAATGGTACGGGCAGCCGTCCTCGCAGGACGCACCACAGCCGATACGATACGCGGGACAATTACAATTCTTATCATGATGTTGGTCGGTACAATTATCGGCTTCCGGTTTGATGACTTAGCGATGGGCATTGCAGGGATTCTACTGGCAGTCGCGTTCGGACATTCCTTCACATGGATTTCGGCGACGATTGGCTTATTTGTCAAAGACCCTGAAGCGGCACAGGTCGCCGGCTTTATCTGGGTGTTCCCGCTGACATTCGCCAGTTCCATTTTCGTGCCGACGCAGACCATGCCGGACTGGTTGCGTATTTTCGCCGAGAATCAACCTGTTAGTGTCATCGCCAATGCTGTGCGCGGGCTGATGACCGGAACAGCTAGCTCCGGCGACATCACGACTGCGCTGATTTGGATTGTAGGTATCTTCCTTGTGTTTATGCCCTTAGCTGTACGCCAATATGCAAAGGTTGCCTCACGCTAATCGGATTTCATGACACGCTCATAGACTGCGAGGGTTTCCTTCGCGGTCTTGCGCCATGAATAATTGGTTGCCATTGCCAGCCCTTGATTCACCATTGTCTCGCGCAGGGGTTCTTGAATCAGCAACGCAATAATTGCCCCAGCCATCTCACGCGGGTTATCGACAATGTATGCGCCATCTTCCAGCACTTCCTCAAACACAATGGCATCAGATGTCACAACCGGTGTCCCCGATGCCATCGCCTCCAACGCCATCAAACCAAAGCCCTCATACACACTCGGGAACACAAACACATCCGCCATGCGATAGAGCGAGGGCTTGTCTGCCTCATCGACAAAGCCAATCCACTGCACGTAATTTTCAATATCGAGTTCTTTGATGTAGGCTTTCAAGTCGGGGAACAGTGGGTTTGTCCAATCTGGTTCGGGACCTGCCAGTACCAATGGCACATTATCGCCGTCAGCTTGACCGACATAGGTATATGCCAGCAATAAATCATTAACACGCTTACGCCAATCGAACCCGCCAAGATAGAGGACAAATTGCTCCGGTAAGTCATACTTTTCGCGGACGGCTTCATCTTTTTCTGCACCCATACGTGGATGAAAGCGTTCATCGTGCGCCAGATAGGTGACGGTGATGTCCTCTTCGGGGATATTCAACTGTTCTTCAATATCGAGTTTAGCTGTCTCACTGATGGTAATAATCTCAGCACTACCTTTGACCGCCGTACTGACTAGCGAGGTATAAAGTGAGGTCATCGTCCCTTGATTGTAAATCGGATAGAGCAGAGGAATCACATCCAACACCGATGTTACCAGCTTGACCGGACATGATAGCGGTGTTCCCCAATACGGCACATGGGCGATGTCGGCATTGACCTTCTGCGCCATCTGCGGAAATGTGCGTTGCTCGAACCAGACCTTACGAAGTTTGCTGGCGTTGCCTGATTTGCCAGTCTCCACCACATGGACACCATCAGGGACACCGTTAGGGCTTTGGATGTGAGGTGGCAAAATCAGTGAGATGTCGAGGTCGCGGTCTACTTTTTTCAGGTAGGAAACGAGGTTGCGGACGTATTGACCACTACCCGTCGATTGTTGATTCCAGAACCAGCCATTGATGGCGATGTGCATAGGCGATTGTTTTCCTTATTATTCAAGTCGAAGTCACCTGATTGTAAGGCGACGGCGATTGTTTGTTAAGGTCGCACCGCCGTTTTCTTAGCGTGGGTTTAGCTTTTATTGCGAAAGTATTCTCGGCACCCGTTCATATCTACATAATAAGACGCATATGACTCATCCCCAAATTGGCTCATAGGTGGCTCAACGACATCTTTGTTGACTTCGAGATGACCAAGTTTCGGCATATCAAACAAGAATTGCGGGAGTCGCTTATAATATCCGCCCCATAACTTGAGCGTTTGGAGATTGTCTAACTTTGCAATGGATTCAGGGATGGTATTATATCCACCTTTTAATACCATAAAGTCTAAATTGGATAGCTCACCAATAGCATCTGGAATGTTGGTCAATCCTTCAAGACGTAATGAGCGCAGTTGCTTGAGATTCTGTAAACCATCAGGGAGGTGAAATGACCACCCATCCAGATACAGGCTAGTGAGTGTGATTAGAGTCATCAGCGAACGGGGTAAGCTTTTGAATCGCCCCTGTAAAATTAGTTGTTCAAGATTGGATAATCCCCCGAGTATATCAGGGATTGTCGTGTAATTCCCCTTGATGTGCAGGTGGATGAGACTCGTCAAATGTTGATAGCTAGCTGGAATTGTCGTGAAATCACCGTCCAGCTTAAGATACTTGATATGCTTAAGGCTTCCAATTGTATCGGGTAATTCTAAGAAATCCCCACCGAGCTCAAGCCGTTCGAGATTCCGTAGACGTGCTACTCGTGGCGACACATTGACAAAACGTGAACCACTGACATGTAATTCCGTAAGTTGCTTTAGGTCAAATACAGCTTCGGGTATTTCTTCTAACTGGAAGAAACCACCCAAACTAAGTTTGGTTGTCTCGCCATCTAATACCTTTTGGATTTCGCTCTCGACAGTTGGGATATTGGGCATTAGGCTTCTCCTTCGCACATGTTTTGTGACATATACTTAGTCTAACAGACTTTAATGTTACCTGCTTGCGACATTACTAGATACAAGGCATAATGCAGGGGTATTCATGTCAAGTGAGTTGCTGACCTCTATGCCCAAAATTTTTATCTCATATCGTCGCGTTGATTCGCGTCAAATTGTCGAACGCATCCATGACCGCCTGTCTGCCTATTATGGCAAAGGTAATGTCTTTCTGGATGTGGATTTAAATATCCCATATGGTTCAGATTTTGCCGATGTCCTACGCGATAATCTGGAACAATCTGATGTATTGCTTGTCATCATGGGGCGTGAATGGACTAACGAACTCAAGAGACGTGCTGATGGTGAAGATTTTGTGCGCCTTGAGGTTGAAACAGGTCTGCGGCAAATTCCACTTGTCATTCCGGTACAGGTCAATAATGCTCCCGTACCATCAGCAAGTGATTTGCCCGATAGTATGCAAGGCTTATTGAGCAAGAACTTCCTCGAACTCCTGCCAAACCCATACTTCAACACGGGCATGGCGATGCTGACGAACACAATCGACGAAGCCTTCCCAAAAGTTGTTGCTACCCCACCAGAAGCCCAACCAACGCAACCCACCATACAGACAGGGGGCAGTCGTCTTCCGCTGATTGCAATTGTCGGGATTGTGTTGTTATTACTTGCAGGCCTAGCACTCGTCGCATCCGGTGCGTTGTCGCCAGCACCTGCTTCAACTCCAACGGTGACACTCACCGAAGCACTCAGTGCAGAAGAAATTGCGGCTCAATTGCTCACACAGACTTCTGCTCCCACCATTACAGTTACCGATGACGCAACGCAAACGATAGAAGCAGCGATGGCAAACCTGCTTAGCATCGAGACCGAAAACGCCAGAAGCACCGAGCAACAATCTGCAACTGAAACTGCCGACGCACAAGCGACAATTGATGCTTACACTGATACACCACAACCAAGTGATACACCGACCGAGACGGATACGCCTACCCCAACGGACACACCAACGGCGACTGTCCCACCGACAGAAACACCAACAGAAACACCTAGCCATACCCCAACCGATACCCCAACAGCAACACCTGATTTGACAGAGACGGCAATTATCGTTGCGACAGACAATCAAGTGGGGACAGCGCAGGCAGTGGTCTTAACGGATGAATCAAGTACACAAATTGCACAGGCAACCGCTGATGCGCCTACCAACACACCACAACCGACCGCAACGCTAACGGAAACGCCCAGTGATACACCAACGCATACACCAACGGACACACCAAGTTTTACGCCGACCCTGACACCGACTGACGAACCAACAGCGACTCCAACGCCAACGCATACACCAACAGCCACCCTCACACCCTCCAATACACCGACTGAGACCTATACCCCATCCCCAACAGTTGATACAACAGGGACAGCACAAGTACAAGTTGACCAAACCGCAACTGACATTGCTGTCATTACGCAAGCATTTGAACAAGCTGTAGCAACAGAAAATGCTCATGCAACCGAGACGGCTATTGCAAACCCCGTTCGCATCAGAAGACCACTGGCTGCCACTGCTAATGTACGAAACTCACCAGCAGTAAATGGCGGGCTGATAGAAACACTCACAGGTGGTTTTATCGTTCCAATTGGTGATTTAGTTGTTACAAACGATGCAGAATTTACAGAATGGGTTGAAGTCGTTGATAGCGGTTATATCTGGATTGGGGTATTTACCGAGTCTGACCAAGACGACATCCGCGAGGCATTTGCAGTCACGCAACCTAACACTATTGAAGTGGATACCAGCAATAATATTTCATTCAAAGGGCACGAGAGCGATATTAACGCGCTTGAATTTAGCCCAAATGGTGAATGGCTAGCGACTGCAAGTACAGACCGAACCATCCGCATCTGGGATACAAACACTTACGAAGAGCAATTCCAATTGACCGGACACAATGATTGGGTCAATGCCATCGCCTTCAGTCCTGATGGGCAATATTTAGCCTCAGGGGGTGGTTTGTTAGTTAAGGTATGGGACGTGATAACAGGTGAAGAAGTCTGGTCGGTACGGGGTCACGGCAATTCTGTCATGAGTGTCGCTTTTAGTCCAGACGGGTCACTTATTGCATCAAGTGGTTGGGATGCAACCATCAAATTATGGGATGCGACAACAGGTGACGAACTGCTGACCTTATCCCCGAATGCAGGTTGGGTCTGGGATGTTGTCTTTAGCCCTGACGGAACAACCCTCGCGTCGGCACATGATGATGCGTCGATACGCTTTTGGGATGTCGCATTAGGAATAGAAATCAGCAGACTGACAGGTCATGCTAACTCGGTGATGCGCATCGAATATGCCAATGCCGACATACTCGCATCTGCCAGCCGTGATAACACCATCCGCTTATGGAATCCTATCAGCGGTGATGTTCTACTCAGCACAAATGCGGATGCCGACATATTCAATGGGTTTACGTTTGTCAACGACGGCACCCAAATTTTGTTCCGCAACCCCAATACAGCGATTCGGGTGTGGACATTAGATTCTGAGCAGGTCAATAACGTGATTAATTCCCAAGCAGAAGTGGATGCCTTTACAGTCGCCCGTCATGCCAACCTGCTTGCCTATAGCGACCCTAGTGGCAATATCACCGTATCCGAGTTTAGTTTGGATGACGCATCAATGGATGAATCTGCCCAAGCTATGCCGGATACAACATCAGAAGAAACCGTATCCGATAACACATCATTATCTGCTCCAGCAGTGGAACTCGCTACAGGTACGATTAGCATAGATATTGAGATGCGCGATGCTCCGGCAGGAACATTTATTGGCAACATCTCGGCAGGCGCAGAAGTCATTATCTTAGATGATGATGGTGAGTGGGCACAAGTACTATTGTACCCCGACTTTAAATCGGTGTGGGTCAGTTCGCCCTTTGTCGTTAACCGTCAACCTACGAACTATCCACCAGATGTGCTGGCTATTTTTAGCCATATTGGAGGGGAGTCTGTACGTGTTTCACGTGATGGGCGATCTTTCTATACAGTATCTTATGATACGGATACCGCCACTGGCTCGACCTTGTTTAAATGGGATAGTCAGACTGGTGAAAATTTACTTGCAACAGACTTTTCATTGTGGGTTTCACCTAGTCATCTAACACCAAGTGAACAATATCTGGTGATACCTGTGGATGAAAGTATTCAGGTATTTAACACAGTTACTGGAGACCTAAAACACACAATAAATAATTCGGGACAAATTGTGGAAATTCTTGAAGGTGAACAATTAATTACACTAAGGTACGACTTTACTCATGATCCATACCCAAGTCATGAATATACACTATGGGACATTACCACAGGAGAGCTACTACATACCTTCACTGATGAGTCCATGCTCAGTTGGGCAGAGTCTACAATTTCGTCGGACGAAACTCTGCTAGCAACAGTAAGTTTTGTTGATACTCAGATTCGTCTCTGGGATATCGAAACGGGCGACCTCCTTCGCGCATTTGGTAATCATCGAAATATAAGTACGATTGCTTTTTCACCGGATGGATCACTTATTTTAACAGCTTCCACTGCGCTTGATGACATAAAGCTGTGGGATATTGCTACTGGTGAAGCTGTATATGTTCTAAACAATATGTTTTGGGATCTAGATATAATACTATTCTCTCCCGATGGAAGTTGGATTTCTACCGGTGATGGGGTTATCTTAGATGCGGCAACTGGGCAACGACAAGGTGTGGAGAGACTTGAGAATCCTTATGTACCAGTTTGGGCACCAGACAGCCAATCAGTAATAACTTATAGCTATCGCATTAAAGCCTTGTCTCGCTGGGATGTGGAAACGGGCGAACTCATCCGTAGCTATGGTGGCTTGCTGTCAGGTTCATTTGATGTCGATTGGGATACAGAGATTGCTATCGTGCAGGGTTCGGGATATGTCGCAGTGGTGGATTTAAGCGAGTAAATTAGATAGTAGGACAAACGCATTATGCCGACAATTCAAGATATACAGGTCATCCTGACGCAACCTAGTGCATCACGTTTGGCGATTGTCAAAGTCATCACCTCCGAAGATGGACTTTACGGACTCGGTTGTGCGACATTTACTCAGCGTATCTTTGCCGTCGAGGCTGTTATTGAACGCCACCTCAAGCCGTTTCTCATCGGGCGCGATGTTGACCGCATTGAAGAAATCTGGAATATGTCGATGGTGCATGGCTATTGGCGCAATGGTCCGGTTTTGAACAATGCTATCTCTGGCGTAGACCAAGCCTTATGGGACATTAAAGGCAAACGGGCGGGTATGCCTGTCTATCAACTCCTCGGCGGAAAATCACGTGAGGGCGCGCATGTTTATGTGCATGCCAATGGCGAAACCAAAGAAGAAGTCCTTGAAGATGTCCGGCGGTATATAGCGCAAGGCTATCGTTTTATTCGGATTCAGATGGGTGGCTATGGTGGTAAGGGTAGCCCGATGGTCAAGCCGAAGAATGCCCCCGATGGCGCGTACTTCGACCCGCGAGATTATGCCCGACGTATGATAGAGATGATTGGCTATGTACGCGAAAATGTCGGCGAAGAAGTTGAACTTTTGCATGATATTCACGAACGCCTCACCCCAATTCATGCCATACAATTTACCAAAGATGTCGAGCCGTTTAAGTTGTTCTTCCTCGAAGACGCGCTTGCACCGGAAGATATACAGTGGTTTCGGATGATACGCCAGCAGTGTGCTACTCCGATTGCAATGGGGGAATTGTTCAATAACCCGCATGAGTGGCAGACCCTGATACAAGAACGCTTGATTGACTTTGTACGCATGCACGTCAGCCAGATGGGCGGGATTACACCTGCACGGAATGTGTCTATCTTTGCGAATATGTATGGGGTGCGGACAGCATGGCATGGTCCCGGCGATACGTCTCCAGTTGGACATGCAGCCAACCTACACCTCGACCTATGGCATCCGAACTTTGGCATTCAGGAATGGTATCAGCCCTCAGAATTAGAGTATGAGATGTTCCCCGGTCTGCCAACAATTGAAGATGGTTATCTCTATGCTAATGATAATCCCGGTTTGGGTATCGACATTGATGAGGACTTGGCAAAGCAGTATCCGTGTGAGGACATCATCGAACAGTGGACACAGACCCGTCTACCCGATGGCAGTCCCGCACGCCCATAATCATTTGCTTGTTTCATTCGACATGTTCGCCAATTTTGGTAGTAATAGATTTGATTTATGAAATCCCATATTTTGGTTATTCATAAGATATTATTAAAGGTCATGTAGGGGCGACTCGGCGAGTCGCCCTTACGAAAAGCATCACAAGCTGATTTTGGCGAAGGTATTGTCATTGTTCTTGGATTGTTACAGTTGGACTAGTCCGCACTGAGGGTGAGTGACGTTGCTTGTTTAAGGGGCAATACAATCGTCACTGTTGTCCCTTGCTCAATCTGACTATCAGCGATAATCTCGCCGTGATGTTCGCTGATGATTTTTTGGGTGATGGACAAACCCAACCCTGCTCCGCCTGTCGCCTGATTGCGAGAGCTATCACCACGATACAGACGATTGAAGCTATGCTTTAATGTGTTTGCGTCCATGCCAACACCTGTATCCTGAATACAAATTTCAATTGCTTCACCTTGCCGGATTATCCGGGTTGTCACAATAACCGTGCCACCCACAGGCGTAAACCGGAAGGCGTTATCCAGCAAATGTTTGATGGCTGTTGTGAGGTAATAATCATCAACGGATATGACAGGTAAGTTTTCGTAGAGTTGTAAGCTGATGTCAAGTTGATTTGGATTGGGTTGTTTTTCGACTATATCAGTCAAGAGTCGGTTGATGTTCGTCGGGTAAAATTGGAAGTTTACATTACGACTATCGAGCATATACATCAAGGTCAGGCTGTCCACCAGTGCGTTGATACGGTCAACCTGTTTCTCGATTATACCGAGGTGATGTTCCCGTCGGTCTTCATCAACCCGTCGCAACAGATGAACACTGGTGCCAATTGTCGCTAATGGGGTACGGAAGTCGTGCGATGCGTCATTGATAAATTGTTGTAACAAGCTTGCACGTTCTTGTTCTTTCATGATGTCAAGTTTGTGCTGTTGGGACTCTTTGTGTGCTGTGATGTCCCGCGCCATACAAACAATACATTCTTCACCATGCCAATCAATTAGTTCTGATGATAGAAGTGCTGTTTTCACCTCGCCGGACTTTGTACGCATATCATATTCAACACTGAAGATACGCCGTTCTTTCATCAACCGACGAACATACTGTTTAGCGATGTCTTTATCGGCAAACAAATCTCGTCCATTCATTGCATCCAAATCATTGCCTGTGTAGCCAATCATATCTTGGAAGCTCTGATTGTAGGCAACATATTTACCGTCACTCAAGCGGTTAATAACGATTGGGTCAGGGCTGGAATAAAAGACCTTACTGAAGTTGTCCTGAGTGCGCTGTTGCATCAATTGCGTTTGTTGCAGGTGGATAATTTTTTCTTCGAGAAGTGTATTGGCATCTCTAATCTGTTGCGACTTCTCATCATTGACGGTCATATAATAGCGTTGGATAAACGTCAGCGCATAGACAACCACCGTGGCGATTATGACAAAAGTTAATTCAAGTGCGATGTCAGCAAATGAGTTCCACTGTGGCACTAACATCACAGAACTAAATGTGAGCAAAATCGTAAATATACCCACAACCAATGCCCATGTTGTCGGCAATGCCGTTGCAACGACCAAGTACCCCAGTGTCATAAAAACAAGTGAAGATTGATAGGCACTAATGACAGTTAGGAAAAATGACCCAATTATGATGATTAAAGCCAGTGATAGCGCAACTACCTGATAATACCGACGACGGCTAAAAATGGTCATAACACCAACAAGGGCAATAATCGGTAATTCGACAACTAAAAATGCCGTTGACGTTGCACCAATTGTAATTGCAGTAGCCTCGAATAACACGCCGATGATAAACATAACAGCTAATACAGAAGCCAACGTTTGCGACCGTATGCGGTCAGTATTTGAGGTGAGTGATGGGTGGGGCTGTGTCCACTTGAGCCAGAGTGCTTTAATTGATGATATCATGTGCATTACTTGAGTCGCCAGATTTTACACTACTACTCTTAACTTTGCCATAATTGAATTTAATTTATATTACAGCATGTCTCACTACTTCGATACCAACTTTAGTTCAGGCTTTTTCGTTATTGCTTATTAAATTCTTCTAACCAATCGAGGGCATCCTCTAATTGTGTATCAAGAAATAACTTGCGTTTGAGCGAGACAGAACTGATGCGCATGTGTTCAACAAGGGATAATATCGTTTTATCTTTTAAGTCATGGGCGATATAGGCAATAATCATTTCCGGTGGATTTTGAAGATTAGTATGGGCTTGTGATAATTTATCGGACATGTATTTAATTGAAAACATACCAGATTGAGAGATGTCGAGTACAACCGGATAGTGTGGTTTGGGGTTATCGGCTTGGTAGTAATTCCGCTGAAGTTCCACACCAAATAAGGCAACATATTCGTCACAGGCTGACCTAGAATTATTGGCAAAGTGGAAGATGGGGATAGCGCGCTGATAGCTGATTGTCACCTGTGCAGATGTCATATGTCCCCCTGACTGGATTGTGTCATTCCACTTTAATTTAGTATATGTCAGAAAATGGAAACCCTGAATAAAGAAAAGATAAAAGCCTGATTAAGCGTATGTATCAACAAATGCGCTTAAACGTTCTTCTAGCTCAACGGTATAGTGTGTATCAAATTGCATATCGAGTTCAGTTGTTTCATTAAACAGCAAACCGAGTGTCACTTTCAACGCACGGCGGATACCTGTATCACTGATGTTTGTAGGCAATGTATGGCGCAATTGCACCAAAAACATCTCCGGTAATAAGTCCATATTTTCATAATCTTGCGTGAATTGTAGGTGACGCAACCCAGCAATTTCTACTAAATGCCGACGCAAGACCTCCAATTGTGCATTCGCTTTCCACAGGTTATCGCGTCGTAACTCGCGGACACACCCTACAATAGGCTTCCAAATAATACGAATATGACGTTTATAGGTTGCCTGAATATGCTGTTCACGGGTTTGACGACGATTCGCTAGATAATCTTGTATATGGTCGCTCCGGTCAAATGCGATACACCAATCATCCCCAACGAGATGAAAACGATTTAATGCACGAAATTGCACAGATACTTGTAAAAAGTTGTTGAGCAAAATAGAGACTTGATGTGTATCTTCATGGAGGATAATGCGGAACAGCATCTGGTCTTCGAATAAGTCCTCCATCCGCTTGACCCATAATGTAAACACAATATCAATAATGGATGGTTTTTCGATAATGACCAGCAAGTCAATCGTATCGTCAGCATCAGCAAAGACGGCATCTTTTGTGCCAATAGCCAATATGCCCGTGATACGATTGTCATCCATCAGCTGATTTAAGATGGTATCGTAGATGTTTTGACGTTGTGCCGGTGTGAATAGCATACTCATATCTTGTTTGCCCCGTACCCTGATATTGAGTCACACATCATATCAACTATTGTGACTCATTAAGCCTGCTTCAATTCTACCAGCAATTCTTGCCCAGCACCTTTACGTTCTATTAGACCAACCTTCTCCAAACGAACAATCAATTCAATCCAATGTTCAAAACGGTCGTCATCACGGATTGCCTGTTCAATAATGCGCGCAGCAACACTCACAGCATGGTTATTGGGATTTTTGTCTGCCAATGCAATCCCCTGCCAGAATGCTAATTCTTCGTCATCCGGTGCAATATCACGGGCTTCACGCCAACGTCGTAATGCACCATCAACATCACCTTCTTCAAGCAGTTGATTACCTTCACGGCTAGCAAATTTAGCTTCTTGATAATTCACCAAGCGTTGTAATTCATCAAGCGGATTATCAGATTCATCTACACGCAAGTTATAAGCATAATCCCAAGAAGGCAAAGTCCGGTCGTTATCGACAATATATAAAGCTGCTGATTGTTGTCCACGTATATCACCGTCTTCGGCTTGTGCAGCAAACAGGGCTGACATCATGCGTGTCGCAAGGTTGCCTTTGGTTGTTTCATAGGCGTGCGACATAGCCGACACAACAGTATCATTGGTCATCATATTGGCTTGTACACTATATCCCTCACCGATATGATGTTCTGCAAAGGGGATGCACCCACTGCCCGTATATGCACCAACTGTGCCTTGTGCATCAACCACAGCAACTTGCCGACGGTCTCGTCCTTCGTCAGAAACTATCAGCCCTGCAACAACATCAGGTGCCGATATACCTTCCTGCAACATCGCAAGTGCCACCGGACCATAACTGATGTTGACCAATGATTGGGTTGCAATTGCGCCAACACCCGGCATAAGAAAGGGAACCATACGTCCTACACTAACCTGATGGGTTTGGACTGCAACACCAATTTGTTGAGTAGAGCTATCAAAGGCGACGATGCTATAAGTGTGCAATAACTTTGTGTAATCCATTATGTCACAATCCCGTACATATCCGCTTACAACGGCTTAATTTATATTTATCCTAACCTTAATTTAGCCTATAAATTATTGCCTACAAGGACTATTAGCAAAACAAACGAGATACTAACTCACCACTTTCAGTATTATTATGAATAATAATACTCCAATATTATTATTCATATGCGAGCATAGCTTCTGCTCCCATACCATTTTTGAGTGTTGAAAACGATGCTATACTTACCGACTACTCCGCAGGCTGATAGAGGATAAATCATGAACAAACAAGAACTCACACTCATTGCTGATACCCCCAAGCAACGGTTGGATAAGTTCATATTAGAACATGTAGACGGCATGTCACGAACACAAGTACAAGCTCTGATTCGTGATGGGTTGGTGACAGTGAACGGCAATATCGAAAAAACGGGATTTAAATTCAAGGGTGGTGAGACTATACAGGTGACGATTCCGATAGAAGAAGAAACTGAACTCGAACCAGAGGATATTGAGCTAGAGTTTGTGTATGAAGATGACGACCTCGCTGTAATCAATAAGCAGGCGGGTATGGTGGTTCATCCGGGCATAGGTCACGAAACAGGTACACTAGTCAATGCAATCTTAGCGCGCTACCCTGAATTGGCGGATATGATTGATGATGAGGAAACACAGGAACGGCTCGGTATCGTGCATCGGCTCGACAAAGGCACAAGTGGGCTTATCGTTGTGGCGCGGAACAAAGCGACCTTACTCGATTTGATGGGGCAATTCCAAGAGCGTACTGTTGATAAAACATATCTGGCATTACTAGAAAAGACTCCCAAGACTCCAGTCGGTGTGGTTGATGCACCGATTGCCCGTGACCCTCGTCAGCGCAAACGGATGGGAGTTAACCGAAAAGGCAAAGATGCCGTCACCGAATTTGAGGTCATTGATAGCGACTTTCAGGGTGACCGCGCCTTGGTGAAATGTAAATTGCTGACTGGACGCACCCATCAAATCCGTGTACATATGGCATTTATTGGCTGTCCGATTGTGGGTGATACGGTCTATGGTTATCGCAAGCAACGCCTCAAGCTGAAACGGCAGTTTCTTCATGCGGCAGAGCTGGCATTCGACCATCCGACTACAGGTGAACGTATGGAGTTTTCTGCGCCGATGCCATCCAATTTGCAGAATATCTTGGATAAGTTGCGCTAAGCCATATATGTCACGAAAGGTACACCCAAAGCACACCTTTTCGACAGTGGCTAGACATTAATTTTCACCCGCATCGGGACGACCATACAACCACCAGAAGGTATCATGTGGATAGATAGCTTGAAGTTGCTCATCCCAGAGGAACTCACCTGCTGTAATCCACCGCCGTAATTCGCCATCGGTTTCCTGTGCTTTGGTGATGACTTCGTGTGTGTCATAACCGTATTCGTCCATCGCCATCAACAGTTCTTGTACAATGGTACGGCGTTGGGCTTCAGTCGGATACACCTGTGAGCATAGCTTCATACTTTCACGACATTCACGGAAGAACTCCCGCATCGACTTCAAGCGCGACACAACCTCACGCGCCATTTTCTTCTCGGTATGGACTGCCCACTCTTTACGGACAGCTTCATATTGTGTCTGTGCCTTATCAATCGTGGCTTGCTGGACACTGGTCAACTCATCATACATGTGGGTCAGGCGACGCAACCGCAACAGAAATGCACCCGTCGTCAATTGGGGCATGGTGCTAGCACTGAAGAACCCACCCCCACCGACACTCATATAGAGTTCATCACTAGGGATATAGCGGTCAAGCGCATCCCCCATCTTTTCTAATTCTTTTAGGTCGTTGTCAATCGAATATTTTCTGGACATCATGTTTGCCTTTCATCTGTTGGCACTGCATTGATTACTCTGATTATACCGCGCCTATATTGGAGTTGTATAATTGCGTACAATATGCACCAATTTAAGGTCACAATTGGACGACTATGAAACTCAATTCGCTCACGCAACATTGGCTGTGGATGTTACCTGTTTTGCTGGTGGTGGCACTCTTGGCAACCCGACAAATTGACCGCTTCCCGATTTCGATAGACGAACTACTGTCGATGAATAATGCAGGATACATCGGCGGGGATGCGACTCCCTCGGCTGTACTGAGCAACCTCAGCGAATACTCTCAGCAACATGTACCCGCGTATTTTGTGTTATTAGGATTAGCTTCTGAGGTGTTTGGCTGGACACCGCCTGCACTACGGATGATGGGAGTATGGTTTGGTCTGTTGGCGTTAGCGTGGGTTTATCGCTTGGGACGTGACCATTTCAACGGGTCAGCTGGATTGTATGCGTCTTGTTTTGTCGCTGGCATGACCCTGTATAGTTTTTATTACGCCCATATCCGCATGTATCCCATGTTAGTCATGGCGACGGCGATGTTCCTATGGTTTTATCTGCATATCACCCGAACCCAACACCCTGTCAAAGCGCGTGAATGGGTCGGCTTAACACTGAGTACCCTGCTATTTTTGAGCACGCATATCTTCAGCATCACCTTAATGGCATGTGTTGGGCTGTATCATCTGTTGTTTGTTCCGAAAAATAAGCGATGGTGGCAGGTATCCGGCGCGATTATCATCGGGGGATTGCCTCTGCTGGTATGGTTGCCTGTATTGTTGCGGGGCTTTCAACATACCTCAACTTTCTCCATTGTGACAGAAAACGCCCTGACCCCACCGGAAATACTGATTGATATGCTGATTGTGTATAGCAATAGCATCATTCCGTTTGTGTTGGTGTGGGTTGCTGTTGCCGTGTTTGTCGGTTGGCGACGTGAGAAATCACTATTCTTGTGGCTCGGCTTGGCGGGTGTGACAGGTGTAATCATCCTGCTGATTGGCGGACTCACCCCGATTATCCCACCGGACAGATTGCGCTATACCCTGATTATGTTAGCTCCGTTGGCGGTGGCGTTTGGTGGACTGCTGGTACAATTCCGTTATCATGTGTTGATTGCAGGCGTTGTGATTGGTGTGTGGTTGGGTACAGATTTATACATGCACCGTCAGCATGATATGGCGCGTTATCTGGGGGGACGTATGAACATCTACGATATGCCCCGCATTGATGAACAAGTCCCACGCTTACAAGCCCTCACCGACGAGAACACACTCTTACTGACATTCTCAAATCATCGTGACCTGACCTTGCCTGTCCGTCATGGCAACACCGTGCAGGACTTTTATTATCAGAGCATCAACCGCGCCCACTATAGCATCTTCTTACCGCAAGAAGTCCTCAAGCCTGATGCAGAAATTAGCGACGGTATTGTGATTGCATTGGATGGATGGTCAACTGTCGCATGGGTTGAAGACATCAAACACAAGCCGAATGAGCGCATCCGCGAAATATATGAGTCGGCACTAGCTGAATTTACACCCTGCGATACGTTGGACATAGGAGCTGGCTTATCGTTGACACTGTACATTCAAGATGGTAAATCATGCCCTACACCATAAGGACAAGTACATGACCATAACTGGACTGGCAACCACGATAGACGAAATCCATGCTAAGTTTGACCATTTCCAAACGGATGAGGGAAAAGCAGTCGGTGATGCGTTTATTCCAGAATCAACGGACATCATCATTTCACCCTATCCCAAGTCCGGCACAACATGGACACAACAGATTGTGCATAGTTTGCGAACGCAGGGCGATATGGACTTTGGCGAAATCACAGAAGTCGTCCCGTGGATAAGCATGTCATATGACCTCGGCATTGATTTGACTACACCGCAGAAGGCACACCCACGTGCATTCAAGAGTCATCACAAATGGGACGATATTCCCAAAGGTGCACGCTATATCATCTCGATACGCAACCCGAAGGATGTGGTTGTATCCGATTATCGGTTTTTGGGTGATTGGATTTTTGATACAAGCCTGATAAACATTAGTGAGTTTGCTAAAGCCTTCCCGCTTAAAGACGACGATTATTGGACACATTTGGAATCGTGGTGGAGTCAGTATGATAATCCTGATGTGCTGTTCTTATGCTTCGAGGATATGAAAGCTGACCTTATTGGGACGATTCGGCAAGTCGCAACGTTTATGCAAATTCCACTTGATGATGAGCTATTGGCAATTGTCGAACAGCATGCGTCGTTTGACTTTATGAAAGCGCATCAATCACAGTTTGATGACCATCTGATACGGCAACATCGTAACGAAGCCATGGGACTCCCGCTGACCGCGACCACAACCAAAGTGCAAGACGGCAAGGTTGGCAGTCACAAGACACAATTACCACCAGACCTGATAACATACATTGAGTCACGTTGGCAGACCGCAATCAATCCAGACTACGGTCTCACCAGTTATGATGTCGTGCGAGAGAAAATCCGGCAACGTCACTTAAACGCGTAATATCACCTGCTGTAAGATGCTATTGAGTGCCTGCAATGCGGTCATGTTGCGCATCGGGAAGCCATATTGCAAATTCGGTTCAGCAAAATCAGCTTGACCGATTGTTCCGCTCGGTGAGCTGTTAGGATGTACCCCATCACCTGCTAAGCCCTGACCGGGGAGTGTGTCCATCACAGCACCGTAATCCCATAGTGGCACATTATATTTGTAGGCGATACTCTTGATGATACCGTTATATCCACGCACTTCTTCTTGTCGGTCAAGGCGGTTGGGGATAGTACTAATCACCGGAATCACGCCATTGTTGATAGAGGTTTCAACAATCCATTCCATGTTCTGTCGGAAAACAAAACCACTCATAAAGCCGACATCATTTGTGCCAAACATAATCAAGGCAATCGACGGGCGAGTGATGCGATACTCACATTCCAGTGGGGTTTCCCCTGCCTGACAAAGCGATGGGTTGGCATACTCAGGGTTGAGCATCAGGCTTGCATTCCAACCGGATGCCATCGCAACCGAATTATGCTTGAAGGAGTTTTCTTCACGGGCGACTTCTGTACTGAAGTAATTAACCGCATCTTGCAAATAATCATACCCCGCAAGGTCATATTGTCCATCACCGATGGGGTCTAAGAACCATGGAGTAAAGGTGATGCTGTCCCCCACTTTCGTAAAGACGTTGGCGCGGTTGCCCATTGTCTGCCCACGCCGGAAGATATTAATCGCATTCTGGTTGACATTAGAGATAACCGTCACGCCGTTGACCTCAATATCAGCAAAGGTGAAGGCTGATGCGGGCACATTGTCACCGGGGATAGGTTCGATAAAATCACTCGCCACCCACCCTGTTAACCCTGTGCTGACCAATTGCACCTCTGTCCATATGCCATCAGCAGAACGGTTCAGCACGAGCAATTCCTCACCTGCGTTGAGATATTGACGAGTGGTGCTATCTGTTGTCGGCGCACTCCGCAGACGTAAGCGGTTTCCCATCTCCATCACTTGCATATTTGTCTGTGTCTGTGCAGGGAACACCAATACAATCAAGCTAACAACCATAATTAACATTAAAGTGACGCGACCCATACGCATAAGGTTTGTCCTAGTTTCCATCTGCATAAAGATTTTACATTATCTCCATGCTCAGTTTACAAAATGCTCTTAGACTGAAAATATGGCAGTCCATAAGCAACTACATAGCATTGTAGCTGAATTTTCCTATGACTGCATGACGGATATTCGACGTTTAATCAACTATATTCTAGGGGGAATATATGTTTTCAAACCTTCGTACTATACAGCTCGGAATTATTTTTGTACTCCTCATGGGGATGTTGTCAGTTGCGACAGCACAGGAAAGTTTAAACTATCCCATTGTGGACACCAATCAGAAACACTGCCTTAGCGATTCGGCTGTCATCAGTTGTGGCTCAGGTTTCAACGGGCAAGATGCACAATATGATGGTCTGCAACCATCGTATCAAGTTAACGGTGACGGCACAGTGACTGACCTCAACACCGGATTGATGTGGCAAGCTGACCCCGGTAGTAAAATGTTCTATGCCGATGCAATTGCAGGTCTATCATCGTTTAATCTGGCAGGCTATACCGATTGGCGCGTCCCGACGATTAAAGAATTATACTCGCTGATGGACTTTACGGGGTTAGATGTGAGTTCTGCTAGCACAGCAGAAAACGGCATCGCCTTTATGAATCAAGATGTGTTTGCCTTCCAATATGGGAACACTGATGCAGGTGACCGCCTCATTGATAGCCAATGGGTGACCAGCAATATCTATGTGGATACGGTAATGGGCAATATGGAATGCTTCTTCGGGGTTAATTTTGCCGATGGTCGCATCAAATGTTATCCGACTGCCAGCCGTGGCAATGGCTACTTTGTCATTTATGTGCGCGGTGGCGATAACTACGGCGTAAACAGCTTTGCAGATAACGGCGACGGCACAATCACAGACAATGCAACCGGACTCACATGGATGCAAAACGATAATGGCACAGGTGTTTTGTGGGGTGATGCCCTCAACTACTGCGAGAATCTTTCGATGGTGGGTGCTGATGACTGGCGTTTGCCCAACATCAAAGAATTGCACAGTATCCTCGACTACACGCGCTCACCCGGAACAACCAACTCGGCGGCGATTGACCCTATTTTCAACGCAACACAAATCACCAACGAAGCCGGTAATCCAGACTATGGATTCTACTGGAGCAGTACCACCCATCTGACTTCAAGCGGTAGTGTCGCCAATGCGGCTTATATGTCCTTTGGTCGTGGACTCGGTAACATGGATGAATTTGGCGGTTGGATTGATGTTCATGGTGCCGGCGCACAACGTTCTGACCCGAAAGCGGGTGTACCTGCCGATGAAGTCAATGGTCATGGACCACAGGGAGATGCACGTCGTTCCTTTAACTATGTTCGTTGTGTGCGTGGTGGCATCGCAACACCGTCAGTTGGTGCAGACCCATCCACATTGACATTCCCTGCAAGTAGTGGCAGTCAAGGGCAACCGCCTCAAGGTGGCAACGGACAACCGCCACAGGGTGGCAATAATCAGCAATCCGGTGGACAGAATCAACCGCCCCAAGGTGGCAACGGGCAACAACCACCAGAAGAAGCCTTCACCGCTTGTAGTGGTCTGGCAGAGAACGCAAGCTGTAGCATCAATACACCTAATGGCACCGTCACAGGCACTTGCCGACCCATCACCGAACGGCTGGCATGTACACCCAATCGGTAGGTATTGTCTATATCAGCATGGTTGACCTGAGCGCAATTGTTCCCCACCTAACAGTGATGGATAAAGACCTACGAAAGCTTTCAGGTCACGCTGTATAGACAAGGTCATGATACGGTTGCAGAATCCGGTCAATTTCAGCTAGCATGTCGTCAGTGAGTTCCCATGAAACACTGGCGACGTTCTGCTCAACATGCTCAACCGTCTGTGCCCCACAAATTACTGAGGTAACGGCTGGGTCATGAATCATCCAATTGATAGCCACCTGACTGAGTGGGTGACCGATGTCTTTTGCAAAGGCGACCAGTTTTTCGCGGATGGCATAATATTGCTGGAACAACTCGCCGTTCAACTTGGGATTGGCTGAGCGCACGTCATTTTCGTCAAAGTGATTTTGTGGCTGGAAGTGGTCAGTCAACAAGCCCTGAAACAACGGACTATACGGGAAGAATGCCAGACCATGTTCAGTGCAATATGGCAGAACGTCGGTGTCGGTGCGATAGTCCAGCGGGATATTGTGATAATGTGTCGGATTACGTTCCAATAGATTATACAACCCCTGATGCGAGACCACATCGCCATGCTGACGGGCTTCGTCGGTGAGGGCTATCGAAAAGTTGGACACACCGATATGACGAATCTTACCCGCTTGTTTGATGTCATTGAGTGCCCCTATCGTTTCTGCAATCGGGGTGTTGGGGTCGGGCCAGTGAATCTGATAGATGTCGATATAATCGGTATTGAGGCGACGCAAGCTATCATCAATCTCCTGTTGGATGCTTTCCGGCGATAAATTATTGGTGACATTTCCCGCCTCATCCCACACCAAGCCACACTTTGACCCGATGATGACCTGCTGACGGTCATTGCCTAATGCCTTGCCGAGGATTTCCGCCGCATGTCCCAATCCATACACAGGTGCAACATCAAAAAAGTTCACACCAAGTTCAACGGCACGACGAATCGCATCAATCGAGTTGTCATCATCGGTCGCGTTCCATATATCGCCACCACCCGTCGCCCAACAACCAAACCCAACGGCTGAAAATTTAAAGTCTACTGCGGAAACTGATTTCATCTTCATGGTATATGTCTTTCTATTGTATGAATCTAAGTAGTACAAATCACATAATCAAAAAACACAGAGCCAACCTCGACCCTGTGTTTATGTATATCTCGTATTAGCTTATGCCTTGCCTATTGTGGAATCTTGCAGACCCCGTCAACACAATCGGGAATTTCGTTGCCGAACAGCTTGTTAATCTGGTAGCGGTTGCGGGCAATGAATTTGTAGACCCGTGTGCCGACCCAGTCCATACCGGGAATTTGTAGAATCAACCAGATAGGAAAGCCAAGCGGGACTTCTTTCAACATCCGGCGTGTGCCATAGTAGCCAGCATGGAGTCCACCATTGTTATCGACTACATGGATTTGCCCCATGAGTTCGTCATAATCTACATCAGGGTAACGGCTGGTGACCGTTTCATAATCATGCAAGTCGAGGAATTCCACACGGTTGAACCAATCCAATGCGTTGATGGTTTTGCGAGTTGATTGGCAAATCAGGCAGTAGCCGTCAAATAGTGCTGTTACCATAGTGTTTCCTCTCTATCGTTATATGTGAAGTATATCACAAGTTATCCTATATCAAATGAGTTAAATCTTGGTTTTCTGTAAAAAATCATGAGTAATTGCTTACCATCTGGTCGCGCTAACATGCTCATATCTTACATACCGTCGGCTTATCATAGTCCAAGCATAGGGCAGGGATGATTCAAGCGTCGATATAATGAATTTATCACGCCCAATCGAGACGAGAGATTGACATCATGTCCACTGAAAAACCCAAAAAGAAACGCTCCCCACGCAGACGACACCTACTACGCTTTGGCATCCTATCGGGGCTGTTGATGTTTTTGATTATAGGGGTTGCGCTCCCGCCTATCGAACGTGCTCTGGTGGCATGGCTAGCCGATGCCCCCTTCACGCCAGTGTGTCAGGCTGAGCATCTGGAAGTTGCCATCATGCGGGGTGGTGAGGAAGATGCACAATTTATGGGTGCTGGCACGGAAAGTATTTTCTTGTATCGGATGCGACTCAATGGTGAAGACCCGATTCAAGTCAGCGACCTGAATGACCCCTATGCAACGAGTTTACGTTGGACACCGGATGGACGCTATCTTGTATATCGTATGACCAACGCCAGCTCCGGTTATCTTCATTTTCTATCGGCTCATGATAATACAACACAATCCGTTGAAATCCCTGACCCACAATTTAACTGGTACATTATGCCGGATAGCACTGCGGTGATAATCTGGATGGGTTATAGTAGCACGATGTATGATGCAAAGTTTCAGGTTGCACTGCCATTGACGGACGAGACCGAAGCCGAACCCATATCAACATTACCACCGGAACTATTTTCGCAAGATTTTCCTGTCCCTAAACTGGGCGGTTATCAGGCGACCGACCAAATTGCCGCACCTTATTATCGGAGGTTCAATCCAAATGAGTCTGCACCCATGACAGATTATGTCGTGAAGACCGTAAAAACAGCAGACCGTGCTGGAGTCAATCTGAGTAAGCATATTGTCGTCTATGAAGCAGGCAAGCACGGGGCGATTTGGGAAATTAGAAATGACACCGAAGGATATGATGTCGAACATGTACTCCAAGATATGTCATCGGACAACGATTTGCTCTTTTATCGGCGGTATATTCCAATCAGCACAAATAGCGTTGACCCTGCTATGCCCTATGAGGTTTATATTGCTGATTTAGACACGCAAGAAATTTATCCAATTTTGTTTCATCGCCCCCTAAATTATATCCGTGACCTGACATGGATACCCAACCGTGACCTGATGTACCTTGCGCTAGAAAATTGGGAAACCCATGAAATCGAAGTCTATCTCGGTGATTATGATGGCTCGAATCGAACGTTAGTGACAGCTGTGCCATTTGACAATTACACTATTGGCGGATTTCATGTCACACCAGACGGACAATATCTATCTTATGTTGATATCAACAATGATTGGCTCTATCTGTTCGATTTAGAATCACGGCAAAAATGTCGCGTGGTTAAAGGGCGCATTGATGATTGGTCAACAAGATATGACTGGCGTTTAGTAGAAGGATAAGCTCATGGAAAAATCCCAGAAAAAAAATACTCGTGGATAGGATTTTATAGAGATATTCAACAGTATGTTCACTAAACACACTATATATTCTAAACTTTGCTATAGTCTATTAACCTGTTGAATTGATCGGATTATAGAGAATGGAATCCATCTAATGTCAAATGAAGCTACCTGTATTGATGAATCCATCTACTCCGATGCCCTTACACGTGGACATCGTTATACAATTATCGACAGCGACTACAAGAATTCCAAGATTCGTATTCGTGGTAATAACAATCGCATCCGCTGGTATCCTTTAGGATGCTTTGACTTAAACAATGAACCAGTAACAAAACTGCTATTGTTTTCTGTAGAAGATATAGATGATGAACTGGATGCCCCATTGGATATTGCTGAAGTTAACATTCGATTGACAACAGGCGAACTCCGTTGGTGTTGGTTTGTAACACCAGTTGGTGCTCTCCAACTAGATAATACTGATAGAATCCATAATTTAAATGTACGCTTTCAGTATGATAATCAACATCTAATTATTATGAATAAACTAACCTATGAAACAATTGAATATGCTTTGAGGCATATCGACTCACAAAACAAGCTTATTGACTGTACACTGCACTATGCTTGGGTAGAAGATTTCAAATAAGACAAGTTATTATGTTTCAGTTACATCAACCTGTTCGGCGATTTTTTCTTTGATAAGCTGTTCCGCTTCTTCAATCGTATCGGCAACAAACAGCTTACTCACACTGTTAAAGCCGAGGCTGGTAGCAATCTTGATGTAGACACCAATTAGCATATTTGGCTTAACAAACACCACAAATCCCTGATTCGGCGGGAGTTTGCGCTCAGCATAGTTAAATCCTGCCAGAATATTCTTGGGCAACAGTTGGATAGGCACATCACGAAAATCCGCGATGAGATGAACATCATAATCACAGCCTGCTAATATGTCGGCTGCTTCGTCTACAAATTTTGTATATTCAGGAAGTGTGACTTCACCAGAGAAGGTCTGCAATAAAATTGTCTTATCGTCATCAAACCAATGTTGTGTAATCATGTCAATATCTCCAATCGAAACATCAATTCATTCTATACCAAATGTTTCAAAATGGACAATGACATCATATGCGCGCCTGCACATTGTACAGGTCAGCGTATGCACCACCACAGGCGATGAGGTCGTCGTGTGTGCCCTGTTCGGCAATGCCATCTTCGGTCAGCACAATCACCCGTCCGGCGTTACGAACGGTCGATAAGCGATGAGCAATCACAAGCGTGGTGCGGTTTTCCGTCAGGCGTTCGAGTGACTCTTGTACCGCTTTTTCGCTTTCGTTATCTAGTGCGCTAGTGGCTTCGTCAAAGATGATGATGGGTGGATTTTTGAGGAACACACGCGCAATGCTCAGGCGTTGTTTCTGTCCGCCGGATAGCTTCACCCCGCGCTGACCAATATCAGTATCATAGCCATCCGGTAATGCCATGATAAAATCGTGAGCGTTGGCTTGCTTGGCGACGGCGATGATGTCCTCCTGTGTTGCATTCGCGTTACCATACCGAATATTCTCGGCAACTGTACCGGAAAACAGATACACATCTTGGTCAACTACGCCGATGTAACCCCGCAATGAGCGCAGGGTGATGTCCTTGATGTTGTGATGGTCAATCAGAATCTCACCGGATGTCACCTCATAAAAGCGCGGAATCAATGAGCAGAGGGTCGATTTGCCCACACCCGATAACCCCACCAACGCGACATACTCACCCGCTGGTATCGTCAGGTTGATGTTTCGTAGCACATCAGGATAGTCGTCACGATAACGGAAGCTGACATTGTTAAACTGGATTCTGCCCTCGACATAATTCAGGTCAATCGCTGAGGGCGTATCTTGAATCTCAGGATGCACATCAAGCATATCCATGAAGCGATTAAATCCGGTCACGCCTTCTTGATACAAACGCGAAAAATTCACCAGTCGTTGCACAGGTTCAACGAGAATACCCACATACAACAGGTAGGTGAGCAAGTCGGCTAAACCGAGTGTTTCATTACCCAGACTAATCGCACCAACAACAATCACGGCAATCGTAATCAGTTGGGTGAAGGCAATCATACCGCCGTAAAAATAAGCTGAACTGAGATAATCATCATGGCGACTATCGAGAAAGCGGTTGTTTTGAACGCCAAATTTTTCTTGTTCAATGTGTTCATTGGCGAAGGACTGCACGACACGGATACCCGATAGTGTATCTTCAACCTGCGCATTCACGTCAGCGATGCGTTCTTTACTCAAGCGTAAGGCACGGTTCATCTTGCGGTTAAAGTGGAGCGCGAACACCGTCATAATCGGGATGAAGATAAAGACAACTATCGTCAATTCCACGCTAATCGTCAGCGAGATGCCGAACACCCCTATCAACGTAATCAACCCAATGGCGAGGTCTTCTGGTCCGTGATGATATAACTCGGACAAGGCGAACAAATCACTGGTGATACGTGACATCAGTTGTCCGGTTTTGTTATTGTCGTAAAAGCCAAAGGATAAGGTCTGGTAGTGGTCGAACAATTCGTTGCGCATATCACGTTCCATCTGTGCGCCCATCATATGCCCCTGATAATCCACAAACATATTGCAGGCTGTGTGTATCATAATGAGGATTAGCATCAGTATGCCCATCCCCAATATCTGATTGAGCAAATCAGGCGGGTTGTTGGGCAGAATATTCTTGGTAATGTGTTGTACACACAGGGGGATAATCAAGGTGACGGCTGCAACGATAAATGCACAGACCATATCGGCAGCAAATAAGCCGAGATAGGGTCGATAGTATGACAAAAATTTTTGAATCCGACTGGTCATGGCAATCCAGTATATTGATATAGATACATGCTGGTTTGTATTGGTGTTATTGGGTGACAGACTTCGACAAGAGGAAATTTTCGTTAAGCATCCGCACCGCAATGAACCCTAAAAAACTAATAACATATCTTATGTTATCAATTTAACCCTAGAATAGCAAGCAATATATCTTTTCTTCGGTGTTATGCGTTTATCATCCCCACAATCACTTCAATCGGGTGTTGCACAGCGTATCCGGCATCATGAACCTGTTTCCCGTACAAGTCATCTGCGTTATACTGTAGCGTGGACTCAGTAATTATGACATTTTGGATAATCCATGACACAGGTATTTATTTCATACGCCCGCAAAGACCATCATTTTGTCGAACGCCTCCGCGAAGATTTCCAGCGCAATAAGATTACCTACTGGATAGACAAAGAGGGTTTATCTCCCGGCACACGCAATTGGGAACGAGCAATTCGTCAAGCCATTGCAGATAGCTATGCGGTGGTATGGGTTGTGTCGCCAGCATCATACGAGTCCGAATATGTGAGTAGTGAACTTGCCGTTGCCGAAATGCACAAGCTGAAAATCTATCCGGTTTGGGCAGATGGAGACAATTGGATTGCATGTGTGCCATTAGGCAAACATAATATTCAGTTTGTCGATATGCGCCGTGATGACTACAGCAAAGGACTCGCCAACCTACTCGAAGCTCTGAATGGTAGCAAACCTGAAATCGCTATTCCTGAGCCGGATACCCCAACCTTACCAGCAGGTACAGAACCGCGTAACCCATACAAAGGGTTAGTTGCGTTCACCGAAGCCGATACAGGTGACTTTTATGGGCGTGAACGACTGACCGCAAAATTAACATCACGGGTTGAGAGACAAATCGAGAATCAGTCCGACCGATTTTTAGCTGTCTTGGGTCCATCGGGTGCAGGTAAATCCAGTGTGGTGATGGCGGGACTCTTGCCCATATTACGCCAATCGCATGCTGATTGGTTGATTCTACCTAAGATTGTACCCAGTACACATCCAGTCGAAGCCTTAGCCGATGCGCTCTATAGTGTGTTACCGGACAAAAGCCTGACTACCATCGAAGCTGATTTAAAAAGTGCGGGTGGTCGTATGTTGCACCGACTAGCACAACAAGTTGAAGCCGAACAAGTCATTCTCTATATCGACCAATTTGAGGAACTCTTCACGCTGACAGCAGATGACGATGAACGACAGCAGTTTATTGACCTTATCACCCTCGCCTCAACTGAACCCGATGGCAAAGTGATTGTTCTCCTCAGTATGCGCGCCGATTTCTATGGACATCCGGCAAACTATCCACAGCTTGGCAGTCTCGTTAACCAGAATAACGAGCTAGTTATGCCGATGACAATTGCCGAATTACGGGATGCGATTGAAAATCCTGCCCGATTACCAGATGTTGGATTGCGCTTTGATGATGGCTTAGTCGCCGAAATTATCTTTGCCTTGCGCGAACGAGACAAAGCCTTAGCAGGGGCATTACCACTCCTGCAATTTACACTCGAACGCCTCTTTGCTGAACGGGATGACACCCACCTAACGTGGTCAGCCTACAACAAACTCGGCGACCCCGAAAAAGGTATCAGTGGCGTGGAAGGCGCAATCGGAACTCACTGCGAAGAAGTGTTCAGCGACTTACCCGAATCCGCACAGGCAAAACTCGGTCAAGTCTTTTTGCCCTTAGTCAGTATTGACGAGAATACCGGAGAAGCCACCCGTCGCCGTGCCACCATAGATACCGTCACAATCGACGAAGACAGCAAGACATTTGTGGATAACTTTATTGATAATCGTCTCTTCCAAACTGGAAATGAAGGTGAACACATTTATCTCGAAATCACTCACGAAGCTTTATTCCGAAGTTGGAGTCGGTTGGTCAAGTGGATAAAAGAAGCCCAAGAGGATTTGATTCTATTACGGCAAGTAGAGCGCGAGGCAAACGATTGGGACAAATCGTATATTTTGAGTCCCGAACGCTTAAAACCTATTCATGAGGCAATCCAGAGACTGGGCAGACTCGGCTATCAGTTATCGCCAGAAACACAAGACTTTGTATATCCACATGAGATGTTGTTGCAAGAATTAGAAAATCCAGAAACAAATGAACAGCGCCGATTACGCATTGGGGATGATCTTGCGTTACTTGGTGATCCACGTAAAGGTGTTGGTATAAAAAATGGTTTGCCCGACATAGTTTGGTTGCCGGTTCGTGGTTCGCAGAGAAAGTTTAAAACAGGTATTGGTAGCTTTATTGTGCCAAATTTATTTGTAGCTCGATTTATGACAACTTATAGTCAGTATCAAGCATTTATAGATGCTGATGATGGATTTAGCAATTCAACTTGGTGGGATAGGTTTCCAATAGAGAACTATATATTAAACAATTTGTCCGAGCAACGCACGAAATCATCAAACAGTCCAAGAGATAACATTTCATGGTTTCAGGCAGTTGCATATGCTAATTGGTTATCAAATCGCTTCAGAGGTATAGAATTACAATTATTTTCAGAAAAGATAATTATTGGCATCAATGCACAGATTCGTCTACCAACAGAATGGGAATGGCAATGGATCGCACAAAATGGAAGTGAGAGAACAACATATCCATGGGGGAATTCGTGGGGAGCAGGTAGAGTTAATGTTAGTAAATCGGGATTAGGTCGGACTGTTGCTGTTGGTATGTATCCACATAATCAAAGTACATGTGGGGCAATGGACATGGCAGGTAATCTTTGGGAGTGGTGTCTAAATAATATGGAAGAAACTAAAACTGTTAATTGGGATAATAGTGATGCTTTTCGCACACTGAAAGGGGGATCTTTCAATGAGCATCATAGTCATACGAAAGTTAGCTCACGAGCTGGTCTTCCTCCCCTTTCCAAACGGAATAATAGTGGATTCCGACTAATAATCGCGCCAATTATACCAATCAGATGAAAAGAAGTCCGGTAAAAGGTGTAAATATAGTACAAAATAGAACTCTATATAGGACATACTCTCACACAATTGGTATTATTCCCACATATACTGGAAATTCCTATAATAACTCATTTTGGCAATGAATTTTTAATGCCTAGTAATAAATAAATATGATAAAACAACTTGGTGTAGTATTTTCTAAATTTTACACCAACATATTCTGTAAATTTATTCGTTAATTGTTTAACACTTATATAAATCCTCAAACCGTGACCATAGGGTCACCCCTTGCCTGCAAATCTATGCTACCCTCAACATAGGGTGCATCTTAACAACCCTCAAATAAACCCGCACAACCAAAGTCTCCCCTTGCGAAGCGGGGGGAGATTTAGAGGGGGGATTCGCACAAAAAACTTTTCTATGTGCAATGCACAAATCGCGCAATAAGCACGCAAACCTCAACCATACTGCGGGATACCCGATTGTACAGGCGTAAAATCTAATTGCACAAATCGCGCAAAAACTCTCTGCGACTTCGCCTCTTTGTGCCTTTGCGTTATGCATTTATCATCCCCACAACCACCTCAATCGGGTGTTGCACCGCGTGTCCAGCATCATGAATTTGTGAACGGCACGATGTCCCCGGCGCAGTCACAATCGCATCAGGGTTATCGCGGATGGTCGGCAGGAGGCGGTCTTCGGCAATCTTCATGCTGACCTCGTAATGCTCATAACCGAAGCTTCCAGCGACTCCACAGCATCCCGTGTTCATCTCACTGACCTGTGCATTGGGAATCGCCCCCAACAGCTTGAGTGTATCACCTGTGCCCCACAAGGCTTTCTGATGGCAGTGACCATGTAGCAAAATCTGAGGTGCGCTGTTGTTCCAGTCCAGTGAATCGGCTTTTTCGGCGAGTTGTCCGGCGAAGAACTGCTCCACACTGACACAGCGTTGCGCCAATGTCTGCGCCGAGGGCTGAATCGCAGGGTCAACCAGTGTGAGATAATCATCGGTGAAGGCACTCAGGCAACTGGGTTCAATGAAGATATAGGGCGTGTCGGGATACTGACGATACAGTCCCAGCACATTGGCATGCGCCATCTGTTTGGCATTATCCAGCAGACCTTTACTCATGGCAGGTCGTCCACAACAGCCCTGCTCCGGTAGTCGTTGCACGTTAACCTTCAGCCCAAGTTTATCAGCGAGGGTCATCACAGCAGTCCCGATTTCAGGATGATTCCATTCGGTGAAGGTATCGACAATCAGCACAGCATCAGGGCTGTCATAATGAGGATAGTCGTCCAATGCAGTGAAGCGTTTGGGCGCATATTGTGGCAGAGGTCTATCAGTTGGAATGCCAACCATCTCCGCGCCGAGTTTGCCCAGCGGATGCGTCAACATGATATTGCTCAAAGTAGGGAAGCGTCCCGCCAGCTTATTGACGCGGTGGATATTGCCGAATAACTGTGCCGTAAACGGTGTCCCATGACGGTCATGATACGCTGACAGAAACTCTGCTTTCATCTTCGCCACATCAACCGACGATGGACACTCATGGGCGCAAGCTTTACACGATAAGCACAGGTCGAGCACTTCTTTCACCTTCGGGTTGCCGATGTCATCCGGCAGTTTACCACTGATAGCCGCCCGCAACGCATTCGCCCGTCCGCGTGTACTATGGGCTTCATCCAACGTTGCATGGTAGGATGGGCACATTGTCCCAACCGTCTCTTTCCGGCAGACTCCCGCGCCGTTACACATCTCCACTGCCCCACCAAACCCATTATCGGATGACCAATCGTAGCGCGTATGAAATTCAATCACGTTGTAATCAGGTGAATAGCGCAACAGCTCAGCGGTGTCCATCGGGGGCGAGTCGATGACCTTACCGGGGTTCATCATGTTATCAGGGTCAAAAGCGCGTTTGACATCACGGAAGGCTTCCATCAGATTTTCACCAAACAAGTATTCACTAAATTCACCTCTGACCAAACCCTGACCATGTTCGCCTGTAATTGTGCCTTGATATTTTTTCACGGTTTCGGCAACGCGGTCAGCAATCGTGCGATATTGTTCACGTCCATTAAGTGTCTTGAGATTAACAAGAGGACGAATATGTAGACATCCCGCGCTGGCATGGGCATAAATGGCATAAGTTGTACCCGCATCGTGGATAATCTGCTCGACATCCATAATGTAATCAGCGAGATTTTCCACAGGCACAGCGGCATCTTCGACAAAGGAAATCGGCTTGGCTTCGGTGCGCTCACTCATCATCAGACCGAGTCCGGCTTTACGCACTGTCCAAACATCGGCTTGCTGGCTGGCAGTTTCGGCGACGGTGATTGTGCCTTTGTATCCTAGCTTTTGCATATGCGCTTTGAGATCGTTGACTTTCGCAGTCAGTTCGCTATCTGTGCCGACAAATTCAACCACCTGTATTGCCTGTGGGTCGCCATCGACGAAGGTCAGACGGTCACGATAGCTAACACTCTCACGGGTTTTATCGAGCAAGAATTTATCCATCAATTCGACTGCCGACGGGTCAAGTTCGAGGATACGCGGGGTGGCTTCTAAGGATTCACGCAGGCTATCAAAATGTACCATCGCCAACCGTTTGTTCTCGTTGCGTGGACGTTCAACTAAACTTAATTCAGCACGAACAATCGTCGCCAACGTACCCTCCGCACCAGCGATTAACCAGTTGAGGTTGACATCATCGGGGTCAATCTTGTCGAGAGCGTATCCGGCAACCGTGCGCCATGTCTTAGGATAACGTGTTTTAATGTCATCAGTATGAGTACGCACCAACTGCGCGACCCGCTCACGAATTTGATTCAGTGACGCGGTAGACGCATCTAGCCAGACCAGCTCGCCATTGGCTAGAACGACTTGTAACCGCTTGATATGGTCAGCCGTCATGCCATATTTGATGCTATGTGCGCCTGTTGAATTATTGCTGATAATCCCACCAATCGAAGCGCGTTCGGCACTGGCGGGGTCGGGTCCGAACATCAAATCCATACCAGCAATCTGTTGATTCATCAGACCCAGAATCACCCCTGCTTCGACATCAACCGTCTGTGTATCGGCATTAATCCCGCGAACACGACGCATGTGACGGGTGAAGTCCATGATAATCGCCTCGCCAACACCCTGCCCTGCTAACCCACTCCCGCCTCCGCGTGGCAAGACTGGAACGCCATACTTCCGTGCAGTCTCGTGGATTGCCACCACATCATCGGCACTGCGCGGAAACGTAACGGCGAGAGGCATAATCTGATAATTGCTGGCATCGGTGCTGTAGAGGATGCGGGTCATCTGGTCGGCGGTGGCATGGTCACGCCCGATGTGACTTTGTAAGTCGTGGACAAGGTCGTTGATTTTCATGGCTTGGCTTTCGTGTAAACGATTTGATCTAAGTGTGATTGTACATATTTTGATTTAAATTCCCAACTTTCTTCTGTGTTGCCGTTTCAGTGATTGCAGTTGACAGTCATAATTTTCACACCGATAATTATCGTGAGCGAGGTATAATTATGGAAAATCCTGAACATTCATCATCTCACCAAATTTTTTTGCTTTCCAGAAATGATAGGCTTGATGTCGCATATGAAACAATTGATGAACTTCACAATGCAATTTCTGAAGGAAATCTTGAAGAACTGAAGGGTTTTGAAAATAGAGAAGAATTACTGAATTGGCTACGGGATATTATATATACAGCTCAAGAAACTATTGAAGAGCTTGACACAAGTCACCAACAAACCCTCAAACCTAAGTTGGTTTTAGTATCTAAACTTGTAGAAGAGTCCGAAGTACAAAACCTAATGACTGAATCAAATGAATTTGATATACAACTTGATTTCGAATCTATATACGGGGATGTAAAAAGCGAATTTGCCCAACAGCAATATCGCCGTACGATTTTAATCGGTGTTATTTCGCTTATTGTGGTAAGTGTTTCGGCGATCCAAGTGGTAGCATTCCCCTCGATTGATAATCTATTGATTTTGTGTGCGATTATATTTTTCTTTGTCTCTCTTTCTATACGTAACAGAGTGTATGCGGGCATAGATTAATGGCGCAAAACTGGCAAAAAGATTTTGAGCTAGATGCAAAAGAGGAAGTTGAGCGTGCGACGCGCCAATACTTCAAAGACCTCATTCGCATCACATTGACCCGCAAATTAACCGATCATAAAATCACAAAACAAGATGTGGCATTAGCTAATGATTTACTACGTGGACAAAAACCCTCGAATTTTTGGAGCCTCGTTGGACAACATGGTGCTAGCGTCTCGTTTGGTGCTGGTGTTTCCCTACTATTTATCAATGTTGCCGCACAACCAGATGATTTTCCGATAGGACTGCTAATTACCTTGTGTTTTATTGTGGGCGGATTGTTTTTCTGGATTACACCGAAAAATTGACCCTAGCGTACTATTCAGTTCCCAATCCGACTCATCGCTAAAAAATAATAAACGGTTTGATTGTTTGAAAATGGCTTTCTCAATTGTGTCTATTTTGTAAGGGTGTATAGTGATAAGGGAACATATTCGTTCGTGTCACTTTCTGGTAACATAAATATACATCATAATCAGAGGAAAATTGCTCAACATATGAAATCTATCATTGCTGTTATACTTGGCTGTTTGTTGCTCACAACTGGAATTACATCTGCACAGGGAGTTGAAATTGAATGCGGGGATGACCTCGTTATTCAAGATGGGATTGATGTGCAGTTCCCGACAGTTAGTCGAGATGACATCCATTATGTGACGGCACTGGGTATCGGTGATTATGACCCTGTGTTGGCTGTGTTTAATCAACAGCAGTTCGGCAGTTGCAATGATGATTCGGTTGATGCGATTGATACCGACCTCGAATTTCCGACGACGGGTTATGTACCATTGAGTGACTTCAACGCAGGCATGGAATTTACAGGCAATACCTTCATGCGGGCAGTTATGGGTGATTATGACAACCTCGACGGTGAAGCGGTGCTCATGGTCGAAGGGCTGACAATGGACGGTCAACCGGATTTGGTCAATGTGATTGTCACCGAACGCATGATAGAGTCGCAAATTCCGCTGACAGCTTATGCTATTCCCGCAACAGAAAACCTCGATTTGAAGATGGCACTCGTCGATGATAACGGTGTTCCCCTGTTTGATGATGCAGGCGATACGGTTGAATGTGATGATGCAGGTGATAACGAATTATGTTGGGGCGCACATGTCTCCTTGCTTGAAGCGTTTACCAACGTCAGCGAGACACGCATCACAGAAGGCACAGCCATTTCGCCGATGCTCAGTATCCCACTCACACCAGATGACGCTGGTACAATTGTCCCCTTCCAGATTACACAAAGCCCACTAGATGAAGACGGCATAACAGGTGAGTATGTGTTTATCTTACATTATGGCATGGGGGATATTGGTGGTGTCGGTGAGGGATTGGCGCAGGTCGAGGAAACACCGGACGGTATTCAGCTCAGTTGTGATGAGACTCTGTTATTGACCGATGCTATTGAGTTAACCATTCCGCGTCTGGATAGTCCGGCGACATTTGGCCTGTTTGCACAAGGTATTGCCAACCCGATATTCGCAGAGATGATTAGCGACACAACTGGAACATGTTATATCACCGCAGGACGCACTGCCGAGCAATCTGCCGAATTACCACAGGCAGGTATCTTCTTGCCAGCAGCCAGCAACACCGATACAGAAATTATCACGGAAAGTGCACGTTTGATAACAGGGCTATCCAATGATGTCATCGGCAGTTATTTGGTGGTGGTTGAAGGGCTAAGCATCCCACCTGATGGGACACCTGATGTGGTCTCAGTGACCGTAACACAATCGCTGGTTGATTCTGGACTGCCTGTTATGGCGTATATGATAGCAACCGGAACAGACCTCGACCCGCAATTAACGCTGGTATCAGCTGAGCAAGAGGGACTGATTGATGCGGGTGGCGCATTGATTACGTGCTCGCACAGTACCCTACCCAGTCAATGTTATGGTGAATATGAGGATATGAGTAACGCTCGTGTTAGCTTTGGTGTCAACAATCTAGTACGCGGGATTACCAGTGATGTCATGCTCAGTATCCCATTGTCCGGCGAGATGGTCGGAACAAGCCTGAACTTTATGGCAAGTGGGGTTGATGATACCTTCGGCGATTATATTCTGATGGTCTATTTGTCGCCCGGTGCTGATAGTGATGATGAATCAGAGTCAAGCGAAAATAGTGAGTCTGGTGATTAAGTCGGACTCTAGGAAAAGATTACACATAGATTATGCGAACAACGTGTCGCAACTTGAAATATAAAAATCTGCATTATAAGTGTCAAAATAGTTAGCTAGTAGCGAAATAGAGAATCATGAATAATAACAATCAACCCAAGCACCCCCGTGATATTCAACAGCCGGAAGACATCACAACAGGGGGCGAAAACCTGAGCGACGATAACCTTGAGCATGGTCCCAACACAACCTATGACCTGCGTCAAGCTGCTAACGAAGCAATGGCAATGTATCAAGCACAACAATCACAAGCTGAAAATGACACTGAGTCGAATGACGAAATGCAGGCAATGCACTTTGATGAGACTATGAGTCTTGTATTTGAAATCGTCGGGTCTTCAGGAGTGCTGACATTAGACATTAAGCAGGATGTGATTATTGGGCGCAGTGATACCACCGACAACTTCTCGGCGGGATTAGACCTGACACAATATGGGGCGTATCAATTGGGGCTGAGCCGTAAACATGCAAGGATTCGGCGTAATGGAACACAACTAGAGCTTGAAGATACCGGTAGTCGCAATGGAACATTCGTCAACGAACAACAACTTGACCCGCATGTTCCTTATGTCGTGCGTGATGGCGATATGGCACGCTTCGGCAATATGAAAGTCCAGTTACGCTTCGCAAAACGAGCTTGATAAACAAGACCTGACAATGCGTCAGGTTTTTTTATTTACCACCTAGAATAGATTCAATCTCGGCAGCGGCTTTCCGCGTTGCAAATAAAACATGTCCCATATGGGCAGTCTTTTCGACAAGGACTGCAACTGTCGCGCGTCCGGCAGGATAGGCAACCATTGTTCCTTCTTCAGCTTCCATCAATAGACGTTCGAGCGTTCCTTGTTCAAGGCGACCCAATGTTTTCTCAGCGAGACCGACCAGCGTTGCAGCCATCGCCGCCACCTGTGGACTGCTAGTTGGATTTTCGTGCGGGTTTTCTTCATCGCCTGATGGATATGCCGCGACGAGCAATCCGTCAACATTAACAATGACTGTCGCTTTGACACCATCAACAACTGTACTTAGTTTTCGCAATTCGTTATCCAACGCATCACTGCGATATGACCGTTCCATAGAGCCTCGCTTTGTGTGGTCGAGTTATCAACAATACTTTCCAAGTATAGCCTAATAATGTATTGCACTCAAGCGGACACGTCTTAATTTTTACGATGCTATACAATTGAATGACATATTGATGATATACAGGATACGAAATCAGGCAAAATCACCCCAAATAGAAACGGACAGCCACAAGTGCTATCCGCATGTTTACTTATGATGCAGTATTTGTCACGCTATATCTGGTAATCACCCGTCACACGAACAACTTTCTGGCTGTAGTTATCGACATATTCCATCAACTTGTCTTGAAGGTCTGCCCAGTCATTACTTGTGAGAATGTCACGCATGGCTTCTTCATCTTCTGCCAGCGCACCCGCCATGATTCGGGGTGTTTCGGTATTGGTTGTATATACACTGTACCATGCTTCAATCGGAGTCAACCCAAGCTTGGTGGTGTTTGGAACCCACTCGCGCATGACAAATTCAAAATATTCTTGGTCAAGCCCCGGTTTAATATCCCAGTGCATCAGAATTTTAATTGTACCGTTACGCATCGTCGCCTTCTCTCATTGATTCTGCGAACACATAGATTCCATCATCATACTACAAAATCGTTGTAGCTTTATTGGAATTGCATCAATATTACTCAATATTAGGTTCGAGAAGGACAACCTGCGTTTGCTCCGGTAACGAACTTGAACTGACGCGCAAGGTATCTGTTTGTTCGGCTTGGCTAACCCCCATCGCTTTGAGGAAGCGGTCAACCGTATCGAGGTCAAGCGTTAGCCCATCAATCGCATAGTGCATCGGCACGACATAATGCGGTTCGACGAGTGCAATCACCTCGGCGGCATCACTTCCTGTCAGACCATTGCCACCACCGACAGGCACAAGCAACACATTCACCTCACCCAACTGCTCAATAGTTGATTGGTCGGGGACTTTCTGTAAATCACCGAGGTGAAGTACGGTCATATTGTTCGGGTAGACAAATAGATAAGCAACATTTTCATAGACAATGTCTTCTTCTTCATCATAGGTGTGCATCGCAATACCTGTGACGAACAATTCGCCAATCTCATATTCGCCGGGTCCACCAATCACATATTCCACGCCTTTGATTAATTCAACGGCATTATGTCCCGGTTGGTCATGACTCACGCTGACCAAATCGGCTTTGAGCTTTAATTCCGGCAGACCAATCGAGGGGTGATAGGGGTCAGTGACAATTGTTGTCTGACTGCGTTCCGTAATCCGAAAGCAACTTTGTCCATACCATGTAATATCCAAGATGTTTTTCCTTCTACTATTCCGCAAATATGTTCTAAGTATACTGCGAAAACGGACGAAGTAGTAGAAGGTATTTGTTTTCTCATCGTTCCATTTAGATTGATATAACTTTGGCTATGTTAATGTTGGAAGTATTTTAAGTTCCTGAGTTTTTCCTAGCCTAAGCTTAAGGAAATTGCACCCATGACCATAATACCTGCTGCACCTAATCGGTGTTGCAAGTTACCTTCCTTTAGTATGAGCGCACCCATCACCACACCCATGAGAATACTGATACTTCGTAAAGGGGCAACATAGCTGACCTGACTGAATGACAAAGCAAACAACATCAAGACATAAGACAATGAACTAAGGATTGCAACCAGAGTCGCTTTCCACTTGTCATGAATCCATGCTTGCTTGATATTATCTCTCTGCTTGAGCGCGAAGGGCGTGAGAATGAAGAAACGTCCTATAGTCAACCCCCATTGAAAAACAATAGGAGATAACATGACTGTACTGACAGCATAACTATCCCAAATGGTATACATGGCGATGGCTATCCCTGTTAAACTTGCCCAAAGCAAACCATTTGTCAGGTTGTTCGAGCGTATCTTACGTGGGTCTCCAGTCAAGCCAATGATGCCGATAGTAATCAATAGTGTGCCAAACAATGCGGTAAGGCTAGGGCGTTCATTGAGAAGGAGAATGGCGGCTATGGTAGAAAATAATGGTCCAATCCCCCGTGAAAACGGATACACTATCGACAAATCTGCAACTTGATAACCTCGTGTTAAGGATAAGAAATAGGCAAGATGTAATATAGAGCTTCCAACTATCATGACAATTTCGATTATGCCGAGGGTAATATTTTCTTGATTGAGGATAATCAATAGAATAGGAAAGTAGATAACAACTTCTATCAATGCGACGACCCAGATGAAGCTCAATCCACCAATGGCGCGTTTGGCAACAAAGTTCCATAATGCGTGTGTGAAAGCAGAAGATAGCACTAGCATAATAGCGAGGTTGGTCATAGCAGACTCCTTTGATAAGTAGGTATACAAAATACACCAACTCACCCCCTCCGGTCTTTTATTCCTTAAGGTGTCTACCATGTGGCTTGAAACAACACTTGGTCACTGACCCGATATGACAATTCATCGGTGGAACCCTAGATGCACATGAGTTCGTTATGGGTCAGTATATAAGATGTGGTGGGTCTTGTCTAGCAACGACACAATTCTGATATTTTCATGAGTGTCTGTCAGTCGCACAGAAAAACTCCATATAATTAAAACGATATGTGTTTTTTTTATTCAAGGGAGATACTATGGACATTGTTTGGATTGGTGTAGCGTTTATTGCTGGTTTTCTGGCGCAGATGGTCAAAATACCGACTATTGTGGGCTATCTGTTAGCAGGATTGGCATTATCAGTTATTGGTGTGCCCGATAATAGTGAACTAATTGTATCAATTGGTGACCTCGGTGTAACACTTCTCCTATTCACAGTCGGGTTGCATCTCCGCATTAAGAGCATTATACAGCCGGAAGTATTGGGAGTCGGCAGTATTCACTTGCTCATCAGCGGTGCGGTCTTTGGCGGGATTGGTCTACTAGCGGGCTGGGATTTGATGGCAAGCCTGTTAGTCGGTGTCGCTCTAGGATTTTCCAGCACTGTATTGACAGCAAAATCACTAGAAGCACGCGGAGAAATTAACGCTTATCACGGACGTATTGCGATTGGTGTTCTGATTTTGCAAGATGTGGTGGCGATTATTCTGTTAGCAGTCAGCGGTGGTGGTCAGCCCTCTCCGTTAGCCATTGGACTTGTTGGCTTGGTATTGTTACGTCCAATACTCATACGCTTGCTGGTGATGAGTGGTTCTGAAGAACTGATGCTGGTGTATGGCTTATTGCTGGCATTGGGCATGGGTGTTATTTTTAAAGAAGTCGGGCTTGATGGCAAACTTGGCGCGCTGGTTGCGGGACTCCTACTATCAGGACATCCAAAGGCAGATGAACTTTATGAAAAGCTATGGGGACTTAAAGAAGTATTCTTGATAGGTTTCTTCTTACAAGTTGGCTTGACAGGGTTTCCCGCCGCGAGCGAAATCCCCTTGCTCTTATTCTTGTTTGCTTTGCTCCCGATAAAGGGACTGCTGTTCTTCGGTTTGTTCATACGCTTCAACCTGACGGGGCGAACAGCATTTATGTCCAGTGTGGCATTAACGGCGTATAGCGAGTTTGCGTTGATTGTGGTCACAGCAGGTGTGGCAGGTGGTCTCATACCGGAAAATATCCTGTCGATGGTGGCGTTATTAGTCACAATGTCCTTTGTTGTTAATGCAATGCTGGGACGCTTTGCAGAAGCATTATGGTCACGGGTCGATAAATCTGCTGCCGAAGCCGAGAGTATCAACGAAAACCGTGAACGGATTCCAACAACCATTGGACGCACACAATACCTCATCGTTGGCATGGGGCGTGCGGGTACATCTGCTTATGATTACCTCAAAGAACACAATCAACGTCCGCTAGGGATTGATGCCGACCCGCAGGTGATGGAAGACCACTTTGAGCAAGGACGGCGCGTCATCTATGGGGATTCGCAAGATAGCAACTTCTGGGGCGCATTTGATATGTCGAAGGTCAAAGCGATTCTGTTGCTGATACCGGACAAATCGCGCAAGATTGCTGCGACACAGTTGATTCGTGAAGCGGGCTACACCGGGCATATTCATGCGCTAATCCGTTACGACGAGGACATTACTGACCTAATCGAAGCAGGTGTCAATGAGGCAACGCAACCGATTTCGCGTGCCGGACGTGACATCGCAGAAACACTGGTTATGAAAGATATGCAACTAGACCCTGTTGCATAAACACTTTTTCAAGATAGGAGCAGTATTCACCTGCTCCTATTCGCTTCCCATCATTTGCGACTGCATCAGTGTCATATCATCATCGCTTATTGCATCGGTCTGATTGTAAGGCGTGACCAGACGCGAGGTCGGCACATCGCCTTCGTTCAGATAACTGGATAGCACCTGTTGTAGATACATTGCTGTCGATTCGGTCAAGTTCTGCATGAACATATCCTGCCGTCCGTCAATCTTCTGTGTATAGACGTTATAACGGGCTTCAGCAATAGATTCGCGGGTATTGGTGGTTTCCTCGATAGTGACATCCTCTAAATCGTTCGCATCAACAGCGCGCTTATAGACCGTCGCCCCCATCAGCTTGATGATATGTTGCAATCCATCACTATCCAATTGCACCATTTGCTTCATAAACAGCGAGCTAAGCAAACCTACAGCAAAGGGCAATAGCATAATACTGAATATCACCATTGGTGCGAGGTCACCCTCGGATAAAAACGTCAGCATCATTAGTGTATATAAGGTTAGGAACACTGCCCCTGCCCCGCCCATCAGAATACGATAATTCCATGATTCGACCATCGGCATCTCTAAGACAAGGGCATCATCGGTTTCCGTTTGCTCAATATGGTCGGGTTGTTTGATTTTGCGTCGCTTGACTTTTGGATTGCTTGGTACTTCATCCCCGAAGTTAAAGACCGTCGCACAGTTCGGGCATACGGCAAGCGTTTTTTGTATGTTAATCTGCTCAACGGGAATGACAGTATCGCAGTTGGGGCAGTGTAGTCGCTGGTTCATGTAATCTCCATAACTAACTTATCATTATCTGCTGATATTTTATGATACTTATTGTTTGTCTTTTGGAAGTATCCACCAATTTTCCTTTACGAATTGGGTCAATTGGCGATTCTCTGACTGTACAACAACATGGTTAACTAGAGACTTAATACCGTCCCACAGAGTTGTCATACTATTAGAGCGATAATCAGGTACACCACTAATGTAATCGAATTGTGTACCCATATGTTTACTTTCTATGTTCACCAAAAGAGCAAAATCATCATCGGCATCAAACTCCGCTATGTCAGAATAATAAACCAAATTCATATTTTGTAATGCAGGCGTTACTGTGTCTTTGTCATTAGATATACGAATAGGGCGAATTGCAACTGCATTGACATCTTCCATTAACGGTATTAGAACAACTTGATTCCAATCTGAGGTTTTGAGAAAGCCTAAATTTGCAGAAGATGAATTTATACGGATAGACATAATCCACATCAGTAGGGTAGCAACTTCTACAGAACGTTGCCTGTCATAGTCAAATACAGGTTGATAGTCAGCTTCAAAGTGGCTCATGCCCAATTTTTGAATTACAAGTTGTTTATTTTCAATAGTTTGCACGGGTTATCTCCAACTATTTGAACATTGCCATATTCAAATAACAGCTTATCATCCGATACAAGTAAGTTCAGCCCCTCAAAATTGGGGGTTATTGAGGCATGAATTGCCCCCGTATGAATCGTTCAAATGACCACTGTGGCAAGAATGCTTTCATTAAGGGCAAGGTTCTAGCATGTAAGCCGACCGGATACCGCAGGCGTGGTTTGGATGTTTTTACAATATGGTCAACTGTAGAGACCACCTGTTGTATAGATATGCCATTTGTCACACCAAATTCACGCATTTGTTGCGTCATATACTGGCGTTGTGTTTCGTAGGAGCTGTGTCCTTCAGCAACTTCAATGATAGATGTATCGAGCGTATCCGTATTGACGCTACCCGGTTCAACCAATGATACATAAACCCCAAATGGCATGACCTCATAACGGAGGGTTTCGCTATATCCTTCGAGTGCATATTTGCTAGCAGCATAGGCACTATTAAATGGCAAGGACATCAACCCACCAATCGAACTCATATTGATAATTTTGCCTTTTCCTCGATGGCGCATCTGTGGCAACACAGCTTGAATCACACGTACTGCACCATAGAAATTTGTATCCATTTGCTGATGTAGTTCATCGAGTGTCGTTTCTTCAACTGCTCCGTATAAGTCATATCCAGCATTATTAATCAGAATATCAATATGCCCTGCATCATTGAGTATGCCTTCAACACACTGTTGTACTGAATGCTCATCAGTCACATCTAGTTGAACCAGTTTAAAAGGTGTGTCGGCAGGTTGCATTGGTTTACGGCTTGTGCCATATACAATATAGCCCTGCTGATGAAGATGTAAAGCAATCTCTCTCCCAATCCCTTTAGATGCACCTGTAATGAAGATAACCTGTTGCATATATCACTCCCATCTTGACAGTGTCAACATTGATAATACAAAAAAATAAGTCCTTGCCAGAACTGTTATTTTCAATTATGTTGTCAGTGTCAACATACACCAAAATATGGACAGTGTCAAGATTTATGTCAAAAAATACCTATCATCATGGCAATTTACGCAACACACTTATCTCGGCAGGAGCAGAAATGCTTGCTACTGACGGCATACAAGGCTTGAGTTTACGCAAGTTGGCGCGGAAGGTTGGGGTTAGTCACAATGCACCTTACCAACACTTTGCTGATAAAGAAGCGTTAGTCGTCGCAATCGCACAGACTGGTTTCGACTTACTGAATGAAGCCGTTGATGAGGCTGTTACCCAAGCGGGAGATTCTCCATTAGAACAGATTAAAGCATTGGGTGTTTATGTACAGTTTGCCCGCGACTATCCCCAACACTTTGATGTGATGTTCCACCCCTATGACCCAAAAGCCTTCCCCGAACTATATCAGGTCTCACGGTCTGCCTTTGACCGTGTGGTACAAGTGATTTCCTATGGTCAGCAAACGGGGCTTATCGTTGCAGGGCAACCTGATGTCTTGGCGATGATGCTCTGGTCTCTTTTGCATGGCACAGCTCATATTGCTAATAGTAACCGTATTCCCAACAAAGTGTTGAGTGAAGATGTTAAAGCACTGGTCGATACATTTATGAATATGCTACTGTCAGGCATCGGTACAGACAGTTAGCATCTTTAAATCTTTCATCAACACCAAAGCAATTTTCGGTTACACTCATACTATATGAACAATAGGAATAATTCAGGGAAATGCGACGTTTTTTCGATACCACTCAATTATCCTCAAGCTGGCAATATACTCTACACTTTGTGTTGGTTGTCATTGTCTATCTTGCGCTTGCCTTCCTGAGTGGACAGATTATAAATTTTAATACACAAGTCGTCACAGTGTGGCTTCCTGCGGGCTTGATGCTTGGGGTTGTGCTGGTCGGTGGCTACCGTTATGTACCTGCATCCGGTCTTGGCGTTGTCCTTATCGGATTGTTACGTAGTCAACCAATTTCTATCATGCTGTTAATTGCCGTCATCAATATGTTGACTCTCATAGTCGCAACCTACTTAATCCGCAATATTTTACGTACCAACCTCCATTTGAAGAAAGCGCGTGATGTGGTGGAATTGGTGTTGGTTGGGGGCTTCGGCGTGACATTATTAGGTGCGCTGGTGGGTACAGGTGTTGTGGCACTGAGTGACGGATACACATCGGAAGGCTTATTAGAGCAATTTTTTGTCCTATGGTTTGGTGGCTCGCTCGCTATCCCTGTTATCACCCCCATCGTTCTGACATGGCATAACACCAATATCCCCTTATCCTCGCCGAACCGATGGGTAGAGTTGATATTACTGCTCGCGTTGACCCTTGTTCTGAGTGGTATTGCCTTCAGTGGTATCTTACCGATAGAGACAAATGTGTATACACTCTATATGATTTTGCCGTCTGTTATTTGGGCAATCATCCGCTTCAGCTTGAAGGTCGTCACGCTTATCAACGCGATGCTTGTTGTAGTATTGCTCTGGGTGAATCAGTCTGGTCAAGGAATTTTTGTCGGCTTACCTCTGATGGAGCATTTGTTTGCTATCTGGTCACTGATTGGCATTGGCACAACCTGTGTGCTGATTATCAAAATTACAGTAGAAGAACGCAACGAGATAGCACTGACATTGCGTAAAGAACGGGATGCGATGACGCAAATCCTTGATAATCTGGGACAAGCAGTCACGGTAATTGACAAAGATGGTTTATACGAGTATATCAATCCGGCATTTGGTCGTCTCATTGGTCGTGACGACACAGAATCCCTCGTCGGTATAAGTCCTTATGAAGTCATTGCTGACAGCTTCAAACCTCAATTGGATCAAATTTTTGAGTTACGCAAGCAAGGCGCACAATCATCATATCGCGCTGTGCTCAAACACCATGACGGTAGCGAGGTAGAGGTACTAACAACAGGCGTTCCTCGTATCATAGACGGTAAGCATCAAGGGTCTATCTCTGTGCTGACGGATATGCGCCCTATCCTCGAAGCACAGGAAGCCCAACGCAAAAGCGAAGCCGAGTTTAAGAACCTGTTTGAGAATACTCAAGTCGGGATGTATCGTTGCACTCCTGATGGTACAACCATTGCTGTTAACCAGAGGTTAGCCGAGTCCGCTGGTTTTGAATCACCGCAGGCATTTTTAGATGCCTTCCAAGACACTAGCCAACAGTTTTACGTAGACCCGAATCGCTCTGATGAATTTAGAAGACAACTACATGAACACGGTAAGGTGACCGACTTTGAATCAGAGACTTATGTCGGTAATTTCGACCAAACCGTTTGGGTACAAGAGAGTGCCTACGCCGCCTATGATGAGTCCGGTGAGATGTTATATTATGAAGGCACTGTACTGGATATAACCGCCCGTAAACGATTTGAGCAAGAACTCCAACGTAGCGAAAATTTCTTCCGTGCCATTTTTGAAAACTCTGCCGATGGGATTGTCGTCGTCGATACAACCAGTCGCATTGTGATGGCAAACCGCGCTCAACAAGCCCTAACCGGATATTCAATTCAAGAACTGACTGAGATGACTGTTGTGGGATATGTTCATCCTGACGACGTTGACCATGAGGAGGACATGTTCCAGCATGCCTTAAAAAATCACGATGACAGTTATGCACTAGAGTTACGGATTGTGCGCAAGAATGGCGGTATTCGCTGGGTTTCTGCATCCATCGGGTTGGTTTGGAATGACAAAGGCGAATACGAATATGCGATTGGTATCAGTCGTGATGTTACTGAAGCCCGTCAATTGCGCCTACAATTACAACAGGATGAGCAACGCTTCCGTGCTATCTTTGAAAATGCCAGCTTACCCATTGCAGTAACACGCTCTGACCGCACGATTGGTATGGTTAATCAAGCACTTTGTGACATGCTTGGCTATACTGAAGCGCAACTTGTTGGTAAGAAGTTTGATACCATCACCTATCCTGGTGACAACGACGAAAATCTTGCCCTATATCAGCAATTAATTGACCGAGAGATTGATAGCTTCACTTTGACGAAGCGTTACATCCATCAAAATGGTGAAACCGTCTGGGCAACTTTATCTGTTAGTCTATTTGAAGCCTCTGTCCTAACAGATTCAGATATGTCACTCCACACCATTGCTATCGTCGAAAATATCACCGAGCGCAAGCTGGCTCAAGATAGATTATTAGCCGAGAAACAACTCAACGACCAGTTAATTGATGCCTTACCCGGTATCTTCTACTTCTTTGACCAAGATGGCAACTTCCTGCGGTGGAATAAGGAACTTGAAAATATTCGTGGATTTACCTCTGAGCAAATAGCAAGTGCCCATCCCTTAGATTTCTTCCAACCAGAAATCAAAGATAGTGTTGCTGAAGCAATTCAAGAAGTCTTTGAGACAGGCTATACCGTCGTTGAATTGCCGGTTCTGAACGCAAATGGTACAACCACCTTACATCTTATGAATGGGTATCGGATGACCTTTAATGATGCGCCTTGTTTGGTTGGCGTAGGGATTGACATCAGTGGGTTGAAGCAAGCAGAAATTGCCCTGCGCGAAAGTGAAGAACGCCATCGCTCCATTTTTGAAAATGCGCTCATTGGCATGTACCGCACAACAGACGATGGTCGCTTTATCAGTGCCAATCCAGCCATAGCGGAAATGCTAGGGTATGACAGTGTGGATGAGCTTTATCAACTTGATATTCCGCGTGACATCTATTTTGAATCAAGCGACCGTAGAATGCACATCGAAGAGGGTGCAAAAGCAGAGGGTGATTATTCAGAACATATTATCAAATTAAAGAAGAAGGATGGCGAGGCAATTTTTGTTGACATTCGTGAACGGCGATACTATGACGATGGTGGGACTCTACTCTACTACGAAGGTAGTATGCGCGATATTACGGAAAAGCACCGTTTTAATGAGCAAATCAAACGCCTTAACCAAGACCTTGCCAGACGTATTGAGGAAGCGACCCGCGAACTGCGACAAAAGAACCAACAATTACTCGAACTCGACCGCTTACGGGCAAAGTTCATCGCAGATATGTCACACGAAATGCGAACCCCGCTCGCCGTTCTCAATACAAGGCTCTATCTGTTAACAAAAAGTCAGGATAATAATGACATCCAACGGCATATTGGCGGGCTACAAATGCAAATCGACCGCTTAACAGAATTTGTCGAAAATGCCTTTGACCTATCTGTGATTGATATGTCCCGCAATAACATTACCTTTGATGAGGTACAACTGAATACCATTGTCGAGAAGGCAATCGACGCATTACAACCGCGTGCGGATGTTGCGGAATTGACGTTGACGTATCAGCTTGAACCGGATTTGCCAACGATTATCGGCGTGGACAATCACCTGTCACAAGTCGTTACGAATCTCGTCGGGAATGCGATTAAATATACACAAGAAGGGGCAATTTCTGTCAGCACTGGACGCGATAGCATTACCAATCGAGTATTTATTAAAGTAGAAGATACTGGAATGGGTATTGCACCAGAAGACAAAGACTATTTATTTTCACGCTTTTATCGTGGTGAACGTGCCGGACAATCGACTATCCCCGGCACAGGCTTAGGTTTATCCATTGTAAAAGAAATTATTGATGCACATAACGGACACATTGATGTCGAAAGTGAAGTCGATGAAGGATCCATTTTTGTTGTCTGGTTGCCAATTGAATAATTAGTCGTTTGTTATTTGAATTTTGGTTAATGCTTTTTTAAATTAGTGTAAAGTCTGGGAAATCTTTGGAGATAAATACCGAATGCACAGAAGCACATAGCCGTTAAGTTAAGTGAGAATGTCAGTTTTCCATCATTGGGTTTAATGTTTACTACATGCTAAAGCTCACAAATTGTATGCTTCAGCATATGTGGAATACTGAGCTGAGTGGCTTCAGCCCTCAGTGACAAAGGATAAGTGCTTAACTTAATGTGTGTGCACGGAAGCGCGCCCCTACGAAAATCGACATGAGCCCCTGTAGGAACAACGCCTGAGTTGTCCACAGACCAACACAATATGTGATTATTTACTTCCAAACTACCGTGCTACCACACCATCCAACACCCACCCGACTGTGCCATCCAATAATTCAATCTCCAGCCAGATGCCTTCGGGTAAAGGGTTCACAATAATCACAATCGTATCCGGTGCGACTGAATCAAGGATACGGAAGCCATCACCAGGACCAGAGCGCACATTCACATTCGAGTCGGCTTGTATCACACCGCGTGCGATTGGGGTTGCCGTCGGCATAATAATGGGCGTTGCCGTTGGTGTAGGTGACACATCATCAACTGCCGGAATCGTTGGAGTCGGCGTTGGGGTTTCGACACCACCACTACACAAAGGCAAGACGCTATATTGCTCACGTTCAGCACAACTAAGGGCGCGTATAATACGATTACGTCGTACCCACGAAACCACATCCGACAGGGTTTCTACGCGCAACACTTCCAGATTCGATGATGGAATCGGCGTGTCGTCACGGGTGAAACCAACATAGGCGTTATCCGGTGAGAACACAATATTAAGTGACACAGCAATCCCGTTTAATGGACTGCCCTGTACCAGTGTTCTGACAAGTTGTCCGGTCTGAACATCCCATAAGATAATCGCCCCATCTTCGCCAGCTGTCACCAATTGGTCGCCTGCTGGATTAAATGCCACGCCAACAGGTTGCGTATTGTGTCCAATAAAGCGACGAATCCGTATCAGCGTAACAGCGTTGAACATCTCGACAACATTATCTTGCTGACCAATGCGGACATAGGTCTGACCATCGGGACTGAACCGTGCGCCAACGTAGGTATCGACATCAATATCCTCACGCAAGTTCAGGTCAACAAGCACATCACCGCTAGCAATATCCCATTGCATCAGATAAATCGTGAGGTCATTCTCATCAAACAGCAAACGGGTCACGATTGAACCGTCAGACAATAAACGGTTATGTTTTTCGACAAACATCCACGAATGCACATTGCCATTATTCAGAATTTCATTGCGTGACAGTGGCGTAACACGACCGTCAATCGCAAACTCTCGAATTACCTCACCGGATTCAAGCCCCCATAAAACAGCTGTCTCTGCATAAAAGGCGATGAACTGCTCACCATTTGGCAAGAACAAGATTTCCTCAAGATTGGTTGCTGTACCTTCATATGCGCCTTCCCAACGGATGTCTTCAAACGCCACATTCCAGACGCGCAAATTGCCACTACGGTCACCAATGACAACATATTTAGCATCCGGCGAGAATAAACGTATCGTACTGTCTTCATCACCAAAGCGATTTGGAATCAAGCCGACCTGTTGATTGGTGCGTTGGTTGGTCAGCACCAGATTGAAACCATCACCGGAACTCAGTTGATATGTTCCACTTGGCGAGGTCAATTCCCAATCAAGGTCATAGAGTTCACCATACAACCCGCCATCAGTAAGGTAGGATGATTTGATACGTTCGGTCGCACCAATTTGCTCATCTCCTTCAACAACTAACGATGCAGCCAGTCCGGCACGGTCAAACATAAGCAAGGTGTTGGTTTCTGTATAGACAATCACATGGTCTTCGCCGACTTCATCCAGCGTAATCGGTAAACTGGAAATACCAATCCGGCGCACCACTTCACCGTTGGCTGTGTCCGATACAAGCAGGTCATTATTCGGTTGAATTGTCAGCATGGTCTGCCCTTGACCGAGGAAGACACCTGTTTCGATACCATTCGAGATGCGGATTTCAGGTACTGCTGGATAGAGAAAATCAATCTCGCCTGTACTGCGGTTCACCAATGCCAAACGTCCCTCATCGCCGAAGCGTCCGCCCTGTCCGCGCACCAATAGTTGGCTGTTGTCCGGTGTGAAGGCATACACCACACGCACATCACCATCAAGCGTATTGACAACCCCATCGGCATCCATGTTGTAAATCACAAATTGTCCATCGACCCGATTCACACGGAAGGCATTATCATCGGAGACCAGCACATAATTTTCCACATTACGTCGTACCGAATCAGCATCTTCAATATTCCATATCGAGCGCACAAACGGGGCTTCAAGTGTCCATGTATACAGCCAGCGTCCATCGGTATTGAAGTGCATCTGGTCATAAGCATTTTCGGTTGTGTTCCGCAGTTCGCCGAGTATTTCTAGGGTTTCAATATCACGGATGTAAATCACCCCATCTATTCCGGCTGAGACAAAGCGCAACCCATCCGGATGTGGCAGAACACGATTAGCATTCTGGTCTTGCGCGATTGCAATCAATGTGCCGTCACTACTATTCCATATAGCGACCCCACCTTCACCGGATGCCGTGATAATCTTGGAGCCATCTAATGAAAAGGCAAAATGCTCAACGGGTTCATCAGTCTGGATTTGATAAAGTATTGTCTGCTGATTAGCAAACCACAAGTCAAGTCGGGTGGGGTCTTCTGTCCCCTGCACTAACAAATAGGGCAAGGTTGGGTGGAGCGCACTGTTGGTAACGTTAGCGATGATAAGACGCGGGCTAACCGATGCGGCTTGATTCATCACACTCTGTGTCTGGAGTAGGTTCGGGTTTAGTTCTGCCGCCTGTAATGCTAGAGCCAGTGCAACGTTGGCATCCCCAAAGAGGCGCGCTTGTTCGGCACGGACAATAAGAGCCTGTGCTTGTGCCTCGGCACGACGTTGTTCCGCTAGATTTTCCGCTGTTGCGGCTGCATCTGCTTGTAGGATTGCCTCGCCTTGTGCAATGGTTGCAGTGGCTGCATTATTTTCTGCAACGGCGGCTTGTGTGCCAGCAATGTTTGCTTGAACAATGGATTCACCTTGTGCGACGGTTGCTGTCAATGCGTTGGATTCGCTGGTGGCGAGGGCTTCGCTAACTTCGGTAGCTTTATCGGCTTCGAGTGCAGATTGGGTCGAGTTAGCATTGGCTTCGAGTACAAACGCTGCAGTCTGTTGGGCAACGGCTTCTCCAGTCGCTGCTAGCTGTGCCAGATTCTGTGCGGTCGCTGCAATAGCTGCTTGCGTCTGCGCATTGTTGGCTTCATCAATAGCATTTTCACCTGCGATGATGGCATCAGCTTCTGAGGTGGCTGCGTTATTCGCTTCGATAATCGCCTCGTTTTGAGCTGTTGCTGCGATGGCTGCCTGCGTCTGGGCGTTATTCGCTTCAATAATAGCATCCCCTTGAGCTGTTGCTGCAATGGCTGCCTGCGTTTGGGCGTTATTCGCCTGTATGACGGCATCTCCCTGTGCGACAGTCGCTGTCAGTGCATTGGCTTCTGCAATTTCAGCATTAGCTTCTGCAATGGCTGCTTGTGTGGCTGCAATGTTTGCATTCGCTTCGGCTTCATCTAGCGCAACGACGGCTGTTGATGCGTTATTCTCAGCATCCTGTGCATTGGTCGCGGCGATTTGTGCCTGTGTCTGCGCTTCTTCCCGTTGAATATTCGCCACAATCCCTAGCCCGATAGCGATAATCGTCAATGTCGAAATGACAGCCACCACCCCTATGACAAAGCGGCGTTGTCGTCGGTTGCGCTTTTCGTATTCATGGCTCTGACGGATGTAACTCTTATGCAGGTCAGTCGGTTCAGGGTCTTTGCCAGCCGATTCAATCAGCCAAGATTCAGCCTTAGAGAGTTCGTCACCAATAAGCAAGAAGCTATCGGCATAGGCGTTATTTTCCCAATCAATCGCACGCAATGCCAGCCGACGATGCTCACGGGCATGTTCATAGTCTTGTTCTAATGCTGCCACCACCAATGGGAACGACTGGTCAAATGCGTTTTGTGCACCTGCATGAGGCGTAAAATATATCCAGTTGATATGACTAATAGAGGGCGGGACATTGCTTGCCCCATCGAATTTTTTCAGGACAATTGGAATAATTTTCTTCTTGAGTTCGAGCGCATAACCCAATTCCATATCAACACAATAGGTTGATTGAAGATAGTCCGGCGTGAGAATACACAGGAATGCGTCTGCCCCCTGTATCCCGCGCGCAATGTCCTCAGTGAAGGCTTCACTACCGGGGGGGATGTCTTCCCAGTCCACCCACACCTCTTTGCCTTGTTCATTGAGGGCTTTGACCAGTTGTTTTGCAAAATCAACATCTAGCCGACGATATGAAATGAATACATCGCTAAAATCACTAGCAATCATCTTATTCCCCAAACCCTGATTAAGTTCTGTGATGAATTACAATATGCTGTAATGATACTCTGAAATGCAAAAGTTCGTCAAAGCGATTTGCATTAGGTTTGATTACATTGTCTATAACTATCAACTTACTTTGATATCAAGTCGTTCCAGTAATGCCTTGCACTGTTCGGCACGGTATTTGATAGGTGATTTATCCGGCGCATGAGAATCTGAGCCAGCGCTGACGAACCAATTATGTTGTTCTGCATAAGCTTTAAAGTTTTCCACCTGTTCTGATGTATGCTTGGGATAGTAAATCTCAATGCCATCAATCGGGATTTCTGCTTTGAATCGGTCAAGCAACTCGGCATCAAATGTTACAAAGCCGTCAGTTCGTCCGGGGTGGGCAATCAATGCGATACCACCTCCCTGATGCGTCGCTTCGACAACAGCATAAGTTGGGTTGGTGCATAGTGTATACCCTGATTCTTTCAAGGGTGTGAAATCGTCTTCTCCGTTATGCTCGATAAACAAGTCGGCTAGCATAGGAGGTTGGCGGGAAGTCGTCGCCTGACAAATTGCTTCAAGTTCTTCCTCGTCAAAACGGGGTAAGTAGCCCTTGTCTGCAAGATATTGATAGACAGTTCGGCTTAATTCGGTTTGTGCCTGATTAAAAGTCATGCAATGGTGTTAGGTTCTGGTCAAAACCAAAGCATAAAATATCCACAATGCCATCGTTCCATCGGGTTGTCATTTCGGTTGCGACCAACAATGGAAAGTCGCGTTCTTGTGCTAATTTTTGCATTTTAGCTATCGTATCCACACGGTCATGGTCAGTGATAGCTGCGGTAGCAAAGCCTTCGCGCACAAAATAATCAAGCAGACTTTCTGGTTGCCACTTGCCATCACTGAGCACAGTGTGAGTTTGCAGGTCAATCGGTGAGTCAGCCGAAATGGATACTTCAGAACCATATGAGCGTATCATTTATTTTATGCCTCACCCGCATTGACATCAGCCGAATACAAACTGACCAACCGCGCCATAATAATCGTCAAATAGAGAACACCAATTATCGACTCGGCAGAGACAGCAACTTTTGCCAACATCGTTTGCGGTAGAATGTCACCATAACCAAGTGTCGTTAACGTGACATAACTATAATAAATCATATCTTGCCACGCAAAGATTGCCCCTTCCGGCGCGATGCCTCCAACAAAGGCGTTAACCTCACCATTAGATAGAGCGAAGGTCATGGTTTCGAGTATGCCAAACAGACCAACAAACACGCCGCCAATCAGCAGATACGCCGCGATTGCCCCATAAAGCACATCACGGGTAATTGTCCTCACCATGAAAATGTAACGGAGTAAGATGCCTGTCTGTAACGCATAGAAAACAACATATGTCCCGAAGCCAATTATATTCGCCCAGATAGCCTCTTGATTAAGCGCATAGACAACGCCCGCCACAAACCAGACAATACCAAAGATAACAAAGATACGAACAAGGCGCGGATTATCACGCACGATAATGATACCGACGATAATCAGCGAGGCATAAATTGCTTGGGAGATGAGTAGAATCAGCAGATTACCGGATTCAGTAATCGGATAGATGAACTGTACCAGCGCGACCACGCCCAGCAGATAGATAACTTTGCCTTCAATGTGGTCGGTTTTGAAGAACGATTGATTTTCAGTCATGGTGCTTGCCCCCTTATGATTTATATGTAGGGGTGATTATACCGATGTCACCACAACACGACGACTACACTTATGGCAAGGGCAAACTGCTGACTATTTGCTTACCTTATCCTATTTTTTCTAACCGACCATCGTCTCACTCATAGTTGACCAAGACAGTTTTGGTGTATTCATCCATAGGGCAGATTTGAGTTCCGTCCCTACAAAGACAAAAATTAAATTGGTCATGTACTAATCGAAGAAAATCGTAATTTGTAATCGTCCGAGAACTAATTTGTCCCCGTCTTTTATTTGCATGGGCGTGTGCGGTTCAAGGGCTATGCCGTTGACTGCTGTGCCATTACTACTACCGAGGTCAATCAAGACACAGTCTCCGTTGGATTGCACATCGAGGGCGGCGTGTTGACGCGAGATACCGTTGCGGATGGCATTGCAACCAACCAAATCAATATCTGGCTTGAACGATGGATAGTCTATATCAGACCGTCCAAAGGTGACTCGTTTGGTCACAGGTATGATAAATGTCTTCGGAAATGCTGTGTCTGTAATTTGAACTGTAAGATGAGTGGGCATGATTTACACCTCTCACTATTCCTTCACCTGTATTATTTATACCGTAATTTGAATAGAAATGTTACAAATGGATAGAAAAGTTTCAATATTATAACGAAACAAATTACGACACATTGCAGGATGTCATAACGCAAAATAACGACATCAACAGACATCGCTATAGCAATTGATTCAATTGTTGATTTGACTGGGAAGCAACAGATTATTGTACAAATGCAACCATAAATGTTAGGTCACCGAAGGAGACTTTATCGCCATGTTCTAGCAAATATTCTCTGGATTGTTCGAGCTTCAAGCCATTGATGCGTGTACCATTCAGGCTATTGAGGTCTTTAATTGTCACCCGATTGTTTAATGCCACAATCATCGCATGAAAACGCGACACCCCCATCTCGTAGCCATGATAATCAGACAAATCGACGACGACTTCCATATCTTTCATGGAGTTACGACGACCCACAACCATTATCGGTTGGACATCGACACTATAGACTTCATCTAAATCTGATGTGATAAAGCGAATTGCCTTAGGGGCACGTGTATTGACAAGGGATTGCCGACGTGAAGGGGCGACCTCAAAGTCTCTGTCTTGTGTAAGGGGACGAGTATCACGATTATCCTGATTGGAGGATTGATTGCTGTTGCTCATATTGGGTCTCATTTGTACATTATTCCGAATGTTATATCTCGAGTATTAGAAGAATTGTTTCGAGATATTAATATTTTACTGGAATTTGGAATATAAGTATAGGAATTCAAACTCAATTTACCAAAGTCCATACTAAAGTTAGTTGGGGTTAGTCGAGTGGGTTAATGTGAGCATGTCAGGATATGTGCAATTTTTGTAATATTTTTTCAATCTAAATGGGCATAACCACCAAAACCATTTACAATAGTAGTGAACTCAGGAGAATAATCAACGAATCGGATATGACAGGGGGTACACAATGCAGCAGTTGCCAAACAATGAAGTCTATGGCGATTATGTGTGTACAAAATTAATTGGCGGGAATGCTGAAGGTGCTGTTTATAAGGCACATCACAAAGATGACGAGAACAGTGAATATGCTGTGCGTGTGTTACAGTTCCCTGTCGAAAAGTTAGACAAAGACACCATCAACGAGTGCAACGACCACATGACCATTGTCAAATCAGTGACTGCGCCACATGCTGTCCCGGTTGTGGCATATGGCAATAGCGACCATGAATACTATATTGTGATGCCATATGTTGAAGGTAAATCATTGCGTCACCTCATCAAACGAACTGACCGTCAACCCGAATCCATGCCGTCGTTTGGCGAAATACTGACATTTACTCAGACCCTCGTCGAAGCCCTCGAAGCTATTCATACCACAGGCTTGACGCACGGTGCCATTGAACCCCGCAATATTTTGATTGACGCATCTCAAGGGATACACCTCAACGACTTTGGCTTATCTAAGTTAACCAAGATTGTCTTTTCGCTTGCCAATACGGGGTCATTCTGGACAGGCAAATATACCGCACCTGAAGTCTGGGATGGCGAACGCAATACCCCATCATCTGACCAATACTCACTTGCTTGTGTGATGTATTTACTCATCACTGGACGCGCGCCCTTCCGCGCAAAGACCATCTTTGAAATGATGGAGCAACATCAAAACGCCATTATCACCCCACCTCATTATATCCGTAGAGATGCACCCTCCTCTTTGCTTATGTTCTTTTTGACGGCAACTGCCAAACGCCCCGCCGAACGCTTCCGGTCGCTGTCGGAACTACAAGAAGAGTTTGCGCTGTGCATCAAAGGACTAGAAACCGAACCCACCCACTTCTTTAACTATGATGTTCCCGAAGATGTAGAGTCATAACAATAGAAAGCAAAACGGCGTATCAGGGGAGACACGCCGAGTTAGGGAATCTTGTGCTGTAATCACATTGACCATCTTACAACAGCGCGAAGTTAGAGATACAACAGTGCTGTTGTGGTATGTGTAGGTTGTTAGATGGTCGGTGCTGTTTGCACTCTTGAATACAATATCATAGAGCAACACCCCCCACTACCCCCATAGGGGTAATTTATGCCATATGCTACAGAATTATGTAAAGGCGTTGATACCGGTCAACTCGCGTCCAATGATGAGCAAATTAATCTCGTTTGTACCTTCATAGGTGTAGACCGCTTCCGTATCGAGCATCAGACGGGCGATGTGATTGTCAATCAAAATACCGTTTCCACCAAGGCATTCCCGCGCCAATCGGGTAACATACCGCAACTTGCGTGCATGGTTATACTTCGCCATCGACACCATGCCGTCAGTCATTTCTCCGCGTTGATGTAGATGCGCCAACTGTAGACACATCGTCTGCATCAAGGTTAGCTCAGTTGCAATTTCGACTAATTTTTGCTGAATCAGTTGGAAGCCTGCAATCGGTTTGCCAAATTGTTCGCGTTCTTTGGTGTATTTCAACGCCAATTCAAACACGCCAGATGCTGTCCCTGTGGCTGTCCATGCAGCACTAAAGCGTCCGTTAATGAGAACTTCGGCGGCATGGCGGAAGCTGGTCGCATGTGCTAGTTTATTCGCTTTGGGTACACGCACATTCTCAAGTTTAATATCAGCATTCAGGACAGCACGTTTGGAGATTTTGCCCCAGATGTCGGTCATCGTAACGCCTTCAGTCTCGCTGGCATTCTCAATGACATAGCCACCAAATTCACCTGTGTCTTCATCTCGTGCCCAGATGATGAGCAGGTCAGATATTGAGGCATTGCCAATCCAGCGTTTTGCCCCATTGAGGATATAATTATCACCATCTTTGCGAGCAGTGGTTTTTACCCGTGCTGCATTCGAGCCAACTTCGGGTTCAGTTAAGCCAAACGCACCAATCTTATCGAGTGTGACCATATCCGGCAACCAGCGCGCCTTCTGTTCCTCGTCGCCAAGCATTCCAATCGACCCCATCGCCAAACCAGAATGCACCCCATAAAATGTGCTGATACTGCCGTCACCTTTCGCCAGTTCATATGCCACCAGTCCAAAGGTCAACGGGTCAAATCCGGCGGCACCATGTCCAGCTAACATCCCGCCCATAATGCCGAGATCTCTTAGTTTCATCACAATCTCACGCGGAAATTCGGCTTTTTCCCAGTAGGGATTGATATTGGGTAACACATCCGCTTCGACATAATCGCGCACTGTTTGTCGGATAGCTTTTTGCTCGTCGGTGAGGTGCATATCGAGATTATAGAAATCGGTGTGGGTGGTAAATATGTTCGCCATTTTTGTATTCCTTATAACAACATGTTGGTATCTCAGACGTTCTGCTTTTCAGCCAGTCAGCATTTCAGCATCTCAGCTTTTTAGACGCTTGATAAACGGAGCCAGCATACGTTTAACTTCTTTTACTTTAGAATCCAAATCTTGATAGTCGGCAGCAGCAATGTACTTCAATTCATGTGCTAATAGTACAAAATATTCTAGCTCACTCGCTGAACCCATTGATATAACCATAAAACGAGCGAGTTCAGCCTCAGAGTCTCGACCACATCCTTCTGCTATGTTTGATGGGATAGAGTAAGAAGCATGTCTCATTTGGCTTGTTATGCCAAAAAGCTCTTCCCATGGGAATGTCTTAGTCACCTCATAGACAGATAATGTAAGTTGATGCCCCTTATGCCACACCTTAAGGCTCTTATAATCGCGCACAATTTAAATTCCTTCAAACTTCTGAAGCTGAATTGCTGACCTGCTAAATTGCTGAACAGCTAACCTTTCTACCCCATCGGCATATGATGGCGGGCAGCATAATGCCCAGTGACATGATGCGACAGTTGACGTTCGATGTCAGTCAGCAAGCTAGATGCCCCGAAGCGAAACAGATGATTATTGAGCCAGTCGTCACCGAGTTCTTCTTTGATTAGAATCAGCCATGTGAGCGCATCTTTGGCAGTCCGAATCCCACCTGCTGGTTTAAAGCCAACTTTGTATCCGGTCATCGTCTGATACGCACGGATTTCACGTACCATCGTCAGCCCAACTTCGAGCGTTGCATTGACAGGTTCTTTGCCTGTGCTGGTCTTGATGAAGTCTGCCCCTGCCATCATGCACACTTTACTCGCCTGTGCCACATGCCACAATGGACCGAGTTCGCCTGTCGCCAGAATCGTCTTCATATGAGCATCCCCACATGCCTGACGCATCTCGCATACTTCGTCATAGAGTGCTTTCCAGTCGCCACGCAGAACATGTTCACGGGTAATCACGATGTCGATTTCTTTTGCACCCGCTTTGACCGATTGCTTGATTTCCTCGATGCGCTGTTTGAAGGGACTTAATCCAGCCGGAAACCCTGTTGACACTGCTGCGACGGGAATATCCGCACCTTTGAGGGCATCCATTGCATCGCCGACCCGCTCATGATAGACACAGACTGCACCCGTTGTCAGTTTCATATCACTGATGTCGAGTGCTTCAATCAGGTCTTGGCGCAGGGGTTTTTTAGCTTTCGCACACAAGCGATAGACGTTACCGGGTGTGTCATCGCCAGCAAGGGTGGTCAGGTCAATCATGGTGATGGCACGTAATAGCCATGCTGCTTGCCATTCTTTCTTGACACTACGTCGTGTGCCCATGGTTTTTGCACGGCGTTGGGTGGCACTGAGGTTAACAGTTGTATCATTGACCCAGCCTAAATCAAGAGGGATACCGGGGTTGCGTTCAAACGGAGTCTTAGCCATTGTTTCTACCTATTGGTCTGTTGAGTGAATATCCGTATTATAACGTGTGAACCCTGTAAACTGTATAGTGTGCCATGAGTCACTGTATTTGTTTTTTGAGGACATGTGACCAAGCGTTATACTTACGCCAATATATGCTAAGTTATTCATAATTAATTTTAGGGCGAGGTAAGCACCCCATGTATACAGTGGAAGAATTACGAGCACCTGTTGACGGTAAAGCGTTGGTCATTAAACGCGAAGATGGCACTCAAATCAGCACAATATCCAGCGGTCATGGAGCGCAAGATATCGTTCTGGCACATGGGTATGGGGCAAATAGCCGTGAATGGAATGTCCTCTCCAGACGGTTAGATGATGAAAAATATCGTCTCATCGTTTTTGACCAGCGCGGTCATGGCAACTCAACGATTGGTTCTGATGGGATTAGCTCAAGCGCAATGGCATCGGACTATAAGGCTGTGCTGGATACATATGATGTTAAGGATGGTATCCTCGGTGCACATTCAATGGGTGGCTTCCTAGCTATGAAATTCCTTTTGACCTATCCAGACATTGTTGCAAAACGGCTAAAAGGTTGCCTCCTGATTGCTACATTTGCTGGTGACATCAATCGTGATAATTTTCAGAATCGGTTGCAAATCCCGTTAATTAAATCGGGCGTTCTCGTCGCATTAGTCAAATACAAAGCTATTGGAAACGCATTTGCCAAAACCCTGATAGGTGATAAGTACGAGGAATCTATGGCAACTGTCTTCGTAGATGAATTTCGGGCACAGAATCATAATGCACTTGTCCCCATCCTAAGTGCATTGGGCGATGAAAACTATTATCCTGAACTCAAGAACATCTCGATTCCTTGCACAATTATTGTTGGTACAAGCGATAAAACCACACCAGCATTCCACACCGATGAACTACATGCCAATATTCCAGATTCACAAGTCGTCAAAATATCGGGCTGTGGACACCTCGTCAATTGGGAAGAACCAGAAATCTTGCTGAGGGAAATTGAGCGTATTGCAACTTAAGAGCTTGTCCCGCACCAACTATCTTTGACACATATCCTAATGTGCGAACCCGATGATTCTTATATTTAATGCACTATCAAACGAGGTAACATACAATGAAACAGTCACCCTTTCCCAAATCTGATATATTTTCTAGCATCCGCTTCACCGGACAACACAAGAATTATACGAATGCTGACACATGGTATCCCTCATGGGCAGATGACGATAACTTGTATTCGCCGTGGACAGATGGTTATATCACTGACGACACCGAATATCACGATTTTGATGATAATGTGACAGGCTATCCCTGCAACTCCCTCGATTTTGACGGACGTAAAGCCGCCACTGCACAGGCAAAAATTATCGGCAACGACCCACTCAATCTGGAAATCGTCAACTTGATACCACGCATCGAAGCCGACCCTTCACCCTATGGTGGACGCTATCCGGCAGGCTCATTGGTACATGATGGCGTATGGTACTATGGCACATATTGCCTCGATAGCGACGGACATCCAACCTTGCCCGATTGGGTGACATTGGGTCCGCTGGTGGGCTTCCGCTATTCAACAGACTACGGTCAGACATGGACAGAGACACCACACACACCCGCCAATCCCCTCTTTGGTGAAAACCCATATAAGGCAAAGGTCAAAATAGGCGAACCACACTTTGTCGATTTTGGCAAAAATATGGAACATTCCCCCGATGGCAAAGCCTATCTCGTCGGGCATGGTGCAACCCATCCAGACAGCATCAACAGTTGGATTCGGGGAGACCAAATTTACCTCACACGGGTGAAACCGTCGATTGAGACTATCAACGATGCGTCTGCATATGAATTTTTCGCCGGACACGATGACAATGGACAAGCGATTTGGTCGAGCACCTTTGATGACATCCAGCCGATTCTGGAATGGGAAGCGCATCTCGGTTGTGTGACCATCACCTATAATCCCACATTGAAAAAGTATATCATGGCAATCTCTTGTGGACATGCCCCGCGCCACTATGACACCATGTTCCTCGAATCCGATAGCCTGACAGAGGGCTGGTCGCTGATACAGTATTTTGAGAGCTTCGGTCCAACGGCATACTTTGTCACGATTCCGACCAAGTTTATCAGTGAAGATGGTCTCCGTTTCTGGGTGATTTATTCGGCAAACTGGGATGATAAAAATGCTGAGGGCGACCCCAAAGGCAGTGCCTATTCGATGAGCTTGCATGAGGTTGAACTCATTCCGACTGCACTACAAAAGCTCCCACGAACACAGCGTGAAAGGTACACCCGCCTCCGTAATTTAGGAGTTTCTCCCAAAGAAATGGCATATATTTTTGAGCGTGACAACATAAAAGGCATCCAAGCATGGGCTGTACTGATGAACTTATATGAACTGACATTGGTTGAAGCCAAAGAAGTGATGATGACCTATGACGGTCAGTTTGAATCTTTAGATGAGTTTCAGTGGCATATGTTTCAGCAATTAGAGCCGACTCTGATTTTGATGACACTGGAAGATTTGTTTCACTTCAATGTCGATGATATGGGCATCAATCGTGCAGGGCAATTGACTGACTATCAGCAGAGGCGAATCCGCAGATTATTTACCGTAAGTGATTTGCCCGATGTGATTCGACTTGCCGGAAAACCAGAGTTACTTGAGCATAGTCGGATGCACATTGACGGCATGACCTTTGCGTTGTCTAACGAGCAATATGATAGTTTCTCCTTCGAGACTACATACGAAGTCTTTTATGTCACAATACATGGGCTTAATGTCATTGTTTCTGCCAGTCCTATAATTGATTGAAAACCAACACAGAAATAGAGTACGATAGAACTACCGACGAAACCAACGAAGGGGTATATCGCACATGGGACTCGACGCATATGTACACTGCGATTGTTATGTAAGTGGTAAGGCAACACCATTCCCCTTACCACATCTGCAAGACTATTTGATTGTGGCGGACAATGGCGAAGTACGGCTCAACCTTGACCCGACCGCGCACAAAGATGACCTCGACATATTTGAAGAATGGAAACAAACTGCCTGTGAACATCCGGGCATGATGATATGGGAGCGCATTAGCAATTGGTCAGGCTATCGTTATTTCCAGCAGGCACTAGAAGACATTGGTTGGTCGCATTTCCCTGCGCTGGAAGCCGAACTCCCAGAAGCCAATGCCGGACTCACAGATGCTATGCAAGCCAAACGTATCATCGACGAGTTAAAGACCTTCCGACAGTTGGCAAAAGAGCAGGAATTACCCTTCCTGATTAACACAACAACAAATGAAGTTGTGTATAACTATGTCGAAGCCTATCAGGGGGTGTTCCTCTGGTCGAAGGCATATTGGCTTGGCGTAGACCACAAGGGCTTCTTCATCGCCAAAAGTCCTGACCGCGAACGACGGCGTGAACTCGGCGGACGGATTGATGAGACGGATATGCTGTTCCGGTCGATGCGTTTTGAGCAACGCTTCTTGGATGATGAAGTGGATGGGATGCGACGCAACATTCAATATTATGATGCCGATACCGAAGACCGCTTCACCTGTGATATTCCGATCTCGGATTTAACCAAAGAAGGCAAAGCACTCGACATCGCCCAACCCCAAATTCTGCATGTCGAGACGCGCACCGTGAACGCCTCGGAATATGACTTCATTGTGGATAGCCTCATGAGTATCTGCAAAGTTGCAGTGATGACAGGCAATCCAGTCAACTGGTGCTGAGAGCCGACTGTTTCTTACACCTTAGCCTCATGCTAAAATCGGGCGCAGTTAATGAATATATCATGTCAGGATAGACCATGAGCGAAACTTACGTTGTGACAGGCGGTGCGGGCTTTATCGGGTCGCACATTGCCGAACGCCTCCTCACCGATGGGCATCGGGTGCGAGTGATAGATAATCTGCTGACAGGCAACCCCGATAACCTCACCTACCTACAGTCGCTTGATGGCGATTTAGAGATTACTGAGGGTAGCATTACCGACCTCGATACCCTGCAAAAACTGTGTAAGGGTGTCGATGTTATCTATCATCAGGCAGCATTACCCTCCGTGCCCCGCAGTGTCGCCAACCCATTGGAAACCCATGACCATTGTGTAACGGGAACGCTCAATGTGCTAATCGCAGCACGCGACAACGATGTGCGACGGGTAGTCTATGCGGCATCATCATCAGCCTATGGCGACCAAGAAGGCGATTTTAAAGTGGAGACGATGGCACCTCGACCAATTTCTCCTTACGGTGTCGCTAAGTTAGCGGGCGAATATTACCTGCAAGCCTTTTATCATAGCTATGGTTTGGAGACTGTCGCGCTACGGTACTTTAATGTGTTTGGCAGACGGCAAGACCCGACTTCGGCTTATGCGGCTGTGATTCCGAAATTTATCACACTCATGCTCAAGGGGGAGCGTCCGACAATTTATGGCGATGGCACACAAAGCCGTGACTTCACGTATATCGACAATGTTGTACACGGCAATCTGTTGGCAGGCATGGCAGAACGTGCCTCAGGGGAAAGCATCAACCTTGCGACAGGCGGACAAATTGTGCTGAATGATTTGGTTGATAAGCTTAACGGTATTCTTGGCACAGACCTCCCGCCGATTCATGGTGGGAAGCGCACAGGCGATATCAAACACTCACGGGCAGGTATCGACAAAGCCGGTGAACTACTCGGTTTTGAACCCATTGTCGATTTTGATGAAGGGCTTCGTCGCACGGTCACGTGGTATCGTGAGGGTGCGGATGAGTAATCCGATAAGTTGGCTCAAGCGGATGGCTGCATTGGCAAAGACGGGACTGTTTTATGTCAAAGACCCCTTCGATAAAGAACGCTACGAGACCTTTATCGAACTATCAGCACAGTTGCTTGCCGAACGCAGTGGCGACGACCCCGAAACAATTCATAGTCTGCTGATGAGCGATGACGGTTATATCACGCCAAAAATTGATGTGCGTGGGGCAGTGTTCCGTGATGATAAAATTCTACTTGTCAAAGAAGCCAGCGACGGATTGTGGACACTCCCCGGTGGCTGGGCAGATGTTGGCGATTCACCATCAGAAGCAGTCGAACGCGAAATCTGGGAGGAAAGTGGCTACACGGCGACGGCGACAAAACTCATGGCAGTCGAAGACCGTAAACGCAGACACCCATCCTATGTGTTTGATGTGTATAAGCTGTTCTTCCTCTGCGAATTGACAGGGGGGGAAGCAACCACCAGCATCGAAACCACCGAAGTTGATTGGTTTGCCGAAGATGACCTGCCACCATTATCTATTGGGCGGGTAACTGCTGAACAAATCGCACGCTGGTTTACCCATTATCGTCAACCGGAATTACCAACATCATTTGATTAGCTGAAACATACAAGGACGCACTCATGCAACCACTCATCTGTATTGTCACAGGGTCGAATCGAGGTATCGGCAAAGAGGTCTGTCGGCAACTAGCAGAACTTGAGCATACCGTTATATTGACAGCCCGCAAACTGGACTCGGCACAGGCGACTGTCGATGAGCTGGGTTTAGATAATCTGGTCGCGCATCAACTGGATGTAACTGACGACGCGAGCATCCAGCGTCTACACGATTATGTAGCAGAGACTTACGGCTATCTGGATGTGTTGGTGAACAATGCCGCTATTCACTATGACACATGGCAACGGGTGACCAACATCGACTTCAACACCTTGCAAGAAGCAGTAGATACCAATCTATATGGACCGTGGAAGATGTCGAATATCTTTCTACCGCTGTTGAAAAAAGGCAAGCATCCACGCATTGTCAATGTGAGCAGTGGCGCGGGTGAACTCACAAGTTTGAGTGGTGGCACGCCTGCTTATAGCATGACCAAACTCGCATTAAACGGTCTCACGCAGATGTTGGCGCGTAGTCTAAGTGGTGACAATATACTGGTAAATGCAGTTTGTCCCGGATGGGTTGCGACAGATATGGGCGGGTCAGGTGGTCGTCCTATTGCTGACGGGGCTGATGGTATTGTGTGGGCAGCGACTTTACCCGATGATGGCGCGACAGGTGGCTTCTTCCGCGACCGCAAACCGATTGATTGGTAAGCTAGCCACGCACAATATCGAGGTCAATGCCCCAGATGCGAGCGACACCGGCACCATTACCACTAGCGAGATAACGTCCATTGGGCGAAAACGTGACACAGTTGACCCACTCGTCATCTTGCATAGAAATTAGACGGCGTTGATTATGCACATCCCAGATGCAGATGGTTTTGTCTTTGCTGGCACTCGCTAACAAACTGCCATCAGGTGAAAATGCAATCGAGACAACCGATTCACTATGACCGCCGAGGACACCCACTTCCTTCTGCTGTTGTATATCCCAGAAGCGTATCGTCGTATCGTGAGATGCGGAAGCGAGATAACGTCCGTCAGGAGAAAACTCGATTTGATTAACCCAGCTGGTATGGCTGGCAATCTGACGCGGTTTGGTGTTGTTCAGTTGCATGACATTGTGAACCCGCACATCCCATAGACGCACAATACTTTCGCGGGAGGCTGTCGCAATCCAACGGCTATCCGGCGAAAACGATACATCGTAAACGTGGCTGATGTGCAACGATAACACCCCTGTACGGAAGCGTGAGGTTGTCATCAAGTTGCTGATGTCGCGTACACGGACTGTCCCATCATGTGAAGATGACGCGAGGAAACGACCATTTGGCGAAAATTGGACATCATAGACCGATTCGTTATGGTCGGCAATTTCCATAAACTGATGGATATCGTGGTGTTCCAGTGACCACAAGCGTACCAGTGCATCGTTACCACCAGAAGCAAGCAAAGAATTATCAGGGCTGACATTCACTGACCACACCGCTGCATAATGGTCATCTAGGCGTTGCATTTCGGTCATCTGTGGGTCACGGATGCGCGCGTCCCAAATACGAATCGTTTTATCATTCGAGGCAGTAATCAAAAATTGGCTATCCTGCGAAAATTCAACATCGCGTAACCAGCTTGTGTGTCCGATTGCGGTTGCAACTTCGCGTAAGGCATAAATGTTGTTTGTGCCGATAACCATCGGATTTTTGCCGGGGCGTGAACTTGCGTTGCCCAGTGGTTGTATCATGACCATGTTTGTCCAGTTTCGTCGTTTACAAGTTCTGATATACCCCATTGTTTATCATCCCCTTGCGCGCGTCAACGGCAAACCACCTTCCTTAATCGAAGGATAATTGAGTGTTAACAAGAGTTATCAGTTTACTCAATGCTACGCATAAAGCTAATATTACACAAAAGCAATTTCGCATTATGGATTGTTGGGCGGTGGTGGTGGGTCACCATCATTTCTGGGTGGGCGATTGCCGTCGTTATTAGGGGGTGGATTTCCACCGCGACCATTTTCGTTCCGGCAATAAATCGCAGTCTCGACGAATGTATCATCGTTCATATCGTCAAAAAATTGATACTCAAAGCATAATTCATCCACTTCCCGATAGACAATTGCATGCAGGGCGGTCTCACCTTCAACACCATACTCCATATGAATATACCCATCATCATCTTGATAGAATGCGATAATCAGGACATTGGGGGAGGTCGTTCCTTCGATAGCTTCACGAATGGGGTGTGGCGGTGGCTGGATGCTCATATCAAACGTACCCTTAAAACATCCGTTGATATAAGGATAGTCCTCTGTGGCATGATAGTGATAATTGCCCTCAGCATCAAATTCGCCGTTGCACTCATCCAATTCGGGTAGGCTACCGTCAGGGTTGGTGAAGCCGTAAATCGGGAAGCCATCCAGCGCATAAGCAATCGGTAGTGTGCTGTCACTTTCATCAGAGAGATGGTCAAGGATGCAAACGGGCGCAATATGATAGTGATAGTCATCCCCGCGCCCACTGTGACCACCACAGACATCCAGTTCACCAATCAGAAACGGGTCACTATCTGGTGCATAAATGCCATCTTGTCGGGTTGGATTAAAAATCATCACACCATTGACTGCGACTGCAATCGGACCTTGTCCAACAGTGGGTGTGTTTTCTCCGGTTAGTTGCGGATTCATCGGGATACGCCAGCTATTTTCGCCAATAATCGGCTGTGGCACAGGGACTTGCCCATTCCATAATGTAATATCGACCATCATTTCGTGTATCGCAAAGCTGAACGATTCAATATACATAAAGTCCTCGTCACATTTCACCGCTACCATGGTGGCATGATGTAAGAAGGCTTCGTCTTTGCCCATACAATCCGGGTCGAGTCCACTATCAGCGAGGGTCGTTTCCAGATTATAGAACTTGAATGTAATGGGGTCGTGGTCGTCGTCATCATGTGCGCTGACCCATACGCCAGACAAAAAGACGATACATAAACACAAGATTATTTTTGAGGACATGACAAATTCACCTTTTGATATGGTGGATATATACATCACGATAAGACTATCCGAAGCATATTGTAGTGTGGACGAACACACAGGTTCGTCCCTACGAAAATGATTTTATGGATAGAACTTTATTTATTGTATGCAAATTTGCCGATTTAGGAAAATGCTTAAAGTGGTTTTTGTAAGCGTCCGGTGCGGTGCATCGGTGCAATTAATTCAACTTGGTAGGTTTGAAGTTCCTTCTTGACAGCGTTTTGCATCGTGTCAAGGTCATCAACTTCAATAACTAGTGCAGGATGTCCGGCGGTTAATTCTTCTGAGAGATTTTCAATCTGTTCGTTGCGGAAGCCAAAGTCAAGGAAGGTCGCAGCAAAGCGTCCCGTGATTTGACCGAGTAAGCCACCGACCAATGCGCCACCACCGATTGCAATCACTGCGCCGATACCGGGTAATGCCAATGCACCCAACTGAACCATGCCGAATGCCGCCATCCCTGCGCCTAATGTTCCACCAGCGATACCGCCTTCATCTGCACTGAGGTCATCATCAAGGATGATAGTCTCTCCATCGGCTGCTTTTGCGACAATTGCCGCCCGTCGTATATCAATTTCATCCACTGTGTTAAGGTGTTCAAGTGCCCGAACAAGAATTTTGCGGGAGGGGAAAATCACTACGAGAATATCATTTATGTTTTGTTGTGCCATATTTTGCACTCCACTCTGTAGCCGTTACAACTATTATAACGTGATTTTATGAAAATTGTTTTATTGGATATGAAGAAATTCCTTATGATGAATCTGTCATATTTGACAAAGTGACCCGATATGAGCCGCTTTATCAGTCTTAATTTCAGGATATGCTGGACGATTTTTCATTTTGGAGTTGGAAACGAACTGATGCCAGTGCGTCATCTATATCAGTGAATGCAGCTAAGCTTTTGCCACCAAATTGTGGATTTTGTAGTGCATTACGGAAGAAGGTCATCCATGTGGTTGTGCCGACAAAAGTAGTACGAATACGTGGGTCAGTAGTAGACCCCGGCGCACGGGTTGCAGCTTCTTTGATGACTCCCATCATTTCCATAAAATTGGAATCAGCATTGCGGACATCAGTGATTCGATGAAAGGTACAGTCTTCATCACCCATCAATTCTGTACTGAGACGGAAAACCTCTTTCACCATTGTTGCAGTGACAATACCAGACAGCGTCGCAATTATTATGGGTTCGTTGTTTAGTCGAGTTACAGTTACTGTCATTTACCCTCGTTTAAACGTTTAATTGACAAATCTTTTGTATTATACAGTCTAAATCTTTCAATATCTATTCACATTTTTTAAAATGATTTATCAATTATGAATCACCAGATATTTCATAGTAAATTCAACTATCAACTACACATAAACACTAGCTTTAAGCAAGTCAGCCTTTTACATTGCTGACAGGCTGATGGCTTGTAAACACGTATTGTTCGATGTGTGAGGTCGCAAAATGAATTGATGTCCGAACATAATCTGAATCCACTATAAAAGGGAGCATAGCCAAGAACCAAAAAGGACAAGCCGTCAATGTGCCTGTCCCTTTTAAGTTTGTTTGTATTGGGGAATTAGTCGTCGGCAAAGAGCCAGCGTAACGCATTAGCAAATTCAGCTTGCCACATCAACCCATCATGTCCGGCGACCCGTTGACTAAAGCTGGAGTTCACACCGAGTAACAACAGGGTTATATGAGCCTTTTGTGTCTCACTATAAACGGGTGTTTCCAGTGTACCTGCCAGCAGGTAATAATCGGCATCAATCCGTGACCGACTGGTGACAGTTGGGCGATTGGGTGAGGAGAACGAAATGACATGTCCGTAAATATCTGGTGTGCGTACCCCTGTATTGCTAGCAAAAACTGCCCCAGATGAAAAACCGAAAATTGTACGGTCGGCAGGATTATCTGATGCGCCCCAACCTAACTCTGCCCAACGACGGATATAATCAGTGAAGAATTGCTCATGAGCGTTATACACTTCAGGATTTACACCAAGCACATATTCTTCATAGGCACGATTACGAGCAGGTTCAAACGGTGCACTATGAACACCAACAATTAACACAGGCGGAATTGTGCCATCTTTAATAAGCGGTTCAGTGACCCGTGCAAACCAATCTACTGCCTGCCCTGTTGGCATATAAATAACAGGATAGGTGTTGTTGCGGTTATAGGTTGGTGGGAGATAGGTCGTGACCAGACGCATACTATCCATAGATGGGCTATAGAGATAATTAGTGAACAAAAAGCCATCAAGTTGTCGAGCGGTTTCGGGATGTTCCGGTGCACGCGGTCCACGCCAGATACCCCGACTGTCAGGAACAAGTGTGCCTCTATCGCCTCGAATTTCAAAAATCGCATGAGTAATCACGGCACGGCGCAAGTCTTTAATCCGCAACGATGTAACCCAATAATCACTGTTACCAATAGGAATCAGTGCGGTACGGATACTGCCCGATAGCCACACATCATCCATACGCCCCTTATAGGCAAAGTTGAGGGTATCGCCATCACGCCAGACGGCGGTTTGCTTTCCACCTAGCTGTTCTTGAATTTCTTCGATTGTCCAATTCCGATTTACACGGCAGAGTGCACCACTAGACGGACACCAAGGGGCAAAATCGGCAGAGACATTATCTGCACTGATGTCAATGGTCTCGGCGGGAGTCCATTCCGGCGGGAGTTCGTTGGCAGTCACGGTCATCGGCAGGAGCAATATCATCCCTGCACACAATAAAATCATTAAACGCGGTATCTGTAAAAAGGGCTTTATCGTTGTCATGATGTTCCATAAGAAGTAATTTAGCAGATATGACTATTGTATGCCGAAGTGCCTTGACGGGTCAATTACCACAAACCATTATGTCAAAATAAGACGGCTCATCTTTGTATCTGGCGGAAAGTTGAGACGCTGTGATACGTAGGATGCGTTACAATAGTCCTAGTTCGGACGAACTTACAACAATGATTAAACAAGGAGTGACTCATGAAATGGGAATATTTAGTTGTCTATCTCAGCGATAACAAAGATGCCGAAGACCAACCAGAAATCGACGTTCATCTTGACGCTGATACCTTTACCGAAAAGCTGAATAAATATGGCGAAGCACGTTGGGAATTGGTCTCGTTTGAGTGGACAGACAACGGCGCAAAAGCTGCCCTCAAACGCCAAAAAGCATAGTAAACACATGATTGGGGAGGGTTTAATCCCCTTCCCTAGCGTTTTCTACTTAATGAATTTTTTATCAAAAAGTGGTTGGCATAAGTACCATTACACCTAACATCTGTAATCTTTATAGAAACAAGGCTGACTTTATCTAACACAAAAATCTAAATTGCTGATGTTCATAGACTTCCTAAAACTTACCCTAACTGCATTTAGAAAGGCAATGTCATAATGGCAATTCATGTAGATTGGTTTGGAAATACAGAAAAAATAATCTGTTGGAAATTTGATAAAGCATGGAATTGGGAGGAATTTAGTTCTGCTGTGAGACAATCTGACGAAATGTCTAAAGATTGTAATTATCCAGTTGATTTGATATTAGATTTGACCAACTCCGCTTATAGGTTTACTTTGAATCCTTCACGAATACATCATGGTATGTCTGTTGCTACAGCTCAAAATGGAATTGTTGTTATAGTTAGTGATAAACGAGCAGTACAAACACTTGTTACCATTTTTGCCAGGGTCTATCCTACACTAGGTAAATATATGTATATTGTAGAAACTCCTTCTGACGCGGTAGAGACTATCCAAAATTATCGGACAAATAACTCATGATTCGCTATATCAATCCTAAAATAACCGATTCCGAAGTCAAACATATCTACCAACTAATTAAAACAGATTTTGGTCTAGTTGCTGAACCATTCACACTGCATACACCGTCAGTGAAGCTTTTGGCTGCAGCATGGATGTTATTACGAGAAACAATGTTAGTTGGATATATGCCTCGCTATCAAAAAGAGGCTGTAGCTGTAGCAATATCACAATTAAATGAGTGTCCTTATTGCGTTGATGCTCATACAATTATGCTTCATGCAGATAGTCAACATCAATTAGCACAAGATTTAGATAAGCAACAATACAATGAGCTAACAGCATGGGCAATAAATCCACAACAGCCTGTTCCAGACATTAATCATATGGATGAAGTAGCGGCAACTATTGTTGCATTCCATTATTATAACCGCATGGTTCATGTCTTTCTTGACGAAACACCTCTATTTAATTTTCTTAGTTTCAAATCAATCCAACGTCGCACAGTGGGATTAAGTTTACGTCAAACTATCAAGCAAGAAAAAATATGGGGAAGCTCACTAGACTTGTTACCTGATGAAGGTACTTTACCTCACGCCTTGGCATGGGCGAAAAATAATCCACTCCTTACGAATACACTAAAACGATGGAGTCATACAGTTGAACAAGGTGGAAAACGTGTACTTGCAAATGAAACACGACAACTTGTTCTGTCACAACTTGCGAAGTGGTCTGGAGAACCTAAACCATTAGGTTCAAATTGGATCAACGAAATTCAAGTTGAACGTGATCTATTAGCTGAAACACAGTTTGTACTTTTAGTTGCTTTTGCCCCTTATCGAGTTAACGCATCAATTGTTGACCGCTTTCGACAATCTCACCCACTTGATAAGGATATAGTAGAAGCAGCGGGTTGGGCTAGCTATGTAGCAGCATGCCGTATCGGTGAACTTATTTCGTTATCCTAAGAACGAAATACTAAATCACATAGCGATTCGAGTGTCTATTATATGAGGTCGCATTGCAAGTTGTTTGAAAACATTGCCCTATAAATATATTAACGTATTCTGTATCGTCTCCTCTTACTGTCGCTTTTGTGGCGGACGACGATTCGGAGGATACCCTTGTTGAGGGCGATTAGGGTGTTGGGGTGGGTAGCCCTGTTGTGGTGGTTGCTGATTCGACGGATAGCCTTGTTGCGGTGATTGTGGTTGATTTGGTGGGTAACCCTGTTGTGGGGATTGCTGATTCGACGGATAGCCACCCTGCCCAGTTGGATACCCCTGTTGCGGGGGACGGTGTGCCTGTTGCTTTTGTTGCATATAAGCTTGGCGACGTTTCTGTTCCTGCCGTGATGCCTGATCAATTTGCAACAACTTGAACAACCATGTCACGCCGAAGAATTGGAACACCACACCCGCAATTGCCAGCGGAATCCACAGTGCACCCCATACAAACAACTGCACACTCACCAACGAAGCAGTAGACTGCGGTAAAGTCTCTGTGCCCGTTGTCAGCACAAAACCACTAATTGCGAAGATAATCGCCCCGAAGATAGCGGTGACCACACGCAGGATTGGCGTATCAAAGATGACGACCAACGCACCTGACACGATGGACATCACAAATCCTGCGAGCACAAGCGGGAGCATCGTTTGCAATGTGGTCGGGTCAATGTTTTCCAGATTTTGAATATCCACAGTGACGGCATCCATAGCAATGGCAATGTAGGTGGCTATGATGGCTGCCATAGCAAAGCCGATGATAAACAGTCCAGCACGATACGCTGACCGCACAATCAATGCTGTGAAGAATCCGGCAATGCCCCCGCCAATTAACGCAACAATCAGGTTATCTGTCAGATTAAAGACAATCCCGCCGACCAATACCGCACCGACTGCAAATCCCGTTGACGATAGCGAAATCTTAAAGATGCGCTCCCCGAAGAACGTGATAGCAAGTCCAATCAATAAGGCAAAAATGCTGGTGAGTAAGATGGCAGGGTTCATGTTTATCGTCCTGAATATTGCGTTATCGTATACTGCAACCATCATAGCACAGTCAGCGTAGAGGCGATACATCACCAGATGGTACTACATTCTGATGAAGTGTTAGTGTTGGCTTCATCTGTTATTTGGGTAGTTGCGATACGATATGCTCAATAAACCTAGACTATCCGAGGAAATTGACATGACCACATTTAAAGAATTAGGCGAGACAGAATTTGTCTCCATTGAATCCTTCCGCAAAAATGGCGTAGGCGTAAAGTCTCCCGTATGGATTACCGAAGAAAACGGCAAACTCCAGTGTTGGACAGGTGCTGATTCATGGAAAGTCAAGCGCATCCGCAACAATCCTAACGTGAATTTGGCAATCTGTGACCGTGCTGGTAATATCGAAAGCGATTGGGTATCCGCCACAGGGCAGGTATCGGTTGCACCGCAAGATGTCAAACAGCAACAGGGGCGTATGGCAAAGAAGTTTGGATTCATGTTCCGTATGTTCCAATTGATGGGTAAAGTGCGCGGGTCACAATATGCTGTGATTGAATTTACGCCTGCCAATCATGACATGCAAGAAGAAGCCAACACACCAGAAGTCGCAACCGTATAAACAACAAAATCAACGGCACAGTTGACTTGATGCAAAGGCACAGCGATGTTTACTATCCGACAAGCAAAATCAGACGAAGCCGATTGGTTACAGACCAGCTTCGATGCTCATATGGGTTGGACAAAACCAGAACACTACTTTGCTGATGTGTGTCGCTGGCAAAATAATGATGAGGTTGTGTTGTTAATTGCGGTGCAAGACAACCTCTATCTCGGACATTGTCTCATCGTCTGGCAACCCTACTACAGGCACTTTAAAGACAATGACATCCCCGAAATTCAAGACCTGAATGTGTGCCCTGATTATCGTCGGCAAGGCATCGCCACTGCATTAATGGATGACTGCGAACGGCGTGTCAAAAAACGGGCAGACACTATCGGAATAGGCTTCGGTCTCTATGCTGATTACGGCGCAGCACAACGGATGTATGTCAAACGCGGGTATGTGCCGGATGGGCATGGGGTACACTATAAACGCCAGCCCGTCACGCCTGATGATAGCTATCCAGTTGATGATGACCTCGTGCTCTACCTTACCAAACACCTGCTATAATAGCGTTATCATGAGCAAGTGAGGTAACCTATGTCTGCCAATCCCAATTCGGTCAAAATGACGGTTGATGAATATTTAGAGTTTGAGCGTGAAAGCGATATTCGCCATGAATTTATTAATGGTGAAGTGTATGCAATGGCGGGAGCAAGTCCAAGCCATAATCGAATTGTGAGGAATCTAACCGTTTCACTGTTTAATGATTTAGATGCTCAAGACTGTGAATCATTCGGTGAAGGTCAGAAAGTAGCGTTAGAAAATGTAAAAGACAGAGGCTATCTTTATCCTGATACCAGCGTTGTTTGCGATGACCCTGAATTTACCGAAGACAATCCACCTGCTTTAAAGAATCCTATACTGGTCATTGAGATACTATCGCCATCTTCACAAAAATTCGATAGCGATGAAAAATTTGCTATGTATCGAAAGATAGATACATTCCGCGAGTATGTCTTGGTCTGGCAGGATAAAGCTAAGATAGCTCGTTACTATCTCAATGATGAGAACATCTGGGAATTTGCTGATGCGACCGGACTTGATTCTAGTATTCACCTCAAGTCAATTGACTGCATACTCGCACTTGCTGATGTCTATCAACGGGTCATCTTTGACGAATCGTCTCAACAGTAAATAAGTAGGACAACTATGAACGACACCATCAAACAGGCACTCGAAACAGACCGCACCATCGACATTGTCACAACCGGTGCAAAGACAGGCTTACAGCGCACCACCGAAATCTGGTTCAATAATATCAACGGGCGTATCATTATCTGTGGGACACCGGGGGCTGAAATTGACGAAAATGTCTACAAACCACGCGATTGGCTGGCGAACCTCAAAGCCAATCCCGAATTTACCTTCGTGCTGAAAGAATCGGTCAATGCTGAACTACCTGCAAAAGCCGTTGAAGTAACCGACGCAGATGACCGCCGTGCTATTATGAGTGCGCCGGAAACGCAATGGTATCGCAATCAGGTGGATTCGGTTGAGGTGCTGGTACAACATAGCCCGATTGTCGAAGTCTTTTTTGAGGGTGATAATGTCGAAAGCTAAAGCGATACGATTGGTGAAATGTGTTTGTCAATCTGTATTCAGGCAAATAGAGGGATAGAACGATAATACTGATTCGTTTAAACTTGTTTTGCATCCATATCTCTATGTCTCGATGAATCCCTTTATGTTCTATGTGCGCTGCACGGTAAGCAATTTGGGTGTTTGATGTCCATACAAAAGTATCTCACATCATGAGTTGGATTAGCGAGACTATCTGACAAAGCGGTCTAGCAAATCACGGAATCCTTGCAGAATACGCTCACGGTCATAGCCGAGGGCGCGCCGTTGAAAGCGTATCGTCGAGACATCTAACATCACATAAATCACATCTGTCATATAGCTGACATCACCTGTCGCACCAGATTGAGTCAGCAGTCCAGCGATTGTCTGTCGCCACCACATATGGGCGGGATGTTGTAACATAGGGTCAGAGCCGTTGTTCGAGGCTTCACACAAGGAATCACTATTGGTAATCACAAAACTGACGGCTTGTTCGATGAACCATGTCAAATTGTCAAATGGGTCATGTCCTTCACGCATCCGCTCTAAGGTCTTGGCTTGCAATGCGCGCATATCTTCATCCAGCAACTCGTGCAACAATTCACCTTTATCGCTAAAGTGACGATACAATGTGCCCTTACCGACTTTGGCTTTTTGTGCAATCGCGGACATCGAGACAGCTTCAACCCCTTCCACTTCAAACAATCGGCGCGCGGTATCCAGCAGATGCTTACGGTTACGCACCGCATCAGCGCGTTTCGGTTGTGGGTTGTCGGGCAAAATCAGCAGGTTGTCGCTTTGCATACCAATCTATCCTTGTAAATACTGTTACCGAGGTTGTATAAAATACCGCCTCTTGTTATTTGTAAGTGCGCATCTATCCGTGATTTGAGGTAACAGGTTGCCACTGCATAGAACACATTGGTATCTTGGCAGTTCAAATCCTTTTAATTGGAATAGATAGCAAACTACATACTACCATTATACACAATATGGTGTTGTCTTTGGGGGATGACCTATAAGAAGCGCATAAAAAACAAAAAACCAGCCTATAAAAGACTGGTTTGAGAGCGGGTAACGAGATTCGAACTCGTGACCTTCTCCTTGGCAAGGAGACGTTCTACCGCTGAACTATACCCGCAAGGTTCAGAAAGTATATCGAACCTAAATTCAATTTGCAAGACCTTTTTTGTAAAATGCTTTGAGTTACTTTACACAAAGGCACATGTGGCAGATGTACTAATCTCGTTTATAATAAGATTAATCAATCTTTATGAATGGGTAAATTGTAAATCAATTTGCCAGTAGTCTGCACCATATTAAACGATTCATTAACTGAAGTAGGGTCATTATGCCAACGATAAAAGACGTTGCCCGCGAAGCCGGAGTTTCCATCGCAACGGTATCTTATGTCCTCAACAACAAGACCGACTCCATCAGCGAAGACACCAAGAACCTTGTCTTAGAGACTGCCAAGCGCATTGGCTATACTCCGAACGTCACTGCCCGTAACCTGCGCTTTAGTCAAACACGGTTGATTGGCTATGCGTGGCATGATGTGCCTGGCAATCAAGTCAATGCGGTTATGGATCGCTTCACCTATCATCTAGCACATGCTGCCGAAAGTCAGGGCTATCATATCCTGACCTTTACCCACCCTACTGAGGACCCGTCCCCCGTATATGATGAACTAATACGTACCCGTCGTTTGGATGCGTTTATCCTCTCGGCGACTGAACTCAACGATGTGCGTGTCCGTCTTTTACATGAGGCAAAATTCCCATTCGCCTGTTTTGGTCGCGGTGATGGCGATACTCTGTTTGTCGATGTTGATGGACAAGAAGGGATTCGCATGGCAGTTGAGCATCTAGTTGAACTCGGGCATCGTCGTATTGCAATGGTTGCATGGGGAGACGAGACCACGGCTTCTAGCTATCGACACAAAGGATTTGTCGATTCCATGAATGAGTTGGGGCTAGAAATTCCGGACGGCTTCATCACCTATGGTCTTAATGAAGAAAGTCACGGACGCGCGTCATTTGAACAACTATATTCGCTACCACCAGACCAACGTCCTACTGCCTTTGTCTGTAGTAGCGACCTTGAGGCGATTGGTGTTATGAATGCGGCTGAAGAAAATGGGATTATCGTCGGACAAGATATTTCCGTTGTTGGTTTTGATGATGTGCCCATGAGCCAGTATTTACGTCCCTCATTGACAACCTTACGTCAACCCATCAGTGATGTCGCGGATATGCTGGTCACCATGCTGAAGAAGCGCATTGAAGATAAACCTATTCAACACACACAACATATCATCTCGCCGGAATTGGTGGTGAGGTCTTCAACAGGACCTTGTAAAGATTGCTAGACTCTTTTTCTATTGAGACTTAAGCTATAAAACCTGTGATGAATAGAGGGGTTGACGTTGTCCGCGTGTTTGATAGAACACATGCCGGATGAGGTTTGCTTGTGCGGTGGTGAGGTCTACTTTACGGCGTGACATGGCTTTTCCGGCAACAGTGATAAACTTCTCTAATGTATATTCGCTGACATTATTGCCATCACTCCACACAAAGGGCGGAATAATCTTGGGTGCAAGTCCGTTCATAATATTCGATGCCACGCCAACGGTTGCTCCACCGACCAACATCACACCAATCCCTAGCTTAACATGGTCACCGAGTACGACACCCATCTTCATCAAGCCGGTATCAACCATGTGATTATTGACTTCCATACGGACATTGCTATAGGTGTTTTTCAGGTCGCTATTGGTCGCAATCGCGCCGATATTAACCCACTCACCGAGGTAACTATGTCCCAAAAAGCCAGCGTGATACTTGTTGCTATAGCCCTGAATAATAGATTCTTCTAGCTCACCACCCACACGACACATGGGACCAATGGTTGTCCCTTCGCGGATTTGCCCGCCGACAATGCGTGTCTTGTCACCGATGTAACACGGACCTTGAATCAAGCTGAATGGCTCAATCTCGACCCCTGCGCTGATGTAAATTGGACCACCGCGCGCGTCAATCACAGACATAGCATCAACCTGTGCCCCCTCACCAATATATATCTGTGACGGATTGTAAAGTACCGCTTGCTCATGTACATCACCATGTACCCCGACCTCAACGCAGGTATTGATGTCATCTTCAAGCATCTGCGGGTTCACTTCGATTAAATCCCATGTAAATTCCGCACACCGAACATCTACCTCATGGCGCGTAATGTCATCACCGAGGGTATCCAATGCGGTTGTGATGTCTTGGTCAAGCAGGTAATAAGCAAGCTGGCGCGACTTGTGACTATCGAGATATGCCGCCACCAGACGACCACCCGACATATAGATGGTGTTCTCATCAGGGAGCATCGTAATCATCCGTGATAACTCGAAGGCGTTGAGGACTGTGCCATTGACAAATAGCATGCGCTCCTCAAGGCTAAAGGCTGATGTTACTGGATTGAAGCCCCCTTCGCGCAGGGTTGGGTTGAGGTTTTTGCGACAGATTAACGTAATATTCTCAGGGTTAAAGGCGCGCACAATACGTTCCATTAATGTAAAAATGCCACATCGCAATTGGAAAGTCGGGCGCAGATACGTTAAGGGATAGAAATTGGAGAAGGTATCATCTTCAAAAATACACAGACGCATTGTGTGTCCTCAGATTGTTGAAAGCGTGGGGCATAGTTTAGCGTGTCGCACGGGACTTGGCTAGATACGCTATAGTCAAGTTAGGCTATTCCGTTATGCTTTTGCAATGGCGATGACAGATTGTCCAAATGGTAGTGGCAGAGCAGATTCAATCGGCTTTAGCACAGGGACGAGTGCATTGAATATTTTAATCTGGGTGTTGACGCTATCTGCTTGTAGCGGACGTTTGAATACCCGCGCACTTAAAAACCACGGAAAGACACCCACAATGTTAAAATAGTACGCATTCATAGTCGTGAATCCGGTTTGTGCCAGCTTATCTTTGACTTCACTCAGTGTATAACGACGATAATGCCCAGCTTGGCTATCCATTGAGCCATATAACCAACGCAACGCCGGAATCTGTATGCAGAGTGTGCCCGATTGTGGCGCAAGAATCCGGTGCATATCCTTTAGAGCTTTGACATCATCTTCAATATGTTCTAATACATTGAGGCATGTAATGCTGGTGTAGCCTTCACTAGCGAGCCTATTGATGTCATCAGCACCAAAGTCCACCTGTTCAGCAGTGAAGTGTGGATAATCCTTAAAGCGTTCGCGCATATACTGCACATTATAGTCTGATAGCTCGACAGAATTAACATGGGGAAACTGTTCCAGTATATAAGGCAAATGTGCGCCAAATCCACCGCCAATATCCAGTATATTATCTTGAAGATGTGGCAGAAACTGTGACACTGTCCATTCATAATAACGATTGGCGTTCATCATTTCCGGCGACATTGTTTCTGTGCCTTCGGGACGTTCTTCAAACATCCGTATATTATTCATATGATTGTGCCTCTGGGTGATTGACGTTGTAAACTTATCTTAAACCTTGCATAGTAGATTCATCATACGGCAATCATATCAAACTTTCTACATTCAACTTGTCAACTTCTACCATAATTCTGAGATAAGATTTGTGCGGATAACCCCGTCTATGGTGTGTACATAAGACATGATACACTCGGCATATGTCGAAATAACGGAAACAAACCTTGAGGTAAACATATGAGCAATAACTTCTGGAGCGAACAGGTCGTGATTGTCACTGGGGGCGCGGGCTTCCTCGGCAGTCATGTCGTGGCGGAACTCGAAGACAAAGGCGCAGGGCAGATTATTATTCCGCGTAGTAGTGAGTATGACCTGCGTGAGAAAGCAGATGTTATCAAACTATTTGAAGACCATCCGGAGACAACGATGGTCATTCATCTGGCGGCAACCGTCGGTGGCATTGGTATCAATCGGGAACATCCGGGTATCTTCTTCTATGATAACTTGATGATGGGTGTGCTTATCCTCGAACATGCGCGCCGTGCGGGCGTGACGAAGTTTGTCGGGATTGGTACGATTTGCAGTTATCCCAAATATACGCCGATTCCTTTTAAGGAAGATGACCTGTGGGATGGTTATCCTGAGGAGACCAATGCCCCCTATGGTCTGGCAAAGAAGATGCTTCTAGTACAGAGTCAGGCGTATCGTCAGGAATTTAACTATAATGCCATTCACATCTTACCTGTGAACCTATACGGACCCGATGATAACTTCGATCCAAAATCCGCCCATGTGATTCCGGATGTTATCCGTAAGATGATGGATGCGAAGGAGCAAGGGCAAGGCTACGTAGATTTATTCGGGGACGGTTCGCCCACACGCGAATTTTTGTTTGTGCGTGATGCCGCCCGTGGGATTGTGATGGCAGCGGAAAACTATGACAGTAGTGACCCCGTCAACCTCGGCAGTGCCTTCGAGATTAGCATCAAAGATTTGGTGGAAATCATCGCCGAAGAAGTTGGCTTTGAAGGCGAATTGCGCTGGGACACCTCCAAGCCCAATGGACAACCCCGCCGTAAGTTGGATGTATCGCGTGCTGAGCAGGAATTTGGTTTTATTTCACAAACGGACTTCCGCGAAGGACTGCGTGAGACCATCAAATGGTACAAAGCCGAACGTGAAAAACTGAGGAATGAGACCATTTCATAAGCCGGAATTGGTAAATTCGTGATTTTTTTGGTAGTATTGCACACATCTTTGTCCATCAGAGATGTGTTTTTATTTGCTTGACAAGTCTTGTTTAGTTCGGCAAACTCTCTAAAGTTAAACCTATTCGAAAAAGAGATTTTGTTCTGTAAGGAGGGTAGCTCATTGAGCGCGTTATTAGAGGTAAAGGACATGGTTGTCCGGTTCTATACGCAGGAAGGTACTGTGTATGCCGTCAACGGTGTCTCATATCAAATTCAAGAGGGTGAAACGTTAGGTATTGTAGGTGAGAGTGGTAGTGGTAAGAGCGTCAGCTCCCTTGCTGTCATGGGATTGATTCCCAGCCCTCCCGGCAAAATCGAATCTGGCGAAGTATTGTTTGAGGGACGTGACCTGCTGAAGCTTAAAGCTGAGCAGATGCGTCTGATTCGTGGTAAAGAAATCGCTATGATTTTCCAAGACCCGATGACATCACTTAACCCCGTGTTGACCATCGGTACACAAATCACCGAAACACTGAAATTACATGAAGGCATGAACACGTCACAGGCGCGCAAGCGTGCGGCGGATTTGCTTGATATGGTCGGCATTCCTGATGCGTATCGTCGCCTTGATGATTATCCACATCAATTTTCTGGTGGGATGCGTCAGCGTGTGATGATTGCGATGGGACTGTCTTGCAATCCGAAGTTGTTGATTGCTGATGAGCCAACAACTGCACTTGATGTAACCATTCAGGCGCAGATTATTGAGCTTGTCAAGCAACTCAAAGACGAGTTCAATATGGCGATGATTTGGATTACACACGATTTGGGTGTGGTTGCTGGTATTGCTGACCGGATTCAGGTGATGTATGGCGGACGGATTATGGAATCCGGTACGGCAAGTGCTGTATTTGGTGACACTCGTCATCCTTATACTGAAGGGTTGCTGGGGTCATTGCCACGTTTGGATTCTAGTGGTGAAGAAAAGTTGATTCAAATTGAAGGCTCACCACCGGATATGCGCTCAGAACCAAAGGGTTGCCCGTTTGCACCACGCTGTGCCGCACGGGAACAATTTAATTTAGAAAAATGTTGGACGGAACGCCCACCGCTCGAAACAGTCCCCGACCATAAGGGTGGGGAAGAGCATATTATGTCTTGCTGGGCTGATATCCGTGAGGAGGTAGCACAAAATGTCTAGTGAAGCAGCCGTTCAAATCGGCAAGAAGAAACTCAACCCCGATGACCACATTCTCGAAGTAAATGGGTTGAAGAAACACTTCCCTATTTCAGCTGGTATTGTTTTCCAACGACAAGTCGGGGCAGTCCGCGCCGTTGATGGGATTAGCTTTAACGTCATTCGTGGTGAGACACTCGGTCTCGTGGGGGAATCCGGTTGTGGTAAAAGTACCACCGGACGTACCATTTTGCAGTTGTATCGTCCGACTGAAGGTAGCGTCAAATTTGAGGGGCAAGAACTCTCAACAATGACAGGTAACCAACTGCGTCAGATACGTAAACAGATGCAGATTATCTTTCAAGACCCATTTGCATCGCTGAACCCCCGTATGACCGTCGGTAGTATCGTCAGTGAACCGCTACAAATCCACAACATGTATCCCAACAAAAAAGAACGCCAGCAATATGTCGAGCAACTGATGGAACGTGTGGGCTTGAACCCGTACTTCATCAACCGTTACCCGCATGAATTTTCCGGCGGTCAACGTCAGCGTATTGGTATTGCGCGTGCACTGGCATTGCAACCTAGCTTTATCGTCGCTGATGAACCCATTTCGGCGTTGGATGTGTCGATTCAGGCTCAAGTGGTGAACTTGATGGAAGAGCTACAAGAAGAAATGGGCTTGACCTATCTGTTTATTGCTCACGATTTGAGTATGGTTCGTCATATCTGCGACCGTGTAGCGGTGATGTATCTGGGTAAAGTTGTCGAGTTGGGTCCTGTCGATGATGTATATGACAACCCACAACATCCGTATACACAGGCGTTGCTGTCTGCTGTTCCTGTGCCTGACCCGATGGTTGAAGAAAGCCGTCAGCGTATTATTATTACAGGCGATTTGCCCAGCCCAGCAAACCCACCAACAGGCTGTAACTTCAACACCCGTTGCCCTGTTGCATTTGATTTGTGCTACGGTGAACCTGATCCGCCATTGATTGAGGTTCGTCCAAACCACTATGCGGCATGCCATCGCGTGACCTAGTGTGATTTGACTTTAACATTATTAAAGGGCATGACCATTGCGGTTATGTCCTTTTTTATTCCCTAAATCTGACTAATTATGACCTTTTAGAGATAGTATTTGCCTTTTAGAACCCTTAAAGTTACACTCTGTAGTAACTATTCACCTTACCATGAGAAAATCCTATTTGGGCAACCTCGGACAGGCAGTAGCCAGTCCTTACACTAGGAATAACAAGCCTATTGTAGAGGCAGCTTACTAGCTGTCCGCTAGAAATCCCACGGATAGGTGAATAAATACCACTCTGTATAATTGTTCACCTATCCATGAGAACATAAAATTTGCCCCTCCAAGAAGCCATGAACACCAAGAAAAGTAATGAGTGATGAGTTAACTTTCTGGAATACCTGATTTTATTGACATGCACCTCTCTCTCTTCTTTCTCTGTGTTCTCTGAGACTCTGTGGTGGAAAATATCGATACGAAATCATAGGTAGCCGAACAATCACTAAAAAATCAAATAACTAATGATGGAGAGAAAAATGAGCACATCTACACCCGATTATTCAAATTACTTCTGGCAAGGCGAGAAAGTCAGGTTGCGTCCGTGGCGGTTAGATGATGTCGAGTTACGTTTCTTGACATCATTGGACAGTCCATCTGTAGCCTTGCATCAAGATGGCATCGAATTGCCTACATCTATTGAATTTTGGCAAAAGTGGTTGGAAAAAGTTGTCTCTGGCGAAAACGATAAGATGATTCGATTTGTGATAGAGACATTGGAGGGTGTAAGCGTTGGGTGGATTAACATCCACAGCCGTGACCAGAAGAACGGGACATTTGGATTTGGGCTTGCGGTTTATCGGGAACATCGTGGCAATGGTTATGCTGTTGATGCTACACGTTTAATTCTCAAATATGGGTTTTGGGAACAACGTTACCAGAAATGCAATTCGATGTGTTTGCATACCAACAGTGCATCTATTCGCCTACATGAGAAACTTGGGTTTATCAAAGAGGGGCAAATCCGACGCACCTGCTTTCATGATGGTATTTACCATGACGATGTGCTGTTTGGCATGACCCGCGAAGAATTTGATGACCTTATGAACAGACAAACAGGCTAAGAATTTTAAAAGGGCATGAACACAATCGTTCTGCCCTTTTTACATTTTCTATAGATATGGCAGGGACAAGACTCCAAGCTCATCCCTACCGATAAGTTGGCTTCTAGCGTCGCCTATATTTATTATTCTAGCAAACGCCCCTCAATTGCAAGTTCCTCATCATTAATCCAACGTTGTAATTCCATTGGAATTGGCTGGACAGTGCGACGAGTGACCACTAAATTGCCATTTTCATCCAATTTGGTGATGAAATTGACCCGCAATGCCGGATTTGTGTCAGGATAATCAGCGCGGTTATGTGCCCCCCGACTCTCGCGCCGTTCGATTGCACCCAGTACACTGGCTTCAGCAGACATCAACGATGAGCGTAAGTCCAATGCCAGCGCAAGGTCTTGATAACCTTCTGATGATGGGCGTACATCGAGATTATCTGATGCCTCACGAATCGCGGAGATAATATCCAGTGCGACATAGAGCTTGTCTTCATGCCGGACAACACCACAGTTTTCCCACATGTTGTTCCGCAGGGCACGTTGCAAGGGGCGTGCCATCTCGTCGCCGGGTTTAATCAATGCGTCAAGGTCGTCAATTGCTTCTTGGATAGCTTCCTGTGAGCGATGTTGTGCGGGAATCCCGCGTGAGTATTCGGCAGCATGTTCACCTGCGAAGCGACCAAATACAACCGTTTCTGCTAGTGAATTTCCGCCGAGGCGATTCGCACCGTGTAAGCCACTGGTAACTTCTCCGGCAGCGTAGAGTCCGGTTACTGATGTTGCGTGGGTTACAGGGTCTACCACGACACCGCCCATGCTATAGTGTGCTGTTGGTGCAACTTCCATCGGGCTTTCGCTGATGTCGAGCATCTGCGCTTCCATAAATTGACGGTACATGCGCGGGAGCTTGTCCAAGATAAAATTCTTATCACGGTGACTGATGTCGAGGAAGACCCCCCCATTCGATCCACCCCGCCCTTCTTGAATCTCGGTATAGTTCGCAAGTGCTACACGGTCACGGGTTGAGAGTTCCATCCGGTCAGCGTCATAACGTTCCATATAGCGTTCGCCATCAGCATTAAAGAGACGACCACCCTCGCCACGCACCGCTTCCGTCACGAGTGTACCCGCTAGACTTTCCGGCGCGACCATACCTGTTGGGTGAAATTGCACCAGTTCCATATCTGCTAATTCTGCGCCTGCTTTTAATGCGAGGTACATGCCGTCACCTGTGTTTTCGTCACGACGAGAGGAACTGCGTCGCCACAGACGGGTGTGTCCACCTGCTGCCAGCACGACCGCATCTGCCAGATAAATCGTGCGTTCACCTGTGTTGATGTCGAACGCCAACGCACCGAAGCATAAGCCATCATCAACTAGCAATTGGGTGACATAGCGCAATTCATGAATCGGAATCTTGAGTTCTTCAACGCGGTCAGCCAATGCGTACAAAATAGCGCGTCCGGTGTAATCACCTGCATAACAGGTACGACGATATTTGTGTGCGCCGAAGTAACGCTGGTCAATCTCACCGTCGTCGGTGCGGGCAAAATCTGCGCCATAAGCTATCAGCTCATCAATCGCACGGGGCGCATTCTTCACCATTAATTCAACCGTCTTGGGGTCACTGAGGTAATAGCCCTCTTGGATGGTATCGGCATAATGTTGTTGCCAGCTATCTTCGGGGTCACGTGTACCGAGGGCAGCGTTGATACCTCCGGCGGCGAGAACAGTGTGGGCATCACGCGGGAGACGTTTGCCGACCATAACGACATCGCTTCCGGCTTCGTGGGCAGCGATAGCAGCGCGCATTCCGGCAGCACCTGACCCGATAACCAATACATTGCTTACATGTGTGCGGGGTTGTTTGCTCATAACTTTATCCTCAATCTGTCCAGTGATGTTTATACCTAAAGTATGGGACAGATGTCATGGATTTTGTTCTCGTCGGCATGTGAGAGGGGGATATCGGTTTTTCTTATAAGAGTGGTTACATGAATCATGTGTATTGTACAGAATACCGATAACAACACATGGAAATTGCCCAACAAACCGTTACAATCGGAGCAAATAGTTTGATGTAAGACAACACAAGGAGACATTCATGCAACAAATTTTAGACCAACTCGGTATCAAAGCAACCAATGCCGGAGTCTGCCTCGGAGTCGATAGCTGGATTCAAGACGAGAACGGCAAAGAATTGGTATCTATCAATCCCACCAACAATCAACCCATCGCTAGCGTGATTCAAGGTACAGCCGATAGCTACGACAAAGCTGTCGAGACCGCGCAGGAAGCCTTCAAAACATGGCGCACGATGCCTGCACCCAAACGTGGCGAAATTATCCGCGACCTCGGCAACGAACTCCGCAAACACAAAGAAGCCCTCGGTGAATTGGTCACACTGGAAAACGGTAAAATCCGCACCGAAGGTCTGGGCGAAGTGCAGGAGATGATTGACATCTGTGATTTTGCAGTGGGTCTGTCACGCCAACTGTATGGGCTGACAATGCACTCGGAACGTCCTGAACACCGCATGTATGAACAGTGGCATCCGATGGGCGCAATCGGCATTATCACAGCGTTTAACTTCCCTGTTGCGGTATGGGCATGGAACGCGGCGATTGCAGCAGTCTGTGGCAATACCATGATTTGGAAACCATCACCAACAACACCATTAACTGCAATTGCTGTCCAGAATATCTGCAACGAAGTCATGGCACGTCACGGCGTTGATGGCGTGTTTACGCTGGTGATTGGCGAAAATGAAGAAGTCGGCGAACGCATGATTAACGATGAACGTCTGCCTCTGATTAGCTTCACGGGGTCGATTCGTGTCGGGAAGCATGTCGCCAAAGCTGTTGCTGGACGGCTGGGACGTAGTATCCTCGAACTCGGTGGTAACAACGGCATTATCGTCACCGAAGATGCTGACCTCGACCTTGCCACACGCGGGATTCTGTTTGGTGCGGTCGGGACTGCCGGACAGCGTTGTACCTCAACCCGCCGGATTATCGCGCATGAATCCATTGTTGATGACTTGACCAATCGTCTTGTCAAAGGCTATCAGTCAGTCAAGATTGGCGACCCGATGAGCGACGACACGCTTATGGGTCCTTTGGTAAGTGAACGGTCAGTTGAGGGCATGATGAAAGCCATTGAGGTTGCTGAATCCGATGGTGGTGAGGTGTTGACTGGTGGCGGTAAACTGCCAGACATCGGTGATAACTTTGTCGAGCCGACTATTATCAAAATGCCTGCACAAACCCCTCTCGTCTGTGATGAGACCTTCGCGCCGATTCTGTATATTCTATCCTATGCAACATTGGACGAAGCGATTGCGATTCATAACGATGTACCACAGGGTCTATCGAGTGCTATCTTCACCAACAACCTGCGGACATCAGAACGCTTTCTGAGCCATGCTGGTTCTGATTGTGGGATTGCGAATGTCAACATCGGCACAAGTGGTGCGGAAATCGGTGGTGCGTTTGGTGGCGAGAAAGAAACTGGTGGTGGACGTGAATCTGGTTCGGATGCGTGGAAAGGTTACATGCGCCGTCAGACCAACACGATTAATTACTCAACCGAATTGCCCCTCGCGCAAGGTGTCGAGTTCGATTTGGATTAGTTGACCTATTCGATAGGATTGGGATTACAGGGGAAGATATTCAACTCTGTTTTCCCAATCGACCCCGTTACAATCCACCTCGTTGTGATTCGGATAATTACCCCAGCATAGCCACCATCACTAATCATAATCTGTTTGCCCTGCATGTGTGTTTTCCTTCTCTGATATGACATGTACCTCCTGCAATTTGTGACATGGATATGGGTACAAACCACATGTCATCTGTTCTTTGCTTGACAGTAGTATTAAAAAATGATACAATAATGTCTCATTTGAGACAGCAAAGTATTAGACGTATGGCAATTTCAAAAGAATCTCTCTTACAATCTGCAATCATCGCATTGACGCAGAATCCCGGTATGAGTTACGCAGAGTTGGCAAACAAGATGGGGATTGGTCGTGCAACACTTTATCGTCATTTTGCCGGACGTGACGAGTTAATCAAAGAACTTGTTCTTTTCTCATTACACGAGACTGACCGAGCAATCCGACCTCTGACTGCACAGGCATTAAAGTCAGAAGACCTGCTTTATGACATAATCGCGGTCTTAATCCCAATTGGTGAGCGTTTCCACTTTTTATCACAGATACCCTGGGAAGTTTGGGAGGACGAGGAAGTGAAACAACTCTATCTACGTCAAGATGAAGAGTTTGCACAAATGATGGATTATATGCAACAAGAAGGCAAAATCAGAGCCGACATGCCCCGAGCATGGATTGTAGCGGTATTTGATAATCTGATTTATACAGCATGGGCATCTGTACGAGAGGGCAAAATTGCACGTAACGATGCAACCGACTTAGTATATCGAACTTTCATGAGTGGCTTTGGAAAGTAGAATGCAAACAACTTTAACGGATATGGATAGGACTGTCAGTGTGAAGAGCCTTATGGGACGGTATCGTCTTCGCATTAGCTTCACGCTAATACTGGTCTTGCTAGAAACTCTGCTTGGGTTGCTATTCCCGCTTTTTATCGGTGCGAGCATCAACGGATTACTTGAACAACGTACCACAGAGCTATTCTATCTTGGTGGCTTAGGGGTAAGTATGCTTATGATAGGGAGTGCCAGAAGGTTCTTTGATACACGAGCATATGCCAATATCTATACAACAATAGCAACAGAAACAGTTCAGCGAGAACAGAACAAAGAAAAGCCGTTATCAGTAATTACAGCCCGTGTTCACTTACTAACAGAATTTGTTGAATTCCTTGAAAATTCCTTTCCTATCATCGTTGAAAGCTGTATCGGTGTAGTCGGCGTTTTGATGATTATTCTGTCACTCAATGTTTCCGTATTTCTGGCATGTCTTGGTTTGCTGGGGTTAATCGTTGTCATCTATCTTGTAAGCGGTAAATGGAATTTTCGTTTCAATCAGCAATATAACGATGCACTGGAAAGACAACTTGATGTCTTGTCGAATCAACCATTAAGTGGAATTGAAAAACACTTCAAGTCTGTGATGACGTGGAATATTCATTTATCAGACCTTGAAACTGTTAATTATGCAATACTCTGGCTGGGGATAATTCTAGTGCTGATGTATTCACCTGTTGCAGTCATTGATAGTGGTATCATCAATTTTGGGCTGGTCTTCTCCACGATGATGTATGTCTTTCAGTATATTGATAGCCTCGTCGCCTTACCGCTATTGGCGCAACAGGTCATACGATTACAAGAGATTTCTAAACGTCTTAGTGAATAAAAGTGGATAAATGCACACACACAACACAAGTAAGCTCCTCTTACCTGTTGAGGCTTATACCTCTCAAGCTTGGTTTGATAAAGAACAACGCGAGATTTTTGGAAAGTCGTGGCAATTTGCTGGTATGGAATCGGATTTGCCCGAAGTTGGTCAATTTAATTGTATCAAGGTCGGTGCTTATCCAATCATTGTCATACGAGATGACACTGGGGAGATACGAGCATTCCATAATATTTGTCGCCATCGTGGCACACAATTATTGGAAGTTAGAGGGCAACGCAAAAAAGTCATCCAATGCCCCTATCATGATTGGGTGTATTCACTGAATGGGAATTTAATTGGCGTACCGGAGAAGCGAACACAATTCCCTGATATAAATATGAGCCAGTGGAATCTCTTTCCTGCTGGTGTCGCAATCTGGAAAAGTATGGTATTTATCAATCCTGACCCCGAAGCACAGCCATTTGAGACTTGGTTAGGAGAGTTTCCGCAACATGTTGGCCCTCATCAGCCAGAGTTGTTACAGGAAAATGAGGTACGCGAATATGATGTGAAAGCAAATTGGAAAATATTCGTAGAGAATTATATTGATGTGTATCATTTATCACATCTCCATTCAGAGACCCTTAATATGTACGACCATACTAAGTTGGTCAGTGCTATAAGTGGTGCTGGGCATGTTTCAACCTATGACCCACCTGATAAAGAATATCGACGGTATCTGGAATCCAAACCAACCGACTATTTGCCATTGATTGACCATATCAAGCCTAAACAATGGGGAGCTTACACACATATGATGTTCCCATGTTTTGGTATTGCGGGTGACGAATTTAGTTGGTCAATACTGGAAATAATCCCCATAAATCCGGATTTGACAAAGGTAAAACAACGGTCTTTCACAATGCCAATGGATGAGATAACGGTGGCAATAAGCAAAGGCTATGAAAAAGTGACTACATGGTTATATAGACAAATGGGTTATCGCCCTGAAGACAATCCATTGGAGTCAAAAGACTTTATGTTGGAAGACATTTATGCCTGTGAGCAACAGCAAAAAGCAATGAGTTCCCCAAGGTTTGCCTTCGGTCCAACAGCACTCGATCAGGAACAGCTGATTGTCGATTTTCATAAAGCTATATTGTTGTATATGCAAGAATAATACAGAGTGGTTTAGCTAACGAAAGGTCTCAGTTCACATGTCAGCTACAATACGGACGATTAAATGGAGAGCACCATTAGCATTGATACTCATTATCCTTGCAACACTTATGGGATGGGATTGGGTGTGGGCAGTTCTATTTCTATTCTGGGCAGGAAGTGACCTTCTGGCTGGAGAGACACATTTAATTGAGCAAGTTACCCGAAAACAAAACCCCATCACCTATTGGCTTATCGTGGTCACATGGATAGTCTTAAGCGGATTGATACTTGTGCCTGATTCAGTTTGGCAATCCATGAGTGCATAGCATTTATGGTAAGCCTTATATGGTCAGATGCGTGGGAAGGTTACATGCGCCGTCAGACCAATACAATTAACTACTCAACCGAATTGCCCCTCGCGCAAGGTGTCGAGTTCGATTTGTATCTAGCACATCACATAATGCAAAAGTCCCCTACATGTGCAGGGGACTTATCGTGATGTACGTTATGTTTTGAAAGTTATTCTGGTTTATCACAGTATTCCGGTGGACAAGCAAACGCATTGATTTTGCCAAATTCCATTGCCCCGTCCAAATCACGCACAGGTTGTGAGGTATGGACTCGATCAGCAATGATATAGTCCACACCATATAGCTCAAAGTATTCGTCAAGATATACTGCCTGCGTGAAGTCCCAGCGGTCAAGCTCAAGATAGCGGTTGTATGCGTCTACAATGTCGGGTGGTTGTGCATATCCGATGATATTCAGGTCTTTCTCACTAAAATAAACATTGCGCTTGGAATAGAGCCGGAACAAACTATGATGGTCAAGGTCATCAATGTAGACAGCGAATACGGTATCGGGTGGTGTCTCGGTGTTTGCCCACTCAGCCACCTGTAAGATGTCGATGGGGTTATATTCAAAGCCTTGTTCAACCATCGAATAAATATGTAATCCACCAATTACCAGACTGGATACCATCAAGCTGATGAGCAAAGCAGGGGTTTGTGCAGTGAATCGCGCACGAACAGCGAGCCAGATAAGTACAGCAAGAAGAAATACACCGAGGGCGGTATAGTGTTTTTCTACCGTAATTATTTTGTCAAATATGGGCGATGCTTGGATCAGCCACACCGTAATCGCAATCGTTGCCACGCCAACCATTGCATATCGAGTGTATGTTTGCTGGATATGCTGGCTGACCCTATCGTAAATGTGGATCAACATAATCCCAATTGGGGCAACAATCAGGCTGGATGGTACGGTTAGAGCAGGGATGAATAGCACTCTCGCCCAAAGGCGGTCAGCGGGTAAGTCTTGCCAACGTCCCCAAAGGTCAAATGCCATCATCGCAAACATTAGAAGAAGCGGAATGTGCATCTGCTTAACAACACGCGCCAATTCAACAACGACTGTCGTAAAGGAATACAATTCAAAATGTAGCCATATGGGACGGAACACAACTGGCAACGCAATAGTGACCAGAAGGATTCCGGCACATAATTCGTAGAGAAGCAACAGGGCTTTATCCTGCTTATGCCACCATTTATAGGCGGTATATACCAGCAAGGCGAGCAATAATAACTCGCTGATGTTATCTACTGTCAGGTAGATATATACAAGTTGGATAGCATAGAATAGCAATTTACTCCAAGAGCGTTGATTGGCATGACCAATAAACCATGTCAATAAGGTCAAGGGTAACCACGGAAAGCGAATGAGGAACTGCAATTCTTCGCTCTCGGCTGTCCACCCGCGTCCATAATCGCGCTCGAAGGGATAGGCGCGGATACGCCATTCAAATATCTCTGCAAATTCCTGGAAAGACACCGATTCTTCTTCAACAGTATCCAACGATCCAATTTCTGAATTGCCAACCACATGAGCAACAGTTGGTAATGCAAACAAAATTGTAAAAAGGGCAACCAAACCTAGCCGGATAAAGTTTGGATGACCGTATTTGATTGCTTGCATCAAAATGATTGTGCCCATTGCCATTGCTAATGTCATACCCGTTGTCGGATGGAAATTGGCGGTTAATCCAATCATCGCGCCAAGCAACACCCAATAGCGATAAGGGCGACGAGGTTCATCGACACGATGATATAAAAACAGAAAAACAGTATATGCCATAATTAATACAGGCAAAGCATAGGTGCGCGGTAACATCCAATGCAACCCCACCAGTTCCCATTGACTAATAAAGCCAGATGCGCCCATCAGTGATACCAGCGTAAAAATAATACTAATCGCATGTGACCGTGTGAAATACCACAGCATGAAATACATTGCCAAAAAATAAGCAATAATGAGTGGTAGTTGTGTAAGGGCTAGCGACAACACATAGTCATCGGTAATTCTTGTCAGTGTCGTCAATAGATTGATAAAAGTAGGGGTGTAGAAATCAGTGTAACGGGTGGTGTTGAATACAAAATCTGTTGGAAATAAATCGGGTTCAATATTTTTGTGAATGATATTGCCAAACTGAATATGATCAGAATTCATTGTCCATGGACGTACCGTATAATCACGATAGGTAAACAATGTAATTACTATCGAAAATAAAGTAAAGATAACAACAAGTGGCACAATAATATGTTTGTTACGATTGAGAGTAGACATTATTCCGCTCACACCATGCTTGGTTTACGCTTCACAAGCGGGCATTATAATTAATGGCTACATGCTTGTACATGTATAGGTGATACTATTTAAACGAAAAAACCTCCGCAAAGACACAGCATCAGGTGGTGTCTCCGTCTTTGCCCACTCAAACAACCTATGTGAACTGATGACCAGATGTAGTTAGGTTGACATCAAAATACCACAACTCTATAATGCTGACAGATTAGATAGAAACTACAAATGTGTGGATGGACTATTTTGTATTTCGCAAGTAGCTCTGGTTAGTGGAAAGTATTGATAGGTTTTGAATATAGTCAAGCTACTAAGACGTTTTATATTGGGTGTCACTAGTATAGTTATTCTTTTGATCTTATTGATCATCGTTGCAAATACCTATATTTTATCTACAACCAGTATTTGTGAACAAGCAAATATGTCTGTCTACATTGATAAACGTGACCGACTCGTTAACACACCTAGTCCTAAGATTATTCTGGTTGGCGACTCAACAATTGCTTATGGGATTGATAGTCAGCAACTTGAACATCACTTCAATATGCCAGTTGTAAATATCGGAATTAATGGTTCTATGGGACTGTTGTTCCCTATGGAACTGGTAAAGCAACATGCCCGAGAGGGTGACATTGTTATTCTCTCATCATCACATAAACATTGGCTTGAAACACGACAAGGTAATATCTTTTATGGTTACAAGCCTAAGAATAGCTTGTGGCAAATTTTAGTGTCAGACTTCTCTGCTATCCAGTATATGCGCCATCCAAAGCAATTAGATATTGTTATGGCACAACATATTGATGCTGTCGAAACTCGGATACAAGAAGGCTTATTTGAACCACAGGATTGTATTTTTGTGGAGAAGAAACGCCTAAGGGCGCATTATAATGCCAATGGTGATTATGTCGAACATCTCACTGAAGAAAATCCTAATAAAACGTTCGGACATATTCTAATTGATGGCGCAACTATTCCTGATGATGTACTCGAGATGACCAACAAATTTGCAAAAGATGTGAGAGCCAAAGATGCCGACCTTATCTATATTCTGCCACCTTATGCCGAAAGTGCGTATAATAATAATAAAGATAAGATAGATCTTTTTCCGGATTTGATGCGTGCTAATTTAGACTTTCCAATACTTGGTATCACAGAACAGTTCATTTACCCTGATAACCAAATGTTCGATACAGAATATCATCTTCACAATGAGGGGCGTGAAATCAATACACAACAGATTATAGAGTTACTGGAGCGTTATTTGGATGAAGCCACTAATTAATATATAGTGTTCGCGCTTGTAATTATTGAATACAACAAAACATAGAACCTCTGCAAAAGCAGAGGTCGGCTTGTTGTCTCCAACTATCTTATTCTAGTTTTCGTTGCTATGTTGCGCTAAACATAGGTAGCATCGTCATCCTCGTCATTTTTGCGTTTCATGTTATCGTCATCATAACCAATACTTGGACGGTAGCGTCCACCAAAGAACATGAACAAGCCTAAGCCGATGAGTATCAACGGGAAGATATTCCAGAATGCGCCTGCAAGCCCACCAATGAGACCGGGTAAGCCAAACAGCACCCCAATCCCAATTAGCCAGAATGCACCTGTGGCACTTGTGAGGGGTTTGCCTTCAGCCATTGTACGTCCCATAATCGACGCGGCAATGACAAACATAATGCCGGGCCACCACCAACCTGTCAGAAACAGAAATCCTAAACCGACAAGAAATATCCCGCCACCAATTTGTGATGCGTTTTCGTGTTTATCGTAATCCATCTATAGTGTCTCCCTATATCATCATCTTGCGTTCTACTTCTATATACGCAAGAGAGACAAAGTAGTTGCAACACAACAACAAATCACTTGAAGAGTACAACCTAACAGCTTGATACTATATCTCCTGTATTAGCCTGACACGTATCGCCTTCGCTACCAGAACCAGCCCCAGCTGTCTCTGTGCCACCGTTGATGGTATCCACAGCAACATCATCTGTATTGCCAGCATCATTCTGGTTAATGATGTCGCCAAGTCGGTCACTTGTTTCATTACAGGTACTACCTGTACAAGATTCATTCCCGCCATTAAGCGAATCACTACCATCCCCGCCATTCAGTGTGTCTCCTATTTCACCCTCGAAGTTACATGAACTGCCAGTACAAAATTCGGTATCCCCATTGATAACATCATTCCCACTGCCCCCGTTGATAGTATCTCCAAGTGAGCCATTATCGTTACATTCATTCCCATTGCAGGATTCAGTCCCGCCATTGATAGTATCGTTGCCGTCGCCCCCATTGATAGTATCACCCATGTTACCTAGAAGATTACATTGACCACCGTCACAGGATTCAGTCCCGCCATTGATAGTATCGTTGCCGTTGCCCCCGTTGATGGTATCCCCAAGTGTGCCGAACGTATTACATCCAGCAGTGCCACAAGACTCGTCGCCACCGTAGATGGTGTCATCGTCATCCCCGCCGTTGATATTGTCATTGCCCGCATCTCCATAGATAGTATCATCGCCATCACCCCCATTGAGGTTATCGTTCCCCTCGTCTCCATAGATAGTATCGTCCCCATCACCACCTGTGATGGTATTGTTCGCGCTGTTGCCATAAATGGTTACATTATCTGTGATAGCAATACCCAGTCCTGCGCCATCTGTTGCTACATCAAAGTTATCTTGATTCAGTGTCTCGTCAGGAGAAGCAGGTGCAGAGGGATGAATGTCCGTGCCCGATGCGCCAGCAAGCACAATAACAATGGTAATGGTAACACCACCGCCACCGCCACCTGAGCTACTGGTAATCGTCACTGTATTACTGTCACTGGTGATATTGACGACGCTCAGGCAATTGGATTTAATGTCATCAAGGCTAATTTCACCATTGGCGACCCGTGCAAGATACCATCCGACTTCCCACATACAGGCTTCAATGTTAGGGTCCTGATTTTCGCAATGTCCACCACCCCAAACGTCTGCATCATTACAGAAGTTATAGTCTACTTCTAAGGTGTCTTGTGACTGAATAATAATTGCTGGAATAATAAGCAACATGATAAGAATAATACGGGTTGTTATTCGCATTCGAGACGCTCCCTATTTATAAGTAATATCGCCAGACATCATCTAAGGTTATGTTACTATCTTTTTACATAGGATAGTGTTTAGTTATTTAAACGTAGTCTCAATGTTTGACTTCAAATTTTTACTCCATAACGAATTGATACATCATCGTTTTTCCTGCCCCTGCAATTATCCATATTACATAGGCTATGCTATGCTGAAATTTCACACAATGACGACAGGAGAATCCTTTGAATTTAAGACGTATTATCATCTTATTGTTGAGCTTATTTATCGTTGCGACTGTAGCTTTTGCTCAAGACGAAATCGCTACATTTACCAGTGACTTTGTAGGCAACCTCATCCTTGATTATCCGACCGATTGGCAAGCGTATGATGCCGATAGAGAATTTATTACTGTTGTAGCGCGGGGAGATATATCAATTCAGAACGACCTCAACCCCGGTGAAGCCGCTCTATTATTGCTGACTCCACAATCACTGGAGGCTTCTGGCTTACCGTCTACCTCTGCTGATGAAGCACTCAATGCACTCCTCGGCGAAATCCCTGATGATGCCGAAATCAGCGACTTTCCCAGTGAGTATGGGTTCGGCACACGTTACGACTTTGGCTTTATAGACGAGATGACCTTTACCGTTGTGACATTTGACCGTGACGGTATTCCCCTAATAGCGATTATTGGTATGAATCAACCGGATGAAGCCAATGTTGAGGATTTGGTTGAGGTGGTCAAGACAGTCCGTTATACTGACGGCGCATTTGACGCGACCAGTGTTCTACTCAGCCAGTTAATTATCGACCCGACCTATGGTTATTCCTATGAAGTGCCGGCAAGTTGGGCATTGTTTGATGACTTCAGTTTTAATGTGGTCGGCACAGAAAACATTGCCACCGTGCTATTGCTCACACCGGAGTCAATGGAAACGCCGGATATGCCTGTTAATTTTGAGACAGTTGTACAAGCTGAATTGGAATTGGTCGCTGACTCGATGGTAGAGCAGACGGAAGTTGTGGTGACCAATGGTGAAGCTCTGAATGGGTATCCGACACAAGAAGTTGTCATGACCCTAACCGAAGCCAGTGAAGATGGCTTTATCCCACCCTTTGAGTATCGCTTTGTGCTGGTTGATTATGGCGATGATAATGTTCTGCTCTCAGCAATCTACAGTGAAGCAGGGAACTCTACCGAAGACTATATCCCTGTGTTACGCGCTGTTGCAGAATCATTCTACTATGCGCCGATTTATCCAATGGCAGAAAGCATCACACATGCTAGCTTAACCGTCGCTTATCCTTCTGACTATACCGCTGATACATCCAACGAGAATCAACTGATATTGTCCGCTGATGATGTGACCATTACAGTCAACAATATTGCACAGAATATCGAAACGTATGGCGATATTGCAACCGAATCACAAGCCGACTTTGCCAGCACCATCGCACAAGCATTAACCCAATCCGAAGCAGTTGTTCAGCCTGTGTCGATTGGTATAACTGACCTTGCGCGGATTTTCACCCAACTAACCGAAGACGGCATCGACACCTATCTGTTTGTGACCGCCCCGAATGGTGAGACAATTCTACTGGTTGCCAGCCATAGCGAGGACAACTTTGAAGATGTGCGTCAAATATTGGAAGCCATCGGTAGCCAGTTGACAATTGCCGAATAACACACGAGATATTTTTGCACAATCTGTGCTGTTATAGGAAAATTAAGTAGGCAGTGGGCAGAGGCATGATTTGCTCTGTCCACCAGTCCATCAGACAGAATCAGAGTATGCCTGTTTGTCAGGACACAGCCACTTGGCATACCATCATACAAGATACGAGAAAGACGATGACATGCAAATCGGACACTACCAACTTGGTGAAGAACTCGGCGCAGGAGGCATGGGCACAGTCTATCGTGGCACGGATACCCGTACCGATATACTCGTCGCTATCAAACAACTGAAAAACGAGATTGCCACGCCTGAAACAATCGAACGCTTCCGGCGCGAAGGCGAGGCTCTGCGGGAACTCAATCATCCCAATATCGTCAAGATGCTCGATACCTTCCAGCATGAGGGACAGCATTATCTGGTAATGGAATTTGTCTCCGGTGGCGACCTCAAGGGCTTGATTGATAATGACGATACGCTTGAGATTCCACAGATTGTGAATATGGCAATCGACCTTGCTGATGCTCTGACTCGCGCGCATCGACTCAACATCATTCACCGTGATTTGAAGCCTGCTAATGTGTTGATTGGTGACGATAGCGTTTTGCGATTAACCGATTTTGGCGTGGCGCATGTCGGCAGTAAGAAGCGTGTGACCAATACTGATGCGATTGTCGGCACAATAGATTATCTACCCCCGGAAGCGTTTGAGGGTAGTTTTGATGCGCGCGGTGACATCTGGGCGTTTGGTGTGATGCTCTTCGAGATGTTGGCAGGCGAGCGTCCCTTCACAGGTGAAACGATTATCGAGACTCTGCAAGCGATTACAACCAAACCAATTCCTGATTTGGAAGCATTGTGTCCCTCCGCTCCGGTGGCATTGGTGGATTTGGTCTATCGCATGTTAGAACGTGACCCGCAGGCACGGATTAGTTCTGTAAGATATGTCGGCGCAATCTTGGAGGATATTCTGCTTGAGCACGAACCTAGTCTTTTGCCCCTTGATGTTGATACAAGTATGTTGGGACACCTACATCGTGTCAAACACAATTTGCCACAACAGGTCACACCATTCGTTGGGCGTGAAAATGAACTTCAAGAGCTAAGCAAATTACTGACTGATACCCAAGTCAGATTAGTCACAATTCTAGCCTCTGGTGGTATGGGTAAGACACGACTATCACTGGAAGTTGCAAAAAGAATGCTAGATTACTATGAAGACGGTGTCTATATTGTCGAATTAGCTTCGATTTCTGATCCAAATCATATTGTGCTATCCATTGCCGAAGCGGCAGATTACCAATTCCAGAGCGATAGTCGTAGCCCCAAACAACAAGTTTTGGACTTCCTAGAAAATAAGCATTTGTTGCTTGTGATGGACAATTTCGAAAACTTAATTGATGGCACATCCATCGTAAATGACATTTTGCAAGCCACTTCAAGCGTAAATATTCTGGTGACATCCCGCCAACGGTTAAGCGAGCCTGGAGAAACATTGTATCGTCTAAGTGGCATGCACCTTCCAACCAGCGATAACTTGGAGAGTGCAATGCAATCTGCCTCAGTGCAACTCTTTATGAATAGTGCTAAACGAATCCAACCTTATTTTGAGATAACAGCAGATAATTTCCAATCTCTTATTGAAATTTGTTTGCTTGTACAGGGAATGCCTCTTGGAATTATTTTGGCGGCGAGTTGGCTCGGAACATTATCGGCGGATGAGGTGCTCGAAGAACTAAAAGCAGGTATAGATTTTCTGGCTACATCCGAGACTGAACTTCCATATCGTCACCGTAGTATTCGTGCTGTTATGAACTATAGCTGGCAAATGATGACTGACGTAGAACAACGTGTAGCGATGAAGATGTCAGTATTTCGCGGTGGATTTACCCGTCAGGCAGCACAAACAGTCGCTGGGGCTAACTTGCAAATATTAATGTCACTTGTCAACAAAACACTAATTTTGCGGAATATGCAAAATGGGCGATATACCATTCATGAGTTACTCCGTCAATATTTGGAGGAAAAACTGACATCAAGTGATGTTGAAGATGAAATTCGTGATTTGCATATGACTTATTTTTCAGAGGTAATGCAATCTTTTGCAACGAATCTAAAAGGGAGCCGTAGCCAGTTGCAAACACTAGATACCATTGATTACGAAATTGAAAATATGCGTGTTGCGTGGAATCGCGCATTAACTAGTGGCAATTTAGCTACTTTGGATAAAGCTATTGAATGCTTCTATTTGTTTTATACGATGAGGAGTGAACAACATACAAGAGACGTGATTTTTGGGAGTGCATATGAGAAATTAATCGCACAAGGGTTTGATGAAACACAACCCGTCGTTGGACGAATTCTGATACGCTATCGATCTCACATTCGGCAACATCCTAATGTTGATCGTGTCATTCAAGCACTAGTTGATTCTGCAGTTGCACGAGGTGATTCGCAAGAACTTGCGTTTTGTTATTATGTGTGGGGAGCAGCCCAACTTCGCACAGATGTCAAACAAGCGATGATGCACTTTCAAAACAGTATTGCCTATTATGAAAAAATTGAACAATCTTACTATCTTGCTGTTGCACTAAATACTGTTGGATACGGCTATATGTTACAGGGTAATATGTCTCTCTTTATTAAATTTAACGAACAAAGTCTAGCGATTTCTAAACAAAGCTATGATCGCCTTGGAGAAGCATTTGCGTATTGGCAGTTAGGATTAGCGAATCTGCTGCTAGGCAATTACAGCAAAGCTGAGGAGTATCAACACAATGCCTGGCAAATTCGCATAGAGATGAGACATCGGATGGGAATACTCTGGTGCAAAGCGTTGCTGTCTTATCTGGGAAGTTTTAATAATAGAGTGGAAGAAGCAAATCAATTAGCTGAAGAGTCTCTTGCATTAGCAAATGACCTTAATGTTGCAGAAGGTAAAGCAGAAGCGTATCTGGCACTAGCCCTTACCCAACACATACTAGGAAATTATGAACGTGCACACGAATTGTGTGACTTAGCATTGGCAAATACGAGAGACATGTTCAAATTAACATTTACCCTACCTATTATTCTGATGAGTTTAAAAGTGACGTTGAAAGAGTATGACTCTGCACAAGAAATTGTCTTACGACTGTTAAAATTCACGACACCTGAGATGATAATGCCAAGAATAATGGCATTACCTATATTGGCTACTTTACTGATTAGAAAAGGTGAGTATATTCGTGCTATAGAAATTCTAGGGTTGTGGTATGGACATCCAGTTGTTGCATTTAAAGAGCATCTAACATGGCAACAGCTTCTAGCAGATGCGAGAGACTTGGTAGATGAGGATGTTTATCATACAGCGTGGGAGCGTGGAAAATCATTGAAATTAGCAACAGTAATACAAGAGCTGATGGTTAAATTTAGGGACAACACTTAATGGGAATTGGCGGACACTATCAAATCGGTAAAGAACTCGGCGCAGGAGGCATGGGGACGGTTTATCGTGGTACAGACACCCGCACCGATACACCCGTCGCTATCAAACAACTGAAAACAGAAATCGCCACACCCGAAACGATTGAACGCTTCCGGCGCGAAGGCGAGGCATTACGCGAACTCAATCATCCCAATATCGTCAAGATGCTCGATACCTTCCAGCATGAGGGGCAGCATTATCTGGTGATGGAGTTTGTATCCGGCGGTGACCTCAAAGATTTGATTGATGGCGACGATTCACTAGACATTCAACAGATTGTGAATATGGCAATCGACCTTGCTGATGCCCTCACCCGCGCCCATCGACTTAACATAATCCACCGTGACCTCAAACCCGCCAATGTACTGATTGGCGAAGATGGCGTTTTGCGTCTGACGGATTTTGGTGTGGCACATGTCGGCAGTAAAGAGCGCGTCACCGATACCGATGCGATAGTCGGCACGATAGATTATCTGCCACCGGAAGCCTTTGATGGGTCATTTGATGCACGGGGCGACATCTGGGCGTTTGGTGTGATGCTCTTCGAGATGCTGGCAGGAAAAAGACCATTTACTGGCGATACGATTATCGAAACTTTGCAAGCAATCACGACAAAGCCGATTCCTGATTTGGAGGCACTGTGTCCATCTGCTCCGGTGGCATTGGTCGATTTAGTCTATCGCATGCTGGAAGGCGACCCACAAGCACGAATCAGTTCAGTACGGCATGTCGGTGCACAACTGGAGGACATCTTGCACGAGCGCGTGACCGAATCACAAATTCAAGAACCGCGCTTTGAAACGCCCACACCAATAACAGTCAACCTCTCAGTTATTAAACATAATCTGCCTGCTCAACCCACTGCATTTGTAGGGCGTGAACACGAAATTGGTGAGATGACCCGTCTCATACAAGATGATGGTGTGCGTCTACTGACCATCGTTGCCCCTGGCGGAATGGGTAAAACACGCCTCGCCTTAGCCACTGCCGAAGCCCATCTGGAAAGCTATCCTGACGGGGTCTTCCTCGTCGAACTCGCGCCCCTATCCGATGGCACACATATTCACACTGCCATTGCGGAAGCGGTTGGCTATCCATTCCAGCCTGATTCCCGTAGCCCACAACAACAAATCCTAGACTTTTTGCGGGATAAGCAAGTGCTACTTATAATGGATAACTTCGAGCATTTGGCTGACTCAGTGAATATTGTTGCGGATATTCTACAAACGGCGCGCGAGGTAAACATCATTGCAACCTCGCGTGAGAAGCTCAATCTGTCCGGCGAAACCGTATTTTTACTAGAAGGACTGGATGTGCCCGATAATGTTACCCATGAGAGTGTATTTGGTTATAGCGGAGTGCAGTTATTTACACAGCAAGCACGGCGGATGCAAGCAGACTTTGAGTTATCAGCGGACAATCTTCCGGATGTAATTCGTATCTGCCGCATGGTGAATGGCTTACCATTGGGAATCGTGTTGGCTTCTAGCTGGCTGGAGATGTTATCGGTCACAGAAATTGCTGATGAAATTGAGGGTAGTATTGACTTTTTAGAGACCAGCCTGCGCGACATTCCTGAACGGCAACGCAGTATGCGGGCGGTGTTTGACTACTCATGGAATCTCCTCAACGAAACTGAACGGGACATTTTTATGACCTTGAGCATCTTTCGAGGTGGCTTCACCCGCGAGGCAGTGCAAAACATTACAGGTGCAAGTCTACGAACTCTAATGTCCTTGCTGCACAAATCACTTATTACCCGCGATGCCGACAGTGGACGTTACCACATTCATGAACTGACACGTCAATATGCTCAATCGAAACTTGAGGATTCAGGACAGTACAAGCAAGTTGCTGATGCTCACAGTGAGTATTACCTGAAACTACTAAGTCAATTCAATTATGAACGGATTTTCCATGAACAGATTAAAGTTACTACATTTATCGAAAGCGATTATGACAATGTTATGTTAGCTGTAGAGCAAGCATTGACAAGTAAACGCAATGACTTGATTGAAGGTATACTTGCGCCACTTGGCATCTATTTCTTTACAAATAACCAATTTGAAGGTATTGACATATTTGATGAGATTGAGACAAATCTGCGTGTTGAAGGTGCGACGAAACAACCTTTGATATACTGGCTAGCAATCCGACATCGTTTGAGATTCTATCACTTCGTAGCCAATCCACAGGAAACATTGGCAACCGCCAAAGAAGCTATAAGTGCACTTGAGCAATATGATGATTTCGATTCCGTTGCCTATTTGATGAGTATTGTGAGCCGGATGTATATGTGGTTAGGCGACCTCAATCAAGCGTTAACCTATGCACACGATGGTGTCGCGCTTGCCCGGAAACATACAACTGAATGGAGTGCTCTTGAAGGCTTGCCCAATCTTGCATATGTTATCCATTTGCAGGGTGATACAGAACAGGCTATCAAATTACAATCGCAACTTATTGAGAGCATAAATAATTTTGGTTCTTCGTCACTTTTGATGGCTCTTGCTTACCTTAATATGGGCGAGTTTCAGCATGCCCTTAATAATACAGCAGAGGCAAAACGCTACTTCGAACAAAGCCTAGAGCAAGCGACTATCGCCAAACACTACCGCACGATGGCATATGCGCTGACTAACCTCGGCAATATAACTCATTATGAAGGCAATTATGACAAAGCGATAACCTATAATCAACAAAGCCTAACAATGTTTCGGGACATTGGTGATCGGAGAGGACAAGCAGATGCACATGTCCGTTTGTCCGATGCTTTAAGATATATAAAGCAAATTGATGCAGCTACTAATCATTTACATCTAGCCATTGCCTTATATGAAGAGATAGGCGATAAACGAGGACTGGGTAACGCCTATGCCATATTAGGTAATGTGACAAATTTAAGCGGGAATTTCGAGCTACAAGAACAATATTGGAATCTTAGTTTAGAATATCGTCGGCAAGTCAATAATCCAAATGAGTTGGCAGATTCCATAAGCTCGTTAGCTCTCATTAAAGCTGTTCGCGGTAATGCAAATGAAGGATTACAGTTATTGGTGGAGGCTGAGAATTTAATCGCACAGGAAAAAATTGAAGACCCACTGACTATCGGGCGAATTACAGGTTTTCGCATTATTGCATATCTCATGACAGAGCGCTTTCAAGAAGCGTATGATCTTTCAAAAGAATCCCTTGAGTCGCCGATACATTCAAATCCATGGTCATTCATACAAATGCATAGTGCAGTGGGAGCTTCTGCTTTCGGGCTCGAGAAATACGATGAAGCACAGACACATTTCATAGAGGGGTTACATATTGCGTTAGAAATCGGAGCTCTCGATTCAGGACTACCTATTTTTGTTGGACTTTCCAGTCTCATGCACCGATTACATCAAATGACTGAGCAAGCTGTTGCCCACTTGTTGTTTATTGAACGTGTTTGGGGAAAATCAGGACCAGTTTTTGTGAACCTTAGCAATGTAAGATTCAATGAGATGAAAGATTTATTATCGCCTGAACAGCTCGCACAAGCAGAAGCTGAAAGTCAAACTCTGACATTAGAGGATATCGCACAGGAATTGCTCGATATTTTTGAGGACACGGATTAATGCAAATCGGACATTACCAACTTGGTGAAGAACTCGGTGCAGGGGGCATGGGGACAGTCTATCGTGGCATCAACACCCGCAGTAATATACCTGTCGCCATCAAGCAACTGAAAAGCGAAATCGCCACAGCAGAGACTATCGAACGCTTCCGGCGCGAAGGCGAAGCTCTGCGCGAACTCAATCACCCTAATATCGTTAAAATGCTCGATACTTTTGAGCATGAGGGACAGCACTATCTGGTGATGGAGTTTGTATCCGGCGGTGACCTCAAAGGCATGATTGATGATGATGATACGCTAGATATTCCGCAGATTGTGAATATGGCAATCGACCTTGCTGATGCGTTAACCCGCGCCCATCGTCTGAACATTATTCACCGTGATTTGAAGCCCGCCAATGTGCTAATTGGTGAGGATGGCGTTTTGCGTCTGACGGATTTCGGTGTGGCACATGTCGGCAGTCAAGAGCGCGTTACCGATACAGATGCGATAGTCGGCACAATTGATTATCTACCACCAGAAGCCTTTGACGGGTCATTTGATGCACGGGGCGACATTTGGGCGTTTGGTGTGATGCTGTTCGAGATGCTATCAGGAGAAAGACCATTTACAGGCAATACAATAATGGAAACCCTGCAAGCGATTACCACCAAGCCGATTCCTGATTTGGAGGCACTGTGTCCATCTGCTCCGGTGGCATTGGTCGATTTAGTCTATCGCATGTTGGAGCGCGACCCACAGACACGGATGAGTTCAGTGCGTTATGTCGGCGCACAATTGGAAGACATCCTCCATGGTCATGAACCCTCAGGAAGATTCAAAACTGATGTGCCCCAAATTTATATACGCCCCAAAAGCAATCTTCCCATACAAACCACACCCTTTGTTGGACGAGAATTCGAACTGATAGAACTAGATAAGTTCATCACCCAACCAGACCGACGACTGATAACGGTTCTTGCACCCGGCGGGATGGGTAAAACTCGCCTGGCACTCGCATGTGCAGAACGTCATTTGAGTACATTTGATGATGGTGTGTTCTTTGTCGATTTGACAGCAATAGTTGATAGCACAGATATTGCTTCCACGATTGCGACAGCTCTGGCATTTCAACTGGCAGACAATGACCAACCTGCCAGAGAACAAGTCTTGGACTTTTTGAGCCATAAGCAAATGCTATTAGTCATTGACAATTTTGAACATGTGATTGATTCGGCAGATATTGTAACGGAGATTCTTCAATCTGCACCGGATGTGACAATTCTGGTAACCTCTCGTGTCCGCCTTGACCAATCTGGTGAAACCCTGTTTCATTTATCTGGCATGGATTTCCCTGATTGGGAAACACCGGAAGATGCGACAGAATATACCGCCGTTAAACTGTTCTTACAGAGTGCAACCCGTGCCAACCCCCTCTGGGAATTGACGCAGGATAACTTGAGCTATGTGGCGCGTATTTGCCGGTTAGTTGGGGGGATGCCATTAGGCATTGTCTTGGCTGCCAGTTGGCTCTCCATGCTATCCGTTGAGGAAATTGCCGAAGAAATCGCTAACGGTATCGACTTTCTCGAATCAACTAACAATTCTACACCTGACCGTCAACAGAGTATCCAAGTCGTATTTGAATATTCGTGGGATACCCTTACATCGGATGAGCAAGTTATCTTCATGAAAATGAGCATCTTTCGCGGTGGCTTTACCCGACAAGCGGTACAGACAGTCACAGGCGCATTGTTGCGTCAATTGATGAGTCTTGTTAACAAGTCGTTGATACGCCGTGATGCAACCAGTGGACGATATAGCATTCACGAACTGGCACGGCAATATGGCTATGACAAGCTTGAACATAGTGGTCAACTTGATACCACACTGGAAGCACATCGAGTTTATTTCACCAGTATGGTAAGCAACCTCACGCCGATGATGAAAGGGAGTGGACAAGTTGAAGCAACTGCCGTGATGAATGCTGACTACGATAATATTTTGCTAGCATGGAATCAAAGCGTAAATACTGAACAGTGGCTTGATTTGCGTGATATGGTACTATCACTCAATATCTACCAATCCTTATCAGTACAACTACGAAATTCGTCCCCATTTATTAATCTCATGACACAGTTACGAAATGCCTCAAATCGTAGTCGTGGGCAGGACATCTTGATGGCTTGGTTATTGGGATTTTACCCGTATTATTGGAATGAATTAACACCAGACGAAAGTCTTCGTCTTGCCAAAGAAGGGTTGAGTATTGCACATCAATTGGATGAGCCTATAACAATAGCACTTTGCCTCAATGTCCTAGCACTGGCATATGGTCGTGTTGGAAAATTTGAAAAGGGGTTATCACATATTCAAGAATCTGTTGAATTGGCAAGGTCATTAGACGAGCCATATTATCTCATTAGGTTATTAAAAAGGTTGGCAGATTACTACCTCTCAGTTGGTCAGATTGACAATGCGTTACTTGTGTATCAAGAAGCAATTGCATTATCAAAGTTACTTGGGGAAAAAGTTGAACTCTCACAAGCATTACACAACTATGCTGTGTCGCTTGTACGTGCTGGTCAGATGAAAAAGAGCAGTGCGATCGCGAACGAAGCATTACAGTTACAACGTGAAACTGGCAATATTGGGGGTATCGGCTACTCACTAATGAACAAAGCCCTAAAGTTGATAAGGGAAACAAATTTTGAAGCTGTCTCACCTGTACTCCAAGAGCTTGAGCAAATTGCGCATGATTTAAATGATAAACAGCTTATTTCTGCTGCACTCGGTTGCCGAGCGCTAGTGGCTGTTTTTCACGAACAATACGATATTGCAATAAACTCAAGTTATCAGGCTCTTGGCTACATGAGACAAGATAGCCTAGTAAATTGGATCGCCCGCTCTTCTATATATCTTAGTTATATGCTGATTCTCAACCATCAACTTGATAAAGCGTTACCACTACTTCATGAATTTGTCCCTCAAGCAAATCAATATTACAGTGCCAATGATTTACTCGAAGTGGTCTGGGCATACTCCGTTCATGCATATAGACAAGATAAACCTATTTATAGTGCAGAGTTACTTGGGTTCGTGTTGTCACATCCGGACTGTGACCCCTTTATCTATCGACATCCAACTATTCTGAAATTGAAGGATGCTTTACCCAAAAAACTTGGGCAAGAACAATATGAAAAAGCTTATCAGCGTGGCAAGACTAAAGACCTAGTGACCACTGTGCAAGAGTTACTGGAGATAGAATGGAACAAATAGGACACTATCAACTCGGCGAAGAGCTTGGCTCGGGTGGGATGGGCACGGTCTATCTCGGAAAAGATACCCGAACAGATACAACCGTCGCTATCAAACAACTAAAAAGCGAAATCGCCACAGCAGAGACTATCGAACGATTCCGGCGTGAAGGCGAAGCCCTGCGGGAACTCAATCACCCTAATATTGTGAAGATGCTCGACACTTTTGAGCATGAGGGACAGCATTATCTGGTGATGGAGTTCGTATCTGGCGGTGATCTCAAAGGCATGATTGATGCAGATGATAAGCTAGAGATTCCGCAGATTGTGAATATGGCGATTGACCTTGCTGATGCCCTCACCCGCGCTCATCGTCTGAATATCATCCACCGTGATTTGAAGCCCGCCAATGTCTTAATTGGCGAAGATGGCGTTTTGCGTCTGACGGACTTTGGCGTGGCGCATGTCGGTAGTCAAGAGCGCGTTACCGATACCGATGCGATAGTCGGCACAATTGATTATCTACCACCGGAAGCCTTTGAAGGGTCATTTGATGAACGCGGTGACATTTGGGCGTTTGGTGTGATGCTATTTGAGATGCTGGCGGGTGAACGTCCCTTCACTGGTGGAACACTATTTGAGACGATTCAAGCGATAGCCACTAAGCCAATTCCTGATTTGGAGGCACTGTGTCCATCTGCTCCGGTAGCATTAGTCGATTTGGTCTATCGCATGTTGGAGCGCGACCCACAGACACGGATGAGTTCAGTGCGTTATGTCGGCGCACAATTGGAAGACATCCTACAGGGACGAGATGACCAACCTGTCACCCATCGTTTTGAGACCGATAGTAAAGCCTACAAAGTACCAGCGAAGCATAACCTGCCAGCTGAGACAACGCCCTTTGTTGGGCGTGAACATGAATTAGCCGAACTTCTCAAGCAACTCAAAGACCCGTCAATACGATTGATAACAATTCTAGCACAGGGTGGCATGGGCAAAACACGGCTCGCGCTAGAGCTTGGTAGATATGCAATTGATGCAACACTGTTTCAAGATGGTGTATATTTTGTAGAACTTGCACCATTGTCTAATGCGGATAATATTGCAATTGTTATTGCGGATGCGTGTGGTTTTCAATTGATGGATCAAGGCTCATATGAGTCACAATTATTGATGAGACTACGTGACCGAGAGGTACTGCTCATTCTGGACAACTACGAACATCTACCCGAAGGGTTTGGACTGGCAGGTAATATCCTAAAAGCCTGTCCAACTGTTCAGATTGTTGCTACATCTCGTCAACGACTTGCACAGGAAGGTGAGAGCATAGTTTATCTGGTCGGTGTAGACTTCCCACACTGGGAAACCTCTGAGAATGCAATGGATTATGCTGCAGTTCAGTTGTTTTTTAACAATGCAAGGCGAGTCCAACCCACATTTGAGCTAACATCAGACAATCTTGATAATGTGATACGTATCTGCAAGTGGGTCGCAGGTATGCCTCTCGGTATTGTCTTATCAGCACACTGGTTAGCATTGTTGAGCATACAAGAAATTGTTGATGAACTACGACAAAACTTAGACTTATTGACAGCTGATGATTCGGAACTCCCTGAACGACATCGTAGCATTGAAGCCATCATGCAATATTCGTGGCAACAATTGACTGCCACAGAAAAAAATGTATTTATGCAACTTGCAATATTTCGAGGTGGTTTTTCACGAGCATCAGCTCAAGCTGTCACTGATGTAAGCTTGCGAATATTGATGTCACTGGTCAATAAAGCACTGATACGGCGCAATCCAAATACAGGACGATATGAAATACATGAGCTTCTGCGCCAATATGCTGAAGTACATTTAATGCAATCCGATATGTATACAGCTGTAATGAAGCGCCATGCCAACTACTTTGCCAATCTTATGGGACAGTGGCAAGGTACTGAGCGTACACAGCAGTTGATTTTTACACTTTTGCCTGAAGTGAATAATATTGAGAAGGTTTGGTACTATGCAGTTGACTCACAGCAATGGGATATTCTATTACAAATTAGCTCGAATTATTATTGGCTAAATCATTTTACTGGACAACATCTTAGAGCGTTTCAGGCATTTGACCAATTACTTACAGCTATGGGTACCCCAAAGGATAAGACACAACGAAGCCTCAAAGTGATAGCATATGTTTACGCAGCACATCACCTGCACTTTTATGATGTACAAGATGCACGAGTGATGTCGTATGCACTCGCAGGACATGATTTAATTGATGTTGAACATCTAACCTATCCTGATGCGCTTGCGATGAATCGACTATTCCTAATCTATAATAATACGAATAATTCCCATTTGATTCGTCTTGAGGATATTGAACGCGCTATTGTTCAGGTACAAGATAAGGGAAATCTCTCGGTACAGGCGAGTTTGCTGGCATCATTAGGATACATCGTACAAGGCTATAGCCAGAAGGTTAATGTGCTAAAAAAAGCCATTGACATTGCATCTCAAGCAGGGGACTTGCTGGTTTTAGGTTGGTTATACGAAGTCATGTTTAATGTCGAGATGGAACAGCACAATTATAGACCAGCACTCGGCAATATTATAAACAGTATCCACACACATGATGCCATTAACTTCCAAACCTATCAGAGTGGGCATTTGGAGAAGACGACCTTTGTGGGGCTTAAGTTACAACGATATGATGTGGTACTAAAATATTTGGCAGAATATGATCGGCGTATCCAAGCAAGAGTTTGGCTTACAACTAATTTTGAGCTTTTCCATTTCAGTTTCAGTAGTCGCTTAACAGTGCAAGAGCAATTGTTGTGGTTATATCTTGTCACAGGTGGATTCCCATCCGTAGCAGAAAAGCTAAATACTAAGGCATTGTTAGATGAAGTAGTGATGCAAGTCGATCAAACGACAAGTTATGAAATCAAAATACAGGCATTATCACTCTTAAACAATTGGTCTGACACGACAAAGGTGAGTTTATGACGATGATCGGACACTACAAACTGGGGGAAGAACTCGGCACAGGGGGCATGGGGACAGTCTATCGTGGCATCGACACCCGCACAGAGACCCCCGTTGCTATCAAACAACTGAAAAGCGAAGTCGCCACAGCTGAGACTATAGAACGCTTCCGGCGCGAAGGTGAAGCATTAAGTGACCTTAACCATCCCAATATTGTGAAGATGCTCGACACCTTTCAGCATGAGGGACAGCATTATCTGGTGATGGAGTTCGTATCTGGCGGTGATCTCAAAGGCATGATTGATGCCGACGATTCGCTAGACATTCAACAGATTGTGAATATGGCAATCGACCTTGCTGATGCCCTCACCCGCGCCCATCGACTTAACATTATTCACCGTGACCTCAAACCCGCTAATGTGTTAATCGGCGAAGATGGTGTTTTGCGTCTGACGGACTTTGGCGTGGCGCATGTCGGCAGTCAAGAGCGCGTGACTGATACCGATGCGATTGTCGGCACAATTGATTATCTGCCACCGGAAGCCTTTGAGGGTACGTTTGATGCGCGGGGTGACATTTGGGCATTCGGCGTGATGTTGTTCGAGATGCTGGCAGGAGAAAGACCGTTCACTGGTGGAACACTATTTGAGACGATTCAAGCAATTACCACCAAGCCGATTCCTGATTTGGAAGCACTATGTCCGTCTGCTCCGGTAGCGTTAGTCGATTTAGTCTATCGCATGTTGGAACGTGACCCACAGAGACGGATGAGTTCAGTGCGTTATGTCAGCGCACAATTGGAAGACATCCTACAGGGACGGGATAACCAACCTATCACCCGCCGCTTCGAGACCGATAGCCAAGCCTATACAACACCAGCGAAGCATAATCTGCCAGCCGAGACGACTCCCTTTGTTGGGCGCGAGCATGAATTAGCGGAGTTACAACGATTGGTTGAAGACCCCAATATGCGTCTGATAACAATTGTGGCGCAGGGTGGGATGGGTAAGACACGACTATTATTGGAATTAGGGCGGCACATCGTAGGCTCCAACCATTTTGCAGATGGTGTGCATTTTGTGGAGCTAGCTCCATTATCAGATATAGATAGCATACCGAGTGCCATAGCCGATGCCTGTGGCATTAAGCTGATGGAACAAGATACCCCTCAAAATCAACTGATACGCAAACTATCGGATCAGAACTTGTTGCTACTCTTGGATAACTATGAGCATCTGCCTGAGGGATTTAGCTTCGTGTCGGACATCCTCAAAGGTGCATCGGATGTACAGATTGTAGCCACCTCCCGTCAACCCTTATCACAAGCTGGCGAAGCCCTGTTTCATCTGTCGGGCATGGACTTCCCCGATTGGGAGACACCCGAAGATGCAATGGATTACGCTGCTGTCAAATTGTTTATGAACAGTGCCAAACGTGCCAATCCCGCCTTTGAGCTGAACGCCGACAATCTTGATTATGTCGCACGGGTTTGTAAATTAGTCGCCGGAATGCCCTTAGGTATAGTCTTGTCAGCGAGTTGGCTGACGATATTAGATATTTCCGAAATTGCCGATGAATTACAGGGAGGAATAGATTTCCTCGAAACCGACGAAACCGAATTGCCCGAACGCCAACGGAGTATCCGTGTGGTGATGGATTATTCTTGGGGGCAGATGACCGAATCCGAGCAAACTGTCTTTATGAAGTTATCAGTCTTTCGAGGTGGTTTTACCCGTGAGGCAACAAAAGCGGTCGCGGATGCGAATTTACGGGTATTGATGTCACTCGTCAAAAAATCACTGATTCGGCGGGATGCCAATAGCGGACGTTATCACATTCATGAGTTGTTACGTGAATATGCAGATGAGAAATTACGCTCAAGTGATAATGTCTATCTACAAACTAAAACCATTCATGCTGAGCACTATATTCATCAATCGGCTGAGGCTTTGAAATCATGGCAATCAGAAGCTAGACTTGCCGAACTGGGATTTCTGATGGAATTGGATAACTTAAAGACCGCATGGGATTGGGCAGTTGAAATAGAGCGAGGTGATTTAGTTGTTACAGCAGCATACAATATCGGCGCACTCTTTTATAGTCAAGCAGATTTCCACACTGCCGAACGTGTGTATAGCAAAGCAATTGATAAAATGTTATTGAATTCCAATGGTAACATTTCTACTGACGTTGCGGTCACATTATATAGCTATCATGCCTTTATTCTCTCCTATCTACAACATGTTGATAGTACGCATCCACATGTAAGACGAGCACTCGATATCTTTGCAGAGTTGGAATTAGCAGAGCAAGACTTTTCAATCATCAATGCCTATTTACAATTAGCACGAGCGATACGTTTAGGTAATCCAGAGATTGCCTTAGGCATGTTTGATACATTGGCAGAGGTTGCTCCGAACATCGGGTTAAAGATTATCGCGCTGTGGCAGTGGGCGTTTACTAAGATTAATGCGTTGGGAAGTACAGATGGCGCATATGAACGCATAGACTATTTATTGGAGCAAGCCAATGAAGATGTGCTAGGCTTTGGCAAGGTCACATATGGGCTACTATTAGAAGCACTAATTTTGGATGATAGATACGAAGAGGCTCTTGGCATCGCACAAAAAATGGAGACAGACACTGCTTTCGTATCGCAATACAATCATACAGGTCACCTTATTTCTACCACTGTCGTTAGCTTGCGACTATATCATCACCTTCAAGCAAGGCATTACCTAAATCAAGTTATACCCTTGTTGACTAATTTTGGTTTGGTTAGGCACACGTTCGATGTCCTGTTATTATCCGCTTTGTACTGCATTCAAACAGAAAACCCTAAGTTGGCAGGACATATTGTCGGATTTGTGCAATCCGTCATTTACGATGGAGTGCGTAAAATCACCATCCGTTTGCTGGCAGAACTTGATGAAGCTTTGCATAAGAATCTGTCGATACCAGAATATGAGTTGCTCACGAAACAGGGAGCAGATATTTCATTTAAAGACCTTGTCAGCAATATTCAACAATATCTGGAGGATTAAGAATAACCATGCCCGCAATCCAACTGGACATCCATGACGACCGCTTGACCAACATCTTTCCACCCGATGGCACAATAGAAGTTGTCGTTGATGGCTTGAAATTCTTAGAAGGTCCGATCTGGCATCCATATGAGGGACACCTACGCTTTAGTGACATCCTCGGCAATTCCACATGGCAGTGGAGCGAGTCCGACGGTTTAATACTATATCGGCGCAACAGCCACATGGCAAACGGTATGACTTATGACCGCAAAGGGCGTTTGCTCAGTTGTCATCATGCCAGCAGTCGCGTTACCCGCATGGACGACGATGAGACCATGACCGTGTTAGCGTCTCATTTTGATGGCAAACAACTCAATAGCCCCAATGATATAGTCGTTAAAAGTGATGGCACCGTCTACTTCACGGACCCACCCTATGGACGCGAACCGAAAGTCGGCATACCGCGTGAGACCGAGTTGGACTTCAATGGGGTGTATCGCTGGCATCCAGCAGATGAATCGCTGACTCTGCTCACAACAGACTTGAATCGACCTAACGGTTTGTGCTTCTCGCAAGATGAATCCCTGCTCTATATCAACGATAGCCCGGAATATAATATCCGCGTCTATGATGTGATGGATAATGGTCTACTAGCGAATGGACGTGATTTTGCAACGACTACAGGCGACGGTGCAGGTGTGCCGGATGGTATGAAGACTGATGTTAACGATACGCTCTACTGTTGCGCACAGGGGGGCTTGCATGTCTTTCTGCCGGATGGTACATTTCTCGGTCGGGTGTTGACCCCGATGCAGATTACCAACTTCACATGGGGCGGTACAGATATGCAAACGCTCTACCTGACAGGCTTGACAACACTGTATCAAATCCTGTCAACCGTAGCAGGTAAACCACTTTTCTAGGGAATAGATTAAAGTATCATGGTATTGTCCTGCGTTTACAATAGGCGCACGACAATTGATTAGAAGCTTGCTATAATCTGTTGCGGAGAAATTGTAACCAACTTAAGGGCGCACATGAATATCAATACCTTTTCAATTGTGGCATACTCTGCTGATGAAAACGCATGGGGCATCGCGGTATCCAGTAAGTTTCCGGCAGTCGGCGCAGTTGTCCCCTATGCACAAGCGGGTGTCGGTGCAGTAGCAACACAAGCATTTGCAAAATTAGGATATGGTCCTGATGGTTTACGTTTGATGGCAGAAGGCAAATCCGCATCAGAAACCTTGCATCTGCTCCTGCAAGATGATGACCTGCGGGAGAATCGTCAGGTGGGTCTGGTGGATGCACAGGGCAATGCCGTCGCTCATACTGGCACGCTCTGTCATGATTGGGCAGGTCATAAGGTCGGTGATGGCTTTACCGTTCAGGGGAATTTGCTGACAGGTGAAAATGTAGTTGAGTCGATGGCGAAGGCGTTTGTGACAGCTGATGGCGAACTGGCTGACCGATTGGTATCGGCGTTGCGAGCAGGCGAAATTGCTGGCGGTGACCGACGAGGCAAGCAGAGTGCGGCTGTACAGGTGGTGCGTCCCAACGGTGGCTATGGTGGGGATACAGACCGCTATCTTGATTTGCGTGTGGATGACCACATTGATCCAGTCAAACGTCTAGAAGAATTAGTCGATATGCACCATCTTTACTTCCAACCGCCCAACAAAGCCGATGCCATCAAGATTGATGTGGACATCGCCCGTGAGTTGCAGGCAATGATGGTCAAACACGAGTATATGTCGGGTCCTATCAATGGCGTATGGGATGAAGTCTGTCAGCAAGCCTTCTGGATTTTGATTGCTAATGAAAATCTAGAGATGCGCTGGACACGCGAAAATAGCAATGCCATTGACCGTGTGGCACTTGATTATCTGCGCGAACGATTGGGATAATAGCCCATGAATATACGACACCTCATCAATTACAGCTTTAACGACGCGACCAAATCTATGGTGATGGGAACATCGCCAACTGCCCTTGCCCGTGCCCGTGAACGTGCTTACATCAAAACGCTGATTACGCATCTGGAAGACGAATATAGTGGGGACGATATGCGTGTATTTTCGGCATATCAACGCGGGAACGAAGACGACTTCGGCACAGAGGAACTGCTATTTGATATTCAAGTGTGTCGGGTGGGCATTACCGAAACCGCTGACCGCAAAAAAGACGAACTCCATTATATTCAAGGCGCAGTCTGGCAAATCGAAACGGACTTTTCGCAGGAACTCCTCTCAGCAATGCAAGCATGGAATCGTCTGGTGACAGGTGGCGCAGAAAATAAATTATTCATCGGTGCACAACCATCCACTGGACGCGATACCTACATCAACACATTAAAAGCCCCCGCATCAGCCTGTCATGGGGCAGTCTATCTGGCATTGATTCCACATCCTGCCGAGTGGGACGAGGGTGACCATGAGATTACCGTCTGGCAATTTGAAGCCAATGACTGGACAGAACGCTAGCCGTCGAGTAACCATTCAATCGCGTCGGATTCTTCGCTGGGACGGAAGTATCTGCGGTCTGCCTGTATGCCCGTAACCAATGTGACGTTTTTCATAATCACAGGATAAATTGAATCGTCATAAATATGGGCGACGCGCAAGGTGATATTATCGCTCAAGTCGTATCGACTCATGACATGACGCAAACGACTAAATGAGGGTGTACCGATATGGCTGTAATCATGCAGAACACGCACCATACTACCTGACGGCAGGTCGGCAATCTGCTCCATAAACCACTGGGCAAACCGTTCCATCTCCTCGGTTTCGTTCGAGTACCATGTGACTTTATGAATACCATTATCCAGCGTCTCTAGTATAGAGCTTTGTGTCATGAGGGAATTTCCAGTAATCAAACGTTATTAGGGAGGGATTGTAAAAAGAGGACAGCTTGTGTGCCATCCCCTTAGGAAAATCTACATTTAGAGACCGTAGCCTGTCGGCGGAACTGCCAGCACAAACATGACCGAGAGTGCAGCAATCAACAGTGGAAGTAATAGCACCACTGCTAGAATGCGGTTATCTTCGCGCAGGTGCATGTAGAACCATACAACCAACGCCGCTTTGATAATCCCGATGCCGAGAAGGATAAAGGCTTTCAGCGCAGGTAACAATTGCAATGCTAGAACGGCTGCTTCACCGCCTGTGGTTGCTTCAATCATACCATTGAGGACTTCTGCCGAAATAACCTCAATCAATGTCAGGATAGCGAGTACACCAAAGACAACGGTATAAACCCCGCCATATACGGTAATTTCGCGTCCGAGTACCACCACGGTATCACTGTGATGGTCATGGTCGTGAGCGTGGTCGTCTGCGTGTTCTACGTGTTCTTGTACCATTTCTGCCATTGTGTCACGCTCCTATACCAGATAAATCAGTGTAAACAACATAATCCAGACCACATCGACAAAGTGCCAATACAGCCCGAACATCTCGATACCGATGGGGTTGTTATCATAGCGACCTTGCATACCGCGACGCACGACTTCAAATGCCCAGACGACACCCACTAAAACGTGGACACCGTGGAAGAATGTCGGCGCATAGAATCGCATCCCAAAGCTTGACCATTCCGATGCACTGTCGAAGCCGAGTGTGATACCGAGGTGTGCCAGTTCGTTGTATTCAATGAATTGCCCAATGAGGAAGACTACACCGAGAATACCTGTAAGGGAAATCCAGCGAATCATGCCTTCGCGGTTGCCTTTTTGCATCTCGCGCAAGCCCAATACCATCACATAACTACTCGCCAACAGGATAAATGTATTGGCGGTAACCAGTGCCACACCAAGTTCTTTGTGAACCTCTTTAACGACATCCGGTTCGTTTACGCGGAAGATAATGTAACCCACAATCATCATCGAGAAGATAACCACTTCTGATGCGAGGTAGAGCCACATGCCTAACTTCATATTTTCATTGTGTTCTTCGACCGTCATGTGACCGCCGTGGTCGTCATGTGAATCGTGCGCGACGGCTTGTACTTGGTCTGCTGTCATTTCTGCCATGTCAGTCCCCTTTATTTCTTATATCCGATAGCTTGCGGAATAGCTCGAATGGCATTGGCAACACCATCAGCAATGCTACCCACTTCACGAATCGGTGTGATTTGTGTTCGCTGTTTGTCTGTAACTTCAAGTTCAGTTGATTCTTTCACACCGCGATGTGCCAGATAGAAGAACAGTGCAATACCACCCGCTGCAATCGCCAATGAGATGAAGACAATTACGATGAAGCCAACAAAGACCGCAAATTGGCTTGTGCCTTCAATCGGTTGATTGGTAATCTCGGTTGTTGGGTCAAGCAGACCAATAATTTCACCCGATGGGATGAAGAATGTACCGACACCGTTGTCGAAGACGTTGGCATTTGGGTCGGTTGTGGTCTGGATTTGCCAGCCATGCGGAATCAGTGCGAAGGCAAATAGTCCCACTGTCAACGCAACCGAGATGGTCATAATGAAGAAGACCTGTCCCACATAGAAGCGAACCAACTGGAAAATCCAAGACAGTGCCATCACCGGGATTCCCAATGTCAGCCATAATGAGGCGATACCCCCCATTGTAAAGCGGGCGGGTGCAAACAGCAGGAAGAACCAGACCGGTCCCCAGATGAGTGTGAGTAAGCCATTCAAGAAGAAGTTACCTGCCCAGCTCACACGTTTAAATGGTATCTTTGCCAGTGCTGAGACAATCCCCGCGATAAACGAGAAAATGGTCAACCCGACAAATAGTGGGAACCATAAGAAATATCCGATTGCCATACTGATTGGATTGCCATTATCCGGCAGTGGGAAAGACGGGGTCAGCGGGTCGAGCGCGAAACACGATATACCAAATTTATATTGGATGTGTCCCAAATGAAAAAACCACCCACTGCTATCCAATGCAAATTCTTTTTCGGGGGCTTCTTCTTCGGCATGGTCATCCGCATGGTCACCATGTTCGCTCATCTTGGGGTCGAATGCACCAACACCCCACATAAACGCACCCATTGATGCAAATGCAGCCAATACGAGACCGACCTGTGCGCCCTCGGATGTCGCATCATTAACCCATACCGGGTCCATTTGTTGTGCCGAGCGAATGACGTATACGAACAGTAGCGACCCAATAAACGCTATGAGCATATACGGTATTGCCCGTTGAAGTCCGGGTTTATCCATAAAAATACCACTCCCTCATGTGTAACACTTCCGTTCCGATAGACATGGTACAGAGTATACCACTTACCCCGAAACATCTAAAGTTTTAAATAAGCGGTTTAGCTTGTTAGCCTTACCTATCTATTTGCATGTTTAGCGGACGGGAAGAATCCCGTCCCTACGATGTTTAATCATATGTATGTAGGGACAACGCCTGCGTTGTCCGACACCCACGATATTCTAACACAACAATACCTCAGCGCATCTCTGTGCTATCGCATGGTATCGTAGGGGCGAACCTATGTGTTCGTCCACAATGGTTGCACAGATGCCATCCTACAATTTTCGCATAGATTGTTAAGTTCCAACTTACTACAGACAACTGCTGTTACTGAATCCAGTACAGCACCACATAGAACAAAATCCACGCGACTGTCACAAAATAGTAGAGCTTCGCCGTGCCTTCGACTGCCCATGAATCATGCTCATCACCCGTGTATGTGCCCTCGCGTCCCTTGCGGAAAATGTTAATCATAATCCCCAATGTCACCAGCGCATGGATAAAGTGGAAGCCTGTCATCAAACGGAAAGTGTCGCCGTATTGCGTCGCCATTGCTGCTTCCGACACAGTGAAAAATTCAAAGACGATAATCGCCATAAACACAAAACCGAGTCCGATAGCGTACCGCCAGTTGTTCAAAAAGGTCTCGATATGTCCATCGCGCAGAACGTTTAAGCCATTGCGCACCAACCATGTGCTTGCCAGCAATGCAAGGGTTGCAATCGTCGGCAGAATTGGGCTAAACGGCTCAACACCAGCAGGGGGCCATTCTGTGTAACTGAAACGCAGTTGCCAGTTGACCACGATAATCGCCACAAACGCCATAATCCAACTGACCTGAAAAATATTCATGCCGAGCCGATTATTTTTCAAGCGGATTTCAGCTTCGCGTTCTTCGCGTTTTTTCTGTTTTTCGTGTTGTTCAATAAAGGTTGTCATACTCAGTTATTGGTTGTTAGTTGGTTTATTTTGAATGTAGGGACATGATGCATCATGTCCCTACGAATTTCTCAATGTCGTCATACAGCAAGGGCGCACCCAATTGCGCGCCCCTGTTGATTATCAAGTTCAAGCACCGCCGGATTAGTCTGTGCCTTCTGGTGCAAGCTGTGGCTGACCACCATCCGCAGGTTTGGTCTTTGCTGGACGGTCAAACGCCAGTTCAATCGCGTCGAGATAGGCAACCGATGCTTCTGTACCATATCCATATGGGTCTTCAAATGGAATTGGGTCATCTTCAAAGTTGGTTGGTGGTGGTGGTGATGTTGTTGCCCATTCGAGTGTCAATGCACGCCATGGATTTGCACCCGCGACCTTACCACGATAGTAGCTCCAACCGATGTTATAAATCACGACTACTGTCGAGATACCCAACACAAATGCTGCAAAGCTAATCAAGCGGTTCATGTCAGTAAATGCGGGGTCGTATACAGCAACACGACGGGGCATACCGAGCATACCGACAATGTGCATCGGGAAGAAGGTGAAGAAGAAACCGAAGTATGTCAACACAAAGTGTAACTTACCGAGTGGTTCGTTCATCATACGTCCGGTGATTTTCGGGAACCAGTGATACAGTGCTGAGTAAATCGCAAACACACTACCGCCAAATAGAACAAAGTGGAAGTGGCTAACGACGAAGTAGGTATCGTGTACGTGAATATCAAATGGCAGTGCTGCCAACATCACGCCGGAGATACCGCCGACAACAAACATCGATAAGAACCCGAGCGAGAATAACATCGCACTAGTAAAGCGTATCTTACCGCCCCAGATTGTACCGAGCCAACTGAACATCTTAATCCCTGTCGGCACCGCGATAATCATGGTGGTAATCATAAATGGAATCCGCAGTTCCGGTTGCAAGCTAGTAAACATATGATGCGCCCATACAGTAAAACCGACAATCGCAATCGCCATACTGGATAGACCAATCATGCGATAGCCAAAGACGGGCTTACGGCTATGTACCGAGAGAACTTCGGACAAGACACCCATCCCCGGTAGAACCATAATGTATACCGCAGGGTGACTATAGAACCAGAAGATATTTTGCCAGAGCAAGACATCACCGCCACCCGTTGCATCAAAGAAAGTCGTGCCTGCCATACGGTCTAATAGGAGTAGAGTCAATGCACCCGCGAGGAATGGGGTTGCCATCACTGCGATGATGCTGGTTGCCAATACTGCCCAGCACAACAGGGGCATCCGCCAGATAGTCATTCCGGGAGGACGCATATTGAGAATGGTCACAATGAAGTTAATCGAGCCAAGAATGGAGGAGATACCGAGCAAGTGAATCGAGAGTGCCCAGAGTGTCTGACCGTCACCACTGAATAATGTGGACAGTGGTGGGTAGGAAGTCCATCCGGCTTCGGCAGGGCTAACAAAGTAGCCGAGCAACATAATGATACCCGCAGGTGGAATCAGCCAGAACGCGAACGCATTCAACCACGGGAACGCCATATCCTTCGCGCCGAGTTGTAATGGTACGACATAGTTACCGTATGCGCCCCACATCGGGATGATAAATAGGAAAATCATAATCGTGCCGTGCATCGTGAACAGGCTGTTATACGCCGCACCAGATGACATGAAGTCGAGTTCCGGTGTCCATAATTCGAGGCGAATACCCATCGCCAGCGCACCACCAATTAAGAAAAAGAGGAGACCGACGACACCATACTGCACACCAATAATTTTGTGGTCAACGCTCCAGCTAAGGTATTCACGCAGAGCCGGGCGTTTGACTGCTTCGACCTCTTGTTGTTGCTGTTGTCCTAAGGGGACAGAGATTGTTGCCATAACTGCGCCTTTTCAAACTAGATTGACATATAATTTCGATTTGTTAGCTATGTCTTTTTATTTTGTTTTTGGCGGATGGCATGGATGCCATCCCTACAAAATTTTAAATTTCGTAGGGGCGAACCTATGTGTTCGCCCGCATTTACGGAATGACACACAGGTCATTCCCTACGAGAGTTATCGGATTATTCGCCTGCTTCTTCGGTGGCTTCTGCATCTGCCTCAGCAGTTGCTTCTGCTTCGGGTTCTTCGGTGGTTTCTGTATCGTCACCGCCACCATAAAGCGCGTCTAAGATTTTGCTTTCAGGCAAGACACTACCCGCATCTGCACCTTCTGCGTTTGCATCCATACCGAAGGTCACATCTACTTCCACACCGAACAGACCATTGATGGCTGCCGGAATTGCTTCTGTGTTGTTTTCATTATCACAGTCGGAGTTATCGCCCTGTGTACACAGATACGCGACGATGGAATAGAGTTGTTCAGCATTCATCTGGTTTGCACCCGGTGCATCAGGACCGTGTACTGGCATCAAGTTTTGATAGCCCGGTGCAAGATATGAACCCGGATTCCAGATTGAGTTAGCGATATATTCTTCTGCGGTTTGACCAGAGACACGTTCACCCGCACGGTCAGCGAGACCATTGAGTGTCGGTCCGGTGATACCCGCCCAACCCAGATCATCCAAAACATGACAACCTGCACACGCATAGGTTTGGATGGTGGCTTCACCACGCAGGACTGGGTCAGCAGGTGGGTTCAGAACAGCATCAAGTGCTGGCTCAAAGAACATTTCGAGGAACTGTTCTTCGTTTTCATAGACGACAACTGTACCCCGCATCCGCCCGTGACCGTCACCACAAAGTTCTGCACAGACAATCGGGTATTCTGCTGGATAAGTTTCATTTTCGACGATGATAGGGGTAAAGCGCAATTCAGTCGGGCGACCCCCTTCATCAGGATTACCGGGGAGCAAGTCTTGTTTGACGCGCATCGCCGGCACCCAATACGAATGAATGACATCTTGGGTCTGCATTGTCAGTTTGACATTCTGTCCGACATAAATATGGAGTACATCACCGGAACTGAGTACAGCTGGTTCGCCGTCTTCATTCGGGTTAGCAATGTCGGTTACATACTCGTGTGTCCATGCGTAGCGTGCCCCAACGACGTTGTATTCAACTGGCGCACCGTTCACCATATTTTCATTTTCTTTGGGAGCTGTGTTGGCATTCCAGATGCTAAAACTAATAATCGCAAGGAAAACAACCACCAGCGACGGAATAATCGTCCATACAATTTCAAGCGTCATGTTGCCATGATGGGCAGGACCATCAGAGTTATCACCACTCTTAGCACGGAAGGCGATAATCGAAATGACCAGTAACCCTTGTATTAAGAAGAAGACGATACCACCGAGGAAGAGTAATAAGGTAAACAGACTATCAACACTTTCGGCTTCGGCTGAGGCTTGTGCTGGCAAAATAGCGGGGGTAAATGTCGCAAGGACTAACCCACCGACCAACAGCAAGGCAACGAATGCACCGAGCTTTGCGATTGTGTCTGCACCGAGGGACGTTCTATTATTGTTATTATCCATACCGGATTACCACCTGAATCCACAATCCAAATTTTTTGACTAAAAAACGTAGAACAAACTAGGCACATACCTTAAATGGTGTACCATGACTTGCCTACACTAAATTGAGGTTTTCTCGCTTGTTACATTTGTCACAATTCTACCGAAAAGAATACACATTTACAAGCAACACCCCCACGAATTAAAGCGGTATTGGGGTGATTCTAATATTAAAGGTTTAATAGCTTGTGAAAGTTCAGTATTACATGGAATTAGTGTTATGCCTGCATAGTTTTAGGTAGCTAAATAAAGCTATAATCTTATCGTAGAGACAATAGGATTCTTCCTATTCGCTAAAGTCTCATAGTTTTATTCACTGGTTTATTAATGAAACAACCAGAAAAATCTCCAGTAATGTAAGACAAACTGATGCTCAACATGTCATTAATTCATACCAATAACCAGAAACCGACAACCAATAACAAGGAACAATTCATGGCAGGCTATCTCAACACCAACGATACATCCATGCGCGAGGTTTTATCCAACGCCAAGACAATTGCTGTCGTCGGGCATTCGGATAAATCGCATCGCACTAGTTATCAGATTGCGGAATATTTGCGGGCAGTCGGCTACACAGTATATGCGGTCAACCCCACTGTAGACGAAATCGACGGTGAGCCGAGTTATGCGTCATTGGCGGACATCCCCGCCCCGATTGATATTGTCAATGTGTTTCGACGGTCGGAACATCTAGCAGGTGTAGTTGATGATGCGATTGCTATCGGCGCAAAGGCTATCTGGGCACAACTGGGTGTTGATGACCCCACCGCCCGACAGACCGCCCTTGATGCCGATGTGCATATTGCGACCAATCGTTGTATCAAAGTCGAGCATATGCGCTTGGGGGTGTAATGTGAAGCGGTAGACCATAATCGACATCTTGTTGTCTGTCTTGCAACTGTCGTTTACAATGAAGGCGACTGGCTAAACTTGAAGGATTGCAATCGCATGACCCTGACCATTCGCAAAGAACAACCGGAAGACATCGACGCCATTTACAATGTTGAAAAACTCGCATTTGACCGCACCGACGAAGCTGACCTTGTCAATCGCCTGCGGGATAAAGGGGTTGCGTGGCTTTCGTATGTTGCGCTCAAAGACAACAAGCTGGTCGGGCATGCACTTTATAGCATGGTCACTGTGACCGATGGCGATACAGTGTATACATACCCTGCGCTTGCCCCGATTGCAGTGTTGCCTACCCATCAGCGCGAAGGGGTCGGCGCGGCATTGATGCGGGTTGGTCTGCGTGAAGCCCGTGCGACAGGACATGGCATGATGTTTGTCCTCGGTCACCCTGAATATTATCCGCACTTTGGATTTGAGCCAGCCAAACCTCTCGGGTTTACATCTGATTATGTCGAAGATGATGGACCACATGAGCATTTTATGGTTGCCATATTTGATGAATCACTACGTGGTAAAATCAAAGGGCATGTCCGCTATCATGAGGCGTTCGAGGGTGTTTAATTTTTCCATGCCTTTAATGGTTGTCAACCATGAGTAAACAGAACCTCTCCCGCCAGCAAACCCGAACCCGCAAAGCACTGATGTCCGCTACAATTCGTATTATCTTGCGTGATGGCTATGACAAATTGACCATTACCGCCATCGCCGACGAAGCCAATTATACCCGTCGCGCCTTTTATCTACACTTTAAGAATATTGACGAAATAATCGAAGAAATTTGTATTGACTGGTATCTGTCTACGCATGACGAAATCATGAAAGCAACCGCCCACTTACCGTCGCCGCAACGTGAATATGTCGCATGGCGCAAATGGGTTGAGGTCTATTACAAGAATCGGGACTTCGGACGACAACTTCCCCTAAGGTTTAGTGCAGAAGATAGCCGGGCTATGAGGCTTGCCTCAGATACATTGCATCACATGATGGACATAGGCGTGCTACATTTTCGTGATGATGTCTCCCGTGAGATGTTGATTCATAATGAAATGCGCTTGTTTTCACTGGTACATCGTAAGCTGAAAAACAACGTCAACTTAAACGACCTGCAAGCGATGGTCAATGACCACTTTCGCCTGATGTTCAATCAAGACCCACCAACAATAGATAATTGACATTTGCATATTAGGTAACAATTTGCTTTGACTATTTTGTTTAGCTTAGACTGTGTTTATCGCAACAAATCTTAATCTAAGCAAAGTCTGTAGGAGCATCTACACATGAAATATAAATCCCTCTTTACTATTCTTAGTATTCTCAGTCTATTATTTGTGACATCATTTGCTATCGCGCAGGATGACCACAGCACAATGAAAGCTGAACTTGAGCAAGATAGCCCAATTGAACTCAATCCAGCTGGTGGGTCAGAGATTGGTTATATATATGAAGCCTTCCTCAGCCCACATCAAGAAGGTGGCGAAGAAGATGAAGTCCCACCATTCACACCCGGTGAGTTCCTATCCACAGAGCCATCCGTCAACCGCAACGACCGTGACTCACGCGGACATGCAGTCATTGAATTTACCAAAGACTACAGCCGTGCGTATGTCTATCTGGCAGTCGAAAATGTCAATCCAGAGGATGTTGTGCTATTGCATCTGCATTGTGGTAAACCGGGGCAACTCGGACCGATTATCGTGGACTTCGGCTTGATGGGTAACTTGCAAGAGATGTTGGCAGATAACATTGTCAAATATGAAATTACCAATGAGGACATCGTTGCAGCTGCCAATCACGGGCATGGTCTTGTTGCAGCCTTTACCGCAGGTTGCCCGATTATTCCCGCTGTACCAACCGACAAAATCAAAACAGTCGCAGGGTTGGCAATGGTTGCCCGACAAGGTGAGCTATACTTTAACCTGCACACCAAAGCGCAAACCTTCTTTGGTGACATTCGTGGTGAATTTTACCCCGCAGGTCTAGGTGAATAAGTCTCTATAAAATGCTAATCGCCAAAGCGCATCTCATTGAAGGTGCGCTTTTTGTTTTGAACACACTTCATACAGTGACGGTCAATTTACGTAACACTTTTTACACAAATCAGAAACACTCCGACAACACTCTCGGACTCATCTTTGCATATAATTATGGTGACATTTACCATTATGGGAGAAACTTATATGCGACACCATTTGATGATTATGGTCATGATGAGTGCTTTGTTACTGCTGGCAGGGACAGCACTCGCACAACAACCCCCACCCGGAACACCCCCTCCGCGCCCCGGTGAAGGTGGTGGCAATCGTCCACCACGCCCTAATGACAACAGTACAGACAGCGCGCCGATGGATGAGAGCATTACACAGGTCACGCTCGACATTACAGGATACGAGACATTTGGTTCGGCATTGGCTGACCAGATTACAGCAGGGGACGGCGCAGGCATCGACAACTACTTCCGCAACAGTGGCGTTGTCATTGATGAGGAACAAAATGCGTATTATGCTGTTAACGGTGTGCATCCGGTTCAACAAGGCGATTACATCAGCTATTATCCTAAGTCAATTGTGATGGCATCCCTAGACGATGACACCATTATGGCGACGTATTCCTTTGATAGCGTCAATGGGCATGATGTCGATATGGAAGCCCTGACCTATGGCGAAGCAGATAACCTGCTTTACATCGGTGACGAATACAACTTGATTTATGAGATGGATTTGACATCCGGTGAGATTCTGCGCGAATGGGATTTGGCAGACATCGGGGTCTCGACCAACATTGATAAAGGTATTGAGGCAATGACCTACTCACCCAGCACGGGGTATTTCTATGCGGGCATTCAAGATACGGGTGCTGTGCTGGTGCTCGATTTGGGATTGGAAGACGGCACAACTGTTACACAAATTGATGAATTTCAACTAGTGCAGGGTTGGGCACCGAGTGGGCTATTTGCCCATGCAGATGGGACACTATGGGTTGTCTCGATGCGTGGCGGTGGTCAAGAAGGCAACCAGATGATATTCCACTATGACACCGATGGGACACCACTTTGTGCTGTGACGATTCCATCTGAGTTGGGCATGACCCGCCCCGATGGTATTTACATAGATTCAGCAGATGAATTTATCTATATTGTTGATTCACAGGGTCCGATTTACGATAGCTATTCGCTATATCGCATCCCGTGGACAAATCCTTGTTAGACTGTCAGACGTGGGTGGGGTCTGCATACCCTGCCCACTTGCAATTACATATTGGCTCTAAACCTAGCACACATGGAATCCTGCCGTTATCAATAATGACGGTATTCGTCTATTTGCCGATGTTCACACTATCCAGAATATTTTGTCAACATCTCAACCCTTAAGGAAAACACATGACCGACAACAAACATGACATGTTCAGCGACCGCTATGAGAATAACGAAACGCCGTGGGACACCAATATCACCCCGCCGGAGATTATTGACATTCTGCAAATACTCCCGACCGGAAAAGCCCTCGACCTCGGTTGTGGCACAGGGACAGTGATTAAGACTTTGTTGGAACAAGGGTGGCAGGCAGATGGAGTCGATTTTGTGCAGGTTGCGATTGACCGCGCCGAACAGAAATTAGCCCACTTTCCAACGGAGCAGTTTCGCGTATTTTGCTACGATGTGACCGCTTTAGATACACTTGATGGCTTGCGTCCACCATATAATTTGATGATTGACATCGGGTGTGGGCATGGCACAGACAAATCGAAAAATGACAAATACGCTACCGCCCTTGCCGGACTGATTCGTACAGGTGGCACGTTCATGTTGTATATCCATCAACCGCGTGAAGATAGCGATATGGGTTGGACACCGGAAGATGTGCGTCGTTTATTTACACCTGCATTTGAAATCATATCAGAAGTGTTTAGCGAAGATACGTCGATTGGTTTGCCGTCGGTGTGGTATCGCCTACAGCGCGTCTAAATCCATCACAGGCAACTTCACCCAGAAGATTGACCCGCCAGATTCGGGACAGGTGACACCCACATCACCGTTCATCATCTTGACCATCTGCTTGACAATCCACAAGCCGAGTCCGGTACTGCTTTCTTCTCCGGTTGGGCGGGTGCTGAGTTTTGCAAATTCAGTGAACAATAAATCACGTTCGTCTTCGGGAATGCCGGGACCTTGGTCAATCACCTGTATCGTGTGCATCTTGTCGCCTGCGATGACTTCCACCCGAATTTCTGAATTGAGTGGACTATATTTCAGCGCGTTGCTGATGAGGTTACTGAGAACCTGTTGCAAACGCACAAGGTCAGCCATCACATATTCTTCCGTATCGCCCATGATGATAACACTACCCTTTTCCCGTGATGGCAATTCATATTGGGAAATCACCTCGTCAATCGTGCTCGATAAGTCAATCGGTTGTATATCAACTTTAATTTTACCGTTTTGCAAAGCAGCCATATCCAGAAATTCGTTGATGATGTTATTCATGTTATCCAATGTCTTCCTCATCGTATCTAGCACACTGGATGCAGTTGGGTCGTTTGGGTCTGTGAGGTGACGCAACAGAGACTCTGCCATGAAAATACTGGATAGGGGCGATTTGAGGTCATGCGATGCAATACTTAGTAATTTGTTTTTAAGCACATCCGCGCGTTGTAGCTCAAGATAGGCTTTACGTTGAATGTCGAAAGCTTGTTTTGCTTTTAGTTGGGTGATGACACGCGCCTTCACAATCCCGCTGTCAATCGGTTTGGGGATATAGTCATTCGCACCAGCTTCAAGCCCACGCACAATATGCTGACTATCGCGCAATGCCGACACCAGAATAACAGGCAAGTCCGTACTAGCATAGTCCTCGCGTAAAGTCACCAGCATATCCAACCCGTTCATACGAGGCATCATAATATCCAACAGCACCAAATCATAATCATGTTCGCGTATGGACTCCAACGCCGTAAAGCCATCTTCAGCTTCGCTTATCTGATAGTTCTTTTCTAATAAGCGTCGCAACAATGCCCGATTGATGGGTTCATCATCGACAATCAGAATATGGGGGGCTTGGTCGTCCAGTTGTGATTGAGGCAAGGTTGAATCTAATGCCATCATTCATTCGTTCTCCAGCAGATTATTTACTTCTATTGTATGCGAGCCTCTGCTAGAAAAGAAAAAAGAAATGAATTTACCGACATTTGGTAGAGCTTTTTAATATTTTGTTAACACTCCCAGCCATATTTGAGAATGAGAACTTGTGTATATAGCCAATTCATCTGTCGTCTGAGCATCAAATACCAAAGATATGTTTATCACTCATCACTTTAATCGGCGTTCTTAACGTCTTGACGGTTCATATATTGGCATAATGCTTATAATAGTAGGTATAACATTATTTTTTCGGGAGAATTTTATGACCGAACCACAATTTTATTTGCATCATGATAACAGTCAGGCGATGGTACAGTGGGCGCAGGATGTCCGCAATAATGCTGAATCGGAGTATACCACAGCCCGACAACTGGTGAAACGCCTCGGCGCACATTACAAAAACGGCATGGGCGAGTTCGGCTTCTGGGTGCCAGAATTGAATGATATGGATATTCCTGATGACCGTATCTTCCTCGAATGTCTGACCCCAACCGCAAAAGTTGACCTGCAAGCACAGGAGCAAACCACCACCTTCACCCGCGAACGAGTTGGCTTAATGCGCGACGGCGAGTATCTGTGGGGGATTGTCACAGGCTTGACGGCTGGCACCCGTGAGACCATTGGCACATTATATTGGTTAGTGTATCAAGACCATGAGGGACAGTGGCATAGCATCAAAGACCACCTCGCCTATTCTGTGCCTTTTGGTGTGCTTGCACCAGCCGAACTCTATGATTGGGACAAGATGCAACGAGAACGTGCTGACCTCAAGCACTTCCGCAACCTCGATGCTGAACCTGAATCTGATGGTGTCCTGCGGGTACAAGCTCCGGTCAATATCTTACAAATTCATCCGGGCACAGCCTCATCAGAAAAGACACTCACCGGGCTGACACGCATCTATCGCACCCTTGCCGATAAAATCCGTAACGGCACGCCACTCACACCTGCCGAAGAAAATTATGCCGGATACGACGCAATCCAACTGATGCCGATTGAACCCCCGATTGAACATGAGGCTGGTCCGCTGTTCTGGGAAACACTGGAAGAAGTGGACGATAGGGTCACAGTCAAATTACGGAAGCATGACATCATCAACTGGGGCTATGATGTGATGATGTCGGCATCGCCTGCTCCCAATCCGGCGGTGCTGAACAGTAAGCGTCCCGATGAACTGACCGACTTGATTGCGACGCTACACAACTTCCCCGGCAAAGCGATTAAGGTCATGTTCGATATTGTCTATGGGCATACTGATAATCAAGCAGTGGGATTGCTAAACTCGTATTATCTGGCGGGTGCAAATATGTACGGTCAGAATATGAATTACAAACATCCGGTTGTGCGAGCGGTTCTGCTGGAGATGCAACGGCGCAAATCTAATTATGGCGTGGATGGCATCCGTGTCGATGGCGCGCAGGACTTCAAGTGGTACGATGAAGCTAGCAATCAGATGATACACGATGATGATTACCTTGCCGATATGAACAACCTCGAACAAGACATTGGCGGGAATGTGTATCGTCCGTGGATGATTTTTGAAGATGGTCGCCCTTGGCCCCGTGAAGATTGGGAACTGGCTTCGACCTATCGAGAGGTCACCAAACAGCATCCCAATGTATGGCAGTGGGGTCCGCTGACATTTGCTCATAATACGCCGTTTCTGTTTACGTTCTGGTTGCAGAAGTGGTGGCGAATCCGCGAGATGGCAGAGGTCGGTAGCCATTGGATTACAGGTTGTGCCAATCACGATACGCTCCGGCGTGGGACACAAGTGCCGACTGACGCACGGGTGAATACCTATCTCGGTGAGACCTTGCAGGAGATTATCCAGAACGGCTATGATAATCCGGCAGCGAAGTTATTCGATTATGCCATGATGCCCGGCATTCCGATGGACTTCATTAATGCGTCGATGCGGACACCGTGGGGTTTTATCCGCAACACCGATGATAAGTACGGCGTGAAAGTTGTATCGGAAGAAGCACGTTTTTCCGAGTGGTTGGTCAACGAGGCGAGCTTCAATAAGCCGAACAACTTCATGCGCCTTAAGCGATATGGCTTCCGTGATTTAGCGGGCTTGCGTCGGTTTATGCACACCCTCGACCACAGTGTTCAGGCAACCAACTATAATTTGCCAGCGGTCGCAAAACTGATGAGCAGTACATTGACACCGCTTCTGCCGGTTGATGACATCACCGTCGAGATGCTGAAGGAAATTGGTATCGCTTGGATGGAAGATGTGCATGATTATTGCAACTGCTCCCATCACTACAATTCACAAGACCCAGACAAAACTAGCTACAATCTGTCGGTGCGTGAATTTCGACGTATGCGTCCGTGGTTGCTAGACAACTTGACTGCAGACGAACATCTCAATTACCGCCACCCTGCTGATGGGTCGATGATTGTCTATGGGACGCGGATTGCACCGGATAAATCAGAGCAGGTGTTATTTGTCGCAAACATGGAAGGCGCACCTGCAACAGTAACGCCGACCGCATTGCCAATTCCAAATTTACCGGAAAAAGGCTGGGAGTTGGCGTTATCTGTACCGACAATTGATAACGTCAAAGCAACCGATGCGATACCTTTACGTGATAGCGAGGGGGTTGTTTTCACCCGTCAGATGTAGTGATAATTATGTAAGCATTGTCCTTACGACGGATTTCACCATGTTTCGTAGGGGCACGCTTCCGTGCATTCGGTATTTATATCCAAAGATGTGCCAGACCGTACAAGTAAGACAACACAGAACGCCAACCAATGAGTTGGCTTTTTGCATCTGTCATAGTTGCTGATAAACACTCGGTTTGTTACTATATGTATTAAGCCGAATACATGACATAGGATAATCAATCATGCACCGTATTACGCTATCCCTCCTCCTTGCTCTGGTTCTTACACTACCCACATTGGCACAAGATGCCTGTACCACACTTGTCCAACAAGCCATCGAAACCACCGACGCAAACTGTGCCGACATCGGACGCAACCAAGCTTGTTATGGTAACCTACAAATTGATGCTGACCCATCAAGCGAGGATGTCGAGCTAAACTTTGATGTAGCGGGCGACCTTGCGAACGTGACTGATATTGCCTCACTCCGACTCAGTGGGATGGTCACACCCAACGAATGGGGTATTGCCATGATGTCGATTCAAGCAAATCTCCCTGATACGGTGCCGGGGCAAAACGTCACGGTACTGCTATTCGGCGATGTCGAACTTAACAATGCGTACATTGATAGTGAAGAATACGGACCGATGCAAGCCTTCACATTCAAATCAGGTATCGGTGAGCCACAATGCAATGATGCTCCCCGCGATGGTATTCTTGTTCAAACACCACAGGGAGTAGCCACGGTTGAGCTATTGATTAATGAAGTCCAGATTTCGTTGGGGTCAACAGCTTATTTGCAAGCACAACCTAACCAACAAATTCTCATTGCCATGCTAGAGGGACAAGCCACCATCACAATAAACGAGATAACCCGGACTATTCTAGCTGGGGTGCAGGTGACGATTCCTGCAAATGCGGATGGATTACCGGATGGTGAGTTAACACTCGATACACTGGATGTGGATAACCTGATGGGAGTCCCCGTGCAATTATTGCCTCGTGATATTGAAAGTCCGCCACTGCTCAGACGTTATCTGGAAGAAGCAAGCCCACGTTATCAAACGGGATGTAATGATGGTAATGTTTGGATTAGAGAAGATGACGAGGAAATGGTCTTTATCTATTATGAGGATAACTTATCAATATTAGTTAGAATAACCGAAACGGGTTCTGTAATCAGAGCATCACAAGTTGAAGACGATGTTTATGTCACAGAACCATTAGGAAATAACGGATTTATTCAGACGTATCGTATTATTTCCCCTGATGAGATTGTTTTATCGGTAGATGGATGTGGTGTCTCAGGACCCGATATTATGATGACAGCTTCTGATTCATAGTATGCGTTCTAAGTGAAGCTACTATTGAAATAGTGACCTTCGGAAAGAAATTGCATCATTTAGATTGGCGGACGGGAAGAATCCCGTCTCTACGATAAATTGCGTGAAACCCTGTAGGGTCACCTGCATAGCCCCTGCCGACCATCCAATAAGTACATCCTAATTGCTAAAACCATCCACCGGTTGATTACATATGCGAGAGTCTAATATCTCACTCATATGTTCATCAGTCTAATGTTCTAATGTATCTATATCGATGATACCGAGGTAGAGTATGAACACACGCCCACAACTCACACGATTCCAACCATGTCTCCCGTTACAGCCTTATATCGAATGCTATTGGGTGTTATCCACGCCAGCAGGCTATACTCCAGATACACAACGTATGCCTGCCGATGGTCGTATCGAAATGATGTTTAGCTTCGGTGGTGGCTCACGTCGGACAACACCAGAGGGCAACGACTTGTGTACGATTCGGACATCAAGCTTTATTCTAGGCGCACGAGGACGTGGCTATGTGCTTGACCATTTTGACGCACCCTATTATGTCGCGGTTCGATTTAAACCGGGGGGATTATCTGCATTCATTAGCGATCCTGCCAAAGCACTCAGCGATATTTATGTACAGCTCGATAATTTGTGGGATGCTCAAACTGTCAGCGACTTAGAGGAGCAACTCGTATCTGCTAAAACGCCAGAATATCAAGCAGTGCTTCTTGACCGTGTCCTACTATCCTATCTCAATCCGCCAGACCATCTCGACCGATTGCTTTATGCTGTCTCTGCCTTGTCTCATATCACAGACAACACCGCAATGCCAACATTAGCAGATACGGTCAACTTGAGCTTGAAGCACTTTGAGCGATTGTTTACTCGTCATGTGGGGTTTCGTCCGAGTTTATTCGCCCGTATCGTGCGGTTTCAACAGGCGATGTATTCGATAGTTCAAGCAGAATCTATGCCGACCCTGAGCCAACTCGCATTAGAGACAGGCTATTATGACCAATCTCATTTCAGCAAAGACTTCAAACGCTTTACCGGATTAACACCCAGTCATTTTTCAAATGTATCGCATGAATTTGTTCAGTTGACAACACCGTCAACAGATGTCGATTTTTTACAAGACTGACTCTCCTCTGCCATCGTAGTATAGGGATAACAAAACACACCATAACCCTATCTAACGGAGGTAATCTAATGATTCTACAGGACAAAAATATTCTCGTATTCGCAGCAACAGGTGCAATTGGCAGTGGTGCTGCAAAGACGTTTGCATCACATGGCGCACATGTTTACATCAGTGGGCGCGATAACGATAGACTAGCTGCCATCGTCAAGGAGATTCGTGCAGAGGGCGGGCATGTTGATTATGAAGTTGTTGATGCAACTGACCCACAAGCAGTTGATGACTATGTTAACCGCATTGCACAATCTGCGGGACAAATTGATGCCGTATTTAATGCCATCGGTGGTCGCCCCAAAGACCTTGGCTATCCACAAGTTTCGACTATGACCACCCTAGATGATTTCATGATTCCGATGCAAGTTATTGTCGCGTCTCAATTTTTGACCTCACGTGCTGTTGGTCGTGTCATGCAAGAACAGGGAACTGGCGGGTCAATTATTACCCTATCAGCGACACTCAGTGGCATGACAGCTCCCTTTATGGCAGGTATCACAGCGGCTTGTGGCGCAATCGAAGCCATGACAAAGTCGTTGGCAGGTGAATTAGGTCAAGCGGGTATTCGCGTCAACTGTGTGCGTGGCTCTGGTATGCCAGAAACCCGCACTATTCATGAGACAATGGCAGGCAATGCCGAACTGATGGGTGGGCAACCCCCACAAATGAGTTTACCGCCACTTGGTCGTCCTATCAGTGTCACCGATACCGTATCAACTGCAACCTTCCTCGCTTCCGATTTATCAAGTGCAACAACCGGACAAGTATTGACAGTGTGTGCCGGGGCATTTGTCTAAGTGTAACTTATAACGGGCGGGACATGTTCCCGTCCGAATATATCTCTTGTCTGTTGTTTTGTAGAGGATATGAGTTAGTTAGCTTGTATCATTAAACAGAGTCCACAAACACACGACAGGATAAAACTAGATGCGGATTGCACTGCTGGCAGATATACACGGCAACTCAATTGGGTTACGAACGGCACTCGATGACATCAAACAACGCGGGGGTGTCGATGGCTATTGGGTCTTAGGCGACTTATGCGCGATTGGCTTTGACCCGATTGGCGTGTTGGAACAACTGCACGGCTTGTCAAACTTGACCGTCATCAAAGGCAATGCTGACCGTTATGTCACTACACTTGATTTACCACCCCCAACAATTGAAGATGCTCGACAGAACCCTGATTTAATCCCTATACTCGCCGAGGTCTATGGTAGCTTTCATTGGACGCGGGGTGCGCTGGATGCTACCGGATGGACAGATTGGCTACGCGAGATACCTTTCTCGCAGATGGTCGATTTACCAGATGGTTCACAGGTATATCTGGTACATTCGCAACCCAACACAGATACTGACAAAGGCTTAAATCCATCACGCACTGACGACGAGTTGGAGACCTTAGTCGGACATCTTGATGTACAGTTGATATGCGTGGGACACTTTCATATGCCAATGCACCGCTACTACCGCGCCATGCAGATTGTCAATCCCGGTAGTATCAGCAACACCTTCCACAAAGACAGCCGCGCTTATTATGCAATCTTGACCGCTGACACATCCGGTTTCGAGATACAATTTTATGCTGTTGAATACGATTTGAATCAAGCGATTACACGAATCAAAGCGACGCTCAATGCAGGGAATGATTACAATATCCACATTCTATCGGGCAATGTTGTGCCTAGCTGGAAGAAACACTGGGACGGGGTATCCCACTTCCCTAAAATTATTATGGATTAGGTTGTTCAGATAGCCTTTGTGGTTGAGAATTGAATGTCCTCATATAATGAATATAAGATTTGAATGGGGATAGTCGTATATGCTACTCGAACGTAATGACATATTTAGTTATTATGAAATTCTTGGCGAACTCGGACGGGGCGGGATGGCAGTTGTTTATCATGCTCGTGATACCCGTAAAAACCGTGAAGTCGCCCTTAAAATTCTTCATGCACATGTTGTAGATGAACAATCGCTCAAACGATTCCGCCGTGAAGCGATGGTTATCTACAGGCTCAAGCATCCTAACATCGTCCCACTAACTGATTATGGTCAACACGACGGACAAACTTATCTTGCTATGCGGTTTATGACAGGTAATTCTCTTGCTACCTCTTTCCGAAAGCCACGCCGGATTGTTGCAAAATCAACGATGCACTTGCTGGAACAGATAGCCTCAGCACTTGATTATGCGCATAGTAAGGGGATTGTGCATCGGGATTTGAAGTTGCAGAATATCTTGCTTGATGAAAAACAGAATGCGTTTCTCGCTGATTTTGGTATCGCACGCATTGCCGACACCACGCGCCTCACACAAACCGGACAGGTTGCCGGAACACCAATGTATATGTCACCGGAACAGGCGCGAGGTCTAACCGTAGATTTTCGGTCAGATATTTACTCCTTTGGGGTTATGACCTATCTCATGGTTACAGGCTATTATCCTTTTACTGCCGAGGACACATTAGCAATATTACACAAGCACGTTAGCGAGATTCCACCTAACCCAACCGAAGTTAATCCAGCATTGCCCAGTGCAGTTGATATAGTCATTCAGCGGGCGTTGATGAAAGACCCTGCTGACCGCTATGATACTGCCAAGCAATTTGTCTCGGCATTGAATGATGCGCTGATTACACCAGAGACAATCAACACCCGCACGATGATTGATGTGAAAGCATTGAATCCAGTTCCATCTGTACCGATTGGCAATACACCGACTTCATCACGAACTGTTATGGCACCGACTGATGATGAACACACACAATTGGTATCAACACCTGTCAATCCATCGGGGAATAACAATCGCCTCCTCGTAATCGGTGTCGGGATGCTGGCATTTATTGTCATCATACTAGGTCTAGTTCTCGCGTTATCACAGAATAATAACGATAATGCCACCGCTTTAGCATTAGCCGAGACACAAGTGCGGGAAGCCTTTAATGCAGAGTTGACACAAACACAAGACGGATTCGTTGTCGAACAAACGCAAACCGCTGAGCAGATACCCCAAGCTAGCGACCGTGCAACCCTACCGCCAACATGGACTCCGACCCCAACACCGACAATTACCCCTTCACCACAATTTGAGTTCGACCCCTTTAATAATATCCCGCATGTGATTGCGGATGGGTTTGAGACGATTCCGATGTTTCTCTATCCCGACATGACTTCTGAGTTAATGGCAGAAATCCCGAATGAGATGCCACTGGAGCTGACTGGACGGAATGCCGGTTCGACATGGCTGGAAGTCATTTCCAATGATATGGATGTTGGCGGTTGGGTACGCCTAGAAGATGTTAGTTTGGTGGATGCCGATGTCCTCGAAGATACACCCATCAAATGGGATGAAGCCTTCTTTGAAGAAGACCCACTCCCACCAGACTTCATAGAAGATGACGATGGACTCGCATTCATCAATGAAGCAGGCGATTTGTTTACCGAACCAAGCTATGACTGTGAGCGACTTATCGGGGCTGCCCCGTGGAATTATGAGATGATTCTGCTCGAACGAACTGCCAACTTTGAGTGGGTGTATGGACATATTGAACGGATTGATGAAAGCGGTTGGATTGAATCTTATCGGTTAAATTTTACTTTCCCAATTGAAGAGTTACCCAGTGCTGGAACATATGGTCAAGGCGATTGGCTATGTTAATGCCACAATCTTGTTCGATTTGCACAAGCTTTGAGACATTACAATCATACAAACGTATAAAGAATAATGGTTAGAATCTCGCACGAAACATCAATATTGCATAAGTATTTGATAAATGAAGTGCAAAATTAGGGGATTGACGTTACAATCACAGTTAACATTAGATGAAAGGAGCAGGGTAAATTTGGGGTCGTGTCAGCCAATTTACCTAGACAAGATATGGACGATAGAAAAGTATCTGAACTGACCGTCAGCGAATTAGAAAACCTCATCAAAACAACCGTGCAACGGTCGGTCGCTGAAGTAATGATTGAGTTTGCGATGGTTGCCGATATAGAAGCGCAAATCGCATATGAAGCCGAAATGAATGACCTCCTCAGGCATGAAATGAAAACTTATAATAATATGCCTGCCTTTGATGCCACCAGTACACACACAGCAGACGACTAGGTCACTACCTATTTGAACCCAATGAGAACTAGCTAAACCGATACCCACTGCGCTAGTTCTCTTACCCATATTGACACAACTGAGAAAGGACAACACCATGCACGTCTGGGATGCGATACAAACCAAGCGCGCGGTTCGTGAATTTAAAGATGAACCGCTATCAGAGGAACACATTGAGCGTATCTTGCAAGCAGGACGGCGGTCGCAAAGTTCTAAGAATAGCCAACCGTGGCACTTTATCGCTGTACAAGACAAAGACCGCTTGCAGAAAGTATCTGAACTCGGCGATTGGATGGGACATGTTGCCGGAGCTGCGTTGTGTGTAGTGATTGTTGTGCCAGAAGAAAACGAGCGCACCATCTGGCACTTCTTCGATGCCGGACAGAGCGCGTCTTATATGCAGTTGGCAGCAGTTGAGATTGGCGTGGGGTCATGCCTCGGCACAATCTATAAACCAGAAGAAGCCAAAGCATTACTCGGCATTCCTGCTGACCATCAGACCCGCCTTGTGATTTCCTTCGGCTATCCGGTTGATGAGACCAAAGTACAAAAGCCACTTTCCAGCTATAAACGCCGTAACCTTGACGATGTTGTCCATTGGGAAACATGGTAGCCTATCACCGTTCAGACATGTGTTGGCTAGCTGTTCAATCCCTGTGGGGCTAAATCATCTAGCGACATGGCATCATCATGTTCTTCACCCGTCGAGATTGGTGTTGCCTGCCCACCCGTAAATTCAGGGGTTGCGGTGGCGGGTAACGGTGTATCAAAAGCATAATCCGGGTCTATTTTCTGTTGTCGCCATGCCTCTCGCATTTCCTTCCATGCACCGATAAGTGTACGCGGTTCGGGCATATCCCAAGCTAACTCTTGGTGTAATGCTTTGAGATTGTAGCAAGGCACACCCACATACATATGATGTTCCAGATGCCAATTCATGCGCCAATACAAAAATTCCAGCACAGGATTAAGCGTCATAGAGCGGACACTTTTGCGGAAGTCTGGTGTATTTTCACGCAAGCCACAATGCTGTGGCAAGCCGACCAGATATGCAAACAAGTTAGCAATAAACGGTGCAATCGGAATCAGCAAAATGAAAATCCAGTAGCCTGTCAGTAATGACACCACTGTAATCCCACCATGCAATGCCAGCAAGAAACGCGACCACCAAATAGATTTGCGATATTCTTCGGGTTGGTCATCGTGCAAGGTTTGAATCCACTCATTGGTCGAAATATTAAGGTCACCGACACGACCAAACGCCCCCAATATCGTCAGATAAATTGTCGATAGAAGCCCACCTTTGCCAAAGGTACGTCCGCGTTGTGTAAGCAAGTTGATTGTCAACAACTGAATCACAAAGGGAGACCCTAGACTGGGTTCGAGAGGGAGCAGATTTTCACGGTCGCCTTCGGGATGCAGAGTGTAGCGATGATGATAGGTATGACTGCTAGCATAATCAAATGGATCCCACCATGAGAGCGCACTGGTCAGATACAGGAATATTTTATTCAGACGTTTGGTCTTAAAGACTGATCCATGACCCAACTCATGCGGGGCAACACCGGAAAAAAAGCTGGTAACCGTCCCGTGTATCCACAGCATCACCAACATCGGCAACCACAACGATTGTGACCAGAAATAGAACGTTATCGTACCTGTCAGAATGAATAAGCCAACATGCCCGCCTGCCTGAAACCACCCCTGCGCATCACTGCGTTCAGAAAGTTCTTTCATCTTTTGGCGGTCAATCTTTGTACGATACCATTTGACCTTCAGTTCCTGTCGTACCTCTGCTAAGGGTTTATAGTCTGTCATGGTAATCCCCTTCCAAATAGCTACTTGTGTAATAACAATTTTTGATTGACATAGATTATACAGTTGTATAGGCATGACACAAAATCTCTCAATGTCGTCTGGATAGCAAGCGAACACAGCGCAATATCCGCGAAAACCCGCATTCATGCTATAATAGAGGCATCCTCGACACAACCGAAAGCCTCACTCGATGAGTAAAAAACGCCATAAGCTTGAAACAGAATATGATGCAAATCGAATCATGAAACTTGAGCCACGTATGCACGCCCGAAAACGCCCTGACTTATACCTCGGAGGTGTCGGTGTTGAAGCTTTACATCATCTCGTTGATGAACTCCTCGACTCAGCAATACTCAGTGTCTTAGTCGGGAAATGTGATTCAATTGATGTACGCTTACGGAATGATAACGAGGTGACCGTATCAGACAACGATAGCCTTGTTCCCAAATGGGTATCCTCATCAGATTACTTTGAGAGAACGGGAAAGCATAGTATCGACTGGATTTTTGCAGTGTTTGCTGGACTTCCATTTGAAAGACATTATGAGTTTAACATTTCGGGTAGTTGGCACGGGATAGGTTTAAACTCAGTTAACTCACTCACGTCAAAACTAAGTGCTATTATTTCTCGCCAAAATGAAGTCTGGAAACGTACCTATCGTGAAGGTGTACCGCACGGCGCACTGCAACACTACACGCTCAATCAAGCCCAACCCGACGGTGTGAGCATCACCTTTCAGCCGGACTTCACTATCTTTGAGCCAAACGATTTTGATTATGTGTGGATACATGACCGCTGCCAGACACTTGCCTATCTCTTTCCGCAGATAACGATTTCACTAGCTGATGAGCGTGACGGACAAGAGCAAGCTGAGGTACTTCATTATCCTGATGGTATTCGTGCGATGGTTCGTGACCGCACTCAGGGGCAGATTCCGCGTCATGAGATGCTGTATACCCGCGAGATAGTGACCTATCCATCACGATATGGAGATGCAACCTATGATGTGATTGTGGAGATTGCCTTACAATACACTGACGCTGACACAATTGACCTGCACGGGTATGTTAACTCCGTTGAGACTCCTGATGGTGGCACACACATCGAGGGATTGCACCATGCACTTATGGGCTATATCAATGGGGCAAGCCCAAACCCACTATCATGGGCACAGGTCGCACGAGGACTAACAGCCGTAATTCATATTCTGCATCCTGACCCACAATTTGAATCCAATAGTTCTATCAAACTGCTAAATCCAGAAACCTTCCGCGCCGTCGAATCAGTGATGTATCCTCTGCTGACAAGTGCGAATCTAAGGGGACTAAATGATTGTTTAATCGCCTCAATTCTGAAATTGATGGAACTCTCCCAACAGTAACTCGTGTCTATTAGGGTAACAGACACCGTTCAACAAAAGGGAGAAACTGATGAAACGCTTTGTTCTACTGATGATGACTTGCATGTTATTCGTGGTGGCAATGCCATCATATGCGTCGTACAGTTACGATTCTATCTTTGTGACATCCCAGCGATACGACCGAGGTGAGATGATTTGGCGGTCTGACCTCGGCACGATTATGATTCTGGCAAATGATGGTCAAGTGATGCAATATGCGATTGGTGATTATGGCCCCCTACCACCGAACCCGTGGCGTATCGCCCCGATTGGTAAAGTCCCGCCGATGATGGGATTCGGCAAGGTGTGGGCAAATTATGACACCGTGCGCGCCAAACTCGGTTGGGCATATGTTCATGAAGTCGGACGCAATACCCCGATTACACTCGATACCGACGGCTCACTCTATCTGCTCAATCAATCAGCGCGTGTGGTGCGTGTTCATCCCAACAACACATGGGAACTGGTTGACCGCTTCCCGACACCACAACAGGGCAACCCCTATATCAATTGGTTCTCCGTAAATCCTGATACTGTGAAAACGGGTGACACCATTAGCATTAACTGGAATATGGGCAATGTCGATGGTGCAATCGTTGAGATGTACTATAACAACGACCAACTCCATACCTTGCAAGAGCGTTTGCCGAGCAGTGGTACAACCTACTTCTCGATGCCAAATGCCGATTGGGAGAGTATCAAGATTGTCTTGCATGGGGTGCGATATGATAACCTCGCTGATGGACGACAGGTGACGGCACGGGTAATTTCTGCCAGTGAAGTCCTTAATGTTGATAACACCGCCCCTGAACCGAATCAACCACATATTAAGTCGATGGCAGTCAATCCCGATGTGGTCAACAAAGGGGGCACGATTACGGTCTCATGGGATTATGAAAATGTCGATGCTGTGATAGTCGAAATCTATGATGCCTATCCACGTAATGACATCTTGTATGCCATTGAAAGCAAACAACCGATTGCAGGCTCGACCACCTTTATTGTCCCTGACCAGACCTTACATGGTATCACTGTGACGGTAAACGGCGTGAACTATTACACTGATAACAATGGGCGTGAACGCTATGATACGGTTATCACTGCCAGTGAAGTTGTACAGCTAGCTGATGATGGTTCATCTGATATAACAACATGGGCGGTCTACCAGAAATATGACAATGGCATGATGATTTGGCGGGCTGACAATGGGACAATCACCGTGTTCTTTGAAGACGGTAGCTTGCGCAATTATCCACTGAGCTACTATAGCTATTTGTCCGATGCGCCTAATGACCTCGATGTCCCTGATGGCAAGGTGTTACCAACCAACGGCTTTGGGCGGGTGTGGGCATATCTTGATGATGTCAGCGAACGGCTTGGTTGGGCGACAGATTTAGAGACAGGCTATGATTTAACGATACGCAATACAGACAGCGACGAAGCTGAATACAATCTGCCCAATGATGGCAAGGTGTTTGTATCACCATGGTCGTGGCGTTATTAATCCTGTTCCACACGATGGGGAGGATTTACAAAAAGTGAGCGAGAAAGCCCCCGTTATTTATACGAGGGATGAAAGCGATTGACACTAAGAAAAAATAGAAAGACAGAATATCCTCACTTTTGTGATAGATTGTGAGGATACTTTGCTTATCAGCGAATGATGTAAACAACATGATTTAAAGATTAGCTCAAGATAGAAGCACATCATATCCAAAGCTGACATTAAAACAACATATCTTGTCGGTCACGCAATGCCTGTATCACCTGACGGTCGGCTTTACCAAAGCTGTAATTGTCGAGTTCATCTTCCGTGACCCATGCCCAATCTTTCGCTTCAATCGCCTGCGGTTCGGTATGGGGTGGCATTGCGCCTTGATACACACACGCATAGGCATGGAGTGTAATCTTAAAGTGGGTGAAAGCGTGTTTCACGGTCACGAATAACTCGCCAACTTCGACCTCAATTGCTAATTCTTCACGGAGTTCACGGGCGAGGCATTCTTCCATTGTTTCACCATCTTCTTGTTTCCCCCCAGGGAACTCCCATAAACCACCTAATAGCCCATCCATCGGACGTTGTGCGATGAGCAGTTTACCGTCGTCGTTGCGTATCAATCCAGCTGACACATCATAATGAGGTGTGGGTGCTTTCTTCTTTTTGACAGGACGGTTATTCTGTGTGCCATGAGCAAATGCCTGACAATGTGATTGAATCGGACAGTCGGCACAGTTAGGAGACTTGGGACGGCAGATATACTGACCCAGTTCCATCAATGCCTGATTATAATCACCAGCACGGGTCTCTGTGACCCAATCCTCCGCAACATCCCAAAGTTTGTTTTTGGTGGCAGTCTGTGTGACATCATCATCCATATCGAGCAAGCGTGTAAACACCCGTATCACATTGCCATCCAACACAGGCGCAGACACATCAAACGCAATACTAGCAATCGCACCCGCAGTATAACGTCCGATACCCGGTAACTTAAGTAATCCGTCAACTGTGTTGGGGAACTCGCCATCGTGTTCGTTCGCAACGATTTGTGCAGTTTTATGGAGATTGCGGGCACGACTATAATAGCCAAGTCCCTCCCATTGTTTCAAAATTGCATCAATATCGGTAGAAGCAAGTTTGCCAATTGAGGGGTAATTTTCTAAAAATCGCATATAATATGGTATGACGGTGTCAATTTGCGTTTGTTGCAACATAATTTCGGACAACCAGACATGATACGCTGTGGGGTCGCGTCGCCAAGGCAAATCAACACGATGTTGGTTAAACCAGTCAAGAAGTTGTGTGGCAAAAGGGGCAGACATCAAATAACCTAACGATAAATATACAGGCTTCCTACGGGATACACGCCATTAATTCGCTGTCCGCATTGTAAACTAATTACAATTGGACAGAAAGGCACGACCAAATGGATTTAGTTGCTGTAATTGGTGGCATTATTCTTGCGCTCATATTTGCATCATTGGATGGCATTGTTGCGCTTGGTCAATCTCCTCCTGTATGGAATCCGCCAAACGGTATGGGAAAACCTATGGGTAATCACAAAGTATTTGAGATTAGCTTCAAAGAAGGTCGCACATCAAAAGCTGTTCAGGTTGATCAAGGTGTACCTGCTGATGGTGTCTTGCGCGCACTGGGTATCGAAACACCAGCCCCGTGTATCTTTATTTCTGGTGGTGCGGGTGGTATGTCGCAAGAAGATATAGAAAAAACTCGCCAAATTATGGATGAAGGCGTGGCAAAATTTGCATCAGAAAACGGGATTACCGTCATAGATGGTGGGACAGAATCCGGCGTAATGCAGATGATTGGCGAAGCACGACGTAAACACAACTATAGCTTCCCACTGATTGGTGTTGCCCCCTTTGGCAAGATTCAATTTCCCGGACGCATGAACCTCAAAAACGAAGCAGAACTCGACGGCAATCATTCACATTTTGTATTGGTCAACTCCGATGAATGGGGCGGTGAGTCGCAGACAATTGTTGACCTGACCCGTGCTGTCTGTGGCGGAAAACAAAAACATGCTCTCGGCATCCTCATTAATGGTGGCAAGATTGCCCAACAAGACATCTATCTGGCAACGGCTAAAGGTGACCATAAAATTCCCATTCTCGTCCTAGAAGGTAGTGGACGCTTTGCACAGGAATTAGCAACCGCCTTCCGTACCGGACATGCCGCCCAGAAAATTCTCAAGGCGATTATTCAAGGTGGAGATATTAAGTTGCTAGCGACGGGTGAAGGTGTCAAAACAATGGTGGAGAAGCTCGAAGCCCATTTTTCCGAAATATTGGAATAGATGTTTATCTAAAGAAATATTGTAGGGCATGACCTGTGCATCATTCCGTTCGGACAACATATAAGTTCGTCTCTACGGAATAATTTGTGGATAGATATGAGTTTGTGGGGCAAGGTGTACCTTGTCCTCGGCAGGACATGAATCCCCTTATTTGAAATTTTACAAGGACATCATTATGCGTCGTATTATAATTTGGGCAGGATTGATTAGCTTATTATGGTTGTCAGTTGGTTTTACCTACGCACAAGACAGCACACCGGATAATCAACCGGAGAGTGTCGCCACCCTCGAAGCAATCGTCAATGACATCCAATCGGCTGCCGACCGCGCTGAGACTGCGGCACAATCTGCTGAAGAAGCAGCTGCATTCGCACAAGAAACCTTCGACCGTGCCACCAGTGCAACTGATATGGCGTTTAATATGCTCGGATTATTTGAGGCATTTAGCGTAATTATTACGGTTATCGGTACAGCTTTAGGTTTGTTTGGTTTCCAGCGATTGACCTCGGCGCGTGGTGAACTGACAAAAGCGCGCGACGAAGTGCAAGCACAACTGGAACAATCCCGCACTGACTTCAATCAAGAGTTCACCAAACAACGCAACGACCTTGAAGATTTGCAAAATCGCTTGGAACGTGCAGCTGAAAATCGTGGGGAAGTTACCGAACGTGCCCTGTTGGCGCAGGCGTATATCCCACTAGGTGAGCGTCAATATAAAGCACAAGATTACTCCGGTGCAATTAGTACCTATCACACAGCTCTTGACCTCGACCCGAACAACCCCGTCATTCACTATCGCCTCGGTTATGTCTACACACAACAGGGTGACCTCGAACAGGCACGACATCACTATGAAGAAGCGATGACAAAAGCTGAAAACTTCGCTCCAGCAATGGCGGGTCTAGGTTTCGTGATTCGTCGGCAAGGTGAGGAGATGGAAGAAGGTATCAAGAGAAAAGAAGTGATGAACGAGGCGGAACTACTGCTGTTACGTGCAATGGAACTCTCGCCTAAGTTGGTTGATGATGATGGCGAATCGTGGTGGGGTATTCTCGGCGGGTTGTATCGTCGGCGTGGTCAAATTAAAGATGCAATTTTTGCTTACAAACAAGCGACTATTGTCACACCACAATCATCTTATGGTTGGGGGAATCTTGCTCTGCTCTATATGAAACAAGACAAGCGCGACGAGATGCTAGCAACTTATACTGAAGTCGAAAAATTAGCCGCCGCCGAATCCGCAGCCGATGTCAATAATTATTGGGGACATGCCGATTTGGTTGTCAGCCGTTATGCACTTGGTAAAGGGGAAGAAGCCGCCGAAGTCCTCGAACGCGCCATACAAATTGCACCGTTGGAATCGCCGTATATGCTTGACGGTTTACAAGGAACACTTGAAGACTTGGAGAAGGTGCTAGAAGCAGAAAAAGTCCCCGCCATCGAAACTGCCATCCAGCGCATTAAATCGGTACAATCCGAACGGGCAAAACTACTAGCCGAACGCAAAGCGCAAGAAGCTAAGATGAATACACAGGAAGCCCAAGCCGTCACACCGGAAAGTTCATAGCGATAGGACATACAATGAATAAACGTAAACACACACTCCCCAGCCCTGACTTACTCTATATTCTGATTGGTCTACTGGTTGTTGTTATTGTTGTCATTCCGATTGGACAATGGGCGATACCAGCAATGATTCTGGATGTCTGCTTACTGTTTTATGCTATCTTTCGTTCTAGCCATATCTTGCAATAATCCCCTAATTATTGGGGGATACCGGAGCATATTTACACATTCCTTACATTATCGGCTCAAAATATGACTATATGCCTATAACTTCTGAACATCTTTCCGATTATATTGAAGTTATAGAGTGCGTAACATATGAATTGAGAAGATAATGACCAAGCATAAACTAGCTCGTCCAGCAATAACAAAAAACAAAAAAACATCGCGCTACCGCAAGCATCCAGTCTTATCCGATGATAAATTCGATTGTGTCTATAATGCGGATAAAACCTTGAACCTGCGTGAGACAGTCAAGCATAATTTAGGTGATGACGACGATTCATCAAATGAGGGCTAAGTGAGCGTTCTGATAAATATGCAGAATCTGCATTTTTTCTGCATAGTTTCAAGTTATAGTAATTTGAGGAGAGAAACCAATTCAGTGATAGGGTCAAATCAGTAATGCACCAGCTTGTATGGTATGCGCATCCAACACGGAAAATCTTACATATGCAGTTTCGGGGACACTGTTCAATTTATGATATTATTGATGGTGTCGAGCAAGCAGTTGATACTTTGAATTGTGCTGATACCACTGTTGATGTTATTGTTGATTTTTCAGATATTGTCCACCGCATCCCATACCGTCATTTGCCCCGTTTGGTCACTATCGCCAGTCACAAATACAACAATCTAGGGCATGTTTATGTGCGCACAGGTAACCCCTCCTATTCACGTCCGCTTACACGCATGATTGCCCGCCTTGCCAATATGGAATCTCGCTTGCATTACCTCGATTCGCTTGATGAGATTGATAACTACAAATCCACAATTGCCTGACTCAAAACAAAAGATGAGCTTCACAAAATTACCAACATGATGCTCATCATGATGATACACCTACTGAAATTTGACACTCTTGTTTTATTGCAACGGTTTGCTTAACCAATCGCGCCAGATTGTCAATGCCAAACGCGGATTGCCATCCTCATCCCATAATCCCGTATCACGCCATAGCAACTCAAGGTCGCCACCATTAATCTGAGCATACAGCGCATCATAATCACGATTGATAAAATTAATCACAAACTCAAAATCACGCGCCTGTGCTTCTTGTAACAGCCGTGCAATGAAGGCATTCTGTTTTTCGGGTGTACCGTTGAAGGGGATATTGGCGACAGTGAAGGCTTGCGCAGGGTATCCTGTTTCGGTTATGGCAATGGGTTTATCGACTAGGCTAAACATCTCATCCCACATACTACGCGGGATGTCATTGGTCAGGATACTGGTTAAATATGGATACAACGAAATGCCATATAAATCGCTATATTCCATAAGGTCAACTAACAATTCACGGTGTTTTGGTGCATCATCTTCATCACGATACCCATCCATGAATGACATACCTAAGACGGATATAAATATCGGCAAATCAGGATATTCCGCTTTCAGGGCGATATAAGTCTCTTGATGTAATGTCAGATAGGCATCCCATAGGGCAGGCGTTTCATTCCAGAGCAGATTGACTTCAATACCAATGGCTAAGTAGTCGGGCTGGAAAAATTCGATAGTATTCACTACATGATTCAGGTACGCCTGTTTGACATCGGGGTGATCAAATTCATAGCTTGCCCAGGGTTCTGGCAAAGGCATGTCATCAGCTTCGCCACGATAGGGTGCAAGGCTATCGCGTAGCAGACTAATTGGTGTCATCGCTACATAGACAATACTGTCATCAGGTGTCATGGACTGGCGCAATCGCCAATCCTCCATAATGTTCTCCTGATAGGGTTCACCGTTCAATGCTTCATTCCATGGGATGCCATTATCAAAGTGATGAGCAACAATATCCGCATCATTTTCAATGACACCATAAGCGAACTGTAGACCATCAAGACTAATCTCATAAGGAAATGGCGTAAATCCCAGATAAAAAGTGCGGGTATCTGCATTACCCTGTGCCGATAGTGACCCGACCATCGACAATAAAATCGTTATTAAAGTGAATAATTTCATCGTATTTGCCCTTAAAGTTGTCTTTGGTTCTTATACGCAGAGCTACAATCTGCAAATTACTGATTTACACTCAATTTACATTTAACGTCAGTTTTGGATATGAGACTCAATTGTTCAAGCCAACATTGACTAATCAATTGTGGTTATGTTTTTGGTGGTTTGTTATTGGTCAAAGCAATGTATTTGTCCTTATCAATCACCAACAACCAGCCACCAATAACAGACTGATGTGTCAATATTGCATCCAAAACATCAGGTTATGTTAATTGAAGTGTTAAGCAAAACTCAGGTATTTAGGAATTGCTCATGATTGTGACAAGTTTGCTCGATAATTGAATTTGCAACATCAATCACTTCGTCATCACTTGTTAACATTTTTGTGTTACGCTGTCCAAAATTTGGGAATAAGATAAGGACTATTACATGCAAAAATTCATCGCGGTCATACTTGCATTACTGTTGGCGACATGGACACTCAGCGCACAATCTGACGAAGCCAGCCTCACATTAGAACATGACGAAGGGGTGGTTACAGCATCTTGGAATATGGACGAAAGCCAGATTTTAACCGCTGACGAAGCAGGATTTGTTCAAGTTTGGTCAGCTGAAGATGGCGAAAAACTCACGACAATCGACCACAATGGTAATCCTCTGACCCATGCACTCTGGTTCTCTGATAATATCAGCGTTCTCTCTGCTGATGAGAGTGGCTTGATTCAATACGCATCATCGGAGACAGGTGATATTTTGCAATCATGGGAAATTGATGGCATGCCAGTCGCATTGGAATTGAGCGATGATGAGTCATCTATTTTTGTGTTTACATCGGCAGGCAATGGCGCAATCTGGACAACAGACGGTAAGGAAATTGTTGCGGTATCACGTTCTGGTGCGATACGCGGGGCAGACCTGAGTGCTGACGAGACACAGATTCGGTCATGGTCAGAAGATGGGCGTGTGGTGGTCTGGGACATTGCCACAGGTGAATCGGTTGCGACGTATTCCCTGCCACATCGTGGGATGTTGCTTGGTGTCGAGTTCAATAGTGATGATAGCCGTGTGTTGGCATGGTACACCGATGGGTCTGTCTTCGCCTATGAGACTGATGGTGTCAGTGTGGTAAACCGTCCGATAAGTAGTGTCCGTCATCGGAGCTTTGTACAGCAAGCGATTTGGTCAAATGATGAAAGCTCCTATATGTCATGGGCAGGCGACGATACGGTACATGTATGGGAGACTGAAACCGGACGTTCCGAGCAAGTTGTGCGCCATGAAGATTGGGTTGTCGGTGCAGAATGGAATATGAACGAATCGCGGATTCTGTCATGGTCGCATATTTATGTGAATGTCTGGAATAGTATTATTCGTCAAGACCGCTTTGAGCATGACAATCTGGTACGGGGTGCAATCTGGAACAGTGACGCAACACAGGTATTATCATGGTCATGGGATGGCACGGCGAGAGTGTGGGATTTGTAAATTTTAACTGATGAATCGGATAGGGGTTGGCGTATTGTCAACCCTATTCGGTTCTTTACAAGATTGCAAATACTCAACTAGATATATGGTGGATTATAGCGTAAAATACACATCATCAAGCAAGTTTGTCCACATTTTTTACAAAGTTTTATTTCATTGTGTTAATCTAAAATTGATTATATCTCATAAAACAATCTTAATGCAAGCTAATTAACTTTTAGTTTATACTTAGTTAAAGATAGATTTGCCCAGGGAAGAATTAGACACAACCCATGAAACTCAGACCATTACTAGCTAACCTAAACAACACTCAACCCGAAAATGACGAGTTTGAGACTCATGAAATCGACCGCGAAAAGGCTATTCAGGAAGCATCAAATCGTAAAACAGATCCCCTTGATAGTGATATCCCCCGTCGCCTCAAGTTTGTGGTTAAGGAAACCGGCTCTGTTTTTGAAGTTAAAGTCCGCTTATATATGGTTATCGGACGAGTGACCAATTCCCGTGACCGCAAAGTAGACATTGACCTAACCCCCTTTGCTCGCCATGAGCATGGTATTTCGCGCTATCATTCTTATATCCAAGTCGTTGAGAATCGCATCTCCATAACCGATTTTAATAGCACAAATGGTACGTACATCAATGGCGACCTATTACGCCCATCACAATCTTATCGCTTACGTCACGGTGATAATATCCGCTTTGGTAGCCTTGAACTCAAAGTATTATTTATCGGTTTTGAAGACGAGTAATTTTTGTATCTCACACGACTAGAACGTTTTCGTATTTCTACAACTGCGCTTAATCTATAGTTCAGCTTTTCCTCGTACAATAATGACATACTACATCCATAAGAGGAAAAGAGCCTTATGCCCAAATATGCCTTGATGATACTGTTATGTCTGTTGAGTGTATCTGTGATTCATGCTCAAGAGACCATATCACCAGAGTTACAAGCCCTGCTTGACGACATTGAAGCAACAACCAGCGATATTCGTGAGCTAGACCGCCTCGAAGCAACTACACTTGATTTTCCGACAACGGATGAACTGGAAACATTTCTGATTACCGAGTTCGACGAAGAATATGGTGAGGAAGAATTTGCTGATGATTTGTTATTTTATGTCGCGCTCGGACTAATGAAGCCCGATATTGACCTTGAGGCAGTGCTGATTGACTTTTTGCTGTCACAAGTTGCCGGATTTTATGACCCTGAAACGGATACCATGAATGTTATCCTGCTCAGTGGTGAAGCCCCGACTGACACCATCCCCATTCTGGAACAAATCACATATTCACATGAGTATGTCCATGTCTTGCAAGACCAACATTTTGACCTCGAAGCCTTGCTCGATAGGATTGATGCCACTGAAAATAGTGACTTTCAGCTAGCAGTAATCTCCCTCGTGGAAGGAGATGCCACACAGGCAATGACCGACTTTACTCTTGAACTCGCCGAAGAAGACCCGCTGGCATTAGCTGCCGCCGTTTTTAGTGCTGGTGCGGATGTTGGCACGGTAACAATACCGGACACTGTCCCCGCTGTCATCGAAGAAGAATTGCTGTTCCCTTATTTGCAGGGGCAGGTGTTTGTCTCGGCAATTAGAAACAACGGAGGCTGGTCAGCGATTGATACTGCATTCCGCGAAAACTTACCGCAATCAACTGAACATATTTATCACCCTGAGCGGTATCTAGCTGGGGATATGCCAATTGAAGTCTCGCTTGGGACAGTTGGTGCGCTATTGGACGACCGCTGGCGATTGGCTCAAGATACTCCTGTGGGTGAATTTTACCTGCGTCAGCATCTTGGTATCTATCTCGATGGGGCACAGGTGACTGCCATGACAACCGGATGGGGTGGCGACCGCATTAATATTTGGGTGGATGACACAACCGGTGAACTTGTATGGGTGTTACATCAAGTGTGGGATACACCAGAAGACGCAACAGAATTTGCCGATGGGTATGCTGATTTTTTGGATATGCGCTTCCCTGATGGAAACAGCGATGGCACATGTTGGACTGCTGAGGATACCGTGTGTTTGCTACAAGTCGATGACATGACAACACGTATCACATCATCCCTTGACCCTGCACTAGCGTTGGATTTGTTGCTATTTGAGTAAATTCATCGTCACAGACTAAAGCCACTTTGCAACAGTGGCTTTTTTATTTGCATTAACAGCAGATTCAAATTCATCTACATGCAACAACTTTTGGTACGCAACCGCCGTATTATGCTTTATGATAGAGCCATGATGTCTTATCGACGAACCAAAGGAAATCACTGTGCCAAAACACATTGTCATATTTGTTGTTGGACTTTGTTTATTGCTGACAGCCTGTGATACGGGCGGGGGAGATGCTGTCGAACTCCCTGATGACCCGCAGGCATTCCTTGAAGAAATTGTCGCCAACATGCAATCGCTAGAAACCTTCCGCATGACCGTTGAGCAAATCGGGCAACCGTATCCGCTGTTGCTGTCATTTGATGGCATCAATAATGTACAGGCAGAACTCCGGCGTGGGTTGGCACAATATGTCGCTCCCAATGAGTTGTTTATCAATGTCACATTACGGATTGGCGTGGTGGTCTCAGTTGATATTTACTCGTTGGATAATGAACAGTGGGCGAGCTTTCCCAGTGGCGCACCCTATTACAAGCTCCCACCGTATGAGGGCTTTGACATCGGACGGTTGATGGCAGATGGCGATGGGCTGGAATATGCCATGACCAACCTACAAAATATCGAAATCATCGGCGTGGAATCCCTGATTGATGGCACAGAGACGATACATATTCAAGCGACTGCCCCCGGTGATGTGGTGCAGGGCTTGCTCTTTGATTTGATTGAACCGCAGGATGATGTCAAAGTGGATGCTTATGTGCGCACGGATGATAGTCGCTTTGCACAAGTCGAAGTCACGATGCTGGAGACGGTCACCGAGGACAATGACGAGCCGTCTGTCTGGCGTATCGAGTTCTATGATTACAATGCTGAGGCTGATTTTGCTGTGCCGAATGTGACCGAGATTGACGAACCGATGCCGGAAGTCACTGCTGATGTATCCGAAGGTGACTAACATATGACCCAATTGACAGACAAAGCTAAAAACACCAACGTGAACCCGTGGGTGGTGATGGCATTCATTGCGATTCCGGTGTTTGTCGGCTCACTGGATTTGACGGTTGTCTCGGCGTTTTTGCCGGAACTCCTGACCGAACTTGACATTCCCTTTGATACCGGACTAGATAACGCCTCGTGGATTGTAACGGGTTATCTACTAGCATATACCGTCAGCCTGACGTTTATGGGACGGCTCAGTGATTTGATTGGACGGCGTGGGGTGTATGTCGCTTGTCTCATCACGTTTATTGTCGGGAGTATTATCGTCGCAGTCGCCCATCAAGCCCCAACCGATTGGCTTTATGGTATGTATCGTCGTATGGGAGAACGCCCTGACCCCGCGATGGTCAACTTACAGGTGATTATCTTCGGACGAGTGGTACAGGCATTGGGGGCAGGCGCACTTGTTCCTGTCAGTTTAGCTCTCGTCGGTGATTTATTTCCGCCGGATAAACGCGCGCGTCCACTGGGTTTGGTCGGTGCAATAGACACACTCGGCTGGGTACTCGGACATCTCTATGGCGGTATCTTCGTGCAGGTGATGCCGTGGCAGGGCTTGTTCTGGATGAATGTCCCGTTGACCTTATTCGCACTCGGCGCGGTCTTATGGGCGTTGCGCGGTGTCCCCCAAATGAAAGTCAACGGACGCTTCGACTTTATCGGCACAGCCTTGATTATCGGTGCGCTGACCTGTCTCAATGTCGGACTCGGTGCAAACCTCGAATTTTCTAGCGCGGGTAGCTTTGAAGATTTATCGCCCTTACCCGATTATGCCTTCCCTGTGTTGACAGCCGGTGTGATATTTTTCCTCGGCTTTTTGTTGGTCGAATCCCGCGTCAAAGACCCGCTGATTAACCTCGGCATGTTCAAGCGTAAGGACTTTGCATTAGCGGGAACAGTCAATTTGTTTGTCGGTTATGCGCTGTTTATTGGGCTGGTGAGTGTGCCAATCTTAGTCAACATCCGGCAGGAAAACTTAGAGAGCCTACGCGAAGCAGCCTTACAGGTGGGCTTATTACTCTCCACATTGACTGTCCCAATGGCGTTGGCAGCCGTGCCCGGTGGCTGGCTCAGTGACCGCATCGGCATTCGGAATACGGTTGTCGGCGGTGTGTTTTTGAGTTTGCTCGGTTTTGTGGCTATCTGGCAGACGTGGCAACTTGATACACCGGATACGATTATCGCGCTGGAAATGGCAGTGGTGGGTATCGGCATCGGTTTGACCTTCTCGCCTGTCAGTGCGGCGATGATTAACTCGGCGACGGAGTCAGAGCGTGGGGTGGCATCGGCGTTGGTGATTATCTTGCGTCTGGTTGGCATGACCGTCAGCGTCTCATCCTTGACCACCTATGGGCTGTATCGTGTCAATCAGTTGGCGATTTTGGCACAACAGCAACCCGACTTCAATACCTCGGAGTTTATCAATATCTATGCCGATTCTACTGTTCAAGTACTCGGTGAGATGGGTCTCATCGGTGCAGTGGTGTGTGGCATTGCGCTATTGCCTGCGCTTTTCCTGTCGCGTCAGGTTGAGATACCGGAGGGATAATCCATGACTTCACGTATGGATAGATGGAGCGAAAATCCATTTGAAGCGGATTTATTAGATGAGATTGTTGAACATCGAGACCGTTCGTTTGTACCCTTGATAATCGAAAAGCTCAATGAACTCATCGAAATTCCGCATCATCATTACCCAATAGATAGGAACATTATTGTACTGGTAAGTACTCTGGGAAAACTGAAGGATGATCGTGCTATTGAAACACTGATGTATCTTGTGAATATAGGCACATATGATTCTTTTGCGCTGGAAGCACTTTGTGAAATAGGTAGTGACCAAGCGATTGAACAACTGATTAATAAATTAGGACGTGGTTTTAGCTATTGGGATGAATGGAGAAGTGGACACAACGCACTAATTGAAGCCATTGCATCCTTTGGCGAGCGTAGCATTCCTGGTCTATTAGAAATTTGTAAGTCGCCTACCGAAAATGAATATCGGAGAGCAAGTGCGGCTGAGGCACTATGTCACATTGGTGGTGCAAAGGTAGCTGATGAACTACTACAATTGTTAATTGATCCCAATAGTGTGCCGGCTATATTTGAAATGGTCGGTGAACTAAAACGCCTCAAAGATCCAAGATTCATTGCACCGTTGATCCATCATATGGAAGCTGACACCCGCGTGGGTTCTCAACATGTCGGTCAAGTATTTGCTGAAGTTGCCACAAGCAAACAGTTGATTGAATTTCTGCATAATGAACATTTTCAGGTACGTCAAGCAAGTATAGAAGCACTCAAACTTAGACCATCACCTGATGCTGTTACAGCATTGATTCCACTGCTATCTGAAGATAGACATAGTTATCATGTTGCTCGTGCGTTGGTCAAAATTGAGGATATACGTGCTATGAATCCGCTCTTAGATCTTGTAGATACAACGTCATGGGTAGCTGATATGGCAGTTGAGGTTGGTGGACAACAAGCATTTGCCCCACTTATGGAAAAGCTGATAAATGGTGATGAAGAAGTGAGAATCCGTGCATCTAGTGGATTAGCCAAACTCGGTGATACAAGAGCCATTCCGGCAATACGGCAAGCATTGCAGAAGGCTGAATCATTAGACAACCGCAGGGTTTTACTCGGACATCTTGCTACTTTGGACGATGAGCAATCTATTCCGGATCTGCTTGAATGTTTCTATGAAAGCCCTAAAGAAAAGAAGAGTCATGTTATACGGGCTTTGGGATGGTTCAAATCTGATAAAGCTATTGAACCCCTTCAGGAAATACTATTTAGCTTGCCCAGAGTGCATTCCTATCATACTGGGGACATTATCAAATATCTGAAACGTCACAAAACGGCTACGACAAATCCACTCCTTAAGTGTTTGCAACATCATGATATTCAAACAAGATTGAGGGTTATACCAATCCTGTTCGAGTATTGCGTATAACTGGCACAGCGAGTAGCTGGTTGGCTGACGACCGGAATGACTACGATTCCACATCCGGTTTGTACTCGTCGGCATCCTTACCAAATTTCCAAGCGACGGCTTCCTGTGCCGTTTGCATATACGACGGCACCTGGAAATACTCGCGCTCTGTGCTGGCATCTTTGACCTTGACTATCACCAGCGATGTGTCCTGGGGCTGGCGGATACGCAAACTACTAAAGAACGTGCGAAAGTCATCTTTTTGAATGGGTTGCGCGCCCAGCGATGTGTCCTGGGGGATGTCCCAACGATAGAGCCTGCCATAGTCATCTTCTTGGATGGGTTGCGCGCCAAGTTCCTGAATGAAAGCTGCCTCGCCATACCGTGCGAGCATCACTCGGCGCAGGTCGGCATTTTTCTCATTAAGGACGCGCTCTGCTGTCCATGCCGACACCGGGAAAAAATCACGCGGCAGATGGATACGATACCAATAACAAATATGGCGCAGCGAGGGTGGCACATCATTAATCTGATTGCCGCCCAAAATCAAGTCTTTCAAATTGGTCAATTGGCCGATTTCGGGAGGCAACTGCACCAACTGGTTGTCACTCACACCCAGCAATTGCAGGTTACTCAGGTTACCGATTTGCGCTGGCAGCGCCGCTAATTGGTTGAAGTCCAAATACAGCTCTTGCAGGTCAGTCAATCGACCAATTTCTGGCGGCAACTGGGTTAACTGGTTTGTCATCAAATTTAGCATTTGCAGGTCAGTCAATTGGCCGATTTCCGGCGGCAACTGCGTCAACTGGTTGTCCCATAAATCTAGTCGTTGCAGGTCGGTCAGTTGGTCGATTTCCGGCGGTAAAGATGCTAGGTAGTTGCCTGCTAAAATCAGCGTTTGCAGGTTTTTTAATTCCCCAATTTCCGGCGGTAACTGCACTAACTGGTTGTGTGCTCCTTTTGGATTCGTCCCAGCATGGCTCACAAACAACACACGCAGGTCAGTCAATTGGCCGATTTCCGGTGGTAAGTGCGTTAAATAGTTGGAATTAACATTCAGCCGTTGCAGCTTGGTCAACTGACCAATCTCAGGCGGCAATGACGTTAAGTACAAACCCTGCAACGATAGCTGTGTTGCCCCGCTTGCCCGCGCTTCTTCGATCTTTTGTAATGCCTCGTCGTAACTCATCATCCTGTTCCTCTGTCTGCTGATTCGGTTTGGATTCAGTAGTTGCTTGCTAGTCCTTTTGATTGTGCTGTCCCGCCAGTATTCAGGGTAACTTCCACGCGATCCTGGAAGGTATTATTCTACACCCAATCCTTGAACAGAGTTGGTATAAATCTCGGCGAAAGCATTAACTACCCAGTGCCAGCCGATGAGCTGTCTTAATCGTACTTTGTCTGCATTCAAGCGACGCAGCAACTGGTCAATCCGCGAGCGTTTGTGTTGGAGTGAAGCGTAAACGTCCCCCTCAATCTCGCCGCGCAGCCACTCAAACACCCGCTCACAGGGGTTCAGTTCCGGCGAGTACGGTGGCAGCGCAATCCGCTCAAACCCAGCTTTCCCCATAGCCTTCGCACGATGGGCTGACGCACCATCCCAAATGACAGCATCTGGTAGCCATCTCCTGAAAATCGGAATGAGGCAGGCTTGATTCATGCGATCTGCCCATGCCCAATATAGTTTGCAACGCACGACATCGACTGCCAATACCAAGTATTCCCAAGCAAACTCAATCTGTATCTTTTGAATGATTTTCACACCACGTAATCCCCAACGTTTTCGCACCTGACCCCACAAGCCAAAGCGCATCTCATCAGAAAACCATACACGGTCATCTGCTTGAATACCGATTTCCTCTAATGCGTCGCGCAAACCACTTTCTTTCCATTCCTGTTGCTGTCGCGGGTCGGCATTGACCGACTGGGGACGTGGTACTTTCGGTGCACAGTGTAAGCGTTGGAGACAAGCGTGCAAACCACTGTATCTGTATTGGATATGCCATCTATCTCGCACCCATTGGATGGCATCCCATACCGTTCGGAAAAAACCAAGCGATATTTTTGCCGCTAATGCCCGTTCTTGGATAGGTGTAAGTTTTGCTTTGCCACGACTGCCGTGTCCCGGAATGCGTCGCATCACTTCAGCTAAACCACCAGCACGATACCAAGCGACCCAATATTGCAATGTACGATAAGATACTCCAACAATGTCCACAACATCTTGCAGACGCTTCCCAGAGCGCAGATGCCATAAGGCTTGCAACCGTGTTTTGCGATGCGGATTGCGTTCCCATCGGTAAAACAATTTCAGTTGATCAGCAGTTTGTTGCCATTCGATTTGTAATCGTTGAGCCATTGTTTTTGAACGGCTATTTTACACGCAATCCTCGCACAGAGTTGGTATTATACATGAGATTGACATAGAACATGATACGGGAAATGTTCTCAAAGAATTGATACCCTTATTAGACGATCAAACCATCGTTAGTGCTTCTTTTCCAAAATCACGGAATTATCGTGTCTGTGATCGTGTTGCTGATAGACTAAAAGGTTACAACATCTCATTAGCAGACGAAATCTGTGCCAGTTGGAATGAATCTTAACACCCTTTGCCCCTTTACATTACGTTTTGCTATTTTGCGCTTAAGCAAATCGCTGTAAATCAAAAAGGAGCAACAGGTTAGTGTCACTCCTTCGGAAGTTAAGGTTGGGGCATATGCTTAGTTACGCATCGCCTTGTCATCGAACAATTCAGGAATACGCGCATACAGGTTTGTCAGTGTCGTTTCCTGATTGAGGGTCGCGCCTACCATCTCGAACGGAGCGGTCGTTGCATCCTCGTCAAAGGCAATCATCCACTCACCGTCCGCCTGTACCCATTGTCCGCCGTAGTTTTGGCGAATGGTTTCACCAACAAATGCGCCGAACTTCTCGCGGAGAACCATCTTGTCATTCTCGTCGAGGTCGCTCTGATGTTGGTTAATATAGGTATCGAGCCATGAAATTGAATCAGCGGAATAGTCGAGTCCGGCATCTTCTTTTTCGTTCATGACATCAATAACCAGCTTGGCGTTGTCTTGTATTTCCGATGAATGTGCGATTGTATTCAAGTGACCATCTCCTTGTGTGATTGTTCCACTATCTATGGTATACCAGAATTAGATGAAAAACCCTTAAAAAATATTTAAGAACGTGAGTAGAGAATTGGGTGAAATTTAAGTAGGAGAAATTTAGACGCAAACAAATTGTATCACAAGGGGTCAAAAAAGTCTACAAGCAACTTTTGTAATTTATGAAATGTTTTGTAGGGATAGGGCATGCCTTACCCCTACTTTTTAAGATGTCCCAATCTTTCCAAATCTTACATCGAGAGATGGATGAAGTGCGTTAAGGTTGTCGCTAGCTATCCAGACGAGTCAAGCTTCGCATGTATTCTGTGACTAACCATAAGCCTAGTAAAATTGTTGTAATCAGAGAGTAACCTGTCACAATGATGTAGGGGGCTTGTCTAAAATATTGTTGTGCCCTCGCAAAAATGTTGCCCAATGAAACTTGTGGCGGTTGTATCAATAAACCGAGGAAGCTACCCGAAATCTCGAACAAGAGTGTAACGATAATCAATACACCAAGACTCAGAACCAAAGTCCCAACCACATATTGCAGAGGTAACAGGCGCGAGACAGATTGTGATGTCGCAGGTGTATCATCGCCTGAATCATCAACATCTTCACCTGTTTGCTCAATAGGTTTGCGTTTTTGTTTGGTCGTTGATTCCTGATATTGCCAGATACCTGCCCGAACAATTGCCAGCGGTATCGGCAACAGCATAATGACCAGTAAATCGGAAATTGCTGATAATCCCACATCAATTAGCAGAACACTATTGAGAATTAACAATCCCCACAATGGGAGCAGAACCCAAAGCGAGAGTATCTGATTGATAAACCCATTGATAAGGTTACCCGCCCTACCCGGAAGAATTGCGAGTATCAGCCCAAAGATACCACCAATCAGGGTTGCTGTCCCCGCGACGGTCAGCGCAAGTTGCATCGACACTGCAACACCAGCGGTAAACCGTGCTTGCATATCTCGTCCGAGGTCATCAGTGCCATAAGGATAGGTGCTATCAGGTGGTAGCAAACGTGCTTCAAGATTTTGCTCCATTTCCATACCTGATCTATTCATGATTGCAAACAGTGTTGATGCCACAATCAGGATGCCGATACCAAAACCAATCCAGCGCAACACCCTGATACCAATCCATCTGGCGGATACGGAGGCTGGATGGGCTGTGTTGGCACGATTGGCAGGGATACCCATCAGGATATGGGGCACAATGATAAATTCCGGTTCGCGGTGTTTACTGATAAACAATAGCAACAGAGTTACAAGTCGGCAGACAATATAGGTAATGCCAGTGTAACCAATCAACATAAACGCGATACCAGTAGCCACGGCGACATCCTGTTGCATCAAGCTATGAAATATGAGGCGACCCATTCCCGGAAAAGCAAACATGATTTCTATAATAACGAGAGACGATGCGAGACTGACGAACAGATACGGGAATCCATAGATAATACCCCAGCCCGCCCCAATCCCAAATGTGAGCGACCGTTCATCCCCATTAACCGCGACCATCCGCAAAATTGCCTGTCGTATCCACAGAGCAAATGCACCGACAAACGGCAACAGCAAACTCATCACAGGCAGATAAATATATTCGGTGCGTTCAGATAATGGAGGGCATCCACCAGACAGTGTTGCACCACATCGTCCACCCAGCGGAGCTGTTCCTTCTACAATGCCAAGTTGATACAGCCCATAGAGGGCAACCATAACAATCGGCAGAGATAACAACCCTACCATGAAATAACGTGGCAAACCATCAGCCCGATAGCGCATTCGTAGAAACGCCATCAGCACACCCAAGCCTGCCCCAATCACCACGATGAGTATTGTTGATACAGTCAGCAATTCAACGGTTGCAACACTAATTTCTGTAATGATGTCAATCGCAGGGCGTTCACCAGCAAAAGTTGCCAACCCCCATTCCCCGCTTAACATCCCACCCTGTTCCGCATCGCCAGTCAGCCATGCCACAAACGGACGAGCGCGATTGCTACTATCCCCAAGCGGGTCACTCGGTTGCAAGATTTGCCAGTTGTGAATTAAGAACCATCCGACCACTAAAAATAGCATGCCAGCAATCACAGAAGTGACCGCCGACCATAATAAATTACCTGTACGTCCCATCGTTTTATCCCCAAAACTCGTATGCGATGATGTTTGTTAAGTTTATTGTACTCAGAATGAGGCATGGGGAAATTCGGTGAACAGTCGGTTAGTCGGTCATGATTTTCTCAATTTGAATCCGTGCTGGTTTGGGAATAAAGCCAAGTTTGTCATTGAGTGCAAGCATCCCTGCATTGACGGCATCGTTGGTGGTGCGGATAGATGTGAAACCTAATGTTTTGCCTTCCTGCATCATGAGGATTTTCATAGCGGTAGCGAGTCCTAGACGGCGAAAATGGGGGCGTGTTCCTGTAAACTCGGCATAGAGGGTTGTGTCGCTTAGCTTATTGACGCTTGCGAGTCCGGCATATTTACCATCTTTAGTCGCCACAATTGATGCTTCACTACATGCGGATTCCCCTTCAAATTGTTCTGTGTACCACTGCTGATAGGAGCGTTTGGTGAGGGTTTCTTCCATTGGCACATCTAACTCTAGCGACCACTGCAATTCATAGATTTCACGCAGGGTGTCCTCGTCAATAATGTCTGCCAACACACGAAACACAACGCCGTCGTTGGTCAGTTTATCAAGCAAAGGTTTATGTTTATCAGGGTCGAAGGTCGTCAAATCACAGGACGATTCAATCCGGCGACTATATTCGGCAAAGCCATATTTTTCACTGAAAGCTTTTGCGCCTGTATCGTCAGCATAGATAGATGACTTAAACATCATAGCATTATGCTTGAGTAATTCATCAGCAAGGGTCGCGTATAGTTCCGTGCCGATACCCTGCTGTTGATGCTGTGGATGAACTTGCACAGTGATGTGAAACGAATGCGGGTTATACAGGTCTGCCCACTGCATATAATTGGCAAAGCCGATAATCTTCCCGTCAGTTTCATAGACCAGATAGCCCATCTTGCCAGTCGGCGCGAGGCTATGCTCACGGCTATGTAACTGCATTTCGGTCAGTGGATTGTGAGGCATCGCTTCCTGGCTAACCGATGCAATAGATACATAATCGTCTTTGGTGGCAGGTCGTATCATGAGGTTGTGTCCTGATTATAATAGACCCAATAGCGACGGGTAAGTACACCTCGCCGATTGTTGACTTTATCTTTGAAGATACCGCCATTAGCTTCGATAATTTTCTGTGAGCCGATGTTATCATCATCACAGGTAATCAAAACATCCGTGATACCGAGTCGCCGTGCTTCGAGGATGCCCAGCTTACAGATGAGCCTGCCATACCCTTGCCTGCGGAATGCCGGACGAATCTTATAACCGAGGTGTCCACCAAAGTGTTTAGTGGCATCATTGAGCCGATGGCGCAATTCAAGGTCGCCCGCATAGGTATCGCCGTTGACGATGAGCCAATAATAAGAGGTCGGCACATCCCCTGCCAGCGGGTCGGTTTCGGCTTCGCGCAAGGTTTGCAGATATTCAGGGAAGCGTTCTTCGAGGATTGCGGGATTCCACGACATGCCAAGATTCTCTGCAATATATTCATGCACACCGTCGATAAAGGTATCTTTATATCGTTCTGAGGGTCGCGCCAAAAACGGGGGTAAATTCACCATGTTTGCCTGTATCACCTACTTCATTATTGTGCAATCAACTATAACATGCTTTTGCTCACCTGCCGATGTTTGCCTATGATGCGCTATACTAAGCTATGCCTCAACGCCATAGGAGCAACCGAATGATTACAGACGACAAGATAACAGCATTGATAAGCACCTTAGCCACTGCCGAGACTGCCGATGATGCCTATAACGAATATGCCGATACCAATCCCAACAATGCAATTCGGCGGGATAATTTGCGGATATATTTAGAGACAATGCGTGACCGGATGCCAGAGACACTCATGGTGATGGAAGCACCGGGCTATCGTGGATGTCGTTTGACAGGTGTGCCTGTGACCAGCCGGAAAGTCATGTTAGAGGGTGTGCCGGAATTGGGTATATTCGGCGAGGACAACGGATTCCGTAATGTGGATGATGACGGTTTTGAGCGCGTATATGGCGAACAGAGTGCGACGATTGTCTGGGGAACACTAGCAGACCTCGGTGTTGTGCCATTTATCTGGAATACGTTTCCATTTCATCCACACAAAAAAGGCAAACCCCTTACTAATCGCAAACCGCGCAAACCGGAAACGCGCCTCGGTGGGGACATCTTAAAGCAGGTGATTGACCTATGGAACTTCCAGCAGATTATCGCCATCGGCAATGTCGCCTTTGATACCATGACCGAATTTGAGATTGAGTGTGTCAAAGTCCGGCATCCGGCGCAGGGTGGCAAGAACGATTTTGTGGCGGGTCTGACGCAACTGCTACAAAGCTGAGGCTACTCTTTCAGGCTACCTTCGGCAGGCGCAAAGAACACGAGAATCGTCAAATCTTCGGTGATGTCAAAGAATTTGTGGTCGGCATGACGGCGCACAAAAATCACCTTGCCTGCATGACAATCATAGACCGTGTCTTCAACGCGGATTTTGCCGACACCACTGACGATATAATAGGCTTCGTCTTCGGTATGCGGGAGTTGTGGGTCTGCGTCTCCGGCATTGAGTTTGTAGATACCCATGCTCATTGATGGGATACTGAAAAATTCGTGCCAATGGTCAGCTTGTTCTGTGCCCATTTGGGGGATGTCCCACTCAGCGTGGGTGATGTTGCTATCTGTCATTATATGTCCTCAGCTCATTTTCCTCATTTTAACGAACACATCCAGATATTTCCGCAGACCAATTGGAATTGGACAGTATAATCCTGCACTTCGAGATATACTTAAATTAGATATGTCTCGTAAAATGCAGGATGCGATAACACATCAACAACCAACAAAGCCGTACTAATAATCTGTAAAAGTTTAGCAACATTAATGTTTAATGAAATCCTTGCGTGTTATTATACTGAACGACTTCATTAAAAGATAATATCCGGAAATATAACTCAAAATGAGAACATATCGTCAATTGATTTTACTTAGCATACTTCTAATTGTCGGAACATTCTTGAGCATCACCTTGTTACAGGCACAACGATTGTGCGAAGCATTGGTCGAGGCTGCTTTTGAACAAGCAACCATAAACTGTTCGGAGCAAGACGGCGAGTTGGCGTGTTATGCCTACGATAACCTATCCGTTAGTTTCTTCAATTCCGATGGAGTATCACCCTTTACACCAAGTAACATCCTCGAACTACCCGTACTCCACACGATGGTGAGTAGCCCGATTGACCTTGAAGAAGATGAATGGGGAATCGCCTATTTGCAAGTGCAATCGAACTTACCTGATGCACTAGAAAACTCATCTGTTCGTGTCATTATGATGGGTGATGTTCTGCTAGAAAATGCCGTTGATGAGACCTTCGATGCCCCACTCGATACCCTGCTGATTGCGGTATCGCAGAATACAGTCATCCGCGAAACACCCGACGAAACATCACTTATCGGGGATGTGCGGGCTGGTACAGTCTTAGAAGCAGTCGGTAAAACCGAAGATGGGATGTGGATAGCCATTAGTGAATCGCGCCAAATACGTTGGGTTGATGCGGAATCGGTAACCTCAACAGTATCGTTTGATGTGTTGCCTGTAATTGGTGAAGGTGGTACAACCAACAATACTAGTGGTGGAGCAGCGGTTGCCTTTGATACCTTGTTCTTTGAGACGGGCGGTGAATCGGATTGTCAGGAAGCCCCGAACATGCTGGTGGTACAGGGCCCCAACGACCAGAGCGTTGATGTGACTTTGAATGGTGTTCCCATTCGTATTGGCTCGACCATCGGCTTAGGGTTGGAAAAGGTCAATGGCGAAACCGTCATGTGGGTGACCGTCATATCAGGTAAAGCGACCTTATTCCCTGGTACACCACGGGAACAAATCATCCCCGAAGGACATTTTAGCTATGCGCCAATAGAGACGATTCATGGTTCGGCAACCGCACCGATTGTTGATTATGTCACTGGATTGCCGATTGAACGCTTTGGGCTAGACAATGGCTCAACTGCTGATGTCAATGATGTGACCGATGCGTCTATCATTAACACCGATGCGACAATTTATTATCGTCATGAACCCTCAGGCGACTTCACTGAACCCCAACCATTGCGCGACACCGGAACAGGGTTCATGAGCAAAATCTACTATCAGACGATTGGTCTTATTCCAGAGTCCATGCTGAACTATAGGATTATTGTGCCATTACCAGAACCAACCCCACAACCGATTGTTGTCGTTCCACAGGTTAATGCACCTGTTGTCTTACCAACGGCAACATTATTTGTGAACCCAGACCCTGCACCTGTTGCCAATTCGTGCGAATCCGGTAATGCTAACTATTGCGACGCAGGACAACCATGGGGCGATGGGCGTTGTAACACGGGTGACCCTAACACAACCGATTATATGTATAAGTCAGGCTGGTATCATGCTGCTAAGGAATGTGGCATTATTGATGCGATTCCGGTTGAATACGGTGGTGTTCCCACGCCAACACCATTCCCGACAAAAGAGCCAGATGATGAACCAATAGAAACACCTTGTCGCGTAATTGTTGTGTTACAAGGTAGCCCATACACTGGACCACGAGATATTGATGTTGCTAGCGATAACTACGATGGAACAGGGCAAGCTCTTGGTACATGTATTGGTCTCGAAATTCATGGGAATGATGCCATTGTCAGCCTGATTGATGGTGGAGTTGGTGATGACATAATATATGGGTATGGTGGTAGAGACGACATAGTTGGCGGAGCTGGTGACGACATAATCTACGCGCACGCGGGAGGTGGTTTTATTCAAGCTACATCCGGCAATGATACTATTTATGGTGGGGATGATCTTGACCAAATTAATGGCGGGGCTGGCAATGACCTAATTTATGGTGGAGCTGGCAATGATGCACTTCGTGGTGATTCTACCGTTTCTGGTGGGTCAGGAAATGATACAATATTTGGTGAAGATGGTAATGACTATATCTATGGAGACGCAGCAGGTGGAAACGGTACTGGAAACGATGTGCTTGATGGTGGAAACGGAGATGACAATCTCTTCGGCGATAGCGGGACAAGTGGTTTCATCTTAGGTAGTGGTGACGATACGATAACAGGTGGTCCTGGAACAGATACTGTGGCTGGACCCGGAAATAGCCAAGATGTATACCTTGATACGATTGAAAATAATACATCAACCGCTGACACCCCTTAATTGCTAGGTGAGGGGGAGAGTCTAAATTGGCTCTGCTTTTTCTGTTTTACAATCTCCCCTGATGGAAAATATTGTCTATGGGGCTTGTACGAATAACTCAACAGGATAGACCAATGTGTTCGGGTCTGGCTTGGTCTGGTTGAGGATGTTGCGGTTGGCACTCTCGAAGTCATGGTGACGGCGTTCAAGTTCTTGCACTTGCTTGACGGCAGGTTCGTTGTGGAACAGTGTGAGCAGTGTGGTGTGTTCTAAGGAGCAGACTGCCATCCATAAATTACGGGACACATGCTGAATCTCAGAAAAGCCGTGCATGTCTTCACTATCTTTATCCCGCAGAGAATCAATAACATCGGTGAAGGTTTCTGCATCCACATCAAAATTACCAAACTCACGAATCGTCTCCATCGTCACATGATGGATAATCGTCATCCCAACGGCAATCCCACGCGCGGCGGCATGAAGCATCATGGTCGGGATTTCTTGCATAACCTGCTCAACTTCATCAAGTTGTCCGGTTTCAAGTGCTTGCTCAGCGATAGACAGTTGCCGGCTATACCGTGCATAAACTAAGTCAAAGTGGGCACGACTGATGCTGCCACTCGCAAATTCATCGAGCAATGCCTCGATTTTATCCGATACCTCTTGCTTAAATTCTGTTGCGCGTTCTGGTGTCATCGCCGTCATACACTTAACCTCATCAATGTTCTACTGACAGTCTTCACTATATCACAATTATCTTACGTCTTTAATGACGGTTTGTCGGTTATATCGAAGATGGCTATCATTTTACATTAACTAGGCACTTAAACGGTCAAGCAAAGATTGTGCATGTTCGCGGAATAGAATCATCGTCTTATCGTTGTCATCGGTATTATCCAGCACTTGTTGAGCATAACGCTTCGCCCATGCAAGCTGGTCATTGTGCCACAGAAATATCGCTGTTTGTAAGGTTGTTGAAGGGCTAAATGCAACCAGATATTTAATATAATCTTGCTCAAAAGTTGCTGCTTTTGCATTATCTTGCTCACCAATAAGAGCATACAACATATACATTCGGCGGTTATCTTGTGCCATATCGTCACGCCCAGTCGCCTTGATTTGCTCACCTGATAACTTCAAGTCATCAAGCACCTTACTATAGTTACCACTGTGCATATTGAGCATGGCGCGCGCTTGATATAAGGAAATCAAAATCTGGACATATTCAGTACGTGAGTATTGCTTCATATCTACATTTTGAGCAATCGCAAATCCTTTATCGAGATATTGCTGAGCCGACTGAAATTGACCACGTATCATCGAAATGGTGACGATATTCGAGTAACAGTAGATCGCTCCAATCACACGCAAGTTTTGTTTTTCAATCATGTCGATGGCACGCTTGAGGGCTTTATCCGCTTCATCTAATTGCCATAACGAAATTAATGTGCTAGCGGTGTTATTGTTAGTTTTGATGATAAGGTCTTCATTCTCAGTATGATACGCTTGCTCAAGTGCCTCCTGAAAATATTTCAGTTGATTGGGAATATCTTCCTCAATTGCATACAAGATTCCAATGGTATTAAGGACTTCAACCTCATATGGGCGTGATTTCATCTGACGCGATTTTTCCAGATGCGTCTTTAATTCCTCTAACATGGCATCATATGTATAGTCAGCCTGAAAAATTTGCTCTGTCAGCTTGTAAATCTTTTGAATAAATATTTTTTCCATCAGTACACACTTTCTGTTTATTTTGGTGGGATATAACTGTCATATCCCAACCTGTACTGATAATATTACCATATGTTTCTATCCAAAATGCGTTGTGATAGCGCGCTTAAGTGATGTATCAGCACAATCCCCTAGCTCAAATGACGTACACCCATGAAACGCCATAAACTCCTCAAATGCAGTGATGAGTCCTTGTGTTAAGTCGCTTGTTACCTCGGTTGTGTCTTCCAGATGGAGCGCATGAATGATAAGGCGTTTGGCTTTGCGGTCAACTTTGGGGTCAATGCGCCCGACCAGTTCATGATGATGCAGTATCGGCATGACATAATAACCGTATTGCCGTTTGGCTTTGGGCGTATACACTTCGATACGATAGTAAAAATCCCAGAGCATTTCATCACGGTCACGATGCCAGAACAGGCTATCAAAAGGCGATAGAAATAGCGTCATCTGTGGGGCATGCTCACCTGCTTGAATAGCTTCTAAGAGTGGCAAGTCATCACGATGGATGTAGGCTTCTTCTTGCCAGCCAACCACCTCAACCGGAAGTACCTCACTTGCATTCATCATGTCTGTGATAATGGCTTTGGTCAGCATTTTCTTCTGACGATAGTAATCAGCGATGTCCGCAATCGTGCCGATACCTGTATGTCGCAAGCCCTGCTCAATTGTCCAGCGCAAAAAATCGTCAAGAGACTTATCCAGTACGAAGTCATGTTTCGCCAGCACCCGTTCCGTCAAATCATAATACCGCTGGAATTTTTCACGACGAGTGACCATCACCTCACCCCTGTCAAACAGGTATTCCAGTGCGACTTTGGCAGGTTTCCAATTCCACCATCCGCCAGCTTGTTTGGTAGCACTGTCAAAGTCTTTTGAAGACATCGCACCCTTAGCACGAATTGTCTCATAGACCGCACCGATGATTTCTTCTGATTCATCGCCAAGTTTATTGATATGCCATTTGGTCTCTTTGAGTTGTTTTTGCTGGATATAAGCATGATAGTAAGGGTAATGCGCCAAGGGTAACTGACAAGCGGCATGTGCCCATGTCTCAAAGAGCCAACCTTCTGTTAGCAAGTCGTCAAGGTCAGCCCGATTATATAATCCAGCACGCGCTAGCATCACCAGATAGTGACTGCGCGCCACCACACTAATCGAATCGAGTTGGAGTAAGCCAATCCGCTGGATAATCTGTTTGAGGTCATCTTTGGTGTTGGGCTGTGGGCGTTGATGCAAACCCTGTTTGTAGACCGATAGCCGTTTGACATCATCGCGTGTCACTGTAAGAGGAGTAGACATTTAACACACCTGTGGGTGATATGAACAAGTGTGCTAATTTTAACATAAACGTCGGGGATGCGTAATCCATAAAACATCATGTCCTCTCGATACGAAAATGTGCGACCACAACTGGTGCATTTACAGCGGGGTCGCTTTTATGACTCACAATATTGCCCGTCCCTTTTTTGAACCTGTCGTAACATGCCACATTCGAGCAAAATACCTCTTGTAGATTCATTGTTGTCTCTCGGAATTTGTGATGATTTTCCTAGTTTCGACAATAAATCTGCTTTTGACTACCCGTTTCCACCCTTTAGTGCTGTGCTACCATTTAGGATTGAGTGAGTATCTGTTTAGAAAATTTGTGCTATAATGAGTTTATCTGCAAATTGACACGGAGGCACCTTATGCCTGACCAAATCCCAGAAGACAAACTCGCCCTCTACACCCAATTGATTGCCAGCCATCCAGAGCTTGAACAAAAAGGCGGGAAGAAATTATCGTACACCTCGCACAACGGCAACATGTTCACACAAATCACCAAAGACGGCAAAGTTGGTTTGCGTCTGGGCAAAGCTGATTATGATGCCTTTATCGAAAAATATGATGCTGTTCCACTGAAAAGTTATGGCGCAACCATGCGTGAATATGTAGAAGTGCCGGATGCGATGCTCGAAGACATTGACGCGCTCAAGCCTTATCTCGATAAGAGTTGGGCATATGCACAGACGCTCAAGCCGAAGCCGACCAAGAAAAAGAAGTAACGTTACCTGAGTTTTGCTTAACGCTTCAATTCGTATAACGTGATGTTTTGGATGCGATATTGGTATATCAATCGGTTATTAGTGGTTGGTTGTTGGTTATTGGGAAGGACAAATATATTGCTCTGACCAATAACAAATCACCAAAAACCAAAAACATAACGACAATTCGATAGCCAATGGTCGCTTAAGCAATTGATTTTATTATCCAAAACCGACGTTAATGTTGATAACGAGTGAGGGAAATATGGGCACGCAAACCGCGCGCCCATGGTTACATGTGCTGTTTAGCGGTTGACGAAACGATACCCAACCCCACGTGAGGTAAGGATATATTCCGGTTGTTGTGCGTTGGATTCTAGTTTTTGGCGTAGATAATGAATGTACAATTTGAGGCTGTCGATAGCATCGCCATATTCTTCACCCCATGCCTGTGTCACCAACTCGGTACGGGTCACGACACGTCCGGCGTTACGTACCAATACAGCTAACAAGTTAAATTCCTTCGGTGTTAGATGTTTGAGTTCATTGCCGACCCAAACCTCACGATTCATGAAGTTGATGCGGAAGTCCCCGTTGTTAAACATCAGTTCTTCGCTCATATTGGGGCGGGGTGACCGACGCAAATGGGCACGTACGCGCGCGACCAATTCATCATTGTCATAAGGTTTGACGACATAATCATCAGCACCCATCTCTAACCCTTTGACCACATCTTTCACATCACTACGCGCAGTCAAGAAGATAATAGGAACATCAGACATTTCGCGCAGACGTTTGCACACATCCCATCCATCCATATCCGGCATCATAATATCCAGCAGAACCAAATCCGGCTGATGGCGATACGCTTTCCGCAAGCCTTCTTCTGCACGATACGCCTTGATAACCTCAAATCCGCGACGCTCAAGTAACATCGCAATGAGTTGAACGGTAGGTTCCTCGTCGTCTATGACAAGTATTTTTTCAGCCATTTGGGTTGCTCCTTATTCTGGTCTATACAAACCAAGATAACAAATCTCTAACGTCACTGTATCACAAACGTAAGTCAATGCACAAGTAAATTAGTATAAAAAAATTGTCTGTGAAGCTGATACAAGCCGTATTCTAACGCAAATAATTCGCCAAGCAAACAAATCCGTACTATTGCTAGGATTCAAGCAATCGAAATATTGGGATTAATGTAACATTATACAAATATAAACAAACATTATACGTGAATGAAACTTGGGTTTCCGCATCGCACCAAAATTGGACACACCAATCAAAAATATGTCATACTATTGCCAGAAAATATTATTCTTAGGAGATACGTTATGTTATTGATGAAAGACCGTACTGACCCCGAAATGCTCCCCGTCTTAGATTTTTTGAAATCTGTAGGTTTTGATGTGGATTTAAGTGATATTGACGCAAGCCGTGTACAGCTCGGTGGTGTTTTCGAAGCTATGGCAGAAGGCGCACCTCCGATTGAAGGCGTAGACATCACCGTCGAGGAAGCTCCACATGCCGATGGGTCGTTTAATGTGCCCATGCGTATCTATCGTGCTATAGGAAATACAGAAACTTTACCCGTAATCTACTGGATACATGGTGGGGGGTATGTCCTCAATAGTGCCGAAGGAGATGATGCCTATGCTGCGAATCTTGTATTAGCACTCGATTGTGTTGTCGTATCGGTGGATTATCGCCTCGCGCCGGAACACCCTTTCCCCGCACCAATGGAAGACTGCTATACCGGACTCAAGTGGATGTATGATTCAGCTGAAAAACTTGGGATTGATACCTCACGCATTGTCATCGCTGGACAAAGTGCAGGAGGTGGTTTAGCAGCCGGACTGGCACAGATGGCACGCGACCGTAACGAAGTTCCTGTCATTCATCAATTCTTGTACTACCCAATGATTGACGACCGTAACATCAACCGGATTGAAAACGCTGAACATGACCATTATATCTGGTCAAGCCATAGCAATTATTACGGCTGGAAAGCATATCTCGGAATGGAACCGGGCACAGATGCGACACCTCAATATGCTGCTCCCCTCCGCACTGAAGACCTCGCTGGATTGCCACCTGCATACATCCTAACAGGTGATATTGATTTGTTTATGGCAGAGGATTTAGCATATGCTACACGGTTGATTCAAGCAGGTGTGCCAACCGAAGTCCATGTCTATCCCGGTGGTGTTCATGCCTTCGACATCCTCGGTGCGACAACTGCCCTCGCCCAACGTTGTAATGCGGATTTGTTCAGTGCCTATAAGCGTGTCCTGCATGGTGGATAGAGATGTTGTTTAGATAGCATATATATAGAGCAATGCAGGCATTATTCCAACAACGATTCATAGACATATCGTAGGGACAAAGAACAACCTTGTTCCTACTTTGTTTTTATCGGATGATTGAGAAATAACAGATATAATTTTTGTCTATGCTATACTGAACATAGATTAACATAGTGATTGTGAACATCATTGGCACTCAAATTTTATTTTGATACCCATATCGCACGAGCTGTTGCTATACAATTACGTAGCAGAGACAACGAAGCTGAACACGCTGGTGCCATTGATTATCAAACTGAAATTGAAAATACTGTCATCTTTTTCTAAAGCGGGTTGAGGCAACCAGATGGATACACCAATTCTACACATTCAGATAGACGAGAATGGGACTCCGCGTACTATCAATCGGCGTGTGAAGGTCAAAATGATTGTACAAAAGCATGTTGACGGTGGCTTGAGCATACCGGATATAGCTGAACATTATGGTATCGACCTATCTGATGTGTACGCTGCTCTTGCATATTATCATGACAATAAAGCTCGGATGGATGCTGAACGCGCCGAGACTGAAGCATTACTGCATGATGTTGGTATCAGCCACGAAGACCTAAAAGCCAAGATTCTACAACGTATGGCAAACAAGAAAAATCAAGACGATGAAGGATAATCAGCGTTTGTGACGCAATTACAATACCATCAGAAAACTTATGACCTTCTCACACAAAACCCATTTGATGTACAAGCTTATGTCAAGATGATTGAAAATGAACATGAAACTGATGTACAAGCACATGTTCGAGCAACAGATGACGAGAAAAACCAGATGCGCGAGAGGCATGCCCAATGGCGCAATCGTCACCTGCAATGGGCAAAACTAGATCTGTATCAACGTCCCGTACAATTTTCCGATAAGAATATACAGGAACTGAATAAGTGGGAAGCTCACCATAATTTCAAGCTTCCTGCATCCGTTCGTGAATGGTATAGCCTCGATATTGCACCACAAATTATGGGAACAAAGGCAATTGAATATATGGATATTCCTGATCTTTATCCCGATGAACGCAACACCTGTTATTTCTTATATTGGGAATATGTTGATCAAGGCGGTGATAGTCTAGCGTTTCGATTAGATGCAGGTGATGACCCACCTGTTGTCGCATGGTATAGCAATGACCTTCCAATGATTGAACCAATGTTTTCACAATTCATTTACTGTCACTTTTTTGATTGGTATGCAAATTATCAATTTCCCTATTATTTTTCAGTTTTCTATCACCCAATATTATCCTTCGGTGGGATGGCAGAAGCGACACAATATCATATGCCTATACAACATTTCCGTATTCATTTTGACGAACTTACAACTCATTATGAGATGCGTTTTTATGACGAGCACTATCGGATGTATTTGCGACCTCTCGCAATAACAAATGACAGTGGTGAAATAACAGCGACAACAGACAAAATCGCAGGTGGAAATTTTCTTGCAGATAGTCTTGAGCATTTGAAAACATTGCCAACGTTAGTTTGGGGAGACAATCCACCCTATTTTCATATGGAGCAATATACTCATGATGATGTGGATAAGTGGATTACATCAATGTGTGTACAAGTAATAAAAGACGGATTTGATAAATACCATGATTGGTTTAATGTTGAAGATATAGTATCTACGCTTAAGCTTCCACGAAATATTATGGCAAATGTTGCAAGAAGATTACAAGCTGGTATTGAAATAAATTTGGTAGCCCCACACCCTGATAATGTAGAATATGCTCATAGCAACAAATACAAGTTGATATAAGCATTATATAAAACGTCTCTTTTTTTGGATTAAAAAGAGCCATTTTGTCCAGTATCGTATTGAAGAATACAACTTTAGGCTTCTCTATGCCAACGGTTGATAAATTCTTGACGTTCTCGAATCGATTCATGTACTAATTTTAAATGTTTATCAGCATTGTTCTTGGCAGACTCTAAACATGTCCGGCGTTGTTCCTCTGTTAATTCGATTTCACCCAATTCATGACGATGAAGTAAATCAACCGCCCCCTGTATGATACCCATGTTACTAATGCTCATCTCAGTGAGTGAAGCAAGATGCTCTTCATATAGTGTTAGTTTTTCTTCAAGGCTTGCCATCATAAACCCTCGAATCTAATCATCCACACGACGCACAGGCTTGAGTAGACTGCGGTCAAATTCGTCGAGACGGTCAGCACCGAGTCGTTCTAGCTCCGCTCGTACTTTATATGAATCTTCCCGTAGTTGTTTTATATCAATCGTCTGACAGACATCCGGCAACATCGCCAACCACTGTACACTGCGCTGAAGCATCTTTAATGCCCCACGATAATTTCCGCGTTCAATCTGATAGTAGGCAACCCCAACTTGTAACACTGCCCGATAGAGGTCACGCACAGGTCCTTCTGTCTTGACCCACTGCTCCTCAAACAAATCATGTTGCGGATAATATTCACCCGCGTTGAACTTCTTTACTCCTTCGATAGCTAACTCTGGTAAGGGGTCATCACACTCACAATCCAGCTGTTCCATGCGCTCAGGGTCAGGGATACGCCCATAATCGTTGACCAGTTTGCCAATCTGTTTTTGAATATCGTGCAAGGTAAAGGTCAGGTCAGCACCGATAACACTGGCTTGGGCGCGTTGGTCATCGCCATCTGCGACTACCACAATCGGGATACGACGGGTGGCAGGGCTGGTCGTCGGTGACGTAGTAAAGCGTTTCCAATCAGGATGTGCCCCATCAATGAGTACCATCGCGGCACGGGTTTTGATAAGTGTATTCATATAAGACCCCGCCTCGCTGATAGTAACGATGCTATAGTCCTCTAATTGTGGGCGTAGGTCATCAAAGCTGTCGTTCAGGGTTACGAATACCAGTGTTGCGGTTGTCATCATTAGTCCTTTTGGGCTATTGGTCAGGTCATTGATTTATGTTACTGTGAAATTGGTGGGATGAAGAAATTTCTCCAAAACTATTCATATGATATTTGGTTTGTTGGATGTTATAGATATAACAGAATACAAACTGTTCTCCAAACCTTTTGTAATGGGAATGTTGAAATGTCATAAAAAAAGTTTGTGTTTGGTTTCACATTCCGCTGAAAAGCTTGACATCATTGACAAAACTTACCTATAATGCGAAATATGTGATGTTGTTGAATAAACCATCACACTTAGCAACCATCAGCCTTTAAGGTTAATTATCGTGGGTTCTTCCGCTAACAACTATCTCAATAAGCGACTGCTTAAACTGAATGTTGGATTTTTGTTATCTGAAGGTCCAGGCAACTCTCGTGAGATGCCAATTGACATCCCCGAACGTGTACAAGTTGATACCGACCTCTACCTCGAATCGCTCAAGGGTACGCTCCTATTCACCCGCACGAAGGAAGGGATTCTCGGACAGGGAACAGTAACAGTAGCTCACATCCGTGAGTGTGACCGTTGCCTTGATGAGTTCGTGCATGAGTTTGAAGTGCCTGTCGAAGAATTATTCGCGTTTCCGGCAGACCCTGATAAGAGTGTCTTCAGCGTAGATTCAACAGGTAGTATCGACCTTGCGCCATTGGTACGGGAAGAAGTGCTGATTGAAGAAAGTTATCGCGTTATCTGTCGTGACGATTGTCGTGGTCTCAGTGCCCGATCTGGCGTGAACCTCAACTATCAACCGGAAGACGAGGTTGAAGATGAGGACATACCTGACGATATTATCGACCCGCGTATGGCTGTCTTAAAGCAATTGCTAGACGACAAGAAATAAATTTATTATCCGCTTACTTATATTTGGACTGTTGTATGTTACAAATACAAACACGTAGAAGGATGGGGGAATAGCCTTGACTGACTTCGATGGTACTTATGATTCTGACATGGATGTGATGGCTTATTTCGGGAAAGATTCCGATAATCAAGACAACTTTGATACATTTTTTGAAGAAGATGAACTAGATTTACTTGAAAGTGAACTTGAGGAAGACGACCTAGAGGATGAAGATGAGGAGGAATATGACCTCAGTGAAATCGCATCCAATGATACGGTTGGCTTATATCTCAAAGAGATGGCGCGTGTCCCTCTTCTCTCAACTGAAGAAGAAGTGAATCTCGCAGTACGCCTCGAAGCAGGTCGTGATGCCGAGAAAAAACTTCGTAAAAACCCTGATAGTGACCGCGCAACCGAGTGGATGTTCTTGATTCAAGACGGCATTAATGCCCGCGAACATCTCATCAAAGCCAATACTCGTCTGGTTGTATCTATTGCCAAGAAGTACATGTCACGCGGTGTGCCATTTCTCGACTTGATTCAAGAGGGCAACCTCGGTCTGATGAAAGCTGTTGAGAAGTTTGATTATCGTCGTGGCTTCCGCTTTAGCACCTATGCGACATGGTGGATTCGTCAGACAATTACCCGCGCTATCGCTGACCAAGGGCGTACCATCCGTGTACCTGTGCACATGAGCGACCGTATCCGTAAGCTATATCGTGTCGCCCGTGACCTCGAACAAGAAAAAGGTGAAAAGCCTTCGATTGAGGAAATCGCTGAGGCAATGGATTGCGAACCACGCAAAGTACAATGGATGCTCAAAGTATCGTGGCAACCGCTCAGCCTTGAACACCCTGTGGGTGAAGATGACGACAGCGAACTCGGTAACTTTATCGAGAACGACCTCGAACCAACCCCATCTGATACCGCACATAGCAAATTGCTCAAAGAGAAAATCAATGAACTGCTCAATACGCTGACCCCGCGTGAAGCCCGCATCTTGCGCCTGCGCTTTGGTTTGCAAAATGGACGCAGTTATACACTCGAAGAAGTCGGGCAGAAGTTCGGTCTCACCCGCGAACGGATTCGCCAGATTGAAGGACGGGCATTACGTCGCCTGCGTCACCCGCGCCGTAGTCGTAAATTGCGCGATTACCTTGATTAGGTGACACATTTTGACAATACATTTTACGAAGGGCTTGCCGATTGGTGAGTCCTTTTTGGTTTGCTTGCGAAGGATTCGTTTATGGTTGTTAGTTGTTCGTATGGTTATCAGGCTTTATGATAGAACCAACAACCCATTACCAATCACAGGTGTTTGTTAAACTGGAAAACTGAAAATATTATTGAACTGATGATAAAGGATTTATTGTATGACATTAATGGAAAACAAGGTTGCATTGGTCACGGGCGCAGGCTCAGGCATTGGACGACAGAGCGCACTCGCATTGGCACGAGAAGGGGCATCCGTTTGTGTCTCGGATGTCGATGTGGCTGGTGGCGAAGCAACAGTCGAGATGATTATGAATAATGGCGGGAAAGCAATTTTTGTTGAATGTAACGTGACCGACAAATCTGCAGTTGAAGCGATGGTCAAAACCACTGTCGATACCTTTGGCAGACTGGATACAGCCGTCAACAATGCGGGAATTTCCGGCTCACAAGTGACGCGCATCCACGATACCGATGATGATGTATTCGACCAGATTATGGCGATTAATGTCAAAGGGGTGTGGCTGTGTATGCGGGCAGAGCTACCGTATATGCTTGAACAAGGAGCTGGCTCGATTGTGAATATTGCATCGGTTGCCGGACTCATCGGTGCGCCTAAAGCCGCTGCCTATAGTGCCAGCAAACACGCTGTCATTGGTCTGACAAAATCTGCCGCAGTTGAATATGCCAAGCTCGGTCTGCGGGTGAATGCAGTTTGCCCTGGTTATACAGAAACGCCGATGGTCACCGAAATCACCGATGTTGACCCGCGTATGAAAGAGATTACTGTGCGTGCTATTCCAATGAAACGGCTTGGTCAACCCACCGAAATTGCCGAGGCAGTTGTCTGGTTGGGGTCGGACGCATCGTCATTCGTAACCGGACATGAGATGGTCTTGGACGGCGGTCTGACAGCGACATAACCACAACATGAATCAAGCGTAGGGAAAGCGTCTATTTGCATAACACATAAATGGTCATATGATGTCGCATGTTCTAGCAGAACAAATGAAAGGACTTCTCATGACCATTTACTATGCACGTTTCATGCTTCTGCTCTATCTATGTGCGCTGATATGGCATGTTTATGCACAAGCTATTGGCTAATTTCTCCGCTTATCCTTCCCACAATTTGATTATCGCTTATATAATGATGACATGGCTGATTTATACCTAACGCTTAGGTATAATCACTTTGCATTGAATCAAAAACCAATCATCAATTACTAACCATCAGACCGGAGGGACAGGACTCATGGCAGAACATTCACCTGTAGCAATTTTTGAAATCAAGAATTATATGGTTATTTGGCGACAACTTGAAGAACGCGACTTTGATGGCGTGACCGCTAAGATTCGTGGACTGGTACGTTTGACCGGAGTGGGTACACAAGAACCTGAGGACTATCGCCTCGATGTGTATTTCCTCAGTGAAGACAGCGAGACCCCGCATCCTGTTGTGGAACTCGATAAGAATACAGGGTCTATCTTCATGCCAATTCGGGACATCAGCGCGTTTGTTGATATTCTGCGCAACGAGAAGCCAATATATGGTCACCTGCGTGGCGATAACCCACAATGGACAAGTGTCACCACTACCAACGAACCAGTCGGCACAGGTGACGAAGACCACGAATAGACGGTCAACAGTTAGCAGTGACAAGTTGGATAGAGATTTCGAGAAAATTCATGGCGGGCGGGAAGAATCCCGTCCCTACGATCTTTATGAAGATTTGTGTAGGGACAACGCCTGCGTTGTCCGCTAACCAAGACAATTTAACTTAACGGCTATGCGCTTCTGTGCGTCCGCGAATGCGACATACGATTATTGATTCCTATCCCTTAAGCAATTGGATTTTGTAGGGTGGTATCCATGTGTGCCATCAAGCGGATGGAGACATAGCTCCATCCCTACTCAACTAATCACAGGTTGCTAACATTTCACCTTTTAACTATCCCTGAGAAAGCACCCGACATGACCGACCCAATCCGTGTGTTACACTTTGCTGATGTGCATATCGGCATGGAAAATTATGGCAAGACCGACCCCAATTCTGGCGTGAGTAGCCGTGTGGTGGATTTTCTGCATCGTATGGACGACATGATTGATTACGCTCGTGATAATGACGTTGACCTTGTTATCTTTGCCGGAGATGCTTTCAAAACGCGCAGTCCAAACCAGACCTATCAACGCGAGTTTGCCCATCGGATTCGTGATTTATCAAAGCTTGCGCCGACGGTCATGCTGGTCGGGAATCATGATTTGCCGATTAATGCTGTGAAAGCCTCGACCATCGAAATTTATGAGACGTTGGATGTGCCCAATGTGTGGGTGGCGCAAGATTATGAGGTACAGAAAATCACAACCAAGCGCGGGGATGTCGTGGTCGGGACTGCACCGTATCCGATTCGGGCGCGGATTATGCAAGATGTCAACACACGCGGGATGACTGTCGCGCAACAAGATGCCGAACTACAGCGTATCTTACAAAGCCTACTCGAAGACATGAGCGCACAGGCTGATGACCTCGCCGGAGAGGATACACCCCGTTTGCTGACCGGACACTTCACCGTCGCGGGAGCTATTTGGGGCAGTGAACGTAGTGTCATGTTAGGACGTGATGTTCAGATCGACCTGTCTCAATTGGCAGACCCACGCTGGGATTATGTCGCATTGGGGCATATTCACAAGCACCAAAATCTGACACGGGGACGCGACGGTGTGCCAGCGGTGGTCTACAGTGGGAGCATCGAACGCATTGATTATGGCGAAGAAGGCGACCCGAAAGGCTTCTGCTGGGTCAACTTAAAGCGTCACGAAACCGAATGGGAATTTGAAGAAGTTGATGCTCGCCCGATGGTGACGTTGCGCGTAGACTGTCGCACGGTGAGCAACCCGACGCAGATGGTACTCGACCAGATGAAACGCCACCTCTTGCGCGATGCAGTGGTACGGATTGTGATTCAATTGACTGAAGAAACTGAAGCCATGCTCAAAGATGGGGCAATCTTCGATGCACTGAAACATGCCGGTGTTTTCCATGTGGCAGGTATCCGCAAAGAGGTCGAACGGCACACACGCTCACGCCTTGATGTCAGCCCCGAAGGACTCACACCGTTGGAGTTGCTCGACCGTTACTTTAAGAGCCTTGATGTCGGCGGGGCGCGTCGTGAGGAATTACTGGAAAAAGCCAAAGATTTGATTGAAGCTGGCAACGAGTGATTATTTTATATGTAAAGGCTTCTTAGGTAATTCGTAGGGGTGAAGCTGTGTCGTCACCCGCAGACGAGGAGAACCTCGTCCCTACGAAAATGTCGATAACCATTGTAGGGACAATGCCTGCATTGTCCGCAAATTTCAAGAATTTTAAATATAAGCCACATCACATTGAGACAAACAAGGGGAGCAAACGGGAATGGATGAACTGAAACGCGGGGGCATCGCGGTTATAGATTATGGCTCACAGTACACACAGCTGATTGCACGACGGGTGCGCGAACTGGGTGTCTATTCGGAGGTCTTTGCCCATGATGGCACTGCCGACCACATCAACCAGCATGACCCCGCTGGATATATTTTGTCGGGTGGTCCGAATAGCGTCTACGAATCGGGTGCGCCGAACTTACCGCGCTTTATCCTAGACAGTGGCAAACCAATATTCGGTATCTGCTATGGGATGCAACTGTTAACACATAGCCTCGGTGGAGAAGTCGCTGCCTCAACCGAACGGGAATACGGCTCAGCGGTGGTGACACATACACCCGATAGTCCTCTACTTGACGGACTGGAAAGTGATATGCAGGTGTGGATGTCGCATGGTGACCGCATCGAACAACCACCAACCGGATTTGTCCCGCTGGCACAATCCGAGAACTCACCCTATGCTGCCATTGGTGATGTTGAGAACAAACGCTATGGGGTGCAATTTCATCCAGAAGTCAGCCACACTCCACAGGGAAGCGCAATCATTAGCAATTTCCTCTTTCGCGTCTGTGACTGTGATAACAAATGGACACCGACAGCCTTTATTGAAGATAGCATTGCCAAAATTCGGGCGCAGGTTGGTGATAAACAAGTGTTGCTGGCACTCAGCGGAGGCGTAGATTCAGCGGTAGCAGGCACACTCATTCACCGTGCAATTGGTGAGCAACTGACCTGTATCTTTGTCAATCATGGGTTGCTCCGCAAGAACGAACCCGAAGATGTGGTGCGCGTTTTCCGTGATGAACAACACATGAATCTAATCGCAGTCAATGCAATCGAGACTTTCCTGACGGCATTGGATGATGTCACTGAACCGGAACAAAAACGTAAAATTATCGGTCGCTTATTTATTGATGTGTTCAGCGACGAAGCCCGCAAACTTGACGGCATTGAGTTTCTGGCACAGGGCACAATTTATCCCGATGTGATTGAATCGGCAGCCAACAGCAAAACCGCCAAAACGATTAAGTCACATCATAACGTCGGTGGCTTGCCCAAAGACCTCAAGTTTGAATTGGTCGAACCCCTGCGTGATTTGTTCAAAGACGAGGTACGGAAAATCGGCACGGCGTTAGGTCTGCCCGATTCGATTGTATGGCGACAACCCTTCCCCGGTCCCGGTCTAGCGATTCGTTGCCTCGGTGATTTGACATGGGAACGGCTGGAAACCTTGCGTGCGGCTGACCATATCTTTGTTGAAGAATTACGCGCATCGGGCATGTTACGGGATACCACTGCCCAAAGTTTTGCCGTATTGCTCCCTGTTAAAAGCGTTGGTGTGATGGGCGATAACCGCACCTATGAAGAAGTCCTCGCCCTCCGTGCTGTGACAACTGATGACTTCATGACAGCTGATTGGGCACGTCTGCCTTACGACTTACTCGCACGGGTCAGCACCCGTATTGTCAACGAGGTATCAGGTATCAACCGCGTGACCTATGACATCACCAGCAAACCCCCCGGAACGATTGAGTGGGAATAGTTAGAAGATGATATCGTCTTGATATACCAAGAATATGCGTAAATGTAGGTAGTGGTTAAAAAGTAAGTGATAAAGTGTATTTGATACACTAGCCACATGATACAAGAAACCATCACGTATACTTGTCACTCATGTGGCAGTGCGAATATCATTAAAAACGGAACAAACAAATGTGGCAACCCTCAATATCATTGTAAGGATTGCAAAGTATATCGGGTGTTGAAACCAACTCAGCAACATTCGACACAAA
>Ga0207422_1000222_pt1 | contig 218306 bp, 172 predicted proteins | sample MarCyaLeptolynsp_FD_187757 | JGI IMG/M metagenome (GOLD analysis project Ga0207422, IMG submission 187757) | Marine cyanobacterial communities from Panama - species 1 Leptolyngbya sp. (SPAdes) | ecosystem: Environmental > Aquatic > Marine > Unclassified | place: Panama: Panama City | collected... | reverse complement strand
GCGCAGCCGCGCATCGCCCGACGCTCGACGCCCGGCGCGCCCGCGCATCGCACGACGCCCGGCGCGCCCCACGCACGACGCCCGGCCCGCCCGCGCATCGCTCGACGCCCGACGCCCGACGCCCGGCGCGCCCGCGCATCGCACGACGCCCGGCGCGCGCCACGCACGACGCCCGGCGCGCCCGCGCATCGCACGACGCCCGGCGCGCGCCACGCTCGACGCCCGGCGCAGCCGCGCATCGCCCGACGCTCGACGCCCGGCGCGCCCGCGCATCGCACGACGCCCGGCGCGCCCCACGCACGACGCCCGGCCCGCCCGCGCATCGCTCGACGCTCGGCGCAGCCGCGCATCGCTCGACGCCCGGTGCGCCCGCGCATCGCACGACGCCCGGCGCAGCCGCGCATCGCTCGACGCCCGGCCCGCCCGCGCATCGCTCGACGCTCGACGCCCGGCCCGCCCGCCCGACGCTCGACGCCCGGCCCGCCCGACGCCCACGCTCGACGCCCGGCGCGCCCACGCATCGCTCGACGCCCGACACCCGACACCCGGCACCCACGCACGACGCCCGGCGCAGCCGCGCATCGCCCGACGCCCGGCGCGCACGGCGCCCGGCGCAACGCCTCGCCGGCTACTTGCCGGCTTCGGCCCGAATCCGCAGTCGCAGCGCGTTGAGGCGGATGAAGCCCTCGGCGTCGCGCTGGTCGTAGACGGTGTCGGCCTCGAAGGTCGAGATGTCGGGCCGGTACAGCGTGTTCGGCGACTTGCGGCCGACGGTCTGCAGGCTGCCCTTGTAGAGCTTGAGCCGGGCGGTTCCGTTGACGCGCTGCTGAATGGCGTCGATGGTGGTCTGAATGGCTTCGCGCTCGGGCGCGTACCAAAACCCGTTGTAGACGAGCGTGGCGTAGCGGGGAATCAGGTCGTCGGCGAGGCGAATCTCTTCCCGGTCCAGGGTGAGCGACTCGACGGCGCGGTGGGCCTTCATGAGCAGGGTACCGCCGGGGGTTTCGTACACGCCCCGCGACTTCATGCCGACGAAGCGGTTTTCAACCAGATCGACCCGGCCAATGGCGTTCTCACCGGCGAGCTGATTGAGACGCGTGAGCAGCTCGACCGGGCCGAGACGCTCGCCGTCGACCGCGACCGGGTTGCCCGCCTCGAACTCGATCTCGACGTAGCGCGCCTGGTCGGGCGCGTCCTCGGGCGCGCGGGTCAGCTGGAACATCTCCTTTTGCGGCTCGTTCCACGGATCCTCGAGAATCCCGCCTTCGTAGGAGGTATGCAGCAGGTTTCGGTCAATCGAGTACGGCTTTTCCGCGGACGCTTCGACCGGAACGTTGTGCTCTTTGACGTACGCCATGAGGTCGGCGCGGCCCTTGTATTCCCACTCTCGCCACGGCGCGATGATCTTGACCGACGGGTCGAAGTGGTAGGCGGCAAGCTCGAAGCGAACCTGGTCGTTGCCCTTGCCCGTCGCGCCGTGGGCGATGGCGTCGGCACCTTCCTTGGCCGCCACTTCCATCATGCCCTTGGCGATGACGGGCCGGGCAAGCGACGTGCCGAGCAGGTACTCGCCCTCGTAGATCGCGTTGGCCCGCACGGCCGGAAAGACGAAGTCGCGCACGAACTCTTCGCGCATGTCGGCCACGTAGGCGTTCAGAGCGCCTACTTCGTAGGCTTTCTTGTTGGCGGCCTCGAGGTCCTCGCCCTGCCCGACGTCGGCGCAGAAGGCGACGACTTCGCAGTTGTAGGTGTCCTTGATCCACGACAGCGCGACCGAGGTGTCCAGTCCACCCGAGTACGCGAGAACGACCTTGTTGACCTTCGTCATGGGCGGGACTGTCTTCTTCGTCCCGGCGCGTGTCAAGCCCCGGTTTTGCCCGCGGTTGCCAGACGGAGCGGGCGCCCCCTCAGGGAACCACGGTCAGGGTCGCCGGGGCCTCGGCAGCCGCAGTTCTGCCGGCATAGCAGCCCCAGCACACCGGTGCGTAGTCATCGTCGGCGCCGAGCTGCACCTGCGGCCCGTCCGTAACGGCGCGCCCGCCGCGGTGTCGGAGGTTAAACACGGCCTTTTTGTCGCAGAACTGACAGGTGACTTTGACCTCTTCGATGGTGTCGGCCAGCTCGAGCAGGCGGGCGCTGCCGGGAAACAGGCGCGTCCGAAAGTCGGTGCGCAGGCCGTAGCAAATCACCGGCACCCCTGGGTCCAGAGTCGCCGCGCGCAGAACATCGACGACGTCGGGGGCGAGAAACTGGGCCTCGTCGACCAGCACGCAGTCGAGTCCTTCGAACACGCCGGGGGGCAAATCGTCTGGACTGCGGACCAGAACGTCGGCCTCGGCCTCGAGCCCCGACCGGGACGCGATGGTCGCCCGGCCAAAGCGATCGTCGACCCACGGTTTGACCAGGAGCACGCGCTTTTGCTGCTTGCGGTAGTTGTGGGCCACCGCCAGCAGGTTCAGCGTCTTGGCGCTGTCCATGGTCCCATGCCGAAAGTAGAGCTTGGCCATCGGCCGCAAGCCTAGATCGAGCGGCTGACAGTGTTCCACGACACTAGCGAACTTCGAGGATGCCGGCGACCAGCAGCCGAGTCAGGTGGCGGTACGCCTCGAGCTCCGGCATGCCGCAAACGTCCAGGATTTCCTCGAACGAAAGGCTGCCGTCGATTCGCGAGAGCAGAAACGCGGCCCGGCTGTCGATGTCCAGCTCGGCGACCTGATGCATGGGAACGGTCACCATCGGGGTCGACCTCGGCTCGCCAACGAACGCGCGAAACACGTCGAGCAACATCTCCCGATGCTGGTGGATGAGCTTTTGCCCGATGGCGCTGTCCGGCGCTTCGCCAACGGCCAGCTCGGCGACAACCGCGGCGAGCAGGTCCCGCTCGGCCAGTCGCTCGGTGCGGGCCCGATCGAGCAGCGACTGGACGCGCCGGCGGATCCGGTCGGAGTCGCTCTCGTTCGCCGGCGTCTCCTCATCGAGTTCGTCGAGAACGCGGTTCGCGATGTCCTCGATGTTGTCGTAGTCGACCTGGCCGCCGAACGGCGTAAGGTCCAGCGGACGCACCGCGACGTGCTCGCGAGTTGCCTCGATATCGTCGTCATCGACGATGACGCTTGGCGCCCGCAAGTCTATGTGGTCGGCGGTCTCGGCCAGCAGTTCCTCGTCCACCAGCACCGACGACAGCATGGGGTCACGGGTCGGCGGCCGCTCGGTGTTCTGGCCGGAGAAGGTCCGCTGCCGCGTGGCCTCCTCGTCGGTCGTCGTCTCGCCCATGACTTCGTGACTGCCAAAGTCGGCCCAGTTGGCCACGACTCCGGACCGCTCCCGGGTCGGCTCGTCGTCCTCGCGCTCGTCGAGGCCCAGCTCCGCCGCCGACGGCAGGTCGTCGAGATCAACGCTCGGCGGACCGGGTTCGTCGATGTCGAGTCCCGAAAGATCGATAGGCGCACTGGGCCGCGAGGGAACTGTCTTTTCGCTTGTTCCGACGTCGTGAAACGTCACGCTGACCGGCAACGTCGGCCGAGTGTCGTGACGATCGTCGGGCGGCGCGCCTTCGAGCTGCCGGAGTTTGTTTTGATCGAAGTCGGCCGTGTCTTCGTGCTCGCTCGCCCGGTCGCGCTCCAGGTCGGCGGCCACGCTATCGATGGCGTCGAGCACGTCTTGGGAAATCGGTGCGTGTTCGCTCAGGGGCGGCGGTGTCTTGCCGCCGGGAACGGTCTGCTCGTCGTCGTTGGCAGCAGCCGCGGGGCTCCGCTCACTCTCGGCGCGATCGCGAAGGTCCAATCCCCGGGGTCCCGGCAGGTCGTCCAGGTCCAGCATGTCGGACGACACCGACGAAAGCTCAAAGCTCGAGTCGGCCCGCACCGAGACTTGCTCGGCCCCGGCCTCGGGCGGCAAGGCGCCTCCGGCCGAGCTGCCGCCGGGCAGGTCGTCGTCCAGCTCGAGCACGCCGGACCCGCCGTCGAGAGCCCAGCCGTCGTCCACGGCGACCGCGGGCTGTGCGCCCGGAATCACCGGAGATACAACCGCCGGCCCCTGGGTGGTGTCGGCATCGTCGCTGTCGTCGTCGTCGATCGGGGTGCCGCCGGAGGTGACCTCGATCTCCTCGTAGCCGTAGTCGATGCTCATGGGGTCGTCGGCCCCGAGCGGCACGCCGGCCTCGGTCGCGGCGCGAGCGACCTCTTTGGCGTGCTGGAACTGCTCGTCGAGCAGGTCGAAGTTCTGCCGTACGTACTCGACGTACTCCTCGGCCGCCGGATTGCCGGGGGCGAGGGCGAGGGCGTGTTCCCATTCCGAGAGCGCGCCCTCGAGGTCACCTTCGCCGTAGCGCTCGAGCCCGCGAGCGATCAGCTCGTCGGCTCGCTCTGCCAGGCCGGGCTCGACCAGGTCTTGCGCTTCGCCGTCTGATTGTGACCCCGGGTCTGCCACGTCCCTCGTAAACCAGGTTGGCGAGCTAGCTCGCTCGCGACTTCGAAACCACGCCCTTGAACATGTTGAGCGTGCGCGTGAGCGGCTCTGTGGTTTCGAGCAACATGTCTACGTCCTTGGCGGCGATCGCCTGGCGAGTCCGCTCGCACACGCCTCGCGCCTTCTTGACCGCGTCCTGCCCGAAGTCCGAGCCGGCAATGATCTCCGCCACCTGCGGCATCAGCGTCTCGATCTCGTCGAGCACCTTCTCGGCCGAATGTCGGTGGGTTTCGAACTCTTTGCCCGCCTTGACCTCGAGCATGTAGTCCTTGTTCTCGTCGATCATGCGGCGAATCTCGTCCTCGGTGAGTCCGCTGGTCGCCGTAACCGTGATCGACTGCTCGAGGCCGGTTTCAAGGTCCTTGGCTTTCACGCTGACAATGCCGTCGGCACTGATGTGAAAGGTAACCTCGACCTCGACCTCTCCGCGCGGGGCGCGCCGCAGACCGGTGAGCACGAACTCTCCGAGAAGCTCGTTTTCCTCGGCCCGGTCGCTCTCGCCCTGCAGCACGAGAATCTTCACGGAGGTCTGGTTGTCCTTGACCGTCGTGAACACGTGCGACTTGCTGGTCGGAACCGTGGTGTTCTGCTCGATGAGTTTGTGAAAGTAACCGCCGACGATCATGATGCCGAGCGAGTGCGGCGTCACGTCGAGAAGCAGGATGTCGTTCTTTTCGTCGAGCAGCGCGGCGCCCTGAATCGCCGACCCGAGGGCCACGACCTCGTCGGGGTGCACGCCTTTGCACGGCTCGAGACCGAAAAACTCGGCGACCCGCTCCTGCACCGCCGGCATGCGGGTCATACCGCCGACCAGGATGACGTCTTCGATCTCGTCGCGCCCGACCTCGGCTTCGTCGAGGGTGCGCGCGCAGATGTCGATGGTGCGATCGATGAGATCGGTCGTGAGCTCCTCGAGCTTTTCACGCTGCACGCTGGTCTGCAGGTGCAGTGCCTCGTTGCGTCCCGTCGAGATGATGAAGGGCAGATTGATTTCGGTCTCGCGCACGCCCGAAAGCTCGCATTTCGCTTTCTCGGCGACGTCCTTGAGGCGCTGCAGCGCCATCTTGTCCTTGCGCAGGTCGATCTTGTGCTCTTTTTGAAAGCCGAAGACCAACCAGTCAATGAGGCGCTTGTCGAAGTCCTCGCCGCCGAGGAACGTGTCGCCGGCGGTCGAAATGACCTCGAACACCCCGTTGCCGATGTCGAGAATCGAGATGTCGAAGGTGCCGCCGCCGAGGTCGTACACCGCGACCTTGCGCTCGATGTTGCGACCAAAGCCGTAGGCCAGCGCGGCGGCGGTCGGCTCGTTGATGATTCGAATGACTTCCAGGCCCGCGACGCGGCCGGCGTCCTTGGTCGCCTGCCGCTGACCGTCGTTGAAGTAGGCAGGCACGGTCACGACCGCCTTGCCGACTTCTTCCCCGAGGTACTCCTCGGAGATGATCTTCATCTCCTGGAGGATGTACGCCGAGATCTCCGGGATGGAGAAGACCTGGTCGCGAAGCATCACCCGCACGTCGTCGTGCGGTCCCTCAACGATCCGGTACGGCATGGTCTCCACCGACGCGCGCACCGCTGCCGACCCCCACTTGCGGCCGATCAGGCGCTTGGCGGCGTAGACGGTGTTCTCGGCGTTGGTAATGGCCTGCCGCTTCGCGATGTGGCCAACCAGACGCTTGCCGTTCTCGGCGATGGCCACCATCGAGGGCGTCGTCTTGTAACCACCGCGGTTGGGAATGACCACCGGCGTGCCATCTTCCACGATGGCCACGCAGGAGTTCGTCGTTCCCAGGTCGATTCCGATAACCTTGTCAGCTGCCAAATCGATTTCCGGCGCCGGTCTGGTGGAGCCGCCCCCCCAATATTAGTCCTGTTTCCCCGACCCAGACTCGAGCCTCCGCCGCACGGTCGCCAGGTCTGACTGGAGCTCGCCGACGAGCACGTCGTTCTCCGTGATCAGCGACAGTGAGTGCAGCAGAGTCCTCTCGGCCTCGGCGAGATTGCCGGCCGCGCTGTACACGCTCGCCAGAAGGCGACCACACGATGGATCGTTGGGCCGTAATTCCGCAGCTTTTTTAGCATATTCCTCGGCCGAATCCAATTGACCGGCGGCCAGACTGCAGCGAGCTGCCCGCTGCAGGAATCTCGGCTGCGGCTGCATGCGCACCACGGCTGAAAAAAGGCGCAGTGCATCGTCGTAGTCGCCGCGCAGCTCGAGGGTGCAGGCCTGGTCGAATAGCTCGGTCGCGTGCTCTTCCCGGGACTGGGACGGCACCGCCACAGCGGATCGCGACTCGCCGTTGCGCACCGCCACGTATTCGCGCCGGCGGCGCTCGTCGCTGAGCACGTCGAAGGCGCGGCTCGCCGCCTCGAAGATCTCGGAGAGCCAGGGCGCCCAGCTGCCGAGGTTTTTGCCGTAGAAACGGTCCGGGTGGAACTGCTTCGATACGCGAAAGTACGCGCGTTTGAGCTCGCGCTTGGTGATCTTCTGGTCCACGTCCAGCAGCGCGAAATAGTCGCCGTCGGCGACGTGTCGGCGCAAAACCAGCAGGCTGGCTTTTTGCGCCGGTGTCAGCGCCACTTCCTCCTCGAGGGCCGCGACCTCCTCGTCGGCCAGGTCGAGCTCGTCGAGCAAAAGCGACGGGTTGACTTCGCTCTGGTCGGTACCGCGCGCCAGCGGGCGCTCCGGGCGCGCCGGATCCGGGCTCGGGGGCCGGGCCAGCGGCTTGTCCAGCCGCACGGTGCCCATGGCCGGCACCGCCCGGGGCACCGGCTCTACCCGCTCTGACGGCGGGCTCTGCTCCGGGGGCGCCGCGGCGGCGGTGCGCCCCGACTCGGCCCGAGCTGGCGCATCCGCTGGTCTGGCCGCGGGCGGCTCCGGCATTGCCATCACCGGTGGCTCGGTTTCCCCCGGCAGCAAGAACGCGCCCAGGGCCCGCAGTTTTCGCAGGATCTCGATGGCCCGATCGACATCGAAGCCGGTCTCGAGGATGATCTGCCGGAGGGTCGACGCGCCGTCGATGCGGGTGAAAACGAAGTAGTCTTCCGCCGAAAGGCGCTCGGCGTGGTGCCCCGGATCGAAGCCCGGGTTCGGAGTCGGCAACAGCGCGGCGTTGCCGAGATCCGGGATGGTGCTCGGGATCGTAGTCACAGGCCTGGCGTTACGACCTGTAAAGCGTACCACGCCGCCAGCGGCCGAAAAGGCCGCCGGCGGACGCCGGTGACTACCCGTGACCGGGCCGCGAAACCGACAGGAATCGCTCCAGAATCGCCTTCTGCACGTGCAGCCGATTCTCGGCCTGTCGCCATACCGCCGACCTCGGACCTTCGAGCACCTCGTGGGTGATTTCCTCACCTCGGTGGGCGGGAAGGCAGTGCAAAACGATGGGCTCCGGTCCGGCCAATCCGAGCAAGTCGTCGTCGACCCGGTAGCCGGCGAACGCCCGGCGCCGGGCCTCGGCCTCGTCTTCCTGGCCCATGGACGCCCAGACGTCGGTCGAAATCACGTCGGCGCCGCTGGCCGCCGCCTTCGGGTCGTCCACGACGGTAATGGACCCGCGACCGAGCGCGGCCTGGCGGCCCCGCGCCTGCTCCACGATGCCCGGGTCCGGCTCGAAGCCAGCCGGACAGGCGAGCGCGAGGTCCAACCCGAGCATGCCGGCGGCCACGATCCATGAGTTGGCCATGTTGTTGCCGTCGCCGATCCAGGCGTACCGAGCCGCCGAGACGTCGCCCGACCGCAGCTCGTAGACGGTGAACAAGTCGGCGACGACCTGGCAGGGGTGCACCGCGTCGGTGAGGCCGTTGATGACCGGCACCGGCGACGCGTTGGCCAGATCGGCGGCGCGCTGATGGCCGAAGGTGCGAATGAGAATGCCGTGGCAGTAGCCGCCAAGCACCCGGGCCGTGTCCTCGATCGGCTCGCCGCGGCCGATCTGTGACCCCTGCGGAGCCAGATAGACCGCGTGCCCCCCGAGCTCGACCATGCCGACCTCGAACGATACGCGGGTGCGAGTGGACGCCTTCTCGAACACCATGCCCAGCACCCGACCGGCCAGCGTGTGGGTGGGCTGGCCGCGATTGCGCGCAGCCTTGAGCTCGGCGGCGCGGGGCAACAGCGCCATCAGCTCGGCCGCGGTCAGGTCGTCGAGCCGGAGAAAATCTCGCTTACTGCGGTTCATATACAACTGCCTTTTCGAACGAATTTCAGGCGCCGGTGCTGCCGGCGACCGCGCTGAGGGTGTCGTCGAGAATGCCGATGGCCTCGTCGACGTGGGCGCGCGTGACGATGAGCGGCGGAGCAAAGCGCACCACCGTGCCGCCCGCAAGGGAAAGCAGCAGGCCGCGCTCGCGCGCGCCGGCGTAGATGGGTCCGGCTGCCGCCGCCTTGGCGTGGGTGTTGAGGCCGCGCAGGAGACCGCGCCCGCGAACGCCCTCGCACACGCCCGGGTACCGCGCCGCCAGTTCCCCCAGCCGCTCGGCGAGGTAGTCACCGACGGCGACCACGTTGGCCAGGATGTCTTCCTCTTCAATGGTGGCGAACACCTCGCGCGCCGCCGCGCAGGCGAGCGGGTTGCCGCCAAACGTCGTCGCGTGCGGCACCGCCCCGCCCTCTTTCCACGCCAGGCCTTCGGCCGCCTGTTCACTCGCGGCAACGGCGCCAATGGGCACACCGCCGCCGAGGGCCTTGGCCATGGTCATGACGTCCGGCGCGACATCGTCGTGATGGTGGCCGAACCACTTGCCCGTCCGCCCCATGCCGGTTTGCACTTCGTCGTAGATGAGCAGCGTGCCGGTTGCCTTGGTCAGCTCGCGAAGTCCGAGCAGGTACTTTTCCGACGGCACCACGATTCCGCCCTCGGCCTGAATCGGCTCGACGATGAACGCGCACGCCTCGCGCCCCTCGAGGGCCTGGGCCGCGGCGTCGAGGTCGTCGAACGGAACGTACTTGACCGGTTCGAGCAGCCGACCAAAGTCGGTTCGATACTTTTCCTGACCGGTGATCGACACCGTCGCCATCGAGCGGCCGTGAAACGAGTTGATCGTCGAAACGATCAGGTCGCGGTCCTGGCCGTTGACGACTCGCTGATACCGGCGCGCCAGCTTCATCGCGCCTTCGTTGGCCTCGGCGCCCGAGTTGCAGAAGAACACTCGATCGGCAAAGCACCGGTCGGTGATGTCTTTGGCCAACAGGACCTGCTCTTCGACGAAGTACAGGTTGGAAGTGTGCTGAAGGGTGGCCGCCTGGCGAGCGACGCGCGCGGCCAGTCTCGGGTGGCTGTGCCCGAGCGAGCACACGGCGATGCCGGACGTCATGTCCAGGTAGCGGTTGCCCGCCACGTCCCACAGCTCGGCGCCGCGGCCCGCCGCCATAACAATGGGCGGCTGGCGATAGTTCTTGATGAGGACGCGGCCGGCCAGCTCGACCAGCTCCTTTTGACGCTTGAGTTCGTGCTCTTTCATGGCTGCCTACTTGCGGGGCTTGGGCTCTTCGACATCCTGGCGCAGCACCTGGGTGCCAACGCCCTGTTCCGTGAACACCTCGAGCAACAGCGCGTGCTCGAGTCGACCATCGATAATGTGCACCTTGCGCACCCCGGCCGAAACGGCCTCGAGCGCATTGCGCACTTTGGGAATCATGCCGCCGGAAATGACGCCGCTTTCGATGAGCGGCTCGACCTCGCGGGCGTGCAGCGTAGTGATGAGCTCGCCGTCGCCGTCCTTGACTCCGGGCACGTCGGTCAGCAGCACCAGCTTTTCCGCCCCCAGCGCTACCGCCAGATGCGCGGCGAACGGGTCGGCGTTGATGTTGAGGGTCTCGCCCTCTTCGCCGGTGGCCAGGGGCGCGATGATGGGAGTGAAGTCGGTGATGATGTGGTCGATGACGGAGCGGTCGACCGCGACCACCTGGCCGACGTGGCCGAGTTCGTCGCTGATCCGGCGCGCCCGCACCATGCCGCCATCCTTGCCGGTGATGCCCACCGCGCGCCCGCCCAGGTTGTTCACCAGGCGCACCAGTTCCTTGTTCATGGTGCCGCCCAGGACCATCTCGACCGCCTCGAGAACCGCGTCGTCGGTGACGCGCAGGCCCTCGTGAAAGGTGCTCTCGATGCCCAAGCGATCGAGCATGCGGCTGATCTGCTTGCCGCCGCCGTGGACCACGACGACGTTGATCCCGACCCATCCGAGCAGCACGATGTCCTCGGCGAACCGGCGGCGAAGCTCCAGGTCCTCGAGGGCGCGCCCGCCGCACTTGACCACGACCGTGCGGCCGCGGAACGCCGAGATGTACGGCAGGGCCTCGATGAGCACTCGCGCCTTGTCGATGAGATGCTGCATTCGCGCGGGGATACTACTACCATCGTCGCCGTGACACCGCGAGCGTGCCAGCGCGCCCTGAAAATTGGGCTCACCGCGTTGCTTGCGGTCGCGGCGGCCCCCGGGTTGGCCCGGGGCCAAGCCTCGGCGGACGACCCGCCGGTGCCCGGGGATGCCGCCCCCGAGACCGACGACGCCGGGCCGGGCGAGCCCGGCGAGTCCGACGGCCCGGATTCCTTCTTCGAGGACGAAGACGACCTGTTCTCGGTGGAAGAGGAAATCACCCCGGACGCCCCTCCGCCCCCGGTTGCGGCACCCGACGCCGACGATGGCCGCGACAACTGGTCGCTTTCGTTCGGCGGTGGCTACGCGGTCCCGGTCGGCGCGTTCTCGGACTCCCGCAGCGCCGGGCTGGCCACCTCCATCGACGGTTCCTGGACGGGGGCCTGGGGCGTTGGGCTCCGCACCGCGGTGCAGTACGCGCCCATCCCCCACGACCCGGTCGAGACCGACGAGGAAGCGACCACCCGGGACGGCCACGTCTTCACCGTGGGCGCGCAGTCCCTGTACGCGCTTCGCCTCGGCGACCTTCGAGTGTGGGGAGCCGCCGGCGGTGCGGTCGTGATGGAGCGGCTGAAGTTCGTCACCGCGACCCAGGCCATGAGCGACGAAGCCGACGACGCCTTCGAAATCGGCCTGGCGGCCGCCGGCGCGGTCGGCGTCGACTACCTGGTCTTCGGCGACGGCGGCCCCAGCATCTCCACCGAAGCCGTCCGCTCCCTCGTCGGCAACACCTACGGCTACCTGGTCCTCCGCGCCGGCCTAGCCTTCGTCTTCTAGCCGAAAGCCACCCAACGCCCGCAAACCTGCGCAACCCGAAAGACCTCCGCGCGCCCCGAAAGACCTCCGCGCGATCCGAGACCTCCGCGCGGTCCGAGACCTCCGCGCGCCCCGAAAGACCTCCGCGCCCACTCAACAAGCCGCGGATCCCCCACGCTAGAGCAAGCTGGCCGAAGAGCCCACACGATGCGCCCCAGGCTGCTCGACGCCCTCCGCAGCCGCGACCACTAACAACGATCTGCCGGCCGACGGGCCGGCACCGACAGAAATCCCCAATCCCCCCAAGGCCGAGCGCCCAAACCTCACAAGCCGAGGGGCTACGCGATGGGGGCTGTCCGCGCGCAGTTCGGACCGCACGGGAGAAGGTCCATGCTCGGCACGAAGCCCTGCGCACGACGCCAGCGATCAGCGGACCGTATGCCTGAGCACGGACAGCCCCCATCGCGTAGCCCCGATGCGCAACGAGTCCTTATCGAGCCAAGCCAAGCCCGCTACAAGATGTACTTCGAAAGCTCCTCATCTTCCGCCAGCTCGACCAACCGCTCACGAACATACGCCTCCGTAATCTTGATCGTCTGCTCGCCGATCTCCGGCGTCGAAAACAGCAGCTCGTCCAGCAACCGCTCCATCACCGTGTGCAACCGTCGCGCCCCGATGTTGTGCGTCCGAGCATTAACCTCAGCCGCGATCCGCGCCAGCTCGGTAATCGCCGCCTCATCGAAGTCGATCGTCACGCCCTCCGTGCCCAGCAACGCGATGTACTGCCGCGTGAGCGCATTGCGCGGCTCGGTCAAAATCCGCACGAAATCCTCGGCCGCCAGCGGCTCGAGCTCGACCCGAATCGGAAAGCGCCCCTGGAGTTCGGGAATCAGGTCCGAGGGCTTTGCCGTGTGAAAGGCCCCCGCGGCGACGAACAGAATGTGGTCGGTCTTGACCGCGCCGTACTTGGTGGTCACGGTCGAGCCTTCGACGATGGGCAACAGGTCGCGCTGCACCCCCTCGCGCGACACGTCGGGACCTTGCCGCGACCCGGCCGACCCGGCCGCGATCTTGTCGATCTCGTCGAGGAACACGATGCCCGCGTTCTCGGCCCGGTTTACCGCTTCTCGGGTGACGTGATCGTTATCGAGCAGTCGCTCGACTTCTTGCTGCACCAAAAGCTCCAGCGCGTCCGGGATGCGGACCTTGCGCTTGCGCCGCTTCTTTCCCATGTTGCCGAGCATGTCCTTGAGCCCGCCGAGGCCCATTTCCTCGACGCCGGCGCCCCCAAAGACCTGCAGAAACGGCGAGCTGTCCTCGGTGGTCTCGACTTCGACCTCGCGGTCGTCGAGCTTGCCCTTGTGCAGCAGGTCGCGAAGCTTTTCGCGAGTGGCGTCGGGCCCGGGCGGCGGCGACGGCTCGGTCTCGCCCGGCAGCGGCGCCTGGTGCGAGTACGAGCGCGCCTGCCCTCCTCGCTGCCCGGCGGGCAGAAGCAGGTCGAGCAGACGCTCTTCGGCTGCCTCGCGCGCCTTGGGCCGCACCCGCGTTGCCTCCTCGTCCTTGACCAGCTTGATGGACACCTCCATCAAGTCCCGCACGATCGACTCGACGTCGCGGCCGACGTAGCCCACCTCGGTGAACTTCGACGCCTCGACCTTTAAGAACGGCGCGCCAGCCAGCTTCGCCAGGCGCCGGGCAATCTCGGTTTTGCCGACGCCGGTGGGCCCCATCATGATGATGTTCTTCGGCGCGATTTCGTCGCGCAGGTCACCTTCGACGCGCTGTCGCCGCCAGCGGTTGCGCAAGGCGATGGCAACCGCGCGCTTGGCGGCGCGCTGGCCGACGATGTACCGGTCGAGCTCGTCGACGATGGCGGTGGGGGTGAGGCGATCTACGAAGCGCGGGTCCATGGGTTACTCGCCGAGCGTCTCGATGGTGAAGTTGTGATTGGTAAACACGCAGATGTCCGCCGCAATTTTCATCGCGCTTTCCGCGATGCCGCGGGCGTCGAGGTCCGAGTGCTCCATGAGCGCCCGGGCCGCCGCCAGCGCATAGTTGCCGCCGGAACCGACCGACGCGATGCCGTCGTCGGGCTCGATGACGTCGCCGGTTCCCGACAAAAGGTACGTTTCCTCGCGACTGCAAACGATGAGGAGCGCCTCGAGGCGCCGCAGCACCCGGTCGAGGCGCCAGTCCTTGGCCATCTCCACCGCGGCCCGGCGCAGGTTGCCGCCGTATTCGCCCAGCTTGCCTTCGAGCTTTTCGAACAGGGCAATGCCGTCGGCCGCCGAGCCGGCGAAGCCAGCAATGACCTGGCCGGTGCCCATGCGGCGCACCTTGCGAGCCGTGCCCTTCATGACGGTGTTGCCCATGGACACCTGACCGTCGCCGGCCACGACCACCTGGCCCGCCTTGCGCACGGTGAGGATGGTCGTAGAGCGGATGCGTGGGTGGAGTTTGCTCATCGTTGGTCCCAAGACCTACGATTTACCACGGATCTCGCGGTCGATCTGACGGTCCCCGGTCGGCTCCGCGGCCGATTTGTCGCTCCGACCGCGGCGGTGGGCGCGCGGGTGCGCAGCGTCGTACACGGCGTTGAGTCGATCGAGGGAGACCTTGGTGTAGATCTGCGTCGAGGTCAGACTGGCGTGCCCGAGGAGCTCTTGAATCGCCCGCAGGTCGGCGCCGCCATCGAGCAAGTGGGTCGCGAACGAGTGGCGCAGCGAGTGGGGCGTCGCCCGCGTGCCGGCGCTGCGCGCCGCCGAGGACACGATTCGCTGCGCCGACCGCGCCGTCAAGCGGCCGCCGCGGTGGTTGAGCAACAGGGCCGCCGGGTCCGCGATGCCGGTGCGCGGATGGGCCAGCTGCGCCCGGGTCGGCAGGTACGCGTCGATGGCCGCGGCCGCCTGATCGCCCAGCGGAACCAGGCGCTCCTTGCCGCCTTTGCCGCGGCGCACGCGCACGATTGCGCCCTGGGCCGCGTAGCGCTGGCGGTCGACGTCGTCGAGATCCAGGGCGACGCACTCGCTCACGCGCAGACCCGCGCCGTACAGCAGCTCCACCAGGGCCGCGTCGCGGCGCCGCCGGGCGTCGGTCTTTGAGTCCGCGGGGTCGTCGCCCGCGGCCTCGGCGCGGGGCGCGTCCATGAGCGCGAATGCGTCGTCGACATCGAGGGCGCGAGGCAGAGGTTTTTTGCGCTTCGGCGAGCGCACCGAGCGGGCCGGGTTGCCCTCGACCACCCCGCGGGCGGCGAGAAAGCGAAACAGCGCGCGCAGGCTCGAAAGCTTTCGCGCGACCGAAGCCGCGTCGTTACGGCCGAACAGCGCCGCCAGGTAGCCCCGAATGTCGACGGTGTCGACATCGGCCGGAACCGGGTCGCGACCGGCTCGCTCGGCGAACAGTCTCCGGAACTCCTCGACGTCGCGACCGTAGGCCGCCACCGTGCGCGGGGACATGTTGCGCTGAACCGCCAGATAGTCGGCGAACTCGCTGGCTGCCTGGCGCCAGTCCATCGGGCGAAGCGTACCCGACCGCCCACCGCGACGCGAAAATACGGCGCACTTGTGTCAACATGGCCAGGCCGGTATGAGCCAGCCACTCTTTCGCGGATCGCGCTTCTTGCTCAACGCCGCGTGCCTCGTCGTCGTCATCGCCGGCGTCAAGGCCGCTTCGAGCGTGATCCTGCCGTTCATGGTCGCGGCGTTCCTCGCGGTGCTGTGCATTCCCCCGATGCGGCGGCTGCAGGCCCGGGGCGTGCCCGAGTGGCTCTCGCTCATTATCATCGTGTCCGGCGCCACGCTCGGGTTGTTAACCGTGAGCGCGGTGGTGGGCAGCTCGGTGACCGAGTTTCGCGAGTCGCTGCCGGAATACCAGGCGCGCATCGGCGAGCTGGAGCGCGATGCCCTCGCCTGGCTCGGAAAGCTCGGCATCGATGCAGACAAGCGCAGCCTGGATCCCAAGTTTTCCAGCTCCGCCATCATGCGACTCGTCACCGACGCCGCGGGTGGGCTGCTGAACATGCTCAGCAACCTGTTTTTGGTCGTGCTGACCATGGTGTTCATGCTGCTCGAGGCGAACGGGGTTCCCAAGAAACTGCGCCGGGCAATGCGCGACCCGGAAGCCGACCTGTCGCAGTTTTCGCAGGCGGCCGAGCGAGTGCAGGACTACCTGTTCATCAAGGCGCTCATCTCGGCCGGCACCGGGCTACTGGTCGCGGGCGTGGTGCTGGCGTGCGGGGTCGACTTTCCCCTTCTTTGGGGACTGGTGGCCTTTCTCTTCAACTTCGTCCCCAACATCGGCTCCCTCATCGCCGCGGTGCCCGCCGTCATGCTGGCTGTCGTGCAGCACGGGCCCTTTACGGCGCTGCTCGTGAGCATTGGCTACGTGGTCGTCAACACCGTGATGGGCAACGTGGTCGAGCCCAAAGTCATGGGCCGGCGGCTGGGGCTTTCGACGCTGGTCGTGTTCCTGTCCTTGCTCGTCTGGGGCTGGATCTGGGGGCCGGTCGGCATGCTGCTCTCGGTGCCGCTGACCGTCATCATCAAGATTGTGCTGGAGCACAGCGAAGACTTTCGTTGGCTTGCCGTGATGCTCGGGCCCACCGAAGACGACGGGCTACCGGTGTTTCGCGCGGGGTCTTCCACCCCGGAGTAGGGCCGCGCGGTTCCAGTTCGGCCGGCCCGACGTGCGGCCGGTCGCAGGTTTTCCCACACTTAGCGCCGGCACACGGTTCGCAATTCCGTGAACTGTGTCCCGCGTACGCGTTGCCAGCCTGTCGCTTTTGTTCGCCCTCTCGGCCTGCCAGTTCGGCACCATCGACTCGGTCGAGCCCGGCGATGACGACCAGCCCGACGACGCGGGCGACACCACCACCGGCGCCGACGGCGACGACGGCGGCCAGCCAGGCGACCCGGGCGACCCGGACGAGCCCGCGCCGCCGCCCCCGCCGCCCGCCTACCTGCTCGAGGTCGGCGCTCCCCTCGAGCCGATCATCGAGCTCGGCCAGAGTACCCAGTTCGTCGTCACCCTGACGTCGCAAAACGGCTTCGACGGCGGCGTCTCGCTGGCGGTCGAGGGCGCCCCCGAGTCCTGGCTGCTGTCGTTCGACCCGGCGGATCAAATCGTCCTCGAGCCCAACGACTCGGTGGACGTGGTCGTGTCCATCGACGTGGCGAGCAACGCCGAGGCGGCCGACGCGACCCTCGACGTGACGGCCAACAGCGTGCTCGGCCCGCAAACCGGTCAAGTTGCGCTAAGCGTCCTCAACGAGCTCACCATCGCGATCGCCGCCAACGTCGGCGAGGGCCAGCACAACTTTCCCGGCACCACGGCGGTGCGCCCCGGAACGGCCGTGAAGTTCGTCAACGCCGACAGCATCGAGCACCGCATCCACTCGAACCGCGACGACGAGAACTTTCCGCACCAGCCCGACCGCCTTGCACCCGGCGAGGTCTACGTGGTCACCCCTGTTGATCCAGACAACTACAACTTCTACTGCCACGAGCACGAAGTGGCCGCTGGCGTCGGCCGCATCGTGGTCGAAGCGCTCGCCGAGCCGGCCGAGTAGCCGCTAGCGGCCAGGCCGCAGCACGATCCTTCGCCGGGCTCGCCACGTGCCCCGCGAGTCCTTGCGAGGCGCCACCACGCCGGAGGCATCGAAGTCGGGTCGCCGCTTTTGATGGGCCGCTAGCAGCGGGTCGTCTGCAAACAGAAAGCTGCCCAACCAGTACTCGTCTCGGCCCGGCTGTTTGACGGTGACGTGAACGTGGGCCGGCTCGGTCCGATTCGGATAGGGAGCCGGGCGAATGGTTTTGATCCGATAGCGGCCGGTCTTGCCGTGCGGTCGAATCCAGCCGCGCAACGCGCCGTGCCGCACCTCGGCGCCGCGCGGCCTGGGGCCGGGCTGGTAGAGCCCCTTTGCGTTGGTCTGATAGACGTACACGACGGCGTCGCCGGCCGGCGCTCCGTCCGGGTACTCAACGGTCCCCTCGAGCACGAGCCGCTCACCGGGCTCCCCTGCCGGCGCGAGCGTTAGGTCCCAGCCGACGTCGCCCGAGGCCTCGGTCGCCCCGCACCATTCGCAAGCCGGCAACTCCCCGGCCGCGGCGGAGACGCACGCGGCGACACCGCAGACACTCGCGAGAGCGACAACAACAGGCCTCCACACACCGCAAGCGTACTCGTTTGTCCGCCGCCGCGTTTCGGCGCGACTGGTCGGCGACGACAGCCTACAAATTGCCGCCCGGCGGCGTGACGGTGACTTCGGCGGTGCCCAGGCCCGGCCGCGCCAAAATGTCGAGCACCAGGCCGGCAAAGTCATCCGGCTGCATCATCTTGCCGCGGTCGAAGCCCTCGCGACCGTCCCAGATCGGGGTGTTGACGGCTCCGGGCATCACGGTCGTGACCAGGGCGCCCCGCTCGCGAGCCTCCAGGGTGAGGACCCGCCCAATGCCGAGCTGCCCCATCTTGGCGGCCGTGTAGCCTGCGGACCCCTCGAAGGTGTCTCGGGCCGCGATGGAGCCGATGTTGATGACGTGCCCCGACCCGTTCATGCGGCGCAGGGCCTCGCGCGAACACAGAAATGTGCCGATGACGTGCACGTCGAGCATGGTGCGAATGTCGTCGACGCTCGCCTCGTCGAACGGCGCAAAGTATCCATCGCCGGCCGCGTTGATGAGCACATCGACTCGGTCGAGTGCGGCAAAGCGGTCCGCAACCATGGCCTCGTCCGATACGTCCAGCCGCGCCTCGAGCACGGCGCCGGCGTCCGGTGCCCCGGGCACCGAGGTGGTTTCGAACCGCCGAGCGAAGCCGATGACCCGCCCCCCTTCGCCAGCCAGGGCCTGGGCGATAGCGCGACCGATGCCGCTCGAAGCGCCGGTCACGACGCAGATCTTGCCTTCGAAACGTTGGCTCACGCCGCGTGCCTTCCGCAATGGGGAATCCAGGTCTCCAGGTCGCGGGCGGCACGCTGGGCGATGAGCGGTTTGCGCTCGCGCTTTTTGTGTCGGCCCGGCAGAGGCGGCAGGAGCCCGAAGTTGATGTTGGTCGGCGAGTAGGTGTCTTTGGGGCCGCGCTCGGCCGTGACGTGGTGGTACAGCCCGCCCAGGGCCGTGGTCGGCGGTGGCGGCGGCACGCTCTCGCCGCGCAGTCGAGCCGCACAAAACAGCGCCGCCAAAAGCCCCATCGCGCAGCTCTCGATGTAGCCCTCGACGCCCGTGAGCAGACCGGCAAAGCGAATGTCCGGCCGGTCGCGGAGCTCGAGTTCGGCACCGAGCAACCGCGGCGCGTCGATGTACGTATTGCGGTGAATCGAACCAAAACGCAGGAACTCGGCGTTGGCCAGCGCGGGCACCATGCTGAAGATGCGCTTCTGTTCCGGGTACGCCATGCGCGTTTGAAAGCCGACCAGGTTGTAGGCGGTCAGGTATTTGTTCTCCGGCCGCAGCTGCATCACGGCGTACGGCCGCTTGCCGGTACTGGGGTCGAACAAGCCCACCGGTCGCATGGGGCCATAGCGCAGCGTGTGCTCGCCTCGCTCGGCCATCACCTCGATGGGCAGGCATCCTTCGAAAAACTTGGGCTCTTCGAAGGCGTGGGGCGTGATCTTGCGCGCGGCGACAACCTCGGCCACGAAAGCGTTGTAGGTCGCCTCGTCGAGGGGGCAGTTGATGTAGTCGCCCGGGGCGCCGGCCTCGTCGGCGGGTCCCGCGGTGGCGGCACCGTTGGTCGCGTCGGTTTTGTCCGTGGGCGTGTGCTTGCCCCAGCGCGACCCGCGCCACGAGTGCGCGGGATCGATGCTGTCCGCCATGACGATGGGCGCAATGGCGTCGTAGAAGTAGAGTCGGTCGCCGCCCAGCAGCGAGCGAACCTGCCGCGCGAGCTGGCCGCCGGTGAGCGGGCCTGTCGCCATGATGACCGGTCCGGCCGGCAACTCGTCGATGACCCGGCGCTCGATTCGAACGTTGGGGTGCAGCGCCAGCTTTTGCGTGACGGCGCGACCGAATCCGAAGCGCTCGACAGCGAGAGCGGAGCCCGCCGGGACTTTGTGGAGGTCGGCCGTGGAGATGACCATCGACCCGCACGCGCGCAGCTCGGACTTGAGCAGTCCGGCGCCGCTTTCGACCAGGTCGGACCGCAGCGAGTTGCTGCACACCAGCTCGCACAAAAGCGGCGTGCGATGCGCCGGCGACATCGACACCGGCTTCATGTCGACGAGCGCCACTCGAACGCCGCGCACGGCCAGCTGCCAGGCAGCCTCGCAGCCGGCAAGCCCCCCGCCAACCACGGTGACATCTGGAGTCCAGTACCCCACGCCCCGTGCTTACCACGCTCCCCCCCATTTCCCACCCCCAACAGCCCCAGCCCCGCCCCCGAGCCCGCCCCCGACCCCGAATCCGACTCCGAGCCCGCCCCCGAGATCAGCGCGAGGCTACGCGGCGACCAGGCGGCGTTTCTGCGGAAGCGAGGAGGTGCGGCTGCAAGGAGGAAGGCGAACCGGAGCGCAGCGTACCCCAGTACGCGAGCACCGGAAGCGCAACTGACGACGCCGCAGACGCACCCCGCAGCCCGCAGAAACCCGCCTGGCACTCAGGCGGCGTCTTCGGTTTCCGTTGCCTTCTTGTAGTCGCAGCTGAGGCAGCGCACCGTGCTGCCGCGCTTGGTCTCGCGCTTGACCAGGAACTTGGCCTCGCACACCGGGCAGCTCTCGTTGATAGGCCGGTCCCAGGTCACGAAGTCACAGTTGGTCTTCGCGTAGTTCGAACACCCGTAAAAGACTTTGCCGCGCTTCGAGCGCTTCTCGGTAATGAACCCGTTGCAGCCTTCCTTCGGGCAGTCCACGCCGATCGAGATCGCCTTTGTGGTCTTGCAGTCGGGATAGGTCGAGCACGCCAGGAACTGGCCAAAGCGGCCGCGCTTGACCTTCATGGCCGCGCCACAGCTCTCGCACACCTCGTCGGTCTTCGGCTCCGGCAGGATCTCCACCTTGCCGTCGGGGTGCTTGATGAATTCCTTGGTGTTGCGGCAGTCCGGGTACGCCGAGCACGCCAGGAACGACCCGTTGCGACCCCACTTGATCACCATGTTGGCGCCGCACTTTTCGCAGTCGTGCTCGGTCGGAATCTCCTCGCGCTTGACGTCGCGCATGGTCTCTTCCGCCCGGTCCAGGTCCTTCTTGAACGGGGTATAGAAGTCGCCGAGAACCGTGCGCCAGGCGGCGTTGCCCTCCTCGACCTCATCGAGCTGCTCTTCCATCTTCGCGGTGAAGTCGGCGTCGAGGAGCTGGGGAAACGATTCGACCAACAGCTCGTTGACCAGCGAACCGAGCTCGGTCGGGTGGAACCGGCCTTCTTTCTTCTCGACGTACTCGCGAGCCACGATCGTCGACAGGATGCTCGCGTAGGTCGAGGGTCGACCGATGCCGTTTTCCTCGAGCTCCTTGACCAGCGATGCTTCCGAGTACCGCGGCGGCGGCTGCGTAAAGTGCTGTTCGGGTCGAATGGCCGTGAGCTCGATGGCGTCGCCTTCTTTGATCTCCGGCAGCAGGCGGTCTTTGTCGTTCGTCTCGTTCTTGTCGTCGTCGGACGTCTTCTCGGTGTACACCGCGGTAAAGCCGGCGAAGCGCAGAATCTGCCCCGTCGCGCGCAGGGTCACGCGGCCCCGCGCGATGTCGATCGTGGTCTGGTCGTAGACTGCCGGCGTCATCTGCGACGCGATGAAGCGGTTCCAGATCAGCGTGTACAGCTTCAGCAGTTCCGGAGCCTCCGGGTTGCCCGTCTCCTTAAGCAGGCGCGCCAGCGTCTCCGGGTCGTACTTGGTGTCGGTGGGGCGAATCGCCTCGTGGGCGTCCTGCGCCGACTTCTTGTTTTTGTACTCGACCGGCTTTTCCGGCAAGTAGTCTTCGCCGTAGCGGTCGGTGATGTAGGTCCGCGCCGCGGTCACCGCATCGTCAGACAGGCGCACCGAGTCGGTACGCATATAGGTGATGAGGCCCACCGGGCCCTCTTCGCCCAGCTCGAGTCCCTCGTAGAGCCGCTGAGCCAGCGCCATGGTTCGCTTGGCGGTGAAGCGAAGCTTTCGCGACGCGTCCTGCTGCAGCTTCGACGTAATGAACGGCGCGAGCGGGCGGCGCCGCCGCTGTTTCTTTTCGACCTTGGCGACGGTAGCCGGCCCGGCCTCGAGCTCGGTCACAACGACCTTGGCGTCGTCTTCGTTCTTGAGCTGGGCTTTTTCGCCGTCGAGCCGCGACACCTTGGCCACGAACGGCGGCGGGTTCTCCGCTTTGCAGTCCGCCTCTACCGACCAGTACTCCTCGGGTACGAACGCCGCAATCTCGGCTTCGCGCTCGCACACCAGCCGAACCGCGACCGACTGCACTCGCCCGGCGGACAGGCCGCGCCGGACTTTCTTCCACAGCAGCGGCGAAATCTGGTAGCCGACCAGGCGGTCGAGCACGCGCCTTGCCTGCTGTGCTTCCGTCTTGGCAACGTTGAGCTCGAGCGGCTTGGCCAGGGCCTCGTTGATGCCCTTCTTCGTAATCTCGTGAATCAGAACGCGCCGGATGTTGGTGTTCACCGGGCGAATCTCATCCGCGATATGGCCTGCGATCGCCTCGCCCTCGCGGTCGGGGTCAGGGGCGAGAAACACCGTCTCGGTCGTCTTGGCAGCCTTTTTGATCTCGGTGATGACCTTCGACTTGTCGCGCATGACGACGTACTCGGGCTCGAAGCCCGCGTCGATGTCGACACCGAGCTTCGACTTCGGCAGATCCTTGACGTGCCCCACCGACGCCTTGACGACGTAGTTTTTGCCCAGGTACTTGCCGATGGTGCGAGCCTTGGCAGGGCTCTCCACCACGACCAATGCGCTGCCCGGCTTGGGCTTGGCGGCCGACTTTTTGGTCTTGGTACCGCCGTCGCCCGCCTTCGCGGTTCGCGTGGTCTTCTTTGCCGCCGTCTTCTTGCCACTCGGCTTTTTCGCGGCGGTCTTGGTCGCCTTCGCGTCCGCTTTGTCGTCGGTCGCTTTTTTGGCCTTCTTTGCCGCCGCCGACTTCTTGTCGGCAGCGGACTTCTTCTTCTCAGCGGCGGACTTTTTCTTGGCGGCGGCCGACTTCTTTTTGGCCGCAGCGGATTTCTTCTTGGCGGCAGCGGACTTCTTTTTGGCGGCGGCCGACTTCTTGGCCTTCGCGTCAGAGTCCGCCGACTTTGCGCCGGTCGCGGCCTTGGCCTTGGTGGAGCGAGTCTTCTTCGCGTCCGCCTTTGCGTCGCTCTTGTCGGTTTTGCTTTCGCTCTTCGTAGCCACGTCCGTTACCTCGAAAGTAGTTCGTCGGCGAGGTGCGAACGAGCAAACCGCCCGCCCGGCGCCAGCACCGCCAGCCCTTCCAACTCCAACCCCGTTAGCGCACGCGTTACCGCAACCGGTCCAAGCCCGGTCGTGGTTGCGATCTCATCGGCGCCAAACGCGCGCTCGGCCCGCAAGGCCGCGAGCACCCGGCCCGCCTCTGAATCCCCGACCGGCAGCTCGATGACAGGCCGCCTGGGGGCTCCGCCCAGCAGCGCCTCGACGTCGTCGGCCGACTCGACCACCGCGGCGCCCTGGGCAATCAGCGCCTGACACCCCGCGGTTCCGGGCAGCGCGCCCAGTCCCCGCCCCAGGTCCAGGGCAGCCTGCGCCGTGTGCAGCGCGCCCGAGCCGAGCCCGGCGTCCACGACCACGACCGCGTCGGCCATGGCGGCGATAATGCGGTTGCGGCGCACGAAGTGACCGGCGCGCGGCGGTTGGCCGTCGGCAAACGGCGTGACCAGCGCACCGCCACCGCCGACGATGCGCTCGAACAGCTCGCGGTTGGCCGCCGGATAGACCACGTCGATCCCGGTGCCAAGCACGGCCACGGTCTTACCGCCGGCCGCCAAAGCCCCGCGATGGGCGGCGGCGTCCACGCCCGTGGCTCCGCCACTTATAATGACCCAGCCCCGGTCCGCCAGCCCCTCGGCCAGCGCCTGGGCCGTCGCCATGCCGTGCCCGCTTGCCGCCCGCGCTCCGACGATCGCGAGGGCGGGCGCCGAATCGCCGGGTAGCTCACCCTTTACGAACAGTGACTTAGGCGCTCTCGGATCCTGGCGCAAGCGCGCCGGAAACCACTCGGACACGAGGTGTCGGGCGTTCAAAGCAGCGGCTCGCGATGGCTCGGACGTACTCACGGGGCGGGGTAGTAGCTAGCGACCGCGCCGCTCGCCGTCAAGCAACTTGACCACGGCGGACGTCTTTTCAGCTACTTACCGAGCCTTTCGCAGAAGCACACGATCACCTACCTCTGCTTCCTGGACGGCCATGGTCACCGCGGCCACCGAGGTTGATTCTCCGGTCTCGACCACCAGCAGCTCGCCGATGGCGTACCGCGGAAACGCCTTGTCGTCGCGCCCGCTTTCGACGATCGACCTTTCGAGCGGCTTGGCGTCGCCCGCGCGCACGACGAACAGGCGATTGCCCACCTCGACGCCGTCTTTGGAGCCGATGTCGAGAAAGACCAGCTGCTGAGTGCCGATGAGCAGCGAGCCCGCAATGATATCGACCACGAAGCCAGCGGCGTTCTCGCGGTTCGGCACCGTCTCCACGTCGCGGAACGTTTGCACGACGTTGCCGACGCGTTGGCCCCGTTCGATCGGTTCGAAGGTCCGCCGAACCACCGCCCGGGCGCGTTTGCCCTTCGCAACAGACAGCACCTCGACCTGGCCGTACACCTTTACGTACTCGCCAACCACGCGCTCGACGTCGTTCGGGTGGTAGACGGTTTTCGTGGGCGAGTAGACCGCGTAGGTGCGCCCCACTTCGGGCGGTTCCCCCTCGGGGTAGCCCAGGTACACCACGTCGCGCGTCGACAGGAGCTCGTTTTCCCTCTCCGAGGCGACCACGGTAAAGGAACGGTCCATCTCTTCGCGTTCGATGAACGCCAGCTGGCGCAGGCCGAACGACGTGTCGGTCACGCGCGTCGGCGCCGTCCGCGCAATGTCGTCGGGCTGCGGATCGTCGATGGGCGTCACGAGTGCCTGGGGCCCGTCGCCGGCCGGATACAGGCGCACCAGGTCGCCGGGATAGATCCAGTGCGGGTTCGTGATGCTCGGGTTGTAGCTCCAGACCCGCGGCCACTCGTACGAGTTGTTGAAGTACAGCCCGCAGATGTCCCACAACGTGTCGCCCGAGCGCACGACGTGCAGTTCTGGAACGGGGCCTCCTCGAATTCCCTCGTCGGGCGCGATGCCCTCGTCGTTCGGGTCATCGATGAGCCCGAGCTCTTCGTAATGGTAGACGCCTTCGGCGACGGCATCCGCCTCGCCGCCCTCGCCCCCGAGGCCGCCTTCCCCGGAACCGCCGCCAGCCGAGCCGGAGACGCCCGCCGGAACCGCGGGCGCGGGAGCGCCCGGCGAGGAGCCGCTGGGATTGAGTGTCCTGGGCGGGTCGGGCAGCGGCTGCGACTGAATCTGCGCCACGGCGGACGCGGCCGGCAGCGTTGCGCCGAACGCCACCAGCGCGGCCAGCAATCGTCGGTTTGTCGTGAACTGGGCCATGGCCTCTCCCGTTTACTCGCTGAGCGCGGCCAGCCGGTCTTCCGCCAGCGCCGCCGGATTGGTTTTCGGATGCTCGCGCACGATGCGCGCCAGGGCGCGTCGCGCCCGGGTGATATCGCCAAGCTTTTCGTGACAGAACGCGGCCTTCAGCATGGCGTCGGGCACCTTGTTGCCCTTCGGAAAGCGCGTGGCGACCAGCTCGAACTCGGCGAGCGCTCGCTTGTACTGCCGCTGGTCGTAATAGGCTTCGCCCAGCCAGTACTGAGCGTTGTCTGCGTAATCGTGCCGGGGATGGTCGGCAATGAACGCGCGAAACCCTTCGATGGCGCGCGCGTGGTCGCCGGCGCGCAGCGCGTCGTAATGGCGCTTGTAGATGGTGCGTGGATCCGGCGGCGCGCTGCGGCGGCGCGGCGGCGGGCGCTTGGTCGGCCGCGCCTGCACGGTTCGGCGCGGCGGCGGCTGTGCCTCGGGCGCCCGATCGTCCGCGGGCAGTGGCGGGACCGACTTAACGACGGGCAGCCGGGTCGTTGCGGGTAGCTTCGTGGCCACCGGTCCCGGCGGGGGCGCCGCCGGCGTCGGACGTCGCGACGCAGTGCGGGCTAGCTTGCCGTCGAGCGACAGACTCGGACGACCGCGGCCGCGAGCAGCTTCGCCTTCGTAAACGACTTCGACGTCGCCCTCGAACGCGGGGGAACCCTCGACCACAATTTCGGTTCCGGGCACCGACTCGGTATCGGCGGCGGTGGGCTCGTACGCTTCGTCGTAGGCGTTCGCAGCCGGGTCCGACTCGGGCCCCAACACTTCCACCGGCAGATCCGGCTGGTTGAGCGACGGCTGCTCGTCGAGCTCTTCCTCGAGCAAGATGATTCGGTTTTGCAAATCGCGCACGGTGCGCCGCGCACGCATGTGCTTGGCTTCGAGCGACTGCAGCTGCTGTTCGAGCGCGCGCTTGTCCTCACGCAGGGCAGCCGACGGACCGCCACACGCACTCGCGGACAGCGCCACGACGACACTGCCTCCCACCACCAGAGCAAAACGCACGATGGCCCGATCCTAGCTGTTCGCGAAACCCCGGGCAAAAAACGCGCCGCCGAGGCCGCCTATCGACGCGCTTACTGAAGTACCTATGGACCCCGCTAGGAGTCCGTGCTGGCGATGGCGGCGAGGATCTCGCTGCCGCCGCGGTCGAGCAGGGTTTCGGCCAGCCCTTTGCCCAGGGCGGCCCCATCGACGAGGGGCCCGCGCACCGATTCGCGCAAAATCGTGCTTCCCTCCAGGTCGGCGAGCAACCCGTCGGCGACCAGTTCGCCCCCCTCCACGCGAGCGTAGCAGGCGAGCGGGGTTTGGCAGCTCCCCTCGAGGCGGGCGAGAAACGCGCGCTCGGCCGCCACAGCGGGCGCCTCTTCGGAGTCGTGCAGCACGCGGCGCACGCGCTCGGCCGTGGCGTCATCGCCGGCGCGCACCTCGATGGCGAGCACGCCCTGGGTCACAGCCGGCAGGAAACGCGGCGGCACCAGCCGCTCGGTGATGCGCTCGTCGAAGCCGAGCCGGGTGAGTCCAGCCGCGGCGAGAACGATGGCATCGAACTCGCCGTCGTCGAGTTTGCGCAGGCGCGTGTTGACGTTGCCGCGCAGTGAAGAGATGCGCAGGTCCGGTCGCAAGTGCTTTAGCTGCGCCGTCCGGCGCACGCTCGAGGTGCCAATGTGCGCCCCCTGCGGCAGTTCGTCAAAGGTACCAACTCGCGAGCAGAGCGCGTCCATGGGGTCGGCCCGCGTGGTGGTAGCGACCAGCTCGAGGCCGTCGGCCGGTTCGGCCGGCACGTCCTTCATGCTGTGCACGGCGACGTCGGCGTCGCCCCGCAACAGCGCGGCCTGAATCTCCTTGAGGAAAAGCCCTTTGCCACCGATCTTCGCCAGTGGAACGTCGAGAATTTTGTCGCCGCGGGTCTTCATCGGCAACAGCTCGACCGTCAGGCCTGGGTCGTCGGCGAGCAGGCGCTCGCGGACGTGCTCGGCCTGCCAGAGCGCGAGCTGGGACTCGCGGGTGGCGATGCGCAGGGTCTTGGTCATGCCCCGAAACGCTACCGCGACTTGTCGCGCGCCGGCGAGGGTTCGAGCTTGGTTCCTGCCACGGAGTTCACGTCGTCGATTTCGCGAGCCTCGTCGAGCCCGAAAAGCTCTCGGGCCGCCTCGACCAGCGCCTCCGAGTCGCCGCCGTCCTGGTTCTTGAGGGCGTTCATCGGCTGGTGCAGGAGCTTGTTTACGATCAGGTCGCCCAGCCGCCGCACCGTCTGCTCCCGCTTGTCCGGGTCGTCGATGGTCCGAAGGTTGCGCGCAACCTTCTCGGCCTCGGCCCGAGCCACGTCGGAGAAGCGCTGCCGCAGGGCGCGAATCGTCGGCACCACGCTCTGACTGCGCATCCAGCGCGAAAACTTCTCCACCTCGCCCTCGACCAGGTGGACGGCCTCCGACGCTTCGCGCGCTCGAAGCTTGAGGTTCTCGGCAACGACCCGCTGGAGGTCGTCGATGTCGAACAAATAGACGCCGTCGATCGAACCGACGGCGGCTTCCACGTCGCGCGGCACCGCAATGTCGATAATGACCAGCGACCGGTACTTGCGCGCCTTCATCACCTTCTTCAGGCGCTTTTTGTCGAGGACCGGCTCGGTGGCACCCGTGGACGTAATGACCACGTCCGCCACGGCGAGGGCGCTGTCGAGGTCTTCCCAGGGCCGCGGCACGCCGTCGACGCGCTCGGCAAGAGCCGCCGCCTTTTCCGGCGATCGGTTGGTCACGATGATGCCGCCGGCCCCGTCGGCGCGCAGGTGGCGGGCGGCCAGATCGGACATCTTGCCGGCGCCGACCAGCAGGACCGTCTTGCCGTAGAGATCGCCGAAGACTCGCGTCGCGAGCTCTACCGCGACCGACGACACGTTGGCGGCGCCGCGACTAATGCCGGTTTCCGAGCGGACGCGCTTGGCGACGGCAAACGCTTTCTCGACACACCGCCCGAGCAGCGGCCCGGTCGCGCCGGCTTCGGCGGCGGCGCCGAAGGCGCTCTTCACCTGTCCCAGAATCTGGGCCTCCCCCACCACAAGCGAGTCCAAAGAAGATGCGACGCGGAAAACGTGGCGAACCGCCTCCTCTTCCGTGTGCTCGTAGACGATTTCCGACAGCTCCTCGCTCGAAACGCCGCGACGGGCGGCGAGGTAGTGTCGCAGCGCCGCCGTTGCCGTCGACACCGAGGAGTTGGGCGCCGTCGGGGACGTCGCGCCGTAGAACTCGACTCGGTTGCACGTCGACACGAGCATCGCCTCGCCAACACCGTCGGCACCGAGGACCTCGCGCAGCACGTCGGGCAGCTCCTCGTCGCGAAACGCGAGGCGCTCGCGCAGCTCGACCGGCGCGGTGCGCCACGACAGGCCGAGTACAAACAGATTATTGCCCATGGTCCGAAAGCGAAGACGTCAGGAAACCAGCCGGCGCCCCAGGTAGAGAGCCAGTACCACAGCCGCCGCCGCAAAACCGACCACCGTCAGCCACGCCGCTCGCCGCCCCCGCCAGCCGCTCGTGGTGCGAGCCACGATCAGCGCCGCGAAGGCGGACCAGGTGATGGCCGCGAACGGGTACTCGGGGCGGCCAAAGCCGCTGGAGCGCTGCGATACCCAGACCACGCCGAGCATCAGCGACAGAGTAAAGATGGGGAACCCCACCAGCACAAGCCGGTGAGACAGCATGTCCAGGGTCTCGAGAGCGACGCCGCGGCGAAACAGAATGCCGTCGAACCGCTTGCGCTTGAGGTTGCGGTCCTCGACCAGGTACATGATGGCCACGACCATGGCGAGCAGGAAAATGGCCACGCCGATGGTCGCCAGCGAAATGTGGACCTGTCCGATCGTGTTGAGTCCCGGTACCGCCTCCGCCGCGGGAGTAAGCCGAGCCGCCGCCAGCAAGACAACCGCGATGGGCGCCACGAACGAGCCCATGACCGCGAGCCGGTAGCGCAGCGACGCGCCCAGGTAGCCGCCGACGAGCAGCCACGACAACGCGCCGAGAGCCTCCCGAACCGACGACCCGGAGTTCATATCCTGCATGCTGCGCACGCCGATGTCGGCCGCGTGGGCAACCCACGCCGCTGCCAGCACCCACCGGGCAGCGCGGCCGACCCAGTCGCGACTGCTCACGAACTGGCCGAAGTACAGCCCCGCCGCCACCGCGTACAGCGCCATGGCGACGTAGAAATACGCCGACAGCGGCACGCGTTCAGCCCCCCTTCGGCTTGCCGACGAAGCCGCTCTTCACGTCGTAGGCAATCTCGCCGAGAATCACGGAGTTCATATACACGTCGCCGCCGAGCGCGACCACGTCTTCTTCGGTTTTGACTTTGCCGATGAGGTCCTGCGCGTCCTCTTCGTCACCGGCGACCTTGACGAAGTAGACCGCCGGTTCGATTTCGAACGAACGGCCGTCGTCCACCAGGGTCATCTCGTCGCCGTCGAGGGCGATCTTGTCCTGGGCCGACCAGGAGTCGATCCGTTCTTGAGAAATGAACAATCGAGCCACGGGTTAAACCTTTGCTTTTCAAGTGTATCTGGCCGGGACGGCGCAACGCAAACCCTTGTAACTGCCCGAAACGGACGTTTTTGTGACTTGCAGGCCGGGCCCTGCGTCGTTACTAAGGGTCGTGCGTCAAACCGCCGGGGCCAGCTTCCGGCCGCACGCACACCCAACTCCACTTCCTCACCCGACCATTCCCGAAAGGTTCGCTAATGGCCAACGCCGACACCCTCGAGCTCACCGACGACAACTTCGACTCTGAGATCCTTCGCTCCGATACCCCCGCCCTGGTCGATTTCTGGGCCGTTTGGTGCGGCCCCTGCCGGCAGATCGCGCCGGCCGTCGAAGCACTCGCGTCGGAGTACAAAGGCAAGCTCAAGGTCGGAAAGATGGACGTGGACGCCCATCAGGTCGTGCCGCAAAAGTACGGAATCCGCTCGATTCCGACCCTCCTGGTCTTCAAGGGCGGCGAAGTAGTCGACACCATCGTCGGCGCCGTGCCCAAAGCGAAGCTCGAGGAGAAGGTCAAGGCCCACTTCTAAAGTCGCGCTCGCCCGACGAGCAGACCAAAGCAACGAGCGCCCCACCCGGGCGCTCGTTCGCATTTTCGGCCCAGAAAACCAAAGTCCGACTCCGACTCCGACTCCGACTCCAACTCCAACTCCGACTCCGAATCCGAACCCGAACCCGAATCCGAACCCGAGTCCGAACCCGACTCCAACTCCGAACCCGAACCCGAACCCGACTCCGACTCCGCTTCCCACTCCGAACCCGACTCCGCTTCCGAGTCCGAAACCGCTTCCGACTCCGAAACCGACTCCGACTCCGAAACCGCTTCCCACTCCGAACCCAACACGGGCCACGCAACGCCGCACACGAGCCACAAGATGCCCACCAGGCTGCACGCCCAACGCCCGGCAGCCGCAACAACTAACAACAATCTGCCGGCCCACGGGCCGGCACCGACAGCAATCCCCCATCCCCCATGCCGGCCGCGCACGCCTCCCCCAAGGCCCAGGGGCGAAGCGATGGGGGCTGGCCGCGCGCAGTTCGGACCGCACGCTCCGGACTCGACGCTCGGCACGAAGCCCTGCGCCCTACGCCAACGGGTCGGCGGACCGTATGCCTGAGCACGGCCAGCCCCCATCGCGTAGCCCCGATCAGCCCAACGAGTCTTTAACTCGCGCCACCCCCCATCGCGTAGCCCCGATCCGCTTAACGAGTCTTTCCCTCGCGCCAGCCCCCATCGCAGCCAGCACACCGAGACGACCAGACTAGTAGCCGTGCCGTCGAGCGCTAACGCTAGAGACCAGCCCAAGGCCAGCCAAAATCGTCACCAACGACGACCCACCGTAACTCACAAGCGGCAACGTCACCCCAACGACCGGCGCCAGCCCCAGCACCATCGCAATGTTCACAAAGGTGTGCCACAGAATCATCGCCGCCACGCCCAGGCACAGCACCGCGCCAAACCGATCGCGGGCGTTGAGCGCAACGTTGACGATCCACACGATCAGAAATACGAACAGCGCCAGCAACACCAGGCAGCCGAGAAATCCCCACTCCTCGGCCCAGACCGAGAAGGGAAAGTCCGTCCACTGCTCGGGCAAGAAACGAAACCGGTTCTGCGAACCGTTGAGCCAGCCCGAGCCGGTCATCCGGCCCGAGCCAACGGCGAGAATCGACTGGCTCGTGTGCCACCCAACGCCGGTCGGATCGGCCCCGGGGTCGAGAAACGCCAGCACCCGGTCCCGCTGGTACTGGTGCATCCGGTCCCACATAAACGGCAGCGATGCCAACCCCACCCCGAGCAGCGTGTAGAGCGGCCACAGGCGCCGGGCGCAGCAAAACCCCACCGACAGCATGATGAGCGCGCACAGCGACGCGGTGCCGAGGTCGGGCTGGATAAGAATCAGGCCCGGCACCAGGCATAGAAACCCGATCTTCACCGCCAGCTCGGGCCGCGGTACGTCGCCCCCCTCACTGTCTTGCGCGACCCGGGCCAGGGCCATGATGACGGCGATCTTGGCTAACTCCGATGGCTGCACGGCCACGAAGCCGAGGTCGATCCAGCGACGCGCCCCCTTGGCGACAAAGCCGATGACCGCGACCAAAAGCAGCACGGAAACGGCTCCACCGAGAATCCACCAGGCAAACCGCTGCCAAAGCCGGTAGTCGAACGCGGTCATGCCCAGGTACACGCACAGGCCAAAGCTCATGAAGATGACCTGCCGGGTAAAAAGCGCGTGGCCGCGCCCCGACAGCGCGCTGTACAAGTTGACCAGGCCGATACCGCAGATCAGCAACACCGTGACGAACAGCGGCCAGTCGAACCGGGCGGCAAAGCGCGATAGAAAGCTGCGCCCCACCGTGTGGCGCGACAGCCCCTCACCGAGCCGCATCACGGCGCACCTCCGGCATCTTGCCTGGCCCGCCAGCGCTGCTTGGCCCGCCAGGCTTTTCGCGCGCGCTCGGTTTTCTCTCGCTCGGCCGACTCGCGCTGCAAACGCACCTGGCGCTCGAGCACGACCGGGTCTTTCTGCACGTCGCGAAAGTAGCCCTCGATGATGTCGCGCGCGACCGGCCCGGCCACGGCGCCGCCCCGTCCGCCGTGCTCGATCAGCACCACGATGGCGATGTCCGGATCATCGGCGGGCGCAAACCCGGCAAACCAGGCGTGGTCGCGACCTGGATGCCACCCCTCGCCCTCAATCTCTTCTTTCTTGTAGCGCCGGCCGCGGACCTGGGCCGTGCCGGTCTTGCCCGAGAACGGCACGATGTCGGATTCGGCATCGTGGGCGGTCCCGCCCTCGTGGGCGACCACCGCGCGCATGCCGTCGTGCAGCTTGCCCAGCGTTTCAGCCGACATCTCCACGCGGCGCCGCAGGGTCGGCTCGAACTCCTTGACGACCTCGCCCGTCGCCGACTCGATGCGCCGCACCAGCTGCGGAACGAAAAGGTCGCCGCCGTTGGCAATGGCGGCGTAGGCCATGGCCAGCTGCACGACCGTAACCTCGACGTCGCCCTGCCCGGTCGCCGCGTTGAGCGTGTACCCGATCTTGAACGACCGCTGCGCTTCCTGTTCGTACCAGGCTTTGGTCGGCATTCGCCCGGGCACGTCGCCGTTGAGCCCCAGCCCGGTCGGCGAGCCAAAGCCGAAGGCCCGCCCGACCTCGGCCATCCGGTCGAGCCCGATCTTCTCGGCCAGCTGCCAGACGTACACGTTGCACGACTTCTTGAGTGCTCCAATCATGTCGAGGTGCCCGTGGGCGTGACCGGGGCAGCGAAAGCGCCGCCGGCCGCGTTCGATGCTGCCCTTGCATTCGAACGGCTCCTCGAAGCCGACGCCGTCTTCCTCCGCCGCGACCATCGTGACGAACTTGAACGTCGACCCCGGCGGATAGTGCTGCCGCAAGGTCTTGTCGATAAACGGCTTGCGGGGATCCGAGATAAGCGCGCTGTACTCCGCCTGGGTGAGGTTGCCGGTCATGGTGTTCGGGTCGAACGACGGCTTCGACACCAGCGCCAGAAGGCGGCCGGTATCGACTTCGACGACCGCGACCGCAGCGGCGGGATGCCAGCGGACCGCTTCTTCCGCGATCTGCTGCAGCTGCGCGTCCAGCGTGAGCACCAGGTTGTGACCCGGCACGGGCGGCACGAACGCGTCGCCCTGAATGAGCTCCTGGCCTTCCTCTTCGACGCGCTTGCCGGTGGCGTCGACCACGTACCGCTCCAGGCCCTTCTTGCCGCGCAGCAGCTGCTCGTAGCGGCGCTCGAGGCCATACCGACCGATGAACTCGTCGGCCTCGTATCCGAGGGGCTCGTGCTCGACGAGTTCGCGCCCGGACAGATGGTTCATGTAGCCGAGGACGTGGGCGGCCAGCGTTCCCTTGACGTAGCGGCGGTAGGGTTCGTCTCGGACCTCGACCGGCAGATCGGCGAGGGACTGGCGAATGATCGCCGCGCGGTCACGCCCCTGGTCTTCGAGCACCAGCGACGAGCGATTCGGGGTGCGCTTGCGCGCCCGGTTCAGGCGCCGGTCGAGGTTGGCGACCTCGTCGTCGTCGAGCTCGAGCGCGCGCACCAGCCGCAGGCGAGCGCTGTCGTCGAAGCGCGACGGCACGGCGTAAACGTTGAAGGCGGGGCGATTGTCGACGAGCACGTCGCCGTCGCGATCGACGATGCGACCGCGCACCGACGGCAGCAGCCGCTCGGCCAGCACGTTCGACAGCACGCCCTGGTGATAGCGTTCGCCGCGCATGATCTGCAGCTGCCACAGTCGGCCGACGAGCAGGAACATCAGCACCGCAACCACCACCACGATCCAGCGCAGCCGCTCGCGCAAAAGCGGCAGCGCCGGAGCCGACCCGGGCGCCGAGCGGATCAGCATCGAGGGCCTCCGCTCACGGAACCAACCCCTCGAGCGCCGCCATGCGCTCGCGATGGGTGCGGGCGAAGCGGGCGTCCACCGCGCGCGCCAGGCGAAACACCAGCGGCCCGGCCAGCGCACTCAAGACTGCCGAGCCAAAGAGCACCGACGCCTCCTCGCCCATGCGGTGCAGGGGCGACTCGACGAGCACCCGCAGCGCCATCAGCACGAGCCCGCTGGACACGGCGACCGCCGCGGCGAACACCATGGTGAAGATGCGCCCTCGAACAAGCAGCCGCCGGTGGACGAAATGCCCCATCAGGCACAGGACTACGGCGTCGAGCGCCAGCAGTCCCCGGGGCGTGCCCATGAGGAGGTCTGCGAGATAGCCGACCAGAAACGCCGAGAAAGCGGCCGGCGCAATGGTCTGCCGGGCTGTCAGCCCCAGATACACCGCGAACAAAGCCACCAGGTCCGGCCGCGACTCCAGCGGCACGAACCGCCAGGTCGCCGACAACAGCAGCAGCACCGCGTACGCGGTGAGCACCTGGGCGGCTTCTCTCACCGCTGCCCCCTCACTGCGCGGGCCTCACGGAAAAGGCTGAAACCGGTGCCGACGGTTTGTCGCCGTCCGGGTCCGGGGTCGGCGGCGGCGCCAGCACGATCAGCACCGCGTCCAGATCCGAGAAGTCGACCGCCGGCTCGACCTCGACCTCCTGGTACAGGCCGTACTCCTTGGTCGTCACCTTGACGATGGTGCCCACGCGAATGTCCGGCGGAAACGCGCCGCCCAGACCGCTGGTGACCACGTCGTCGCCGACCTGCACCTCGGCACCGCGTTCGAGGTACTCGATCTTGCAGCGATACGAGTCGTCGCGGCCGAGCCCCGTGAGTACACCGCGGCCGCCGGTTCGGGGAATGCGGACGTCCACCGACGACTTCGGGTCGGTGGCCAACAAGACGTCCGAGTACTCGCCGTACGCGCGCTGAACGCGACCAACGAGCCCGTCCGCGTTGAGCACCGGCATGTCCGACGCGACAACGACGTCGGCGTCGGCCCCGCGATCGAGCCCGATTCGCTCGACGCGAAAGTACGGATTGACGCTGGAGGCAACGACGCGGGCGGCGACGGTCTGTGCCGGCATCTCCCGGCGCAATCCGACGAGCTCCTCGAGCGCGTCGACGTTGGCAAGGCGCTGCCGGAGCAGCGCGTTTTCCTCGCGAACGCGGCGAATCTCGGCGCGAAGCTCGTCGTTTTCCTCGGCGACGTCACCGCGCCAGACGTAGCCGTTCCAAACGCCGCCGATACCTTCAATGACCCAGGACGCGGCGTTTTGCAGCGGCGACGACAGCCGCAGGATCGCCTGGTCGAAGGCGTTGAGGTTTCCGGGATCTCGAAGATTCGCCCGCAGCATCACCGCCGGCAGCGCGACGAGCAGCAGGACAAGAGCGTAGTCGAGAAGTCGCCGGCGCAGCGTCACCTAGGTACTACGGTCGAGTTGGTTATTGCAGCGCGATCTCGCGCAGGAGCGGCAGCTCGTCGAGGGAGCGGCCAGTGCCCAGACAAACGGCGAGCTGAGGGTCTTCGCAGACCATCACCGGCAGGCCGGTCTCTTCTCGCAGCATGACGTCGATGTTGCGCAGGAGCGCACCACCGCCCGACAGGACGATTCCCTTGTCGACGATGTCCGCCGAAAGCTCCGGCGGCGTGCGCTCGAGAACCGTCCGCACCGCGTCGACGATGGCGTTGACGGGCTCCTGCAGCGCCTCGCGAATCTCGTCGGAGTTGACCTCGAGGGTCTTGGGCACGCCAGCCACCAGGTCGCGGCCTTTGACCTCGACGGTGAGCTGGTCGTCCATCGGAAACGCCGAGCCGATCTCTTTTTTGATGATCTCGGCCGTGCGGTCGCCGATGAGCAAGTTGTACTTGCGCTTGATGTACTGAACGATGGCCTCGTCCATCTTGTCGCCGGCGACGCGGATCGACTTGGCGAGCACGATGCCCGCCAGTGAAATCACCGCGACCTCGGTGGTGCCACCGCCGATATCGACAATCATGTTGCCGGACGGCTCGGTGATCGGAAGCCCGCCGCCAATGGCGGCCGCCATGGGCTCTTCGATCAGGTAAACCTCGCGCGCGCTGGCGGCCAGGGCGCTGTCGCGCACGGCCCGCTTTTCGACCTCGGTAATGCCGGAGGGCACGCACACGATCACTCGCGGTCGCACGAGTGTTCGCCGCTGGTGCGCCTTCTGAATGAAGTAGCGCAGCATGGCTTCCGTGACCTCGAAGTCGGCGATCACGCCGTCCTTCATCGGGCGAATGGCGACGATGTTGCCGGGAGTGCGGCCAAGCATCTCCTTGGCCTCCTTGCCGACGGCCAGCACCTTCTTCACTCCGGATGCGCCGCGCTGCACGGCGACCACCGACGGTTCGTTGGCAACGATTCCCCGGCCCTTGACGAAGGTCAACGTCGTAGCGGTCCCGAGATCGATCGCCAGGTCATTTGAGAACATGCCGTAGACCCAGTCGAACAGCATCCCCGCTCCCTTCGCCTGTGTAAAAAGGTCACAAAGCGCATGTCGTCATGCGCGGAATTCAAGAATCACACCGGGACGCATATTCCCGGCTTTGGGCGGTCGTAACACGCCGATATGACGTGCTTCAAGCGAATACAAACTTGTAAGCAATCGAACAGTAGGCCCACTCCCGCCCGTCTCCGCCTTCGGCCTACTACCCATCACCCGATACCACAAGGCGATGACAAATTGCACCACGTACAGCGCCCGACATTTGTTCCCGTCGCCGTGCTGAAAGTGGCGTTCGCTCCCGCGCGCCAATGCCGCGCTGTTTCTCTTGCGCGGTGCATGCGCCACGACTAAGTTCCGGGCCTTCCGATGCTCGAGAAAATCCGCGAAAACTCACGGTCCGTCCTGGTTTGGGTGCTGTTCGGCATCATCATCGCCTTCTTCGTCATCAGCTTCGGGCCGCAGGCCAGCGAGTCCCAGTTTTCCTGCGGCGGAGCGAGCGAGTCCTTCGTCCTGAAGGTCGGCGACGAGGCAGTCGACATCGAGTCGTTCCGATACGCCGCCAACACGCTCGGGATCACCGAGCGCCTGCCAAGCGGAACGGGCACGCAGGCGCGGGCCATGCGCGCGCGGGAGCGGGTGCTGGATGCGTTGCTGGAGCGGGAGCTTCTGGCCCAGGCGGCCGAAGAAATGGGGCTCACCTTCTCCGAAGAAGAGGTGACGCGAAGCCTGTACGACCTGGACACACGCGACGGCGCGGTGCTCGCGCTCCGAAATCGGTTTCGCGACCACATCAATGAAGCCGGCGAGTTCGACGACAAGCAGCTAATGAACATGGCGCGCACGCTTGGTCTAAGCGGCCTCGCCCCGCTGATGCGCCAACAAAAGCGCGAGCTTCTGGCCAACGCCATGCGGATTTACCTCGTGTCCACCCCCCGCGTGGCCGCCGACGAGGCCCGCGGCAGCTACGAGGCGGAGAACCGCACGGCCGCGGTCAAGTTCGTCAAGTTTGCGAAAGCCGACTACAAGCGCGGGTTGGATCTGTCCGATGAGCGTCTCGAGGCCTGGCTTGCCGACAACGAGGCCAAAGCCAAGGAGCGCTACGACGCCGACAAAGAGGCGCTCTACACGGGCACGCCCAAGCAGTTCCTGGTGCGCAACATCTTCGTGCAGCGGGAAAACGCGCCCACCCCGACCGAGGGGAGCACCGGGAACGAGGCGTCGGAAGAAGAGGTGAACAAAGACGGCGACGACGGCGCGCCCGACCCGGGCCTGGCGGTGGTGTCGGCAGCCCGGGCGCGCATCGAGGCCGGCGAAGACTTCGCCGCCGTGGCCAGGGAGCTGTCCCAGGGCGCCGACAAAGAAAGCGGCGGACTCCTCGGCTGGCGCTCCCTGTCGTCCCTGGGCCTCGAGCCCGAAGTCTCGGGAGCCGTCCAGGAGCTCGCCGTCGGAGCGGTCTCCGAGGTGATCGAGGCCCCGCGCGGGTTCTACCTGATTCGTTTTGAAGAGGCTCGCGAGGGCGATCTCGCGTTCGAGCAGGTGAAGCTCGAAATCGCCCGCAAGATCGCGGCCGACGACATCGCCCTGGAGATCGCGCGGGTCGACGCCGAGGCGGCGCTTGCCCAGCTCAGCGCCGGCGGCACCCTTGAGTCGCTTTTTGGCGACCGACCGGAGCCAACCCCCGCCGGCGACGACGAGGCCGAGGGCGACAGCGCCGACGACGCCCCCCCGCCGGGCCCCGCCTACGCCTTTCCCGAGACCGAGTTGCCCCGCCCCGACGGCCTGGAGGCGCCAGCACTCCAGACCGCTCGGCGCGTGACCCGCCAGGGCGCTATCGTCGCGGGGGCCAACCTTCGCCCGTACGTCGGCCGGTCGGCCGAGCTGGTGAAGAAGGTCTTTGGAGACCTCGAGATCGGAGCCAAGCCCTCCGAGGTGATCGAAGTCGACGACGGCCTGGTCCTCGTCGAGGTCAGCGAGCGCGAAGAACCCGACTTCGAAAAGTTCGACTCCATCAAGAACCAGTCGCTGATGCGGGCCGCCCAGGCCAAGGGATTCAATAGCCTGCAGGACTGGCTCGCCGAGCGCTGCACCGAGGCCACCGCCAACGACCAGGTCAAATACGACCCCGAGTACGTCACCTACTACGACGACAACGAAAAAGCGATTCAGGTCGACTACCAGCCCTGCCAGACCACCGCTCAGCTCAACGCGATGCGGCGTCTGGGCCTGCAGTAGGCGCCGATCGCCGTCCCGCGGGTGGGCGCCGGCGCGCCCGCCTCGCCCCCGTCGGGATTCGGACAGCGATTCGCGGGCCGGCCCGGCTCGCCCGGCCGGTGCTCGGTGCTAGGATGTGGACCGGCTCGGCACGTCCATGGCCAGCAATTCGGGGGATAGCGCCCGCCCTGTGGCGAGCGTAGAGCGGGAGCCGCTTCCGTTTTCATTTCGGCTGGTTGGCGGTTCGGGCAAGCTCTCGCTCCGCGAGCTTCGCCTGTTCGACCGCGTCCTCGTCGACCGCCTCGAGCTCGAGGTTCCCGACCTGCCGCTGCCGCTCGATCTCGCCGAGGGGGCGGAGCGCTTTCAGAACAAGCGCACCCGGGTATCTCTCGCGGCGTTCCGCATGAGCCAGGCCGACTTGTCGGCGGTCGTCGCCGATGCAGACCCGGCGCTGAGCGAACGCGGCATCGAGGAGCTGTCCCTGCGCGCCGAGGATGGTCACTTGAGCGCCACCGGCCGGGTTCGCCAGGGCGAGCACAGCACCGAGTTTGCGTTCCGCGTAGTCGTGCACAGCTCCGGCGGGCGGCTGCGGGCCGCGATCGCACACCCCTTTGTGTTCGGCTTCTTTCCCCTGCCCGCCCCCCTGGTCGCCCACCGGGCCGCCGACGCGATCTTCGGTGCCCACGCCAGCGCCGACCTGCGGCTGGACTCGCGCGGGGTCGGCGACTTCGAGCTCGACCCCCTCGCGGGGCTTCTTTGGAATCTGCTGCCCACCGCCGGCTGGCGCCTGCCCGACAGCAGCCGCACGCGCATCATCGCCGCCCACGTGCGGCGCGACGTCGTCGAGCTGTCGTACGCCAACAAAGCGTCGCCGACCGGCGAGATCACCGGCGCGGAATCGCCGCTGTTCGCCCAGCTCGAACTGACCCGCACGGGCGACGACCTCCTGGCGCGAGGCGACCTCGAGGGCGCCTTTGCTGCCTATCGGGAGGGGCCGGTGGAGGGCGAACACGCGGACCCGCTCGCGTGTGAGCGCCTGCTTGCGGTCGCCGCCGCGATGCCCGGCCGTCACCGCGACGCGGAGAGCTTCGCGCGCACCACGCTGGCGCGCTGGCCCGGCTTTGCGCCCGCCCACGCGGCTCTGGCGGCGGTGGCCGCGGCCGATGGCGCTGGCGAGCGGGCCGCCGAAAGCCTCGGCGCGCTGGCCCGAAGCGCCGCCGAAGCCGGCAACCAGGAAGCCGCCGCCGGCGCAGCGCTCGCCGGCGCTCGCCTGGTCAAGAACACCGCGCCGGCGCTCGCCACACCGCTGTACGAGCTGGCCGTGAACCACCGCAGCGGCCTCGGCGAAGCCGTTGACGCCCTGGCCGACCGCTACGCCGACGAGCAGAGATGGCACGAGCTCGTGCGCCTCTTGCGCGCTCGCGTCTCGACCACGACCGACCGCGAGCGCCAGGCCCGGGACCAGGTGCGCCTAGCTCGCGTCCTGCGCGACGAGCTCAGCGATGCGGAGGCGGCGCGCGACGAGCTCGAAAGCGCGACTCAACTCGCGCCCCGCTACGTGCCCGCGTGGGAGGAGCTGGCCCAAACCCACCGCGCCCTGGACCAGCCCACCCTGGCGGTGCGGGCCCTCGACACCGCGGCGGATCTGCTCGCCGCCAGTGGCGACGCCCTGGGGGAAGCGCGCGCGCAGATTCAGGTCGCCCACATCTGGCGCGCCGCCGGCGACGACGCCCGCGCGAGCTCCCGGTACCGCCGCGCCCTGCGACTGGCTCCGGAGATGCCCGACGCCATCGAAGGCGCGGCCCACGCGGCCGACATCGAGGGCCACCACCAACAGGCCGCAGAGCTTTGGCAGCGGCTGTTGCAGGTCGGTGGTGCCGACCCCCAGCGGCGCGCGCACTTGCTGCTGCACCTGGGCCGCAGCCTCGCCAGCAGCGGTGACGCCGAAGCGGCCAACGGCCCCCTTACCCAGGCCGCCGAACTCGAAGCCGGCCGGGCGTCCGCCGAAGCCTGGGCCGAGCTGGCCGCCGTGGAAGAGCAAGCCGGCAGTCTCGGCGGCGCTGCCGCCGCGCTCGAGCATTCGATCGCGCTGCTCACCGACGAGACCTCCTCGTCGGTCGACGACCACGAGCGCGCCGCAGAGCTGGCGCTTCGCCGGGCGACCCTCGTCGAATCGACCGCCCCCGACGCCGCCGCCGCGGACTACGAGCGGGCCCATCGACTCGCCCCGGAGAGCGCGTTCGCCCGGGACGCCGCGCGGGCGCTCTACCAGGCCGCGGCAGCCGCCGAAGACCGCGACGGGCGCCGACGCTGGCTCGGCGCCTTGCTCGACACCGCGCCGCCCGAGATCGACGAGCAGCGCGCCGACCTGCTGCTCGAGCGGATCGAGCTCGCTCTCGAGGACCGGGACCTCGCCGGCGCGTCCGCGGCGCTCGACGACCTGCTCGAGCAGCCGGAGCTCGACACCGCTCGACGCGCCCGCGCCCTGGACCTTCGAGCGCTTCAATACGACTTGCAGGGCGAGCTGCGGGCCGCGGCCGGCTCGCTCACCGTGCGCGCCGAGCTGCTCGAGCGCGATGCACCGTCGGACGCCGCCATCGAGGCCTTGCTCGCCGCCTCCCGCGCCTGGCTCGACGCCGGTTTGCCCGAGCGAGCCCTGCCCGTCGCGCGACGAGCCGACGTGCTCGCCGGAGACGTCGGTGAAAAGGCGGACACCGGCACCGCCATCGACCTTCGGCTGTCCGTATACACGGTGCTCGGTGAGGCGGCGTGGCGCCGCCGCGCCTGGGAAGACGTGAGCCGGACCTGCGAACTGCGGATCGCTCAGGAAACCTCGGGCAAACGCCGCGCCAGTCTGGGCCACCGCCTCGGAGTCGCCCTCGAGGCCCTGGGCCAACGCGATCGCGCCGTCGAGGTTCTCGAGCGAGCAACCGCCGAAGCCGAGGGCTCGAGCGATGACCTCCAGGCGTGCTGGAAGGCGCTGGCCAGCGCTTACGAGCGCCGGGGCGAACCCATGAACGCCGCGCGAGCCTACGAGGCGCTGGCCGATGACGACCGCATCCACGCGGCGCCCAAGACGCGCGCCGATGCCTGGTACAGGGCCGGCGACCTCTACCGCCGCCAGGAGGACCAGGCCGAGAACGCGGAGCGCTGCCTCGAATCGGCGCTCGCCGCGGTGGAAGATCATCTGCCGGCCCTCGATGCGCTCGAACGCCTCAAGAGCGAGCACGGCGACTACGAACGAGTCGCGGCAATTCTGGGTCGCAAAATTGCCGCGACGTCGCGCCAACCGGAACGGCAAAAGGCGCTCCTGGCCCGACTGGCCGAACTGCAGGCAACCCGCCTGGGCCGCCGCGACGTCGCCATCGAAAGCTACCAGCGCGCCCTCGAACTCGACCCGCACTTTCGCCCGGCCCTCGTGTTCCTCGCCAACGACGCGCGCGAGCGCGACGACGTGGATACGGCCATCGCCGGCTTCCGTCGCCTGGCGTCGGCACTGCCCGGCGACGAGCGCCTGGCCGACCGCGGTGACGCCATCGCCGTCGAGCACGAGCGGGTCGCCGCCACCCTCGTGCTGGCCGAGCTCCTGTCGAACGCGGGGCGCCCGCTCGAAGCGATCGAACCGCTGCTGGCGGCGCAGCGCCTCGGCGAGCGCGACGACCGCATCGTCGCCGCGCTCGAGTCCGCCTACCGAGCCGCGGGTCGGTATGTCGATGCCGCGTCCGTGCTCGGGACTCGGGCGGCGCACGCGCGCAACCCGGAGCGAGCGCTCGACTTCGACCTGCGCCGACTCGCGCTGCTGGAAGAACACGCGCACGACCCGGTGGAAACCCTCGCCGCCTGCCGGGCCGCCCTGAGCCGCAACCCCGAGTCGCCGCGCCTGCGCGCTCGAGCGGTCGCGCTCGCCCGGCAGATCGGCGACCCGGAAGGCCTGGTGGACGCCTTGCTTTCAGCGGCCGACAGCCCCGAGACGGCCCGGCTCGACGGCAAAACGTGCGCCGACTTGCTCGTCGAGGCAGCCGACGTCGAGCTGCACCGGCGCAACGACAACCTGGCCGCGTCGGAACTGTTTCACCGGGCGCTCGCCCTCGAGCCCGACCACCCAGCGGCGCTGTCGGGTTTGAGCGAGACCGGCGCCGTGGACGCCGAGCCCGTCGATCAATCGGCCGTCGACGAACTGATGAGCAACGCCCGTGCGCGGGTCGACGCCGGCGATATCGACGGCGCGCTCGAGCTCCTCGCGGGCCCCGATACGCCGGCGGCCACGGAGCTACTGCGACTGCGAGCCGAACTGTACGAGAACAAGGAGTGCTGGCGAGAAGCCGCCGACGACTTGACGCGACTGCGGCGACTCGCCGCGCGCGCCGGAGACACCGCGACCGAAGAAATTACGACCCGACGCCTCGCCGCGCTCACCCTGGAACACCTGCACGACGACGCGGCCGCCGCCGACCTGTACCACCGCTTGCTCGAACTCGACGGCGAGGATCTCGCCGCGGCCGAATCGCTCGCCTCGATTTACGGGCGCCGTCGAGAGCGCGGCCGACAGCGTCGCGCCCTCGAGAGAGCCCTGGCCATTGCCCGCCGTCGGGACGGCAGCGAGCAGGTGTCTGTGTTGCGCGAGCTCGGCGGCGTCGCGCGCCTGTCCGGCGACCTGCCGGCGGCAGCCGCGTACCTCGACGAGCTGCTGGAAATCTCGGGCGACGATCCGGGCGCCGCGCGCGAACGGGCCGAGCTGGCCGCGCTCGCCGGCGACTGGCTCACGTGCGCGGAACTACTCGAACGCGTTGCCGAGCGCTATTCCCGCTCCGGTGACGACGACGACAGCGCGCGCGCCGGCGATCTGCTCATCGAGCTCGCCTCGATCTACGGCGACCAGCTCGACGATGCCGATCGGGCCCGAGCCACCATGTTCCGCGCCGCCGAGTCGTTTTCGAATCCGGCGCGACGCGACGCGACGTACCGGTTGATCGCCTCGCGCGAACTTCGCGCAGACAACGCCGAGGGCGTCGCGGATGCCCTCGGCCGAATCGCCAGCGACCGGCGCACGCAGGCCGACCTGCTCAACATGGCGAAGGCCCTGCAGCGGGCCGGCCGTGACCGCGCAGCACTCGAGCTCCTCGAGCAGGCGAGCGCCGAGGAAACCCTCGGCGACCAGGCGGCCATGCTGTCGTTCGCCCTGCATCGCGAAGTCGAGCGCAAACGCGGCCTGGCCGCGGCCCTCGAGCGCGGCGCCGACGATGCGCCGGCGGCGAGCGCCGAGATGAGGCTGCGGGAGGCGCTGCAGCTGTACGCCACCGCCCTCGACGATCAGGAGGCCGAAGCCCGGGTGCGCGCCGCCCTCGACCGGCTGAGCCGTCGGGCGAACGGCGACACCGAGCCCCCGTCCGACAGCGAGAGCATCGCAGCGGGCGCGTTTGCCCCGCTCGAAAGTGCGGCCGTGCGGGCGGCCGAGTCGGGGGACATCGACGGCGCCACCGCTCTGTACCGCGAAGCGGCCGCTCGGCGCTCCCTGGCCGACGATGCGCGCGGCGCCGCGGCGGTCCTTGCCGGAGCGCTCACCATCGCCCCCGCCGACCGAGACCTGTTCTCCGACCTGGAGGCCGCGCTGCGGTCGATTGGCGACTTTACCCGGTTGGCCGCCGCCTACGAGCTCCATCTCGGCACGCTGCAGGGTGCCGTACAGGCCGAGGCGATCCGCGAGCTCGCGCGAATCTACGGACAATCCCTCGGCGACGATGCCCGGGCCGAGGAGCTCCGATGCGTTGCCGACGAGCTGGATGCGGGACTCGAGCCGGGGCCGTGGTCGCGCAACGAGGCGCTCGACGGGGTTCTCGGTGCCCCGGTCGGGGCCGCGGCGGCCGACGCCGGCGACGCCGCGGCCAGCCACCTCGACGACGACCACGCGAGCAGCGGCGCGGGCGCCACCGACAAGGACGGCGGCGGCCGCACGACGGCCTACGAACAGCAGCTTCGCATTGCGGACTCCCTCGAGCTCCGCGGCCAGCTAGACGCGGCCATCGGCCATCTGCAAAACGCCGCCGCGGCCGCGCCCGATGCCCTGGAGCCTCTCGAGCGTCTGGAGCGCCTCTACCGCGAGCTCGACAACTGGGACGCCGTGGCCGAGGTGCTCGGTCAACAGATCGAGCTGGCCTCCAGCCGGCCGGCGCGGGCGCGGCTCTGGTACCAGCGCGCCCGCGTCTACCGCGACATACTTCACCTCGAGCCCGAGACCTACCGGTGTCTCAAGCAGGCGTACGCCAACGACCCGACCGACCGCGACATGGCGTACGCGCTTCGCAGCGTGGCGATGGCCCGCGGCGAATGGGCACTGGCGGCCGAGCTGCTCTATCGCGAGATCGACGGCGCGGCGAGCACGATGGAATCCGCCGCGCTGCATCTCGAGCTCGCCCTCATCTACGACGAAAAACTGCTCGACGCCAACCAGGCGCGGGTCAACTACGAGCAAGCGCTGGCCCTCGACCCCGACATTCCGGCGGCACCGGCGCCGCTCGCGCGCCTGTACGAGCTGGCCGGCCGCCACGAAGACGCCGCTCGCATGGGTGAAGTGGCCGCCCGTTTCGCGCGCGACGACGACACGCGCAGTCGGTTGCTGGGACGCGCGGCGGCCTGCGCCGAGCGCGCCGGCCGCAAGGAAGAAGCGAGGCGGCTTTTCGGGCTGGCCTCCATGTTCGCCGCGGACGCCGCCGACAGCGACGCCGCCGCCGCCGCCGCCGCTCGCCTGGGCGACGACGAAGAAGACCCCGCCGGCAAGTCCGAGTTGCTCGAGGTCCGCCTGCGCGAAACCACCGATCCCGATCGGCGCCGGCAAATCCGTCACGAGTTGCTCGACCTGGCCGTCGCGGGTACGGACGCCGCGGCCGTGCGCCGCCACGCCGGTGCCCTGCTCGAAAGCGACTCCACCGATCTATCGGCCTTCCTGGCGCTCAAGCGCGCGGCAACCGCCGTCGGCGACTGGTCGGTGCTCGCGTACTTGCTTCGCACGAGGGCAGGCGCGGTTGACGACCGGGTCGAGCGCGCCGCTTTGTTTTACGAACTCGGCCAGCTTTGTCGCGACCGCCTCGGCGACGTGGGCGGCGCGGTGAGCGCGTTCGAGCAAGCGCTGGCCGCCGATCCGGCTCACCCGGCGGCGCTCGAGTCGCTCGCCGACATCACCTACGAAAAGAACGACTGGCAGCGCGCCCGAGACCTGTACCAGCGCCTGCGGCCGGAGGTTTGCTCGCTGCCCGCCGACGTCATTGCGTATCGCCGCGGCGAGATTTGCGAAATCCTCGGCGATCTCGACGAGGCGGCGGCAGCCTACGCCGAAGCGTGCCGACAGTGCCCGACCAACCTCATCGCGCTGTCCGGTTTGGCGCGCACCGCCATCCAGCTAGGCGATCTCGAGACCGCGCTCTACGCGTCGCGGGGCGTCTGCGAGGTGCTGCCGGCCGAGGATGTAAAGGCGATCACCGCCGCCCGCCTTCAGGTGGGCGAGCTGGCGCTCAAGTGCGACCAACCCGACATTGCTGCGCGCTACCTCGAAGCCGTGCTCGCCGAAGATCCGAAGTCTCACTCGGCCATGGTTCAGCTCGCCCACGTCTATCCGCAAATCGAAGAGTGGGAAAAGGCCGCCGAGGTCATTCGAAGGCTCGCCGATACGGCCGAGTCCCCGCGCGAGCGCGCGCGTATTCAGTTCGACCTCGGTGAGATCTTTCGGTATCACCTGGGCGACCGCGAACGAGCGGGCGAGGCCTACCTGCGCGCCATCGACGACGACCCGTCGTACGCGCCGACGCTTCACCGGTTGATCGATTACTTCTGGCGCCGGGGCAGCCAGGGCGAAGCCTCCGAGATCGCGCTGGAGCTCCACCAGCTGGGCGGCCTGATGGCCCCGGAGCTCGACCGCGAGACCATGGCTCGAGCCCTGATCGCCCTGGGCCAGCAGGGTCGGCGCGACCTTGCGGTCAAGCTCGGCGGCAGCATCGGCGACGTCGACGCGCTGGCGACCGGAGCGGCAGAGGCCGTCGATGAAGAGCGGGGGCCCACCGATCTCGAAGCGCTGGCCGCTCTGCTGCTCGAAGCCATCGACGCATCCGCTTCGATTGCACCAAGCCAACTCGCCGACGCGCTCGACGCCCGCACCGAGTCGGACGCCGGAGCGCGCCTGTCCGAGCTGCTGCGCGCGGGCTAGCGGACGCGATAGGTCGCGCGCGGCGAGACCGGCGCGGTTCCGTCGATAATGGCGGTCACCGCGGGATCCGGGTCGGAGAGCAGGTGCACGCGGGCAAAGGCCAGCCCCAGGGTGTTGACGATGGCAAAGCCCTCCTCGTCGCTCACCATCGAACAGCCCCCCAGAGCGAACAGCTGGTGACAGCCCCCGGTGACGTCGACCCACGTCAGGTCCACGTCGACGGCGTCGAACAGTACGTCGGCGCCCCGCGGGTCCTCCGTGCCGGTCTGCAGGAGTACCGGCACCTGCACGGCATCGTAGCCGGTCGCGCCGAAGAAGCCCGAGTCACCTCCCGCCATGGGCATGGCGGCCACCACCCGGGGGTCGGCCACGGGTTGCGCGAACGCGGCCACTTCCTCCGGTTCGCAGCTGCTCACGTTGAGGTCGTTTTCGCAGCGGTCGCCGACAGACTCGCTGTCGAGCTGGGCGCCAGCCCCCGCCCACACGGTGAACACGCCGCGGCTGTGGCCGCTGAGGAACACGCGATCGGTGGCGATGGGACCGGCCAACTCGACGTCGTCGAGGGCATCGATGGCGCGACTGATGTCGAGCGGCCGCGCGTAGTAGTTCGACAGCGGCACCGCCTCGGGGTCGAAGATCACGTCGCCGACGTGGTCCGGCGCCACGGCCACCCAGCCGTGGGACACGAAATAGCGCATCAGCGCCGAGCTCGTCCCGGCAAAGCCCTGGTGCCCGTGAGAATACGCGTGTACCGGATAGCCACCGTCGTGAATGGGGGCCGCCGGCGTTGCGTCGATAAACGTCTCGTTGTCCTGGAACAGGTCCGCGTAGCGCGGTGATCGGCCGGTGGTGTCCTCGGTGGGATACCAGATGCTCACCGGTATCGTGCGAGGCTCACTCGCGCCCGGCAGGTCGTAGGTGACGTCGATGACCATCATTCCGACCGAAAACGGCCCGGCCTCGTCAACCGCCAGCGAAAGCGGATCGACCCCGTCATCGCCGCCGCACGCCCCCAGCAGCATCCCCGCTAGCAGCGCCGGCCCAAGCGTTTTTGCCATCGCCCTCACAGTTCAGTGTCCGCGTAAATGAAAGCCGGAACCGCTTCCACCATCATGGTGGCCGACGTGCTGCGGCAGATGCCGCTTTCGTCGGGGTCGAGGTCGGCGACGCGGTCGATGAGAACCGTGAGAAGTCCCTCGATTTCAGCGTTGTCCGCTTGAAGCGCCACTTCCTTGAGGGTTTCGTTGGCGATGGCGGCTCCGATGATGGCCTCCATGGTGCCGTCTTCGCGCAGCCGCACCTGCATCAGGGCATCGTGCACGGGCAAATCGAAGCGCACGTCCAGCACTTTGATCGGCAACACGCCCGCGAAGGGCCCCATCACGGCGACGCCGTCCTTCATCGGCCCGCAGGGAATCTCGGTGACCGCCGAACCGGCCGAGCGGTCGAAGGTTTGCCCCGAGGTGATAAGTCCGTTGGTGCCGATGTCCGGCGCCCCCGCCGCAATGAAGATACGGCCCCCCACGCACTCGCTGTCGGCCGGGTCGGTCACACCGTCGAGTTCGAACATCATGAGCAGAGTCCCGTCGGCGATCGCTCCCGCGATGAGCCCGACCACAGCGTCCCCGGCAACGTCGAGCAACGCATCCCAGAGAATGGCGAAGGCGTTGTCGACGCCGGGCGCGCCGTTGGGCGACGTCCAGTCGACCTGGTTGCAGCTGTCGCGGTCCGCGCCGTCGCTAACGATGCCGTCGAGGTTGAAGCCGATGGAGACGTCGTTTGCCATCGGGCCGGCGAAGTTGATGACCTGAGCCACGTACTGAACCGGCTCGCTCTCGTCGTCGCCACAGCCCGACTGGGTCGGCAGCAGGCTGACCACGCAGAGGAAAACCGCGGCCCGCCACAGTGTCGAAAGACCTGCGCTTCGTTCGCTTCGTTCGCTTCGTTGACGCATGGTGCTGGCCCCCTACGCTTCCTCGATCGCGGTCAGGGCCTCGGTGACTCGCCCGCCGTCGATGCCGTATTCGCCCACCGACAGCCCCATACCGCGCAGAATCGACATCGACACCTTGCTGGTGTTCTCCGCCGCGATGGACCGGTAGTGGAAGTTGGTCTTGAAGTACCCGCCGAGACCGCCGCCGAGCACGATCGGGTAGTCCTCCAGAGTGTGCTGTCGGCCGAAGGCGCAGTCGGTCGTGGCGAGAATGCAGCAGCTGTCGAGCAGGGTTCCGTCGCCCTCGGGAATCGCGTCGAGCGCCTGCAGGTAGTACGAGTACTCGGTGACGATGCGCTTGACGATGTCGTTGACCTGCGGCTGATCGCCCGGCTCGTCGTGCGTCAGACGGTGGTGCCCGGCACTCTTGTCCGGATACAGGAGGTTTCCGACCGGCTCGGAGAACCACAGGCTGGTGATGCGGGTCTGGTCGCACGCCATGGCCATCGCCAGCAAGTCCGACATCGCGCGGCTGCGAAGAGGCATCTGCGGGCGGCCTTCGATGTCGGGATACTCCCGGGCAGGCTCGGCCGGCTTGCTGCACGACTCGAGGTTGGGCGGGTCTTCCTCGAGGCGCGCAAGCCGCAGCTCGAGGTCGCGAATGCCCTCGAAATGCTGCTCGAGGCGCTCGCGGTCGGCGCTGCCTACGACACTCGAGAGTCGGCGCGAGTCGTCCATGACCGCGTCGAGCACGCTGCGCCGAAGTGCGACGCGCGGATCGATAATCGGCTCGTCGCCCGGCTCGACGAAACCGGCGCCAAAGATGCGGTCGAAGAGCGCGAACGGCGACGTTTCCGGCGGGTTCTTGCTGTCCGGGCCCTTGTACGACTCACCGGTGACGCCCGGTTCGACGCCGGCCTCGATGGAGCGAAACCGCGTCGCGCTGCCAATCTCGCGCGCCAGGGTTTGATCGATGGTCTCTCGGGCGAAGGTCCAGTCGCTGTTGCCGCGCACGATTACGGGAGCGCCCGACAGCATGCCGCCGGGGCCAGAGCCGTGGGGCATGTCGTTGCCGGTTTGCACGCGCATGCCCGACACCACGGTCAGCTTGTTCTTGACCGGTGCCAGCGACGCGAGCTGTTCGGACAGCTGCCACTCGGTGCCGACGTCGGCCGACGTCTGGGCGGGCACCCACCTGGCGGGCAGCACGCCGTTGCCCCAGAAAAAGATGCCGAACCGGCGCGGAAACGCCGTTCCGTCGGCCAGCGCCGTCCCGTGGTCGTTCTTGAACACGTCCAACAACGGCAGTCCGACCGTGACGGCAGCGCCGCCGAGAAGACCGCGCAATACCGTGCGGCGCGAAAGCTTGATACGAGACATCACTCACCTCCCTGGGCCGGGGCCGTGGTGAAGCGGAAGCCGGGGCTCATGGCCAGCTCTTCCATCAGGTCGAGGATCCGGTAGCCGCGGGCCTCGAAGTAGGTTTCAAAAAACGTCAGCAGGTCCCTCTCGTCGAGGGTCTCTGGCCGCGAGTTGGCGAACCGGTAGAGGGTCCGCACCATGCACCGCCCGATCTTCGGGTCGGCGGCCAGCACTTCCCCGAGCTCCAGGGCGTCGGCAAACTCGGCCCCGTCGATGTCGCCACTGGGGTCGATGAGGGCTCCGTTCTCGGTCGTGCGGTACTGGCCGAGGGCGTCGTAGTTTTCGAGCGCCAGGCCAATCGGGTCCATGAGCGAGTGGCACCCGCGACACGAAGGATCCGTGAGGTGAATCTGCACCCGCTCGCGCAGGGTGGGGGCGTCGGTGGTCGGCTCGGGCAACGCCGTGTTGACGTCCACCGGCGGCGGCGGAATCGTGTCGCACATCAACTGCGTGCGCACGAACGCCCCGCGCAAGGTCGCGGACGAGGCGACCGGGTGCGAGTGCAGGGCGAGCATACTAAGGTGGGTGAGGATGCCGGCGCGAGGCTCATCCCTGTCCCACACGAGCTCGCCAAAGCCTTCCCGGGTCGGCGCGCGCACGCTGTAGATCGACGCGAGCTTGCGGTTCACGAACGTCTTTCTGGTCGTAAACAGGTCGCGAAAGTCGCCCTGCTGATCGAAGACGAGGTCCTCGACGACGCGCAGCGTTTCCTCGCGAGCGGCCGGACCGACGTCGGGGCCCATGTGCGTAAAGAGCGTCGGATCCTTGGACAGCGAGTCGAGCTCGTAGAGCCCGTACATGTCCGAGAACAGCTGGCGCACGCCGACGCGCGCCCGGTCGGACTGCAGCAGCCGCCCGACGTTGGCGCGCAGGCCTTCGTCGGTGGTGAGCTCTCCGCGCTCGGCCGCGTCGAGCAGCTCGTCGTCGGGCGTCGTGTTCCACAGCAGAAACGACAGCCGCGACGCCATCTCGTAGTTCGTGTACCGCAGCCGGCTCGGGTCGCCCGGGTCGGGCTCGCCGACTTCTACGCGAAACAAGAAGTTCGGCGACTGCAAAAGCGCCGCCATGGCGAACTCCAATCCCGCGTAGAAATCGCCGAGGGCGGTCGCCGACTGGTCGAAAATATCGAGCAGAACCGCGATTTCGTCGCCCGTGAGCGGCCGTCTCCACAGTCGCCGCCCCACCGGAGCGAGCAACTGCTCGGCACAGTCGCGATCGGCCGTGGCCGATGGCGTGCAGTCGCCCAGGCGCCCCCGCATGTCCGAGGCCACGACCTGCGATGCGATGGCGTACGCCGCCGACTCGTATTGCTCGACGCCGCGCGCCGAAATCGTGGTTCTCGCGGCGCCGATGGCCAACAGGCCGTCGCTGGGCCGATCGGGTTCGAGGTTGGTCGGTACGACAACGTCGGAGCCGAGCACGTCGGCAACCGCGTTTTGGTACTGGCTGATCGTCAGCCGCGGCAGCACCGGCTGTGCCGGCGCCACGTCGGGCACGGGCCCGGGGTCGGGGGCCGAGCCGCCATCGGACGAGCCGCAAGCCCCCACACTCAATGCCAATATCGCGACGAATGCGCTTTTTGCCATTCTTCCCACCCTGCTAGGTCAGACCAATTGGTCTGGCCAAAGGTACGTGAACATCCGACGAGGGTTCAACGATAAAAATTTGGTTTGCGAAGCGTACACGCCTGGCGGGCCCGTCGGGCTCTTCAGTCGCCGTCGAAAAGGCCGATCCCCCACATACGATGAGGGCACTCGTGATCGACGACTCCCGCGCCATGCGCGCTTACCTCACGAATTTATTGGAGGAACGCGGCTATGACGTCGTCGAGGCAGAAGACGGCCTCGCCGCTCTGCAGCGGCTTTCCACCATGGAGGGCACTCCGGAGCTCGCCCTGGTCGACGTCAACATGCCCCGCATGACGGGACACGACGTGGTCCGCCTGCTGCGCAGCCGCGCCGACTGGTCGTCGATCCGAATCGTCATGGTGACCAGCGAACCGAGCGACAAGCTTTTGCACAAAGCGCTCGAGTTCGGCGCCGACGGCTTCGTCCGCAAGCCGGTCAACGACCAGAAGCTCGACGAAAAGCTCGACGAGATCGGTCTGGCGTCCTGACGACGCTCGAACCGGGCCGGCGCCAGGCCCTCCCTCGTTCTTCAACGGCGGCGGACGCCCTTGGGCGCCAGCTTCCGGCGCTCGGTTCACCGGCGCACCGCGCACCGCCGCGCTAGTTGGCGCCGTCAGACACCGACGTGACGCGGGCCGCGAGGCGCGGCTGAATTCGATCCTCGAGCTCCGCGGGCACGTCGAGCTCGGCCTCGACGAAGAACATGTTCGACGCGGAGTCGAGCTCGGGCGAAATCTGCCGCACGGTCGCCGTCAGCGACGGCTCGAGATTGTCGACCTCGACGGCGACCCGGTTGTCCAGGGCGATGTCCTGCCGCCTGTCGGGAGGCACGGCAAACACCACGAACGGAGACCCGTTGGAGATGATTCGGACGACCCACTCGCCCGGGGCGACCCGACTGCCGGGCTCGCGAAACCGCACCGACACCGTGCCGTCGAACGGAGCTTCGAGCTCGGTCCCCTCGAGGCGACGGTCGGCCGTGTCCACGCGCACGCGGATCTCGTTGATCGCAAACTGCGCGGCTCTGACATCGGCCTCGGCGCGCTGTAGCGCCACTTCGGCATCCTCGAGAGCGCGCCGGGCGCTGGTGCCCGCGGCCACCAGTTCGCGCTCGGTCTCGAGCTTGCGCCGGGCTTCGGTGCGGTTGATCTCCGCCCGTCGCAAGCGCCCCTGAGCGGAACGCAGCTCGGCCCTGGCGGTCCGCAGCGCTTCGCGAATCGGACGGTCGTCGAGCGTCGCGACGGCGTCCCCCTTCGCAACCGTGTCGCCGGCGCGGACGTGAACCGCCGCCAGCTCGCCGCCCTCGGCTGGCGCGACGTTTACCGCTCGCCGCGGCTTGACGACGCCGATGAAGGGCTGACCTGCCGCCTCCGGCGCGGGGTGCGCAGCCTTCGTAGCGGGCGCGGCCGCGGGCGCCGGCGGGGCCCCCGCGCCCGGCGGCGGTGTGTCCACGGCAGCCTCCCCGCATGCCCACGCACACGCAACGGCCACCAGCAGCAGGCTTCGCGACCTCACGCGGCCCCCTCCCCGATAACCTGAGCCTGCACGAGCTCGCTGTACACACCGCGGCGAGCCATGAGCTCGGCGTGGGTCCCGCGCTCGACCACCTGCCCCTGGTCCATCACGAGGATCAGGTCAGCCGAGACGATCGTACTCAGTCGGTGCGCGATGACGATGCGCGTACAGCGAAGGTCCGCGAGGTTTTTCATCACCGCTTGCTCGACCTTCGCGTCGAGGGAGCTCGTCGCTTCGTCGAGCAGCAAAATCGCCGGCCGATTGACCAGTGCCCGGGCCAGGGCGACACGCTGCCGCTGACCGCCGGACAACGCCATGCCGCCGCCGGCCAGGGGCGTGTCGTAGCGCATGGGCAGCGCGTCGAGGTCTTCGTGAACGCAGGCCTGTTTCGCCGCCGACGTCACGCGATCCAGGGGCAGGGTCGGGTCGGCCAGCGCGATGTTGTCGCGAACGCTGCCGCCGAACAGGTAGACGTTCTGCGGCACGATGCCGAGCTGCCGCCGCACCGAGCGCACGTCGAGCTGGGCCAGGTTGTGACCATCGTAGAGAATCGTGCCCTCGGTCGGCTGATAGAGCCCGAGCAACAGCCCCGCCAGGGTGCTCTTGCCGGACCCGGTTCTGCCGACGATGGCCACCAGCTGTCCGGGCTCGACATCGACGTTGACGTCGCGAACGACCAGCGGCGCGTGCGAGTTGTAGCGGAACGACACGTCGCGCACCGAGAGCTGCCCCGACAGGCGCGGCGCCTGGCCCACCCCGTCGAGGTTCTGCTCCGGCTCGACCGAGAACACGTCCTCGATGCGCTCGATGTAGCTGCCCATCTGCTGCAGCTGCAGCGCGCTTTCCACCAAAGACGACAGCGGCAGCAGCACGCCGACCGCCAGGGCGTTGATGGCCAGCATCGAGCCGAGGGTGAGCTCGCCCTGCATGACCAGCACCGCGCCGTACGCGAGTACGGCTAGCGGCGCTCCGACCTGCATCAGCGACGTAAACGAATCGACATAGGCCTGCACGCGCCCGCGCTGCAGCGCGACGTTGAGCTCGTCGACGAACAGGTTGCTCCAGTGCTCGACTGCCCGGTGTTCGGCGCCCGAGACCTTCAGACTCTCGATGCCGTAGACCGCCTGCAGCAGGTAGTTCTGCGCCTTGGCCTGGGCCTCGAGGTTTTGCGTCATGAGCTCGCGATAACGGCGCCGCGACAACACGTAGATCATGACCTGGCAAAGGGCCAGGCAAGAAACGGCGAACCCGAGCCCCGGGTTGAGCAGGAAGATCAGCACGAGATAGACCAGCGCCAGCACGCCATCGAGCAACCCCGAGAGGGTGTTCGAGGTCAGAATCTCGCGAATCACCGCGTTGCTGTTGACCCGCATCACCAGGTCACCGGTCGACCGCGTCTGAAAGAACGCGTACGGCAGGCCGACCAAATAGTCGAGAAAGCCGAGGGTCATGCGCGTGTCGAGGTTGGTGCGCAGCTGCAACAGCAGGTGAGAGCGAATCAGCTGCGTGAAGAACTGAAACACCAACGCCACGCCCAGGCCGGCCCCGATCACCAGCAGCAAATGCTGGTCGTCTCGCGGCACCACGCGATCCACGACCAGCGCCGTGAGCACCGGAATCGTGAGGGCGATGAGGCGCAGCACCAGCGACGTGACGACCACCCGCGACAGCAAGTGTCGCTGCAAAAGCAGCGAGCGAACGTAGGCCCACGCCCGATCCCCCGAGCGCCCGGTCGCCTCGAAGCGCTCGGTCGGCTCGAGAATGAGAGCGGTGCCGGTAAACGAGCGGGCAAAGCGCTCGTGGCTGACGAACCGCCGACCGTAATTCGGGTCGACGAGGTGCACGCCGTGGCGGTTGGCTCGCTCGAATACGAGAAAGTGGTCGAACTCCCAGTGGAGGATCGCTCCGGCGGGCAGCATTGCCAGCGTGCCGCGCAGATCGTCGCCGGCCAGGCGCACGCCGCGGCCGTGCAGTCCGTAGGACTGGGCCCCCTGCAGGATCGCCGCGTAGTCGACGCCGTCGCGAGCGGCGTCAGTGAGGGCGCGCACCTCGTCGAGCGGCACTTCGCGGCCGTAGTAACCGAGCACCATGGCGAGGCACGCGGCGCCGCAGTCGGTGGCCGCCATCTGCTGCACGTACGGCACCCGGCGCTGCCTCGAAAACGCGAGCTTGCCCAGGGCCGGGTACCTGCCCTGCCCCACCGGACGCGTCGCGCGCTGTTCCTTGGTGCTCTCGCTGGCCATCAGAGACGCTTGAGTCCGGGAATCAGGGTCGTGATGATGCGCTCGGAGCGCAGCCGCACCTCGGCGGTTCCGAGCAGGCCATCGAGATAGGGAAGCACCTCGTCGTCGGCGACAAACGACCGCTCGCGCAGCCGGGCGCGCACGACCGCGATGCCGCCCGACAGCGACAGCGCATCACCCACGGACGGCCCGAGTAGACGCCGGGCCTCGTTGGGCCCGATGACTCCTTCGGACACGTCGCTTACCTCGAGCTGCTGGTAGGCAAAGCGGTAGCCGTTGAGCTCCAGGCGCAGCGGGTCGCCGGCCTTGATTCGCGGGCTGTCGGCCCCCGGCAACAGCGCGACGAGCACGAACTCCGCCGAGTCGTCTACGATGGAGAGCACGACGTCGCCGGCGTTGACACGCTCGCCGGGGCGAACCCGCAAGTCGCTCACGAGCCCGTCGCGCGGAGCGCGCACGATGCGCTCTTCGAGCTGCGCCCGAGCCCTATCGAGCTCGGTGCGCAGCGTTCGCACCGCGGTGTTGGCCGCCGTATCCGTGCGATCGAACATGCGGTTGCGCAGCTGGGTCTCGAACTCGCGCTCGATGCGCTCGAGCTCGGCGCGCTGCTCGGCCGAGTAGAGCCGAACCAGCGCCTGGCCCGATCGCACGCGCTCGCCGTCGGCCACGCCCACCGAGGCCACGTTCGCGGATTGGCGCGCCGTCACCTCGCTTCGGCCGGCGGCGCGCACCACGGCGGGACCGGTGGAGTACGAATGGACCCGACCGACGAACAAATACACGCCAGCTGCCACCAGCAACGCGACGAGGAGCCAGTAGGACCACGACACCCAGAGCGGCGAAACCCGCACCACATCGCCGTGGCGGTCGCGCAGGGTGTGGTGATCCACGGCCTCGCGGCGAAACAGGCGCTCGTTTTGCTGTCGCTCGACCTCGATGACGTTTTCCGCCTCGATGTGCAGAGCCAGCTGCTGCAGCATGGGGCCGATGCGCTCAGCCAGGGTGTGCATGGTCGCTTCGTCGGCGGCTTCGAACGGCTCGCGATGCCCGCGACGCGCGGCGACCAGCACGGCGTGAACCTCGCCGCCGGACACGACCGGCGCCGCCATCACCCGCTCGCTGCCATCGCCCTCCGGGTCGTCGACAGCCACCTCCGCGGCGGAATGCTCGGCCAGGCGTTCGACACGCTGCAGCCGGGCGCTGAGCACGGCCCTGCCTATCAGCCCGCGGCGGGTTTCGAACTCATCGTCGGGATCACAACCGCTGCCGTCCCGCCAGACCACGCCCCGTTCGCCATCGTGAAACAAGCAGTGCGCGCGATCGGCCGCCAGAAGCTCGACGACCGCGCCGTTGATCAAGTCGGCGGCCGAGGTGAGATCGCGCTTGGTCGCCAGGCGCCGGGCCACGTCCAGCACCTGCCGAAGCCGCATGGCATCGTCCGCAGACCGCGGTCGTTGCCCCGCGGTGCGCGCCGCGGCCGACCCCCGGGCGGCGGCGAGAACCCGTTCCACGACGTCGGCCGCCGGCTGTCCGACCTGAAGCCACCGCTCTCCGGGCAATGCCAAGGCCGACTCGGGCACCACGCGCAAAACCGGGACGCCGCGAATCCCGATGGACTCGACCAGCTCGGCACCGGTGGCATCGGCCAGGCGTCGCCCCACGATGACCGCGTACACGCCGCCATCGGCCACCGCGGCAAGCGCCTCATCCTGGCTGCGCCCGAGCGCCAGCGCGCAGTGCTCGCTGAGGCACCCGACCAACCACTCGATGGTAGCGGGGTCCGTATCGGCAATGAGGACGAGGGGCTGTTCCACGGAAGAACTTGAATCATTCCATACGGATGGCCCCTCGAGCCAGCCTGTGCGGCCACGAGTTTTGGTGGAAGCGCCCGCGGCGCGCCATGATGAGCCCATGCGAGCCGCTGCCAGGATCGTAACGCTGGCCGCCCTGCTGGCGGCATGCTCGAGCACCGTCAAGTCGTCGCCCAGGATCGCTCGCGGTGACCTCGACGGATCCGAGCGAACTCGCCATCGCGTATTGGTCGCCGAGGGCGACAGCGCGTGGGAGCAGCGCGCCGATCGAGCCAAGCTCGACGGGGCCATCGACGCCTGGCGCCGCGCGGTCGACATCAAACCGGACGACCACCAGAGCTACGCCAAGCTCGCGCGCGCCGAGTTTCTGCTCGCCGATGGATGGCTGGCGTTCGACGGCTCCGAACAGGCGTATCTCGCCGCCCACCAGCGCGGCATGCGACATGCGGAACTCGGCATGCGCGCCCTGTCGCCCTCGTTCGAACAAAAGCGCGTCGACGGCGCTGCCGTCGACAGGGCCGCGACCGAGCTCGGCGGCAGCCAGGCCATACCGCTCATGTACTGGTACGCGGCCAACTTGAGTCGCTGGGCGAACGCGCGCGGTTTCTCGTCGGTGCTCGAAAACAAGGACGTTGCGCTGGCCCTCGTGCTGCGCGTGCAAGACCTCGACGCCGACTACTTTCACGGCGCCCCCGACCGGTACCTCGGCGCGTTCTACGCCGTCGCCCCAGCGTTCGCAGGCGGCGATCTCGAACGCAGTCGTCGCCACTTCGACCGGTCGCTCGCCCTCGCCCCGGAGTACCTGCTCACCCACGTGCTCATCGCGGAGCTCTACGCAACGCGGGCCCGCGACCGCGAGCTCTTCCAGCAGAGCCTGGCCGCGGTTCGGCAAGCGGGCCCGGGCGCCGGCAACGGCGCGCTCGCCGCCGAGAACGACGTGGCCCGACGCAAAGCCGAAGCGCTCGCCGCTCGCGAAGACCAGTTGTTTTAGCGCCGCGCCGCCGACCTTGCGCCAAGTGCAGAACCGGTCGACGCGGATGGCGAAGTCGGACTCGACCGGACGCGCCTCGACAGGTCTGCGTTCGTTAATTCCGACGCGTGGTGGTGCCATGCTCGGGGTCGCCGGTCGGTTCTGACCGAACCACCCAGCGCGACTTTCAGGTCGCCCCGAGGGCGCACCCAAATTGGGCCTGCGCTCATGTAGGTATCGACGGGCGCCAGCGACATCGCCCGGCGCCAGCAACGCTCGGTGCCATAGAATCGTAGGGACTGATGAAAGCCGCATTGCTTGGCCTGATCGTTTTCCTCACGGCATTCGCAGCCCACGCGCAGGATGCCGACTCGACCGACCGCTGGAAGGCCACCTTTGGCGACGCAGCCGTCAGTTACTTTCGCGCCCCGGTCAAAAGCGTGGCCGTCGCCGTCGGAGGCGAGGCCAGTGCGGACGGCAAGGCCGCTGCGAAAGCGCTCGAGTCCGCCTTCCGCAGCGGAGGAGTCGGCCTGGTGATGGACACGGGACAGGTCGGCGACCTGCCCGGCGACACCGACGCCGACATCGTCAACACCGTCTCGCACTTGCCGGTCGACGCGGTCGCCATCGTGCGCATCTTCGGCGATTCACCTCCGACCGCTGTCGTGACGCTGTACAGCCGAACAACCGGAGAATCCGTGGGCGGTTTTTCCGCCACCCGCGGCGAGGCCCTCGCCAAGCGTACGGCCACACCGGCTCCCATTGACGAAGCTCCACCGCAGTCGGCGAACGCGGGCGTGAGCACGGCAGCGTCCGAGGCGGTAGCTCGAGTCGGCAAGAAAAACCGCCGTCGCGAACAGCTCGACGACGACGAAGACCCCGTCGCGGACAGGCGCCCGGCTCCGCGCACAAGCCGCGGCAGCGGCCGCTATCGCCTCGTGACGCGCGATTGGGACGGACGCGACTTCTTTCTCGTTGAGGACGGTGTAAAGCTCACGGGAGCCGAGGTCTACAAAGCCATCGGTCGCGACGACCTGGCCCAGCGGTACCGTTCGCGCCAGGTCAAGTTCTGGGGGCTGACCGTCGGCGGTACCGCGGTCGCCGGCATCGGCCTGGCCGTCGCGCTCAGCGCCATCGATACGTGCATCGAAGAACTCGATGGCCCCTGCCCCGACAACACCGGGCGACAGGTCCTGGGCTGGAGCCTGATGGGCGCAGGAAGCGCCGGCTTGCTGGCCGCGTTGCTCTTTCGGGGGCACCCGGTCACGACCGGCGAGTTCGCACAACTCGCCGACGAAGACCTGGCGTTCGACGGCCCCGGCGACAGCAGCGTGACGATCACGGCGGCCCCCACGCGCGGCGGCGGCTTCGTGGGCCTGGTGGGAACCTTTTGAAGGGCAGCGCACTCGTCGCGGCCTGCACCCTCGCGCTAGCGGTAGCCAGCGCGCCCGCGGTGTCGGACGCCCAGGGTCTTCCGGAGGTCGAGCGCCAGCAAAAACGGCTGTTCGCCAAGGTGGCGCCGGCGGTAGTCTTCATTTCCACGCCGGAGGGCCTCGGCTCCGGGTTCATCGTCGGCGACCGGGGCTACGTTTTGACCAACGCCCACGTGGTTGGCACGCGCAAGCGCGTCGATGTGGTCCTGCACAACGGCGACACGCGGGTTGGCAAGGTCATCGAAGTCGCGGCAGACGGCTCCGATCTGGCACTCGTCGATGTCGGCAAGACGAACGTCGACTCGCTCTGGCTGTCACCGGCCGCGGTCGAAGTCGGCGACTGGGCCGCCGCGGTTGGCCACGGCCTCGGAGGAAGCTGGACGTTCACGACCGGAATGGTGTCGAACGTCTATCCGTACAAGGATCGCCGGCCGGTGTTTCAGACGCAGATTCCCCTCAACCCGGGCAACTCGGGTGGTCCCATCGTGAACCACCGCGGCGACGTGGTCGGGATCGTGACCTCCGGTATTGTCGAGGCCCAGAACATCAACTTCGCGATTCGCGCCAGCGAGGCACTGCGAGCCCTGGGCAACCTCGGACTCGCGTGTCGGTGCATCGAGGTGCTCGCCCCGAAAGGCGCACCGGTGTTCGTCGGCGGGCAGATGGTTGGCAAAGGGCCACGAGTTGTCGTGCCCGCGCCGTCCAAGCCCGCGGTCGAAGTGATGGTCGTGGCCGGTGACCAGATGCGCAAGCGGACGGTTCCGCTCAAGCACGGCACGGCGAAGGTAAACCTGCGCGGCGCGACGCGGTAAGAGCCGCCCGGCGCGACGCGTCGCTATCGACGGCCGGTCATGTCGCGCTGCGCGCCCGACATGCGCACGGCCGCGCCGGAGCTGTCTCGCTCGACGACGGCGCGCGTCTGCACCGAGCGATAGCTGCCGTCGGCGTGGCGAATTCGGTAGCCGATCGCGAACGCGGTCTCGCTGCCGCTCATCAGATCGTCCACGGCCCCCATGACCGAGGGCAGGTCGTCAGGATGGATGCGCGAAAACCACTCGTCGGGACTCGCGCCCAGCTGCCCGTTCCACAACCCCAGCATTTCCTGCCAGCTGGTCGAGAGCGCAAGCTCGTTGGTCGTCAGGTTCCAGCTCCAGGCACCTTCTGGCGAGTCGGGAACGCTGCCGGCATCGGCTTCGCCTTTGGTCCCCATCCGGTTCCACTCCGCCAAAAACGACGCGACGTCGGCCTCTTCTCGCTCCGGCTCGGCGGCCACGAGCTCGATAGCGATCTCGATCGTCGGCCGAGAAGAGCCTGCGGTTTCGGATGAACCGGAGGACACCAGGGTCGGGACGGGGGTCAGAGAGGCCATGCCGACCGACATTGCATCCTTCGTTCCATTTACGCATTCAGAATATGTGCTGGGTATTATTATTGGATGGCGCTGAGTAACTGAGGGCACCGCTCCACGAACTGGTGACTCGAGGGGCCACGGGCTCGGGCCGGGCCGACGGGGCGGGTTGCCACGCGCCTCGGCCGTGGCCACCTTGACCGGACTCTCGCCTCCACGCCCCGGCGAGCGCCACGAGCCGGCCCCTTGACTCAACCGTAGGCGTGATTACGTTTGGAGTCGCCATGCTGATCGACAAACTCACCGTAAAGGCCCAGGAAGCAATCCAACAAGCCCGCGGAATCGCAGGCGATCGAAAGCATCCGGAAGTCACTCCGGAGCACCTTCTGGCCGCGCTGCTCGATCAGCCCGAGGGGCTGTTGCCACGGCTCATGGCGCGCATTGGCGCCAGCCCAAACACGGTCAGGGAACACCTGGAGCAAAGCTTTCAAAAGATGCCGACCGCGTCGGGCTCGGCCCTGGACCTCGGCATTTCGCGCCCCTTCAAAGATCTCTGGGAGCAGGCCGGGCGCGAGGCGCAGAACTTTAAAGACGAGTACCTGTCGACCGAACACTTCGCCCTCGCCTTTCTCAGCGGCCAGGGCTTCGAGGCATCCCAGCAGGCCCTTTCCGCGGGTGGCGTCACCTACGACAACCTGATGAAGGCGCTGCAGGAGGTCCGCGGCAGCCAGCGGGTCACGGATCCGGAGCCCGAGGGCAAGTACGAAGCCCTCGACCGCTACACCCGCGACCTCACGCGCCTCGCCCGGGACGGCAAGCTCGACCCGGTCATTGGCCGAGACGAAGAGATTCGCCGCTCGATGCAGATTCTGTCGCGGCGAACCAAAAACAATCCGGTGCTCGTCGGCGAGGCTGGCGTCGGCAAGACCGCCATCGTCGAGGGCATCGCGGCGCGCATCGCCGACGCCGATTGCCCCGAGTCGCTGCGGGACAAGCGGATTCTCTCCCTCGACCTGGGCTCGCTCATCGCCGGCACCAAGTACCGGGGCGAGTTCGAAGACCGTCTCAAGGCGCTCCTCAAAGAAATCGCCGACAGCGACGGCGCCATCATCTTGTTCATCGACGAGCTGCACACGCTGGTCGGCGCCGGCGCCTCCGAGGGCGCCGTGGACGCGGCCAACATGCTCAAGCCCGCCCTGGCTCGCGGCGAACTGCGCTGCGTCGGCGCCACTACGCTCGACGAGTATCGAAAGTACATCGAAAAAGACAAGGCTCTCGAGCGCCGCTTTCAGCCGGTCATGGTCGAGCAGCCGTCGGTCGAGTCGGCCATCGCGATCTTGCGCGGCCTGAAGGAAAAGTACGAGGTCCACCACGGTATTCGAATCCGCGACAACGCACTCGTGGCGGCCGCGCGGCTCTCCCACCGCTACATTCCGGCGCGACAACTGCCCGACAAGGCCATCGACCTCATCGACGAGGCGGCTTCCCGGCTGAAGATGGAAATCGAGTCGGTGCCGACGCCCATCGACCAGATCAACCGGCGCATCACGACCCTCGAGGTCGAACGAGCCGCGCTCGAGATCGAAAAAGACGACAAGGCGAAAAAGCGTCTGCCCCAGGTAAAGAAAGAGCTCGTCGAGCTGCGAGAGCAGGTCTCGAGCATGAAGGCGCAGTGGGAGAACGAACGTACGCTCATCGAGCGGTTGCGCGCCAACAAGACCGCCATCGAGTCGGCCCGCGCCGAGGCCGAGCGAGCGCAGAAATCAGGCGACTTCGCCAGGGCGTCGGAGCTTCGGTACGGTCAGGTGCCCGAATACGAGCGGCAGATCGAAACCGATGCGGCCGCTATCGAAGAGCTGCAGTCGTCGGGCGAGAGCTTTCTGCGCGAGGAGGTCACCGACGAGGACATCGCCCTGGTCGTCGCAAAGTGGACCGGAATTCCGGTGGACAAGATGCTCGAGGGCGAGCTGTCCAAGCTCAACAGCATGGAAGACCGCCTAAAGGCGCGCGTGGTCGGCCAGGACGACGCCGTGCGCGCGGTTGCCGCGGCCGTGCGCCGGTCGCGAGCGGGCCTGCAGGACCCGCACCGACCGATCGGGTCGTTTCTGTTCCTTGGGCCTACCGGCGTTGGCAAGACCGAGCTGGCCCGCACCCTGGCCGACTTCCTGTTCGACGATGACAACGCCATGGTCCGCATCGACATGAGCGAGTACCAGGAGAAGCACTCGGTTGCCCGCCTGGTCGGCTCCCCTCCCGGCTACGTCGGCTACGACGAGGGCGGACAGCTCACCGAAGCAGTCCGGCGACACCCGTACTCGGTGCTGCTGCTGGACGAGATCGAAAAGGCCCACCCGGACGTCTGGACCTTGCTCTTGCAGGTTCTCGACGATGGGCGGCTCACCGATGGGCAGGGCCGTACGGTCGATTTCAAGAACACGGTCGTGATCATGACCTCGAACGTCGGATCGCCTCACCTCGCCGAGCTCTCCGACGACAACCGGGCCAGCGTCGAGCGCGCGGTCGAGCAAGACCTTCGCGCGACGTTCCGCCCGGAGTTTCTCAACCGCATCGACGAAACGCTGTTCTTCAACCCGCTGCGGCGCGAGCAGCTCGGACCGATCGTCGAGATTCAGCTGGCGCGGTTCCACAAGCTGCTGGCCGAACGCGACCTCGAGCTCGAGCTCTCCGAACGTGCTGTGGACCTGATCGCGGAACGCGGGTACGACCCGGTGTTCGGCGCGCGGCCGCTTAAACGCAGCATTCAGAAGAACCTGATAGACCCACTCGCTAACGCGCTTCTCGCCGGCCAGTTCAAAGCCGGCGACGTGGTGACCGCCGACGTCGATGACGACGGCGAAGCCATCGTGTTTTCCCGGCGCGCGGGGGCGAGCACGGAGGCAGCATGAACTTCGATCCGCGCACCGACTACTACAAAGCGCTGGGAGTGAAAGACAGCGCCAGCGACGCGGAGATCAAGAAGGCCTATCGCAAGCTCGCGAAGGAATACCACCCCGACCGCACCGGCGGAGACAAGACCAAAGAAGCTCGCTTCAAGCAGGCGACCGAGGCGTATGGCGTGCTGGGCGATAAGGAAAAACGCGCCCAGTACGACGCAGTGCGTGCCGGTGGCATGCCTTTCGGCGGCAACGGCGCCTACGCGAACTCGGCCGGTGGCGGCGTGGACCTCGGCGACATCTTTTCGTCGTTCTTCGGCGGCGGCGGTCCCGCCGGCCCGGGTGGCTTCGGGCGAGACGGCAACGTGCGAATGAACTACTCATCGGGTGGCGCCGGCTTCGAGAGTTTCTTCTCGGGCGGCCCGCTCGGCGCCGAGCCACCGCCGCGCCGGGCGCGCAAGAAGCGGCCCAAAGCCAAAGAATCCGTCGTGCGCGCGTCGGACGGCAGCAAGCTCACCCGACGTGGCGCCGATGTCCACTCCGAGGTGCGACTCGCGATCGATGAGGCAATCCTGGGCACCGCAAAACAGGTCGCGACGCTGGGTGGCAAGGCGAGCGTGAAGATTCCGCCGGGCACATCCAGCGGCAAACGCTTGCGCCTTCGCGGCAAGGGGGTACCCAAAGATGATGGTGGGCGCGGCGACCACTATGTAACCGTTCACATCGACGTACCCAAAGCCGACAGCGAAGCAGCCAAGAAGACGCTAGCCGAATTCATGAAACACGCGCGAAAATGACGCGTCTAAAGAAAACAGCATGAGCAACGACAACAACAACAACCAGACCCGCTTCGAGCTGCCAGTCCTTGCGCTGCGCAGCCTCGTTCTTCTGCCGGGCACGTCGATGCCGCTGCAAGTAGGCCGCCCACCATCGGTGCGCGCGGTCGAAGAAGCGCTCGCCGGCGACGGCAAACTGTTGCTCGCGCCGCAGCTGTCCCCCGACGTCGAGCAGCCTGTCGGCGCGGACCTGCTGCGCGTCGGTGTTACCGCGACGGTGCAGCAAGTGATTCGCCACGGCAAAGAGCGTCTCACCGTGATTGCTCAAGGCGAGGAGCGCGTGGCAATTCGCGAGTTCACCAAAGACGGCCCGAGCATGCGGGCCATCGCCGAGACGTTCGACGACGCGCCGCCCGAGACGGAGTCCACGCGAGACCTGGTCGCCCACGCGAAAGACCTGCTCGCGACCATCCTTGACGATACCGCCGAGGACCCGGAGCGCGCGACAGCGGTACTCGAGGGCATCATGTCGCCGGGCGCCGTGGCCGACTTCGCGGCCGCGCGCATCGACCTGCCGCGCGAGCGACTGCTCGGCCTGTTGATGAACCCGAACCCGGTCTCTCGCCTCGAGGATGTACTTCCCGACCTGGACCGCCACGTCGAAGTGCTCGAGGTCAAGGCCGACATTCACGACGAGCTCATTCACCGGACCAGTGCCACCGAGCGCGAGCGCGTGCTTCGCCAACGCATGCGAAGCATTCAAGAGGAACTCGGGGAAGACCCGGATACGAGCGATACGGACGACCTATCCGCACGAATCGACGAGGCGGACATGCCCGACGAGGTTCGCGAAGCGGCGACCAAACAGGTGCGACGCCTTCGCCAGATGTCGGAAAGCTCGCCCGAGTTCTCGAGCACGCGCACGTACGTGGAGTGGTTGCTCGACGTGCCGTGGAGCAAGCTCAGCGAAGAGAAAGTCGACGTCGCCGACGCGCGGCGCGTGCTCGACGAGCACCACGACGGCCTGGCCAAGGTCAAAAAGCGCATCCTCGAGTTCATCGCCGTGCGCAAGCTGGCGCCGGGGCGCAAAAGCCCCATCCTTTGCCTGGCGGGCCCGCCCGGCGTGGGCAAGACATCGCTGGGGCGCTCGATTGCGGAAACCCTGGGACGCGAGTACGTGCGCGCCGCCCTCGGTGGCGTGCGCGACGAGTCCGAGATTCGCGGCCACCGCCGCACGTACGTGGGCGCCCTGCCCGGCCGCATCGTCGCCAGCCTCAAGAAGGCCGGCACCATGAACCCGGTGTTCGTGCTCGACGAGATCGACAAGCTCGCGTCGGGCGTGCGCGGTGACCCCGCGTCAGCACTTCTCGAAGTGCTGGACCCCGAGCAAAACGACACGTTTGCCGACCACTACCTCGAGGTGCCGGTCGACCTGTCCAAGGTCATGTTCATCTGCACGGCCAACAACCTGGAGACCATTCCCGGACCGCTGCGCGACCGACTCGAGATCATCGAGATTCCCTCCTACACCGAGAGCGAAAAGGTCAGCATCGCGCGCAACCACTTGCTGCCTCGGCAGCTGCGCGAGCACGGCCTCGACGAGGGGCGCCTTCAGCTCACCGAAGCGGCTCTGCACGAAGTGGTTACCGGCTACACCCGGGAAGCCGGGGTGCGAAACCTCGAGCGGGAGCTTGGCGCGGTTTGCCGTGCCGCGGCCGTCCAGGCCGCAAGCGACGAGGACTGGGTCGGCGCCAGCTACGATCTCGAGGAAATCGAGGACATCCTGGGACCGCGACGCTTTCACGCGGACCTGGCCGAACACGCCGATCAGCTTGGCGTCGTGGCGGGCTTGTCGTGGACGCCGGTGGGTGGCGACCTGCTGTTCATCGAGGCCCGGCGCATGCCCGGCAAGGGCGTTCTCAAGCTCACGGGTCAGGTTGGCTCGGTGATGGAAGAGAGCATGCGTGCGGCGTACTCGTACCTGCGCGCCAACGCCGACCGCTACGGCATTGCCTCCCGGGTGTTCGCCGAAGACGACGTCCACATTCACGTACCCGCCGGTGCCATTCGCAAAGACGGCCCGTCGGCGGGCGTGGCCATCACCACGGCGCTCGTGTCGCTGTTCGGTGGCCGCCTGGTGCGGTCCGACGTGGCCATCACCGGCGAAGTCACCTTGCGGGGCAAGGTCTTGCCGGTCGGCGGCATCAAGGAAAAGGTCCTGGCGGCCCACCGCGCGGGCATTGCCACGGTCATCCTGCCGGAGCGCAGCGCCAAGGACCTGCACGACGTGCCGCAAGAGGTGCTCGACGACCTCGACATCCATCCGGTGTCCGAGGTGGAAGAAGCGCTGCGCATCGCCTTGGTCGACCCGGCCGACCGCGTCCAGCCGGGGGGAACCACCGGCGGCAGCAGCCGCGGCGCCAGCGTCGCGGCCGCGTAGACAGCGCGAAGCAGTCACCCGACGGAGCGCGCCCAGCAACGGGCGCGCTCCGTTGTTTTTCGGCGGCGGCAACGCGTGCTACCGGTACGCGCTGCCGCTTTGCCGCGCCAGTTCGGCGAGCTTGTCGGCGGCGGCGAGAAGCTGATCGGGCTCGAGCTGCAGCCACGGCCACTCGACCTCGAGGACCCCGTCTGTGCAGTTCAAGATGAGAACGCCCGTCTCGGCCAGCGCCTGGGCAAGCCCCGAGGCGAGCGCCAGGGGGGGACTGCCAGCCATGTGGTCCCTGCCGTCTTTGGCGAGCACGGCGAACCAGTTCGACTGCCCGGCGCCCACTTCTACCGTCGCGGCGGTGAACGCGTGGCCGTCGCGAGCTCGCGTTCGCAACCGCACGGCCGGCGCGCCCGGAATGACCGCGTGGGACTCGCCGCCAGCCTCGATCCACCGGGCACCTGCGAGAGACTTAAGCGCGCCGAAACCGAAGCGATCGCCGCCGGCGACCGCGCCGACCTGGGTCACGGCCTCGAAGACCTCGGCCTCGGTCAGGCCGGGAATCTTCATGGACACTGTGATCCAGGCGCCGTCGCTGCGCGCCTCGACAGAGGCCGGTAGGTGTGCAGACGCCGAGGGGCCAGCAAGAGAATGAAGCGAGTCGGCACTGCCGAACACGGGACCGGCCGGGAGCGGGTACTCGCCGCGCACCACAACGCGCCACTCGGTCATGTAGGTGGTTCCCCGTGGCCCGGGGGTGCTTCCGACGTCGAACTTCTGCAGGTCGACCGCCACGGTGGCCCCGGCTACCGCCACCTCGGTGCTTTCGAGCCGAGGACCACCACGCGCAAGTCGAGGGACCGACCGGATCTCGCTGCCGAAGCGGCGCGCCACCGCCCGGACCAATCGAGCGCCTCGCCTGGGCGGCCGGCCGCCCAGCGCCGACACCAATCCGGGGCCCACGACGGCGAGGCCCAGCAGGCCCGACGCCAGGTACAGGTACACCATCTCCATCCCCGGCTCGATCGTATCGCGTTCGCCGGGCGCCTTCTGGCGACCAGAATGGCCAGCTGTCCCCGGCTGTTGGAGTAGCCGGTTGCGTGTTCGGGTCTACGGTTTGAAGAGGCCCAGTTTGGTAAGGAGCTGAAAGCTCACACCCAAGCGCCGGGCACGCTTTCTGCTCTACCGTCGGCCACCGCTCGCGGAGCACTGCATCATGCCGACCACCGAACGAACTGTCGTTGCCAACAAGGTCATCCAGGAGTACCTGGAGAAGTCCGTCGCCGCGCCCCTGCCCAACGGCGCCGAGCTCGAAGAAGTTCCGTTCGGTCAATACCTGGTCGAACGCGGCGCCATCACTCGCGACCAGCTCTACAGCGCCATGAAGCTGCAGGACCGCAACCCGGGCGTCCGACTCGGCGAGTGCATCGCCTGCCTCGGCGTCTTGCCCTGGCGCAAAGTCGACCGGCTGTACATCGACTACGCCAGCTGCACGACGTACTTCGCCTAGACCTGCGTTACCGAAGACCGCGCCGCGCGGCCTCTCGTCGGCTTCAAGACGACCGCGCCGGGCAGGCTCACTCGGGAATCTGCGGCAGGGGGTTCGGAGAAGGGTCGACGTACACCCGGCCGTCGCGAACTTGCACCGGGTACGTCCGCAGGCAGTTGTACGCCGAGTCGGTGTGAATGCCGGTGCGAATGTCGAACCGCCAGCCGTGCAGCGGGCACACGATCGTACCGTCCACGACGATGCCGTCGCCCAGGTCGCCGCCCTGGTGCAGGCACGCCCGCTGGGTCGCCCACACCTCGCCGCCCAGTCGAAACACGAGCAGGGATCGCCCGGCGACGTCCACCGGCGTGCCGTCGGCGTCGGAGAGCTGAGAAACCGAGAGCTGGGTATCCTCGAACGCCATCAGGTCTGGATCCGGTATTCCTTGATCTTGTTGTAGATCGACGCACGGCTGATGCCGAGCAGCTTGGCCGCCTTGGTGGGCGAGCCCTGAGCTCGCTGCAGCGCGTCGCCAATGGCCTGCCGTTCGACCGCTCGCACAGCGTCTTCGACCATGGCCTTCAGAGGCCGCTCGCCATTGCCCTCGAGCGGCGCGGCGATGGCGGCCGGGTGCGCCACCGAGGGCGACCGCGACAGCGTCAGTCCCGCCTGCACGAGGTCGTCGCTGCGGATCTGGTCGCCGTCGCACAAGATGGCGGCCCGCGACAGCACGTTCTCGAGCTCGCGAATGTTGCCCGGCCAATGATAGCGGGTGAGCAGCGACATGGCGCCGGGCGAAATCTTGGTCGGGTAGCGGCTCTCGTCGCCGGCAAACGCCTTGGCGGCCCCTCGGCGGCGCGCGAGCAGGTGCGCGGCCAAAATGGGAATGTCCTCGCGCCGCTCGCGAAGCGGCGGCACCTGCATCGGCACAACCGCGAGCCGCCAGTACAGGTCTTCGCGGAACTCCCCTTTGGCGACCAGCGCCTTGAGGTCTTTGTTGGTGGCCGCGATCACCCGGACGTCCACCTTGACGAAGTGGTCGCCGCCCACGGGTTTGATCTCCCGCTCCTGCAGTACGCGCAGCAGCTTGTTTTGCACCGACGGCGCAATGTCGCCGATCTCATCGAGAAAGATGGTGCCGCTGTGCGCTTCGCGAAACAGGCCACGCCGCGCCTTGCCCGCGCCGGTAAACGCACCCTTTTCGTGGCCAAAGAGCTCGGCCTCGAGCAAGCTCGGCGATAGCGCCGAACAGTCGAACGCCACGAAAGGCTGATCGGCGCGCGGTCCCGTGCGGTGAATCGAGCGCGACAGCAGCTCTTTGCCGGTGCCGCTCTCGCCGAGAATGAGCACCGTAGCGTCGGTGTTGGCCACGCGCTCGACGAGCGAGAACAGCTGGCGCATGGGTGGCGACTCGCCGACCATGCGAATGTGGCCGTGGGCCCGGTCGACCTCGCTGCGCAGGCGGCGAACCTCGCGCGCCAGCGCGCCGTGTTTCTCGGCTCGGCTCACGGCGGCCCGCAGCTCGCTACCGCTCACGGTCTTGCGCAGGTAGTCGAAGGCGCCCTGACGCATGGCCTCGACCGCGCCTTCAACCGTTGGCCTCGCGGTCGTCAGGATCACGATCAGGTCCGGGGCGACCCGGCGCACCTTGCGCAAAAGCTCTACGCCGTTGACCTCGGGCAGCGCCTCGTCGGCCAGCACCACGTCGTAAGGCGTATCGTGAATACGCGCCAGCGCATCGGCCGCGGTGGCGACGCCCTCGACCCGATGCTCCTGACCGAGCAGGGCCGACATAAGCCGGTGAATCTGCGGCTCGTTGTCGACCACGAGCACCCGGACCTTTTCGGTCATGCGTCGATCTCCAGAAGCGGCAGCACCGCGGTCGCGCGCGTGCCTTTGCCCGGGCTGGAGTGAAACTCGAGACGACCGTGGTGCTCTTCGAGAATGCGCTTGCAGATGCCGACGCCCAGACCGGAGCCTTCGCGCGTCGAAAAGAACGGCTCGCCGAGTCGCTCGAGCACGTCCGACGACATGCCCGCGCCGGTATCCACGACCGACACCATCGCCACGCCCTCGGTCTCGTCGGCATCGACCTCGACGGTGATGGTCGCACCGGGCTCGGTGGCCAGCACCGCGTTGCTCACCAGGTTGATGGCCACTTGCTGGAGCTTCTGGCGGTTGACCGAGACCAGCGGTCGGGCTTTGTAGTCGAGCTCGAGGCGACGGTCGCGCACGCCCCGCTCGTACTGCAAAATAGCCATGGCCTCGTCTACCAGACCGGCGAGTTCGCTTGGCTCGCGATGAAGCGCCCGCTCGGCCCCGGGCCCGGCGGCAAAATCGCGAATCTCGTCGACCATGGCCGACAGTCGGCGCTGGGCCGCGACGATGATGTCGGCGAACTCGGTGAGCTCGGGATCGTCGGCCACCCGGGACTTGATGGCCTCGGCGTAGCCCACCAGCGCCAGCTGGGTGCCGATCTCGTGGGCGATTCCCGACACGACGCGGCCGACGGCAGCCAGCTGTTCGGCTTCTACCAGGCGCTTCGTCGCCGTGCGCGCCTCGCGCTCGATGTCGGCAAGACGCCGTTTGGCCCGGGCGAGCTCGGTGCGCAGGTCGCCGAGCTCGCGCTCGAGGCACGCGCGCTCGACCCCGGCCGAAATCTTGAGCTGCAGGTCGCGCACGTCGCACGGCTTGTTGACCACGCGCAGTGGCCCGAGCTGCGCGAGGGCGGCCCGCAGTTTGGGGTCGCCGAAGTTCACCATCAAGATGCCCACGACCTCGGGCAACGCATCGCCGATCTCGTCGAGCAGATCGAGACCGCCTACCGCCGGCATGTGCAGGTCCGCCACGACGACGTCGGGTTTGCGTTCGCGAATGGCCGCCCACAAAGACTCTGGCGACTGAAACGCGGCCACCGAGTAACCGGTTTGATCGACCAATGCGTTCTCGAGTCGCTTTATCGCTAGCGGGTCGTCATCGATTAGATACACAGCCTCGGACGACACGGGGAGAGGTCTAGCATCCAGCGCCCTGGACGTCCAAGAAAATGGACATCCGTCCATTTCACTAGACACTGAAACCAAAAACCAACCCTTAACCACCTAAAAAGAAAGCGTCTGAAGTTTTGGAACACCCCTTGCCTAACTAGGCAGCGGACAAGACACCAAACGACCGGAGGTTCTCCATGAGCGCGGCCACACCGCAAACTGCAACAACCGTTTCCAAGCCCCGTCCGAGGCGCACCAAGGCGCGCCAAGGCACCGCCAGCCAACGCCGGCTGCAAGGCGACAAACGGTCGAAACAGCCCCCGGAAAGCGCCGACACTCATCACGAGATCTGCGAGCAAGACCGCAACTACGCCTTCTCGGTCGCGATGAAGTACGTCAAAGACGAACACGCGGCCGCCGACATTGCGCAGGAAGCGTTGTTGCTCGCCCACCGGCACCGGCACAGCTTTCGCGGCGACTCGCGCTACACCACCTGGCTGTACCGAATCGCCGCCACGACGGCGCTCATGCACCTTCGCAAAGCCAAGCGACGCAAGCGCGAGGTGCTCGTCGCGCCGACCGCCGACGCCGACAACCAGGTCGTGTTCGAGCGGCCGTCGCCGCGCTCCAGCCCCGAAGAGCGCGGCGCGGCGCGCGAGGCCATGGAGATTGTGCGCAAGCGCCTCGACGAGCTGGGAGAGAAGTACCAGGACATCTTCTGGCTGCGCTTTCTCGAAGGCTATACCGAAACCGAGATCGCCCGTCGGCTCGACCTGAACGTCGCGACCGTGAAAACCCGGGCCTACCGGGCGCGACTGGCCATCCGCGAGACGCTGCAGCAGCACATGCAATCGCCGCAAGCGGCGGCCGCGTAAGGACGCAGGCCGCGCGGCGGAGGGTTCTGCCACCGAGCGTGCCCGCCGCCGCGCCGCGTCTGCGACCGACAGCGCTCACGCGCCGCGACGCCCCGCACGGCGAGGAGCGCCGCGGCTGCGGCGCGGCTCACCGACTTACCGAGTCACCGACTCAAGGGGTGTTCGGTTCGGGCGAGCCCGCGGCGCCTGGTTCGCCGGGGACGTCCCGGTCTTCGGCGGCGTCGAGAATCGACAACACGAAGATTTCGCAGTCTCCGATTGCCATGTCCACGCAGCGGATCGACAGGGTGTTGCCGACCTGCACCGCGCCAAACAGACCGTCCGGGCACTCGGAGATGAGGCTCGGATTGCCGTCTTGCTCTTTTTGCTGAACCTTGCAGCCGGCCTGCAGCGACGCCCGCACCAGGGCGGCCACGCCGTCGTTGCCTTCCTCCATCTCGATGTCCAGCGCAGCCAGGCCCGGCTGCGACGTCGGAGCGACCGGCGCCGGGCTGGGCGTGGTGGTCTGCTCCGTCGCGGCGTCACCGCCGCTCGCACAGGCCCCCAGGACCGCTGTCACCGCGAGGAACCGCGCCGCGTGCCACATCATTGGCCAGAGCCTAGCAGGTTCGCGAGACTGGAGCGGACCAACGGGCGCGAGCGCAACTCACCCGGAGCCCCGCACGCCCGCGGGTCCGGCGAGGAATTCGCCCGGCGCCGCGCCCCCGCGCACTTCTCGCCATTCGGCGAAGCTATAGTGGCGCCGCATGCACCGAATCGCTGTCGACGCCATGGGCGGTGACCACGCCCCCGACGAGATCGTCAAGGGCGCGGGCGCGGCGTCCATCGACCTGCCCAACGTCGAGCTGATCCTGGTCGGCGACGCCCGGCGCATCGGCCGCATCTTGCCGGGCGTTCGCCACGATGGCGGCCGCGTGCGGGTGCACCACGCCGCGTCCGTCATTCACATGGACGAAAAGCCCCGCCAGGCCGTCGCCGCCAAGCCCGACGCGTCGATCCTGGAGGCGGCCGAGCTGGTCGCCCGGGGCGAAGCCGACGCCCTGGTCTCGGCCGGCAACACCGGAGCGTCGGTGCTGGCGTGCGCGCGCAAGTTCGAACTCGTGCCGGGCATTCGCCGCGCGGCCCTGGCCGCCGTGTACCCGACCGAGCTGCGCCGCGGCGCCAAGAACGACCCGTTTTCCCTCATGCTCGACGTCGGCGCCACGGTCGACGCCAGCGCCGACGACCTGGTCGCGTTTGCCCTCATGGGCGCGGCCTACGCCTCGGTGGTGTCACTCAACGCGCGTCCCAGGGTCGCTCTTTTGTCCAACGGCGCCGAGGCCGGCAAGGGGCCAAAGGCGGTCGTCGAGGCCCACCAGATGTTGCTGGCTCACACCGGGCTCAACTTCATCGGCAATGTCGAAGGTGTCGACATCCCCCGCGGAGTCGCCGACGTCGTGGTGTGCTCGGGCTACGTCGGCAACGTCGTCATCAAAATGCTCGAGGGCGTGTCGGAGACGGTCATCGGTCTGGCCCGCTACGCCTACAAAGAAAAGCTCCTCTGGCGGGCCGGCCTGGCCATGCTGTCCGGCGGCATTCAACGGCTCAAAGACATCACCGACTGGGAACAATACGGCGGCGCCCCCCTGCTCGGCTTTCGCAACCTGTTCATCAAGGCCCATGGACGCTCGAAAGAACGGGCCATTGGCAACGCCATCAAGGTCGCCGCGAAGGCACTGTCGGGCGACCTGACTGGCAAAATCGAGACCGGCCTGGCGGAATTCGAGGATCGCCGGGGCGGCAAGCGCTCGCGCGCGTGAGCCTGCATCCCGCGCCCCCGCAGTCGCCGTTGTTCGCCTGCTAGAGTAACGACGTGGCGCGCACCGAGCACGTCTTTCGCTGGGACCTCGACAAGACCTACTTGCGCACCGAGTTCGATACGGTGCGCGACCTGGTCAAGACCGCCTTCGAGACCGCCAGCGACAAGCAGGCCGTGCCCGGCGCCCCGGCGCTCCTGCGCGCGCTGCGCGGCGACGGCGAAAACCACCGCATCTGCATTATCAGCGGCAGCCCGAAGCAAATGCGGCGGGTGCTCGACGCCAAGCTCAAACTCGACGGCGTGGAGTACGACGAGTTCGTACTCAAGGACAACCTCAGCAACCTGCTGCGCGGCAGGTTTCGCGCCATGCGCTCCCAGGTGCCCTACAAGCTGCCGGCGCTGCTCGAAAGTCGCGCCAGCCTTGACGATCAGCCTGCGGAAACGCTGTTTGGCGACGACGCCGAAGCCGACGCGGTCGTCTATTCCCTGTACGCCGATCTGGTTTCGGGGGCCGTCGAGCTCGACGAGCTGCCGCGCATCCTGGCGGCCGCGCGCGCCTACCCGGATCAGATCGAGCGCGCGATGCAGCTATGCCGCCGCATCGAGCGCGCCAACTCCGTCGACCGCATCCTGATTCACCTGGACCGGCGCTCGCCAACGGCCCGCTTTTCCCGGTTCGGCCGCCGGCTGGTTCCCATCTACAATTACTTTCAGGCAGCCAGCGTGCTCCACCGGGACGGCCTGCTCACCGCGGCGCAGGTGCTGTTCGTGGTCGAAGAAATGCTGGCCGACCCCAGCCACACCCCCTCGACTCTGGCCAACTCGCTGCAGGACCTGGTCATGCGAGGCCGGGTGTCCCAGGCCGACGCGCGCACATTCACCGACGAGCTGCGCGAGATCGCGGAAACCACCGCCGCGACGAGTGAACCGGGAACGGCGAGCGCCCTGGCCACAACCCTCGACGCGCGCCTCAACGACCTCGGCGACGCCCCGCCGCTCGAATGGCCCGACGAGGCGCCGCGCCTCGACTACGTCGCGCTCGTCGACGCGGACCACGACCGGCGCCGCAGCGAAAAGCGCTCCGCCTGGTAGCGCTTCACCCGGATCCCGCCAGCCGCGGCGAGAGTGGGCGCGGCGGGGACCGATCTAGCAGATCCGGGCCCTTACCGTTGCCGTCGCATTTGGGGTTTCCCTCGTAGTTTCAACGCCTTGGAAAATAGGCCGGGAACGGGAGCAGAATTCGAGACAGGGCAGATCCCTTGTTGCTAAGCTCGAACGAGCCGGCGGATAAACGCCCGGCAATGGACAATTTCCCGAGTAATTCCCGCAGGTAAGAGCAATGTCGGCCGACGCTATCAGAGCCCTGCCCTATACTGAACATCGAAACAGTACAGGGACCGATATGCGCATCGCCTGCATCTACCTGCCTTCCTTTCCCGTTCAAGTCCACGTGCGCCGCAACCCGCGGCTCGCCGGGCAAAGCTTTGCCGTCGCCCGCGACGGCCGCGTGGTGTCCGCGTCGCGCGCCGCGTACGAACTCGGGGTGCGCCCCGGCGACGACGTACAGGCCGCGCGCGACCGCGTGGCCTGTGGCCGAGGCGAACTCACCATCATTGCGGCGGAGCCCGACGCTTACCGCGAAGCCGCCTGCGCCCTGGCCGACAGCCTCATGAGCCTGTCGCGCGCGGTGGACATCGGCGCCGACGACGGCTGGGACATCGCCGAACTCGACCGGGCACACCGGGCTTTGTTCGCCCACGTGCCGGCTGGCGCCCGCGGCGCTACGTTCGGCGAAAAACTGATCGCCGCGGTCAATCGCCACGGCATGCGAGCCCGCATCGGCATCGCCGACGACCGCTTCACCGCCTGGATTGCGGCAGCCACGTTCCGCGGCGGCGACCAGGACGGGGATGGCCCGGCCAGCGGCCTGTTCGCGCAAACCGTGACCTCGGTGCCGCGTGGCGGCTCCGGTGCGTTTCTGGCTCCGTTCCCTCTGTCGATGCTGCCCCTCGACGGCGACCTTCGACGACTGCTGGGCGCGCTTAAGATTCACACCATCGGCGACTTCGCCGCGCTTCCTCCGCCGACCGGCATGCGGCGCTACACCGATGGCGGGGTCGACCTGCACGGCCTGGCCCGCGGAGACGGTCCCAACGACGTCCTCGACTACCGTCCCGACGGCCCCATTCGCGAGGGCGTTCACCTCGCGCCGGGCAGCCCGCCGGAACACGTCGCCTTCGCCGCGCGGACCGCCCTCGACCGGGTTTCGGAGCGGCTGCGCGGCCGCGGTCGCGCGGCCAGTGGCCTCGAGCTGACCGTCGGACGCAACGGCGCGCTCGAGCGGCTCAAGGTGGCGCTGCCCAGCCCGACCACCTCTGGCCGCGCCATGGCCGACGCCCTCCGCCGGCGCCTCGCGGCCCTGGACGATCAGGTCACCGAGCTGTCCTTCTCGGTGATCGCCGACACCGAGCCCCAGGGCGACGAGCTCGACCTGTTCGAGGCGCGGCCCCACCGGCGCACCCGGCGCGGCAAGAGCGGCCGCCGGCGCGGCAAGCAGCTAAGCCTGCTCGGCGGCGAACGCAACTAACCAGTATCCCTGGTATCGCGGGGGCTGTCGCGCCTGACGCTCGGTGCGGCCAGCCAGCTACGCGGCGAACTCGGCGCGCAGCTCGTCGTCCCACTGGTCGGCGACGCTGGCAACCGTGTGCACGAGGTCCTCGAACTCTTCGTAGTCGAGCCCCTCGAGCTGGCGAAGCGCCCGCAGGTAGACCTCGTTGGTCGCTCGATCAATCGCGTAGGCAGCGTCGCTGGTGGCCAGGAACGACAGCTCGAGCAGCTTGCGATACAGGCCTTCTCGGTTGCCGTCGGGCACCTTCATCAGATGGGAAACGAACAGGACCACCCCCTGCTCGGGCAGCACGTGAATCGTGAGCACGGCGGAGCCACGCTGCAGCTTGCCAACCCCCTGCTCCGACAGCGGCGCCAGCGAGATGTCGCGCTCGCGGCCAAAGCGCTGCAGAAACTCGTTGATGCGGTCGCGCTGCTCTTGATCCGTCGGTTCCCCCATCGCGTCGATGGTACACCACCCGTTGCAGCGCGTCGCCAAATTGGAGGCGCGCACGGCGGTCGTCATGGCGCCAACAGCCGCGAACCTGTAGCGTACGAAGTCATGACGTGTGCGCTTCGCAGGCTCGTTGGTCCCGCTGCGTTCGCCGGCGCGACGGTGCTGGCGGCCGCCGTCACGCTGCTCGTGGGTGCGGCATCGGCCCATGCACAGCTGTCGTTCGACCCCGACAAGACGTACCGGGTTCCGGTGGGCGAGTCGCCGTCGCGCGGACCGCGCGACGCCCTCGTCACAATCGTCGAGTTTTCCGATTTCGCCTGTGGGTTTTGCGGGCGCGTACGGCCGACCCTCGACACCCTGTTCGAGCTCTACCCGGGCGAGATTCGCCTGGTCTACAAGCAGCGCCCGCTGGACCTCGACCGCGAGTTCGTCGAAGGAGCGGAGGCGAGCTACGCGGCGGCCGCGCAGGGGATGTTCTGGCAGATGCACGACCGCATCTTCGACAGCCGAGCCACCGATCGGCGCTCTACGACCAACTACGCCCGCGAACTCGGCCTCGACATGGCCCGCTTTCGTCGCGACATGGATAGCCATGCGCACCGCGACAAGATCGCGGCCGATCTCGAGCTGGCCGAGTCCCTGGGCGTTGGCGGCACGCCGATGTTTTTCATCAACGGCCGACCTCTGTCGGGCGCCCGTCCGCCGCGCGACTTCATTCGCCTGATCGACGACGAACTCAAACGCGCGCGGCGCAAGGTCGCCAGCGGCGTCCCCGCGGCCGGAGTCTACGAGGCAATCATTGCCGACGGCGAGACCTCGGGAGACCGCGCGGCCCGGCCCCGACAGGCACGGCGCCAGCTCGACCGAGATGCCGTGTACCCGGTGCCCATGGGCCCCAACGCTCTGGTCACGGGCCCCGCCGACGCCCTCGTTACGATCGTGACGTTCGAGGACTTCGAGTGCCCGTACTGCGCGCGCAACGCCGAAGCCCTCTACCAGCTGCGCGACAAGTACCCGCGCGACGTGCGGCTCGCGTTTCGCCACTTTCCCCTGGCGTTTCACCGGCACGCGATGGGCGCGGCGGAGGCGGCCATGGCAGCGCACGCCCAGGGCAAGTTCTGGGAGATGCACCGGCGCCTGTTCGAAAACCAGAACGCCCTGGGCCGCGCCGACCTCGAGCGCTATGCGGCGGAGCTGAACCTCGATATGGATGCGTTTCGCGCGGCCCTCGACCAGGGGGCGGCGAAGGCGGCCATTAACGCCGACCTTCGCGACGGCATGCTCATTGGCGTCACCGCCACGCCGACCGCGTTCATCAACGGCACACCGGTCGCCGGCGCCCTCCCGATCGAGGCGCTCGAGATGATCGTCGAGGCCAAGCGCCGCCAGGCAAGGGCGCTGGTCGCCAAAGGCGTCGCCCGCAAAGACCTCTACGATCACATCATAAACAGCGCTCGCGCCGCGCAGGCGACGCCCTAGCGCCCTACGACCGCGACGACGACCAGCGGCTTAGCAGTCCTTCGCTGCGCTTGCCGCGCGCGCTCACGTGCAGACGGCGGGTCGCGTCATCGACGACCTCGATGCGAATTGCCAGGCAGTCGCGCGGCATCACGTCGAACCGGTCCGCCCACTCAACCGCAACGACCCCGGGCCCCCCCATCGCGTCGTACAGCCCGATGTGGTCGAGCTCGCCCTCGTCTTCCAATCGGTATAGGTCCGCGTGGTGCAGGGGCAAGCGGCCCCCCGGGTATTCATTCACCAGCGTGAACGTGGGGCTCACTACGCGAACGGTGTCCGGTACATTGAGACCGCGAGCCAGGCCCTGAACGAACAAGGTTTTGCCGGCTCCCAGGTCGCCCGTAAGTCCGACAACGTCGCCGGCTTCGACCGCGCCACCGAGCGCGCGACCGAGCGCGAACGTCTCTTCTTCGGAGGTTGCGGTGAAGGTCATTGGCTGAAACTACTCGAACCCTTGCTCGGGCACTAGGGTCGGTGTATGTCCGCCTTATGAAGAGGGCTCGTAGGATGGCAGTAAGAGCATGGCTCGGCTGCGCGGTAGCCCTGGCCGCGTCGTCGACGTTGGCCACGGGCTGCAGTAGCGAGCGCGCCGCCCCGACCGCAAAACCGCTGCCCCAGCCCGACTCGTTCGGGCCGCTGGTGCGCGGCGAGCCGGTGTCGCCGCGCATCGCCAACTATTCGATCGACGTCGAGTACGACGCCGACGAACACCGGCTCACTGCCCGGCAAACGCTGCGCTGGACCAACACCGGTGGTTCACCGGTGGGCGCGCTGCCGTTCCACCTGTACCTCAACGCGTTCAAGAACGAAGACTCGGTCTTCATGCGCGAATCGCGGGGCTCGTTCCGCTCGGCAAAATCCACCGATACCGGCTGGGGCTGGATCGAAGTGTCGTCGGTTCGCATAGCCGGCGGCGCCGACGTTCGCGACCAGGGCCGGTACATTGGCGTCGGTGCCGAGCACGGAGACCAGACCGTTCTGGAGATCCCGCTCGCAACGCCCGTGGGCCCCGGCGAAACCGTCGAGGTGGCCATGGAGTTCGAAGCCCAGCTGCCGGAAGTGTTTGCTCGCACCGGCTACAAGGGCGAGTTCACGATGGTCGGCCAGTGGTTTCCGAAGGTCGGCGTGCTGGTCGGCGAACGCGGCAGCGAGACCTTTCACTGCGAAGCGTTCCACGCCAACTCCGAGTTCTTCGCCGACTTCGGCACCTACGACGTGACGCTGAACGTCCCGGCAACTCACGTCGTCGCCGCCACCGGCGTCCTCACCGCTGCCGAAGAGGCGGGCGACGGCCGCCACAAGCTCACGTACCGAGCCGAAGACGTGCACGACTTTGCCTGGATGATCGACCCCTACGTCGAGTTCATCACCGGCACCGCCACAACCGAGCACGGCGATGTCGAAGTTCGCGTGTACGCCTACCCCGAGCAGCGCGCGTTTGCCGAGCGCCACCTGCACGCCGCGATCGAGACCATCGAGATCCTCAGCGACCGACTGGTGCCCTACCCGTGGACGCGCATGAGCGTGATCGACCCGCCGCCGCGTGCAGCCGGAGGGGCCGGCGGCATGGAATACCCGACCATCGTAACCACCGCGGGCGACAACTGGTTCACCCCGGAGGGCGTTCGTATGCCCGAGTTCGTGACCGTTCACGAGGTCGGCCACAACTGGTTTCAGGGCATCCTGGCTTCCAACGAAATCGACGAAGCCTGGCTCGACGAAGGCACCAACGAATACATCGACGGCGCCGTCATGGAAATGGTCTACGGCGCCAACGCCAACACCGTCGAGTGGGGCCAGTGGCGCGCCAGCCACTTTCGCGTGCGCCAGAACTCCACAGCGGTGGACCCGCCGGCACCGATTCGCACCAAGAGCTACGAGTTCCCCGACAACGGCGCCTACGGCGGCCAGACCTATGCGCGCACGGCGCTAGCGCTGCGGACCCTCGAAAACGCGGTCGGCCCCGATCGGTTCGCCGCGGCGCTCAAGCGATACGCCCAGCGGTACGCCTTCAAACACCCCACCGGCGACGACTTCTTCGCCGCTCTTTCCCACGCCCTCGGCGAGGACATCTCGTGGTACGTGGACCCGGTCTTCTCGGGACGGGCAGTCCCCGACCTCCGCGTGCGGTCGATCAAATGCCGCGCGCAACACGAGCCCCGTGGCGTGTTCGGCGAGGGTGACCAGCGCAAGACCGTCGGCGAAGCCGACGCCCCCGACAGCGAGACGGACAGCATCTGCGATGTCCTGGTCGTCAACTACGGCGACATTCAGGTCGACACCGAGGTCGAGGTGGAGCTTGCCGACGGCTCGTCCGAACGCTTTCCGTGGCGCCGCGACCGTCCATTTCTGCGCCTCGAGTTGGTGCGTTCCAGTCCGGTGGCAGCCGTGACCATCGACCCCGACGGCCGCGTGCCCCTCAACGTCGCGACGGTCAAATCCTCTCAGCGCAAAGACAGCCAGCGCGACGGGCGAATAGGAGCTTCCATGCAGTTTGCAACGCAGGTCTTCCTGCAGGCGGTGGGACTGTGACCGCCGCCGGCAAGCCCGGCACGGCCGGTCTCGGACGAATGTTTAGCGCCGGCTCGCGCGCGCTGTGGCGCCACCGCTGGGTCGTGCTCGGCGTCTACCTCGTGTCGCTGGCGCTGTCGGCGGTCGTCGGCACGGCGGCCATGCTCGCCGCAACGGCTGCCTTCGGCAGCTTTCCCGCCTTCGAGCACGCCATGAACGGCGACGCCGCCGCTTTCATCGGCGTCCTGTCTCGCGGGGACCGCGGCGTCTGGGTCACGATTTTTCTGTTCACCCTCGGCGTGGGATCGGCGTACGCGGTCCTGTCGTGGTTTCTACGCGGCGGTCTCATCGCCGTGTTCCTCGAAGACCCAGCGTCCAATCGAGCCCGCGTGTTCGGTGCTGGCGGCGCCGCCACCCTGGCTGCCTACTTTCGACTGTGGCTGCTGTCGCTGGTGCCCATGGTGCCGGTCTTGATCGTACTGGGCGTCGGCACGACCGCCAACCGGGACGCGATGAGCTACGCGGTCACCTTCGACGCGTACTTTGCAGCCTTGATGCGAGGCGTCGGCCCGGCCTTTGCCCTGGGGCTCGTGGTGCTCACTGCGAGCGACTACGCGCGGGTCGAAATCTCGCGCCACTCCGAGCTCGGCGCCGTGCGCGGGTTCGTGCGCGGCTGGCGCATCGTCGCGACGTCGTGGCAGCCCATGGTGCACTCGGCGCTTCTCACGTTGCTGGGCTTTGGTGCCCTCTACGTGTACTTCTCGGCCACCGATGGCTGGCACCCAACCGCGACTGGCGCCGTGCTCGCCCTGTTTGCCGCCCGCCAGGGAGCACTGGCAACGCGCTTCGCGTGCTCGGTCAGCAAGATCGCCGGTCAGGTCGAACACGCCCGGTCCCGCTAGAACGCGAGCGCCCACACCCTCGACGCGCCCGGGGAGCATCAGATCTCCCGCAACGCTGGATGGTTGCGCAGGCTGTTGAGCACGACCTCAACTCCGGGTGTCGGGAGGCTGCTCTTCTGATAGAGCGCGCGGATCGGGCCGATGCGCAGCTTCCAGTCCGGTAGCACTCGCCGGAGCCGGCCCTCTGACACGGCTTTCGAACATAGAAAGACGGGCAGGTGAGCGATGCCCATACCTGCGGCTGCGGCTTCCAAGATGTACTCGGCGTCGTTCGACTTGAGTCGACTGCGGATGGGCACCTCGTCCGGTGTCCCGTCGTTGCGGCTGAGGTTCCACACGCCGACGTCCCGATGGCGCGTGTAGCTCAAGCAGTCGTGCTCCAGCAGATCGCGCGGCTCCAGGGGAAGTCCAGCTCGTTCGAGATACCGTGGAGCCGCGAAACAGCCGTTTAGCGCTTCACCGAGGTGCAATCTCTGGACACTCAGGTCCGGCAGCGCACCAACCGCGACGATGATGTCGAGTTCATCGAAGTCGAGCATGTCCGCCGCTCCTAGCGCGCGCACTCCGATCCGGAGTTTCGAGTGCTGCTCCAACAGCTCCCTCACGACCGGCGCCAGGATCTTCTTTGCGAACAAACCGGGAGCACCGATCCAAATTTCTCCGGTTGGATCGCGGTGCTGATTCTTCACCTGGGTCACGCCGTCGGCCAGCTCACGGAGCGCGACACGCGCGTGCTTGACGAACGTTTCGCCCTCGATCGTGCACTTTACGTGTCGTGAAGAGCGGGTGAACAGCGCCACCGCCAGTTCGCGTTCGAGCTCGGCTACCCGACGGCTCACGGCCTGCTTGCTCACGCCGAGAAACTCCGCAGCCGCTGTGAACCCGCCACGGTCCACCACCGCGAGCAGGGCTTCGAGCTGATCGCTTGTCACACTGCCTCCAGTTGGCCGAGCGCCATACAGGTCGAGACAGTACCGCAAGAGCCCCCTGGGCTCAGGTTCAGCGAGTCCGAGGTGATCGCTGCCTTCAAGCCCCCGCGTCGCCATCGTTTTGGTTTCGTTGACGCAGCGTCCAGTTCGTCGTCGTGGAAATCGCACGCGGCGCGGCTACCCATCCAGGCATGAGTAGGCCACGAGCCGTGCGCAAGGCGCACTCCCGTTGCGCAGCGACGCGCGCGCGAAGACAGGTGATGTAGAGCACAATGGGGACAAGCACACTGCCTGCGTTTCTCGCCGGGGTCGCTCTACCGCTGGCTATCACCGCGATCGTAGCTCATGCCGACGAGGGCCCAGAGCAGAACTCGACCGCAAGCGACAACGAAAGCCAGGGCGAAAACGAAGCCGACGAGAGAGCGTCGAGCTCGCTCATTCAAAGCCGGCTTCGCTTTTTTCGATGGCAGGAGGACTATTCCGACCTCGGACCACCAGGCCGTCGCCCCGGCGGGCTGGATCGCCTCAAATTTATTCCGTTCGATGCAAGCGGAACCACGTACTTGACCCTCGGCGGCAACTACCGGCTCCGAATCGAGGCTGTGGACAACTTCCTCTACGGCATACCCGGGGTCGACGACTTCACCTCGGTCAAGAACCGGTTCCTGATCCACGCAGATCTGCACATCGCGGAGCATCTGCGAGGCTTTTTCCAGCTCGGCGCCTACCACGAGACCGGGTTCCCCGGCGGCAGTATCCCCATTGAGGAGAGTGGACCCGATTTTCACCAGGCCTTCATCGAAGGCGCGTTCTCGGCCGGGAGGCACGCGACTTTCAAAGGGCGACTCGGCAGGCAGGAGTTGCCAGTCGGGTCATCGCGTCTTTTCGGCATTCGCGAGACGATCAATCAACGTCTCGCGTTCGACGCGGCGCACGCCGCACTCTCCACGGAGAAGCTGGCTGTTTCTCTCTTTTTCGGACGGCCGGTGTCGGGCAACAAACAGGCCTTCGGGGACAGCAGCAGCTTCGACGAGGTCGTTTGGGGGCTCTACGGAACCGCGCTACGCGCTCTGGACGAGATTCGTATCGACGCTTTCTACATTGGTCGCGAGACGCCCGCTGTCGCGTACCTCCAGGGAACGGTCGGCGAAACTCGTCACACCGTTGGAGCGCGCATTCACGGCTCCCTTCACGGACTCGCAGCGAGCTGGGAAGCCGCGTATCAGTTCGGCGAAACCGACACGGGTCAGATATCCGCCTGGGGGCTGGCAACAGAAACGAGCTACGAGTTCGCCGATGTTGCAACCGCACCGCGCCTGACGTTGCGCGCCAATGCGGCCAGCGGTGACGACGATCCGACGAACCCCGACGTGCAAACGTTTCATGCGCTGTATCCGAACCTCGCGTACTTCAGCCAGGCGGCAACCTACGCTCCCACGAACGCAGTCGACGTGCATCCGCGCGTCGAACTGAGGCCGGGCAGTCACTGGACTGCCTACGCGGGCATCACGTGGATCTGGCGGCTCTCTACGGATGACGCAATTTATGCCGCAGGATATCGACCGCTGCTGAGCGTCGGCGATGACCGGTATACGACAGCCCTGTTCGAAGCCGGCGCAAGCTTTTCCCCGACCCCGAGGATTCAGATCGACCTGGCTACCGTCGTCGCGACCGCCGGGCCGCTCGTTCGCGCGAATGCGGGACAGACGGTCCGGTTCTTTGCTCTGAACACATCCTTGCAGTTTTAGGAGCGCACGCATGAAAGACGTTGTTCACCACAAGCGACTGCTGGCCAGTCGCTGTCTCCTCGCCGCACTCGCGGCGGCCCTTGCAAGCGCCTGCGCATCCACAGGCCCCGCCGTGGCCGACAACCCTCGTGATTGCCTTGCGGCCACCACCCTGGGGCAATTGCCGAACGGTCACTTCTTGGAGAACCTCGCTGTCGCGCCCGATGGCGACGTTTACCTCACCGACTACTTCGCGCGGACGGTCCGGAGGTACGACCGGAGCGATGGGTTGCTGCCATTCGCGACGCTAGATGCCTATCCGGCCAGCATTCTACCGACGCAAAGCGGTTTCCTTGTCGCCGCTCACAAAGAGCCCTTCTCCGAGCCCGCGGCGTTCGCAGGCACCGGCCGGATGGTGCTTCTCGACGGCGCGGGAGCTACGGCAAAGACAATCCCCCTGCCGGAGATTGGCTTCGCGAATGGAATCGAGTTTGCAGAACCCGGTGAGTACTACATCGCTGACTCGCTAAACGGTGCGGTTTGGCTCTGGAATTCGCGCACCGACCAGCTCGAGCTCCTCGTCCAGTCGGATCTCTTGAAGCCGGAATTCGCTCCGATCTTTCTTCCGGGCGCCAACGGCGTGAAACGCAGCAGTGGGTTTCTCTACGTGTCGTCCTCTGCCGCCCGCTCGATATTTCGCATTCCCCTCGACGCAACGGGGCGCGCAAGGGGAGAACTGGAGGTCTATCTCAGCGGGGTTGGTACCGACGACTTTGACTTCTTGCCCGACGGAAGGCTGGTCATCGCGACGCACGGGCGCGAATTGCTCGTAACTCGAGATGCCGGGGCCCCGCGCAACGTGCTGTGCGATGACGCGAACGCACCGACCGCCGTACGAGCCCGATCGGTGTCGGGCCAGACGGTTCTGTTCGTCACGACGACCGGGCATCTACTCGAGGGCGGGAACAGCCCGGCCACCCTCTTGCAGGTACGGCTGCCAGCGCAAAACTGATCGAGAAACGATTCAACCACAGGATCAGCACAACTACGTGGACACGTTCAAATGAAGAAGATACTGATTCCAGTTACCAATCACGCCTTCCTCGGCAACACAGAGAAACCGAACGGGACGTACGCCCCGGAACTGACCCATGCGGTGCACGAATTTGCCGGAGCGGGCTACGACTACGATATCGCATCCATTCATGGTGGCGAGGCCCCGGTCTACGGGCTCGACGTCGAGGGAGATGAGGTCAACCGGCAGGTGCTCCAAGACACGACGTTCACCGCGAAGCTCAAGAGCACGCTTGCCGTGGCCGACGTGAACGGCGCCGACTACCACGGAATCTTCTATCCCGGCGGCTACGGCCTCCTGACGGATCTCGCCAAAGATGCCCAGTTTGCGGGAATCGCCATGGCGCACTTCGGCGCGGGAAAAGTCCTGGGCGCGGTTTGCCACGGGCCATCGGCGTTTCTCCCGATGAACGACGGAACTGGCACCCCATTCCTCTCAGACAAGTCGGTGACCGGGTTCACTCGTGAAGAAGAAATCGACTATGAAACCATCCACGACGTGCCGTTTCTTCTTGAAGAAGAACTTGCTCGCAAGGCTCGTCTCTTTTCCAAGAAGCAACCGTGGCTCGAACATGTAGTCGTCGACGGGCGTCTCGTCACGGGCCAGAATCCAGCCAGCGCGCGCGGTGTGGCTCGAAAGATGGTCGAGCAAATCTAGCGGCGGGAACCGCCCCGCGGAGCCGCCCACGGCGGCGCCATCGGCGCCGCCGACATGAACGCGTTGCACCCGCGGGGCAGTAGCGAAACACCGCCGAGCTAGCATTTCGAGCAAGCCGGGGTGGCCGCCGCGAGCGTTTGCTCGCGGTAGAGGGAAAGCGAGGCGTTGGATGAGAACCTTGACCTTGTTGATTTGCTCGTGGCCGCTCGTTGCGGGCTGCTCGGTCGTAGCCGATGACTCGAACGACGAAGGCTGCGTCTGCGAGGCGGCCGAAAGGTGCTGCGACGCCACTCGTATTTGCGTACCCGAAGGTGAGCCCTGCAGCATTCCTCGATTGACGGACGCGCGCCGGGTGCTCCCGCCCATCGACTTCGAAGGGTTCGACACGCCCAAGTTCTACGTCGACGAACCGTGCGCGACGACCGGCGAGTGGCAGGTCAGCTACCGGTACTCGAACGACCTGCGCGTCGCCGAGGCCCTCGTGGGCCCCGGCAGCGACGCCACCATGCTCATCGAAGAGCGACTCACCGACGGGATGCTGGCGAGCCGCACCACCACGTTCCTGTCCGAATCCAGCGCCCAGACCTTCGAGTTTCGGTACGCCTACGACGAACATGGACGAGTCGCGCGGGTGGTGCGCCGAAACTCAGACTCCGACGCGCCCGTGGACTTCACCGCCTTTTACCCTCCGGGCAACACGCCCTATTTCATCTCGGAACAGACCGGGGACACACAGATTCGCGTGGACTACATTCTCGATTCTCACGGCTACCCAATCGAGCTCGCGTCGACGCGGCAACGGGCCGATGAGCGGTCGTGGCCCACCACCTGGGTGTTCCGATACGACGCCCTCGGCGAGCTACACGCCGTCGAAAACCAGGGCATCCAGCCAGGGGAGCTCGGCCCGGCCATGTACTTCGATCGCGATGCCGAGGGCAACGTCGAACGCGAGCGGTTCCTGAGCGACTCTCGCTTCGTCCCGGACGAAACGCGAGAGTACGAATACGATGCCCGGGGGCGGCTAACCCGTCGTGGCAACCTGACTCTTCAGTACTGCGACTAGCGGGCACCTCGCGGCAGCCGCGCGGCGCGGCCTGCTCCGGCGCCTACAGCGGCGGCAGGTACTCGACTTCGAGCAGCGGGCGAACAAGGGCATCCCGGTCGTCTCGGGTGTGCCATCCCGCCCCGTTTTCGATGGCGGTGCTTTCCCACCGCAGTCCGTGATTGCTGGCCGGATCGTCGACCCAGCCCTGAACGACGGCCGCTGCAACCTCGATCCGGTACTCGCCGACCGTCGCCGGCGCGAAGGTCGCCGCGGGCGTCGGGTCGATGCTGTCGCCCCCGGCGCCCGGGTCAGGCCATCGAGTGTTTGCGTTTCGGTCGAGGTACGTTGCGTCGCGCTCGGACCAGTCGACCAGCAGGCGCTTGGCGACCAGGGTGCCGGCCTCCAGCGGGTCGTTGACGACCAGCACCAGGTGTGCCGACTGCACCGTCGAGCCCACCGGCACGGCGCTGATGTCGACGTCGATGAGCGCGTGACGCGGCGGCAACGCATCGGTGTACGCGACCTCCTCGCGGCCCTTCGCTCCGATGGGATCGGAACTGTCGAGCCAGGTGTCGCGGGTCACCCCCGAGACGTCGGCGCCGGTCCGTTCACCAAACGTCATGACGACGGCAACCGGCGTGCCAGCGTCGGGCGTGCCCGCGTCGGGCGGCGCATCGGGGCCCGCGTCCGGCTGCGCTGGCGTGGCCTGACCATCGTCATCCGCGCCGTCGTCGTCGCCACTGTCGGAGCCCGGACCGTCCGGCTGCCCGACGCTGTCGAGCGAGGCACAAACGCCGGCGACGCAGGCCATCCCGGACGGACACACCGGGTCGGCTTCGGTGCACGCAAACTCAGTCCCGGCATAGTCGGCGCCTACACAGCCCGAGGCCAGCAGTGCCACCAACGCCCCGAATGCAAACCAGGTCTTCACGTCACCTGGCGTAATCAGCAAAACACGTGCCGGTCCATCGCCAGCAACTTCAGTGCCTTGCAACGCGACAGCAGGGACTGAACTCCCCGGATCCCGCCGCGCGCTGAGGTCAGACGAGCACGCCGGGTGCCGCCCCCTAGCGATCGGCCGGCCATTGCCGCCCTCCGGCAAGGCCAAACCCGAGCCGCTTTCCGGGCCCGCGACACATCGCCACGGTCGGTGCCTCACGCGGGAACTCGTACACCTTGATGTCGGACCGGGCGGCCTCGACCACCACGGTCCTGGTCTCTCCATACGAACACAGCAAAGCATGCCGACTCAGAGCACAGTCGACGTAGCCCTGCTGGCAGTCGAGAGGTTGCCCGGCCAACTGCCAGTCGCCGGCCGCAGACTCCGCAAAACGCCCGTCGATTGACGAGACGTACTCGAGGTATGCCTGCAGCGCATCAAGCCGCTCACGCGCGCGACGGTCCCACGGCATCTCGCCAGGCATCACCTCGTACTGCTCGCCGTCTGCGCTGACCCGCCAGCGCCCATCTGGTCCCGCCGGCTCTATCGCGATCGCGTTTTCGGGCGCGTCGGCCCCAGCGGGCTCCTCGCCGCGAAACACCAGACGGTCTCCCTGCGCGGTCATATGGTACGAGCTCTCCTCGGCACCGTTGTTCGAGTCCGGGGTGCACTGCGGCAGCGCAAACCCCATCCAGCTGCCGTCATCGCTGCGAACAAGATGCACACAAAAGCTCCCCGGGTCGCCACCGATCGCGAGCAGATCAATCACGCCGCTCGCCTTCATCTGCTGCATGGTGGGAATCGCGAGCCCCATCCTGGGGCGCTTCGGCACGAGGGGGACGGCCCAAGGACCGTCATCCTTTGCCCCCTCCGCCGGCGCGCCCCGGCCCTGCTCGGGCCGACTCCGTAGCGCGTCGCCATTCGGTTGTCCGCAAGCGAGACACGTCAAAGCGACGGCGAGTCCGAAACGAACGCCGAGGCGCAAGAACGTCGGAGCGCCGGCGCAGTGATAGCCCACTGCCACGCCCAGCTACACAAGCACGCCGGGGTTGAGAACGCCGGCCGGGTCGAGGGCGTCCTTTGCCGCGCGCAGGGCTCGGGCAAAGGGCTCGGGGGTTTGCCGGTCGTACCAGGGGCGGTGCATGCGGCCGACCGCGTGGTGGTGCGTGATGGTGCCGCCGGCCGCGATGACGGCGTCGCCGGCGGCGCGCTTGACCGCCCGCCAGCGGTCGAGGGTGTCGCTGCCCCGCTCGGCCGGGCCGCCGGGGGCGACGAATGTGTAGTACGGCGCGGGGCCGTCGGGATAGACGTGGGTAAGCCGACACGCGACGACGCCGCCACCGCAGAGGTCGCGAAGCACGGCGCCCACCGCCCCGGTCACTTCGCGATGGAGCTCGGCGAACTGTGACCAGGTACAGGCGGTCTCGAACGTGTCGGCGATGACGCCCAGGCTCACGAGAGCGTTCAGCCGATACGGCGCCTCGATAAACGCGGCCTTCCACTTGTCGTCGGCCTGGCCGGTGTCGGCCCCGTCGGCGGAGGCAGCCCGGTAGCGCGGCTCGCCGGGCGTCCCACCGCTTTGCCGAGCGATCGCCAGCGCCCGCTCCATCCACGGTTCGAGCGGGTGATCGTCGGATTCGAAACCGAGCAGCAGCACGCTGCTGCCGTCGGCCACGACGGCGTTGATCAGCGCTTCAACGCGATCGAGCACGCGACAGTTCGACGGGTGAAGCCCCGACTGCGCAAGCTCGCGCGCGCACGCGACGGCCCGGTCGAACTCGCGAAAGCGCACCGTGGCCCGGGCGCGAAAGCGCGGCCGCGGCCGCACGCGCACCCAGCTGTCGGTGATGACGCCAAAGATGCCTTCGGAGCCGAGGGCCAGGCGGTCGGGACTTGGCCCGGCGGCCGAGCCGGGCACGAGCAGGCTCTTCCACTCTCCGCTCGGCGTGAGCATGCGCACCGACGCCACGAGGTCGTCGATGTGGGTCTGCAGGGTGGCGAAGTGGCCGCCGGCCCGAGTTGCGATCCACCCGCCGAGAGTGGAGAACTCGAACGACTGCGGAAAGAAGCGCAGGGTTAGCCCGCTTTCGGCGAGCTGGTTTTCGAGAACGGGCCCGCGCGCGCCGCCCTGGATGCGCGCCAGCAGCGACGTGTCGTCGATCTCGAGCACCCGCTCGAGGGCCGTGGTGTCCAGAGCCAGGGCCCCCTCGAACCCGTCGCCCACGGCGGCCTCGACCCCGCCGACGACACTGGTGCCGCCGCCAAACGGAATCACGGCCACCCGCTGTTTCGCGGCCCACTCGAGCACGCGCTCGATTTCACGGTCGTCGCGCGGGGTCGCCACCAGGTCCGGCGCCGCCCGAAAGTCGCCGACGAAACCGCGCCAGACGTCTTCGAAGCTGCGCCCGTAGGTGTGCAAAGCCCGCGACCGCCGGTCGCCAGCGACGAATTCCTCGAGATCGCCCGGCACCTCCAGGCGCGACGCGGGCATGTCCACGGCATCGAGCGCGGGCGGCTCGTGCGGCCGCGGCGTGGCGCCGGTGAGCATGGCCACCTGCGGCCCGAGCGCATCGCGTTCACCGGGAAATCTATCAGCCCAGCCCCAGCCCCAGAAACTGCGCTCACGCATCGCCGTCGAGTATAATCCTGTTCATGTCGGGGGGAGACCTGGTCGCCGAGCTGTTGACCAAGAGCGGCTTCGACGATGCCGCCGAGCCAATCGGCAACGGAATGTTTCGCATCGAGTGGGGCGCGGCAACGCTTATCACCGGAGCCGCCGGCGAGAGCATCGTGGTGTACGCGCCGCTATTCGAGGCGGTGCCCGAGACCAACACCGAAGCCTTTTTGCGCCGGCTGCTGGAGCTCAACAGCGATATGGGCGGCACCGCCGCGTTCCTGGTGCAAAAGGACGGCTCCGTCGCGCTGCAGGTTGGGCGCGGCATCGACGGGCTGGACCACAAAGAGTTCTCGCTGATGATCGGCACCGTCGGCCGCTTCGCCGATGACTTCGGCGACAAGCTCGCCAGTGAGTTCTACGCCTGAGCAAAACCGGCGCCCGCGTGCCCGTTGAGCGCGCAGTGTTTTCAGGCACCTACCTCTTGCGACACGAATTAGTCGCCGGCGGCTCGAATCCTTTCGGCCCGCCGCGACTCTTGTCGTCAGGAGGAAACGAACCATGAACCTGTTCCCCAAAAACGAACACAAAGTCGACCGCGCCATTCGCGTCGGCCTCGGCCTCGGCCTGCTCGCAATCGTTCCGTTTGGCCCGCAAAGCCTCTGGGGCCTGATCGGCATTGTCCCCCTGGCCACCGGGCTGCTGGGGCGCTGCCCCGCGTACGCGCTTTTCGGCGTTCGCACCTGCTCTCTCGAAGAAGCGTCCTGAGGCGCGCCGCTTTCGCCGTGAGCCCGACGGGCAACGACGCCACAGAAGACCGCGCACTGCTCGCGCGGGTCGCGAACACCGGATGCGAGCGGTCATTCGCGGCTCTGTTTCAGCGCTACGCCGCGCGCATCCAGCGCTTTGCGCGCACGCTGGCGCCGTCAAACGCCAACGCCGACGACATCGTGCAGCACACGTTCGTCGCCGCCATGAAATACGCGGCGCGCTACCGGGGCGAGTCGACGGTGAAGGCGTGGCTGTTCACCATCGCGCGCAACGAGGCGTTCCGCCTGCGGCGGGAAGCCGGCCGGCAGGTAGATAGCGAACCGACGCTGCTCGAGCTCGGCGTCCGCGCCGGTTGGGGCTCGGACACGCCCGAGACGGAGGCCGTGCGACGGCAGCAGGTAGAGGCCCTGCGCGCGGCCCTCGCGGCGCTGCCGACGGAATCGGCGGAGATTCTCGTCTTGCGCGACCTCGAAGGCTTCTCAGGCGCGGACACCGCGGCCCTGCTGGGCATCTCGCTCGCCGCGCAAAAGAGCCGACTCCATCGGGCCCGCCTCCAGCTGCTGGCCCGGGTCAAGGAAGGAAGCACCCCGTGACGAACGAGAGACACGCCGGTGGCCTGTGGTGCCGCGACGTCCTGGCCAGGCTGGCCGATTATCTCGACGGCTCCCTCGACGAACCGTCGCGTCAGTCGGTCGACGCCCATCTGCGCGAATGCCAGGCATGCGCATCCTTTGGCGGCGACTACAGCGACATCGTCGGCGCGCTGCACCGAAAGCTCGCCGACGACCTGCGGCCGGTGGACGACGAACTCGCCGAGCGCATCTCCCGCGCTACAGCGTCAGGTGCTCGAACTGGCTCAGGCGGTGAAACGCCGTGAAGCGCTTCTGAATGGCTTCCTGGGACAGATTGCGCAGGCCGTCGAGAGAGAACTGCTCGACCAGGTACGAGGCCATGACGCTGCCAGTGATCATCGCGGCGCGAATGGCCGCGGCGTCGGTACCGCCGCTGTACGCCAGGTAGCCCATGAAGCCACCGGCAAACGAGTCGCCCGCGCCCGTGGGGTCTTTGACGTCCTCGAGCGGCAGCCCCGGCACCGCAAAGGTGCCGTGCTCGTGGAACAGGTAAGCGCCGGCGTCGCCGCGCTTGATGACCAGGGACCGCGGCCCCATTTTGCGAATGCCGGCGGCCGCCTTGGCCAGGTTGTGCTCGCCGGAAAGAAGGCGCGCTTCTTCGTCGTTGATGACCAGAAGCTGCACTGCCCGCAGGGTCTTTTCGAGCGAGGGGCGAAACTCGTTGATCCACAGGTTCATGGTGTCGGCGGCGACCAGGCCGGGCGCCTTGACCTGCTCGGCGACTTCGAGCTGAAGCGCCGGGTGGATGTTGCCCAAAAACAGTAGATCGACGTCGCGCTGCCGCTCCGACAGCTGCGGCTTGAAGTCCGCAAACACGCCGAGCTTGGTGTCGAGAGTCTCGCGCGACGTCAGGTCGTCGGAGTACTTGCCGTACCAGTGAAACGACTCGCCCGGCACCCGCTGCACGCCGCTGATGTCGATGTTGCGGCTCTCGAGGTAGTCGAGATGCTCCTGCGGAAAGTCCTCGCCGACCACGGCCACGATCTGCACCTGGTTGGTGAAGTACGCGGCGGCCGCCGCGAAGAACGACGCCGAGCCGCCGAGGATATCTTTGTGCGGGCCGAAGGGACCGTCGATATCGTCGAGGGCCACCGAGCCAACAATGAGAAGAGAGCGATTCGCGCTGCGTCCGATCACGTGAGGTACTTTCCGATGAGGAGGTCGAGGCGACGACGCGCGGCGTCCGGGATTTGGTCCGGCTGCGTGATGATGGCGTCGGCCAGGGCAGACTTGGCCGGGCAGGTACGCTCGGCGGGAAGGAGCTCGACGGCGCGAACCAGCACCTTGCGAGCCAGCTCGGCGTTGTGTTTGAGAATCGCAATGACCGCCTCGACCGAGACGTCGTCGTGCCCCTCGTGCCAGCAGTCGTAGTCGGTGGCCATGGCGACGGTCGCGTAGCTCATCTCGGCTTCGCGCGCGAGCTTGGCTTCGGGCATGTTGGTCATGCCGATGACGTCGACGCCCCAGCTTCGATACAGGCGCGACTCGGCAAGGGTAGAAAACTGGGGCCCTTCCATGACCACGTAGGTGCCGCCGCTGTGCACCGTTTCGGTCCCTCCGCCCGCTTCGACCTCGGTCGAAGCCGCCCGGTGCAGGACGTCGGCGAGCTGCTTGCTCACCGGGTCGCCGAACATCACGTGGGCGGCGACGCCGTCGCCGAAGAACGTGCTGATGCGCTTTTTCGTGAGATCGATGAACTGGTCCACGATGACCAGATCGCCGGGGGCGATGGACTCTTTCATCGAGCCCACGGCCGACAGCGAAATCACCCAGCCGCAGCCGAGCTGCTTGAGCGCGTGAATGTTGGCCCGGTAGTTGATTTCGTGGGGCAGGATGCGGTGGCCACGGCCGTGGCGAGGCAAGAACACGAGCTTGCGATCGCCCAGGCGCCCGGTGATGAGGGCGTCGGACGGCGCGCCAAAGGGCGTGTCTACCGAGACTTCTTCAACGTCCTCCAGGGCGGCCAGGTCGTAAATCCCGCTGCCGCCGAGAACACCAATCGCTTCGGGCGCTGCTGTCACGTTTGGTCCCTCTCCATGGGTGCGTAGGCCCGCTGCGGTGTACCATTTTGCCGCCCGCGAGTGAAGGGCCGCCCATGAGTGAACGGCCAGAACCACCGTCGAACCAGCCCTCCGAACCGCCGTCTGTCGACCAACTCGTCGCCGATGGACGCTACGCCGAGGCCGCCGACGCCGCCCGGGCGAAGGGCGATTTCGAACGCGCTACCCAGCTCTACGAGCAGATCTGGGACTTCGCTGCCGCCGCCGCGTGCGCTCGCGAAGCCGGCGACCTGGGCCGGGCCCTGCGCAACGCCATCGACGCCCACGACGACGAGCTCGTCGAGACCCTCATCGAGCAGCTCCGGGTGGCCGGCGATCTCGCCGTCGCGGTGGACGTCCTGGCGAAACGCCGACGCTTCTCCCGAGCCGGCGTACTGGCCGAGGAACTCGGCGATCTCGAGCGCGCCATCGAGCTGTACAAGAGCGGCCACCGCGATCTCGACACGGCGCGCTTGCTCGAGCAGGTCGGGCGCGATCGCGAAGCCGGCCGCATGCTCGAGCGAATGGTCGCTCACAGCGCGGGCGACCCGGCGCTGGCACCGGCGCATTTACAGCTCGGCCTGTTGCTCGCGCGCCGCATGAAGCACGACGACTCGGTTCGGCACCTGCAAGAGGCGATGCGATACGAGGTCACGCGACCGCAGGCCCGGCGCGCGCTGCTGGTCGAGCTCGTCGCCCTCGGCCTGCGCGATGCGGCCCGCGCCGTGTTGGTCGAGGCCCGCGCCGAGGACCCGAGCCTGCCGGCGGAACTCGACGAGTTCGTACGCGCCAACCGCGGCGGCCTGCTGCCGGCGGGCACCGGCGAGCCCGGGTCGGAGGCCGCCGACGAAAGCCCCGACGAACGGAAGATCCTGGCCGGGCGCTATCGCGTCGACCGCGCACTCGGCTCCGGGGGCGCGGGCCGGGTGTTCGCCGCCCACGACCAGGTGAGCGACCGGGCCGTCGCGGTAAAGGTCTTCAACACGGTGCACGCCCGGGGCCGTTCGGCCTACGAGCGGTTCGTGCGCGAAGCCCGGGTCGCGAGCTCCCTGCGCCATCCCAACCTCGTCGAGGTGTTCGACTTTTCCGCCGACAAGGGCTTTTTGGTCATGGAGTACATGACCGGTGGCTCCCTGGCAGACCGCATCGGCAAGGGGCCCCTCGAGCAGCGGGCCGTTCGGCGCATGGTGCTCGACGTCATCGACGGCCTGGAGCTGGCCCACCGCCGCGGCATCGTTCACCGCGACGTCAAGCCGCCCAACATTTTCTTCGACGGTCGCGGCACCGCCAAGCTGGGCGACTTTGGCATTGCCCACTTGCTCGACCTCGGCCAGACCCAGACCGGCGGCCTCATCGGCACGCTCGCGTACATGTCGCCGGAGCAGATCACCGGCGCGCCGCTGTCGGTGGCCGCCGACCTCTATGCCCTGGGCATCACGTTGTTTCAGGCGCTCACCGGCCGGCTGCCCTTTTCCGGTCCCGACTTCGTCGCCCAGCATCTGGGCGAAACGCCCCCCCGCCCCACGGACGTCGCGCCGAACCTCGCTCCGGCGTGGAACGACATCATCGCCGGCCTGCTGGCCAAGAACCCCGCCGAGCGCTACGACTCGATCGACGCCCTGCGCCGCGCCATTCGCGACGTGGACCTCGGGTCGGCGGGGGCGCCCAAGGCGTTGGTGCTGCCGCGCGCGCCCGCTTCCCGCGAGGACGAACCATCGGCCGACGTCCCCCAGCAGGGCGCCGCCGACTCCGACGACGACAAGTCGAACGAGCGGTACGCGTTCGAAACACCGCTCGGGCGCACCGACCAGAGTCGGCTCAGCCGCGCCGTCGACGTCAGCCTCGACCGCTCCGTGATCCTCGAGCGGTTCGACAGTGGGCCTCTCGACGAAGAACACGAGCGGCGGCTGTACGCGTTTGCCCGAGGCGGCGGTCCGTACCTGCAGCGCATTCTCGCCTACGACCGCGACGACGGGCTTGCGGTCTACGAAGCTCCGTCGGGCTCTCCCGCGCGCGAGCGCCGCGACGATGCACCGCTGTCGCCCGCGGCTGCGACCCGCTTGACCAAGCGCCTCGCCCGCGCGCTGGCGCCGCTGCACGCGGCCGGTCTGGCCCACGGCGCCGTCGACGACGAACACGTGCTCATCGACGACCTCGGATTTCCGACCATCCTGGTAAGCGGACTGGGCGGCACCGGTGACGCGTCGAGCCCAACCGACGACGTCGCGGCCTCCGTCGCCCTCGCCGGCGAGCTGGCCGGGCTCGAGGCTCCAACCTGCCAGCGGCTCGTCGACTCGTTTGCGACCCACCTGAGCGCCCAGGAACAAACCGCCCTGAGCCTGGCCGCGGCGCCGCGCAACGCGGAAGAACTCTACGCGTTCGCCGACGCGCTCGAGCGCGCCATTTTGCGCGGCCAGCTGCGCCTGTCCCGCACCAGCGCGTAGGCGAGCATCGGCCCGGTTAGGGAGCCGTGCGACAGAGGATGCGGGTAAACGCCAGAGCGCCGGCCCTCAGGGTGACCTCGGTCCGGGCGTCGCAGTCGCCACCAATGGTCAGGGTCGTGCTGCCGTCGCCCACGGCCACGTTGGCAAACAGGTACGACCCGGTGCCCGTGTCGCCGGCGACGAACGGGCCGACACCATCGCGCGAAAACAGGCCCGCGTTGGCGGCCGCGATCGACGGGGCCCCGACCGGCGTACCGTCTTCGAGGCGGGCGTCGACCAGAAGCTGCGCGGTGGCGTTGTCGATGGCCGGCAGCGGATCGACGAACACGGCGTCGACGTCGGCGGTCGCCAGACCGCGCACGGTGTAGGGCACGGGGCTCGGCAGCGCCGAGAACACCAGGTCGACATAGTCTTGCTGCGCAAACTGCACGTCCACGGCGGCCCCGCCTTCCACGCACAGCACCGAGCGACCGTTGGGCGCAGTCATCACTGCGTCACCGGGACTGTCGACCGGGCTCACCTCGGCAGATGCCACGCCCAGGAACTGGTCGTCGGTGCTGTCCCAATCGATGTAGTCGCCGGTCAGCGTGACCTGGCCGGGGCACAGGTTAAACGCGTCGGGCCCCGCGTCGGTCGGGTCGCCGGTATCGGTATCCGTGTCGGCGTCGGTGTCGCCGCTGGTTGCGGTAGTGTCGTCGCTGCCCGAGCTGCCGCCGCACGCGGCCGCGCCGGCCGCCAGGACGCTCACCAGAATGCTCATTACGAACGTTCGCACCGCCGGATGCTAGCAACCGGGCTGGCCCAGTGCGACCACCGGACTCACGTTCGGGCCGGCAAAGCCGGGACTAATTCATCACCGACGCCAGGCCGCGCAACAGGTCCGTCGATGTGACGATACCCACGAGCGACTCGCCGTCGAGAACCAGCAGTCGGTGAACGCCGTCGTCGATCATGACCCGCGCCGCCTCGGGCAGGCTCGCGCCTGCGCCAATGGACAGCACGAACGGGCTCATGACGTCGCCGACCTGGCCAGACGTGGTCTCGGCGCCGTCGCCGATCTCGTAGGCGTGGCCGGCCTCGACCGTGTAGAAGTGCGAGTAGCCCTTTTTCCGGGTCGTGTCCCGATCGGGATCGACGAGGTCCGCCAGGGTCACCACGCCGAGCAGACGACCGTCGCCGGACACCACCGGCGCACCGCCTATGTGATGCGTGGTGAACAGGCGCGCCGCGGTCTCTACGCCGGTATCCGGTGCCACGGCAACGACCTCGCGCGTCATCACATCGCTGACTCTGCCCCACTCCATAGACACCTCCCTTCTTTGTCGTAAACGCTCGAGCCGCCCATTTCCAGCACAAACGTCGCGGCACGCTTCGTGAAAAGGAAAGGCGGGATGACGTCGCTGTGTTCGTCCGCCCCGCTCGACCCGGCAACCCTGGTTCGTCACGTCAAGCCGGGACCGCGCTACACCAGCTATCCCCCGGCCACCGAGTTCAGGCCGGCGTTTTCGTCCGACGACGCCCGCGGCGCCCTCGCCGAGCTGGGCCGAAGTGGCGGAACAGTCTCGCTTTATTGCCACATTCCGTTCTGCCGCACCCTGTGCTGGTACTGCGGCTGCAACGTGGTCGTGTCTCGGCAGCGCGACCGCGGCGCCGAGTACGTGTCGCGGCTGGTAACGGAGCTGGCCATGCTCGAGGACGCGATTGGCACCCGCCTGCCGCTGGCGGAGCTTTCGCTCGGCGGCGGAAGCCCGAATTTCTTGCGCGAAGCGGATCTCGAGCGCCTGATCGACGCAATTCGCCGGCATTTCTCCCCGACCCACGACGCCGAGCTCGGCATCGAGCTCGACCCGCGCAACACCGCGACCGAGCAAATCGAAGCAATGGCGCGCCTCGGCTTCAGTCGGGTGAGCGTTGGCGTGCAGGACTTCAACGAGGCGACCCAGGCCGCCATCAACCGGTTTCAGTCAGTGGAGCAGACCGCGGCCGTGCTCGACGCAGCGCGCGTCCTGGGGTTTGCGACCACCAACGTGGACCTCGTCTACGGACTGCCGGCACAAACCGAAGCCACCATTGCCGCGACCCTCGACGAGGTCATCGCCATGGCGCCCAGCCGCGTCGCCCTCTTTGGCTACGCGCATCTTCCCGACCGACTGCCGCACCAAACGCTCGTCGAGCGACGCCACAGCGTGCCCGGGCCCGAGCTCCGCGCCCGGCTCCTGCAAACCGCCCTCGAGCGCCTCGACCGCGCCGGCTATCGCCGCATCGGCCTCGACCACTTTGCCCGCCCCGACGACGCCCTGGCCCGGGCCGCCGATGGCGATGACCTGCATCGCAACTTTCAGGGCTACGTGGTGCGACGCGCGGACCACCTGCTCGCGGTCGGCGCCAGCGGCATCAGCGACACGGGCGCGGCCTACTGGCAAAACGAATCGCGGATCGACCTGTGGAACGAGCTCATCGACGCCGGCGAGCTGCCGGTTGCCCGCGGCCTGCGCCTGTCCGCCGACGACCTCGTGCGGCGCGACATCATCATGGAGCTGATGTGCCACGGCCAGGTCGCCTTCGCCGACATCGAAGCCCGGCACCGCGTCGACTTCGAACAAGACTTCGCCGGCGAGCTCGAGGAGCTTGCCACCGGCGACTTCGACGAGCTGTGTGCCGTGGATCGAAATGCGCGCCGCATCGATACGACCGAAGCCGGCCGCCTGTTGGTGCGCAACGTCGCCATGGTGTTCGACACCTACCTGGCCGCTCGGCTGCTCGAGGCCAGCGGGCGCAGGTTCTCGAGCAGCCTCTAGCGAACGGCGAGCCCGGTCAGGAGCGAGACGAGATCGCCCGGCCGGCGGCGGGCGCCGCCGGTCCAGGCCAACCGCTAGTTCGTCTTTTCGACCGCCGCGAGATTGCTCTTGGGCGCGCTGCGGTACTCCTGCAGCTTGTACTGGATTTTGCGCACGCTGATGCCCAGAATCTTGGCCGCCTTGGAGGTCGACCCACCGGCCGCCTCCAGCGTCTGCAAGATGGCGTAGCGTTCGATGTCGGCCAGGCTCGCCCCCGGTATTTGCGGGGCGCCGCCGAGCTTGCGCTCAGCCCGGGCCAGCGCCACGGGCAGGTTGGAGAGCTCGACCTGCGGGCCCTGGGCCAGCACCACCGCGCGCTCGACGGCGTTTTCGAGCTCGCGCACGTTGCCCGGCCACTCGTAGCTCACCAGCGCGTCGAGCGCCTCGCTCGAGTACTCGCTCAAATCCTTGCCGTTTTCGTCGGAGTACTTGGTCAGGAAGTGAGCCGCCAACAGCGGAATGTCCGACGGCCGGTCGCGCAGCGCCGGCATGTCGATGTTGACGACGTTGAGGCGGTAGTAGAGGTCCTCGCGAAACCGCCCCGCCTCGACTTCCGCGGCCAGGTTGCGGTTGGTCGCGGCGATCACGCGAACGTCGACTTCGAGGGTCTGGTCGCCGCCGACTCGCTCGAACTGGTGCTCCTGCAAGAAGCGCAAGAGCTTGACCTGCACCGAGGGCGAGATTTCGCCGATCTCGTCGAGAAACAGGGTGCCGCCGTCGGCCACGGTGAAGCGGCCGTCGCGCCGCGCCACCGCCCCGGTAAACGCACCGCGTTCGTGGCCGAAAAGCTCGCTTTCGAGCAGCGTCTCCGCGAGCGCCGCGCAGTGCAGCTTGACGAACGGCCCGCTGCTGCGCTTGCTGTGCTCGTGCAGCGCGGCCGCGACCAGCTCCTTGCCCGTACCGCTTTCGCCGGTAATGAGCACCGACGCCCTGGTTGGCGCCACCTGCTCGACCATGCGAAACACGTCGTGCATCACGTCGCTCGAACCGACGATGTTGGTAATCCGGTCGCGCTCGTGCAAACGCGCGCGCAGCTGCCCGGTCTCTTCGAGCAAGAAGTACTGCTCGAGGGCCCGCTCGACGATGATCAGCAGCTCGTCGAAGTTGAGCGGCTTGGTCAGGTAGTCCGCCGCGCCGGCCCGCATGGCCTCGACCGCGGTTTCGACCGCGCCGAAAGCGGTCATAACGACCACGGTGCACTCGTGCTCGGACGCCGCGAGCTTGCGCATCAACTCAATGCCGTCCATGCCCGGCATCTTCAAGTCGGTGAGCACGACGTGCGGTGAAAACGCGTCGAGCTTGCCGAGAGCCTTGAAGGCATCAGCCGCTGTCTCGACGTCGTAGTTTTCTTCGCGCAGCAGCTCGGCCAACGCGGTGCGGGCGTTGGCCTCGTCGTCGACGACCAACACGCGACCGCGACGCCTGCCGACGCGACGAGCCTCACCGGCGACGCCTGCTGTGCTTTGGGTCTGCATGCTGGCTGTGGTATGCGAGGCTCGTGCCGTCGCTGCGCGGGCCGTCCGCGCAGGCCTTGCGCAAATTTTGCGGATCCGGTCTCGCCCGCTGCAAACCTCGCGGCGGGTCCGGTTCAGGAAGCTGCCCGTGCGCTCGAACGAATCAGAATCCGAATTCATCGCCGAAGTGCTCGAATACGTGGGCTTTGGCGCCGACGACGAGGCCGCTCTGCGGGCCCTGCATCCCCACGCGAGCCCGGATTTCACAAATATTTCCGAGCACTTTTACGAACAACTGTCGAACCACAGCAAGGCCAAGTCGGTGTTCTCCGGGCCCGAGCAGGTCCAGCGCCTCAAGGTCACCCTGGTCGACTGGCTCGACCGACTCCTCAGCGGTCCCTGGGACGACGACTATTTTGCGGCCCGCGCCCGCATCGGGCGGGTCCACGTCAAGGTGCGCCTGCCCCAGCGCTACATGCTCACGGCCATGAACGGCATCCGGGCCGACCTGATGGCCATCGCGGAAACGGCCTTTGCCGAGGCTCCCGACGAGCGCCAGCGGGTCGAGGCTGCGATCGGCAAGATTCTCGATGTCGAGCTGGCCGTCATGCTCGAGACCTATCGAGACGACTGGGTCGCCGACGTTCGCCGAACCGAGGCCCTCGAAAAGGACCTGCTGCGCAACCGCCTGCAGATCACCGAGTCGCGCTACACGGCCATCGTCGAAAACGCCGCGGCCCTGGTTATCGCCACGGACGCCGACCACAAGACCCTGCTGTTCAACCGCGCGGCCGAGCTCACCTCGGGCTATACGCGCGGCGAGGTCCTGGGCAAAGACTGCCTGCGAACGCTGTGCTTCGAAGACGACCGCCCGCACGTGCAGGACGCCATGGAGCGAGCCATCGCCGGGATTGCGACCTCCGCCTTCGACGCGCGCCTGGTGACTCGCGACGACGAGGCCCGCTGGGTCCGCTGGCACATCACGCCCCTCGCGGCGGCGGAGGGAAATCTCGCCTGCGCCATCGGCGTGGACGTAACCGAGGAGCGCTCTCTCGAGCAGCGAACCCGCCGTGCCGAGCGCCTCGCCTCACTGGGCACCCTCGCCGCGGGCCTGGCCCACGAAATTCGCAATCCGCTCAACGCCGCCAAGCTGCAGCTCATGCTGGTCGACCGCCAGCTCGGCAAGCTCGAAGAGCAAACCGCCAGCAAGGCTGTCCGCGCGTCGGGCATCGTGCGCGACGAGCTCGAGCGCCTGGCCGGCCTGGTGCAGGACTTCCTTTCGTTCGCGCGCCCGAGCCAGCTGCGGCTCGCGACCACCGACCTGCGTGGACTCACCGAAGACATGGCGACGCTGCTGGCCCCCGACGCCGAGGACGCGGGGGTTGCCCTGGGCGTCGAGTCCGGCGACGACGCGCTGCGCAGCCGCTGCGACGGAGAGAAGCTCAAGCAGGTGCTCCTCAACATCATGCGCAACGCCATCGAGGCGGCCGGCCGCGGCGGCACCGTGACCGTGAGCCTGGAACAAACCGGCGGCGAAACCTGCGTGCGGGTCGCCGACACCGGACCGGGGCTGCCCGATGGCGTCGATGTGTTCGAGCCGTTCGCGACCACCAAGGAGGGCGGCACGGGCCTCGGGCTGCCGATCTGCCACCGCATCATTAGCGACCACGGCGGCGACCTGAGCGTGGACCGGGTGGCCGACCAGACCGTCTTCACCATCGCGCTGCCGATCGCCGGGCCGCCGGAGCTCTGAGCCGGGCCCAAACCCCCCACCCGGGCAAAGCGCAAGGAACGCCGAACCCGCGGCGCAAACGCAGATATTGCGCGGGCGGCCGATTCGCCGCGGTGAGGATGCGGTGGCTGCGCGGCCGTTTCCGCCGAAATCCCCGGCTTCGAAGGGGTCTGCGCAAGCCGAGGTGCGGCGGCTCGGCCTGGCCAACTCTTTGCAGAATCAGGAGCCAAGGAGACACGCGATGGCGATTAAAAAGATCCTCGTTGGCACCGACTTCTCGAGCGAAGCGATGACGGCTCTGGACCAGGGCATGAACATCGCTCGCCACACCGACGCCGAGCTCGTGCTGCTGCACGCGTGCTCGATTCCCCAACCGGGGCATCCAGACGTTCCCGACTCGGTCAAAGGCGCGGCCGAGCGTTTCGAACAGATGATGCGCGACACTCTGGACGAAAACCGCCAGCAGCTCGAACAGCTCCGCGAAACCCACTCGGGGCAGGGAGTCGAGGTCTCGCATATGGTCATCGACGCGTTTCCCGACGTGGGCGTAGCGAACGCCGCCCGCGAGCTCGACGCGGATCTGGTGATCATCGGCACCCACGGCCGCACGGGCCTGCGCCGCCTGCTGCTCGGCAGCGTCGCCGAGCGGGTCGTGCGCCTGACCGAAACCAACGTGATGGTGGCGCGCAAAAGCAAGCACCACACGTCGGGCGGCTACAACCGCATCCTGGTGCCCACCGACTTCTCGTCCACGGCCGAGAAGGCCCTGGGTACGGCGCTGGAGCTGGTCGCGCCTGGAGGCGTCATCGAGCTCGTCAACTTCTGGCAGCTGCCGGCAACCGCCACCGGCTACTGGGGGCCAACCGCGTCGGCCGGCTCGGTGGTCGAGCCCTTGCGCACCGAGCTGTCGGAAACCGCCGCGGCGATGGGCAACAACCTGCTCGAGCGCTACCGCCCGCAGCACGACAAGATCGTGTTCGAAGCGGTCGAGGAGTCGCCGGTCAACGGCCTGCAGGATCGGCTCGAAAGCGGCGCCTACGACCTCGTGGTCATGGGCAGCCACGGTCGCCGAGGCCTGCGCCGCCTGCTGCTCGGCAGCGTCGCCGAAGCCACGGTCCGGCACTCGCCGATCTCGGTGCTGGTGGTGCACGCCGGGAGCGATCAGTGAGCCCGGCGCGCATCCTGGCCGCGACTGATTTCTCGGAGGCGTCGACCGCCGCCGTCGACGCCTCCTGGGTCATCGCGCGCCACCGCGACGCCCGCCTGACCCTGTTTCACGTCGACGAGCTGCCGCACTTTGCGGTGCTGGCCGCCGAGCCCGTGTACGTGCCGCCCCAGGCGTGGGACGCGCTGTCCGAGAGCTACGCCCTCGACACGGCGCGCAAGCTCGACGACCTGCGGGCGCGGTTGGCCCGAACCGGAACGGGGGCCAACATCTCCACCTTGCATCGGCGAGGCGACCCGGTCGAAGAAATCGTGACCGAGGCGCGCGAGAGCGACTCGTCGCTGCTGGTCGTGGGCACCCACGGCCAAAGCGGTTCTTTGCGCTATCTGTTCGGCAGCGTCGCGGCCAAGGTGTCGCGCACGGCGCCCTGCCCGGTGCTGGTGACCAACCCCGACTTCGGCGCCCTCGACGAGGCCGGCTTTCGGCGGGCGCTCGTGGCCGTTGATTTCTCGGCGGTCTCGAACGACGTGGTGCGCGCGGCGTCGGAGCTCGTGGGCGGCGACGCCCATCTCACCCTGGTGCACGTATGGCGCGAGCCCGCCGCGTTCGCGGTCGAGTCGGCGGTCGGCCAGACTCGCGAACAGGTCACCAGCGGCCTCGAACGCATGCGCGAGGACCGCGTCGAGCAACTGGGCGCCCTGGCCAGCTCCGGCCTGGCCCGCCAGGCAAGCATCGAGACGGTGCTCGAAATCGGCACCCCGGCCCACTCGATTCTCGAGCTCGCCGACCGGGGCAACTTCGACCTCATCGTCGTCGGCTCCCACAGCCGCGAAACTGCTCAGGAGCGCGTGCTCGGCACCGTGGCCGACCGGGTGCTTCGCAACGCCAAGGTGCCAGTATTGCTGGTACCGCGCTCACCGGACGCCTGACGCCGCCGGTGGTGAACTTGACCGCCATCAAGAGGCGGCACGGAACTCGCACTACCTGGCACCATGGCGCTCGCAGAGGTCGATTCCGGAATTAATTGCGCTCAGTGTTCGGTTGGCCGGGCATCGGGCCTTGGGGCCGGGGCGTTTTGCCCCTTCATCGACCGGAATCGCCGGGCCGGCGAGCTGCTTTACCTGCAGGGTGATACGGCCGACCACGTGTGGTTCGTCAAGCGCGGGACCGTGGTGCTCAGCCGCCTCGACCGCAGCTCGGAGACCGAAAGGGCCCACGCCGTTCGCCTGCAGGGTGCCTTCATTGGCCTCGAGGCGGTGGTCAACGACCGCTACCTCGACACGGCGCGAGCGGCGACCGACGTCGTCGTGTGCGGGGCGACCCGCGACGGCATCGACGCGTGGCTCGGCCCGAGCGGCACCCCGGCGCGCACCGCGTTGGAAATCACTCTGCGCACGGCGTGCGGCCCCGAGCTTCGGCACGCGCGCACCTCGGGCAGCGCGGTCGAGCGGGTCGCCGCGTGGCTCGCCGACGAGGGCCCGCGCGGAGTCACGCTCACCCTTCCTCGCCGGGTGATGGCCGAGCTGCTGGGCATGCGCCCGGAGACGTTCTCTCGGGCGCTCGGCGCCCTGTCGGAGCTCGGCGCCATCGAAACCACGCGCACGACGTTGCGCATCACCGACAACGCCGCCCTCATCGCCGCCGCTGGCCAGTAGCGCCGACAAAGCTCCGTCGCCGGGTCGTTGGTGTCGCCCTCGGCAGCCGGGTTCGTCCGCTGCCGCCGGGTACCACGAGGAGCCCCGGCGACCCGTGAACGTCGCCGGGTCGCCGACCTCCGTCGCGACAAACAAAGCGAAAGGGCACCGCCCCAACCCGGGGCCGAGCCGGCGCCCCATCGCGCGCTACTCGTCGTCCGCTTCGATGAGGGCGCGATGCGCTACGACCAGAAAGTCGGTCTCGGTAACGATGCCGATGAGCTGCTCTTCCTCGCCAATGACCGGCAGAGCGCCGATCTTGTGCTCAATGAGCAGCTCGGCGGCTTCGTGGGCCGGGGTGTCCGGGCGCACGGTGAAGATCTGCTTGGTCATGACGTCGCCGATCGGAATGGGGCTGCCGTCGCTGGAGGCGGCACCGAGCACGTCGCGGTTCGACAACACGCCGATGCAGTGCCCCCGGTCATCGATCACCGGAATGTGGCGCACGTTGGCTAGCTTCATATCGACGTCGGCGCGGGTGAGGCGGTCGCCACCTTTGAGGGTGATGAGCGCGGTGGTCATCATGTCGCCTACGGTCAATCGTTCGAGTTTCATCTCGTGTTCTCCGATGTGCTCAGTCGTTGGTTGGGGTTTCGGTCGCGTCGGCGACCTCGCTGGCTCCGGCGGCTGCCCGCCTGGCTCTGGCCGGCGGCGGGCCGAAGTCCTTGCCGCCGATCAGGGCGCGAAGTATGTCGGTGGCGGTGACGATGCCCGCGAGCTGCCCGGGGCCGTCGAGCACGACCACCCGGTGAATGCCCTTGTCGACCATGAGAGTGGCGGCGTCCAGGGCGCTGTCGTCGGGATGCACGGCCCAGACCACCGGCGTCATCACGCTCTCGACCTTGGTCTTCTTGGGCTCGTCGTGCACCCGCACCGAGTCCACGACATCCGACTTGGACAGGATGCCGGTCACGTGGCCGGCGCTGTCCCGAACGGGCGCTCCGCCGACGCTTTGCGTCGCCAGGCTCCACGCCGCCGATTGCACCGTCGCGTTGGCTCTCACCGACAGGACGTCTCTCGTCATGATGTCTCGGACTCGGAGCATCGTGTTTCCCTTCGTGCTCCGAGTTTTTGCAAGGTCCGGGCCGCCGGGGCCGCCGAGGCGACCCAGCGGGCGCCAGCTCCCGTGAGCGAGGCGAATTCGGGCCTACGGCCGCGGTTGCCGCCGGTCCGCCGGTCCCCGGGGCCTGCAGCTCCTGCGGCCCGGCACCGGGCTCCCGCAACAAATGCGCGCCGGCGACGCGCTCAGCGCGGCCGGCTGGCCTGGGCCTGCGCCATCTTTACCGTCCACGCCGCCATGTTGACGATTTCGTCGACCGACACGACGCGCTGCAGCACGGCGACGGGCTTGGCCATGCCAAGCAGGATCGGTCCGATGGCGCTGGCGCCTCCCAGCGATTGGAGAATCTTGTACGCCGCGTTGGCCGCCGCCAGCGAAGAAAACACCAGCACGTTGGCTTCTTTGCTGAGCCGGTTGAACGGATACAGCTCGTCGAGCAGCTCTTTGTCCAGGGCCAGGTCGGGCTGCATCTCGCCCTCGATTTCGAGCTCCGGCCGGCGCTGTCGAACCAGCTCGAGCGCCAAGCGAACCTTGCCGGCCTCGGCCGCCGGGTGCGAGCCGAAGTTGGAAAACGAGATCATCGCCACCCGCGGACGGATGTCGAACGCGGCCACCGCGTCCGCCGTTTGAATCGCCATCTCGGCCAGCGTTTCGGCGTCCGGATCGACGTTGATGGTCGCGTCGGAGAAGAACTTCACCTCGTCGTCGAGCACCATCATGTACATGCTCGAAACGTTGCGCACGCCTTCGGCGCGCCCGAGCACCTGGAGCATCGGGCGAACCGTGTCGCGGTAGTTGAGCTTGAGCCCCGACACCACGCCGTCGACGTCGCCGCGCTCGACCATCATGGCGGCCAGCACGTTGCTGCGCCGCAGCAGCGTGCGCGCATAGGTCCGGGTCATGCCCTTGCGCTGGCGTTTGCGGTACAGCTCGAGCACGTAGTCGCCAGCCTTGTCGAAGTTGTCGGGCTCGACCACGTCACAGCGGGACGCGATGTCGCCCAGGCCAATTTCGCTGGCGACGTACTCGATCTCGCTGCGGCGCCCGACCAGCACCGGATGCGCGATCCCCTCTTCCACGAGAATGTCGCAAGCCCGCAGCACCTTCGGGTTGCTGGCCTCGGGAAACGCGATGCGCTTGGGGTTGGCCCGCGCCGCCGACACCACGCTGCGCATGATCGAGTAGCCGGTGCCGCCAAACCGCTCCTGGAGCTGCCGCGTGTAGTCGTCGATATCGATCTTCTTGCGCGCGACGCCGCTTTCGATGGCCGCGCGCGCCACCGCCGGCGCCACCCACCACAGCGTCCGCGGATCGAACGGCGTGGGAATCAGGTACTCGGGGCCGAAGCGAAGCTGCGCCCCGCCGTACGCATCGATCACCACATCGGGCACGGCTTCGTGGGCAAGCTCGGCCAGGGCGCGCGCACACGCCACCTTCATGGCCTCGTTGATCTCCGTGGCGTGCACGTCGAGGGCCCCGCGAAAGATGTACGGAAAGCCCAGCACGTTGTTGACCTGGTTGGGAAAATCGGACCGGCCCGTGGCCGCAATGACGCCTTCTTTGGCCGCCACGGCTTCGGGGTACGGGATCTCGGGGTCGGGGTTGGCGAGGGCGAAGACGATCGGCTTGTCCGCCATCGACCGCACCATGTCGCCGTTGACCAGACCGCCGCGTGAAAGCCCCAGGAACACGTCCGCCCCCTTCAACGCCTCTTCGAGGGTGCGCGCGCCGGTATCCGGCCCGGCAAAGCGCGCCTTGTACTCGTTGACGTGGTCCCGGCCGTCGTAGATCGGGCCCTTCGAGTCGCACAGGATGATGTTGTCGCGGGTGACCCCGAGCTCGACGAAGAACGTTGCGCACGCGATGGCCGAGGCCCCGGCTCCCGACACGACCACGCGAATCGCCGCCAGGTCGCGCCCGGTTAGCTCGCAGGCGTTGAGCAACGCGGCGCCCGAAATAATCGCGGTGCCGTGCTGGTCGTCGTGAAACACCGGAATGTTCATTCGGCGCTTGAGCTTTTCTTCCACTTCAAACGACGCCGGCGCAGCGATGTCTTCGAGGTTGACGCCGCCGAAGGTCGGTTCGAGGGCGGCGACCACGTCGCAGAACTTGTCCACGTCGGTCTCGTCGACCTCGAGATCGAACACGTCGATGTCGGCGAACTTCTTGAACAGGCACCCCTTGCCCTCCATCACCGGCTTCGACGCCAGCGCGCCGATATCGCCCAGGCCGAGCACGGCGGTGCCGTTGGAGATAACGGCCACGAGGTTGCCGCGCGCCGTGTAGTCCCAGCTCTTTTCCGGATCCTTTTCGATCTCCAGGCAAGGTCTGGCAACGCCCGGCGAGTACGCGAGCGCGAGGTCGCGCTGGGTCACCAGTTTCTTCGTCGGAACGACCTCGATCTTTCCGGGGCGTCCTTCCACGTGGTAGCGCAGCGCATCGTCACCTTTGGCCATGAAAAGCACGTTAGTGGGACCGCAAACGTGCGCGCAAGTCGCCGAACCCACGATGAGCAGCGCTCAAAACCCGCCCGACAGCGTGCACGCAACGGGTGTGGTCACCGTCATGACCGAAACCGTAAACGCGCGAAAACGGCTCACAGAGGCAGTTTTGTCCCAGTATTCGGTTTTCGGTCACTGTCGACTTGAGGGTTGACGGGGGGGACTTGCTTTCGTAAACCGCGCCGACGTTGCGACAACCCCGCCACATACACGCCTACGTGCTCGTGATCGCGCTCGGTGCCCCCGCACTCACCGACGCGGACGAAGCCCTGCCCGAGGCCGCCCTCGTCGCCGAGCCCGACTCGAAACCGCTGCTCGACCCCTGGGCGGGCCCGCTGGAGCTGCGCGCGCTGCCGGTGCTCGGCAGTCCGTCGTCGGGCTTCGGCAAGCGACGGGATCCCATTCGCCCGCGCCGGCGCCGGCAGCACAACGGCCTCGACTTTGGCGCGGCCCGCCGCACCCCGGTATTTGCGGCCGCCGCGGGCGTGGTCAAGCTCGCTCGCCGCAAGGGCGCGTACGGCAAGCTGGTGATCATCGACCACGGCGGCGGATGGACAACTCGCTACGCGCACCTGCAGCGCATTGAGGTCAAGCGCGGCCAGCGCGTCGTCCCCGGCGACGTCGTGGGCGGCGTCGGCACCACCGGGCGGTCCACCGGACCACACCTGCACTTCGAAGTTCGCAAGGACGACGAACCGCTCGATCCCATCCCGCTGTTCCCACCAGAGATCAGCCAGCTGATCCAGCAGGCACTTCACGGCGACCGGGAACAGCGCGCCTGGGCCCGCGCCGCGCTGCTCAACCTCGCCCGCCTGCGCAACAACAATATCTAGCCGCGGTCGCCAGGCGCCCTACTTGACGGCTTTGCCGTTCTCCCAGGTGTAAAAGCCCTGGCCCGACTTCTTGCCGAGCTTTCCGGCGGCGACCATGTCGCGCAGGATGGCCGGCGGCGCGAACCCGGGGCCAATCTCCTTTTCGAGGTACTCGGCAATCGCCAGGCGCACGTCGAGGCCAACCAGATCCGTGAGCTCCAGGGGGCCCATCGGGTGGGCGTAGCCGAGGGTCATCGCCCGGTCGATGTCGGCCGGCGAGGCGACCTTTTGCTCGACCATGCGCATGGCCTCGAGGCCAATGACCAGGCCGAGCCGGCTCGAGGCAAATCCCGGGGCATCGCGAACGACGATGGGCGTTTTGCCCATGCGCTCGGCCAGCGCGCGCGCCGCCTCGACCGAGTCGGGATCGCTGTCGGTGTGATGCACCACCTCCACCAGCTTCATGATGAACACCGGGTTGAAAAAGTGCATGCCCACCAGGCGCCCCGGACTGGCAAGCGCCGACGCGATCGACGCAATGGACAGCGAGCTGGTGTTGGTCGCCAGAAGCGCCGCCGGCGGGGCCGCTTTTTCGACGTCGCGAAAGATCTCGGCCTTGAGGTCGAGAATCTCGGGGGCGGCCTCGATGACGACGTCGGCGTTGGCGACCGCCTCGGCGACATCGGTGGTCACGCTCAGCCGCTCGAGAGTGGCCGCCCGCTGCTCCTCGGTCACCTTGCCGCGGGCGATGCCCTTGTCGAGGTTTCCGCGAATGCGCTCGAGGCCGCGCTCGACCGCGGCCTGATCGATGTCCCGCATGGCGACCCGCACCCCGCACGCGGCCAATACCTGCGCGATCCCGTGCCCCATGGTCCCGGCGCCCAGGACGGCGGCTCGGGCGATTCGCTCTACGCTCACAACCTCGCTCATGGCGCGGGTGTAACACGACCGCGCCTTGCGCCGGCCGCCTCCCGGCCAGTACCTTTGAGGACCTGTGGAAGGTCTGGACTCGATCGGTAAGGAGCTCGCGGGCATCGTCGGCGAGCGGCGGCTGTCTCGCGCCGACGCCGACCTGGACACCTATTCCCGCGATATGTGGCCGCGACTGCTGTTTGCCGTGCGCGACGGCGCCAGCGCCCAGCATCCCCCGCACTTCGTGGTCTGGCCGGAGACGGCCCGAGAAATCGCCGCAATCGTGCGGCTGGCCCGGGAGCGCGGCATACCGCTGGTCCCGTACGGCGGCGGCTCGGGGGTGTGCGGCGGCGCGGTGCCGGTGTCCGGCGGCATCACCCTCGACCTCAAGCGCATGACGTCGCTGGGCGGCGTCGACCGCGAGGAAATGACGGTCGATGTCGAAGCCGGCATCAACGGCGAGCGCTTCGAGCGCGCCCTGCAGCACAAGGGCTACACCCTCGGGCACTTTCCGTCGTCGATCTACTGCTCGACCGTCGGCGGGTGGCTGGCGTGCCGGGCGGCGGGGCAGATGTCCACCAAGTACGGCAAGATCGAGGACATGGTTGCCGGCCTCACGGTCGTCACCGGTCGCGGCGAAGTCATTCACACCGAAGACCTGGCCCGCGCCGCCGCCGGGCCGAACTGGACCCAGCTTTTGGTCGGCAGCGAGGGAACCCTCGGCGTCATTACGTCGGCGCGCCTGCGCGTTCACCTGGCGCCCGCCCTGCGCGTGCTGCGGGGGTTCGAGTTCGAGGACGCGACCGCCGGGGTCGAGGCAATCCGCCGCGTGATGCAGCGCGGACTCAAACCCGCCGTGGTCCGCCTCTACGACGAGGTCGATACGCTGGTCCACGTTTTCGGCAATCGCGAATCGGACCCCGGCGAGTCCCTCGACCCCAGCCGCTACGCCCCGGTCCCCGCGCCCGGCTCCGGAGCCCTGCCGTCCCTGGCGCCCGCGGCCACCGAGCGCGACCCGGGCTTTTTGCGGCGCGTCGCCGGCACGCTGCTGTCCGGCAGCGACCGCGGCGGCCTCGGCCGCGCGGCTCTGTCTGCCGCCCTATCGCGACCGCGCGCGTTCAACTCGGTGCTCAACACCGTGAGCGAGCGCATCTCGCGCAAGGGCTGCTTGCTCATCGTCGGCTGCGAAGGCGCGCGCATTCGCACCGAGGTCGAGGCGCGGGTGGTGTTCGCCGAGCTCGAGCGCGCCGGCGGCAAGAACATCGGCGAAGAACCCGGCCTACACTGGCTCGAAAACCGGTACTCGGTCTCGTACAACATGTCCAAGGTGTTCGCCAACGGAGCGTTCGTCGACACCATGGAAGTCGCTTCCACCTGGGAGCGCCTGATGGACATGTACGAAGCGGTGCGCGAGGCCATCGGCCGCCACGCGTTCGTCATGGCCCACTTTTCCCACGCCTACGAAGAGGGTTGCTCGATTTACTTTTCCTTCGCCGGTCAGGGCGACACCCGGGCCGAGGCGGAGAAGATCTACGACGCCATCTGGCGCGACGGCATGGCGGCGGTGTCGCGCAGCGGCGGCACCATCAGCCATCACCACGGCGTCGGCCTGCTCAAGGCCCACGCTATGCGCGGCGAACACCGCGAGGCCATGGAGATTCTGCGCGCGGTTAAGCACACCTTCGACCCCGACAACATCATGAATCCCGGCAAGCTCGGCCTGCCCGCACGACGGCGGTGGCAGGCGTGAGCAACTCGGTCAATCGCGACGACGTCACGGCGCGACTCGCCGCCATCTCTGGCGAGGGGTACGTCGGCAGCTCGCGCCGCCAGCTCGCCGAGCTCGGCATTGCCCTCGAACCCGGTGACGCCCCGGCGTGGTGGGTGCGGGCGGGGTCGGCGGCCGAGGTGTCCGAGCTCATTCGCCTCGCCAGCGAAACGCGGGTGTGCGTCATTCCCCTGGGCAACGTGGCCCGGGCCCCGCGCGTGGGCGAACTTCGCAATCGGCCGTGCCTGTTCATCGACAGCCGCCGCATGAACCACGTGCTGCACCTCGACGAGACCTCGCTGGTCGCCCACGTCCAGGCCGGCGTCACCGCCCAGGAGCTCGAGCGCGTGCTCGCTCCCCGCGGACTTTCCATTGGCGACTATCCGCCCGGCGCCCTCAACGCCACCATGGGCGGTCTGGTGAGCGTGCGCACCCCGGGCAAGTCCTCGCCCCGGCACGGCTTCTTCGAAGATGCCGTGCTCGGCGTGTCGGCCGTGCTGGCCGACGGCCGCGCCATTCACACCCGCGTCGCGCCGCGGCGCGCCAGCGGCCCCGACCTGGGCCGCGCCCTGTGCGGCAGCGAAGGCACCATCGGTTTCGTCACCTCGGTGGTGCTGCGCATCCACCGGCGGCCCGAGTCGCGCCTGCTCGACGCCCACGCGTTGCCCTCGGTATCGGCGGCGCTCTCGGCGGTTCACCTGGCGCTGCGCGAAGACGCCCGGCCCGCCGGCATGCGCGTGTACGACGCAGAAGAAGCCCTGGCTCACTTTGGCGACGCCATCTGCGATCCGGACCAGGCGGTGCTGGTCGTGGCCACGGCGGGCCCCACCGACCTCGCCGTGGTCGATCGCGACCTGGTCGCCAGCGCCGCCACCGCCATGGGCGGAAGCGGACTCGGCGCGGATCCGGCCGACCAGTGGTGGCGCCAGCGCACCGGCACGAACGAACCATCGGCGGCGCCAGCGCCGACCTTGCAGATGGCGGCCACGCCAAGTCAGCAACTGCCCATCTACGAAGCCGTGCGCGACGCGGCCAACCTGGCCGGCGCGCGAGCGCGCGCCCACATCTCGCGCTTCGACGCCGACGGCGCGGTGCTGTTCTTTACGCTGACCGACGACCTAGGCCAGCCCCTGGCCGGCGACGCCCTCGAGTCCGCCATCGACGCCGCCACGGAAGCGGCCGCCAAGGCCGGCGCCGCCCTGCTCGGCCATTCGCAAAAAGAGGTCGACCCGTACCTGGCGGCCATGCGCGAACGCCTCGACCCGCACGGCATCATGAACCCGGCCGCGCTCATCGATACCTAGCGGCCGTCACGCGGATGGGCCGCGGACACTTCCCAACAGGACCTGTTCCAGGTCACTACGCGCCGAGCCGGCCCGCGTCCGCGTCCGCGGTGCGAAGCTCCGCCGCCAGTGCGGCAATGTGTTCGGCATCCGTCCCGCAACAGCCGCCGAGCAGGGACAGGTCGTAGTCGCGGGCGAGCTGCGCCATGGCCCGGGCCAACGCCTGCGGGTCTCCGCGGTCGAGGGTGTCGCAGTTGTCGAGTTCCTCGTGGCTCAGGGCCGACGCATTGGCGCGAAACCCGCGAAACCGATGCAGCCACGCGGCGCCGGCGTCCCGACCCGCTCGCAAGGTCGGCTCGAGATGGGTCGGGTGCGCGCAGTTGACCATGTAGTACAGGGGCGCGTCGCCGGTGGCCTCTTCCACGCGCTCGATGAACTCGCCGAGGGCGAGCCCGTCGGGGGTGGTGCCATCGGTTTCAATGGTGGGCGAGACGATCACCGGCAGTCCCAGCCCGGTAGCGGCGCGAACGATCCCCACGGTCTCGGCAACGCTCGTCATGGTGAGCGCATTGACGACGTCCACGCCGGCCTCGGCGAGCACGGTGAGTTGCTGGCGGTGATACCGGGCGGCCGCGGCCTCCGTCATGGGCTCCCCCGAAAGCTGATAGCCATCCCCGCGCGGCCCGAGATCGCCGCCGATGTAGATAGCCCCGGGCGACGTGCCCCGGCTCAGGGCCGCCTGCCTGGCTCGGCGAGCGAACGCCCGGGCGCACTCCACCGCCTTTCGGTTCAATCGCTCGAGGTCGGCGGGCCCGTATCCCAGGCGTTCGACGTAGTCGGGGTGGGCCCGCCAGGCGAGCGCATCGACCAGCAGCGCATGCCCACCGTGCGCTGCGGCGGCGGCGATGGGCGCCAGAAACCCGCGCTCGAACTCCGCCAGTGCGGCCGGGTCCTCGAACAACTCGAAGGCGCAGAAGTCGCGCAGGGGGAACTGTTGAACGAACTGCAAATAGGTTTCGGTGCCGGCGCACGAAAGGAGAGTGGACTCGGCTTCAATGGGGCTGTTCACGGCAAGTAATCCTTCTAAATCGTTGATGGTTTAGGCCAGCGAGCGCGACGCAACAGGCCGAAGAGCCGCGCACATGTCGACCGCGTGACTCCCGGCGGAACGACGTGCCGGGACCGCCGGATCGGGGTCCGGAACACTGTTCCAACCGGGGTCACGCCTCGGGGGCATGACCGCGACTTGCGACATTGCAGACTCCGTCGAGGCGGCCGCCTGGGCCGACCTCCTGACCTCCGCCCCGGCCACCGTTCGCGCCAGCCTCGGGCTCGAAGTGCACACCGTTGGGCCGGCGACCGCCCTCGTTTGCCGGGCTGGCGGCATTCTGCTCAACCGAGTCATCGGCGCCACTTCCGACCCGGAAGAGCTCGCCCGCGTGACCGCGCTTTACAAAGACCGCGGAGTCGACCGCTTCTTCGTGCATGTGTACACGGAGACCCTCGACGCTGAGGCCGCGCGTTTTGCCGGCCTCGAGCGATACCCGCGGGCGTGGGTCAAGCTGGCGCGCGCCCGCGGCCCCAATCCCACGGTCTCGACCGACCTGACCGTGGAAAAGGCCCGCCCCGACGACCTCGCCGCCGCGGGGCTTATCTACGCGCGCGCCTTCGACCTGCCCGATGCCTTCGCTCCCGCGATCGCCGCCCTCGCCGACCGACCGAAGTGGCACATCACGGTCGCTCGCGCCGGCGGCGAAGTCGCCTCGGTGGGGCTGCTGTACGTCGCCCGGGGAGTCGGCTATCTGGCCGGAGGAGCCACGGCCCCCGAACATCGCCAGCGGGGTGCTCAGGGCGCCGTCATGGCCGAGCGGGTTCGCATGGCCATGGATCTCGGGTGTCGATGGATGACAACCGAAACCGGGGAAGCCGCCCCTGGAGACCCGCAACACTCGTATCGGAACATGGTGCGGTGTGGCTTTCAGGTCGTCGCGGTGCGCCACAACTACGCCCCCGCGAACACAACCTGGCGTCACGGCCGCCGGCAATCCTCGTGAGCATCGGTCTGGCTGCGTCGCAGCGACTCTGCAACACTGCGGCCGTGGGTGCCGGATTGCTTTCGTTCGTCGGCCGTGCCGACGAGCTGCGCGACCTGCGCGCGGCAAGCCGAGCAGCCGCGCGCGGCAGCGGTGGACTCTGGCTCGTCACCGGCGAAGCGGGCATCGGCAAGAGCCGCCTGCTCGAGGAGATCGCCGCCGACGCTCAGAGCGAGGGGGTTTCGTCCCACTGGGGCCGCTGCTGGGAATCCGGCGGCGCCCCCGCGTACTGGCCGTGGATTCAAATCCTGCGCTCGCTGGTGCGTCCCGACCGGGCCCTTCCGACGCCGATACAGCAGCTGCTGTCGCCCTCGAACGAGGAGACCTCCGCCCCGGCGCACCCGGAGCGGGCCCGGTTCGAGCTTTTCGACGCAGTGGCGGCCTTCTTGCTCGAGGCGACGCGAGCGCAGCCTCGCCTGATCGCGGTCGAGGATCTGCACTGTGCCGACGCGTCTTCTTTGATGCTCCTCGACTTTCTGTCCCACCCGGCCCGCGGCGCCGGCCTGCTGCTCATCGGCACGGCCCGCGACCCCAGCCGGACCGCCGGGGGCGACGCGCCGCTCTTTCATCAGGTGGCTCGGAGCGCCAGGAGCATCGGGCTGGGTCGCCTCGATCGGCCAGCGGTTGCCGACTACTTGCAAAGCGCTCTCGCCGACGCTCCATCGGCACTCGTGGACGGCATCTTCGAGCGAACCGAGGGACACCCGCTGTTTCTCGCCGAGCTCGTGCGACTGCTGCGGCAGCAACCCGGCGCACAGCAATCGCAGCAAGCCCTGGCAATCCCGGCGACCATGCGTTCGGCAATTCGAGAACACCTGACCGCCGTGAGCGCGCCGTGCCGGTACTTTCTTCAGGTGGCCGCGGTCCTCGGTCGCGACGTCGACGTCGCGCGGGCCGCTGCACTGGCCGACGTCGAGCCCGCCGCCGCCCAGGAGCTCACGGCTGAAGCCACACGCGCCGGCCTGCTCTCGGCGGTGCCGCCTCGCTTTTCCCACATGCTCATTCGCGAGGTCGCACTTGGCGAGCTGGACGAGCCGCGCCGGGAGTCACTGCAACGAGCGGCCGCCGAGCTACTCGAACGAGCCGGCGGAGCGTGGTCCACCATCGCCCACCACTGGCAGGCCGCCGGCGGCGAGTATCGCAACCGCGCCGTCGCCGCTTTGCGGCGCGCCGCCAACGAGGCCGTCGGGCTTCTCGCGTTCGACGAAGCGGCCGCGTTTCTACAGACAGGGCTCGAGCTCGTGGACGACGATGCCCAGGCCGCGGGCGTCGAGCTGCGCACCGAGCTCGGCGAAGCGCTGATCCGCGCCGGTAACCACGAAGCGGGCCGCCGGGCCTGCATGGCGGCCGCGGCCGGCGCTCGCGCCCTCGGACGCGTCGACTTGCTCGCGGCGGTCGGTCTCGGGCTGGGGTCGGTGCTGCGGCACGCGCGCGTCGACACCGACCTCGTGGCGTTGCTCGAAGAGGCGAATCGCGGCCTGGGCGACACCGAGTCCCCCCTGCGCGCCCGGGTGCTCGCCCGCCACGCCGCGGCCGTTCAGCCAGCCACCGACCCGGCGATTCCGGTGGCGCTCGCGCGCAAGGCCATCGCCATGGCGCGCTCGGTTGGCGACGACGCCACCCTTCTCGAAGTGCTGCGAACCGGGTGTTCCGCCTTCGTGGACGTGACTCCGCCCGCGGACCGGATCGACGCAAACCGGGAACACCTCGCCCTCGCCCGACGGCGCGGAGCCAATGCCGACGTCTATCGCGCTGCTTTGCGCCTGGCGATGAACGAATTCGAGCTGGGCAACCGCCCGGCCGCCGAAGCGGCCATTCGCGAGCTCACCGCCGCGGCCGAGCGTTTCGACCACGACGCTTATCGGTGGCGTGCCCTCGCCTTGCGCGCGACCCGCGCCCTGTGGGTGGGCGATTTTGCGGCCGCCGAGACCCTCATGGGCCAGGCCGCGGAGGCGGGCCGCCGGGCGGGCGACGCCAGCGCCCGACAGACGTCGACCTACCAGCGCCTGCGGCTGTATCGACTCACCGGCCGTACCGACGAGCTGGCGGCGCTCGTGCCCGAGCTTCGCGGCCTGTTCGCCGACACGCCCGTCGACTTCGTCGGCACCGTGGCCGCCGCGGCCGCCGAACAGCTCGCCGGGCGCACCGCGGGCCCAACCCAGCTCGCGGAGGCTCTGTCCGCGACCTTGCAGTTTGGCGACCGCACCGCCCTCGGCGATCTGGCGGAGCTCGCCCATGCCCGGAGCGACCGGAACCTGGCCGCTGTCCTCGTTGCGAAGACCGCGGGCGCGGAAACGAACTTCGTAAGCCGCGGGGTCGCCGGCATGACGTGGGACGAGCCGGTGCAGTACTCGATCGCGCTTGCCCGCGAAACCATGGGCGCCCCCGAAGAGGCTGCCCGGCACCTCGAAGCGGGCATCCTCGCCGCCCGGCGCCTGGACGGCGCCCCCACGGCAGCCTGGCTCGCCCTCGACTACGGTCGCCTGCACAGCGAGTGTGGCGCCGGCTCGAGCGAGCGAGCTCGCGAGCTGATCGAGTATTCCCAGCGCGTCGCGGCCGAGCTCGACATGGCCGGTGTGGCGACGCGGGCCGCGCAACTGGCCAACGCCCTGGCCCCGGCAACCCCCGTTTCGGCGCCGGTGATTCCACCGACTGCCGTCGACGACAGCCCCGCGGCCACCGCGTCGATGAACCGCGACGGTGACGTGTGGCTCATCGAGCTCGGCGACGTGGCCGTGCGCGCCCGGGCGAGCAAGGGCCTTCTGTTTCTGTCCCATCTGGTTCGCGCTCCCGGTGAGTCGCATCACGTGCTCGACCTCGTCGCTGCCGATGCGCCGGAGGGCGCGATTGACGTCGGCGACGCGGGCCCCGTTGTGGACGAGCAGGCGGTCGCCGCGTACCGGAGCCGCGCCCGCGACCTGCGGGAGGAGCTCGACGAGGCCGAGGCCAACGGCGACCTAGGCCGGGCCGAACGGGTGCGTTCCGAGCTCGAGTTTTTGACCTCGGAGCTGTCGCGAGCCGTGGGCCTGCGCGGCCCGCGCCGCACCGGACAAAACGTCGAGCGCGCGCGCGTCAACGTCCAGCGCCGCATCCGCGACGCCTTGCGGCGCATCGCCGAGCTCGACCCGGGCCTCGGCCGGCACTTCGAGCGAGCCGTCAAAACCGGTCGGTTCTGCAGCTACGCGCCGTAAGCCGCGCGTCCCGCAAACGCGCCCAAGGCGGCGCCACCCGTTGAAGAATCCACTCTCGTGTCCCGGCGGGCCGCACGATTTACATGATCGTGCGAATGGTGCGGCGCGAAGCGGCAGGCCACAACAAGGCCCATGACCCACTTCCCCGCACGTGAGCTGCGACAGCGCATGCTCGTCGCGATGTTCGCCACCATCGCTGCCGCTGCCGCACTGTCCGGCTGCCAGACCGCCGACCAAAGCAGCCCCGCAAACCAGCGCGGGCAAGCCATCTTCGGTCCGAAGATACCGCGCTCCATCCCTCGGATACCGCTCCCGCCTCCACTCCCCGTTCCGCTGCCACCGATCGCGGTCGTTTCGCCCGAGACCCTCGCGACCGTCGTCGAGTGCAATGGCCTGCAGTTTCGTCAAGCCTGGTGGCCGCGCATGTCCGATGCGCTGCGCGGGCTCGGCGCCACCGCCAGCGAACGCGCGGAACACGCAGACGCCCTCGCTCGGCTCACGGACGAAACCTGCTCCCTCCGCAGATACGGCGCCCCAGCTGCGGCCGCTCTCGCGCGCATCGACCGGGTGAACCGGGCCATCGACGAACGTCTCGCCGATGACATGAGCGTCTCGATTGAACGCGCAGCGCTGTTCCGTGAGCACGCGCTGGCCTGGCACCTTCGAGAACTCGCCAACCCGTGCTTTTCGAGTCGCGAGGCGCGAGCTCCGTCGGCGCTGGCCCGCTTTCCGCAAACCCCGTCGATCCCCGGCCTCACCGCCGGCCAGCCGATCACTCCAATCGAGACCTCGTTCGGTACCTGCCCAACGTTGCCCACCGCTGGCGGCGGTCAAAGTCTCGGCGCAATGGGACGGAGCCTTAGCGAGTGCCTGGCGGACATGGCCGATGCCCATGAAGACTGCGAAAGCCCCGTCGGCGACGGCATCGACTCGCTCGTCGAATCCCTCGACGACGAGCCCGACGTACAGGACGCCGTAGCGTCGGCCAAGCGGGCCCTCGAAGAAAAAGAGTGGGAACCCTGCGAAAACGGTTCGGGCCAGTGCCGAAGCATCAACTACCGCCACACCTCCGACGATGGTGACTATCACGTGGCGATCACCCAGCGGCGCAATGACGAGGGCCGCACGACCACCCAAACCATGGCGTTCGAGCACGACGGCGACCGCCCGGGCGGCTATGGCTCGGTGGTCCTCAACGCCGTCGAAAGCCCAACGCGCACGGTCGTGCAAACCCCAACGACCCCGTCGCAGGTCTTCTGGGGCATCGTGCTCGCGCCCGTACGCCTGCTCAAGGCTGTCTGGGGCAGCCTCGACTGCGTGCCGTTCGACGCCGCCGGCGGAGCGTTTGGCGGCCTTGGCCGCGGAATCGCCGGCCCTTCGGGTGCCATCAATGGACTCGATCCCATCGCCTACTGCGCCTGCGAGATGGGCGGTGTCGGGCCGCAGCTCGCCAACGCGATGGGCTTCGGCTGCTACAACCCCGGCTGGTCCGAGCGCGTGCGCTGCCTCGTGAACCCCCACGATCCGGTCGGCGGGATTCGCCCCGAGTGCGTCGAGCACGTCCGGGAAGACTACGGACCGAGTGCCATGGAACAGCTCGACCTGTGGTGCGACGCCACCATTCAATGCCCGGCCACGAGCCCCGGAGCGCGCGCGGTTGGCTCGGTCGAAGGTGCGGTCTCGTGCGCATGCGACCCGGCCGCCCCCGGTACGGGTGGCGGCGGTGGGCGGCCCGCGCCTCCGGGATGCGGCCCGGCCGAACAACCGGTCGACCCGGACCAGTGCGTTCCGGATCTGCCTCTGCCCGACGTGCCGAAACCGCTGCCCGGCCCCGGACCGTTTCCCGGCCCTTCGCCAACCCCGTGGCCCGGCCCCGGACCGCGGCTGCCCGGCGGCGGCCCGGGGTTTCCCGGCCTGCCGTAGCCCCTCGTTCGAAGCCCGGGCAAAGCCCTGCCGGGCGACGGTGTCGCCGCCTCGCGATGACGAGCCGGCGGCACCGGTTCGCCCCGCCGGCTACCCGAGGCCGCGCTCGAGGTCGCGCCAGATATCGTCGGCCGGCTCGAGGCCCAGAGACAGACGAAGCAGCCCCTCGGTGATGCCGCTCTCGGCCCGCTCGGCCTCGGACAGGGCTTTGTGCGACGACGTAGCCGGATGCGAGAACGTCGTGGTCGTACCGCCGAGCGACGGCGTCAGCGTGATGAGCTGGCAGCGCTCGACCAGCGCCTCGGCGGCGGCACGGCTGCCCGTATCGAACGACACCAGTGCGCAATCGGCCGCCTCGTAGACGGCCTTGACCGCGGCGTGGTCCCGCAGGCGTCGGCCGATGTCGGCGGCGTTGGCGATGGCCCGGCGCATGCGCACTTCAAGGCTGCGAACGCCGCGCACCGCAAGCCACGCCTCGAACGGGGCGGCGCGCAGGCCCATGCGGCGGGCGACCGGCTCGACCGCGCCGACGAGCTCGCGGCTGCCGACGATGGCGCCGGCGCACAGGTCGTGGTGACCGCCGATGAACTTGGTAACCGAGTGCCACACCAGGTCGGCGCCGCGCTCGAGAGGGCGACACGCGATCGGCGTCGCAAAGGTGTTGTCGACGACCAGCTGCGCCCCCGCGCCTTTGCAAAGCCCCGCCAGCCCCTCGAGGTCGACGGTCTTCATCAGCGGGTTGGAGATCGACTCGACCAGCAGCGCTTTCGCGCCAGCGGCCAGCGCGGCCTTGACCGCCTCGTGGTCGTAGGCGTCGACGATCGCGACGCCGATGCCAAAGCGGGCGAGGTCGTGCTTGAGCAGCGCCGTGGTGCCGCCGTACGAGTCTCGCTGCACGACGAGGCGATCGCCCTGGCTGCATAGCCCCAGCGCCAGCGCGACCGCCGCGCTCATGCCGGAGTTGGTGGCCAGGCCGGCCTCGCCCCCTTCGAGTCGAGCCACCGCGGCGCCGAGCTGCTCTTCGTTGGGCAAACCGTGGCGGGCGTACACCATGCCGTCGCCGTCCATGGCCGGCACCGACTGGCCAATGGTCGCAAAGTCGTAGACCGAGGTCTGCACCAGCGGGTCGATATGGGGCGTGCCGCCGGTCGGGCCGAGGCGCTCGGCCGGGAGGCGCCCGGCGTGGGCGGCGAGGGTTCCGAGAGTGACGTCCCGAGTGCTCATGGGCGCGATGGTATAGTGGCTGTGCTGTGGCGACCCGCTCCGCGTCCCTCAATGTGGTGACTCAACTCGAGTACTGCACCTATTGCCCCAAGATGTGTCGGCACGCCTGCCCCGTTTCGACCACGGACGGCCTCGAGCCGCACATTCCGCAGGCCAAAATGGCGCGCCTCAACCAGATCCGAAAGGGCGCGGCGACCTGGGACGCGGCCAGCAGCGCGCCCATCTGGGCGTGCACGGGCTGCCGTCAGTGCACCGTCTACTGCAAGCACGGCAACGAACCGGCCTCGGTGTTGTTCGCCGGGCGCGCCGAAGCCACCGCCCGCGGCCACGGCCACCCCGCGCTGGCCGAATACCCGGATCGGTTTCGCAACCGCGATGCCCGACTGGTCAAACAGCTGCGCGATGCCGTCCCCGCCGAATCGTTTTCGTCCGACGCCAACGTCGGCTTTTGGCCGGGCTGCGACATGGTCGACAAGAGCCGCGACGACATCGCCAGCACCCTGTCGCTGTTTCGCCGCGTCGGCGCCGAGCACGTTCGGGTGGTCGACGCCCACAACGTGTGCGCGGGCTATCCGCTGCTCGCCGCGGGCTACCCCGACATGTTCCGCTGGCACGCCGGCAAGGTGGCGGCCGAGGTCGAGCGGTTCAAGACCGTGGTGCTCAACTGCTCGGCCTGCGCGAGCGCCATGCGCACCCTCTATCCGGCCGAGGGCATCACGGTGCGCCCGGAGGTTCTCCACCTGGCCGAGTACCTGGCCCAGCAGGCCGATCGCATCGCCCCCGCCGAAGACCGAAAGCCAGTCTACTACCACGACCCGTGTTACCTGGCCCGTCACGTCGGCGTGGTCGATCAGCCCCGCCGCGCCCTGTCGCGGGTGGCCGAGGTGCGCGAGTTCGCCTGGTCGGGGACCGACAGCGAGTGCTGCGGCGGCGCGGGAGTGCTGCCGAAGACCATGCCGCGTACGGCGGACGCGATGTCGAAGCGACGGCTGGCGGAGATTGCCCGCAAGGGTGGTGGAACCGTCGTCACGTCGTGTGGCACATGCGCCTTCATGCTGCGCCGAAACGCGCCGGACTCGGTCGAAGTCCGCGACTTGCCGAGCATCATCGAAGAGCTGTCCCCGAGCGGCGACGCGCCCGAGTAACCCGGCTACCGAGCCGCGTGAAGTGTAGCGGCGCTGTCTCGACGAAAACGGCGAATAAACCCGAGACCGCGCGCGTACAATCCAGGGACATGCGCACCTCTGGGGGGATTTTGATCGCGGCGTGCTTTTTGGTACCGGCCACCGCGCAGGCTCAAACTCGCGCCGCCACCGATGCCGGTGCAAAGGCATACGAACGGCGCCTCTACGCCGACACGTTTGCCGCCAGTTCCTACCTTTCCAACGATTGGAACCGATTCCAGGAAAACTACCACCCGAACTACGTCGGCGACGACGACCCCAAGACCGCGTGGACGGAGGGAGCCGAGGGCCACGGCAGCGGCGAGTGGCTCAAGCTAGCCTTCACCGAGCTCGACGAGACGAGCAAACTGCGCCTGCGACTGCGCAACGGCTACCAAAAGAGCAAACGGCTGTTTGGGCGCAACGCCCGCGGTAAGGAAGTCGCCATCAAGGTGTTGCCCTCGGGCCAGGTCTACAAAAAGACGCTGGAAGACAAGTGGGGTTGGCAGGACGTCGTGATCGACATTCCGGCTCAGCAAGTGGCCGGCGTGGAGCTCCTGTTCACGGCCACCTACGACGGCAGCCGCTACGCCGACCTGTGCGTTAGCGACCTGCAGATTTACGCGACGTCGACCGTGCCCGACAACCCCAGCTTCGAGCGCGGCAAGAAAAAGCGCCTGCTGCAGTGGAAGAAGCAGCGACTCCGAGCGGCAAGCCTCTTTAAGTCCTCCGCGGCCAAAAAGCTGCCGATCGCCGCCGGCTACGAGCGCAAGGCCGAGAAGGCCGACAAACTCAACAAGGCCTGCCGCGATTCGGACGACCGGTTCTGCTACGCGCGGGCCGCCGTGGATGCCCTCGGCAAGCAGATGCCTGAGCACAAAGACGCGGTCGCCCGCGCCCGAGCCGCCATCGACAAACAATTCGCCGACTGGGGTCACGTGCGCATCAAGAGCCAAGACCGCCGGACCATCCCCCCGGTCGACAACGTGTTCGTGCCGTCGGCCTACGAATCCATCTTTAGCGACGGCAGCTGGGCCATGGACACGCCCATCGCCCGAGAGGTCGGCTACTTCAACTCCGTCTACCTCAACCGGGTGTTCATCGAGCTCAAAGACACCACTCCCCTCGACGCCATTGCCGCCAAGCCGCGCAAGTGCCGTCGCGGCCTCGACAAGACCTACCAGTACGCGTGGACGCCCCAGACCGCTCGCTCGTCCACCGACGGCGGCTCGACCATGATGCGCGAGCTGCTGGTGGTCGAGTGCGGCACCTTCGAAGAGCGCGACGGCGAGTTCTCGGCCGGGCACTGGCAGTTGCTCGTGTTCGACAGCGACGGCCGGCTCGAGCTCTCCGTCAAAGACAACCTCGCCACCGTGTACGAATGGGACAAGGTCGACGGCTCTGAGGTAGTCGCCCGCGCTACCCAGCTCGGCGGCTACAGCGCCGAGCGGGTTCAGTACGTGGCGCGCGCTGCGAAATGACCTGGAGCCCACCGGTTCTGGTGGCTCTGCTGGCCAGTGCGCTGTTCTCGCAAGGCGTCGCCCCCATCGAAACGGGCGCCCGAAAAACCGGCGACATTCGCGCGGAGGCCTGCGGGGCGTGCCACGCGGACGAATACGCGCAGTGGCGCACGAGCCGTCACTCACAAGCGTGGACCAACGGCCTGTTTCGCCACGACTACGAACGCACGCCCCGGCAGTGGTGCCGCAACTGCCACGTGCCGCTGGCGCTGCAGCAGGCGAGCCTGACCGCCGCCGGCGACTCCGGCTTTGCCGACGAAGGCGTGACATGCGCAGCCTGCCACGTGCGCAACGGCCGAATGCACGCCCGCGCGCGCCGCGAGGGCTCGCCCCACGACACCGTCGCGCAGAGCGACTTTGGCAGTCCCGCGTTTTGCGCCGGCTGTCATCAGTTCAATTTCCCCGCCTTCCGCGAAGACGGCTCCCTGTCCCACTACACCGACGAGCCCATGCAGGACACCGTCGCTCAGTTTCGCCGGCGCGCCGAACAGCAGGGCGCCACCGGCGACTGCCGCGGCTGTCACGCTGCGGACGGCGCCGGGCACGCGTACCCGGGCTCCCACGACCCGGCCATGCTGCGCCGCGCCCTGCACCTGACCGTGTGCCGCGACGAGCGCGGCGCTGTCGTATCGACGGTCGAAAACCGAGGCGCTGGCCACAACGTCCCGACCGGGGACGTGCACCGCCACTTGCTGGTCAAGGTGTGGCGATCGACCGCCCCGGACGGCCTTCGGCTGGGATTCTTCGGCCGCCGGTTTGCGATCAACCCCACCACCGGAACCAAGATCACGACCTGGGACTCGACCATCGCTCCGGGCGCGCGCCGGCGGTTTCGCGTGTCGCCGCGCCGACTGGGCGGCGAGCCCGGCGAGCCCGTGAACGTCGAGCTGCGCTACGTGTACGCCGCCAATGAGTACGCCCGCGTCGGAGAGCCGACGTTCACCACGGTCGAACGCCACCGCCTTTCGGTCGCGGAGCTGCCTGCGTGTCGGTAGCGCGGGGGCACACATCGACCGCGCTCGCCGTCGCACTCGCGTGCGCGGCCGCGTGGCGTCCTGCCGCCGCCGGCGACGACAGGGGCGACGACCGCGGGCTCGATCTCGCGACGCGGCTGGCGGCGCGCGGCGACCTCGTCGATCTGGCGACGGTGGCCCCGAGAGTTCGCGTCGCCCTCGCCTACTCGACCACCGACAACTTTCTCGGCCGCGATGTCTATGGAGATCTCGACCGCTGCTACCTGAACCGCGATGCGGCCCGCATGCTATCGGCCGCCGACCGCTCCCTCGAGCAAGAGCGGCCGGACCTCCGCCTGCTCGTCTACGACTGCGTGCGCCCGCTTTCGGTCCAGCGGTCCATGTGGAGCCTGGTCGTCGGCACGCCCAAACAGCCGTACGTCGGCGACCCGACCGGAACGAGCCGGTCCATGCACAACTACGGCTGCGCCGTCGATCTGACCCTCGCCAATGACCGGGGCGTCGCTCTCGACATGGGCACGGCCTTCGACCAGTTCGACGAGCGCTCGCAGCCGCGGCGCGAGCGCAAACTGATTCGCTCCGGACAACTCACCAGGGCCCAGGTCGCCAATCGCCACCTCCTCCGCAGGGTCATGAAGGCGGGGGGCTTTCGCCCCATCGGCACCGAGTGGTGGCACTTCGCTTGCGCCACTTCTCGCCAGGCGCGCAAGCGCTACCGGGTCGTCGACTGACGGCCCCGCGACGACCTCACGAGCTGAGGCCCAGCGCGCGGCGCAGGGCACCAACCTGTCGGCGGCTCACGCGAGCCCGTTGCCCATCGTCGAGCTCGACCTCGGCGATGCCGTCGTCGTTATGCAACGCCACTACCATGTCCAGGTTGATGAGTTCTCCGCGGTGCACGCGAAGGAACCGGTGCGGCCCCAGACGCTCTTCCAACGCGTTTAGGGGCTCGTCCGACAGAAACTCCTCGCCGTCGGCGCGGAACACGGTGTAGCGCTCGTCGGCCCAAAATCTGCCGACCCGGCGGGCATCGAACAGCCGCACCGTGCCGCCCTGGGTCACCGCGATGCGGCAAGCGCTCGCCGCCTCCTGCCGCTGGCCCAATTCGCTCACCATGCGCAGGACGTTCGCGGTCGGTGCCGTCTGCCGTCGCTTGCGCAGACGGCCGATGGCCTCCTGCAGTCGCGCGCGCGACACGGGCTTGACCAGGTAGTCAATCGCGTCGGCGTCGAACGCCGCCACCGCGTGCTGGTCGTACGCCGTCACGAACACCACGGGAATGACGCCGCGGTTTTCGAGGGCAATGGTCATTCCGTCGAGCCCCGGCATGTGAATGTCGAGCAACAGGGCGTCCGGCGCGGACGTCTTGATGTGGTCCAGGGCCTCGTCGCCGTCGCGCGCTTCGCCGGCTACTTCGACCCCGGGGATCTCAGCAATCAGGCGCACCAGACGGCGGCGAGCCGGCTCCTCGTCGTCGACAACGAGCAGTCGCAACAGCTCAGGCGTCACCGACAGCCCCCTGCTCCAACCCTGGAAGGGTGACGCGCGCGCGATAGCCACCGCCCTCGAGCGGTCCCGACTCCAGGAGATCGTCGCGGCCGTACACGAGCGACAACCGGTGGCGTAGATCCGCGCTGCTGGTGCCGCTGCCTGCGTGCGGGCCCGGCGTGCCGGCGCCGTCGTCCGTGATCGAAATACGAATGCCGCTCGCGGCGGGTCGCGCGAGCGAGCTGTGGGGCGCTTCGTCGGGCTCGAGCCGGTCGACCGATACCAGCACGCGCAGCGGCTCGCGCCCCTGACCGCCGTGCAGCACCGAATTCTCGATGAGGGGCTGCAGCGTGAGGGGGGGAATTCGCTCCTGCGCCGGATCGATTCCCGCCTCGACGTCGATCTCCCAGGCGAGCCGCGCGCCAAAGCGCAACTCCTGCACGTCCAGGTAGTCGGCCACCATGGCGAGTTCGCGCTCGAGGGAGACCCAGCTCGCGCGCGAACTGTCCAGCGCGTACCGAAACAAGTCGCTCAGCTTGACGAGGGTGTCTTCCGCCAGGGTCGGGTCGTCCGGGATGAGAGACGCGACCGTGTTGAGCGAGTTGAACAAGAAGTGTGGATTGGTGCGCGACTGCAGCGCGCGCAGTTCGGCTTCCAGAACGGCTTTTCGGTGAGCGGCCTCCGCCGCGCGCAGCCGCTGTTCTCGATTCTTCGAGTACTGCAGCAACACCGTCGGGACGCAGAGAAACAGGCCAATCGCCACGCAGATCATCGCGAACTTGAGGTCGCCTTTGGCCACCATCTCCGGGTTGACCACCCGGCACACGGGCGCGACCAGCAGCGCGACGGTGCCCGATATCAACGCGCAGGCCACAACGTGCAGCGCAACCCGCTGCCGGTCGGTTCGCAACCGAACGAGCAAGCCGGGCATGAACCAGCGGTACGCGCCGTACAGTGCGGCCGGAATGCACACGAACGGAATCGTCGAGCCCGCGGTCGACTGCAGAGCGTCTTGCAGCGTCCAGTGTAGCGAGTCCTCGTCGAAGACGAACGACGTCAGGGGCGGCAGCAACAGAAACAGAAGCAGGCTGCCGCCCGGCATCAGCCGCTGAAAATCGTCGCTCGGGGTGAGTCCGCGGGTGTCTTCCGGGGAGGTTCGAGCCATGATCGGCAGCCGACTGCTGCTCGAGCTCGACACGGCGTTCGGGGTCTTGTCGTCCTGGCTCATCGCGCGAACGCACTTCCAAGAGGGAGGTCGAGCTTACTTCGGGAAAGCCCCGACCAGTAGCTCAAACCCACGCCGAACAGCGCAACGCCCCGGGTCACGTCCCCCGCCGGCAACACCTGGGCCTGGGCCGAGAAGGTCACCGACCAGCCCCCGCTGTCGCCGGCGCGACGCCACGGAAACCAGTCGTAGGCAACTCCGAGACTGTAGGCGGCGCCGAAGGCTCCGCTGGGGTCGTCGTCGGTTTCCATTGTCGAATCCGCGCGCGACAGAGCGCGAACCCCAAGTCCGAGGCCACCTCGCAAACTCACGGGCACGTCCGGCCACGGGGTGAGCGAAGCCTCGACGCGGAACGAACCGCCCGCGTCGGTCCAATCGGCGCTGCGAGATAGCCCGCCGTCGAGTACCAGCCCCAGGCCGAGGTACGTGTTCACGACCTGCCCGAACCTCAGGTAGCCCTGGCCCCCGACCGCCGCGCCGAGTCCGCCGACGTCCGCGTCGCGAGCCGCGCCCCCGGACGACTGAACACCGATGCCGACGTAGTAGCCCTGGCGCGCCCGCGGTGTTTCCAGCGTTTGGGCGGCGGCGGGCGAGGCGAACGCCCACGCCACGGCGACGAAGACGGTCTGCATGGCGATAGTGACGATGCGAGTACGCATTAGAACTCTCCTTTCACGCCGACGATCGGAAACAGCGGCAGCCCGGTCGTGACTCCCGATTGGGAAAAGTCGAAGTTGTAGCTGCGCGCCTCGGCGTTGCCGCGGTTGTAGGCGTTGTTGAGACTCAAAAAGGCACCGAACCTCCACTCGTCGTACACCCACGTCTTGTCGATCCGCAGATCCAGCTGGTGAAACAGCGGCAGACGCGACGAATTCGTCTCGCCAAAGACCGCTTCGTACTCGTCGTCATCCACGAGAAGACCAGACCCAACCACGGGCGTCTCGGGATTGCCGCTCACCAGTCGCCAGCGAAACCCGACCTCCCAGTTGCGCGGCAGTTGGTACGAGGCGTTGATGTTCAGGATATGGGTCTGGTCGAAGTCGAACGGGCGCGACCGCATGGCACCCGAGTCGGTGCGCCGGGCCCGGCTGAGCGTGTACGCCAACCAGCCGCGCAGGTTTTCGTGAAACCGGTGTTCGGCGAACAGTTCGAGGCCAATGACATTGCCCGTGGCCCCGTTGTTGAGAACCTCGGGAACGGTCATGCCGCCGCGCTCGACGGTGGCGTCCGAGGCGCTCGTAAGCTCGTCCAGCTGTTTGACGAATCCGGTTACGTCGAAATAGAGATGGTCGCGGGGGCGCCACTCGACCCCCGCCGAATACTGGGTTCCCCGGATCAGGTCGAGCGCGGGATTGCCGAAGACATCGTTGAGCTCCTGCAGCGTCGGCGACTGGTGAACCACCGCCGCGCCCGCCTTGACCGTCCACTGGTCCGCCACGGACAGCCGCGCCGTCGCCCTGGGGTCGACGCTCCACTCGTCCACGCGGCCAAAGTAATCGACTCGCAAACCGGGCACGATCATCAGGCGCTCGAAGGGTTTCCAGGTCGCTTCGACGTACATGCCGGTCTGCAGGCGGCTTTCGTCGCGAACGCGGGTAAACAGCACGTCCTCGGCACTCGGATTGCCGACGTCGCCCTCGCGCGGCGGCCGCGGCGCGAGCACGTCGAAGTCGTTGACGTCGTACAGGCCGTCGAAGCCGACGTCGACCGACAGCGACGACGCGGGGCGCCAGGACACGGTCTGCCGGGCCTGGAGCAGGGTCTGGGCCTGCTCGAAGCGAAACTGCGCGAAGTTGAATCTCAGATCGTCGCGCCCCGCCGCCAGCAGTGTCGAAGCCGACCACTTGTCGTTCGGGGTGTAGCTATAGGCCAGCGACAACCGCTGAAACGCGGTCGTCAGACTGCTGTCGCCGCCCTCGAGACGAACATCGACGTCGGCCGGGTTTTCGAACAAAAGGCGCAGCTGGTCGTCAGATCCCAGGCCGAAGACCCGAACGAAGTGGGCGGGAGACGGCCGCCAGTTGAACATGAGCTGGTAGTCGTAGTACCGCGGCGCCGACACGAGGTTCACCGGCGCGTCCTCCGGCACGGCCAGTTCGAGAACGCCGTCGATGTAGCTTCGACGCCCAGAGATTGCCAGCGCGGCCGTATCCCCGAGGGGGACCTCGACATAGGCGGAGGCGTCGAGTGCCGACACCTCGACCGCCCCGCCAACCCGTTCGGGTTTGATCTCCTTGATGCGGGCGTTAAACACACCGCCCGTGAACCGGCCGAAGTACTGCGAGTAGTTGCCCGGATACAAGTCGACCCCTTCAACGATCTGGGCGGGTATGACGCTCCGCAATCCAGCGAAGTGATAGATGATCGGGATCGAGATCCCGTCGATGAAGACACCGGTGTCCTGGGGTCCCGAGCCGCGAATCAAGATGTCGCCGGACCCCGGCGTTGGTCGCGCGACCCCCGGGAGGTTTTCGACCACCAGCACCGGGTCGCCCAGGGTGCCGGCCACTCGCGCGATGTCGTTGCCGTCGAGCGAGCGACGGTTGACTTCCTTCTTGGGCCGCTCGGCGCGGACGGTCACGTCGTACGGGTTGTAGGAGCCGCGCTCGATAAAGTACTTCACGTCGAGGCCTTCGTCGTTTCGCACGGTTTCCGTGGTGCGGTACGGGTAGTAGCCGGGCGACTCCGCGAGAATGCGCCAGTCCCCGGCAGGCAGGTCGTAGAACGCGAACGAGCCCTTTGCGTCCGTGACCGCCTCGTACCCCTCGGTTTGCTCGCCCTCGCCGCGAAACACGGTCACCACCGCTCCGACGACGGGTTTGCGGGTGCCTCGCTCGACCAGCGTTCCGGCGACGTTTTCGACGCCTGGCGTCTCGGTCTGGGCGGGCGCCGGTGGCGGTGCTCCCAACGAAGGCAAGGCGGGACCGACGTCGATGGGACCGGTCGCCGGGGGTTCGAACGCGTATCGGTAGCGGATGCGAACCGGGACCGCCACGCCATCGCGCCGGGCCGGCGCGAACACCAGCCCGCGAGCCGCGTCGGCCGCCGCCACGGCAAAGCCATCCCGGTAGTCGTCCGCGGCGGCCGCGGCATTGCCGGGCCCGAGCTCCACGCTTTCGACCGCGACGTCGGTGACGCGACCGTCGGCGCCGACCGTAAGGAGCAGCATCACGCTCGCGCCAACGCCGGCCGCGCGCGCCGCGGTCGGATACACGGGCTCCGAAGGTTCGGTCAGGCGGGGCGGCACCAGGGCAGCGGGCCCCGGCGAAGCGGGGTCAGCCTGCTGGGCGAAAGCGATGCCCGCGAAAAGCTGGGCCGCGAGCGCGGCGGCAAGCAAGCCTGTCAGGCGATTCCTCATTGGGGGCCCTCCAAAAAGACCGTGGATTGCGTCCAGGCAATGCCGCCGCGGTTGTCGCGCACGACGACCGTGAGCTCGACGGTGGCCGCCGGCCAGTCGGCCGCACTGGGTGCCGTCCACTCATTGCTCCGCGCGTCGGCGATGTCGTTTTGCTCGGGGACAAAACTGGTGCGCTCGTCGTCGAACTCGCCGGCCTCGAAGAACCAGGTGACCGCCAGGTTCTCGCGCTGATCGACAAGCTCACCGCCGCTGTCGGCGCGAACATCGCGGTACTCTTGTGCGGCCGCGGCGGCGAGTTCGATGGACGCCGTGTAGGTTTGGCCGCGCCGCACCGGCCGCTGCGCGGAGCCGCCGACGGTTTCCCCCTCGGCATTCGAGAGGGTCAATGCGCCAACGTCGGGGTTTCGATTGCGATCGCCGTCGTCGATCTCAATCAGCTCGAGATCGATATCCTTGACCGCGATAACCGCCTCGCCGTCGGCCCTCGCGTCCAGGCGCAGCTGTACGGGAAACCGACGGTCGCACGACACGAGCTCGGTCGCCTCGGGAATCGGCTGCTCCCGCAGCAGCTCGCAAAGCCCGCGCAAAAGGTCCCGCCCGCCCGCATACTCGAACTCGACCGTCGCACCGGAGCCAAGCTCAAACGGGGGCAAAACGTCGTCGTCCAGGCCCGCGTCCGCCAGGGCCGTCCGGAGCTGGTCTTCGGTCACCGCACACTCGAAATTGCCCAGCGGCCCCGTCGGCAACGGGCACCACGTCCACGATAACTCCACTTCGCCCGCGGGCGCCGATACGAGTGCGTCGACCCGGGCCCGCTCTCCTTCGGAAAGCGAGGGCGGCTCGGCGGTCACGCCGAGGACCCGCAGCCCCGCGACCTCGTTGTAGGGGTCGAACGACTCGCTGCAACCGGCACCGAGCAGTGCCGAGACCAGCGCTACGTACGTCAGCTTGTCAGTCATTGATTCGGAACCGATAGGTAAAGGTCAGAGAAAACGGCACGGCCTCGTCGCCGCGCCGGGCCGGAGAAAAACGCTCCTTGCGAGCTGTCGCCACTGCGGCTTCGTCGAACTCCGCGTGCCGCGAGCCGGCAACCACACGGACAGCGCGCACGCGCCCACGTCGATCCAGGGAGACCTCGACGGTCACGTCGGCTTCGACGCCCTGAGCGCGAAGCTCGGCGGGGTATGGCGGCTCGATGGCGGCCAGACGCGCGGGCCGGGTAAGCGTGGGGCCCCCGGGAATCCGCGACGCGCTGCGATTGCGCGAGGCGCCGCTCGAAGGGCTCGGGGGCCCTTGCCGCGCGGGCGCGGGACGAGGCGCCGGAGCGGTCGCGACCGCCTCAGTGGCTCCGTAACGGGTGTTGCCGACGGCAAAGGCGGGCCCGCTTCCCTGGACCGTCGAGCCATAGTCGAGCCCGACGATTTCGGGCACGGCCTCGGGAGCCGTCGCTGGAGCCGCTTTCGGCCGCGGAGCCCGACGCGCGGGCAGCGGTTCGGGCTTGACCGCGTCCGGCGGCGGCCGGGTCGGCTCCGCCACAGGTTCCGGATCGGGTTCCGGCTCGGGCTCAGGCTCGGGCTCGGGCTCGGGAAGCGGCTCGGGCGCCGGGTCGGCCCGGGTTACGACCACGCTGCCCGCCTCGACGGCAGGCGGCCGGGGCTCGGCGAGAACCACCGCGAAAGCGAGGCCGCCGTGAACGGCCAGCGAACCGACGGCAAACCACAGCCCGGTCCCGCGCTCGCGCGCGGCCGGTATCTGGCCCAGCACTCCAACCGGGTGCTTCACTCGATTCGCGGCCGCGCGATAGCGACGTCGGCGCTCGAGCAACCGCGCGTGTCGCCGCTTCATCACCGGCCTCCAGCCGCTTTTTCAACGCTGAGCGCAAAATTGCGAACACCGTTTTGCTTGACGATGTCGACAACGCGAATGACCGCCCCGTAGTCGGCGCCCTTGTCGGCGGAAACCACCGCCTGCACGGCGCCGTCGCCGGCGTCGACCGAGGCTCCCCGCACGGCAGCCGCCAGAGCCTCCTCGGTGGTCCCACGGCCGTCCAACCACAAACTGCCGTCCGACTTTACGACCACGTTGACCGTGGTCGGCACCGCTTCACCCGCGCTCGCCGCGCTGGGAAGCTCGATGCCAAGCTGCGCGCGGACGAGGTCCGTCGAGGTCACCATCAGGATGACGAGGAGCACCAGCACCACATCGACAAAGGGCGTTACGTTGATGTTCGCGACCACGTCATCCGAGTCGTTGAGCTGGCCAGCCATGTCAGCTCTCCTCCGCGACGTCGCGCTTGAGGTGTGCCAGCAGCACGTGAGAAAGGTCGTCGGCCGCAGACACGCGACGCTTGAGCCCCCCGGCAAACGCGTTGTAGGCAATAAGCGCGGGAATCGCGACCATCAGGCCCACGGCGGTGGCGACCAGGGCCTCCGAGATGCCCGACATCACCGCGCCGCTGGCGGCCGCGGCGCCCGTCGACAGCTGGCCAAACGACTTAATGATGCCCAGAACGGTGCCGAAGAGACCGATGAACGGCGCGTTGCTGCCGACCGTGGCAAGAAAGCTCAGGCCCCGCTTGAAGCGCTGCTGCTCCCGGGACATGGCGCCGGTGAGCAGTTCCTCGACCGACTCGACGCCCATGTCGTGCTCGCGCAGCCCGGCGAGCGCCACGGAGCTATCGAGACCGCGATGTTCGGCCAGGGTCGCGGCCGCCCGGCGGTAGTCTCCCTGTCCCAGGTGCTTGTGAAACCGGTCGCGCAACCGGGGCGAACCGACGCGATGGCGCCGAAAATAGTAGGCGCGCTCGGCGATCAGGCCGAGGGTGGCAATGGATAGGCCGAACAGTAGCCACAGCACCCACTCGCTTTCGAACACGGGCAGCGCCAGCAGCGCCTCGACAACTCCAGTTTGTTCCGACATGCAGGGTCCTTTCGCAAAAGACACCTGCAGTCTGGGCCGCTCCCGCCAACCGGCACGCGGTCAGCCGGCGAACGGCGCGCCCCGCGGGGCGAACGGTAGACGTGGGCCGACGAGCGAGCGAAGCGCTGCCAGCTATGGGCGAGCGGATGCCTGCAGCGGGGACTCGATGCGCTCGCCGTGGGCGATGCCGGTACCGTCCCCTAGCGGAGTGGCGCAGTCGAGAACGCTGTCGCCGACATCTACCTTTCGGGCGATGTCGCTGACGATGGCGCACTCCTCGGCGGAGAAATGGCCGTCGGCCCGGGCAATGACGCACAGGTCGCGCAAGACCTGAACGCGGCGCAGAGACGGAACGACTTCCTTGAATCGGTCGATACGACGCGGCAAGTCGGCGCGAATCGCGTCGAGGTTGAGCTCGCGGGGGACCGAGCCGGGCCCCAGCAGCTCCTCGAGCGCTTTGAGCTCGGCCTCGGCAATGTCGCCGTGAGCCCCGGCGATCAGCACGCCGCCAGAAAACAGCAGGCGCCGCATCGCCTCGGCGACATCCGACTTCTCTGACAAATAGCTCGGCCGCATGACCGACATGAGCTCGGCGACCTGGCTTTCGAGCTCGTCGTCGGAGATACCGCCGTCGCCGACAAACACCTGCGAGCTGCCGAAGATTTTGGCGGCGACCAGGCGCAACGGCGAAAAGGGATGACTGGAAAACCAGTCGCTGCGCGCCGGTTCGTCGGCGCGGCCAAGGCGCTCTGACTCGGTCTGCAGGTCGGCGGCCTGCTCCAGAAACTCGTGAACGTGCAGCTTGACGCGGTCGCCGGTGAGCCCGGACGAGAGCTTAAAGAGCGCCGACGCGGCGGGGTCGAGGCCGTCGCAGCAGTACATGCCGACGCGGTCGCAGGAAATCTCGGCGTACCGCTGCCAGGCGAATAGCTCGAGGACCCGCGAGGGCGGCAGACCAATTTTTTTGGACAACAGCAGCCCCACCGGGAGCTTGTGGTGGTCGTAGGCGTGATGGGCGAGCTCGTGACCGATGACGAACTGCAGCTCGCGGTCGTCGAAGCCCTCCAGGAGACTCGACGTGAACATCACGAAGGTCCGGCCTTGCTCTGGCCGAATGGCCGCCGCGTTGAAGTGCGGCGACGCCGTCACGTAGACCTCGAGGTCCACGTCCATGCCGATGCGCTCGCTCGCGGTGTCAATAACCTCGAACAGCTCGGGTGCCATGGTGCGCGTCAGGCGCACCGACGTACTCAGCAGCTGGCGGCGCGCGCCTTCTTGCTCGGCGAGTTGCTTGTCGAAGCCCTCGATGGCCTTCGCGATGTCGCGGTCGGCGAGCAGCACTCGCTCGAGCTCGGCATCCCCTCTGGCGCGCAGCTGGTCCATGGTCGGCATAGACCAACCCTCGCACGCCCCGCCGATTTGTGCACTACACCGAATCGATCCCGGCGCCGTAGGCGGCCTCCAGCGCGACCTCGATACGGTCGATCGGCGCGCGGCAGCGCACCAGGCGGGTGACTTCACTCGCCGGGGTCGCGGCTCGGGGCACGGGCATACCGGCCAGGTACGCGGTCTTCATGCGAACGTAGTTTCCGCGCAGCGGTACTCCAGTTTCGGCGAGCCACAGCGCAGCCACCCGCGAGTTGAGCACCGCCGCCAGCAGTTCGACGGTCACGTGGGCGGGCGCCCCCGGCCGAGGTCGCAGCGCGTAGGCGGTGTCGAGACACAGTCGGCCGCGCCGTTCGATGGCGGCGCGACCGCCGCGCGCGACGTCGGGCACAACCACCTTGGCCGCCGGGTCGGCAAAGAACTCGAGGTTCTGCGGCCGCCCGAAGCGGTAGAAGCGGGGGCCGCGAAAGCGCCCGCGCTCGCGGGCGTCGAGCACCTCGCGCGTTCGCTGCAGATACGACCAGCAGTGGGGCCAGCGGCTCTGTAGCTCGGTCGGGTCGATCAGGTTGCCGGCCCGGTCGTACGGATAGACGCACGCGACCTCGCCGCGCAGCTCGAACCCGCCGACGTCGCGCCCACGCAGACAGGCGCGAGCGGCATTCGACTCGACCGCAACCGTCGCGTCGAGGGCTCGCGAATGCCCGACGAGCAGTTCGGCGCGGCGCTCGGGGCGCTCGAGCGCGAACACCCGGTCGGCGTTGGTGCCGCAGCCCTTCACGATGCGTGCGACGTCGCCCAGCGCGAGCCCGCCTGCGACCAGGCGGTCGAGCTGCGCGCGAAGTTCGCCCACCGACAACTGCCAAGGCGCATCGCCGAGGGCACCGCAGTCGAGCTCGCCCGTGCGCCAGCCAGCGTCATCGCGACGCCCGACGAAGACGCGCTGGCCGGGCGGGCGCGACAGCAACACGACCGATGGGTAGGTGGTCGCTCCGTCGAACAGCTGCTCGGCGCCAAAGTCTACGACGGCACGCACGGCGTTGCGCCGGGCGAGCAGGCCCCGAAGCGGTCCGGCAAAGCGCGCCGTCAGCCAGCGCGACGGCACCACGAAACCGACGTGCCCGTGCGGACCGAGCCATTCGAGAGCGCGCTCGATAAACGCGCCGTACAGATCCCACTCGCCGAAGGAGGTGGCGGCGAACCGCCCGCGAAGGGCGGCCCAAAGTGCGGGGTCGGTGCGCTCGAGGTTGATCGACCGCAGGTACGGCGGATTGCCCACGACCACGTCAACGCCGTCTTCGATGGGGGCGCCGAGCAGCGCCTCGGCGACCAGGAAACTGGCGTCGCGAACGCGCCGGCGCGCTTCTACCGCAAAGCTCTCGCTGCGCTCGATGCCCATGAGACAGCGGCGCGCAATGGCGCGCTCGAGGTCCGGCCCCGGGCGTGCCCCGCGTTCGACGGCGCGCGCCACGAGCCATCGCAGAGCTGACGCGAGGAACCGGCCGTCGCCCGCCGAGGGGTCGAGCACGCGCACGCGGGGAGTGCCATCGTCGGCCCACCGCACGGGCCGGGCAAATCGGGCCGACAACGCGGCGTCGACCACGAAGTCGACCAGCGGCGCCGGGGTGAAGTACGCCCCCTGGGCGCGCCGTTGCCCGCGCTCCTGGGCCGCATCAAGCCCGTCGCCACCAGACGGAGCGCCAAGCTCGCGGCTGAGGCGATCGAGGGCGGCGGCATCCAGCACGACCGCATCTTACGGCAGCGGTGCGACGCGCCCCGGCTCGCTTTCCTGTAATCTCGCTGGCATGGCACCGAGTCGGATGGTGGTCGTGGTCAATCCCCAGTCGCAAAATGGCCAGCTCGGGCGACGCTGGACCGGCCTGGCGGCGGATCTGCGACGGGCGGTCGGAGCATTCGATGACGTCCTCACCCGGCGAGCCGGCGACGCCACCGAGCTCGCGCGCCAGGCCATCGAGAACGGCGCCGACATGGTCGTGGCCATCGGCGGCGACGGCACCATCAACGAGGTCGCCAACGGCTTTTTTCGCGACGGCGCGCCCATCAACCCGGACGCGGTGTTCGGCGTGTTGCCGTACGGCACGGGCGGCGACTTTCGCAAGACCGTCGACCTGCCCAAAGACATCTACGAAGCCGGCCGCATCCTGGTCGACGGCAAAAGAAAGAAGGTCGACGTCGGGCGCATCGATTACACGGACAACGACGGCAAGCCAGCCACCCGCATGTTCATCAACATTGCGTCCTTCGGCATCAGCGGACTCGTCGACGACTACGTCAACAAGACCACCAAAGCCCTGGGCGGCAAAGTTTCCTTCCTGCTCGCCACCGCCCGGGCGGCCCTCGAGTACCAAAACCGCCGGGTGCGCCTGGTCTTTGACGGCGACGAGCAGAACGCCGTCACGCGCACGGTGCTGTCCGTCGCCGTTGCCAACGGCCGCTACTTTGGCGGCGGCATGTTCATCGCCCCGGAGGCCCAGCTCGACGATGGTGAGTTCGACGTCGTAACCCTGGGCGACCTGACCACCGCCGACATGGCGGTGCACGGCCTGAAGCTCTACCAGGGCACCCACCTGGCCCTCGACAAGGTCGAACACGCCCGGGTCAGGACGCTGCGCGCCGAACCGGTCGACAACCGCCCCATTCGCCTCGACGTCGACGGGGAAACCCCGGGAGTTTTGCCGGCGGCGTTTTCCGTGGTGCCGGGGGCGCTCTCGCTGATGGTTCCGCGTTAAGAGCGTCTCCATGGCCCGGACGTCTCGGAGCAACAAGAAGGCGCGCGGCGGCAAAGCGAGCCGCCGGTCCGCCGCCCCGCGCAAACCATCGGCGCCCGACCGCGGCGATGACAAAAGCGGCGATCCTCGCGCCCGCGAGCGCACCGAAGTCATCGAGCAGCGCCCCGGCCACCTCGCCTGCCTGGCGCTGGCCGCGCTGTCGGGCTGCTTGATCTTCCTGGCCACCGCCGACTTCGACATCTGGCCCCTGGCCTGGATCGCCCTCGCGCCCCTGTTGCTCGCCATCGACCGCGCGAGCAGTCGGCGCCGGGCCCTCACCTACGGCTTTGTCACCGGCCTGGTCTGCAACGCGGGCGGCTTCTACTGGATCGCGAGCCTCCTCGAGCGCTTTGCAAACATGCCGTGGATCGTCGGCGCTCTGGGCGTCGTGCTGCTGTCGGCGTACCAGGGACTGGTCTTCTGGCTGTTCGCGGCCGCGGTGCGCGGCATTCGCCGCAACTCGCGGGAACGCCTCGGTCGGCCGCTGCCCATGGCCCTGGTCGCCCCCGTGGCCATGGTGACCTTCGAAATCCTGATGCCCTTCATCTTTCCGTGGTACCTGGCCATCACGCAGGCCTGGAACCCGGCCGTCATTCAGATTGCCGAGCTGACCGGCCCGGTCGGCGTTACCGCACTTCTGCTGGCCTCGAGCGGTGCTCTTTACGACGCGCTGTCCGAGCGGCAGGCGCGGCGCCGCTGGCTGCCTGTCGCGGTCGCGGGGGTGGCGATTGCCGGCGCCCTCGCCTTCGGCGTCGTTCGAATGGGGCAAATCGATGCGCTGCGCGCCGAGGCGCCCGGCGTCACGGTCGGCGTCGTGCAGGGCAACATCGCGTTCAACATGAAGGGCCTGAATCGGGCCGATCTCGCCGCGAGGCAACTGGACGAACTCCAGCAGGTGTCGAAGGAGCTCGAAGGCGGCAGCCACACGGGCTTCGATCGCAACGGAAACCCGATCACCGACACCGCCGCCGAGCTCATCGTGTGGACCGAGTCATCGTACCCGTACTCCATCCCGCGCGAGTCTGACGGCGACGTTCCCCCGGGCAGACGGGGCCGCATTCGCGAAGGCTTCGACGCGCCGCTCATCTTCGGCGCCGTCACGCGCTCGATGGATCGCGAGACCTATCCGTACCCGTTCAACACGGCGCTCATGCTCGACCGCGACGGCCGCTTTTCTGGCCGGTTCGACAAGATCTTCTTGTTGATGTTCGGCGAGTACATTCCCGGCCTCGAGCAGTTCCCGTTCGTGCGCAAGCTCGTGCCGAGCGCCGCCGGTCACTTCGCCCGCGGCAAAGAAATCGTCTCGTTTCCGTTCGAGCTCGACGGCGAGCAGTACCGCCTGGGCCCGATGATTTGCTACGAGGACATCCTCACCGACTTCGGTCGCGAGCTCGCCGGGCACCACCCGCACCTGCTCATCAACGTCACCAACGACGCCTGGTTCGGCGACACCGCCGAACCGTGGCAGCACCTCGCTCTATCCGTGTTCCGCGCGGTCGAGGTGCGCGCCGATCTCGTCCGCGCCGTGAACACCGGCGTGTCCGCTTTCATCGACGCCAACGGCCGGGTGTACGGACAGACCTACGCGATGGATCCGCTCATCGACGACGTCGGGGCCTGCGCCGCCGACGGCGCGTGCCGAAACGGCTACCGGTGCCAGGAAAATCGGTGCCGGCCGGCGGGCATGGAGGGGCTCCTGGGCGAAGCAACCTTACTCGGAGGGCCCGATGGCGCCGGCCATACCGTGTACGCCAGTGTAGGAGATTTGTTCGGTTTCGGATGCGCTGCTCTCTGTCTTTTCGGTTGGTTAGTATGGCCTCGGCTCAGGTCACAAAGAGACCTATCGGTCAGTTGATGGCAGCGGGAAGCCTCGCTCCGTCGCGAGCCGCGCGATGAAACCAAGTAGACTGCCAGTCGATGAACCCCGATTCTGACCCGAATACGCCCAGCCGCAGCACCGTCGAGTGGTCTGCCGGGGTACCGAAAATCCTCCAACGTCGATTCCGTCTCGTAGTGGAGAATGCAGGAGAGTCGGGACCGGCCCACGTGTGCGAGTCCGGTCGCGCGGTGATCGGCAGCCACGAGGCGGCCGACCTGCGGCTCGAAGACCGCACCGTGTCGCGATTCCACTGCGAGATCGAAATCTCCGACGAGCGCGCCCGCATCAAAGACCTCGACAGCCGCAACGGCACGCGGGTCGACGGCGTCCAGGTCGAGCGCGCTTCTCTCAACGACGGCAGCGTCATCGCCATCGGCCAGAGCCGGGTGCGCTTCGAAATGTCGCCCGACTTTTCCGAAACGCCCGTTTCCGTCGGCGAGTCCTTCGGTCCGCTCATCGGCGTGACCCCGGAGATGCGTCGCGTATTCGCCCTGCTCGAGCGCGCCGCGCAGTCGAGTGCTCCGGTGTTGCTGTACGGCGAGCCCGGCACGGGCAAAGCAACGGCCGCCGAAGCCGTCCACAACCTGAGCGACCGCAAACACGCGCCGTTTCTCGCCGTGGACATGGCCTCGATGTCGGCGAGCAGCCAGTCCGCGGCTCTGTACGGCAACGACAGCGTGTTCGCCGCAGCCCGCGGCGGCACCGTCTTTCTCAACGAGATCGCCGCCCTCGATACCGAGCTGCAAAGCCGACTCGCCAGAACCTTGACCGACATTGGCGACGTTCGACTGATTACCTCGACCTCTCGAGACCTGCGCGCCGAGGTCAACACCAAGCGCTTTCGCGCCGGGCTGCTGTACGCCCTCGCGGTCATCGAGGTGCGGGTGCCGCCGCTGCGCGACCGGCCTGCCGACATCGTGCGACTCGCCGAAGAGTTCCTCGGCGTGCGGTCTTCTGTCGCACCCGAGTCAGTTCGCGACCTTTGGGACGCCGCCTTCGCGGAACAACTGCGGCGACATGCCTGGCCGGGCAACGTGACCGAGTTACGTTCCTACATCGACCGATGCATTGCGCTGTCTACCCCCGCGCCCCTGGGCGCCCTTACCGACGCCGGACCTGTCGTCGACACCAGCCAGCCGTTCCGAGACGCCCGGGACAAGTGGCTCAACCACTTCGAGCGTCGCTATCTCGAAAAACTCGTGAGCGAGCACGGTGGCAACGTGTCGGCGGCGGCTCGCGCCGCCAAGCTCGACCGCGCCTACTTCTACCGGCTGCTGTGGCGTCACGGGCTGCGCTAGGCGTTATCGCGACGGCTCTTGCGCTGGGCAGCGCGGGCTGTTTCGAGGACCAGTTCCTCAGCCTGCCGCCCCCCGACGCCGACCCGCCGACGACCCAGCGGCTCATCGTGGCTCCAGAGCAGTTCATCGAGGCCAATTTTGTCGTCGACTCGCCGGGCGCCCGGGTCACCGCCGCGTTCGCCAGCGCAGGCGAGTTCGAGTGGAACCTGCATCGCCACGACCGCGACGACTTTCGCCAATTCGACGTCATCGAAAGCGGTGCAGCGAGCGAAGGTACCCTGGTATTCGAGGCCGAGAGCGACGGCCTGTGGTCCTACCAGTGGACCAACATGTCGGTGGCCGCCGGCTTTGCCATCGACATCGAACTGACGCTCGAAGGCGACGTCACGCTCTACTCCTGGGACTAAACTAGCCGCGGTGGGCGTTCTTCCCGCGACGATGCGCGACTACCTGAAGCGAGCCGTCCGGTTCTGGGCCATGGTCGGCGGCGCCTGCTGCCTGGTCGCCACGCTTCTCGGCTTTGCCGGCAGCGTCTGGTGGATATTCGATCTCCTGGCCCACTTTCGCGTTCAGTGCGCCCTCGGCCTGCTCGCGGCCGCTGCGGTCCTGGGCGCCACCCGCCGTTGGGTCTGGACGACCGCGTGCGCCCTGGGCATCGCGGTCAACGCCATCGCGATTGCGCCACTTGTCATCGGCGACGTTGCGCCCCGAGGCGACGGCCCGGCCCTGCGGCTGGTCTCCTTCAACGTGCACACCAGCAACACGAACTTCGCGGAAGTAGCCCGCTACCTGGGCGAGCAGAACGCCGACATGATCGTGGTCAACGAAATCGATCGTCAATGGCTGGCCGCGCTGCGAACCGCCCTCGACGGCTACCACGAGATTGCGCAGCCGAGCTCCGACAACTTCGGCATCGGCGTTTGGACCCGCGCCCGGCCCGACCACCACGCCGTGATTCAGCTCGGCGACAGCTACGTCCCCGCCATCGAGGTCACCCTCGCCCACGCCGGTACGCCCTTTCACCTGCTTGCGCTGCACACTCTGCCGCCCGTGTCGCAGGAGCTGGCCGCAGAGCGCGACGCAATGCTGCGCAGCACGGCCTCGTGGGCCCGCCGCCGGACCGGCCACGTCGCCATCGCCGGCGACCTCAACGCCACGCCCTGGTCCCACGGCTTTCGCAGCCTGCTCGCCGACGCCAACCTGGTCAACTCACAGCGTGGCCACGGCCTGCAGACCACCTGGCCCGCCGGCCTCTGGCCGCTGTCGGTCCCGATCGACCACTGCCTGCACAGCCGCAGCCTCACCGCGGTCGAGCGCAGCGTCGGTCCGTTCCTCGGCTCGGACCACCGCCCGGTCATCGTCGACCTGGCACCGGCGAGGTAGAGAAACAGCGCCGAACCGATGGCTCAACCCCTGCGAGCTATTCAGCCACGAGGCGGACGGGTTCGTCGTGGAGCGAGGCGCCGTCGCCGAGGTCGGTCAAGCGAGCCGTGATGATTGCGTTGGCGGCCTGCTGCCGGCGAAAGTGGCCGCCCTTGGGCACGAGCGCGATGTCTTTTCGCTGGCGCGGGTCGTGAACAACGCGCACGGGAATGGCACCGACCCGCGATTCGAGTCGGGCGCGGGCGCCGTCGGCGAGCCCGGCCGCCGAGTCCGGGTGAACGGTGACCGTCACCGGACCTTCGGGTTCGCTGACCCACTGGGTGCACTGCGACTTCGACGTCGACACGGTGTGCAGCAGCAGGGGAAAGTCGGGCAGGGTCTCGGTGAGAGCGGGCTCGGCCGCCTCGGTCATGAGGTTGACCCGACCACTTGCCGTGGCGAATCGACGCCCCTCGAAGATCACGGGGGCGGAGCCCGGGCGGCGCACAGCTTCCCGCTCGAGCCGGTCAACGGTCAGACCGTTCTGCGCAAGCGGCTCGAGCAGGCGCGCTTTCCACTCGCGTGCCGAGCCGGCCACGGCGTCGGCCAGCCCAACGCGCTCGGCAACGCCCTGAATGATCTCGAGGTCGGTCTTCACCCCCTCGGGCGGCGGCACCACGGGGGTCGACGCCGAAACGTACGGCTGACCGTAGGCGCCGAGCAGGTCGTCATCTTCGAGCAACGTGGTGGTCGGCAAGACGAGGTCGGCTAGCTCGGCCGTGTCCGTGAGAAAACTGTCGACGACGACGACGAACTCGGTTTTCTCAATGGCCTCGGCGACCGTCGCGCTCTGCGGCAGGCTCGACACCGGGTTGCCGGCCGTGACCCACAGCGCGCGAACGGGAGGGTCGCTGGCCGCCAGCAGTACCGGGCCGAGAAGCGGCTCGGCAATGGTGCGCGGCGGCGGCTCGGCGACCGCGTCGAACAACGACGCATACCCCGACGACCGCTGGTAGTAGAACGACACGCCGGCGCCCTCGACACCGATGTTGCCGGTAATGGCGCCGAGAGCGTCGATGGCCCGCACGATCGTCGCGCCGTTGGTACGTCGCCCCATGCCCCAGCCCACCTCGATCGACACCGGCCCCTCCTGGCCGAGGCGCCGCGCCAGCTCGATGACCTGCTCGACGTCGACGTCAGCCAGGCGAGCCCACTCGTCCACCGTTCGCGTCCGCGCCAGGGCCTCGAACTCGCCGAGGTGATCGCAGAAGCTGGCCGCGTCGGCGTGCACCCAGCCGCGGTCGAAACAGGCTCGGGCCGCCCCCATGGCCAGCGGGTAGTCGCCGCCACCGCGCGGTTGAATGACGTCGTCGCAAAGCTCGGAGCTCTTGTGAAAGATCGGATCGATCTGGGTGAGCCGAGCCCCCGCCTTGCGAGCGCGCTTGACGACCGGAATCAGGTGCGGGCTCGAGACGTGCAGGTTCTTGCCCCACAAGATGATGTGACGCGCCTTCTCCAGATCGCTCGGGTCGCTCGAATCGCACAGACCGAAGTCCATCTCCTGGGCAATCTCACCGGCCGCCGAGCAGATATCGCCGCGCTTGACGCCGACCGGCCCGAACCGGTGAAAGAACAAGTCGGTCACCTTCTTGAGCAGCCCCAGCGAACCACCGCTTCGATAGTGAAAAATCGCCGCCGGCCCCGACTCGGCCCGAATGGTCGAAAGCCGCTCCGCAGCCACGTCGAGAGCCTCGTCCCACGACACCGGCACGAGCGCGCCGCCCTTGCGAAGCAACGGCTGCGTCAGCCGATCCGGCGAATACTGCCGGTCGAGAAAATGATTGGTTCGATAGCAAAGAAAGCCGCGCGTAATCGGATGCTTCGGGTCCCCCTGCAGCTTGACGACCTTGCCATCCTCGACAGTCGCCAGGATCGAACAAGTATCGGGGCAGTCGCGATTGCAAACCGTGCGGCGAACCTCAGCCATGGCCGCTGGCATAGCGCGCCCCCGCCAACCAGCGCAAACAGAAACAACTCCCCGCCCCCCAGGCCACCCGATGACCGGCAGGCCTCCGTAACCGCGCAGCGAGGCCACACGACGCCCAGCAGGCTGGCACATCCGCTACGCAGCCGCGCCAACCTACGACGATCTGCCGGCCAACGGGCCGGCACCGCACGCAACTCCCCCACTCTCCCCGCCGCCGACCACGCGCCGAAACCAGCGCACCAAGGGGCGGAGACGAGGGGGCGGTCCGCGCGCAGTTCGGACCGCACGCTCCACGGTACATGCTCGGCACGGCGCCCTGCGCCAGACGCCCGGCGATCAGCGGACCATATGCCTGAGCCCTTGACCTCTCCCCCTCCAGGAGCACGGACAGCCCCCTCGTCGCAGCCCCGCTCAACGCCTCCGTCCGTCGCCCACGCTCACGCCCACGACCACGCCCGGCCACGCCCAGCCACGCCCGGCCACGCCCGGCCACGCCCGGCCACGACCGACCACGACCGACCACGACCGGCGACAAGCACAAGCTCTCGAACAGCGCGACAGGCTACAGCGGCGCGCTCACCGGCAAGCAAATCGGACCATCCGAGTGCACCGGTAGCGGAATCCCCGGCCGGCAGTCCCGAGGACACTCGAACTCGCCGCCCCGCTCCTCCCCGGGTTCGCAGCGCCGATTGCCGCACTCGGGCTTTACCTGCTCGCAGTCGCGCCGACACTCGAACGGGCCCCCCGGTCGCTCGCCCGGCTCGCACCGCCCGTTGCCGCACTCAGGCGCGCAATCCTTCGGGCACTCGAACTGCCCGCCGGGCTGCTCACCGTCTTCACACACTTCGTTGCCACATTCGGGCTTCGCCTGATCGCAGTCTTCCGGACACTCGAACGGCCCGTCCGGGCCCTCGCCGGGCTCACACACCCGGTTGCCGCACTCGGGCTCGATGATGATTTCGCAGTCTTTTTCGCAGGTGAACTCTTCGTCGGGCGCGCAGAAGCCGTCGCCACAAAAGCCGCAGTCCTCGGGACAGGTCTCTTCGTTTTCGCCGGCATCTTTGTCGCAGAAGCCGTCGCCACAGGCGCTGGTCTCGCAATCGGAATCCCGGCCAATGCAGAACAGCGGGCAGCACTCGTCCTCGTCCTTGCACTCGCGAATCTCGCCCACCGCGCAGGCCGCGTTGCACTGGGTGGCGCTACCGGTCAGAAAGCCCGGTCGACACGGGTCCCCGGTAAAGCAGTCGGCGGCGGTCGGACACGACCCCGGCGGGTCGCACGTTTCGCCCGCCTCGATCGTGCCGTTGCCACAGGTCACCGAGCAGTCGTCGTCGTTGTTGGCGTTGCAGCCCAGCGGACAGCAGCCGTCGCCGTCGGCGCAACTCACAATGGTCGTGCTCGAGCACACCACGTTGCACTGCGAGGCCTGCCCGGTGCGGTTGTCGATGGTGCACTCGTTGTTGTCGTCACACGAGGTCGGGCACGTCCCCGGCGGGTCGCACGTCTCGCCCGCCTCGATGCTGCCGTTGCCGCAGCTGGCCGAGCAGTCGCTGTCGATGTTGTTGTTGCAGCCCGAGGGACAGCAGCCGTCGCCGCTGACGCACTGGGCGATGGTCGTGAACGTGCACGATACGTTGCAGTTGTCGGCCGAGCCGACGCGGTTGTCGATGGTGCAGGCGTTGCCGTCGCTGCACTCGGTCGGGCACGACTCCGGCGGGTCGCACGTCTCGCCAGCTTCGATCGTTCCGTTGCCGCAGCTGGCGGAACAGTCGCTGTCGTTGTTGGCGTTGCAACCGGCGGGACAGCAGCCGTCGCCCGACGTGCATTCGCGAATCGCCGTGAACGTGCACGTTACGTTGCAGTTCGACGAACTGCCGATGAGCTCGTCGGTGGTACAGGCGTTGCCATCGTTGCATTCGGTCGGGCACGACTCTGGCGGATCGCACGTCTCGCCGTCATCGACCTCGCCGTTGCCACACGTCGCCGAGCAGTCGTCGTCGGTGTCCGAGTTGCAGCTGTCCGGGCAGCAGCCGTCACCGTCCTGGCAGGCGCTGATGAGATCGTGAATGCAGGTGAGGTTGCACGTGACCGCGGCGCCGAGCTCGATGTCGTCGGTGCACGCGTTGCCGTCGTCACACGACGACGGACACAGCTCAATCGGGTCGCAGGTCTCGCCGACCTCGACCTTGCCGTTGCCGCAGTTGTCGGGCGCGGCGTCGAACTGCGGCCCCGTGCCGTCGTTGTAACAGAATCCGTCGGAGGCGCACGCAAAGCCACTCGGACACAGGCCGCCGACACCGCAGGCCACTCCTCCGTTGGGCAGGTCGGGCGCCGTGCCACAGCCGGCAACCAGAAAGGCGGCGAACACCAGGCAGGAGAAAAACCGGGTCATCAGAAGCTCCAGGTCACCGAGGCGGCGGCGCCGCCCCGAGTCGGCACCACAGTGAGGGCGCGCGTTTCCGGCTCGTCGTCGCCGCTCATGGCGCCGATCAACCACAGGGTGGCCCCGGCCGCCACGGCCACACCGCCGCCCACCATCATCCAGGTCCCCACCGAGTCGCGCGTTTCCGCCGAGTCGAGGGTGTCCTGAGCGTCCGCCGTCCAGGGGTCGCCGTTGTCGATGAGCTCGGCAACCTCGTCGAAGTCCGACGACGCACTCGCCGACAGGGCCACGCCGGTGCCCAGCACGGCCAGGCCAATACCGCCGGCGATGTAGCCCGAGACGCGCAGCGCTCCGCCGGGGTCGCCCCCACCGCGACGAACCGTTTCCAGTCGAGCCTGCTCGCGCGCCAGCCGGGCCTGCTCGGCGGCCGCCGCCTTGCGCGCTTCTTCGGCCTTGCGCTCTTCCTCGGCCGCGCGGCGCTCTTGCTCCGCGGCTTCCTTTTCGGCGGCGGCCCGATCGGCAGCGGCTCGCTCTCGCTCAGCCGCCAGGCGCTCGCGCTCGGCGTTCTCCGCCGCGACCATTTCCGCTTCCATCGCCGCAATCTGGCTTTGCACGTAGTCTACGTTGGGCAGATTCGACGCCAGGCGCAGGTACGTCTTGTAGAAGTGAAGCGCTTGCTTGGCGTCACCGGCGAGCCGATAGGCCTGGGCAATGTTGAAGAGCAGCGCCGGCCTTTCGGTCAGGTCGTAAGCAGCCCGGTACTCGACCACGGCCTTGTCGAATTCGCCGAGGTTGTAGTGCCGCTCTCCGGCCGCATAGTGCTTTTTGGCCTTGGCGACCGCGCGCTTGGACGGCTTCTTTTGCGCGTGCGCTGGCGGCGCAGCGGACAACAGCGCCACGCAGCAGGCGACCGCGAGGATACGGGTCATCGTCATCATCGGGTGCTCACTCCGCGAACGGGTCCAGGGTGTAGTCGCCTTTGCGCTTGCGCTTGGGCTTTTTCGGTTCTGGCGCCGACTCGGCCGCCTGTTTGGCGCGCCGCCGCTTGGCGCGCCTGCGCTGCGCCTTGCCTGCGGCTTTCTTTTGCAGGTTGGCCGCCACTTCGATGGCCGCGCCGTCGGCGATCTGCACGGCCGCCGTGAACGGCGCGTAGCCGGGGGCAGTCACGCGGATCTCGTGGCGGCCGGCCTCGGCAATGTCGAGCCGCGCCCGCCGCACCGACTCGGCGATGACCTCGCCGTCGACGGCCACCGTGGCACCGGCGACGTTTACGACGACCGTGAGCGTGCCGGCCGAAGCGGGCTCGGGGGACGCGGCGGCCGGCGTGGGCGCAGGCGCAACCGGCTCGGCGGGCGCCGCGGCGGTAGCGGGCGCCGGCGGGCCCTCACTCGACGACCCTCCCGACAGGGCGAAGGCCGCACCGGCGATCGCGCAGAGCGCGACAACGCCGCCAATGAAAAGCGGTGCGCGGCTCCTCGGCGGCCGGTCGAGGTCCATGCTGTCGGTGTCGATGCCGGCGGCCGTGGGGCTCGGCGAGGTCTGGCCGACCGGCGTTTGCAGGCGGGGTCGGAACGACTCGCGGATCGAGTCGCGCGCGGGGCCCGCCAGCTCCACCGCCTGCTCGTGGGCAGCGGCGAGCGCAGCGCGCACCTCGCCGAGGGCCGGGCGACTCGCGACGTCCTTGGCCATCATGCGCAAGACGATGTCCTCGAGCACGGGCGGCACCTCGGGCCACGCCTCGCTCATGCGCGGCGGCGGCTTGGTCAGGTGCGCCATCACCATGTCCATGGCGTTGTCCGCGTCGAACGGCAGCCGGCCCAGCACCAGCTCGTAGGTCATCGAACCAAGAGCGTAGATATCGGTTCGATGATCGACCCCGCGGCCCCGGGCTTGCTCGGGCGAAATGTAGCCCGGCGTGCCCATCATCATGCCCGTCTGGGTCTGGGCGATCGGCGCGTCGTCCGTGGGATTGGCCAGCTTGGCGATGCCGAAGTCGAGCAGCTTGACCCGCAGCTGACCGCGCACGTCCTCGACGACGACGTTGTCGGGCTTGAGATCGCGGTGGACGATGGCGTTTTCGTGGGCGGCGTCGAGGGCGTCGGCGATCTGGTCGAGCACGTTGAGCACTTCGGGCAACGCCAGCGCGTTGCGCTCGGCCAGGTCCCCCAGGGACTCCCCCTGGAGCCACTCCATGACGAAGTAGCTGCGGCCATCGTCGAGCTCGCCAAAAGCGAAGACGTCGACGATGTTGGGATGGCCAATTTGATTGACCGCCCGGGCCTCTTGCTTAAAACGCTGAACCGCGTGGTCGTCGCGACACAGAGTGTGGCTAATGACCTTGATGGCTGCCTTCTTGCCGATATCGGGATGCACGGCGGCATACACGCTGCCCATGCCGCCCTCCCCGAGCTTGCCCTCGACAATGTAGCCGCCGACGTCCGTCCCCGCCGACAGGTCGCGGGCGCTCGCCGGCTTAGCCGCAGGCGCTCCAGGGCTTGGGGGGTCGCCCTCGACCGGCGATGGCCCCACGCTGGTCGAGCCGGCGCGCCGGGCGCCCGGCGCGGCCGCCATCATTTCGTCGCCGCACGCGGGGCAACGGTCGCCATCGATTTCGAAACGGCGATCACAACTCTGGCAGTAGCCCATCCCGGTTGGAACGATTCTGCCACGTGCGGGCTTGGCCTCACAAGACAACCGATCGCGGCTCGCGTCACATCGAGCGGGCCCGGTCCGGGCCGCGCAGGCAGCCTCGCCCGCGGGCAGACGCCTTCAGCCGGCGGCCCTAAATTGCGGGTTCCCGGCCCCTAGAAAGGTCGGCCGGCCGGCGGAGCAAACGGCGTGTCGTCGATGGGGTTGGTGCCGCGCGGGGACCGCTGAATGCGGTTGGGGCGCTGGATCGGGCTGAGCGGGTCGTTGGGCCCCAGAATCTCGATTTGCACCTGGTTGGACGCGAACACTTGTTCGCAAAACGGACTCTCCTCGGGCCGGTGGATCTGCGACACGTCGTAATGTGCGCTGATCTTGTAGTCGCCGAACGGCAGCGGGATCGCCGTGCCGAACGACGACACCCGATGATGCAGAAGCGCAACGTCGTACTGGGCCTTCTTGCCCTCGTTGGGCGGCAGCGTCAGCAGCAGCTCGCCGAGCTGGCTGCTGGGCGGAAAGCGCGCGTTCATGCGGTAAATGAAGCCCTTAATGTCGGCGACCTTGAAGTACAGGTTTCGCCACTTCGAGTTTTCGAAGCGGTCGCCCACGGCGAAGTCCGAGTGCACCATGGCGGTCTCGCCGCTGATGTTGTGCACGGTGACCGTGCACTGGCCCTCGACGGTGGCGTCCACGCAGGTGAGGCTGACCTTGAGCGACACGCACGGGTCGCCGTTGGCCGTGCGGTTGGGGACCGTGGACTTCTTCGGTCTATCCGCGCCGCCGCACGCCTGGACCGCGAGCACTGCCAGTACCGGAAGGGTCCTCATCAACAGTCGGCTCCGCATACCATTATCGTAGCCGTGGCTCCGTGCGGCCACAAGTGATCGGTTGCACCCGCCCCGGCGCGCCGACCCACGATGGGCTATCGCAAATCAACGGGATAGCGAAACGTCATCGTTTCTCGCTGCATCGGCGGAAACCGAATGGCGCGCACGGCCTTGACCAGGCACGCGTCGGTCGGCGAGCCGGCGAGCTCGCCGGCGACGTCGACGGCTGCGACGGCGCCCTGCGCGTTCACCGTGACGGTAAGTTTCGCAGTCCCTGCCTCGCCGTGGGTTTGAAAGCAAACCCGCGCCGCGGCCCGCGCCGGCGCCATCGCATTGTTGATGGCAAACGCGTTGTGCTGCACCGGCAGCGACGCATCGGCCACGGGCTCCCGGGCCACGGTCCCGCAGGCGCGGCTGTCGGGCGGCAGCTTGGCGGCGGCCGGCTTGGCGGCGACGACCACCCCCGTGCACGGGTCGTAGACGCGAAAACCATCGACGCGGACCCGCGCGCCGGTCGTCGAGCCCTCGCGCCAGGCCACCTTGCCCGCGGGCAGCGCCACCAGGAACTCGACCCGAAGCCGCGGCGCCACGGTGGTGCGAAACGCCTCGGCCGCCTGGGGGTCGGGCAGCACCACCGCCCCATCGTGCAGCACCGCCACGGTCGAGGCGTCGCCGGCGGCAGCCAGGCGCCCCTGGCCGACGACGTAGTGCTCGGCGCCGCCGACCGAAACCGGCTCGCGGCAGGCGATGCACGGTCGAACGAGCAGCGGCAGCGAACGGGTTTTGTCGTCGTAGGCCCCCACCTCAACCGCGGCCGCATCGCCGGCGACGAGCATGCGGGTCTCGGCGCGATTGGCGCGGCGCGCGCGCTGCACGACCCGGCACTGGCGCTGGTCGAACGGCTCCGCCAAGCGCCCGCAGTCGCCCACGGCGCTCCACAGTTCGGCGGCCAGGCCGGCGCGGGTTGGCACCGGGTCGGCGCGGCGCGCCTGGTCGTCGAATTCGTCGGCGCTCGCGCCCCCGGCGCCCAGGAGCGCGGCGACGGCGGCGGCGCAGGCCGCGCGGCTCGGCGGCAGAACGGGGGCTCGGGGCACGTCCTTTAGGCCTCCAGCTTGGTCTTCAGGTAACTGAGGTATTGCCGCTCAACCGACTTCGGGTCGGCAAAGGTCGCCGCCGGCATGCGGAGCAGGTCGTCGTCGACCTCCTCGTACAGCTGGCCGCGCTGCTTTTCGTCGGCGAGAATTCCCTCGGGGCTGCGCCCGCGAACCGCTTCCTCCGACTGCCGGGCGCAGAACTTGCGAAACCGGGCAAACAGCTCGCTGCCGAGCAGTTCCTCGATTTCCGCGGCCTGGTTGCCCAGGCGGCCGACCTCGACCAGCGTCGAGCTGTCCAGCCCGTCGTCGACGTCGTGGTCCTGGGCCAGCGCGATACAAGTGCGCAAGACCATTACGTCGTCGATGACGCCAATGGACTCCTCCCAGTCGGGCACCAGGTCCATCCGGGTGACCAGGTAGTTGAGGGCCGTGGCGGCGAACTTGCGCGCGTCGTCGTCCACGTCTCCGGATTCTACGACCCGCTTGATGGTTTCGACGTCGTCGCGCAGCGACGAAACCCACGGCTTGACCACTTCGACCAGCTTGCTCTCAGACACGTCGGCCCTCCCCTGCTGCGACTGTAACAGAACGTCCACGGGGCCAGGCAAGTGCACGGTCCGCTTGAGTTTTGCAAGCAGTGACGCTACACAGCGGCTCGACACTCGCGCAAAAGGTTCTCCAATGAAAATCCACGAGTATCAGGGCAAAGACCTGTTTCGGAAGTACGACATTCCGGTCCCGTTCGGGATTCCGGCGATGTCGAAGGACGAGGCCAAAAAGGCCGTCGAGGCGGTCCAAAAAGAGACCGGCTCCGACGTCGTGGTCGTCAAGGCGCAGATTCACGCCGGCGGCCGCGGCAAAGGCGGCGGCGTCAAGGTCTGCAAGACCAAAGACGAAGCCTTCCAGGCCATCGACGATATCTTCGGCATGCAGCTGGTCACCCACCAGACCGGCCCCGAGGGCAAAGAGGTCCAGCGACTGCTCGTCGAGCAGGGACTTCCCATCGCCCACGAGTACTACCTGGGACTCACCCTCGACCGCGCCACCGGCCGGGTCACCGTGATGGCCTCGACCGAAGGCGGCATGGAGATCGAGGAAGTCGCCGAGAAGCACCCCGAGAAGATTCTCAAGCAGTCCATCTCGCCGACGGTCGGCTGGCAGCCGTACCAGGCTCGGGCCCTCGCCTTCGGTCTCGGCCTCGAAAAGGCGCACCAGCGCGAGTTCGCCAGCTTCGTCGACAAGCTGGCCCGGGCGTACACCGAGCTCGACATGTCGCTGTGCGAGATCAACCCGCTGGTGACCACCACCGACGGTCGGGTGCTCGCTCTCGACGCCAAGGTCAACTTCGACTCCAACGCGGAGTTCCGCCACAAAGACCTGCAGGAGCTGCGCGACCTGTCCGAGGAAGACGCGTCCGAGGTCGAGGCCAGCAAGTACGACCTGTCGTTCATCAACCTCGACGGCAACATCGGCTGCATGGTCAACGGCGCCGGCCTGGCCATGTCCACCATGGACATCGTGAAGCACTACGGCGGCGAGCCGGCCAACTTCCTCGACGTCGGCGGCGGCGCCACCACCGAAAAGGTTGCAGCCGCGATGAAGATCATCACCGCCGACGAGCGCGTGAAGTGCATCTTCGTCAACATCTTCGGCGGCATCATGAAGTGCGACACCATCGCCAACGGCGTGGTCAACGCGGTCAAGGAAGTCGGCCTGAAGGTCCCGCTGGTGGTGCGCCTCGAGGGCACCAACGTGGAGCTCGGCAAGAAGATTCTGGCCGAGAGTGGACTCGAGATTACCGCTGCGGCCGACATGGCCGACGGCGCCCAAAAAGCTGTGGAGCTGGCGAAATGAGCGTACTGGTCGACAAGAACACCAAGCTGATCATTCAGGGCATGACCGGTTCGGTCGGCGCCTTTCACGGCAAGCAGATGCTCGAGTACGGCACCGACCTGGTCGCCGGCGTCACGCCGGGCAAAAAGGGCGTGACCGTCGAGGGTCTCGAGAAGGTGCCGGTGTTTAACACCTGCGCCGAGGCGGTCACCGAGACCGGCGCCAACGCCAGCGTCGTCTACGTGCCGCCGCCGTTCGCGGCCGACGCCATTCTCGAAGCTGCGGCCGCCGGCATTCCGCTGGTCATCTGCATCACCGAGGGCATCCCGGTCGACGACATGGTCAACGTCAAGGCCGAGCTAGCCGCCAACTACCCCGATACGGTGCTGGTCGGTCCCAACTGCCCGGGTGTCATCACGCCGGGCCAGTGCAAGATCGGCATCATGCCCGGCTACATTCACACGCCGGGCGACGTGGGCGTCGTGTCCCGCTCGGGCACGCTGACCTACGAAATCGTGCACCAGCTGTCGGCCGTGGGCCTCGGCCAGTCCACCGCCATCGGCATCGGCGGCGACCCGGTCAAGGGCATGGACTTCATCGACGCCCTCAAGCTGTTCGTCGACGATCCCGACACCAAGTCGATCTTCCTCATTGGTGAGATCGGCGGCTCGTCCGAGGAGGAGGCCGCGGCCTGGCTCAAGGAGAACTGCAAAAAGCCGGTCGCCGCGTTCATCGCCGGGCGCACGGCCCCTCCGGGCAAGCGCATGGGCCACGCCGGCGCCATCATCGCCGGCGGCAAAGGCACCGCCGACGAGAAGATCAAGGCACTGGAAGCGGCTGGCATTGCCGTCGCTCCGTCCCCGGCCGAAATGGGCAAGACCCTCGCCGGCCTGTTGTAACCCCCGCTCAACGTTAAGAGACAAGACAATGGCTATCGAACGTACTTTCTCGATTATCAAGCCCGACGCCGTGGCCAAGAACGCCATCGGCAAGGTCGTTGGCAAGCTCGAAGAGGGTGGCCTGCGCATCGTCGCTCAGAAGATGATCCGCATGACCACCGAGCAGGCCCAGGGCTTTTACGCCGTGCACAAAGAGCGGCCCTTCTTCGGCGACCTGGTCAAGTTCATGACCGAGGGCCCGGTGGTGGTGCAGGTGCTCGAGGGCGAAAACGCCATCGCGCGCAACCGCGAGATCATGGGCGCGACCAACTCCAAGGAGGCGGCCGCCGGCACCATTCGCGCCGAGGTCGGCACCGACATCGAGCGCAACGCGTGCCACGGCTCCGACGCTCCGGAGACCGCCGCCGTCGAGATCGCGTTCTTCTTCTCGTCCGCCGAGCTGAAGACCACCGAGCGTCCGGCGTAGCCAAAGCCGCTTCACTCGTTAACCAACGTTACGTGGCCCGACCGCGCCAAGGCGTGCGGTCGGGCCGCTTTGCGTTTCGCGTCCGTCGGCGCCTTGTTGTGTCGGCGACTTGCGCCCTATGCTCGCCGCCATGAAGGTTGGCGTCGTACGGGAAAGCAAGCCGGGCGAGCGCCGCGTCGCCCTGATTCCGCAAACGCTGGCGGCTCTGGGCAAGGCTGGACTCGACGTCGTGGTCGAAGCCGGCGCCGGCGCCGAGGCCGGGTTTCTCGACGCGGCCTTCGAGGAAAAAGGCGCGACCATTGCCCCGCGCAGCGACGTGCTCGGCTCCGCCGAGGTCCTGTGCACGGTCAACGGTCCGGCGCCGGGCGAGCTGCGCTCGGGACAAACGGTGATCGGGTTCTTCGACCCGCTGTCGAAGCCGGGCGACATCCAGGCCCTGGCCGACGCGGGCGTGACGGCTCTTTCCATGGAGCTCATCCCGCGCATCACCCGCGCCCAGGTCATGGACGCCCTGTCGTCCCAGGCCAACATTGCCGGCTACAAGGCAGTGGTCATGGCCGCCGAGACGCTGCCGCGCATGTTTCCCATGTTCATGACCGCCGCCGGCACCGTGCAGCCGGCCAAAGTGTTCGTCATCGGCGCCGGCGTTGCCGGCCTGCAGGCCATCGCCACGGCCAAGCGCCTGGGCGCCAAGGTCGAGGCGTACGACGTGCGCCCGGCGGTTGCCGAGCAGGTCGAGTCCCTGGGCGGCAAGTTCGTCGAGCTCGACCTCGACACCGGCGGCGCCGAAGACAAAGGCGGCTACGCCAAGGCCCAGGGTGAAGAGTTCTACAAGCGCCAGCGCGAGCTCATGGCCGAGGTCGTGGCGCGCAACGACGTTTGCATTACCACCGCCGCCATCCCCGGCCGCAAGTCGCCGCTTCTGGTCATCGAGGACGCGGTCAAGCGCATGGCGCCGGGATCGGTCATCGTCGACATGGCGTCAGAGCGCGGGGGCAACTGCGAGCTCACCAAGCACGGCGAGACCATCGTGGCCCACGACGTCACGATTTTGGGGCCGGACAACCTGCCCTCCACCGTGCCGTACCACGCGTCGCAGATGTACTCGAAGAACATCTCGTCGCTGCTTTTGCACCTCGTCGAAGACGGCGCGCTCAAGTTCGACACCGAAGACGAAATCACCGCGGGCACTCTGCTGTGCCGCGACGGCGCCGTGGTGCACGAGCGCGTGAAGGGCCTTTTGGCCCCGAAAGGAGAGTGACCGTGGAGGTAATGAGCGTCAACGACCTGATCATGTTCCTCACGGTGTTCGCCCTGGCGATCTTCGTGGGCTTCGAGATCATCACCAAGGTGCCGCCGACTCTGCACACGCCTCTGATGTCGGGCTCCAACGCGGTCTCGGGCATCACCCTGGTAGGTGCGGTAGCGCTCGCTGCAAGGGCGGAGGAGTTCGCCCCCGTCTCGCGAGTCCTGGCCGTCATCGCGGTGGTGCTTGCCACGCTCAACGTGGTCGGCGGCTTCCTGGTCACCAACCGCATGCTCGCCATGTTCAAAAAGAAAAAGTAGGCACGCCATGACCACCGAAAACATCGTCCGGCTGGCCTACCTGCTGGCTTCCGTCCTCTTCATCGTCGGCCTCAAAGGGCTGACGCATCCGCGCACGGCCGTTCGCGGCAACCGGCTATCCGCGCTCGGCATGCTCATCGCCGTCGTCGCGGTTCTCTTTCAGTACGAAATCCTGTCGGCTACGGAAATCCTCATCGGCGTGGGTATCGGCACCGTTCTCGGCATCATCCTGGCGACCACCGTTGCCATGACGTCGATGCCGGAGCTAGTCGCGGCCTTCAACGGCTTCGGCGGCGGCGCGTCGGTGCTGGTCGCCATCGTGAGCGTCCTGCCGTTCATCGAGCTGGGAGCCACCGAGTTTCCCCTCCTCTTCACGATTCCCGTGGCCGCCTCGGTGGTCATTGGCGCCGTCACTCTGTCCGGCAGCTTCATCGCGTTTGCCAAGCTCAAGGAGCTCATGAGCGGCAACCCGATCCGGGTGCCGGGCGGGCCGTTTCTCAACTTGCTGCTCCTGCTCGCGTCGGTCGGCCTGTCTGCGTGGCTCTGCATCGAGCCAAATGCCACCGCTCTGTGGGCGCTCACCGGCGTCGCGACGCTGCTCGGCATCTTTTTGGTCGTGCCCATCGGCGGCGCCGACATGCCGGTCGTGGTCGCCCTGCTCAACTCCTATTCGGGCCTGGCCGCCTCGGCGACCGGCTTCGTCATCGGCAACTCGGTCCTCATCATCTCCGGCTCGCTGGTCGGCGCGTCGGGCCTGATTCTCACGTCGATCATGTGCAAGGCCATGAACCGGTCGCTGCCCAACGTGCTGTTCGGCGTCATGGGCGAAGGCGGCGAGACCGCGTCGGCCGACGAAGTCTACGCGGGCAAGGTCAAGTCGACGTCGCCCGACGAGGTCGCCATGATGATGGACGGCGTGAGCCGCGTGGTGATCGTGCCCGGCTACGGACTCGCGGTCGCCCAGGCCCAGCACGCCATTCGCGACATGGCCAACCTGCTCGGCGAGCGCGACGTCACCGTCGAGTACGCGATCCACCCGGTCGCCGGCCGCATGCCGGGCCACATGAACGTGCTGCTGGCCGAGGCCGACGTGCCCTACGACCAGCTCAAAGAGATGGACGAGATCAACCCGACCATGGAGACCGCCGATCTGGCCCTGGTCATCGGCGCCAACGACGTTGTGAACCCGCTGGCCCGGACCGACCCGAATAGCCCTATCGCCGGGATGCCGGTGATCGATGTAGACAAGGCGCGCACCGTGGTCGTGGTGAAGCGGTCGCTCAGCCCCGGCTACGCCGGCATTCCCAACCCGCTGTTCGCGGCCGATAACGCCCTGATGATGTTCGGCGACGGCAAAAAAGCCATCCTCGAACTCGTGTCCGCGCTCAAGGAGAGCTGACTCGATCGTCGCCCCGGTGACGACGAAACAGGAATGCTTCACCGGGTAGGTGCGCGTCGGCGTTTGTCGCCGTGCGAAGAATGCGCACCTGCTTTCGGACCGAGTCGCACTACAATGGGGTCGAACATGCCCGCCGACCTCACCGAGACGACCATGGAGGCTTCGAGCGTCGACCTGGCGCCATCCGCCGGCCGCGCGCTCATCCTGGTGGTCATTCTGCCCAATGGGCAGGTCGAGGAGCACGAGCTCACGCCCGACGCGACGCTGCCCCTGGGCCGCTCCGCCGGCGTGGCGATCCGCATCGACGATCCATCCGTGTCTCGCTTTCACGCCGAGATCACGGTTGGCCCGGCCGGCCCCATCGTTCGCGACCTGGGTAGCCGCAACGGCACCTGGGTCAACGAAGAGCGCATCGGCGCAAGCTTCGTCGGCGTGCTGCCCGGCGACACGTTTCGCTTCGGCAACGTGGCCGGCACCATTCATCGCGTGAAGCAGGGCCACCAGCCCCGCCGCCGCGTGTAACCGGGTGGCCACCAAGAACCTCGCTCGAGACCGGCGCGGTGCAGCATGCGCCGAACGCGCACAATACCGCGCGAGTGGGTCATCGAGCACCCATCTCGGCGCACACGGCACCGCTACTTTCCCCGTGGGCCCTGGGTCTCGTTCGCAATGTCTAGGGTCCACGCGTGACCCAGGCCCTTTCCCCCCAGGCCCAACCGACGCGGGACAGGTCCACCGTGGGGTCCACTAGAGACGCCGACCGGCGACCGTTGAGGGAGACCTTCGCTTCGGCGAATACCTGAACCTCCGCACCTCGTGCCGCGTACTCGCGCTTGATGTGCCGCGCCAGCAGCCGAATCATCTCCGGCTGGAATGCCAACATCTTCTCCTGCCTCCGGGTCAGATAGTCCGACGGGTACACGAGTTCTCGCGCAACACCTCCGTCGGCCCCATTGGCGACGGCAACCGTGTAGCGAACGACGCCCGCCTTCTCGGCGATCATGACTCTCCAGGCGAAACGTTGCCCTTCCTCGGTCCAGTTAGGGTCACCGGAGAAGACGAAATGCCGCAGCGGCAACGCGACCTGCAGGCAGAAGTGAATCGCGAGACAAGCGAGCCCGAAACGCGCAACGCGAGGCGAGCGACACCGATCGCCAGTCGCCGCAATGCCCAGGCGGCATTCGCACCACCGCCGCGGCCAGTCCGGAGCAAAGAACAGAGTCGCGTTGGCGATCATGAGCCAGGGGAACATTCCCAACTGGAACAAAGGCACTGTCAGGAGGTGAAACGCAATCGCCATGAGAAAGGCGGGAATGCGAGTGCGACGCAGGCTCAAACAAAGAGGAAGCGTGAGGTCGAAGATAGCCCCGGCCCAGCTAGCTACGTAGGCTGTCCAACGGTGTTCGAGCAACGGCCCGAGCAACGGCAGGTCAGCGTTGGCGGCGAACCAGATGGATAGAGGTTGAGCGTCGACCAGCCAGTCGGATCCAAGCTTCGCGACACCGGCAAAGAAGTAGACGAGCCCGACCTGGCCCCTTAGCGCCCAGAGGCACCAACGCGGCGCCGTGGACTGATGCCGGCCAATCGGCATGAAGACCAAGAGCACAGCGAGCAGACTGACCAGGTAGTAGTGATTTAGGTAGTGAGTCTGATCGAGAAGCTCGACGTAGGTGAACCCAAGGAAGAACAGCCCCGCGGCGGGCCGCAGTGCCACACCAAACGCGATACAGGTAGCCAAGGCTCCTAGAACCGCAAAGTGCACGTACATGCCGATGCCCGGCCACGGCGTCAGGCCCTCGAGGCCGAACAAAGGAAAGTAGACTTTTGGCTCCACGTACATGGAGGCAATCCAGCCGTGGCAGAAGAAACGCGCGACGCCAATGAGGAGCAATGAACCGAAGAGCAGACGCCAAACGCGCATTGATGCCGCATCGACAGGAACGCACAGGTAGCGCACCGCCCGCTCCGCGCGAACGCTCACCGGGTCAGTCGCCATCGTTGTCGCCAAACGTCGGCGTAATGCCCAACGGTCCAGCGACATCGGCGAGGAACAGAGTGCGCAGCTCCTTCACACATTCGAAGGCCGCCGCCACCTCGGCCGGAGAGTCGGACACGGCGCTGGAAAGTGGCGGCGGCACAGCCTGAATGGATTGCTTACACCTCTCAATGGCCGCGCGCACGTCGGCGTCGAGCCCGCGGTCGAACCCTTCGACGAGACTGGAGAAACTCACCTCTGCGGTGCTCACACCTAGAGTCCCGCCGTACACGCTCGAGACGCCATCGAGATTCTCTTCCAGGTCGGCGAGCGCGTTGTCGGAGAACCGACTCTCGGCGCGTTCCGGCACAGGAATTCCGCCGTTGCGAAACCCCGCCGGCGTCGCGAGCTTCGCGTCTTCCATGCGCTGGAGCAAACCGAAGAGGGCGTCGCCCACGTCCTGCGTGGCTTCGGTGACGTTTCGATAGACGTCGTTGCCACCAGCTGCCGTTGCGAGGGCACCGCGAAAATCGCCCCCCCGAGGCAACCAGGCGTCTTGCAGACGCAAGACGTTGGTCGCGACGTCGGCCGCGAGAGCAACGGCGTAGTCACACGTTCGCTCGACGCCTAGATTGTCCGAGACAGCGAACAGAAGGTACTCCAGAGCCGGCAGCCCCTTGCGGCTCGCCCCGAGCGAGGCGACATACTCCGCCGTAATCGTTTCGGAGCCCGTCACGATTTCCTCGATGTCGGCAATGCGCACGGGCCAGAAATCTACGCTCCCGTCAATGCGAGAGTCTGACACAGGACCGAACCAAAACGCCTCTGATCGCTTCCACGGCCGGCGAACAGCGCGCCAGGCCTCGCGGGCAGCAGCGAGCCGCTCCGCGTTCGACGGCTCCTCGCATAGAGAAGACACCGCAGGCGAAAGTTCGGCGACCGCCTCGGCAATATCGGCCAAGGTCGGGACGATCACCGTATCGGCCAGCCCAGTGAGGAGCTCCTGCCTGCGGTCGTTGCGATCGCTACCGTCTTCGCCACCGCAGGCACTGAGTGCGACGGCGAGCACCGCCCAGGTAACAGCCGAAATCCGCATGATGAGTTCCAAGTGCTCCGCCCTCATAGTCCCGACCGCCTCAGCTGGCGATCCATCCGTGCGCCAGCGAGGCGCCTCGACGACCTCGCCTCTACAGCGACTCCAGGAACCTCACCAGAGCCTGCCGGTCCGATGCATCGAGCTGGGTGTACCCATCGCGAGACGCCGCGCCTTCGCCTCCGTGCCATAGAATGGCTTCTTCGAAACCGCGCGCCCGACCGTCGTGCATGAGCAACAGATGACCGTTGACGGTTTCCACGAGCCCGATACCCCAAAGAGGCGGCGTCCGCCACTCCTGCCCGGTGGCCGCGAAGTCGGGGCGACCGTCGGCAAGCTCAGGTCCCATATCGTGCAGCAGAAGATCCGTGTAAGGACGAATCGTCTGATTCGCGAGCTCGGGTACGTCCGGAAACGCGCCGGTCTCGAGCACCGGCACGTGGCAGGCGGCGCATCCAATGGTGCCGAAGAGGTTGCGACCGAGCAGCACATCCGGCTCCTCGACGTCGCGGCGCGCCGGTACCGCCAGCGCGCGACTGTAGAACGTTACGTCGTCGAGAATCGCCGCAAACAGCTCCGGGTCGCCGCCGGAAACCGAGTTTGCACACTCGACTTGCGCCGGTGTGCAGGTTTCATTCTCGAACAACGACGACGTGAGGCCGATGTCGCCGAGAAACGCCCCTGCTGTCTGCTGTCGAACGGTCGGCTGGTTGGCCTTGATGCCGAACCGACCGACTGCACTCTCGGTAGAACCCGACACCGCTACGCGATTTACCCGCCCAGAAATCCCGTCGCCGTCTGCGTCGTCCGGGTCGGCCAGTGCCTCTAGCGTTGCTGCCGGCACCGCCTCGAGCAATCCGAGGCCGATCATCATCGGCGCGACCCGCGGTGAAACCTGGACGCCTTCGGCCATCGGTCCGTACCCGAGTGCAACGAACTCATAGGTCGGGTGGCGCAGCGTATACGCTTGCCCATCCGCCAACTGCCCGCCGTTCTCGTCGTACACGACCCTCGCGTTGCCCTCGGCTGGAACGTCCGGGATCGCCAGAGGCTGAAGTTGGTCACCGTACGTCGGCTCGTCGGCGCCGTCGGGCCCCGACAGGCGCAGAAGCATAGTGGTCAACAACTCGTCGCCGATCGGCGGACGGCCGCGGCCGTCGCGCACGTGGCACGCTTCGCACGAACGGGCGTTGAAGAGCGGCCCAAGGCCATCGCGCGAGTCGGTGGAAGCAGGTGCCTCCACCCAGTCGTCGCGAAACAGCGCGCGACCGCGCAAGAACGCGCGCTCGCCATCGCGGTCAAGGGTCGACGGGGGCAACCCGAAGGCTCGATCCGACGTATCGAAAACCGTCGCGTCTCCCCCCGACAGCTCTTCGCCCGGCTCGACCGCTGGTGTGTCGTCGTCGCAACCGGCGATACCGGCCACACAAAGGCCGACCGGCAAAGCGATGGCAAGCGCACGTTTCACGGCCCGGCTACTCCGGCAAATCGACGCTGACGTTGTCGAGCCCGATAGCCAACCCAGCGGCTACCACCAGGTCCGCCTGGTCGAACAGGGCCTCGACCGTATCGTTGATCGCGTTCCACCCATCGGACTCGCGGACGGCAATCGACTGGTCAACGGGGACCGGAATAGCCTCGGCCGCCGCCAGACTGGTTGCGATGGCGTTCGTTAGGGCTGTTGCCGCGTCCGCGTCGGCCTGGGCGACGAGTTCGTCTAGGCCAACAACGTCCAGGCTTCCGTAGCGCCCCAACCAGACGTTCTGAATGCCGCGCACGTTCTCGATGAAATCCACGTGCGTATTGTCCGAAAAGCAGGAGTGTTCGTCTTCCTGGTCGAGCGTTTCGAGCGCGACGTCCATGCGCTCGGCCGCCAGCTCGCCTTTGCTAAGAACGCCGATACCGGTCAGGACCTGCGCCAGCGACGTGTCCGTATCGGCAGCGAGGAACGCGGTGCGGAATGCCCCACCGTCCTCCCACTCCGCCACCAGTCCCTGCAGATCCTCGACCAGGACCCCGGCGATGAGCGAGAGAAACTGACCGCGGCGATCGCCGTTGGGCGCCGTGGCGCCTTCACCGCTCAGGAAGTCGGTCGCCGGACGTTCCCCCGGACCGGAAGCGCTAAGGTCCTGGCCCCAGAGCAGGAACTCGATCGCATGGTAGCCCGTCGAGATAGCCTTTTCTTCATCGAACTCGTCGCCGAGGCCGCCGATGTCACCGGCGCCGCCCTCGTTGGCGCCAAGGATGCTTGCCTTCGATATCTGGAAATCCGTGTCGTTGACGAGTCCAGCGTCTGCCTTGCCCTCGACGTAGTCGATGTAGACCTCATCGAGCGGCCAGGCGTTTAGCTGCCCTTCCGGCCCGTCTGCGTCATCGATGGGACCACCGTAGAAGCGGTATGCCTCCGTCTGACCGTAGGGCACCCGCGCAGCCAGCCACGCGTCCCGGGCTGCCTCCAACGTAGTCTCGGTCGGGTCGGCGACGAACGTGTCGATCGCTGCTTGAAGCGCCTGCGCGGTCGTCAAGGCGTCGCGGTAGCTAGCCTCGACGATATCGGCGTAGCCTTCCACAACGGCAGCGGCGGTGACGTCGCCGTTGCCGTCGCCGCCGGTCGAACTGGGTTCGTCGTCGCCGCATGCGGGGAGTAAGAGAAAAAAGAGCACCAGGGGAAGTCGTCTCATCGTTGGGTCCGCAGCTGGCGCTCGCGGCGCTCGAAGAAACATGCAAAGTCGTGAAAAACTAACTGAAAGTGATTTTCAAAGTCAAACCACTTCGCCGACCAAACTCGGGCTGCTCGGGTTGCGAACGCGCCCCCCCCCCCTGTAGGCCGTGCCTCAAATCGCAACCAACGTCGCTAGAGCCACGAACTCCAAGCCATTCCCAAAGTCCAATATTTTCGGCTGTTTTTCGTCCGACAGCAAAATTGTCTCCCTTTCGAGCTTGAGTTTGAAAGTCGTTTTCAGTTTGATACTTTCCTCTTCTGAAAATGAAAACGCTTTTCATTTTCGCATCTAGGCGTACCCTCCGGGCGTAGGAGTCTCTCTTGTCTTTGTTTCGCGTCTTTCTAGCTCTTTCCCTTTTCACGACCGCCGCTGCCTGCGGCGATGACGACACCCAGGACACCCCCGACACGCCTGGCACCGACACGAGCGGTGATGGGGATGGCGACACCACGGGCGACGGCGACGGCGACGGTGACGGCGACGTCACGCCCCCGGCCTACTCGTTCGACAGCGCCTTCGTCGACGGCGAGTCGAGCGTCTCGTACTCCGGCCAGACATTTCGCCAGATGCTCATTTTCGAGCTCAACGCGTTCATCAACTCTCGCACCGACCTCATCGACGGAGCGGGCTACGTGCCGGCCGACCTGAACGCGGCCCTGGCCGACCTCAACTTCTATTACCTGTTCGACAGCACGACCGGCGGAGCGCTGGCGCTCACGATGACGACCACGCCCGGCCTGCTGCAGATGACGTACGACGACATCTCGAGCGACAAAGACCTCCGCGGCAAGATTGCCGGTCAGGACACCGTGACCGACCACAAGGACTGGTCGGCCGAGTTCGTTGGCTGGGACGAGGGCGACGTGGGCTCGCCGGACGAGCTCGTTAGCTACTGGTTCGGCGTGCTCGGCCAGCAGATCGTCGACCGCGCAGGCGGCACCATTCCCAACGGTCCCGACGGTGCGCAGATCGGCGAGGTCTACGTGACGCCGGCCGGCCAGGACCTCAAGCAGCTCACCCAGAAGTTCCTGCTCGGGGCGGTCGCGTTTTCCCAGGGCACCGACGACTACCTCGATGACGACGTGGACGGCAAGGGCCTTTTGTCGTCGAATCTGCAGGACGGCGACAAGACCTACTCGACCCTCGAGCACCAATGGGACGAGGGCTTCGGCTACTTTGGCGCAGCCCGCAACTATGACGAGTACACGGACGACGAGCTTGCCGCCAAGGGCGGTCGCCCCGAGTTCGCCAGCGGCTACCAGGACTTCAACGGCGACAACGCCATCGACCTGACGTCTGAGTTCAACTTCGCCGCGTCGGTCAACGCCGCCAAGCGCGACCGCGGCAGCGCCGACAGCGCCAAGACCGACTTCACCAAGCAGGCCTTCGACGCGTTCCTCGCCGGGCGCGCGCTCATCAACGCCAACGCGGGCACCGAGCTTTCGACCGAACAGCTCGACGAGCTGCGCGGCTACCGCGACACCGCCGTGCTGGCCTGGGAAAAAGCCATTGCCGCGACGGCCGTGCACTACATCAACGACACCTTGCAGGACATGGGCAAGTTCGACACCGAGGACTACAGCTTTCTCGACCACGCCAAGCACTGGTCGGAGCTCAAGGGCTTCGCTCTGAGCCTGCAGTTCAACCCGCGCAACTCGCTCACCGACGAGCAGTTCGCCGAGGTGCACACGCTCATCGGCGACGCGCCCGTCCTGCCCACGGCCGAGGCCGGTGACATCGCGCAGTACAGGGCCGACCTGCTGGCCGCCCGGGCCATCTTCGGCACGGCCTACGAGTTCGACGCCGCCAACCTGGGCGACGAAAACGGAGAGAACGGATGGTAGTACGCCTTCAGAACCTCGCACTGATTCTCGGTTTCGCCGTCACCGCCTGCAGCGGTGGCGGCGACGCCACGTCGACCGACGGAGATTCGACTCCTCCGCCCGACGACGGATTCGACCGCAGCGCCCTGCTTGCCGATCTCGGTGAAGACGTGGTCGTGCCGACCTACCGAGCGTTCGACAGCGACGTCGACGAGCTGGTCGTCGCTGTCGCCGCCTACTGCGATGCCCTTGGTGGCGACGGCGAGGCGGCCGCTCTCGAGACGTCCCGGCAGGCCTGGCGGGACGCCATGGTGTCTTGGCAGCGCGCCGAGGTCATGCTTTTCGGGCCGGCGGCCATGAACGAAAACACGCTGCGCGACCGCGTCTACTCGTGGCCGCTGGTTTCGTCGTGCGCCGTGGACCAGGACGTCAACGAAAAGCGCCTCGACTCCGGGTTCGACATTTCGACGCGACTCACCAACCGCCGCGGACTCGACGCCCTCGAGTACCTGCTGTTTGCCGACAGCCTGGAGCACACGTGTCCCAGCCAGGCTGCCCCCGAGGGCTGGGCGGGCCTGGCCGACGACGAGCGGCGGGCGGCGCGCTGCGCCTACGCTGCGGACGCCACCGCCGACCTGGCGGTGCAGTCGCAAACCATCATCGATGCCTGGGCGCCCGAGGCCGGCAACTACCTGGCCGACTTCGTCGGCGCCGGCACCGAGGGCAGCAGTTTCGACAGTGCCCAGGAAGCGATCAACGTGGTGAGCGACGCGCTCTTTTACGTCGATGACGAAATCAAAGACATGAAGCTGGGCGCCACCACGGGCATCACCGACAACTCGTGCAACACCCCGCAGGCGCCGTGCTTCGACGACCTCGAGTCGCCCTACGCCAACCACTCCCTGGAGAACCTGATTGCCAACATGGAAGGCGTGCAGCTGGTGTTCCTCAGCGGCGCGCCGGGACAGGACGGCGTCGGCTTCGACGACTTCCTCACGGCGCTCAACGCCGGCGACCTGGCCACGTCGATGGCCGGAGAGCTCGAAAGCGCGTTGACCCTGGCCGGCGAGCTGTCGGGCACCCTGCGGTCCTCGCTCGAGGACGACTACGACGGCGTCGTCGCGGTGCACTCGGCAATCAAGGTCTTCAACGACGACCTCAAGACCCAGTTCCTCACCATTTTGGGACTCGACATCCCCGAGGCCGCCGCCGGCGACAACGACTGAGCCCTGCCCTTGTCGCCCACCGCACCGAACGCCGACGCGCCGGCCCGCCGCTCCCACCGCGGCGGCGGGCTCGCGTCGGCGCGGTGGCGACATCACCTGTCCAAGCCGGTCGACGCGGCTTCGCTGGCCGCGTTTCGAGCGCTCTTCGGAGTGCTGATGGCGTTCGCCTCGGTCCGGTTCATCGCTTCCGGCTGGCTCGAGCGGTTCTTTGCCGAGCCCAACTACTTCTTTCACTACCAGGGGTTCGAGTGGGTCCGGCCGCTTTCGCCAACGGCCATGGTCGCGCTGTACGTCGCCATGGCCGCGTTTGCGCTGGCCATCGCTATCGGCGCGTACACCCGCGTCGCGGCTGCGTGTTTCCTGGTTCTGTTTTCGTACGCCGAGCTCATCGACGTTACGAACTACCTGAACCACTACTACCTGGTAGCCCTTTTGGCGGGCATCCTCGTCGCGATCCCGTCGGACCGCGTCTGGTCAGTGGACGCGTGGCGCGCGCGCCGCGCCGGCCGGCCCCTACCGACGACCGCTCCTGCCTGGTCGCTGTACCTGGTGCGCTTTCAGTTCGCGGCGGTCTACGTGTTCGCCGGTCTCGCCAAGCTGCAGGCCGACTGGCTCTTGCACGCTCAGCCCCTAAACACCTGGCTCACGGCCCGGACGCACCTGCCCCTGGTGGGCCCCTGGCTCGACGAGCTGTGGGTTGCCTACGCCGCCTCGTGGGCCGGCTTTCTCTACGACCTCACCATTGCCCTGTGGCTGTCGCTGCGGCGCACGCGACCGTATGCGTTCGCCGTGGTGCTGGTCTTTCACTTCTTTACCCACGTGCTGTTCAACATCGGCATGTTCCCGTTCATCATGACCGCGGGCGCGCTGATCTTTTTTTCGCCGTCCTGGCCGCGAACACTCCTGGCCCGGCTGGGCCGCACCGCGCGCCACGACCCGCCCGCCGAGGGCGCCGCTTCCCACCGGCCGCTACCGCCCCTGGGGTTGGCCGCGCTGGCCGTCTACGTCGCCGTTCAGATCCTTGTGCCTCTTCGCCACTTCGCCTACCCGGGCGACGTTTTGTGGAATGAAGAGGGCATGCGCTTTTCCTGGAAGGTCATGGTCCGCGAAAAGCATGGCTCGGTGACCTACTTCGTCCGGTTCGAAGACGGTAAAGAGATTCAGATGTCGCCGCGCCGCTACCTCGACCATCGCCAGGAGCGGGAGATGGCCGGCCAGCCCGACCTCATTGCCCAGCTTGCCCGGCACATTGCCGCCGACTTCGAGCGCCGCGGCCGCGGCCCCGTGCAGGTGCGCGCCGAAGCGCTGGTGTCGCTCAACGGTCGCCCCGCACACCCAATGATCGACGCTTCCGTGGACCTGGCCCGAGCGCCCAACGGCCTGGCCCCGAAATCCTGGATTCTTCCTGCCCCCGAAGGCCCCCCGCGTCAGCTGCAGGCGCGGTCCCGTTAACGAGAGTTTTCTTATGCTGTCCCACGTCACGCTCGTCGCAGCCGCCACCGCCATCCTGAGCGGGCCCACCCTGGCCCTGGCTCAGGCCGGAAGCCCGGTCGCCAAGGCGCCGGCCAAGCTGCTGCCCCCGGTCAAGTCGCCCGCCCCGACACCACCGCCCCCGCCGCCCGTCGACGCGGCTGACGACGCCAAGGCCGACGCGCCCGCGCCCACCGGAGCCCCACCGGTCGCCGAGAACGGGATCGACGCGGCGGACGCAGACGATGATCTCGACACCCTGTTCGACGACAGTGAAGTCGTCGTTATGGAGGGCAAGGCGCCCATCGGTTCGGGCTACTCCCTCGACGAAAAGCAGCTCGAAACCTTCGAGCACGACGACGTGCACAAGGCCCTGGCCGCGGTACCCGGCGTGTACGTGCGGGAAGAGGACGGCTTTGGCCTGCGCCCCAACATCGGCATGCGCGGCTCGGGCAGCGAGCGCAGCGCCAAGATCGCCCTGATGGAAGACGGGGTTCTCATCGCGCCGGCCCCGTACGCGGCGCCGGCCGCCTACTACTTTCCTTTGATTACGCGCATGGTCCGGCTCGACGTTCTCAAAGGGCCTGCGGCCATCGAGCACGGCCCCAACACCGTCGGCGGGTCGCTCAATCTTGTTTCACGGCCGATACCCGAGGATTTTGAAAGCCGCATCGATGTCGCCGCTGGCGAAAACCTCTACGGCAAGGTGCACGCCAGCGTCGGCGAGCGCTGGGACAACGCCGGCTTTCTCATCGAGGGCGTGCGCCTGCAGACCGATGGGTTCAAAGACCTGGACGGCGGCGGCGACACCGGCTTCGACAAAAACGACATCATGGTCAAAGCGCGGGTCAACAGCGATCGCGGCGGCCGCATGTACAACCAGCTCGAACTCAAGGTCGGCTACTCCGACGAGGTTTCGAACGAGAGCTACACCGGGCTGACCGACGCCGACTTTGCTGCCAACCCCTACCGGCGCTACCTCGGCACCAGCCTCGACCAGATGAACGCGCACCACTGGCAGTTTCAGCTCGACCACCGGCTCGAGTACGGCGGCGACATCGAGGTCCATACGACCCTGTACCGCAATACCTTTTCGCGCGACTGGCAAAAGCTCGACGGGTTTGCCGACGACATCCTCGATCTGCGCTCGGCGCTGTCCAACCCCGACTCGGAGCGCGCTCGCAGCCTGCTGGCGGTGCTCACCGGCGCCCAGGACAGCACGGGCGCCGACGACTTGCTCATCGGCACCAACGCCCGCGACTTCGTCTCCATGGGCATCCAGACGCGCGCGCGCACGCGCCGCGCCACCGGCCCGGTCCTGCACTCCATCGAGGCCGGCCTGCGCCTGCACTCGGACGACGTCGACCGCTTTTCGTTCGGCGACATCTACGCCGTGCGCGGCGGCGAGCTCGTGCGGTCGGAAGCCGACCGCATCATCAATCGCGACCAGGACCAGGGCGCTTTGGCCTGGGCGTTTCACGCCCGCGACCGGGCCGAGTGGGGCCGCCTGACGGCCACCGCGGGCCTGCGAGTCGAGTACGTCACGACCGACCAAACGAGCCGGCCCAGCGCGCGCATGGCGGAAGGGTCGTCGTCGCGCGACTCCTACGCGGTGCTCATTCCCGGGGGCGGCGCTATGGTTCGCGTGGCCGACGGGCTCGACATCGTTGGCGGCGTGCACCGCGGCTTCGTTCCCGTCGCCCCCGGCCAAGCCGACGACGTAGACCCCGAAAGCGCGATCAACTACGAGTTCGGCGCCCGCTACCAGAACCTCGGCATTCGCGCCGAGGCCCTCGGGTTCTTCTCCGACTACTCGAACCTCTCGGCCACCTGCAGCGTGTCCGCCAACTGCCGTTCCGATCAAATCGGCGACCAGTTCAACGGCGGCGACGTACACGTCGGCGGCCTCGAGACGCTGTTCGGCACCGAGCTGGTCCTGGGCGACTGGAGCGTTCCGGTCCAGGCCAGCTACACCCTCAACGTCTCCGAGTTCCAAACCAGCTTCGATTCGGAAAACCCGCTGTGGGGCGACGTCATGGCGGGTGACGAGCAGCCCTACCTGCCCCGGCACCAGGCCTTCGGTCAGGTCGGGGTCGGGCAAACCAACTGGAGTCTGGACACGTCGGTTCGCTACACCAGCCGCATGCGCGACGAGGCCGGCCAGGGCGACGAGGGCGCGTTCACGGACGACTCGTTCATTTGGGATCTTGCCGGCCACTACACTTTCGGCACCGCCGGCACGGTCTACGCCACGGTCAACAACGTGCTCGACCAGGCCAACATCGTATCGCGGCGACCTTTCGGCGCCCGCCCCGGCGTACCGCGCCTGGTCGTGGTCGGCTACCGCAACCAGTTCTAGTGACCTGGGTAATCGTCGGATAACTCTCCGGGCCCCTCCACGCGCTGGCGTCGTGCCAGGTCACTAGGCCTGGCGAACGCCGAAACCGCTCGCGAACCGCTGCCGCCGCGCGCCGTGGTACGATCGGTGGTGCATGCGGCTGGGGGAGCGGCTTTTACAGAGCGGACATCTCACCGCCGCGCAGCTCGAGCAAGGGCTGCGCACGCAGACGGCGCTTTCGGGTCGCATCGGCACCAACCTGATCGAGCTCGGGTTCGTGTACGCCGACGCGGTGTCCGCCGCCCTGGCCCAGCAAAAAGGCGTGCCGGCCGCGCGGCGCAAGCACTTCGACGCCGCCGACCAAAGCCTCAAGAAGCTGGTGCCAAGGCACCTCGCGGAGCGCCTCGGGGCGATCCCGCTGGCGACCGCCACCCGGTTCGGTCGCGAGCTGGTCGTCGCGTTCCTGGATCCCGATGACATCCAGGCCATCGAAGAAGTGTCGCGCTACGCCGGCATGAAAGTCCGGCCGTCGGTCGCCGCCGAGTTCTACATCATCGAGTACCTGGAAAAGCTCTACGGCGTTCCGCCCAGGCGCATGCTGCGCACCCAGACGGCCGGCCGCTCCCAGCCCACGCGCGCGTTCGAAGACGACGCCCCGGGCGAAGAGTCGGCCGAGTTTGGCATGCCCGAGCCCGTGCCGGCTTCGGCCGCCGGCAAGCCGACTCCCAGGCGCGAACGACTCAAGACCGCCGAGCTCGATGCCGGTTGGGACATGCTCTCCGAAGCCTTGCCCGCGGCACCGGCCCCCGCCGCGGAGCTGGCGCCACCGCCGGCCTTTTCCCAGAGCATGCCGGCGACCGCCGTGTCCGGCGCCATGCCGGCGACGGCCTCGTCGGGGGCGATGCCCGGGTCGCCCCTGTCTGGCGCGGTGCCGGCTACGGCCCTGTCGGGCTCCATGCCGGCGTCGGGCTTGCAGGCCGGCGGCTCTACCCCCGGCCAGGCTTTCGCGGCCATTGCCAACGCGGCAAGCCGGGACGCGGTTGGCGATGCGCTGCTGGGCTACCTGAGAAACTTCTCGGCCGGGCTAGTGCTCGTCTGTCGCCAGGGCCTGGCCCTCGGCTGGCGCGGCCACGCCCCGGGCGCCGACCCGGCGGCCCTCGAAGCCCTGTCGCTGCCCCTGTCGGTGCCCTCGATCTTCGAAATCGCGTACCGGCAGCGCAACGTCTACCTCGGGCCGCCGCCCGACGCCGGCGCGACCATTCAGTTTCGCCTGTGGAAGCTCCTGCACTGCGACGAGCCGCAGCAGGTGATCGTTTGCCCCGTGGTCATCGGCGATCGGGTGATCAACTTGCTGTACGCCCACGCCGACGGCGAGCTCCCCCCGTCGGCAGCGCCGGACCTTACGTCCCTGGCCGCGGCCGCCGGCGAGACCTACGTGCGCTTCATTCAGCAGCGCAAGCTGTGACGCACGGTCGCCGCCGCGCTCACGAGCTGCACGACAGCATCGAGCAGCCCGCGCGCTGCCGCGCCCAGTCCGGGCGTTTGGCCGCGTACTCCTCGCGCCCCGGCTGGTCGTCGTAGGGCCGGCGCATCACGTCGAGCAGCTCGCGCACCTTGAACGGATCGCCCTGCTCCGCCTCGTCGATAGCGAGCTGGGCCAGGTAGTTGCGCAGCACGTACTTCGGGTTGACGCGGTTCATTGCGGCCCGGCGCTCGGCCACCGGCCGGCCTTCGGCGGCGACGCGCTTGCCGTAGCGACGCAGCCATTCGAGGGCCCGCTGGCGCTGGTCGAGGCTGAGCTCGCCGGGTTCGTAGTACGCGTGCTCGACGACGGCCAACGGGTCATCGGACTCGGGCACCTCGGCCAACGCTCGAAAAAACAGCGTCATGTCGGTCTCGACCGACGCGAGCAGCTCGAACAGGTCATCGACCAGCGAGTCGTCGTTGGCCGCTTCGAAGTGCTCGAGGCCCAGCTTTTGCTGCATGGCGCCGCGCTGGGCGCGCTCGAACGCCGCTCCGTACTCGCGCAGCGCCGCCTCGAGCGGTTCGGCGGCGCCAACCAGCGGGTGCAGCGCGCTGCCGAGGCGCGACAGGTTCCACAGCGCGATGCGCGGCTGGTTGCCGTAGGCGTAGCGGCGCCCCTGGGCGTCGGTGGTATTGGGCGTCCACGTAGGGTCAAAGTCGTCGAGCCAGCCGTACGGTCCGTAGTCGATGGTTTGGCCGAGGATCGACATGTTGTCGGTGTTCATGACGCCGTGGACAAAGCCCACCCGCATCCAGCCGGCGATCATCTCGGCCGTGGTCGCGCACACCCGCTCGAACATGGCGACGATGCGATGGCGCTCGTCGTCGATGGCGAGCAGATCGTCGAAGTGGCGCCGCAGGGTGTAGTCGGCCAGGCGGCGCAGGTTGTCGCGGTCATCCCTCGACGCAAAGATCTCGAAGTTGCCGAAGCGAATGAACGAAGGCGCAACCCGGCAGACGATGGCGCCGGGCTCCGGGCGCGCGTTGCCGTCGTAGAACATGTCGCGCACGACCCGATCGCCGGTGCCGACCAGCGACAGCGCGCGGGTCGTGGGCACGCCCAGGTGGTGCATGGCTTCACTGCACAAAAACTCGCGAATCGAGGACCGCAGCACCGCGCGCCCGTCGGCCCGGCGCGAGTACGGCGTCGGGCCCGCGCCCTTGAGCTGAAGTTCCCATCGCTCGCCGGCCCGATTGACGACTTCGCCCAGGGACATGGCCCGGCCGTCGCCGAGCTGGCCGGCCCAGTGGCCAAACTGATGCCCCCCGTAGCAAGCCGCGTACGGCTCCATGCCGGGCAAAAGCTCGTTGCCCGAAAACACCCGGGCCAGGCGTTCGCGATCGCCGCCGTAGCCGTCGCGCGGCAGATCGAGAAGCTCGGCGACCTCGGCCGACCACGCGAGGAGCTCGGGTGCCGATACCGGCGTCGGCTGCACCCGCGAGTAGGCAGCCTCGTTCACGGCGCGAACGTAGGTCTTGGGCTCCGGGTCGGCCGGCAGGTCGCGGACGAACGTGTTGTCGAACCGCAGCGCGGCGAGGGCGTCGGAATGGGTCACCGCCATGGGGGTTTTGTAGCAACCCTACCGATCGCCGTCGAACCGCCGGCGCCGGTTGCAACGGTCCGAAATCCTGGCCGTCGGCGGGGGTTTGGTTTCTAGGACGTGCTCTTAGCGCGTGCCGAGCTGGACCAGCTCAGATTCGGACTTGTTGGGCCGCAGGGCGAGCTGGCCGCAGGCGGCGTCGATGTCATCACCGCGCGGCGTGCGCAGATACACGGGCAGGCCCAGGCGCCGCACTTCGTTTTGAAAGGCGCTGATGGCCGCGCCCGACGGCCGTTTGTAGGGGGCCTCCGGGTGCGGGTTCCAGGGGATGACGTTGACCTTGCACTTCATGCCGCGCAGCAGCTTCGCCAGGCGTCGCGCGTCGTCCAGGCTGTCGTTGACACCGGCGAGCAGCACGTACTCGAACGTGACCCGGCGCCGCGCATCCAGCGGGTACTCGCGAATCGCGTCGAGCAGCTGGGCGATGTTCCACTTCTTGTTGACCGGCATGATCTCGCGGCGCACTTCGTCGTTCGACGCGTTGAGCGACACGGCCAGGTTGACCTGAAAGTCCTCCTGGCCAAGCTTGCGAATGCCCGGCACCAGGCCCACCGTGGAAACGGTAATGCGCCGGTGGGAAAGGTTGGCGCCGTCGCCGTCGGTGAGGGTGCGCAGAGACTTCACCACTTCCTTGTAGTTGTGAAGCGGCTCCCCCATGCCCATGTAGACCAGGTTGGTGATGCGGCGCCCCGGCTCGACCTCGGCCAGCAGCGCCCGCGCCCGGTACACCTGATCGACGATCTCACCGGCGTCGAGGTTGCGGCGCAGCCCCATCTTGGCGGTCGCGCAAAACTGGCAGTCGAGAGCGCAACCAACCTGGGACGAAATGCACTGGGTGAGCTTGTCGCCGTCGGGAATGAGGACGCTCTCGATGGCCTCGCCCGTGCGCGTGAGCAGCCGGAGCTTGCGGGTGCCGTCGCTCGACTCCTGGGCCATGTCGACCGCCAGGGTGCCGAGTTCGCAACGCTCGGCAAGCACCGCGCGCAGCGACTTTGACAGGTCGGTCATCTCGTCGAACGACGTGACGCCCCGCGCGTGCACCCAGCGCCAGATTTGCCCGACCCGGAACGCCGGCTGGCCGAGCTCGTCGCGCACGAAGGTCGCGAGCTCGTCGCGGCTAAGCGCGCGCAGATCCACAGAGCCGGCCATGACGGAGCTGTCTAGCACGCTAGCGCACCGTCTTTCCACGGAAAAATGTCGCCCGGCCGCAGACATTGGAAATCCCGACGGGTGGTCCTAGCAGGAGCGGCCCCGCGGTCCCGGTACCGAAAGGCGGGGACCTGCCGCGAGCTGAACGCGGCCCCGCTGTGGCCGGGCTAGTATCGCCGCATGCACGTTTTGGGCTTGGTGCTACTGGGATTCGTCGCCGTGGTGTCTGGTTGCGGGGACGACGAGGTCGTCGACGACACGTCCGACGCGACAACCGTGGGGGGCGACGGCGACGGCGACGGGGGCGACGGCGACGGCGACGGCGAAACCTCCGGCGGCGACTCCTCGTCGAGCGGGACAGGCGATGGCGGAACCGGAGACGGCGGAGACGGCGACCGCGGCGACGGAAATGGGGTGAGCTTTGCCGAGGATATTCAGCCGCTGTTCACGGCCAAATGCGGTCCCGCCTGCCACATCGGCGGCGCATCGGGTGGCCTGAGTCTGGCGATGGCCTACGACAACATCGTCAACGTAGCGTCGAGCTGCGGCCCTCCCTACGTCGATGCCGGAGCCGCCGACGAGAGCTTCCTGTTTGCCAAGGTAACGGGGCAAGGCATCCCTGCGGGCTGCGGCGCCCAGATGCCGCTCGGGCGCACGCCGCTCACCGACGGGGAGATCCAGCTCCTTCGCGACTGGATCGACGGAAGCGCGCCCAACAACTAGCGCGCAGGCGCTCCGAGGCTGGAGACCATCCACGGAGCAGAGCCCGCGCCCGCCCCCTGCGACAGCGGGGCCTTTGCCTACTCGAGGGTCAGAACGACCTTGGCGCCCCAGCGGGCCTCGGCGCCGCGCCGCGAGAACTCGTCGGCCACCGGCGCGAGCTTCTCGGCCACGCACGCCGCCGCGCCCTCTTTGCCCTTCACGTCCAGGGTCGACCGGTCGAAGTCGTCGTACTCGTCGAGGCGAAAGGAGTACCGAAGGTCGAGCTCGACCTCGAGGCGCTTTTGGTTGGTTTGCTTCCAGTTGGCTTCCCAGCAGGGCACCAGCGCTGCCTTGGCGTCCGGGGTCTGCAGCGTCTCGAGCCAGCCCGAGAACGTGCGCGACCGGGGTGCGTTGCCCTTGGCCGCGACGGTGAGAGTCAGGTTTTCGGTCGGCGGCTTGGCCGGCGCCTTGGTGAGATAGGTGTCGGCGGGCCGGTCGCGCCCGACGATCTCCGGGTCGAGCCCGACGTCCATCATGAGCGCCAGGTCGCGCATGGCCTGCTCGCGCATCCGCGAGCCGGGCGCGGCCTCGAGCACGCACTTGTGCAGCACCCGGGCCGCGAGCTCGCCCTTGGTGCGGTCGCGGCGGTCGGGCAACAGCGCCCGGCCCTGGGCGCACAGCACTCGGGCCGGCACCGCAACCCCGTCTTTTTCGTAGCGGGTCACGGCGGTGGCGAAGTGGGCGATGGCCTCGGCGTTGCGCCCCTTGCCGGCGGCCACGTCCCCGGCCGCGGCGTACAGGTCGCCGAGCCGGGACTGCTTGTCGGATACGCACCGCTGCTGTATGCAGCGCAGGCCGGTCTGGCAGTGCAGCGAGCTCGAGCAGGTCTCGCCAACGCGCGATACCTGATCGTCGCTGACCGCCTTGCTGCCGCTGGCTGTGGCCTGCGGGTCGCACCCGGTTTGGGCCAGGAGCCACAGCGCGCCTGCGGCGATGAGGGCAGATTTCACGATGGTCCTCCGGTCGAATGGGCGGGCGCCTCGCTCAGGCGAGCGGCGACGCGCCTCATGGCTTCGTCGTACGGTACCGGCGGCTCGAAACCGAGGTCGCGCCGGGCGCGCTCGATCGAGACGTCGGCGCGGCTGCGCAGCAGCATGGCGGCCTCGGCCGTCATGAGCGGTCGCTGCGACGCGCCAATCGCGCGCCACACCGTCTCCATGGCGAGGCCGGTCGCGGCCGCCAGCGGCCCCGGCAGGTGCACTCGCGGCGGCGCCGCTCCGGCGGCGGCCGCCAGATCGCTCAGGTACCGGCGCCAGCTGACCCCGCTGCCGTCGTTGGCGTTGTAAATGTTGCCCGCCGCCCCGGGCACCTCGCCGGCGAGCGCCAGCACTTCGACCACGTTATCGACGTAAGCCATGCAGGCGTTGCCGTTGCCATCGTCAATGAGCGGCACCATTCCGGCGCGGAGCTGGCGCACCAATTCGTGAACCCAGAGGCCCGATTCAGGTCCGTACACGTTGCCCGGGCGAACGATCGATACCTCGACGCGGCCGAACTGGTGGTAGTCGAGGGCGATCTCTTCCTGGGCCCGCTTGGTCCGGCTGTAGGGCCCCACCCCACGCTCCCGCGGTGTTTCTTGTTCGTCACAAACGGCGCCGCGCAGGCCCGAGCCGTACACCACGATGCTCGACGCCAGAACGACCCGGTCGGCCCCGGCGGTCACCGCCGCGTCCAGCACGTTGCGCGTCCCGCCGACGTTGACCCGCTCGAACAGCTCGTCGGGGCCCCAATCCCCCACCACCGCGGCCAGGTGGTACACGCGCTGGGCGCCGCGAGTGGCGCTCAGCATCGAGTCGCGGTCGGTGATGTCGCCCCGGACGACCTCCACCGCCGGGTCCAGCCCCGACACGTCTTCCCCCGGGAGGGCCAGGCCGCGCACGGCGCGCCCGGTCCCGAGCAACCTCGCGCACAGCCTCCGCCCGATGAAGCCTGCGGCGCCGGTCACCAAGTCTGGCATGGCCCGAGCTTACCAAGCCGGGTCGACCCGGTGTCCGCCCGGCGCGCCTATCTCGTCGGAATCCATGAGGCCCGGCCCCGCCGGCTTGACTCCGGTGAAGCGGCGGTCAAGCGCCCGGCGGCGATTGAACTGGGGCCCTTCGTGTGTTCTCTTTTTAAACATAGAGGCCGGCACCATTCCCCTAACCACCCGGACCTCGGAAAGAGCGGAACCTTGGGCAAAACGTTCTCTCTCGAACAACACGGAATTCACGTACACGACATCGTCCGCAACGCCGCTCCGGCTGAGCTTTACGAAATGGCGCTGCGCAACGAGCGCGGAACCGCAATCGCTTCGGGCGGCGCCCTCATCGCGCTGTCTGGCGCCAAGACGGGCCGCAGCCCGGCCGACAAACGTATCGTCGAAGAGCCTTCATCGATGGAGAACGTCTGGTGGGGCGACGTCAACATTCGGCTCTCAGACCACATCTTCAAGGTCAATCGCGAGCGCGCGATCGACTACCTCAACACGCGAGAGACCCTCTACTGCGTCGACGGTTTCGCGGGCTGGGACGAGCGATACCGCATCAAGGTTCGCATCATCTGCGCCCGCGCCTACCACGCGCTGTTCATGCACAACATGCTGATCCGGCCCACGGCCGAGCAGCTCGCCGACTTTGGCGAACCCGACTACGTCGTCTACAACGGCGGCGGGTTCCCGGCCAACCGCTACACCTCCGGCATGACCTCGACCACGTCGGTCGACCTGCACCTGGGCGACCGCGAGTTCGTGATTCTCGGAACCGAGTACGCCGGCGAGATGAAGAAGGGCATCTTCACGGTCATGAACTACCTGATGCCCGAGCGGGGCATCCTGTCGGCCCACTGCTCGGCCACCGAGGGCGCCGACGGCAGCACGTCGATCCTCTTCGGCCTGTCGGGCACCGGCAAAACCACCCTTTCGGCCGACCCGCACCGCACCCTCATCGGCGACGACGAGCACTGCTGGACCGACGACGGCATCTTCAACATCGAGGGCGGCTGTTACGCCAAGGCCATCGACCTGTCGGCCGAGGCCGAGCCGGAGATCTACCAGGCCCTGCGATTCGGCGCCGTGCTGGAAAACGTGGTCTACGACCAGGACACCCGCGAGGTGGACTTCACCGATACCAGCATCACGCAGAACACCCGCGGGTCGTACCCCATCGAGTACATTCCGAGCGCCAAGGTGCCGTGCGTGGGCACGCACCCGTCGAACGTCATCTTTCTGACGTGCGACGCCTTCGGCGTGCTGCCGCCGGTGGCAAAGCTCACCCCCGAGCAGGCGATGTACCACTTCATCAGCGGGTACACGGCCAAGGTCGCCGGCACCGAGATGGGCGTCACCGACCCTCAGGCGACCTTTTCGCCCTGCTTCGGCGGCCCCTTCCTGGTTTGGCATCCGACCAAGTACGCCGAGATTCTCGCCGAGAAGATCAAGAAGCACGGCGCCAACGTGTGGCTGGTCAACACCGGCTGGAACGGCACCGGCAAGCGCATGAAGCTTTCGCTCACGCGCTCGATCATCGACGCCATTCACTCGGGCGCTCTGGCCAGCGCCGAAACCACCGAGGATCCGATCTTTGGCCTGGCCATCCCCAAGGCGGTTCCCGACGTGGACTCGGAGGTCCTGGTGCCGCAAAACACCTGGGCCGACCAGAAGGCCTACGACGAGACCGCCAAGAAGCTCGCGTACCTGTTCCGCGACAACTTCGAAAAATACGAGTCCCAGGCAAGCGACGCCGTCAAGAAAGCCGGCCCGCGCATCTAGCGACTCGCGTCATCGACCACCAACGGCCCTCCGTTACGACGGGGGGCCGTTTTCGTTTTCGGCCGACCCGCGCGTCACACCGCGGCGGCCACCTCGCTGGGCGCCTGGCCAAACATCCGGCGAAACTCGCGCGAAAACTGCGACGGGCTCGTGTAGCCGACGTCGTACGCGGCCTCGCTGGCCCGCCGCCCGCCCAGCAGCTGCGAGCGGGCCTCGTGCAGGCGCATCTTCTTGACGAACTGCAGCGGAGACAGCGACGTGGCCTTTTTGAAATGCTCGTGCAGGGTCGAGTTGCTCATGCCCGCCTGTCTGGCCATCGACGACACGTCGAGGGGCTCGCGAAAGTTCTTTTCGAGATAGCTCACCACCGTGGCGACCCGACGAGCGCTGCCGTCGCGCATGACGAAGTTGCGCAGCAGACCGCCATTGGGCCCGCGAAGCACCTCGAACAGCAACTCTCGCTCGAGGCCGGGCCCGAGCACCCGACGCTCCATCGGATCGGCGGCCGCGTCGAGCAGGCGGACCAGCGCGTCGTGCACGCGGTCGGTCATTTGGCACGGCGCCACGGCGATGCCGCCGGTTGGCGACGTCGGCCGGCCGTCGAAGTCATCCATCTCCGCGAGCAGTTCGCGAATCGACGCGGGATCGAAGCGGAGCACCGCGGCCAACATCGGCTTTTGCGGACTGGCGACCCGAATTTCGCTTTCGATGGGCAGCGGCAGCGAACACAGCAGGTAGCTGCGAGGGTTGTACTCGAACGGCTTGTTCCCCAGGTACGCGAACTTTCGCCCCTGCGCGACCACACACAAAGACGGCGAATACACGACCGGCGTTCGAGCCATCGGGCGGGTCATCTTGCCCACCCGCAGGCCAGGCAGGCCGGTTTCCGTCATGCCCGTGTCGACCGCGATGCGGGCGATGCGGTCGACAAGGGCGCTCGAGTCGCGGGAAGTCGCTGCCATGCTCCTCGGAGGATTATGCCAATGGAACGCCCCAAATGCCCCCCCAACCTGGCCGGCCCGTAGGTTTGGGCAAGCAGTCCGGAGGCATCGGCTAGTGGCGCCGCCGGACACCGCGTAGCTTGTAGGTCGGCGTTCACCGACAATCGCTCAAGGAGATACCCATGCCTCTCGACCACTACGTCACCCTGGGCCGGTCCGGCCTGCGCGTTTCCCCCCTGTGCCTCGGCACCATGACCTTTGGCGAAGACTGGGGTTGGGGCACGAGCCCCAAAGACTCCGTTGCCATCCTGGATCGCTTCATCGAGCACGGCGGCAACTTCATCGACACCGCGAACATGTACACGAAGGGTCACTCCGAGAAGATCATCGGTGACCACGTGGGCAAAGAGCCGTCCAAGCGCGACCGGTTGGTCATCGCGACCAAGTTCACCGGCAACCTCTACCGCAAAGACCCGAACGGCGGCGGCACCAACCGCAAGGCCATCGTCCAGCAGCTCGACAACAGCCTGCGGCGCCTGCAGACCGACTACATCGACCTGTACTGGATGCACGCCTGGGATCACTTCACGCCCATCGAAGAGACCATGCGCGCCCTGGACGACCTGGTGCGCGCCGGCAAGATCCGCTACGTGGGTGTGTCGGACACGCCCGCGTGGAAGGTGGCCCAGGCAAACCTGCTGTCGCAGATGCGCGGCTGGAGCCCGTTCGTCGCTCTGCAGATCGAGTACTCGCTCATGGAGCGCACCGTCGAGGCCGAGCTCATCCCCATGGCCCAGGAACTCGGGCTGGGCGTGACGCCCTGGTCGCCGCTCAAGGGCGGCGTTCTCACCGGCAAATTCACCCGCGACAACGCTGCGAAGTCGGAGCGGGGCGACTGGGTCAACGGCTACCTCAACGAGGACACCTTCAAGCTCGTGGACCTGCTGGTCGACACCGCCAAGCAAATCGACTCCACCCCGGCCCGGGTCGCGCTCAACTGGGTGCAAAAGCGCGCGGGCGTCGCATCGACAATCATCGGCGCCCGACGGATGGATCAGCTCGAGGACAACCTCGCGTGTCTCGACATCGCGATCCCCGACGAGGCGCTCGCCGCCCTGGACGCCGCCACGACGCCGCCCCTGCCGTTTCCGTGCGGCTTTCTCGAGAACATGTCGAGCTTCTGGGGCAACGGCTCGACCATCAACGGGCTCGAAACCGCCGAGTTCGGCATCTCCCCCGAAAGCGATTCCGACCGCTACTGAGCCGCGCACACGGTCGCCCGCGCGGTGCCCGACCGATCCCCGGCCCCCTGGCGCCCGTTCGCCAGGGGGCCTTTGCGTTGCGCCGTCGGGCTCGAAACGCCGGGCTCCGCGGGCTTCCCGGCTGTCGCCCGGGGTACTATCGCGGCGGGCGCGCAGCCCAAGGGGAAACCACCGAAGCGATGATCGACACGTCGAATCTAAAGGGTGACCTGGCTGGCGGTTTCGTCGCTGGCGTCATCGCGCTGCCGCTGGCGCTCGCCTTCGGCGTTCAGTCTGGGCTGGGAGCCGCGGCGGGCCTGTACGGAGCCATCGGCGTCGGCATCTTTGCCGCGTTGCTGGGCGGAACCCGCACGCAGGCCTCCGGGCCCACCGGCCCTATGACCGTCGTGTCGGCCGCGGTGGCCGCCTACGCCATCGAGCGCACGGGCAGCCTCGAGGCCGGCCTGGGCATCGCTCTGCTCGCCTTCTTCGTCGGCGGCGTCTTGCAGGCGGTGCTGGGCCTCGTCGGCGTCGGACGCTACGTCAAGTACTTCCCCTATCCGGTGGTCTCCGGGTTCATGAGCGGCGTCGGAATCATCATTATCGCGCTGCAGATCTGGCCGTTCCTCGGTTCGTCGTCACCGAAGTCGACCATCGACGTGTTCGCGCGCATCGGCGAACCGCTGTCGGCCATCAACACGAGCGCCGTGGGCCTTGGCGCCCTGACCCTCGCGACCTACTACGCGTTTCCCAGAATCACGAAGAAGATTCCCGCCGTGCTCGTGGCCCTGGTCGTGGGGACGGTTGTCTCGGTCGTTCTGAAAATGGACGTGCCCCGCATCGGCGACATTCCCTCGGGCTTTCCGCCGCTGCGTGTCGGCGACATGTTCGCCGTGGCCAGCGAGCACTACGGCTTCATCATCAAGTCGGGCATGACCCTGGCGCTTCTCGGCTCGATCGACTCGCTGCTTACGTCGGTGATTGCCGACAACCTGACCAAAGACCGACACGACAGCAATCGCGAGCTCATCGGCCAGGGCATTGGCAACATGGTCGCGGCCGCCTTTGGCGGTATTCCCGGCGCGGGTGCTACCAAAGGTACGGTCGTCAACATCAACGCCGGCGGACGCACCCGCCTGTCGGGGGCGTTTCACGGGTTGCTGCAGCTCATCGTGCTGCTCGGCGCCGGCGCTCTCGCCGCAGTGATCCCGCTCAGCGTCCTCGCCGGCCTGCTCATCAGCGTCGGCGTGGCCATTCTCGACTTCAAGAGCTTTCGCCACCTGCGCCGGGTGCCCAAGGGCGACTCGGCGGTGATGCTGGTGGTGCTGCTGTGGACCGTCTTCGGCAACCTCATCCAGGCCGTGGCCGCCGGCATCGTGATGGCCAGCGTGCTTTTCATGAAGCAGATGGGCGACTTTTCCGAGCGCCGAAGCAGCGTCGAGTCATTCGGCGGCGGCGACGACGCAGCTCCGGGTCCCGCAGCGCCGACCGACGACTCGGTCGGCGAGCTCGATGAAGAGCCTCCGTGGGACGACGAAGCGGCGGGCCGCGGCAAGGCCGACGTGGCCCACGGCGTCTTCGTAAAGCACCTGGTCGGGCCGCTGTTCTTTGGCTCGACGTCCAGCTTTCGCGCTCTGGCCGAGCAGCTTCCGGCCGGCGTGAAAAACCTCATCATTCGCATGGACCGGGTGCCGTACATGGACCAGTCCGGCGTGTACGCCTTCGAAGACGCCGCTCTGACTCTCGACGGCCAGGGCGTGCGCATCATCATCGTCGGCCTGCAGCCGCAGCCGCGCGCTCGTCTCGAGGCCCTGGAAATCACCGGCGCCCTCGTGCCCGAGAGCCACATCGTCGATACCTTCGACGACGCCCTGACGCTCGTAGAAAGCGGCGCTTCGACAGCGCCTGGCGCCGAGAGCGCCTGACGCGGCGCCGGCCCGTTGCCGGCGGAGCCGTCGTCTCCGCCGGCATGGAAACTCGGCGCTACGGAAAGTCGCTAAGGGCGGCGTTCATGGCGCGCACGATGTCGCTTTCGATGCGCACGGCCCGGTTGGCGAACAGGGTGCTGTTGCTCACGATGCCAACCAGGCGGTTCCCCGACCAGATGCCCGAGCCGCTCTGGCCGTTGGCGATGTCGCACTGGTAGCGAAACCGCCGCGGAAACACGACGCCGACGCTGCACGAGGTGCCCCACATGGTGCCCCACGCCTTGTCGCCCGGGTAGCCGTAGGTCGTCACCCGCAGATCCTTGAGCCGGCTTTTGGCCGTGGTGCCGTAGCCAAAGAAGCCCGTGTCGTCGCCGAGGTCGTCGTCGAGAATGAGAATCGCCCAGTCTTCGGACCAGCGGTAGCGAATGCCGCGACGCCAGGCGGGCGAAACGATGCGGGCAAGCTCGTTGGCCGACCCAAAGGGCTGGCAGGCGGCGCCGGCGGCGCACGAACGGCCCGGGGTCGCCGTGGTCATCGGGTAGTGGCGGCCGCGTCGTTTGCCCTGGTGCAGACAGTGACCGGCGGTCAACACGTGGCGCGGTCCGAACATGGCCCCCGAGCACGACACCCGGGCGTTGACCAGGTGAACCACCCGCGAAAACGGCGGCAGCTGGTTCCAGGGCGCGTTCACCTGAATGCGGTCGTCGCGCCCGTTGATGACCTCGGCCACCACCTCACCGGGGTCCGTCGACAGGTCAGGGACGTTCAGCTGCGCCAGGGCAAGCACGCTTCGGTACTCGCGTCCGTTCGCGAACACGAGAGACAGCGGCTCATCGGCGGCCCGCCAGCCACCATCGGCGTCGCTGCCGTCCTCCGCGTCGTCGGCCGAGTAATCCTGGACGTCCTGCGCGAAGTCGACTCCTCCGGCGTAGCGCCAGCGCGTACCGGCTCTGTCGGTAAACGCCAGCACCGGTTCGACCGCGTCGGCCACGGCGCGCAGCGACATCGTCGGAAACTCGTCGGCCGAACCGTTGTGTTCGAAGTCCACCTCGGCCGCGCAGCCGAAGAAACAGGTGGAACCGACCACCCAAAGAGCCAGCGCGAGAGCGCGAGCCGAGACACGGGGATTGTTGAGAGAGAAGCGGGTCACAGGGTCTCCTTGGCGCGCGTTCAGCCGCGCGGTCCCTCGTTGCTACCCCGCTCGAACCGGCGGAGAAACTCGCATATTCGTGTGTGGCCTGCCGCCGAACGTGCCTTCGTCTCTTCGCGCTGCGTTCGCGCCGATCGCGAACGCGTCCCCAGAGGCGTAGGTCGGGCTCGCTAGGGCGAGGGCACCTGGCCTCGCCGGCACGGCTCGGGATCCCGGGCGCAGGCGCGGCCTATGGCGAGCACGCGGTCGAAGCCGCGCCGCACGTCGGAGACGGTCGGTCGAACGCGCACGTGCGGCTGCAGGCCCACCTGCTGCAGCTGCCGGCCGTCGGCGTGACGCACGTCGTGCCCGGTAAAGCCAAAGTAGATCCCGCCCGGGAGCCCCATTCGCGTGATGTCGCCGTTCGCGCCGGCGGTCTCGGTCCCCACGAACACCGCGCGGCCCCCGGTAGCGGCTTCGAAGAAAAGCCCGGTGTGCTCGGCCTGGCTCTGGGTGCGTTCATCGACCAGCACGATGACTCTCCCCTCGTACTGCGGCTTTCCGGGATTGGGCGGCACGGGCTGCAAAAAATGATGCCGGCCGGCCCGGTACCGCCCCACCTCCTGCCGGTAGAACGCCGCCGCCGGCGCCGGGTCTTTGTGCCCCGCCAAAAGAGGAGCAATCACCCACGCCGTTCCCCTGGGATAGTTGCGCAGGTCAAAGATGATGGCGCGGGTCTTTTCGAAGCGGGCGAACATGTCGTCGACCTGGCCGCGATCGAGAAGGCCCATGTGAACGTAGCCGGTCTCGTCATCGAGAAGGCGAAACGCGCTCTCGGGGACTTCGCCCTGGTACCAGCGCCGGTCGCGCTTGACCACGACCTCGATTGTCTTCGAGGCTCGCTGGACCGTCAGCTCGACCGAAGAACCGTCGGCCCCCCGAAGCATCTTCTTGGCGACGTAGTGCCCCCAGGTGACCCGGTTGGAGGCCGGAACGATGTCCCCGACCCGGGCCAGGAGTTGGGCCACCGGCACGTCATCGACGGCAACGAGCTCGTCGCCCACGCGCAGGTCGGAACTCGACGCGACCTCCGGGGCGAGATCCTCGATCACAGGGCGGTGCTCGAAGAAGCGCACGGAGACTCCCGGCGCGGCAGCCCCGCGCAGCTGCTGCATGGCGCCGCCATACGCATGGGTGTGGCCATCCCGGGTGTGCACGCCAAGCTGAAGAATCGCCCGGGCGTAGGCTTCTTCGCTAGCGGCCGCCCAGAACACCGGAACGAACTCGGCCAGGCGCGGCTGCCAGTCGATGAGGTGGTGATAGGGGTAAAACAGGTCGATCACGTTCCACACGCGAAACAGAGCCAGCAGGCGATACTCGGGCGACGGCAACGCCATGTCCGCATAGATTCGGTCGCGCGCGAACACGGGCGCGGGCAACGCGGTCGCGGGTGGCGTCCTGGGTGCGGGCAAGGGACGCGCCAGCGCCAGCTTACGAGCAGCGCGCATGGCCGGCCCATCATCGCTCCGATCGTTGCCGGCGACTCGCCTGGCCGGAACGACCGTGGGCCTCGAGCCGTCAACGGCGACCGGCTCGCCCACGAGGAATGCGGCCGACAGCCCCTCGCCGAGGTCAACGGAGTCGTGGTTGCCGTCGACGACCGGCTGCCCCGGCCCCACGAACACCACCGCTGCGTCCCCGCGCTCGTGCAGTGCCACGCTCCACGACGGCAGCGCGGTCCCGCGGTCGACGATGAACACCAGGCGCGTGGGGCGCGACGCGTCGCGCGGCTCGATCACCTCGCCGGGAATCACGTCCATGCCGGCCGAATAGCCGCCGGAGGTTTGACCGGTCTGGGTTGGATATCCGGAGAACTTTCGCGCCCGGGTCGCCAGGGCGGCTACGGGTTCGTCGATGACATCCGGGAGTTCCCGGGCCAGCAGCAGACTCGCCGCCCACGCGGCCTGCTGGGTAGCCCCGCGAAGGTCGACGATGATCGCCGACTCCTTTCGCTCGTCCGGGTCCGACGCGAGGGCCGTAGCAACCCCTGTCGTCGAGCCGGAGCGAACCCGAAGGATTCGCACCTTGCCATCGGTCGTTGCACTGGCGTCGACGAGCTCGTCGACGCCTTGTCGCCAGACCCGACTCAAACCGCCGTCGTCGAGCCGCGCGAGCATTTGCTCGACGGCCCGGGCGTAGTCGTCGCTCGATTTCGCCGCAACCACGGCGGGGATTGCCTCGACAAGGGCCGCGTCCCAGTCGATATCGGCGCGGTATCCGAGACTCGGGTGACGGTACTGCACCTGGCCCCACAGCTGACCAAGACGAGTCAGTCGCCGAACCTGATCGCCGCCGAGTTGGCCCGACGACGGCCCACCGGCGTTCGCCGGCGCCACAGCGAGGAAGACCAGCAGAAGCGACCACGCGGGAACCAGCCATCTCATATCGCGTCGACACTCTATCCCGCGGCTGGTTACGCCGTGCCCGCGCTTTTTGTCGCAACGGCGCGCTTTTTTTCGAACCGCCCGACCCGCGTGACAAAGCGAAACGGCTGGCGATGAATTTGGCAACGACGCGTTGTCGACGGCGCGGGGTTTCGAGACGTTGGGTGGGGCACGCGCCTTGCTTCGCGCCGGCGTATGACCCGACGACGGTTTCTCCTTTGCTTCGCGACCGCCGTGATGCTGGCGACCACGGGATGCTCCATCGACCACGCACCGGAAGCCATCGTACGTTCCGAGCAGGCAGCGACGTTTCTCTGGGTCGGGGACACCGAGCTGCGTATCGGCGACACCGCGATTCCGTTCGACATGGCGCCGGCGGGACGCGACCTGTCGATCGTGACCCATACGTACCCGCCGGGCGCGGCGGCGACGGTTGACGTGTTTTGGGCCGACCCCACGTTCGAGTCGATCGAATCGGTCGCCATGCAGATCGACGCCGAAGGCGCTGGCCCCTTCGGCAACAACACTCGCTGGCGGGCGACCGTGCCCGCCGCCTCGCTCGAGGGAGCCGGCGATCGACAGCTGTGGGTGCGCGCCGTCACGACCGACGGCGCCGAGGCATGGGACAGCCAGGATGGCGCCAACTACTCGTTGCGACCGCAGTCGTACTCCGTCGGTTGGATCGGGGGCTTTGGCAGCTACCGGTTCGTCAACCGGCAGTACTCGCGCGCCGATACCGACTTCGGCCCCGATTTCGCCATGTCCACTGGCTGCCAGAACTCGGGGGCCAGCGGGTCTTCGTACTTCGAGCGCGCGTTCCTGGTGTGGGCGCCGGGACTCACCGACCGAACGTTTTCCAGCGATAGCGAGCGCGACGCCGCCGCCGCGATTCTCGACGTGGAGCTGTTCACCGACGCTCGGGCGAACGGCTGGACCGGGGTGCCGGCCCGCTTCGTGCGCCAGCAGGGCAACGACTTTCTCTACACGTTCCAGTTGGTGTCGTTCCGCCCGAACTCGAACTGCATCGAAGACGTGGCCGACGGTCGATACGGGTTCAAGCTGCGGGCGTCGGTCGATGGCGGAGCATCGTGGTTTTGGCGCGGCACCGACAACGGGCCGCTGGGAGGCTTCGACCTGCCCGTTAACTACGGGCGCGAATGCAGCTATTTCGGCGACCCAATGCAGTGCCGACCGACCGGCGACTCACCCACCACGCGACAGATTCGACAGTCGGGTCTGGGCGCGGTCATCGACTTCGGTCCGGTCGCTGCCGGCGGGAGCTCGACGTTTAGCGTCGCAATCGGCGGCTTCGAGCCGGCCTACGAGCTGTCGAACCTGCGCCTCGAGGGCGACGCCGATCAGTTTCGCGTCGAGCTCTACGACATTGCCGAGGGCCGCTATCTCGAGCCGGGCGAGTCCTTCGTCTTGGACGAGCTGCGCCGCGTGAACGTCATCGTCGTCTACGCCCCGACCCGGTCGGCCCCCGTCGCCCTGCCCCACGTCGCCACGGTCGTGTGGGACGAGACCGCCTTGCGGGCCGGGCCCCCGGCGTCGCCGCGCGAGATTCGCGGCCTGTATCTGCGCGGCCAGGCCCCGTAACGCGGCCGCCGCTACTGGCCGAGCACGACCACGGCGGCGCCGATGGCCATGAGCGCCACGCCGGCGAGCTTGCTCGCACTGATCGACTCGGCGAACAGCATCCGCCCCAGCACAACGGCCATAGCGAGGCCGACGAAGCGCTTGATGGCCTCGAGGATGCCGATGTACAGCTCGCCCAGGGCGACGAGCTGGGCGGCAAGCGCGAGTCCGGCGAAGACGACGGCCAGCAGCCAGGGGCCGACCACGAACCGCACCTCGCCGAGGGCCGCGAGCTGCCCGCGACGCACGAGCCACGCCAACAGCACCACGCCGACGCCGAGGTTGAGCGCCAGAGCGTGCACCGGCGGCGGCGCGTACGCGATGGCAAGCTTGTCGAAGGCGACGCTCAAGCCCCAGCAAAGCGACACGCCCAGCATCGGCAGGCTGCCCTTCTCGGCCAGCAGTCCTCGCACGAGCCCGGACAGGCCGCGGGTGGAACGGTTTGCGTTGAGCGCGAGCGCACCGCCGACGACCAGCGCGATGCCGACCAGCGCCGACGGGGTCGGCAGCTCACCGAGCAGCGGCAGCGCCACCAGCGTCGCGAACACCGGAACGAACGCGAGCAGCGGAACCGTCGCCGACAGCGGCGACAGCCGCAGAGCCACCATGAACAAGAGATTGGCGACCACGTTGCCGGCGACGGAAGCCAGCCCGGGCAGCCAGTACGCCGCCGGAGGAACCGCTACCGCGCCTTCGGGCACCGACGCCACCAACCACGCGACGAACAGCGGAACCTGCCCCCACGTGAGCAAGACCACCGCCGGCAGCGGCTGCAGGTGCCCGGCGAGGCTTTTGCGAGCCGCGTCCAGCCCGCTCCACGCCAGTGCCGACAGCAGCGCCAGCGCCAGTCCAACGATCGTAAGTCCTTCGCTCATCGCAGTCGGTTCGCCATCCGGGCCGGTTGCGCCAACGTAGCCGCATTCGCGCGCGGCGCTGCCGTCGCGAACCTCATGGCCGGACATGTAGGAGCCGCCCCCGTGGCCAACGGTTCGCAACTGCGCCAGCGGGCGCGAGGTATACAATCGTCCCAATGGGCTTTTTCGACAGCGTGGGGAAGGGGTGGCGCTTCATCAAGGAGGCGCTCGGGATGGGCTTCGAAAACCGGACGCTGTTCAAGCCGTCGGTGTACCTGGTCATGGCGACCGTGGTGTACATCGCCGCCTGGATCGCGCTGATCGTCGTCCTCGATATCGACTTCGAGGAAAACCAGGGCACGGGAGCCGTGCTCGGCGCGGTCTGTACCTTCGGTTCGTTTCTCATCTTCTACTTCTTTCAGGGCATGACCGTGAACATGGTCGACGCCCATCTCGAGGGCAACGAAGTGTCGGTGTCCGAGGCGTTTCGGGACGCCCGGCAAAACTTCTTGGCCATCGTTTTCCTCGCGGTCATCTCGACCATCGTCTCGATCCTCACCCGCGCGATCCGCGGCGACGACGAGGGCGCCGGTAGCATCGTGGGCCGCATCGTGGCCGGCATCATCGAGTCGGTGTGGACCGTGCTCACGTTCCTCATGCTGCCCGCGATCATCATCGAGGACATCGGCATTCGCGACGCTCTATCCCGCGTTCGCGCCCTTCACAAAGGCAACCTGCTGCTGGTCGGCGTGGGCGAGGTGGGTGTGCGCGCCATCTCCAACCTGCTCGGTTTTGTCGTCACCCTGGCGATCGTTGGCGTCGTCTACGTCTCGCTCGAAGTGGTGGGCGGCACCGCCGGCACGGTCATGGCGATCGGTCTGGGCGGCACGATGCTGGCCCTGTTTACTGCGTTTTCCATTTTCGTGCGGATGGCCTACTACACGAGCCTGTACTTGTGGGCCGTGAAAGTGGAAAAAGAAGGCGCCGACGCCCCGGCCCCGCTGCCGCTGGCCCGCGCCCTGAAACGATAGCTCGGCCCGCGGCTCACACGGCACGCCTGACGGCGTTGCGGGCCAGGGGGCCGAGTCCGAGTGAGCGCTTGACCCGGAGCAAAACGCGACCGGCGACAGCGCGCGCGCCCTCGGCGCCCCTGGCGAGCAGACGTTCGATCTCGCCGGGGTCGCCGCGCAGATCGCGGGCGCGCCGCCGCAGCGGTTCGACGTGCCGGTCGAGCACATCCACCGCGAGTCTTTTGACCTCGGCGTACCCCGCGCCGGCCCGCAGTCGCTCGGCCACGCTGGCCGCACCATCGGGGTCTACCGCGTGCACCAGCCGGTACAGCGCGGTGGCCTCGGGGCTGGCCGCCTCTCCGGGCTGGCGGCCGTCCGTGACGAACCGCGCCACGGCGGCCTGGATTTCGTCGCGCTCGGCGACCAGGGAGATGGTGTTTCCGTAGCTCTTCGACATCTTCCGGCCATCCACGCCGGGCACCTCCGCCGCGCCGCGCCGCACGCGCACCGCGGGCACGACCACGGTGCCCGGGCCGGCCTGCCGGTTGAGCCGGCGCGCCAGCGCGCGCGTGATCTCGAGATGCTGCCGCTGGTCGGCGCCGACCGGAACGACGGTGGCGTCGAAAGCCAGGATGTCGGCCGCCATGAGCACCGGGTAGCCGAACAGGCCGAGGTTGATGCCGTCGTCGGCGTCGCGCCCTCGGGCTCGATTGGCGTCGACGGCCGCCTTGAACGCGTGGCCGCGATTGACCAGGCCCTTCGGGCAAAAGCACCCGAGCAGCGCCGACAGCTCGAAGATTTCAGGGACGTCCGATTGGCGAAAGAACAGCGTGCGCGACGGGTCAACGCCGCAGGCGAGATACGCGACCGCGACGTCGCGGACGTATCGCGAAAGTAAGTCCGGGTCACGCAGCGCGTTCAGAGCGTGGGCATCTGCGATGAAGACGAGCGAGCGCGCTGCGCCCGCGGCGTCCTCGATGGCGGGCCGAATGGCCCCCGCGTAGTTGCCGAGGTGAGGCGATCCGGTGGGCTTGACGCCCGTAATGAGAGTATCCATGTCGCGAGTCCTTCCGTTGGGAGTCGGACACCGACGGCAGTCACCCCAACCGGCCCGAAACCGGAAACGGCCGCCATCGGCGGCCGTGGTGAGTAGCGTGCGAACAGTGCGCGCGAAGGGGGCCGCCTACGAAAGGAGCCACCACCACTGTTGCGAGTTGCGCGCGTTCAGGAGCACGGCCTCACGCTATCCGACCCCGGCCCCGAGATCCAGCCCGAAAACCACGACCGAGGCCGCAACCGACCCGGGCCCGGGCCAAGCCCGAGCCCGAAACCGGGGACTCTCCCTCAACGCTTGCGGCGCAGGTGTCGGGCCACGCGCATGGCCATCTCGAGAGCTTGCTCGTAGTTGAGCCGCGGGTCGACCCGGCTTTTGTAGGCGCGCTCCAGGTCCGTTTCCGACAGGTCGCGCGCTCCGCCCAGGCATTCGGTCACGTCGTCACCGGTGAGCTCGAAGTGAATACCGGCCAGGGTCGAGCCCAACTCGGCATGCACCTCGAAGGACTGCTCGACCTCGGAGAGAATGTTGTCGAAGCGCCGCGTCTTGATGCCGTTTTGCGTGGTCTCGGTGTTGCCGTGCATCGGATCAACGATCCACGCAACGGTTTTGCCGGTTCGGCGAACGGCTTCGATAAAGGCCGGCAGCTTGTCGCGCACGGCACCGTGACCAGTCCGGTGGATCAGAACCAGCCGGCCGGGCTCGTCGTCCGGGTGCAGAACGTCGACCAGCTGGCTTAGCCAGTCGTCGGTCATCCCCGGGCCTATCTTGACGCCCACCGGGTTGCGGATGCCTTTGCAGTATTCGACGTGCGCACCGTCGATCTGCGCGGTGCGCATCCCGATCCACGGCATGTGGGTCGTCAGGTTGTACCAGCCGTCGCGTCGGGGCACCTGGCGGGTCTGCGCCTGCTCGTAGCGCAGCGACAACCCCTCGTGACTCACGTAGAAGTTGACGCGCTCGAGGTCGTGAAGCTCGAGACCGGTCACCGCCTCCATGAAGTCGAGCGACTCGCGAATGTCGCGCACGATGCGCGCGTACTCTTCGGCCAGGTCGGACTGCTCGACGAACCCGAGGTTCCAGTACTCCGGGTGGTGCAGGTCGGCAAAGCCGCCATCGACCAGCGAGCGAATGAAGTTGATGGTGAGCGCCGAACGCTCGTACCCGCGGAGCAGCAACTCCGGGTTGGGCACGCGGTCGGCCTCCGTAAACTCCGGCCGGTTGACCAGGTCGCCGCGGTACGTCGGCAGGGTGACGCCATTGCGCGTCTCGGTGTCTTTCGATCGCGGCTTGGCGTACTGGCCGGCCATGCGGCCGATGCGCGTCACCGGGCGCATGGTCGCGTGCACCAGCACCAGGCTCATTTGCAGCAGAATCTTGAGCTTCGCGGCAATGGTCTCCGAGGTGCAATCCTCGAAGCTCTCGGCACAGTCACCACCCTGCAAGATGAAGCGCTCGCCGCGCGACGCCTTGCCAATCTCTTCCTTGAGAGCTTCGATCTCCCACGAGGTGACCAGCGGCGGCAGGCGTGAGATTTGATCGCACACTGCCTGGAGCGCCGCATCGTCGGGATAGGTGGGCTGCTGCAGCGCCTCTTTCACCTGCCACGAGTTCGGGGTCCAGTTCCTGGTCATCCGCGGGATACTAGCAGGCCTGCGAGGGCGCGGATCCGCCACCCAACCGGGCAAAAAAGCGGAAGCTGACTCAGTGAACGCGCGGCACCGAGCGACCGCTCAGGTCGGCCGCAGGCAGGGTGATGAACATCGTGGTTCCACGCCCTTTTTCGGTGTCGAGGTCGATTTCGCCGCCGAGCTCGTGAACGATTTCGCGGCTCAGATACAGCCCAAGCCCGGACTCGGGCAACGGCTGAGAGGCGCCCGGCGGGCGATTGCGGGTGAGCGCTTCGAGCGCCTCGGGCGGCAGGCCGGTACCGGTATCGCTGATCGCCAGCAGCGGGTCGCCGGTGCCGTCGGTGCCGACCTCGATGACGATCGAGTTCGACTCGGCCGTGCAATCCTCGGGCAGAGCGCGCACCGCGTTGAGCACCAGATTGAGCACGACCTGCGACAGCCTCGCCGGGTTGGCCCACACCGGCGGCAGACCGGGCAGGTATCGCTCGACCAGCCGGGCGCGCCGCTCGACGTCGGCGCGCACCAGGCGCAGCGACGTCCGCACGAGTTCGGCCAGATCGACCAGCTGCACCTCGGCGCCATCGCTGGCCAACGAGCCGACGTCGGTCGCCAGGTGGCGCAGCTGCTCGGCGCCAAACACCGTCGAGTCCAGCAGCTCCGCCATGGATTCGCTCGCGTCCGGCGCCAGCTGCGAGCGCACCTGAGCGACCAGATCGTCGAGATTGTCGCCGACCGCGACCAGGTAGGTCTGCAGCTCTCGCCCAATGCCCGCGACCAGCGCCCCCAGCGTCGTGAGCCGATTGACCACGATGAGGCGCTCGAGCACGTCGGCGGACTTCGCTTTGCCGCGCTGACCGACGATCATGAGCGCGCCGCTGCCCTCGAACGACACCGGCTTGGGCGTCTCGAGCCGCAGGGCAACCACGTCGTCATCGCGCCGGCGAAACTCGACCACCGCACCGCTGCGGTCGAGCCGCTGCAGCGCCGCGGCCGACACCGATCCGGACAGCCAGTCGTCGACCCGGCTACCGACGATCTCCTCGCGGGACGCGCCGAGGAACGCGGCGGCGGCATCGTTGACGTACGCGAAGACCTGGTCGGTCACCACGAGGACCGGCTGATCCAGGGCGTCGAGCAGGCCGCCTAGATCGGAGGAGGTCCCCATGCCAGGCACCGTACGGGACCGCGCCAGGCTTTACAAAGCAATTCGCCCCGGTTCGCCAGGCGAAGCGGCGATTCAAACCGGGTGGCCGGCTCGCGTAAGCAATTCCTCCAGCGCGCCCCGGGCCTCCGGGTTGGTCTCGAGCTGGTGGTACTGGCGCACGATGGGCAACACGTCTGCGTTGTCGAACCCCGCGAGCGCGCGCTTGGCGCCCTCGCGCAAGGTGCCCTCTTCCTGGCGCAGAACCTCGAGCAGCATCTCCCCGGCCTCGATGGTTCCGATCTTGCCGACCGACTCGAGCGCCACCGCCTGGACCCGAGGGTCCTGTGATTCGCGGTAGATGCGGGCCAGCGGGTTGAACGCGTGGGGAAAGTGCAGGCCCCGCAGCGCTTCCACCGCCGCCTCGCGAACGCCCGCGTCGTCGTCGCCCAGCGCTTGTCGAATCAGTCCAAAGGAGCGCTTAAAAAACAAAAAGCGCAGCGCGCGCACGGCGGCTCGACGCACCCGCGGGTCTTCGTGGGTGTACAGGCGTTCCAGGGGTCGCAAGGCCGCGTATGACTGCAGTTCGCCCAGGAGCTCGGCCACCCGGGCCAGGGTTTCCGGCTGGGCCTCGTCGCCGCGACGCGCAGCGTCGGCCAACGTGAGAATCACCACGAGAGCGCGACGGCGAATGCCGTCGGGGTAGCGCAGGTCCCCAATGATGGAAGCGGATACGCGCTGAGGGTCGCCCCCGAGCTCCCACTCCAGGAGGTCGACGAACCAGATGTCGGCGTAGGCGTGCTGCTGCTTGAGGTACTCGGGAAACTCCGGTGCGTCTCGGGTTTCCTGCACCGCGTTCGCGTAGTTGGTGGCGATGCGCGCGTAGCGGTCGCGTTTTTTGTCGGGCAGCGGCAAGTCCGACAGCTTTTCGTACAGCCGGCACACGGCGGTGTAGTCGCCGACCGACGAGTAGCACGACACGCCGGCGATGAGGGCGTTCTCGGTCAGCTCGACCGGCGCGCCGTCTTCTTGCGACTTGCGCGCGCACTTGACCCACGTCTCGGCCGCCTGGCCCAGGTAGTGCCGGTCGTAGGGCAACCCGCTGCGGGCGGCGTAGTCCGCGGCCTCCTGGTAGAGCGTCGACGCCGCGTGGAGCTCGCCGCGCTGCAGGGCGAGCTTGATGAAATCTTCGTAGTACTGCAGCACGTAGAACTTGAGGTTGTCTTCGCGCAGTACCCGAATGCAGTTGATGTAGCCCTCGGCGAGGTTCTCGAACGAGCCCGATTCCTTGCCCAGCTTCAACAGAATTTGGTAGCAGTCGAACGCGCGCTCTCGCTCGCCGCGGGTCTCGAAGTCGTCGGCGACTTGCTCGAGCCGGCGCTGCGAGTCGATGAGCGCCCGCCGCCCGGCACCGGACTCGCCGTCGATTCGCATGCACGACATTCCGTAGTTGAAATGCGTGAGCGCCAGCTCGTACGGGCGGTCGCGCAGCGCCGGGAGGTGCATGAGCAGCTCCCAGGTCTGTGCGGCGCGCTTGTATTGGCGCGCCTTTTCGAAAGCGACACCCGCGTGCACGGGAAGGCCCGCCTCCTGGTAGGCCAGCGCGGCCTCTTGCCAGCGCTTTTCCACCTCGAGCACCCGCGCCCGATCGACCCGTCCCTCGTCGTCGGGAAAGCAGTCGCGCGCGAGGTCGAAGTAGTGCAGATACAGGTAGATGTACCCGGCTTCGCGTCGGCGCCCCAGCAGGCCATAGATCTCGGCCAGTCGACGGAGCCAGTCGTCGTACTCGTAGTCGATGACGTGGGTCTGGCCGATGAGATCGCGGTAGTGCAGCTCGGCTTCGCTGTAGCGCCCCTGAGCGGCCAAACTCTCGGCCTGGGCGGCCGTGCTCTCAATCGATGCAAACGTGTCGCGCGCCATGAGGCCCTACAGCTCGATGGACGGACCGTCCGGGTACGGCGTGTCGTCTTTCTTTCGTTCCGTTTCGTGGCTGGCGTCCGACACGATGTCGAGCGCGCGGTCCCGACGGCCCGCCCGTGAAGCCAGCGACACCGACTCGACGACCTGGTGCCGATCGAGCAGGGGCAAAAACTCCAGGCTTATCTCCGACGACGGCAAAATGATGATGCCGTAGAGGTACGCGTGCTGCCCGAGCGCTGACACCAGCTCGGAGCTGATGTGGCACTCGCCGTGGGTGATGATGTACAGCACCACCTTGCGCCGACTCTCGCGCTTGAGCCGCGTGAGCTCGAGAACCAGCTGCCGAAATACTTTGGCGTAATTGCGCCCGCGCTCGGAGCGGAACGAAAGCACGTACGGAACTGGGAACGTTCGCCCGGGTATCGATTTGACGATCTCGTGCAGGCGCGAGTCGAAAAAGCGCAGCCAGATCTCGTCTCCCTGCAGCGCGAGCTTTTTGACCAGGGTCAGTGCCAAACCGCGAGCGAACACCTGCCGCTGGCCGCGCATCGACGCCGACGAGTCGACCAGCACGTACTGGAGCCAGCGCTCTTCTTCGCGCTGCTGCTCGTGCCCGTAGTAGAGCAGCTCGCGGTCGACGACCTTTTGCTCGAACACCTCCCGGTCGTAGGCGAGCTCGGAAAGCACCAGCGAATCGACGTTGCCGCGCCGCTCGATGGACGCGTAGCCGTCGATGGAGAACGACTGCACGCCCGAGGCCCGCTTGGTCTCGAGCACCGACGGCAACAGGTCGAGCGAAAAGTTCGCGATGTCCGACGCCTCGGCCGAGCCGAGCGCCGAGAACAAGTCGACCAGGTCGATGGCGCTGCCAATGGCGTCTGCGCCGTTGGCGCTGTCTTCGCGAAACAGGCCCAGCAGCTTCAGCGTGTCGAGGTCGATGAGCTCGATACTGGTGTAGATGTGCAGCGCCATGCTGGCGAGGTGCTCGAGAAATCCCCACAGCGGCTGCGGATCGAAGCTCTTGAACAGGGCCGCCGCGTCGTTGTCGGAAAACAGAATCGGGTCCAGCGGCAACTCCTCGGCACCGGCTGACTTGCCGCGGTCGCGCCAGCGCGCGTACACGTCGCCAAGAGCGCGCGTTAGCAGCACGGCGATGAGGTCGTCGCGCAACCGCCAGCCGGCCGCCTTTTCGATGACTTCCGACTGGCCGATCTTGTGCAGCAGCTCGGTGTACTGCGACAGCAGGTTGCGCACCGGCGGCGGCGGGTTGATCCGCGCCAACAGGTCGGCTCTGGGCGCGATGGTCCAGCCGCTGGCGCGCGGTGCCGTGAACAGCTGCCCTATGTCGTGCACCACGAAGAGCGGCAGGTGCAGCCCCAGCCGCGACACGGTGTTGTGCCAGGCCGCCGCGCGCACCGCGGCCATCGGGTTTTCGACCCGCACGTGCGACAGCGCCAGGGTCCCGATCTGACGGGCAAGGTAGCTATGGCGGCGTTCTTCCGGGAGCATGGGACCAGGTGCTACCGGGCGAGATGCGTGTCGCCGAGATGCACGAGAAACGACCGCAGGTGCGACTTGCTGCCCAGCGACTCGTCAGCGCCGGCCGACGCCATGCGCGCGTTCGCCGCCGGGTCGCTCGAGATGGCGACAATCCGCCCGGAAAAGCCGGCAGACCGAAGCGCCGCGATCGCCGCCGCGCCGTCGGCGCGCCCTTTGCCAAGGGCAAAGTCCATGAACACCACGTCGGGCGCCTCCCCGCCCGTGCACAGGGTGACCGCATCGTCCGCGTGCGGCGCCACCGACACGCTCAGACCGGGAATTCGAAACTCCTCCCCGCGCGCGGCGACCACGTCGTCGAAGATGAGAACCCTGAGCACGCGCTAGCTCCCGAACTTGGACGACGCGAACACGCTCTCGAGCATCTGGTCGACCTCGCGAATCATGCGCCGCGCGGTCTCGTTGTCGATGGCCGCCAGCGCCGCCTTGATTTCGTTGAGGTTCTTGAGCTGCGAAAACAGCTGAATGTCCGACAGCTCGCCACCGGCCGTGAACAGCTCGCGGATGAGGTTGAGCTCGTTGAGCAGGTCGTCGAGGTTGGCCGCGGGTCCGATGAAGCGGCGCTCCTCGGGCCGATCGCGGTAGTAGCTGTCGACCACCGGATTGACGATTTCTTCGAGCAGCTCGGCCTGATCCAGGTTGTTCCAGATGTGGCGCAAGATGAAGAAATCGCCGTCGGTCACCCGGTCGCGGCCGTCGAACACGGCCGAGGCGGCGAACAGCTTGAGCAACTTGACGACCCGCCGGTCGCTGACCGTGATGCCCTCGGAGCGAATCTGAAAGACCAGGCCCTTGTACTTGGCCAGGAAGTCCTCGGGAAACACCATGAACCGGTCGAAGCTGCGGTGCAGGGCGTGCAGGTCGGCGGCCGACAAGATCGGCTGGGTTTGCTTGTCGCGCCCGGTCATCCGGCCAATCTCGTTGGCGACGCCGCGGGCGACCAGCTCGTGAAAGTGATACGAGTCGAGGTTTTCGCTCAGCACCCGCAGCAAGAAGCGGTCGAACATGGCCGACAGGTTCTCGTCGTTGGGCACCTCGTTGCTGGCCGCGAACATCGAGATCAGCGGGACCTCGCGCACCTCCGGCCCGGTCGCGAACTTGCGCTCGTTGATGATGGTCAGCAGCGAGTTGAGGATCGCGGAGTTGGACTTGAAGATCTCGTCGAGAAAGACGATCTCCGCCTCGGGCAGCATCTTGTCCGTTCGCCGCCGGTACGTGCCCTCGCGGAACTCCTTGATATCGACGGGGCCAAACAGCTCGTTGGGCTCGGTGAAGCGCGTGAGCAGGTACTCGAAGTAGCTCGAGTCGATGAGCCGGGAAAAGGTCCTCACCAGCGCTGATTTGGCGGTTCCCGGCGGACCGACGATCACCATGTGTTCGCCGGCCACGACCGATACGACGAGCAGGCGAATGATCTCCTGCTTGTCGAGGAACTGCGCGTTTAGGACCCGGGCGACTTCCTGCAGCTTGCCGCCAATGCGGGCGACGTCGACGGGGGGATGCGGTGCCGGTGGTTGACTAGCCATAAGCTCCCGATAACTCGGGGCCACTCTAGCACGCCTGCCCCGGTAGGCGCCTCGCGCCCGGTGCCCGATCGAGGCCCCTTCGGGACTCGTGACCTGGAACGGGCACTGTTGGGATGTGTCCGCGGCCCATCCGCGCAATGGCGAGGCCCGACCTGTTCCGGGTCACGAAGGAGCCGTGGGAGACGGCGTGGGGTCGGGTGCTCTCGGCACCCCTAGCGCCGACGCCAGCCGGTTCGCCAGCGCCTCGACCGCGCCTTCGCCCAGCGCCACACGGACTTGCCCCCGATGCTGGCGCCAGCGGCGGTACGCCCGGGTGTCCTGGCGCAGTCCCGGCGGTTCGGCCAGCCGCTCGTCGACCCGCGACATGGCGTCGGGCAGCGCAAAAAACGTCGCCAGCCCCCGCGGCCGACGCGCGGCGCGCTCGGGCGCCAGAGCGGTCGTCAGCGCGGCCGATGGGGCGTCCAGGTCGCGGTCGTGGGACTCGCCCACGGCGATGAGAGCGTTCAGGTGGACCAAAAAGGCCGCCACCGCGCGCAGATCGGCGGCAACGGGACCGCGATCGATGAAGCGGTCAAGGGCCGCCGCCATGCGCGCCGGCGCGGCGAACGCCCCCTCGCCTTCCGTAACCTCGAGGGAGCGGTACGCAACAGCCCGCGCAAGCTCCGCGTCGCGCAGCACCGAGACCGCAAAGGTCCAGTCGAGAGCGGGCCCTTCCCGAGGCTGAGCCATCAGGTCGGTGAGCGGCGACAAGCGCACCAGGTCGGCCACGATACCTTCGACATCGGGATCGCCAAGCAGCTCGCTGTAGCTGGCGACGCTGGTCTCCTCGCGCACGCGGCGGACGCCGCGCCATCGCGTGAGGCGCCCCGGCGGCCGCTGGCCAAAGTAGCGCGCGTTGCCGGTCCACCAGGTCACGAGCAGGTCGGTGCGGCTGAGGTCGAACAGGTTGTGAAGCAGGCTGTGTCGCGCCAGCAGCCGGTACCGATCCTCGGCCGGCCCCTGGTGGGCAAACACCCGCGCCGATTCGCGCACGCGGTCGAGGCGGCTTTCCGGCGTGGTCCACGAGTCCACCTGGGGGTGCTCGAGAAACAGCAGGTTGTGGACCGCCGCCGCCAGGTACAGCTCGTCGTCGTCGAGCACGAGGGACGGCGTTCGCACCACCAGGTCGGCGATGGCGCGCTCGCGCGCGTCGTCGACGTCGACCTGCTCGACCGACGCATTGGGCAGGTCGACCACGAACGCATCGACCTCGCCGGGGCGATACGGCTTGCCAACCCGAACCTCGCCGCCCGAGACCAGCGGCAGTACGAACCCCTCGAGGAATTGTCCGACGGTGCGGGCCACTGACGCCTACTCGGAGTCCCCGCCCGGTGGCTCGCCGGGGGCCGGCGCCGGCAGCGCCTTGCGCGAACCGCCGGCCTCGGGAAAGCCCCACAGGGCAAAGCGCCCCACCGGGTCGTTGACCACCGACGGGTCCGCCGCGGCATCCACGCCCATGGGAATCGCCACCGCCGAGTCGACCTCGATTTTCGCGATGGAGCGCCGCTCCAGGGGCAATAGCGCCGACTCGGGCACCTGAAACGGGGTCCCGTCGGGCGGAAACACGGTCAGCATGCCCGCGCCGTGGCCGAGCGTTCGGCCGAGCACGTCGGGGGCGACCCGCGGCACCAGGTCCATGCCCAGCGGCACCAGCAGTCCGGGCGCCAGCTCCGACAGAAGCTGCCCGATGGGCACGACGTCGATTTCTTCGTTGGCCACCAGCAGGATGCCGCGGTCGGTCACGGCGACGCGATGCCCGCGAATCGTCTGCTGAGGGAGCGCGTACACGAGCTTCTTGAGCCACGCGCCCTTGTCGTTGGGAATCAGCGACCCAACCACGTGGCGCGGCGGCGCCAGCGACGGCGCCAACCGGATTTCGACGCCCACCGGATCGGCCTGGTCGAGCTGGTGCTTGCCGTACTCGGTCGGGGCATCCAGGTCGATGTCGATGCGGGTGAGGTGCTCGATGTCGGACAGCTCGACGGGGCCGGCGATGGTGTCGACCCGATCCCCTCGGCCCCAAAACAGGTAGAAGTTGTCGGCGTCGAACACCGAGGCGCACGACGACAGGTCGATTAAATGGCGAAAACCGACCTCGACGGCCACGTTGGGCGCGACCGGCCGAAATACGTCGATGCCGGGGGTAGCCATGAACAGCTCGAGGATCCGGGCCGGCAGATCGGACGCGCGGGCCATGAGCAGCCGCTCGCCGCGCTCGTCGTCGAACGCGCTGCGGGAACCGGCGCGGACCAGGGCGACGCTGGCCTGCACGCGGTTGCGCCACAGATAGCGAACCACGCCCTCGGCGAGGCCAGCTGCGACCACGAGGACCAGGTCGGCTCGCTCGTCGTCGCGCAGATTGCCCCCGCCGGGCACTCGGCGCAGCGACAATCGAAACAGCAGATTGTCGAAGGCGATGTCCGCCTCGCGCTTGTACGTCTGCGTGTAGTCGTGGTTGTGCACCATGATATCGGCGCCCTCTGGGAGCGCCTGAATATCGACCGCGTCGTAGCCGTAGGGCGACCGGTCGTCGCGATAGCGAACGAAGTGTTTGCTCGTCCCGGTGTAGGTCGCCCCACCGACCAGACGCGCGCAGCGCGCGGCCCGGTCCATGGTGTAGCTCGAGCCGGCCGGGATGCGGACCAGCAGATCCTGGCTGCGCAGCGGCGTGCGCGACCGGGTGATTGCCAGATCGGCGAGCAGCTCGTCGACGCTGGATTCTGCCGAGTAGAGCCGAAACCAGCTCACCACCCCCTCGATGGTGGGAAACACCAGCAGTCCAAAGCGGCCCAGCAGCACGCCGCGCGCGTCGGGGGCAACCCCCGGCGTCATGAAACGGGACTGCCCCATGGCCACGTGTTCGAGCACGACGCACAGACAGTAGCGCGCACCGGCTCGCGAGGCTATATGCTGGACGGACCGTGTCGTTCTTCAAGCGCGTGTTTTCCGCGGACTACCGTGCCGCGGTCGCCGCCGAGGCGGCCGGCGATCTCGAACTGGCCGCCGAGCGCTACGCCCTGGCCGGAGAACACGAGGCGGCGGTCCGGGTGCACGTGGCCCGGGCGCGGCGCACCGAATCCCGCGACGACGCCATTCGCGCCCTGCGCGACGCGCTGCACTGGGCGCGGGAAGACGACGACCTGCGGCGCGAAGTAACGGTCGCGCTAGGTCGGGCCCTTTTGACCAAGGCCAAGGACCAGGGCGTGGCCACCGAGCGCGACCGGGAGCGGGTGCGCGACGCGGCCAAACTGATGGCCGAAGGCGGGCAGTACGACGAGGCCGGCACCGCGCTCGAGGAGATTGGCGAGGACCGGATCGCCGCCAAGATCTTCGAAATGGGCGGCCTGGTGTTCCGCATGGAAGCCGCCCTGTCGCGGATCACCGAGCACGCCGACCGCGACCGCGCCCTGCGCGACGCCTTTGCCGAGTACGAAGTCCACTCTCGGGGCGGCGACCGCCTCGCGGCCCGCGACGCCCTGCGCCGATGCGTCGAAGTCGCCGACCGCAAAGCCGAGTATCGAACCCTTCTCGACGACCTGGAGTCGCGCCTCATCGGCGGCGGGCTCGTGGTCATTCGGCGCCGCACCCGGGGGGGCCACGAAATCGCCCCTCAGCTCGCGCTGCGCTCCGGCGAGTCCCTCACCATCGGCCGCGACACCCTCTGCGACGTTGTGCTGAGGTCCGGCGGAGTTTCGCGCGTGCACGCCGAGGTCGCGTGGGGGGTCCCGAACGGCGACGGCGACCAGCAGTCCGGCTTTTTGCTGCGCGACCGAAAGTCGCGCAACGGAACGCTCGTTGGCGGCATGCCCATCGCCGGTGCAGTGCCGCTGCGGGGCACCGGCTCGTTCGGCATCGGCGACGACTGCACGGTTGACTACGAGGTAGCCAACGAGCCCCAGCGACTGGTGCTGCGCATGCAAAGCGGCCTCGATCGCGGGGCCGTTGCCTGCTTTTGGCGCGATGAAAGCCCGGTCGCTCTCGAGCCGCTGCTCGGCCTTGCCATGTCGGCCGAGTTTCGCGACGGTCGCCCCTGGGTGCGCACCGCCCCCCCCGAGCGGTCGGCACGCCTCAACGGCGAGCTCATCGCGCGGGGCGACATTCAGCTGATCCACGGCGACGCTCTCATCGTCGACGGCATCGAGGTCGACATACTCTGATGGCGGACTCTCGCTGGCAGCGGTTCTTGAGCTGGGCCCGGGGTGACGACCTCGCCGAGCTCACGCGCACCGAGTCGAGGCGAGAACTGCCCTCCCGAGAGGGTGGGTCCGCCGGGACGAACCCGGCCGCGAACTTGCCGAGGCGCGCCAACCAGCCAGCGGCGTCAAGGCCGCCGAAACTCCCAAAACTCCCAAAACTCGAAGAAGACGAGTGGCTAGACCAACTCGCCGTTGCCGTGGCCGCGGGCAAGCGCCGCGTCGAAATCGGCGACGACGAGTTCTGGGATCACGTCAACGCGCTGTCGGTCGCCGGCCACGAGCGTCTCGCCGTGGAGTGGATCGAAAAGTTCATCGTCGCGCCCAACACCCCGGCTGACGCCGTCGTTGGCTTGCGCGCGCGGCTGGTCGAGCTGCTCGCCGACCGAGGTCAGTGGGCCGACGCCCTGGGGCATCTCGACGTCCTGCGAAGCATCTCGGCCCACGCGCTGCGAGCCAACTACCTGCTCGGCGAACACCACCGGCGCAGCGGCGACGAGGTCCTCGCCCTGCGCTACTACGAAGCGGTCCTCGCCCGCGATGTCGATTACCTCAACGTCAAGACCCGGGTCGACCGGCTGCGCGCCGCGCGCGGCACGGCGCGCGCGCCGGTCATGGGCGAAACCATCGCGGCGCTGGACAGCTTCGGCGTCGGAACCGGTGCGCGCTACCGGCTCGTGCGCGAACTTGGTCGCGGCGCCACCGGCGTGGTCTACCTCGCTCGCGACACCGAGCTCGAGCGGGAGGTGGCGGTCAAGCTGCTCCACCCGCACCTGGCCGCTGCGGCTCAGGCCGCGGCCTGCGCGCGCTTCTTCGACGAGGCCAGGGTCGCCGCGTCGTTGCGACACCCGAACATCGTGGCCATTCTCGACATCGACGAGGGCGCGCGCCGCATCGTCATGGAACTGGCCGGCGGCGGCACCTTGCGCTCGGTGCTACGCGAGCGCGGCCCGCGCCCCCTGCGCCGCGCGATCGAGCGCCATCGCCAGATCCTGTCGGCGCTGGCCGCCGCCCACCGGCGCGGCATCGTCCACCGCGACCTCAAGCCGGGCAACCTCATGTTTCGTCGCGATGCCGACGACCCCGGCGCCGAAATCGTACTCGCCGATTTCGGCATTGCCCACCTGCCCAACCCCGACCGCCCGGACGACAGCGGCGGCAGCGGCCAGCGGGCACCGGCTCGAACCGAAGCGGTCGGCACTCTCGCCTACATGGCGCCCGAGCAGCGACGGGGCGAAGCCGAGCCGCGCTCCGACCTGTACGCGGCGGCGGTCGTTCTGTTCGAAATGCTCACCGGCAAGCACCCGTGGACCCGCCAGCAAGTCATCGCCGGCACCCGTCGCCGCGCCGACTTCGCGCTGCCCGAAGAGCTGCGCGCCGGGTGGCCGTCGGACCTCGCCGCGACGGTGCAGGACCACCTGTTCCGCATTGGCTCGCCCGACCCGACCGAGCGCATCGACACCGAGAGCGCCCTGGACGAAGCGGCCGAACTGCGCAACCGGGCGGTGGCCGAGCTGCCCACCCATGCCCGCGCGCGCGGCGGGGCCGCGTAGCCGCCGACGCTCGCAGAGCAAACTGCGTCACACGCGCGTCGCCACCGCGTCCCGCGCGCGCTCGTTTTGTGCACACGCCAGCGGTCGCGGCTTTCGGTATCAGCGAAAGCGTTGAAGGCAACGCAACAAGCGCCACGTGATGTTGGTGACGACTGCAACCGAACGTCGCGTCGACAAATGGACTCGCAATTCCGGACGCGAGCCGTGTTGCGCGGCCGTTCGCAGCTCCCTAGGGTGCGCGCACATCGAGCCCCCAACCACCATGGCAAAGCGTCAGGGGACGCTTTGTTCCGGGGCGTACTGCACTTTGCGGAGAGGATTGCCAATGATGCGACGACTTGCCACGGGAGCCGCGTTCGCGGCCTGTTTGGTATCATTTACGGGCCATGCATCGGCCGACAGCGGCTGGTTTGGCCTGCTGCGCGAACTCTACGAAGCGCGCACGGAGGCCGCGATCGAAGCCGGCCAGGCGTGCGTGGGCGAAACGATTATCGACGACGTCGATGGGTTCGACGACGTGCTGGCGCTCTACCCGGTTTTCTACACCGAGGATGCGAGCTTTGCGGATCCGCTGGGCGAAGTGCAGGGCCGCGACGCGATCATTGCCAAGCTGCAGGTTGCCTACCAGACCATCGACGCCGACGCGACCGGCGTTACCTACACGCAAAACCCAGGCGACGGCACGGTCGTCGGCACGTACGACTTCGTCGGGACGTTCACCGGTTTTCCGTTCTCCCTGCCGTCGGCGACGCGCCTCGCGCTGGTGGACGTGTGTGATCCTGACGATACGACCCGGGCGAGCGAGTGCCTCTCGATTTCGGAACGGCGTCGCCGAGCGGACGAGCTCTGCTCGGTGAGACTGCCGGGCGGCCACTGGCCCCAGTGGAAAGTCGTGGCGCACCGCGACTACTTCGACCTGTCGGCCTTCGGTCCACCGCCCGCGCCGTAGTCACGCTCTGCGCGACCGCCGCCGGCGCCGGTCCAACCCGGCGTCGGCGTTTGCCGTCGGGTTTCGCCCGGAGCCGCGCCGCGGGCGCTACTATCGCGGCACCTTGAATCCGGCCCACACGGTGAGACCCTTTCAGCTGTCGGACCAGGCCGCGGTTGTCGACCTTTGGCGTCGGTGCGGCCTCGTGCGGCCATGGAACGATCCCGACCGGGACCTGGCGACCAAACTCGCCGAACGCTGGGAAGAGCTGCTCGTCGCCGACGAGGGCGGCGCCGTCGTCGGCACCGCGATGTTCGGCTTCGACGGCCACCGCGGCTGGGTCTACTACCTCGCCGTCGAGCCCGATCGCCAGCGCAGTGGCGTCGGGCGGTCGCTCATGAACGAGTGCGAGCAGCGCCTCAAAGCGCGCGGCTGTCCGAAGATCAACTTGATGGTGCGAGGCGACAACCAGGCCGCCCGAGGTTTCTACGCCGACCTGGGCTACGAGCCCAGCGACGTCGTCGTCCTCGGCAAACGGCTCGACGCGGACCGCTCGTCGACATCGCAGTAGTTGGCCGAGGCCGAGGCCGAGGCCGAGGCCGAGGCCGAGACCGAACCTGAACCCGAGACCGAGACCGAACCCGGGGCCGAACCCGAGACCGAACCCGGGGCCGAACCCGAGACCGACCCCGGGGCCGAACCCGAGACCGAATCCGGGGCCGAACCGCGGTGAGGGGCGGTTCGGCGGCCGTGTTACAAGCCATCCCGTGCCCTTTCGCTCGGTCCTGGTCGCGTGCCTGGTTTTGCTGCTCGCCCCCGCCGGCTGCTCCGGCCCCGCCGACACGGCCGGACCGTCGGCGTTCGACGCGATCGTCGGCAAAGCCGACAAACGCGCGGGGTTGCTAACCCTGTACGTCGACAACAAAGACGGCAAGGTCTGGCTGGAAGTGCCGGCCAGCGGCGAGCTCGGGCGCTTTCTGTACGTCGAAGGCCTGGTCACCGGCCTGGGCTCGAATCCGGTCGGGCTCGATCGCGGCCAGCTCGGGCAGACCCGCCTGGTCGATCTGCGGGTCCAGGGCGGCCGGCTGCTGGTGGAGCAGGTCAACCTGGGGTACCGGGCGCTGTCGACGGCGCCAGCCGAGGTGGGCGCTACCCGGGAGTCGTTCGCCACCTCGGTGCTGTGGGCCGGCCCGGTCGAAGCGCGCCACGACGACGGACGCGCCCTGGTCGATCTCACGCCGTTTGCGGTGCGCGACGCCCACGGAGTCCGCGCAACTCTCGACCGGTCGGGCCAGGGTGCGTACAAGCTGGACGGCGACCGCAGCGTCCTCGATACGGGCGCCGTGCTCGCGTTTCCCGACAACGTCGAGCTCGAAAGCCTGCTCACGTTCGCCGCCGACAAGCCGGGCAGCGAGGTCGCCGCCGCCGCCCCGTCGGGCAGCGAATTCTCGGTCGCGCTGCACCAATCCTTCGTGCGCCTGCCCGACGACGGCTACCGGCCGCGGCCCTTTCATTCCCGGAGCGGTTCGTTCAACGTGAGCTTTGCCAACTACGCCGCCCCGCTCGACCAATCCATCGCCACGCGCTACCTCGTGCGCCACCGTCTGGCCCGCGGCGACTCGATCGTCTACTACGTGGATCCGGGCATTCCCGAACCGGTGCGCAGCGCGGTGGTCGAGGGCGCGTCGTGGTGGGCGGAGGCGTTTGCGGCAGCCGGCTTCGAAAACGCGTTCCGGGTCGAAATACTGCCCGACGACGTCCACCCCCTCGACGTTCGATACAACGTCATTCAGTGGGTCCACCGCGCGACCCGCGGCTGGTCGTACGGCTTCGGCGTGGTCGATCCGCGCACGGGCGAAATGATCAAGGGTCACGTGAACCTCGGCTCGCTGCGGGTTCGCCAGGACCGCACGATCTTCGAGGGGCTGCTGGGCACCGCCGACACGGGCACGGGAAAGCCGACCGACCCGGTGCAGCTGTCCCTGGCGCGCATCCGCCAGCTGGCCGCCCACGAAGTGGGCCACACCCTCGGCTTTGCCCACAACTTCGCCGCCAGCGCCTTTGGCCGCGCGTCGGTGATGGACTACCCCGCCCCGCTCGTACGCCTCCAGCCCGACGGCACCTTCGACGTCTCGGCGGCCTACGACACCGGCATCGGCGACTGGGACAAGCTGGCCGCGCGCTACGCGTACGGCGAGTTCGACGACGAAGCCGCGGGCCTGCAAGCCGTGCTCGACGAAGCGCGAGACCGCGGACTCCCCTTCATCACCGACGCGGACTCACGCATGCCCGGTGCGGCACACCCGCTCGGCAACCTGTGGGACAACGGCGCCGATCCCATCGCCGCGCTGGACGAGGTGATGGCCGTGCGCCGATTGGCCATCGACCGCTTTGGCCCCGACAACCTCGCCGCGGACGCCACGCTTTCGGAACTCGAGGAAGCGTTCGTGCCGATCTACCTGTTTCACCGCTACCAGGTCGAGGCGGCCGCCAAGTCGGTCGGCGGACTCCAGTACCAGTACTGGGACAACGGCGATGCCGGCGCCCGGGCCGAACCGGTTGCCGCGAACGACCAGCGGCGGGCTCTCGACGCCCTCGTTCGCGCCCTGGCCCCCGGACAGCTCGACATTCCCGAGCCCCTGGTTCGGTCACTGGTGCCGCGGGCATATGGCGTGAGCCGCTCGCGCGAGCAGTTCGACTCGAAATCGCGGCCCGCCTTCGATTCGCTAGCAGCCGCCCGGGCAGCCGCGGACCTGGTCATCGCCGAGCTCACCCAGCGCGACCGCGCCGCCCGGCTACTCGATCAACATCGTCGAGATCCGGCCCTGCCCGACCTGGCCGAGGCCTTCGACGCCCTGGTCGCCGCCGCCTTTCGAGCTCCGGCCGCCGGCAAACGCCAGGGCGCGCTGGCGCGAGAAGTCCAGGTCGCCCTGACCGATCGTCTCGTCGCCCTTGCTGCCGATTCCCAGGCCCGTCACGGCGTCCGCGCCCAGGCCGAGGCGGCCCTGCGCACCATCGCAACGGCGTCGCGGGGGGCCGGCGCCTTCGAAACCCACCAGCGGAGCCGAATCGAGCGATTTTTGCGCCGCTCCAGCGACGATGGATTCATCGCGGCCCAGGTCCCGGCCGTCCCACCGGGATCGCCCATCGGTTGTTCGGTACACTCGGGGCGCTAGTGTCCAACCAACACTCACTATGCCCCTGAAACCTCATACGGCGTTGCTCTTCGGTCATTGGTGGTCCAACCAACTCCCTCCTCGCGCCTTGTCTGAAACTCCATGGACTTCGCGAGAACCGCTCCGAAACTAGGGACACCCCCTGGCCTCGTGCGCTGGACTCTGCGCGCAGCGATGGCCGTGGCGACCTGGTTTGCCCCGGCCTGCAAGGTCCCGGACCCGCCGCCCATCGAAGCGGAGGGCGGTGCGTGGACCGACGATTTCGAGCGCGACGCCATCGGCGGTAACTATCGAGTCACCGGCGACAACTGGTCGATAAAAGACGGTGCCCTGCACGCGCGCGGCGCCTACAACCACCCGGTGTGGCTCCGCAAGCAACTCCCTCGCGATGTCGAGGTCGAGTTCGACATCTGGAGCAACAGCGCCGACGGCGACATCAAGGTCGAGCTGTACGGCGACGGCTACGCCCACGCCGTCGACCGCGGCGCGTACCGGGCAACCGCGTACGTGCTGGGGATGGGTGGCTGGAACAACACGCTGTCCTTTATCGCCCGCATGGACGAACACGGCCACGACCGCGTCACCCGCAAAGAGCCGCGGGTCGAGCGCGGACGCCGCTACCGCTGGCGGATCGTTCGCCAGGGAAACCGACTGCAGTGGTTCGTGGACGGCGAGCCCTTCTTGACCTTCGATGACCCCGCTCCGCTATTCGGGGAGGGCCATCGCTATTTCGGCGTCAACAACTGGCAAAGCGACGCCTACCTCGACAACCTGACGGTGCGGTCCCTGTAAGGCCCACCGGCGAGCTACCCCGAGCTACCCCGAGCTACCCCGAGCTACCCCGAGCTACCCCGACGATAGCCATGACCGACTTTCGCTACCAAGACCTTCTGCCCATCGGCGACGACGACACTCCCTACCGCAAGCTCACGAGCGACTACGTGTCGACCGTCGAGGCCGGCGATCACACCTTCGTGAAGGTCGAGCCCGAAGGACTCGCGCTGCTCGCGCGCGAAGCCATGCGCGACATTGCCCACTACTTGCGCCCCGGCCACCTCGCCCAGCTGCAGAAGATTCTCGAGGACCGCGAGGCCTCGGCCAACGATCACTTCGTGGCGCTGGAGCTCCTCAAGAACGCCAACATCGCCTCGGGCGGCGTGCTGCCCATGTGCCAGGACACCGGCACCGCCATCGTCATGGGCAAAAAGGGCCAGTTCGTGCTCACCGAGGGCGACGACGCCGCGTCGCTGTCTCGCGGCATCTACGACACGTACCACACGGCCAACCTGCGCTACTCGCAGCTCGCGCCGCAGGACATGTACAGCGAAAAGAACACCGGCAACAACCTGCCGGCCCAAATCGAGCTGTACGCCACCCAGGGCAACGCCTACAAGTTCCTGTTCATGGCCAAGGGCGGCGGCTCCGCCAACAAGAGCTACCTCTACCAGGAAACCAAGGCGCTGTTGAACCCCGAGCGGCTGATGAGCTTCATCGAAGAAAAGATGCGCTCGCTGGGCACCGCCGCCTGTCCGCCGTATCACCTGGCCATCGTGGTGGGCGGTACCTCCGCCGAGTACACGCTCAAGACCGCCAAGTACGCGTCGGCGCGCTACCTCGACAACCTGCCCACCCAGGGCAACGAGCTTGGCCACGCCGTCCGCCTGCCCGAGGTCGAACAGCAGGTTCTGGAGCTGTCGCGCAAGATCGGCATCGGCGCCCAGTTCGGCGGCAAGTACTTTTGCCACGACGTGCGCGTCATTCGCTTGCCGCGCCACGGCGCCTCGTGCCCGGTGGGCATCGCGGTGTCTTGCTCGGCGGATCGCCAGGCCCTCGCCAAGATCACCGCCGAGGGCATCTTTCTCGAACAACTCGAAACCGAACCGGCCAAATACCTTCCCGAAACCCTCCCCGACGATCTCGATGGTGAAGTCGTTCGCATCGACTTGCGCAAGCCGATGAACGAAATCCGCGAGACCCTGTCGAAGTACCCGATCAAGACCCGGGTGATGCTGACCGGACCGGTCGTCGTCGCCCGCGACATCGCGCACGCGAAAATCAAAGAACGCCTGGACGCCGGCGAGCCGATGCCCGACTACCTGCGCGAGCACGCGGTGTACTACGCCGGTCCGGCCAAGACCCCCGAAGGCTACGCGTCGGGCAGCTTCGGTCCGACCACCGCCGGGCGCATGGACCCGTACGTCGACCAGTTCCAGGCGGCCGGCGGCAGCCTGGTCATGCTGGCCAAGGGCAACCGCTCGCAGCAGGTCACCGATGCGTGCGGCAAGCACGGCGGCTTTTACCTCGGCAGCATTGGCGGCCCGGCCGCCCGGCTGGCCAAGGACAGCATTCGCAAAGTCGAGGTCCTCGAGTATCCGGAGCTCGGCATGGAAGCGGTCTGGAAGATCGAGGTCGAGGACTTCCCGGCGTTCATCGTCGTGGACGACAAGGGCAACGACTTCTTCGCCGACCTGCAGCCGACGCCTGAAAAGCGCACCCGCCTGCCGGTCCAAAAGTAGCGGCTCGCGCTCCGCCGGGCCGACGAACCGTGGTCGATATCGAAGGCCAGTGCGGCGGCGTGGGAGCCACTGTTGGAGCTGAGCGCAAGCGGTCCCGGTGTCGAGTGGCTCGGTAGGAAGCCCGGCTGGCCCAAGCGAGACCGCAAGACTGTACGATTCCACCGCCGGGTCCCGGAGGACACGCCTTCGGAGACCCGTGGGCCGGCCCGGCCCACGGCCGGATTCGGGCCATCGAAGTGAACGTTTTTCGCTCCGCCTGCCGGAGCCGGGTTCGGCTCGCCGGTCCCCGAGAGTCGGGGGGCAATGACGCGCATTCGAGCGAAAACGGGCCGGATCTCTGATCCAGATGTCGCGGCGATCGGACCGCAAGGAAGAGCACTTTCGGGCGCCCTGCCGATCGATCTTTCGGCGGCTTCGGCTGATACAATCTCGGGCACTTGGCTGCGATGGAGCAGTTCGGCAAATACAAGCTGGTGCGCCGCATCGGCCGAGGCGGGATGGCCGAGGTCTACCTGGCGCGGACCGCTGTCGCGCAGGGCCTGTCGAAGGATCTGGTCATCAAGAAGATCCATCCGGCCTTTGCGCGCTCACAGCAGTTCCAGGCCATGTTCGTCGACGAAGCGAAGATCGCCCTGGGCCTCAATCACCCGGGCATCGTCCAGGTCTTCGATTTTGGATCGGTCGGGGACTCGTTCTTCCTTGCCATGGAGCACGTCGAGGGCGTCGACATGCTGCGCCTGTTGCGACAGGCGCAAAAAACGCGCCCGCACCTGCCGTACGGCATCGCTGCCTACGTAACGCAAAAGGTCGCCCAGGCCCTCGACTACGCGCACCGCAAGACCGACGACTTCGGCGAGCCCCTCGGCATCGTGCACCGGGACATCTCACCGCACAACGTGCTGGTGTCGTGGGACGGCGCCGTCAAGATCGTGGACTTCGGCATCGCCCGCGCCCGCACCATCACCGAGGAAGAAGGGGTCATCAAGGGCAAGTTCGCCTACATGTCCCCGGAGCAGGCCCGCGGAGAAGCGGTCGACCGCCGCTCCGACGTGTTCTCCGCTGGCGCTCTGCTGTTCGAGCTGGTGTGCGGTCGCCAGCTGTTCGAGGGCAAGGGCAAAGAAGTTCTCGAGAAGGTCAAGTCCGGCGACGTTCCCCGGCCGCAAGAGGTCAATCCGAGCGTTCCCGACGGCCTGGCCCGCGCTCTCGAAAAGGCGCTCGCATTTCACCGCAGCGAGCGTTTTCAGACGGCGCGCGACTTTCAGCAGGCGCTCGGTCGATTCCTGTTTCGCCACGCCGCCGACGCCGACGACGGCCCCATCGATTCGAGCACGCTGGCCGCGTTCGTCACGGCGACCATTCCCGACTCGACCCGGCCGCCCCTGCCGCCGAGCGCTGACGGCAGCGACCCATTGCTCGCGCGCGGCACCGGGCGCTCCAACGATACCAACGGCTCGCTTTCCGAGAGCGGCAGCCACCTGGCGACGCCGCTGCCGGGGCTGAGCGAGACCCGCGAGCGCAAGCACGTGTTCGTCATCGAGGGCCAGGTGCGCGAGCTGTCGGCCCTCGAGGCGGCGGTTGGCGCCGAGCGCGCGGCCGAGCTCCTCGATCAGTTTTCCCACTCCGCTCGCGATGTCGCCTTCAAGCACGACGCCCACGTGCACCGCATCGACAAGGCCGGCCTGACCCTGGTGGTCGGGCTGCCGGTCGCGGCGGAAGACGATCCGAGCCGGGCGATCCGAGCCGGGCTCTCGCTCATCGACACTCTCGAAGCCATCGTCGGCGACATGGCGCCGACGGCGCGCCTGGGCATCGGCGTTCAGCGCGGCGTCGCGGTGCTTCACCGGCGGGGCGGTAGCCGCTTTCGCTACGAACTCTCGGCGTCGGCCACGGCCGTCGCCCGGCGCCTGGCGCGCGCGGCTGCCGGCGACGAACTGCTGGTTGGAGCCGGTGTGTTCCGGGTGGCCCGCGACGAGTGGACCTTCGAGGAGCTCGACACCGTCGATGTCGCCACCGAGCCCGACCTGGTCAATCCGTCGGCTGACCCGAGCGCCGACACGCCACCGGGCTTCGTCCAGTCCAAAGTCTACGCGCTGCGCGGCGCCAAAGACCGCGGTCAGCAAATGCGCGAGCGCTCGCTAGGGCCGGGCGAGCTCGTCGGCCGCGAACTCGAGCTCAAGGGCCTGCGCGATATTTATCGCGCGGTGCTGGTTGCCCGCGACAAGCGCCAGGTGCTCATCGCCGGCGAAGCGGGCCTGGGCAAGCGCAGTCTGGTAAGCGCCTTTCTCGACACCATCGCCCCCGGCGAAGCCATCGTGGTCCGCGCCGCGGCCCGCTCGACGACCTCGTACACGCCCTATGGCATCTTTGCCGACCTCGCCCGCGACCTGCTCGCGGTCGGCGATGGCGCCGACCCCGCCGAGGTGCGGCGGCGCCTCGAGATGGTCACGCGGGCCCTGTTCGGCGACGAAACCGACACGCCAGAGGTCAAGAGCATGGTCCGCGCCGTCGAGATGATGCTCGGCGTGCGCGCCGAAGACCCGATCGACAACGACAGCGACCCCGCCGAGCGCAAGCAGCTCATCCTGGCCGCGCTGTCCCGGGTCGAGCGCAAGCTCGAAGCCGACAAACCCCTGGTCGTGGTCTCCGAAGACGTGCACTGGGCCGACGACCAGAGCAGCGAGCTGTTCTCGGAGCTGTCGAAGTTGCCGAGCGTGCGCCCGATCTACGCAATCTCGACGGCCCGCCCCGATGCCAAAATGCTCGAAGGGGCGGCCGCCGCCAAGGCCGAAGTGATCATGCTGTCGGAGCTAGACCCGGAGGCGGCGCGCGAGCTGGTCACGCGCCGCTTTGCCGAGGGCGAGCATGCCGACGACCTCGCCGACAAGATCGTCTCGCGCACGGGCGGCAATCCGTTTTTCATCAACGAAATGCTCGACGCCCTGATCGAGCGAAACGTGGTCCGCGCCGACCCCGACGGCTTGCTGCACTGGGTGCGGCGCGACGCGCCGGTGCAGGTGCCAACCCGCATCGAGGCCCTGGTGTCCGCTCGCATCGACGGGCTCGACCCGGCCCAAAAAGACGTTCTCATGCACACGTCGGTGCTCGGCCGTTCGTTTACCAGCGACCAGGTGACGGCACTTCTCGGGCGCGACGTCAAAGTCGAGCTCGCCGCGTTGGTCGACCGGGGCATGATGAACCGGCGCTCCGACGGACTGCTGTCGTTTCGGGACGACATGACCATGACCGTGGCGTACCGGATGCTGCCCGAGGAGGAGCGACGCACGCTCCACACCGCGGCGGCGCGGCGTCTCGCCGAGGCGCCCGGCTATCGCAAAGGGCAAGACGACCCCATCATCGCGCGCCACCTCGAGCTCGCCGTCGAGGACCGCGAGGCCGCCGCGCGCTACATCGCCGCGGCCCGCTACGCCATCGGCGTCGGCGGCACCGGCGACGCGATGCGCCAGCTCGCCCGCGCGCTCAAGTTGCTCGGCCCGGACGAGCACGAGCTGCGGTTCGAAGCCTATGAGCGACGCGAAAGCATTCTGCGCCATCTCGCCCGGCGAGGTGACCAGCGGGCCGACATCCAGAAAATGCTGGCCACGGCCAAAGCTCTCGAAGCTCCGGGAAAGCTGGCCCTCGCCCAGTGCCGCGAGGCGCAATACCTGTTCGATACGGGCAGCACGCCGGCGGCCCAACGATCGGCCAACCTGGCGCTGGCGAGCGCCAGAGTCGCCAACCACCGGCTGCTGCAGGCCGAAGCGCTGCGGCTGCTCGCCTCGGTCCAGCGCCAGATCGGCGAGCACGAGGCGGCGCTGCGGCTGTGCGATCAGGCTCTCGACCTGTGCGGCGACGACAGCGAGTCGCTTCTGCAGCGCGCCTCGATTCTCAACGCCCGCGGCACCGTGCAGTGGCACCAGGCCAGCGCTACCGAAGCGGTCGAGTCGTTCGCCGAAGCGCTGGTCATCTACCGGATGCTCAAGAAGCGCCGCCGCGAGGCGCGAGTGCTCAACAACATGGGCATCGCTTTTTCGGAACTCGGCGACCCCGAGCAAGCGCTCGCCCACTACAAAAGCTCGCTCAAGATCGACCAGGAGCTCGGCAGCCGGGCCTCGATGCCGCTCAAGCTCGGCAACATCGGCCAGACGTACAACGACCTGGGCGACCCCGACCGGGCCGAGAAGTACCTGCGCAAGGGCATCAAGCTCGCCGAGAAAAACGGCGACGAGCGGTCCAACGCCGACATGCTGATCTCCCTGGGCCAGGTGTTCTTTCAGCGCGAGGAGTACGCGAGGTCCCTCGAGATGTTCGAGCGCGGGCTGCAGCTCGCGACCGAAAGCCGCGACCGCTACGAGGAGATTCGAGCGCTCATTTACGTAGGCCTGGCCCAGCTCGAGACCGGCAAGCCAGCCGAAGGCGCCCTCGAGCTCGCCCGCTCGGCCACGCGCCTGGCGCGCAAGATGCCGATGCCCGTGGGCGAGATGTACAGCCTGGCGGTGGAAGGCCTGGCCCTCGCTCGACTCGGCCGCGACGACGATGCCGTCGAGCGCTCGCGGGCCGCCCTCGCCCGCTACGAAGCCAACAAGAGCCGCGACGGCGGCGAGATGATTTTGCACGTGCACACCACGTTGTGCGAGGCCGCCGGTCTGCTCGACGAAGCGCGGGAAACCGCCGGCCGCGCCCGCGACCTGGTGCGCGAGCGCTCGGCCGCGCTCCAGGACCCCGCGCTGCGAAAAACCTACCTGGGCGCCAAGCGCCAGGCGGCCATCGCGCGCGACCACGCCCGCCTCACCGGCGCGCAACCGACGTGACGCGTCCGCGGCGCCGGGGCTACTTGACCGCGACCCCGGCGCCGGCCATGAACGGCAGACGCAGACTCAAGCCGCTGCTGGCAATGAACGCGGGGGT